>Ga0334882_1000010_pt1 | contig 391006 bp, 348 predicted proteins | sample GraSluR1_MG_5_FD_207226 | JGI IMG/M metagenome (GOLD analysis project Ga0334882, IMG submission 207226) | Sludge microbial communities from methane-producing bioreactor in Wageningen University, Netherlands - Granular Sludge_15_04-R1 | ecosystem: Engineered > Bioreactor > Anaerobic >...
TTCGAAATGGCCGAGTTTGATGCCTTGGTAAATGACCGGCCTAAAGATTCTAAAAAGGTGACGCGTATTGGTTAAGCTGTTAGTTCTGACCGAAAAATGTTTTTTACACACAATTTAGGACTTGATCGTAGACTATAGTGGCAACAGGTAAGTATATAGTAAAAAACTAATGAAGAACATTGCAAGACAGTAAGAGATCCTGGTTTTATTAGAGTGTAGGGGCTGTGCAACTGGTTTCTTTCTTTGATGATTGCCGGGATATAGAGGAATCTCAAGTCCGGGCCCATGAGCCGGTCACCAACGTGGAAAAGGCGTAAACGCCAACAGCGATTACGCACTCGCTGCTTAATCTAAAGTAGCGCATCCCTCCTTTCCCCGGTTGGGGGAAAGATCAGGGGTGTCACTAATCCGGCCTACTGTTTAAGCGGTCGCTCCACCTCTTATGCGGGAAAATTAACGGAGCTGGCGCTGAAGGATCCTGTTCCGGGGAGCCGGAGGCGCGACACACAAAGCCGGAACCAAGCTTGTAGATGCTTCTGTTGCTGGGCCTTCGGACGCGGGTTTGATTCCCGCCGCCTCCACCAATTAAAGAATTAAAACGCGCGAGCCTTTATGGGCTCGCGTTTTGCTGTACTTTGGTGCAGATTGAAAAATATTAAGGATCTGTTGCGGGGCTGCATTTGAAGATTAATTGGTTAACGTTTATATCATATGAAGGCAGTTTGATATATGCACAATTTTATGGATAACTGTTGACAAGATAACATACGTTATATATAATAACAAACGTTATATTAAATAACATATGTATTACTATATAACAACAGTTATAGGCGGTGTTCAATTGATTCAACCAAGTGTTTACTCGCGTGACCAAATTATTGAGACTGCTTTTCAACTGATCCGTGAACAGGGTTGGAGTGCCTTTTCTGTAAGAGCAATTGCGAAAAAGCTTGGCTCATCAACCATGCCCGTTTATTCGCACATGCGCTCCCTGGAAGAGCTGGAAAACGAACTGTGCAGTAAGGCACAGGAATTAATGAAGGAGTTTCAACAACGGCAATATACGGAACATGTCCTGCTGAACCTGGCATTCGGTTATGTAGTTTTCGCCCGGGATGAAATAAACCTTTTCCGGTTTTTGTTCCTGGAAAAGCCAAGGAGGTTCGACATAGAGAATAGCACAGAGATGAAAGAATCATTTATGGCAGATTTCGGTCAACAAAGTGAAGCAGGAACGGCCCTGGCAGCGCTGCAGGAAGCGGGGCAGGAAACGATTATTCAGTACACCTGGATTTTTACCCACGGCCTGGCTACACTGGTAAATTCAGGGGCTTTGGGTTCATGTTCAGACCAGCTAATTTTACGTTACTTGAAAGATGCAGGAGAAGCGTTTTATATTCTGGGAGTTGGCAGGGAAGACAGTAAGAAAAGCTGAGTAACATTAAGTTTAAACTAACTTTGAATAAATCTGGGAGGAGAAATAATGGAAAGAAGGAAAAATACAATTTGGAAGTTTGTTGGGCGGTTTGTTTTGCTCTATACCATCGTTTACACCATTGTCGCATTGATATTCGTAAATATCCAGCGCACCCTGCCTGCAGCCGGGCGTGTTGCCCTGGACTTCTTTGAGCCGTACAGTTTGAGCTTCAACGAAACGTTGGCACAGGTAATAATCGGAGCTGTGATGGCTCTCGTCCTCTATCCTTTTTCTGAGATGATCATAAAAGGTAAACGGGGTTGGTTAATTCTGTTTGCTGCACTGTGGGGAGTAGCCCTTTTGGGCTCCCTGGAACCAAAACCAGGGACGATTGAAGGAATGATTTATACGGAGACGACGGTTGTCGAACATTTACTGGTACTGGCTGCCGGAGCCGTGCAGGTGCTGTTTTTTTCCTGGTTGTTACTGCGGTGGGAGAAGTGGAGTGCCGGCATAAGTGAGATCACCGGCAGAGTAACAACGGAGGGTTTAAACATACGGGGCTATGCAAGCCGCTTTACCCTGCTGCACTTGCTGGTATATCTCATGGTGGGGGCGCTGTTCTATCAAATTTCAGGATACGATGAAGCCCTGGCTACCATGGAGATGTTTGAACTCTGGCGTCCCATGGATAATATGATCATGGTTAGTGCAGTATTTTTTGGGCAGATTGTACGCGGCGCCATCCTGGCCCTGTTGCTCCTGCCATTTTACAGCACCTACATTAATAAGAAGCGGGGCTGGCTGCTATTGTTTGGTCTGCTGTTCGGCCTGAAGGTTCTGGCTACGGTAATATCCGTCCCCGCCACATCATCTGAATTCATCCAGGGGTTGCATGATTCGCTGACCGGATTACCAGAAATCACGACCCAAACACTGATTTTTGCCTCGCTATTCTTTATCTGGGAAAGAAAGAAGAATAAAAAGCAACAACTCTCCAAAAGCACTGGTTCCCCGGGAGGTGTAAATGAGAATGAACATCAGCATGGAGAAGTTTAATCCGGGAAAACATGATTCCCACCTGGTGGCCACCCTGATTTATGCAGCAGATCGGGAGTTTAATGAAATTGTTTACGGCAACGAGGCAGCAGGGGTGGCAGTAATTAAGAAAATGATGGAGATGGATCACAATTACTTTACCTATCCTCATGTTGACTGTGCCGTTCATAATGGTGAAGTGACGGGGGTGCTGGTGGGCTTTACGGGCAGGGAAAAGCAGCAACTGGACCAGGGATCGGCTAAAGCTTTTGCCCGGGTGTTTGGGTTCTGGTCATTCTTGTTTAAAAAAATTCCTGTTTATATGAAAATGGCCAAATTTACCTGGAATAAGATCGACGAAGACGGGTACCTGGTTAACAGCCTATGTGTAGTACCCGCACACCGCAGTCAGGGAATAGGCGCGCACATGCTGGAATCAGTCTATGAAAAATACGATAAGGTCTATCTTGACGTAAACATGCATAATGAAAAGGCATTAAAATTCTACCAAAGGAATGGCTTTGAAATTAAATCTTATAACAGCATAATTTATAAAGGGAAAAAAGTGGGCGCCTATTCCATTAAGAGAGGAAGCTGAAGTGTAAGTTCGGGATAAGTATGATTGATCCTATAGTAACTCCATTGCTATCAATCGTTTTCGCACTGTATGCCCTGATTATTGTAATGATATTTGGGCCTCGCAAATTATCAGGAACAAATGAAATACCCATTGATAACGCTAAAAAAACATGGGTAATTGAGGAGAAAGGTTAATCAGCATATCACAGTGGAATAGCTGACAGGAGGTAGGCAATGTCTGCAAATGACAAACGGACAGCCAACAGTTATCTAACAGCATATTTTATTTTAACGTTTGCTTTCACCTGGTTCTCACTCCCCTTAAGAAAGGCTGGCTATCTCATTAAGCTTGCTGGAATGACAGGAGTGAATGGTAAGTATTATGAGTGTACAAAAGATGACTCATAACGGATGGAGTAAACTTCATTGAATTTGGTGAAGTTTATATTACTGATACAAGATAGGTGCTGAACTCGGTAAGAGGAGATTTCTAAATATTTAAAAATAATTTTCGGGGGAGGATTATTGTGGTAATAGAAAGAACTATATAGGTAACACATTTATTGCTATTAGTAATACGCAGTCTTCCGGGTGAAAGCCCTTTTATTTTATCACAACGGTAGCACTAATTATAATTAATGTAGCACTATAATTATACTGATATTCACAGGTGGTGGTTGGGTTGACTATTTTTTGGAGTGAGCGTATGAACAATAAATATATTGGGAGGGTAAGTAATGAATGTTGATAAAGCATCCTGGGAAAAAGCTGTCGAGTTTCATGGTCATGTCTGTCCGGGCTTGGCTGTTGGTTACAGGGTAGCTGAGATTGCCCTGGCAAACTTGCAAGAAAAGAGGGCGGACGACGAGGAAATTGTAGCGGTAGTTGAAAATGATGCCTGCGGCATTGATGCAATTATGGTTGTGACAGGTTGTACTCCGGGCAAGGGAAACCTCATATTTAAAGATACGGGTAAACAGGTATACACTTTTGGCTGTCGTGGTTCAGAAAAAGCGGTTCGTATTTCAGTGGACGGGGAAATATTGCATGGCAATCCGGAAATGAGAAAGCTATTTCAAAAGGTGATTGAAGGAAGCGCTACCCCTGAAGAACGAGCACATTGCGACAGATTACGTGAGCAAAAGATGGACGATATTTTAGCAATGCCGAAAGAAAGGTTTGCTATGGTCAGAGAGGTAGAATTTAATTTGCCTGGAAAGGCCCGCTTATTTTCTTCTCTGAAATGTGCTTGCTGTGGAGAGTATGCCATGGAGCCAAGAACAAGAAATCAAAATGGAAAAGTAGTTTGTTTAGATTGTTTTGAGAGCTATAACAGGAGTATAAAAATTAATGATTAGAGTACGAGTCCTAAATAAGTTGATTCTAAAACGAACAGAAAGGGATTGAACGGTCATGAAAAAATTGAGCTTATTAATTATAGTTATGGGTCTTATTGTTGGCATGGCTTCAGGATGTGGAACTGATCTAGCTGACGAGCCCTCTGAGGAATCTGTTCAATCGTCCGAAGAGACTGCGGAGATAACAGTACTAACTATCACCGATATGGCTGGGCGCGTGGTAGAAATACCTGCAAACGTGGAGAGTATTGTTGCCCTGGGAAACGTACCGCGTATGGTCACTTACCTTGGGGTGGCAGCTAATGTGGTCGGTTATAGCGGCATGCAGCCTGATACTGTCACCCCGGGCACAGCTTACGCTTATGCTACAAAAGACCTGTGGGCAGATGTTCCCATGGTCGGGACAGATGCAGCAGGGGCGAATGATTATTACCCGGAAGAAATCATCAGGGTAAACCCTGATGTAATATTATGTTCTTATCCATCAGAACTGGCAGATGAAATTCAGATGAAAACCGGGATTCCGGTTGTTGCAGTAGAAATGGGGACTTTATTTGGGGAGGATTATGAAGAAGCACTTCGCCTACTGGCGCATGTTTGCGGTATTCCGGAAAAAGCAGAAGAAGTTATTGCTTTCATAAACAATTGTCTTAATGACCTTAATGCAAGAACAGCAAGTATTCCTGATGCCGATAAACCGGCAATTTTGGGAGCAGCTGCATCTTTCAGAGGCGGTCATGGCATAGAAGGCGTTTACGTAAACAATCGGATATTCAGTGCAATAAATGCAAATGATGTTACTATCGGCATCGCAGACACAATTGGCGGTATGCTGGTTGACAGAGAACAGATCATCGGCTGGAATCCCGAGTATATCATTTTTGATTCAAGTAACTTTCATATTGTTAAGGATGATTTTAAAACCAATCCTGATTTTTATGCTCAACTTTCAGCAGTTGAAAATGAGAAACTTTATCAGACCCCCAATGCCACATCATATTATTCAAACCTCGAGATTCCTCTTGTAACCGCTTATTTTGTTGGCGGTCTAATTTATCCGGAGCAGTTTGAGGATGTAGTATTTGAAGATAAGGCAAATGAGATTTTCAAATTCTTCCTTGGGGTTGATGACTATTTGGGCGAGCTCGAAGCATTTGGGTTAGGGTATAATGTTGTAGCTCTAGGAGATAATTAATGCTGGATCAACCTTTTTCTCAGGTAGAGTTATATAATGCCTTCATTAGGCGCAAAAAACTGGTGTTTGCGATTTCAATGATTGTTACGCTCGGTATTGCACTTTTTGCAGTCAGTAAGGGCTCCCTGGATATTCCCCTGGCGGATGTCATCAGAACAATTATCGGCAGGGGAGATTCACAGTCCCAAACGGTGATCATGAACATCAGAATTCCGCGGGTTGCAACGGCAATTCTTGTGGGCGCTTCTCTGGCTGTTTGTGGTGCTGTGATGCAGTGTGTTCTGCAAAACCCGCTGGCTTCAGCATCGACCCTGGGGGTATCGCAGGGTGCTGCTTTTGGTGCTGCCTTTGGGATTATTTTTCTTGGCGGCGGAGCGGTGCAAACAGCTTCTGCCGCCACTGCGATTGCTATAAACAATCCATATGTAGTATCGTTAAGTGCTTTTCTTTTTGGTTCGATGTCTACCTTCGTGATTATTGCACTATCTCAGTTTAAGAAAGATTTGGGTCCGGCCGGGCTCATACTGGCCGGTGTTGCCCTGAGCTCTTTATTTGCCGGCGGCAGCGCTTTGCTTCAGTATTTTGCTGATGAAACAAGAATTGCTGCTGTTGTATTCTGGACTTTTGGAAACCTGGGCGCAGCCGGCTGGCGTGAAATTATAGTGCTTTCAGTGGTTTTTTCCGCTACCCTGATATTTTTTATGTTTAACCGCTGGAATTACAATGCAATGGAAAGTGGGGCTGATACGGCAAGGAGTCTGGGTGTTAACACCAGGGCGGTTATGGTAATCAGTATGGCTATAGGCTCTTTGGCATCGGCAGTTGCCGTATCATTCGTGGGAATTATTAGTTTTGTCGGGCTTATCGCTCCACATATAATGCGCAGAATAATAGGCAACGATTACCGCTACCTGATACCGTGTTCAGCAGTTGCAGGAGCAATGCTCCTCATTTTAGCTGATACATTTGCCCGGTTAATTATCAAACCGGTTATACTTCCCATCGGGGCGATCACTTCATTTTTAGGTGCGCCCATGTTTCTTTACCTGCTGTTCAGGGGGCTGCAGAATAATGGTAAATATTAATCAAATGTCTTTCACTTATAAAGCGGGTTCAAGAAATGTGCTTGAGAAGATCAGTTTTGACCTGCAGAATAAACAGTGTGTTGCCATTTTGGGTAATAACGGAGCAGGCAAAAGCACGTTAATTAAATGCATTAATCGTATTTGCCCTGCCCAGAAAGGCATAGTTCTGGTTGATGGCAAAAATGTTTTCGAAATGAAGAGAAATGCACTGGCTCAAAATATTTCATATGTAGCTCAAGATAATAAGTCGCTTAATATGACTGTATTTGATGCAATTCTTCTTGGTCGAAAACCATATATCAAGTGGGACGCAACGTCAGAAGATATGCAGATCGTGCGCGACATAATGAAGAAAATGAAGTTGGAAGACTTTGCACTGCGCAATGTTGCCGAGCTTTCAGGCGGAGAAACACAGAAGGTAATGCTGGCCAGAGCGCTTGCCCAGGAACCAAGACTATTACTGCTTGATGAGCCCACGAGCAACCTTGACCCGCGCAATCAACATGAAGTGCTCCGTCTAGTTAAGATAATCGCCCGGGAGCACAATATCTGCGTGGCTATCGTTATTCACGACCTCAACCTCGCGGTTCGTTACTGCGACCGTTTCTTATTCCTCAAGGAGTCGAAAGTTTTTTCTTATGGCGGCTTAGAGGTTATGACCCCGGAAAATATAGAAGAAGTATATCAAATACATGCTCAAATTATAGAATACAAAGGAGTCCCGGTTATAGTTCCTTTTCCTGATGATGAAGTAAATGTTAATTATTCTGTCGGAAAAATTAAATAAAAGCAAATAAAAGCTTTAGCCGTAGACTCCCCGGTCATGGATAGATTTAAAGTGAAAGATTGTTGGTAAACATACAATTAAATCTCCAATATGTGCGAGCTTTAAATGAGCTCGCGCTTTGCCGTACCGTATTATATGCAAAACTATTATGCCAAAATATTGTTTTGCAATAATAATTTTGGTATGGTAGCCAGTAAAAGTACAGCAGGAATTTAGTATAAGGGAATGAATAATAGCTGTAAAGGGTACCTAGCCTGTTGTAATATTAAAGCATATGAGCAAGTAGAGGCTATATTTATGGGAGGTGTATCAGAGGTACATGTCTGAATGTGTGTCACTTGTTTTAGTTTCTATAGGCATCGCACTAAACCTTGTGGGTTTTATTTGTCAGGCAAAGCACTTTGCAATGGCTGGCGCGCCTATAGCAGTGAGCCGCTATAGCCAAGGGTAATAAAGTTTAAAAGAAGATAAAAACGAATGTTAATAAATTAAAGCTTTGGTCAAAGAAAAGGATGAGAAACTTATCTGCTTCTGACAGCTTAAGCATTGAGCTAAAAGAAGAGACTTTTATTAACGAGCGTATTGGTTTTAAGTCAGAGGTCTCAAGAGCCAAACGGATTAATCGGCTCGAACAGGCTTTTGAATATATTTATGATGAGATAGATTATAAAGACACGAAAATAAATCTGCAGCATCAACGATTATCCAAATCACTAAACAAATTAGAGGAGCAAGTAAATAAGGAGAGCAAGCGGTTGGAAGCGTTTTCTAAAGAAGCAGTAACAGGGGATGTAAGGTTGCAGCTAAGAGGCTTGGTTTTTATAGGATCGGGCACATTTTTAATTTGCCAACACTGTGTTCATTAGTGCAACGTTTGTTTAGCTGGCTATAATGGCGAGTTATTTTTGAGTATTTAATGCTAGAGTGGCTTTATGTAATCTACCATAGCCTTTTATTCGGAAGCATTCACTTCGGATTCGGTTGTGAACTAAGAGTGGTGGGTCAAATGGTTATCAGTCATAAGTCCAGAAAACTTCTTTGGGGAAAATCTGGAAACCGTTGTGCAATTTGCAGAGAGACACTTTCTGTGGAGAAATATAATTCGGTTGATGAGTCCTTAATTGGAGAAGAATGCCATATCATATCAAAATCAAAACAAGGGCCTCGCCACGAAGAGAAAGAGAATTTCAACTATGATTCTTATGAAAACCTCATCCTTCTATGCAGAAATCATCATTCATTGATAGATCAGCAGTGGGATACATACACGATAGAATTAGTACGGGAGCTAAAAAGAAATCACGAGAAATGGGTAAGTAAAAAACTGCATGACGATAAAAAGAAGCCTGCAGAGATAAAGAGAATTGAAGATAATATACCAAAAGTGCTCACAGTGATAAAAGACGGAAAAACCTTGTTTGGTTTGATTAAAGGTGTCATGGCACATAATTTTGATTATGATGAAATAAAGAATAATGTGGAAAAGGAAATCATTCAGGAACTTAATTGCTGTATAAGTGAAACTATTGATGCCTGGGACTTGTATGAAGGAAGTTCATATATTGATTTGCACATAATGTTAGATGAGATAATTAGAAAACTAAGTGATATAGGAATCATGGTTTTTGGTGAGAATGAATTGATGTATTTGACTGGTGGAAACTCATCAGAAGATACACCGTGGAAGGTTGCTTATATCAAAGTAATGCATTCAGATAATCCTGAAGTATTAAAATTGTAAGTGAGTGTGGAGAAATAGGGCCAGACTCGTCTCTCTTTATTAGTTATAATATCTAACAATAAATGTTGCATAATGTTACAATTAGGTGTAAACTATCTGAGAGTGATGCGTTCATATGTATTGTAGAAAGGAGGGGTATCATGAATAAATTAGCAGATCGTATTAAAGCATGTAGGAATAAATTGCACCTCTCCCAGGAATATGTAGCGAATTATATGGCTATGAACAGAGCGACGATAACACAAATCGAACTTGGTAAAAGGAAGGTTGCTGCTGAAGAACTTGCAAAATTTAGCACTTTATTTGGTATATCAGCAGATGCACTTCTTCATGGTGAAAATATTGGAGCACCAGTAACAGTTTTCGCCAGAAGTTTTAGTGAGCTTGATGAAAAAGATCAAGATGAAATTATGAGCTTGATGCAGTTTAAAAAACTCATGAAAGCGCAAAGTCTCATTAATGAATGATTTTTATAGTGCTGCTAAATCTATGGAAAATGCTGAAGAACTGGCTGAATTATACCTGCAACACTACTATAAAGATCGCGAAATATCGTTTCCTATTAACCCCTTTCAGATGCTGATAGATGAAGGCGTAAAGTTTGTCATCCGCGACTTCGGAAAGCTGGAAGGGGTTTATATTCCTGCCCATGATCAAGATGACATTCCTATTGTCGGTATCAATTTAAACCGACCAATCACTCGCCAACGCTTTACTGCAGCGCATGAATTATGTCACTTTATCAAGGATTCCGAAGGCCAGATATGCCCAAAAATTGGGATAAAATCGGCCATAGAGAAGTTCGCTGATAGTTTTGCTTCAGGAATACTGATGCCGTTAGGTGAATTGCGATTACAAGTAGATAAGCGCAGGGAAAATGGATATGTTAATTTTGACGATATACTAGAAATAGCTGATTACTTTGGTGTCAGCTTTGAATCTTGTTTGTTCCGTATTGCATATTTAATTCATGCGGTACATGGTAATACTGAGATTAAGGAATTGAGGAAAAGAATCCGAAAATACAAACCAGATTATAAACGGAAAGAATGCGGATTTCATAACGTATCTCTTTACGATGGATTAATTAATTCGTATGAACATGCACTCAGGTTTATTCCAAATAAATTTGCACTTAATGTATTCCAAAATAAGTATATTTATAATGACAGCCGTTTGGAGGGCGTAGATGTTGATATTGAGACGGCTGCTGAAATTGTTACTGATATTCGACTTAGGAAGCAAAGAAGTAAATATTGCACAGAAGAAAACGAAGCTTATTTATCAATCGCCGGACATTCAACCATGTATTCTTTGATTTTTGAATTGCCGTTACCGGATAAATGCTCTGTATTTGATATGGTTACATTACACAGAAGATTATACTCCTGCTTCCCATACCCTGAATATGGCGGACAATTTCGTGATAGTAACGCACTTGTTTTAGGAGCAAAATTTGAAACGACTGACTACAAAGATATATTACGTAGATTGATAGAACTCGATGAAAAAGCGAAAACTGTTTTTGAATTAAGATCAGAAACTTCTATTAGCTCATACTTAAAATCTGCTATTCAACTGCATCATGAATTAACAGTTGTCCATCCCTTTAATGATGGAAATGGCCGCACATTAAGAGCTTTTTTAAATGTTATGCTGATACGAAACTATCTTACGCCTGTGTATCTCAAGGTTGAAGATAAAAATGAGTACATTGAGGCCCTTGCTGCTGCAGACAAGGATGCAGATTATTCTCAGTTGTTTGAGCTCTTTTATAAAGCAATATTGAGGACAAATGTTGAATTGACCAGATAAACAAGATAGGGGATACTTTATTTGACTTCTTGTTAAGCTTCTTCAAGTTAACCAAACAGCCCCTCTGATTAATTAATCCAGCTTCGTGAAGCCTTATAGTAAGGTTGCGGAGAATAACCCCATATTCAGTGCAATATTTGCGGAGAATAGTTGACTGTGCGGAGATTAAATGGTATATTTGTTGCATAATGTGCGGAGATTATTTAATGTATATTTATGAGAATCCAACATGGCCGGAGTTTAAGTGGGGAAATGATAAAATTTTACCCCTGCTTTCTAATGTACGCTTTAAACAAGGAGCAATTGTTGGTGAAATGGGAGCTTTAGGTTTTGAATTAAAAGACCAGGCAAACCTTGAGATGTTAACGAAAGATATTATTAAAACAGCTGAAATAGAAGGAGAGCTGCTTAATCAAGATCAAGTGCGTTCATCAATAGCCCGGCGCTTGGGTTTAGAAGTTTCTGGTTTAATAGCGTCCGACAGAAATGTTGATGGTATAGTTGATATGATGCTTGACGCAACAGGAAATTACAACAAAGAACTTAACAAAGAAAGACTATACTCATGGCATAGTTCTCTATTCCCGGCAGGCTATAGTGGTATTAATAAAATAATCACTGCTAACTGGAGAAATGATTCAGCAGGGCCGATGCAAGTTGTATCAGGTCCTGTAAGTAAAGAAAAAGTGCATTACCAGGCTCCTGCTGCAGAAAAAGTTGATCAGGAAATGCAACGATTCTTCGAATGGTTTAACGGCAGCCAGGAAATTGATTTAGTAATAAAGGCAGGCATTGCCCATCTCTGGTTTGTTACCATACACCCTTTTGATGACGGTAACGGCAGGATAGCCAGGGCTTTAACAGATATGAGCCTGGCTCAATCCGACAAACAACCATATCGTTTTTACAGTATGTCAACGCAGATTAGAAATGAAAGAGCAAGTTACTATGAAATACTGGAGAAAACGCAAAAAGGGAAGCTTGATATAACCGCATGGTTAGAGTGGTTTTTGAATTGTCTTTTAAATTCTCTGGAAGCTTCCGAAACAATCCTAAGCAAAGTTATTTTTAAACATAACTTTTGGCTTGCGCATGCTTCAAAGATAGACAATGACAGACAAAGGAAAGTGCTGAATCTGCTGCTGGATGGAATTGATGGAAAACTTACTACATCAAAATGGGCTAAGCTTTGCAAGTGTTCGCAAGATACAGCATTAAGAGATATACAAGATTTAATAGACAAACAAATTTTATCTAAAATGCCCGGTGGTGGTAGAAGTACGAGTTATGCCATTAACAGAGAAGATTAAGCGAACGGGCATGATGAAGTTCTTTGAATACGGAAGTAAAGATATAGATTATCTAAAGTGCAGAGAAAAGAAGCTGGGCGCTGCTATAGAGTGAATAGGGTTTATTGAGCGGGCGGTAATACCCGATCCTTTTGCTGCCCTGATATCATCAACTCCCGCCTATCAAGTTTAATGTATAATGAAAGCAGGAGCTAATCAATTGTTTGGTTAGAAATAGCCGTAGGGAGGCAGTTCGTGACATGAGTAAAGACTATTTTAAGTTGCAGCGCCCCAGTCATTCACTACCGGGATTTGTTAAACAAACTCTGAAAAAGCGTGGGCTTCTGGAGGCATATCAGAAAAGACCTGCTTATCAGCAAAATGACTATATTGGCTGGATAAATGAAGTGAAACTTCCGGAGATCAAACAAAAGCGGCTTGACCAAATGCTTGATGAGCTTGAGAAGGGTGGTATCTACATGGGTATGGACCACCCTTCTCCTCAAAAAAATGAATAACATAAATGATCAGGGTCAAAGCTTGCAATCAAGCAAACCTTACAATAGCCTGTTTCCATGGACAGACCACTTCGAAAACCTCTATGATGAGGCTAAAATCTATGCGCTTGTCAGAGGAATTGTCGTTGATCTAAACATTGACGAGAATATGCGAATACATGACCTTGGCTGAGGGCGTGGCCTTTACAAACGCGCAGGTAAACAGGAATTTCTTGAGCAGATAGCCGTAATAAAAAGCACAAGAAATTGGTCTTAGGTAAATGATTGGAGGTTTATAAATGAACAGAATCATTAGGATTAGGAATGAAAAAGAATCAGATTATGAGAAAGTAGAAGACATCACCAGGAAAGCTTTTTGGAATTTATATATCCCGGGATGTATTGAACACTATTTAGTTCATGTTATGCGGCCACATATAGATTTTCTGCCGGAGTTGGATTTGGTGATTGAAGTTGATAATCAAATCATCGGGAATGTTATGTATACAAAAACAAAACTAATCGATGAGGATGGTGAAGGAAAAGACATCCTTACATTCGGTCCAGTTTGCATTTTACCAGAATATCAGAGAAAGGGGTATGGAAAAAAACTAATGGAGCACTCCTTTGAACAGGCAGTTGCGCTTGGTTATGATGTGATTGTGATTTATGGTAACCCAGGCAATTATGTAAGCCGCGGTTTTAAGAGTTGTAAGAAATACAATGTCTGTCTTGAGAATGGGACATATCCGGCGGCAATGATAGTAAAAGAACTCAAGCCAGATGCACTGGACGGGAGAAAATGGGTTTACCATCAAAGTACAGTATATGAGATAGATGAACAAGAAGCAGGGCGCTTTGACGATGGGTTGGAGAGCCTGGAGAAAAAACATCAGCCAAGTCAGGAAGAATTTTATATTTACAGTCATTCTATAATACAGTGAATATCCTTTCATGGTATAAGAGTAAGCTACAACTTCCTATTAGCAGGTGGGGCAGATGAAAAACCTGGGAATATAAGTTTAAAAGCGTTATGGTAACTATTCTCATTATCACAAACAAAATTATAACCCGGAATATATAATATAAGATGGCGCGAGATGAAGGAGCAAAAGACGCGCTTGGTTTTAAAAAAGGCAATACTCCCAAAGATTTGCTCAAAAGGTATACCATCTTCGGATTTTGAAGAATGTTTCGCCACTGTGCCGCTGTTTTGGAAAAAGGTAACACAAAGCGAGATTATACCGAGACTCTGTACCCTGTTGAATCAGGAGCCGAGAGGCCTCCTTGGAGTGAGCACCTGCATGAACGGCAAGAATTTCCGAATAGATGGCATCATAATAATTGCTAAGTTTAGTATCTAATTTATATTGACTACTCCACTATTATAATTAATAAGGCGAATAGGGAGGCAGGTAGGGCTGGAAATATTAAATTGACAGATCTGACCCTATAAGAACTCTCATCTTAAACTGGAAGTGCGGTAGTGCCAATGGTTCAAATAGTAGTGCTTCTCTATCTTTTCTTTGCAGTGCTGGTGGCCCTGTCTTTTGCTATTTACTTGCTCAACCGGGGGCGAACCGGTGTTACAATTAGTTTTGCATTGTTGAACCTTTGCATTGCTGTATATCTGCTCGGGTATATGGTCGAAATTAGTGTAATAAATCTCTCAGACATGCTGTTTTGGAATCAGATACAATACATGGGGATCCCCTTTTTACCTTCTTTCTGGCTTCTGGTTTGTTTACTCTACACCAAAAAACTTAATAAAATATCTTTAATGCCTACACTGATTCTATTTGTCTTTCCGGTTATTGTTTTTTTAGCCCGGTTGACCAATGAGTTTCACCATTTATTCTATGCATCATATGAAGTTATCAGCTTTGGCAGCTTGAATCTGCTGCGCTTAACAAAAGGCCCTGTATATCAAGCGCATACCATATTTGCGACGTTATGCTTAATAGTTGCAACGGTAACTTACCTTCACGCTGCCGGGAAAGTCGAGGGAAGGGAAAGGCAGGGATATCAGCTGATGCTGATATCTTCGATGATTCCTTATGCAGCGCTGCTATTAATGATTTTTGATCCTACCAACAAGGGTATAGATTATGCAGCTTTTCTATTTCCTGTTTCGCTCTGTTTGATCTTCTTTGCATTATCACAATACGACGTGCTGTCTATCAGGGCTTTTGCTAAAGATAATTTATTTTACCAGAGTCAAGATGCAATGCTGGTTATTGATAAGGAAGGGCTACTGCTGGATTATAATTGGCAGGCCCGAGACCTGTTTTTACCTCTTGCAGATGGTTCTAAAGTTAAAGAAAAACAAATTCAACAAACATTACAGGGATACCCACAATTAATTGAAGTAATTAAAGCCGGAGTTTCTACAGATTTGATTCTGGATGTAATAAATAATAAAAGGCATTATGAAGTCAGGTGCACTATTTTAACAAACCTTCACCGGCGGGTGGTCGGGAAAATAGTGACCCTTAGAGACATTACAGATCGTAAAATTATTGAGGAAGCCCTACGCGAAAGCGAAGAAAAACACAGGATGTTAGCTACAACCGATACATTGACAGGTTTACACAATCGGTTTTACTTTATGAAAAGGGCCGAAGATGAATTTAATCGGTTCCAGCGTTACGGCAAGCCTTTTAGTCTTTTAATGATTGATCTTGATTGTTTTAAAGAAGTAAACGACAAGTATGGTCACGCTGGTGGGGATGAAGTGCTGAAGCAAATTGGATTTCTTATGGGTGGCAATTTTAGAAAAACAGATATTACCGGCAGGCTGGGTGGCGAAGAATTCTGTGTGCTTATGCCGGAAACCACGCCTGAAGATGCCTGGACAGCTGCAGAAGCATTTCGTCAAACTTTGGAAAATACGATCATTAATAATGGAGACCGTGCTATTACGGTCACCTGCAGTATAGGTATTTCCAGCTCCAATAAAAACAACCACCGTTTTGATGAAGTTTTGAAACAGGCGGATCAGGCCCTCTATCGTGCAAAACACCAAGGTCGAAACCGTTCCTGTCTGCTTTAGGCTATCTTCTCGCATTGATCAAACATTTTAGGCCAGTTTCCCCTGTAGATAAAATATGTAATTTCAAGACATGGCTTAAATGGTCATTGTATGACTCAAACTTTGCATTTTCAGGATAATGTAGTATCCTATCGATTTGCAACAGATGTCTCTTCAGGGGGGGTGGTATTAGTAATCATATCACATGTTTGCAGTTTCAAGAGCTTTGTATTATTTACAAGAATTGAGCTGGATGTTTTAAATCATCACAAGAATTACGTAAAATTTCTGTGCTATAATACTCAAAAATACTGCGAATTATTAATTAATTATAGTATTATGAGATGTTTATGAAACAATTCACAAGACTGAATACTATTAACAGTCCGGGAGATTGTGTATGAATTGGAGCTGACGATATGTATGATTTTATAATGACTAAAGCAGCTCGCACTATAGCGGAAGACATGTACCGCCTGAAAAAAGGGGAGTCATGGTGATTACCTTAGACACAGAATCGGAACAATGGGTCGTTGAGGCATTGGCGGGAGTTTTGTACCTTGCAGATTCAAGGATAGGGTTTAATATCCAATGGTTATTGTTTTCCATTCCATTTGAAGTTGCCGTTGAAAAATATTCAAACTTGCGTTGTCTCTGTTTGATCATGATGAATGTAGAGATGATGATTCGCCTCATCGGCTGTGTTAATCAACCTGCTTTATCTTCCCTTCAAAAAAAAGTAACTAATACCACCAGAAAATACAAAAATATATGCTTTAACAGAACGATGGTTTTTGGTGGATCTGTAAAGCCACCCTGTGTCTTGCTTGTTAATCTGTTTCGGATGTCAGGGAAAAAGGGTTGTATTACTGCTGAGACAAGAGGATTTAAGGTAGATAGGGCATGTGCTTAAAGGCTTCCGTATGGCTGAATGATCGACAGATCATGGATCAAAAAATATTATCGAGCCAGATCTGAAGGTTCTTATGGAAGAGATTTTATAGTATTTTTCCCATGATGACCAACTATAGGAGGAGATGACATGGAACGCTTACGCGGTATGGTTTTTGTATTCATGATGCTGATGTTAGTCCTGATTTTTAGTGGATGCGGCCAAAGTAGTAATCAAAATGGTCAGACTGCTGACGGAGGGGCATCGCAAGATGGTCCTCGGATTGCTTATTATGCCCACTTCAGTGAACCGTACATTGATCTGGATCCCAGTGTGGAATACTCCAACGGGATTGTTACCCTGCACAACATCTATGAAACATTAACCAGGTATAATGACGACACCCAGGAAGTGGAACCTCTTCTGGCAGAAAGCTGGGAAGTGGATGAAGATGGGATGGAATGGACATTTAACATCCGGCAGGGGGTTGTTTTCCATGACGGAGCGTCCCTGACTGCTGAAGTGGTAAAAAAATCTATTGATCGTACTATCAACTTGAACATGGGTGCTGCCTATATCTGGGAGTCTGTATCCGAGATTCAGGTGTTGGATGAGTACACCGTAAAATTTGTTTTAGAATATGCTGCTCCCATCGACCTCATTGCCAGTGCCGCATATGCCAGCTTTATCATGTCCCCTGATGCGGCAGAGCAGGGCAGTAACTGGTTTAATGCCGGCAACGCATCCGGTACCGGGCCCTATAAACTGCAACGAGTGGTTGCCGGTGAAGAAGTATTAATGACCCGATTTGATGATTACTGGCAGGGTTGGTCAGATAACCAATATGATCATATCCTGATCCGTAAGGTAGTGGAAAGTACTTCCCGGCGCCAATTGGTGGAAAATAGTGAAGCCCAGATTACCGCCGGTCTTTCAACGAGTGATATTAATGCTATGAGAAATAATCCAGAAGTGGCAGTCATTGAAGCCGCTGCATGGAAAAACGTAATCGGCTTTTTCAACACACAAAAACCGCCACTGGACAATGTAAATTTCCGAAAAGCTATGAGCTATGCTTATCCCTATGAAGAAGTGGTCGAAAATGTGCGTGAAGGTCTAGCCACCCAATCCTATGGACTGATCCCCGCAGGACTATGGGGTTACGATGAAACCCTCTTTCAGTATACCTATAATCTTGACAAGGCCCAGGAATATCTTAATCTTTCAGGCATTGACCCAGACACTGTTAAACTGGAACTTACCTTTACCAGCGGTGATGAAGGCCATAGAAATGCTGCGCAGCTGTACCAAGTGAATCTTCGCCGTTTAGGTATAGAAATGGATATCCGCGAAATGACCTGGGACAATCTCTGGGAGAAATCCAAGAGCTCCAGCCTTCCCGAAAGACAAGATGTTCTGATTATGTACTGGTGGCCGGACTTTCCAAGTCCCAGCAGTTGGTTGTGGGGTTTGGTGCATTCCGAGGAAGAAGTGTTGTTCAATCTTTCTTATATAAATGAGCCGGCACTGGATGAAAAAGTTGAGGAAGGTGACATGCTGTCAGCAATTGACCGCTATCAAGCTGAAGCGATCTTCCGAGAGGTTCAGGAAGAAGTGGTAGAACAGGCTTATATGCTGCACATGTATGATGATATGACCATCTATGTGGTTACCAATGACTTCGGCGGTTTCAGTCCCAACCCGTCCTATGAAGGTGTCGTATTCTTCTATGATACTTATTATCAGGAATAGACAAATCTGTATGTCTATGGTTCACAAATGTCCATAATGATGTTCTGCAGAGATCCTGGAGGCATCCCTCCAGGATCTGCTTTATCAGCCACCTTTGTAAGTGGAGGAGATTCTCATGTTATCCTATATTCGAAAACGACTCTTTTTAGGTTTGATAGTGATGCTTGGGGTTGTCACAATAACCTTCTTCATAACACGGATCATACCTTCAGATCCGGCTACCAAGTGGGTTGGGCCCCGAGCCACTCCCCAGCAAATTGAAGCTGCCGTTATTGAATTGGGGCTGGACCAGCCGTTGCATATTCAGTATTTACGATACATTAAAGCTTTGGCCGCGGGCGACCTGGGCAACTCATTACGCACCCATCAGCCTGTCATTCGGGAACTGGCTATATTTGTACCTCCCACATTGGAATTGGTGATTCTTTCTTTTGTCATTGCCGTTCTTCTGGGTATTCCACTGGGGATTTATTCCGCCCGGAAGAAAGATAAAATGCTGGATCATTTCAGTCGCCTTTTTTCTATCGGAGCTGTTTCTTTACCGACGTTCTGGGCCGCACTATTTCTCCAGTTGATCTTTTACAATTACCTGGAAATTCTCCCATTAGGTGGCCGTGTCAGCACCTATACCTCCATCATGTATGAGCTTCCTAACATCACCGGCATGCTGCTGTTGGATTCCGCTGTTACCGGACAGTGGTTTATTTTCGGTGATGCGCTGAAACACATGCTGCTCCCGTGTATTACCATTGCCCTGTTTCCGATTGGCTTGGTGGCTCGCATGACCCGGTCTGCCATGCTGGAAGTTCTGAATGAAGAATATATCGTAGCTGCCCGTTCTTATGGTTTGAAAGAAAGGCAGGTTTTGTGGCAGTACGCCCTTAAAAACACTCTGGGACCAACCGCTATTATAGTCACCTTGTCTCTTGGCTATACGCTGGTCAATACGTTTTTGGTTGAAGCTATCTTTAGCTGGCCGGGATTGGGGAACTATGTAGCAACGGCTATCATGACCATGGATACACCAGCCATTATGGGTGCTACCATTTTTTCAGCCTTTTCTTACATTATCCTTAATATGATTGCCGATATTATCATCGCCCTGGATCCCCGGGTCAGAATGTGAGGAGGAACACCATGCTGACAAAAGGATTTCTTTTTGAGACAATAAAACCAAAAGTAAAAGAGTTCAGGTTTTCATTTCACCTGCTGCAAAAAAATCAGCTGACACGATTTGCCTTATACCTGGTTATAGCATTGTTTCTTCTTGCTGTTTTTGCACCGCTTATTATTCCTTACCCCACCCATATCAGTGATGAAACTAATACTGATAACCGTCTTCAGCCACCTTCCCGAGAGCATTTGTTCGGCACGGACGAACTGGGCCGTGATATTTTCAGTCGTGTAATCTTTGGCACGCGCATATCGCTAAACACTGCCGTAATGGCAGTTGGATTGGCATTACTGATTGGCATTCCACTAGGTGCTATTGCTGGTACCGTGGGTGGATGGATAGATGAAGTAATCATGCGGATTACCGACATCTTCCTTAGTTTTCCTCCTCTGCTTTTAGCAATTGCTGTTGTGGCAGTCTTGGGACCCAGCCTTCAAAACGCCATGCTGGCTATTGCGATTTCCTGGTGGCCCTGGTATACCCGGCTTGTACGGGGACAGGCTATTTCTCTTAAGGAGCGAAAATTCATTCATGCCGCTTATGCAATTGGTACCTCTAAAACCAGGATCATTTTCAGCCATATCGTTCCAAACACTGTCTCTCCTGTCATTGTGCAGGCATCCCTGGATATGGGCGGCGTTATTCTTACCATCGCTTCCCTGAGCTTTCTGGGCCTTGGAGCCCAGGCACCCACTCCTGAATGGGGCCTGATGATCAGTACCAGTCGAAACTATTTTTTAAATGCTGCCTGGTACAGCCTTTTCCCTGGTTTAGCTATTTTTATTACCGTTTTGGGATTTAACCTGCTGGGTGACGGATTTCGGGAAATTTTGGATCCCAAGACCCGAGAAAATTAGGGGGATCAACCATGACACCTTATTTCATGATTAAAGACCTCAAAGTAAACCATCTTTCCTATGCAGGAAAGCGAAAAGTCTTGGAAATTGATCACATAAGTATTAACAAGGGAATGACATATGGGATCGTAGGGGAAAGCGGTGCAGGGAAAACCGTGCTGGCTCTGACCATCCTGCAATTGCTCCAATGTCCTCCAGGGGAAATAACATCGGGAGAGATTAATCTGGACGGACTCAACATGATGAAAAAAGCAGACAGTTTTATGCGAGACAAAATCAGAGGAAAAAAAATCTCCATGATTTTTCAGGATCCCATGTCTACATTGAACCCGGTTTTTACCGTTGGTTACCAGGTAACCAAAGTAATCCGGACTAATAAAAATCCCAGGATGAGAGAGAAAGAAGCAGCCCGGCAATCTGTGGAAATGCTCAAATTGGTTAAACTTCCTGATGTTGAAGATATTATGAAAAAATATCCTCACGAACTGAGCGGAGGCCAACGGCAGCGTGTCATTATTGCAATGGCCCTGGCTTGCGGAGCCGAGTTCCTGATCGCTGACGAACCTACCAGAAATCTAGATGTTACTATTCAGGCCAGTATCCTGAAAACTCTGAAAGAACTCCAACGAGAGCTCGGTGTTACTATTTTATTTATCGCTAACAACCTGAGCCTGGTTTCAACTTTCTGCGACGAAATTGGGATTCTTTATAAAGGTAGTTTGGTGGAACAGGGTTCTGTAAAGAGAATTCTTAATAACCCCCAGCATAACTACACCAAGCTTTTACTGGAATCAGTGACTCAGGATCGCCATAAGCCTTTTCGAACGAAAAATTCAGAAGACATTCTGCTTCAAGTTGATACTCTTTACAAATACTTTCCTGTAAAAAAGTCTTTCTTGCAAAAGGAAACGCTGTTCGTAAAAGCGGTGGATGATGTCAGTCTAAAACTCCGAAAAGGAGAAGTGCTGGGAATCGTTGGAGAATCGGGCTGCGGCAAATCAACTCTGGTCAATACTATTCTCAATCTGAACGAACCAACTTCCGGTAATGTAATTTTTAATGGTGATAATCTATACACTATCCAGGCAAGCCATCTGCGTCGCGTTCGAAAAAACATTCAAATTGTGTTTCAGGATCCATTTTGGTCGCTAAATCCTCGCTGGCTGGTGAAAAACATTATCGCTGAACCCATTAAGGTACATGAAAATCTAAATGCTATTGAATTGCTTCGGCGTGTGGAAGAATTGCTGGTTATGGTAGGTCTGGATAAAGAAGCGGCCTTTAAATATCCTCATGAGTTTAGTGGTGGTCAGCGTCAACGTATTGCCATTGCCCGTTCACTGGCTGTTAATCCCAAGCTGGTTGTCCTTGATGAACCCACTTCTTCCATTGATGTAATGTCCCAGGATCAAATACTCAAGCTTTTAGAGGATCTTAAAGAGAAGCTGGGATTGACAAATATACTGATTTCGCACGATTTAAGTGTTGTCCACTATATGGCAGATCGGATTATTGTGATGTATTTAGGGAAAATTGTAGAAGATGGTCCAGCACATTCTATTTTTAAGAATCCCAAACATCCTTATACACAGGCCCTGTTTAATTCCATTCCCAATTTGCACAAAGATAACATCGAACAATTGGAAACCATTGAAGAAAATATCCCCAGTGCTATTTATCTTCCTTCCGGATGCCGGTTCCATACCAGGTGCAAATATGTAATGCCCCGTTGCAAAGAAGAACAGCCTGTTTTTGCTACCATCGATACTGATCATCATGCAGCCTGCTTTTTGTGTGCGGCTGAAGAACTACAGTCCGAGCCAATTGTTTAATTACACCCAATGAGTCAAAATAGCTGAGGAGGTAATCATATGATTAATTTAGAACGACAGGATCTGCTTGATATTCTCTATGGATGCACTATACTGGGCACAGGCGGCGGTGGTAGTCTTGAAAACGGTATTGAAAAGATCGATCAGGCATTCGAAGCCGGCAAAACATTTACACTGGTTGATTTTGGTGAGATAGATCCAACTGATTTAATTGTTACCCCTTATTGCTGTGGGGCTATATCTCCTGAGACGGAAGAAGATCGGAAAAAATATGAAGGCCTTCCTGTACAGCAGGAAGTCCCACAGGTGCTGGCTCTTAAAGAAATGGAAAAATATCTAGGCCAGGAAGTGAAGGCAGTTATCTCTACGGAACTGGGCGGCGGAAATACGGCAGTTGCTTTTTACAGTGCTGCTATGGCAGGTAAGCTCATTGTTGATGGAGATCCTGCAGGCAGATCTGTTCCGGAACTGCAGCATTCTACCTATTACCTGAACGATATTCCTATTCATCCAATAGCAGTTGTCAACGAATTTGGTGAATCTGCCATCATCACCAATGTGATCAATGATTACCGCGCGGAATCTCTTGTTCGTGCCCTGGCCATAGTCAGCAATAATCAAATTGCAGTTGTTGACCATGTTCAGCCAGCCGGCATACTAAAAAACGCGGTTATTCGTGGCGCCATTACTGATGCCTGGAAAATTGGCAAAGCTTACAGAATTGCCCATGAAAAGCGTCAGGATCCTGTAAGTGCCGTCATCGAAGCAGGACAGGGTGCTCTTTTATTTACCGGAGTTGTACGCTCTAACGAATGGGGAACCGTTGAAGGCTTTACGGTAGGCGATGTAATTCTTGATGGAACCGGCTCTTACAGGGGTGATGAGTACAAAATCTGGTATAAAAATGAAAACATTATCACCTGGAAAAACGGTAATTTTCATGCAACCGTTCCAGATCTTGTTTGCATTATAAACACAGAGACAGGCAAACCGGTCATGAATCCATACTTTGGAAAAAACATGCTTGTTGCAGTCTATGCTTTACCTGCTCCCACTGTATGGACAACTGAAAAAGGACTAGCGGTTCTCGGGCCAAGAAGCTTTGGGTTTGATTTAACCTGGCGTCCTTTCGACCAACTGTAGCCTTCGAACATCTGCCGTCTGAAAGGGTAGCGTTTTGTCTGGGGCTTCAACGCTTTCCTGGAAGAAAATCTTGCCCGAGGAGTGAATAATGTGTATTATATAACTGTTTCGGATGCGTTGAAACTGCCATCTTTTCAGAGTGCACAGGTAATTGCCGGCAGCGGTGGACTGGACCGAAAAGTCTATCGGATTAGCGTTGTGGAGTGCCCGGAATTTCCTGTCGACTATGAAATATTCGGTGCGACGAATAATCTGTACGCTAAAGGTGATTTTTTTATCTCCAGCATGTATGCTATCAAGGACTCGCCCGAATTGTTGTTTGACACCATCAAGCTTTACCACCAGTTTAATTCCAGCGGTCTGGTATTGTTCCTCAGGTATTTCCCCCAGATCCCCCCAGAAGTGATTCACTATGCTAATGAAGTCAATTATCCATTCATCACCCTGGATAAAAACATCCCATATGCTGATGTAATCAGCGATGTGATGAAAGCAATCTTTGCAAAACAGCATAACAGTACATCTGTGATGCTGCTGGACCAGATCCTCGAAAACAACTATGATGAAGAAAAGCTGGAACGCCTGGCTTATACACTGAATCCGGGTTTTCAACGCTATTTAATAGCTTTTCACTTACAGCTGGACAACGAAATTACTGCTGAGAACAATTTTATTATCAAAAGCATAAACAACGATCAACACATGTTTGCTATAAACTACCATCACACCATCCTGGGGTTCTATACCACAGAAAAGCCCATCCGCCAGGAACAGGAAGATAACCTGATTAAAAGCATCCGTCAGCTGATCAACAAATATGCTTCTCAATACCATATGGGGATCAGTGATGTCCATGAAAAGCCCCGCCATCTCAAGAATAGTATTGAGCAAGCCATGATCGCCAGCAAGACAGCTCTGATCAGCCGTTCGCCCGTTGAACACTACAGCCGAATCGGTTCTTACAAATTGCTACTGCAAATGAAAAACAGGGAAGTGCTCAGGCAGTTTTATGCCGAAACCATTGCTCTCCTGGAACAGTATGATGAGGAAAACAAAGGAGACCTGCTACACACTATGATCTGTTATGTTAAAAACAGTGGCGATTTTAAAAAAACTGCTGCGGAGTTGTTTCAGCATGAGAACACCGTTCGGTACCGGCTGAACCGCATCAGCCAGCTATGGAATAAAGATAACAGCAATCTGGGGTTTTATGAAAATATATCCTTAGCTTATAAGGTGCATCAGATTCTAACCTATGAGGAGACAGATCTGGTGCCTTAATAGAAGAACAATTACTTATGACAAATAGTATACGTGGGGTTATGTTTTAAATTAGAAGGTTTTATGTGGTACAATTTCAAGATGGCCAAGCAACTACCATTTTAACATGTCATGCTCCATCTTAGTCTAAGCAATCTGCGTTATGGGAACCCTGTTTTCTGCTTCCGATTTCCGGGTCTTTAACAGCCCCTGCGAACTTAGCATATTGTCTAAAAATTACTTTGCTCCCCCTTAACAAACTTCTGTATATAATCTGTTATCAAATTCAAAGAATCGCCTGGTTTAAATACTTGATCAACAAAACCACTACTAATTAATTCTGTAGCGTCGTCTTCTGGGATAATTCCTCCAACTAAAAACAAAACATCACCTATGCCATTTTCATTTAGCAGTCTACGAATTTCAGGAACAAGGGACATGTGCGCCCCGGAAAGAACGCTTACACCAACGACATCAACATCTTCCTGTAAAGCAACCTCGGCAATCTGTTTGGGTGTCTGGTGTAAGCCTGTGTAAATTACTTCCATTCCAGCATCCCGTAAAAACCGTGCTATCACTTTTACACCGCGGTCATGACCGTCTAAGCCTGGTTTGGCTACTAATACCCTAATTCTTTTATTAACCATTTATAGCCTCCTAATCTTAAAATATGGGCTTTTCTCGGTATTCACCAAAAACTTCTTTAAGCGCTGTAACAATTTCTCCCTCAGTAGTATACACTTTAACTGCATCTAAAATCATTGGGATTAGGTTTTCATTACCGCTTGCTGCTTTTTTCAACCTCAATAAACAGTTTACTACAGCCTGGTTATCTCGTCTCAACTTTAAATCTTTGAGCCTGCCGACCTGCTTATTTTCAATTAATGGATTAATTTTAAGAAGATCAACTTCTGTTTGATCATTGCTACAAAAATGATTAACTCCAACCATTACTCGATCTTTACGGTCTACTGCCTGCTGATATTTATAGGCGGCATCAGCTATCTCTTGTTGAAAGAACCCATGTTCTATTGCAGGCAGCACCCCTCCCAGCTGATCTATTTTTTCAAAATATTGCTCTACTTCTGCATCCAATTCATTGGTAAGAGTTTCGATAAAATAAGATCCGCCCAGAGGGTCAATAGTATTGGTAACACCACTTTCACAGGCAATAATTTGTTGAGTACGAAGAGCGATTTTCACTGCTTTTTCAGTAGGCAAAGCTAATACTTCATCCATTGAATTGGTGTGTAACGACTGGGTGCCGCCTATTATTGCAGATAATGCCTCAAGAGCAGTACGCACAATATTATTTTCAGGTTCGCTGGCAGTTAAACTACAACCCGCAGTTTGGGTATGGAATCTCAGTGATAGTGTTCGGTGATCTTTCGCTCCGTAATTATTCTTCATTCTCCTCGCCCATATGCGTCTTGCGGCTCGATATTTGCAGATCTCTTCGAAAAAATCTATGTGAGCATTAAAGAAAAATGAAAGCCGGGAGCCAAATTTGTCTATATCAAGACCTGCCTTGATCCCAGCTTCGACATAAGTAAAACCATTTGCAAGAGTAAAAGCCAGTTCCTGCACAGCCGTAGAACCGGCTTCACGAATATGATAACCGCTTATGCTAATCGTATTCCATTGCGGTACATGATCAGCAGCAAAAGAAAAAATGTCAGTAATCAATCTTATGGATGGTTCTGGTGGGAATATCCAAGATTTCTGAGCTATATACTCTTTCAATATATCGTTTTGAATAGTTCCGCCGAGGTTGTTTAATTTTATGCCCTGTTTTTCAGCATTAGCTAAATACATACACCAAAGTATTGATGCAGGGCCGTTAATGGTCATTGAAGTAGTAATTGAATCAACAGCTATGCCATTAAACAAGGTTTCCATATCATCGAGAGAATCTATCGCTACTCCACAACGGCCGACTTCTCCAAAAGCACGTTCGTGATCTGAATCGAAGCCCATAATCGTTGGCAGATCAAAAGCAACACTTAGTCCTGTTTGACCTTGATTCAGCAGATACTGATAGCGCTTATTAGACTCAAGGGCATCTCCAAATCCTGAAAACTGGCGCATTGTCCAAAGACGACCCCGGTACATACTGGGATGAATTCCTCTCGTATAAGGGTATTCACCTGGGAGACCTATGTCTCTGTCATAATCAAGTATTTTAAGATCGACTGGAGTATAAAGAGATAGTATGTTTTTTCCGGAAACAGTAAGAAAAGCATCATTTCTCTCCTGGCATTTTGGGGAACCATTAATCCATAACTTCAATCTGTCCTCGGTAGTTGTTCGGTTGTTATTTTTGCTCAATATTTTAATCCTCGCTTTTCAAATTGACCTTCACTTGTTATATTCAATTTGCTTTACTTTTACATTGTTTTATAACACCGGTAATACTTTTTCACTGGCAACAGAAGATGCCGAATGAGATTTGGTAGTTTTTGCACCGAGTTTTGTTCGAACGTTTTTAAATAAACCTGCTGACTTAGAAGCTTTTTCAATCCATATCTATCCACATGATTCTTTTGTGAACCCTTTACTTATAGTAAAAACGAGATCTGGACAAACCTGATAACAATTGGCACAGCCAATACATTTATCTTGCTCAATCACTGTTATAAAACAATAGCCGTGGGTATTAACAGTATCTCCCAGTGACAATATGTTTTTAGGGCAAAAGCAACAACATAGGCCACACCCTTTACATAGCTCTTTATTAATATGCAGTTTTACTTTATATGCCATTGTTTCAACTCATTTCAATAGATTTTACTTTGTTTATTCTCTCCAGAGCATATAAATCAGCTGCCCGATAGGGTGGTATTTTTTTTTCTTTGGACATTCTCATTATTTTCATAACTGTGTCATGTATGCCTTCTACTTTGGTGAATACTTTTTGACGATCATATCCACTGACTTCAGAGGCGACATTTATTAATCCACCGGCATTGATTATATAATCTGGTATATACCAAATACCTTGTTGATGTAAATAATCTCCATGTTTTTCACATTCTAAAACGTTATTTGCAGCACCTGCGATGATCTCGCATTTTAACCTTCCGATCGTATTATCATTGACAACTGCTCCTAACGCACAGGGAGAATAGATATTACACTTAACATTAAATATATCATCAGGCTCAATTGCAACAGCATTAAATGCACTCACAGCTCGTTTAACTTGCGACATACAAATATCCGAAACTAATAAATTTGCGCCGTCATCATGTAAATATTGACACAAATTATAACCAACATTACCCAGCCCCTGAACGGCGATAACAAGTCCCTTCATGGTATCCGAACCATTTAGGTAGCTGACTGCAGCTTTAATACCCTTGTAAACACCATAAGCAGTAAAGGGAGAAGGATCCCCACTTCCGGTGGAAGTGCCAACAACACAATTAGTTACCTGGTGAATAATGTCCATGTCATGCTGGTTTGTACCTACATCTTCAGCTGTTATATACCTGCCATTTAAATAATTTAATGAACGACCATAAGCCTTAAGCATTCTCTCATTTTTGTCCCTTGAGCAGTCTCCTATGAGCACCGCTTTCCCACCACCTAAGTCTAAACCACAGGCTGCTGCTTTGTATGTCATACCACGAGCCAACCTGAGCACATCAAGCAAGGCTTCATCTTCTGATCTGTAACTCCACATCCTCGTGCCGCCAAGTGCTGGCCCTAAAGTAGTATCATGAATGGCAACTATAGCTTTCATTTTGGTTGCGGGATCAAAAAAAAATGTTATTTGCTCGTAAGGTAAGTCCTTGCAATAGTTAAAAATACCCACATATATCATCCTTTCGCTTCGAATATCCAAACCCTATCAGCAATTTAGACCGGTGCATGCCTTAATGAAATCTTAAGCGACAAATACTGCAACTTATCGAATCTAATTACGCCATGCTGAAAGCATACTTTATTGACCTGATGTTTTTTTTATTGCCACTTAATTCCTGTTATTGTTAAGCTCACATAATACACCTGTAACATCAATTAGTTTCTCAATCTGCTTAATAAGATATTCAAACGGTAGGTTGCTGATAGATTCTTTAACAGTAATGATGATTAATAAGGTTGAATTTTCATTTCTATTAACTAAGACATTCTCTATAACATAATCTTGACGCCGGATAACGCCGAATACTTTAGAAATTACATCACTTTTGTCTTTAGTATAAATCACCAAGGTTTTATTCAATGCTTTTACCATCACTCTTCAATCAATTTTCATTTTAATGTGACTTCAAATGCTGCAGAGATCGTATTCATGGCCTGCTTTTAAAGCCTTAATATTGGCATCGATAAGGTTAAGTTTGTGTGGCGGCAAAACTTCTTCAAGCGCTCTATAAATATTTTCAATATATAGAACTTTAGTGTGTTTTACAAAAGCACCAATGATAACAAGATTAGCCACCCTGTTATCACCGAGCTCCTTAGCGATCTCACCTGCTTCTATTGAAAACAATTGATGGCTACTTGAAGGAGGTAAATTTTCTGTAGGAGTCTTGTTGAAAATAATTACACCATTGTTTTTTACGGTATGATGGAATTTATCGTATGATGGCTTATTAAAAGCCAATAATGCATCAGGTTCTTCAATCAGAGGTGAATTAATATCTATGTCAGATATTTGGACTAAACAATGAGCTGTTCCTCCACGCATTTCAACACCATACGAAGGAACCCAGGTTACTTTTTTACCTTCAAGCATTGCAGTATGAGCAAAAAGGTATCCGCAGAAAAGTACGCCCTGACCGCCAAAACCGGATATTACCAATCCATACTTACTCACAGCACAACAGCTCCCGGATCTTTTATTTTGCCTAATTTATAAAAAGGTAGCATCTCTGTTTCTACCCATTTAATTGATTGTATGGGGGTCATGTTCCAGTTTGTAGGGCAGGTAGAAAGCACTTCAACAAAGGAATAACCCAGATTATTAAGTTGAACAAGGAATGCTTCTTTTATAGCAATTTTTGCTTTTGCAATATGATGAGGGTTCTGCGCAGAAACACGATTGACGTAAACTGCACCACCAATGTGGCTCAATAATTCAGCGACCAATACTGGCTCTCCATTGTAATCTTTTTTTCTCCCGTCAGGCGTGGTTGTGGTTCGTTGATTTAATAATGAAGTCGGAGCCATTTGTCCTCCTGTCATACCATAGCAGGCATTATTAATAAATATAGTTGTTATGGACTCTCCACGAATTGCTGCATGGAGGAATTCAGCCATTCCGATTGAAGCGAGATCGCCATCTCCCTGGTATGTAAATACAAAATTTTTAGGATTAACTCTTTTTACACCAGTTGCAACTGCCGGTGCCCTGCCATGCGCCGCTTGAACTACATCAAAGTTGAAATAGTTGCCGGCGAAAACAGCACATCCAACCGGAGATATCCCTACAGTAAGCTCTCTTAGATCAAGCTCATCAACTAATTCTGCAATAATGCGGTGAATAATTCCATGAGTACATCCAGCACAATAATGAGTCCTTAGATTTGCTAATGCTTCTGGCTTAGTGTGCAATTTTTGGTTAATGACATATGCCTCCTTATACAATATAGTCATTGCATGTCTAATTTACAGATCTGATTATTTCCAGTATTTCTGACACATTTGGAATCATTCCACCCATACGGCCATAAAAATGAACCGGCATTATACCATTTACCAACAACCTGACATCGTCTACCATTTGACCGGCACTCATCTCGACGACCAATACGGCTTTAGCGGAATTTATCTTTTTATTTATTATATCTTCGGGAAATGGCCAAAGTGTAATTGGCCTGATTAAACCTGCTTTAATCCCATGAGAGCGCGCCAAATTAACTGCCTCTTTTGCAATGCGAGCAGAAGTGCCATAAGCGATAAGAACAATCACTGCATCATTAATATGATACATTTCCGATCTTTGCTCATTTAAATGGATTTCTTTATATTTTTCTTGGAGTCTGATATTCAATGCTTCCAACTCAGATGGTTCTAGATACAGGGTGTTGATTTGATTTTTAGATCTGCCTTTACAGCCATTGGTAACCCAGAGTTTGAAGTTAAAATGTTTGTCTGTTTTTGACTTAATATCTAAATCAACCGTTTCCATCATCTGACCCAGCAAGCCATCACTCAAAATCATGACCGGTATCCGATATTTTTCGGATAAGAAAAATGAAAGCTCAGTTAGCGTGAAGATTTCTTGCACTGAAGTAGGTGCCAAGACAATCATCCTATAGTCTCCATGACCACCTCCCCTGGTAGCCTGAAAGTAGTCTGACTGAGCTGGTTGTATGCCACCAAGCCCCGGCCCTCCACGCATAACATTTACAATAACACAGGGTAATTCCGCGGCTGCTAAATATGATATCCCTTCCATTTTTAAACTTATTCCCGGACTTGACGATGATGTCATAGCGCGGCCTCCTGCCGCAGCTGCGCCATATACCATGTTTATGGCAGAAATTTCACTTTCGGCCTGCACAAATACACCCCCGGCCTGACGTAAATTTTTAGCTAAATATTCAGTCAATTCATTCTGCGGTGTTATCGGATAGCCAGCATAAAACTGGCAGCCTGCTGCTATAGCAGCTGCACCAATTGCCTCATTGCCCTTCATAAGAAGTGTTCCCATAATAACAGCTCCTATTCTCAGATGAACAGATAAAATCATATACATTACTATGAATCAGGAAATAATATAAGCGTTGCAAGCAAGTTAAGCAAAGACCTGCTCTTAATCTGACGCAAAATAGTCGCAGTTAAGAGTTAAACCTGGCTGAGGAAATAACTGATTTTTTCAGTCAAAAGTTGCTTTTTAAACTCGGTTGGCTAAATTAAACTATCCATCGATAGGTAGTATATTATATATTCTATATTATATACTATATAATACATAGAAAAGGTTTTGTCAAGATCTTTTTTCAGGCTTCTTGCCGTGTTGATGATTGTGTTTTTTAACAGTCCCTGGGTGTGTAGAATGTTTTAGTTCTTAAACAACATTGCTCCAAAGAGATCTTTCAAGTGCAAAAAAGAAGAAAGTAACAAGGAGATTGATGATGGAAGAGATTTAGATGCTGTTTATGGAGCTAAGACCTACTATGGTGCTCGTAAAGATGGTAAGTTATGAGATACACCAACTTATTGGTTTTGCTACAAGCATTATTTAAAGGTGTCCAGATGTGCCGTTAATCTGTCCGGATGATTCCGGATTCAGTGTCCGGTTACGGCCGAAATACGCATTTAAAAGCAAATATTGTTTTCAACGCAAATGGCTCTGCAAAGCTAATCTGTCTTTTAACTTTATTTAATATAGAATATAATTGTTTTAATGGCAGGTTTACTTCATATAAATCATGAAAATAAATATTTTGAAAGGGGATGAAGTAATTGATGCAAGTAGAAAACTTCATATCAAAACGTTCACTTACCGAGCAGCTATATGACAAGTTACGTCATGACATAACTCATAAAGCTATCAAGTGTGGAGAAAAAATTGATATTTCAAAGCTTAAAGAGGAGCTTAACATTAGCCAAACCCCAATCCGGGAGGCAATTATTAAGCTGGAACAAGAAGGTTTGGTTGATTTTATTCCTAATGTAGGTGCCAGGGTAATCAATATTGTTCAGAAAGATGTAAGCCAGATTTTTGATGTAAACTGTATTCTTGACTGCGGAGCTATATCGCTGGCTTATCTAAGCAATAAATTTGAAAATCTGGTTGCAGAATTAAAGAACTACACCGAAGCTCATTTAGAGCTTGCTTCATCGAATCCAACAGATGAGTACTGGAGACAAGCAATGAGCGTTCATATTGTATTCTATAAATATGCTGATAATGATGCTTTGTATAGAGTTGCGAAGCAAATTGAGGCTAAAACAGATATTCTTTTTGGTGAATACAACATATCAGAAAAAAATCGCTGTATTGGAGCTGAAGAACATTATGCAATTTACAAAGCTACTGAAGAATTTGATTGCCAAAAAACTATTGAGGCTATGCAAAAGCATTGGGGGAATGCTAAGCTCAGGCTGCTTAAGTGGTGCGATGATCAAGGCTATAAGTAAAATCAATTAACAGGTTTTGATCGTCAGATTGTCAAGGAGACGGGGTTGTTGAGATTTGTTGCCACCAGAATTTACTCCTTTTCACGGGCGTTATTATTGTTGAGAAGCTTCTGCCAAATATAATCACGCTAAAATCATTTAACCAATACAGTAGAATTAATACCTTTTCTTTTGTTGATAGCAACATCACACACCGAAGGATGATACATACTATGCAGGAAAAATTATTTAAGAGAGGTTCATAATAACATCATTCCTTTTTTGTCTTCAGATAATCTTTTGACTTATTAAACCAAGCAAATCAATTATATCCGGCATAATACATAATAGGGTCAGGTCTTGCAATTCAACTGTAAACGGTAAAATAAAATGGAAGGATGGGGGGTGCAGACGTTTTCTTGGAGAAATCACACCGCCAATCCCAACTGTACTCATTGAGCCAAGTAAGCCGGGATCTTCCAGACGTTGGCTAAAGACTAATGAGGTGTATTGCGAACCATGATCAGAAAGATGGGTAAGCTCCTTATGGGGCCTACGATTCCAAACGGCCATGTTAAGGGCACTTACCACTAAATCAGCAACCGGTTTTTTGCTCATTGGCCAACCGGTAGCGATCCGAAAAAACAGGTCAATAATCACCGCCAGGAAAAGCCAGCCTTCAGAGGTATCGTGCCGGGTAATATCCAGCTACCCAGAGTTGGTTAGGTTCAATTGCTGTGAAGGAATGCTCAACAAGGTCAGGATAAACCAGTCGGATCAAGTCTCTTTTTATGTGGCCGTTATTCTTACGACGATGCTCTCCGACAAGGTCTTCTTCACACATTAACCGGGTAACCCGTTTTCCAAGCAACTAATACCAAGTTCAAATGTAAGTACGGCGTGAATTCTGGGTGCGCCGTAGGTAACTTCACTATCATCATGAATTTCTCTAATTAGCTCTTTGAGCATGATGTCTTTCAAAGATAAGGAGAAAGTTTCCGCTCTAAAATTACTCCAAGTATTGAAGTATCCACCAAAATGGGTCAAGTCCGTGATAACGTAATTCTTTTAGATAGAACACCAATAAGTCAGGTTACCAGAGAAAATGTTCATGACCAGTTTTGCATGGTTTTACAGGATGCCTGGATATGTTGAGGGTACGATTAAAGAAAACATCGTCTTCGCAAAACAAGGGTTAGTGATGAACTGGTTATTGCCGCCGGTTTGGCTGTTGGGTCGCATCGCTTTATTCAGAACTATATTATAGCCAATTTGTGCAGGACTGCATAATTAACAGTCGAAGAAACAGATCAGTAAATAAACTTCATATTGTGTTCATAATTCTGATCTAAACTTGTTTTATAAATTTTAGGGTTTCGGGTATAGATATAATGAGCAGAGGGATAGGAGAGGTGCCTTTTGGTAAATATATTGGTGGTTGAGGATAATGAAAAGCTAAGGCAGCTTATGTGTATTCACCTTGTACGCACCGGGTATAATGTTTTTGAAGCAGGTAACGGCTTTGAGGCGCTGGATGCCTTGGAAAAAGAAGCCATACATCTTATTGTAGCAGATATCATGATGCCTAAGATGGACGGTTATGAGTTAACCGGTGAGCTCCGAGGGGCAGGGATTACAATTCCCGTATTGTTGGTTACCGCAAAGGAAACTTTAGAGGATAAAAGAAAAGGCTTTAAAACAGGTGTAGATGACTATATGGTAAAACCGATAGATATGGAAGAACTGTTGCTCAGAGTTGAGGCGCTACTGCGGCGCTCTAACCTGTCAGGTAGCCATATCCTTAACGTTGGCGCATCAACCTTAAATTCAGAATCATTGATGGTTACTTTTGGCGAGTGTATTATTTCTCTTCCGCAGAAGGAATTCCTGCTTCTACATATGCTATTGTCCTACCCAAATAAAATATTCACACGAAATATTCTAATGGACGAAATCTGGGGCTATGAAAGCGAATCAGACTCACGTACAGTTGATGTTCATATTATGCGCTTGAGAGAAAAGTTTGCGGATTCGCCGGATTTTGAGCTTGAAACCGTTAGAGGACTCGGGTATAGAGCGGTGATTAAACGATGAAACGCATCCAAACGAAGTTTGCCATATTCCTGGTTCTTACTGTATTAGCATCATCATTACTAGCAACTCTGCTCTCATTTTTCATCAGCGGCATTCTGGCTACCAGAGGGAACCCTGCTGCCTTTTATCTGGGTTTTGCTCTGAAAGAGATCTTGACACCAGTTTTTACTGTAATAATCTCAGTAATAATTATTGCGACAATTTCAAGAAAAGCTGTATCGCCTGTTGTTGAACTGTCGAACGCAACGAAGCAGATTGCTTCGGGGAAGTTTGATATCAGCTTAAATAGCTTGGAAAGAAAGGATGAGTTCGGACAGCTGGCACAGAATTTTATGATCATGGCCCAGGAATTGAAGTCAAACCAATACCTGGCCAAAGATTTTATATCGAATGTTTCTCATGAATTCAGAACACCACTCGCGATTATTTCAGGATATGCCAAACTGATAGATAGTGACCAAATCACCAAAGAGGAACGCCATGATTACTTCATGAAGATCCAAAGTGAAACTGGTCGTCTTATAAAACTTGTTAGTAATATCTTGAATCTTTCAAAGCTTGACAATCGGAAAATACAAGAGCAACCCACACGGTTCTATTTAGATGAACAAATCCGTCAGGCAATATTATCCTTGGATCCTCAATGGCGGGTCAAAGGAATTCAGCTGAACGTGGATTTGCCGGAAGTCAGCTATTATGGAAACGAAGATCTGCTGGCCCAGGTGTGGATCAACATTCTCGATAACGCAGTTAAATTTACAGGTGTAAACGGTACGATTAGTGTTCAAATGTGTGTTGATAGTCACATGATAATCATAGAAATTGCGGATAACGGCATTGGGATGGATGCCACCACGCAATTGAGGATATTTGAGCGGTTCTATCAGGGGGACTCCTCCCATTCAGATCAAGGCTACGGGCTTGGTCTTGCTTTGGTTAAACAGATACTAGAGGTATTAGGGGCCAGTATCACTATTGACAGTGAGCCGGGTGTTGGCTCAGTGTTTACCGTTTCTATCCCGTTTAACCCTGCGGCGACTTGATTTTCATATAAACAATTTATTCATAAATATGTAAGGTAAGGCGTGTCGCACAAAACTTATTAATAATATTGTGTGCCACGCTTTTATGTTTGTGCAGTTCATTTATGGTTCATAAATGCGTGGTAATTTTATGCACGAGCTTGATAGTCTGGAATCTATCATTGCCACTGTCAGAGAAAATATTCTGTAAAGCAGTAGTAAAGACAGTGCGGAAGTTCAGTTCAAACGTCAAGAGAAATGTTAATGCGGGGGAGTTGATATAATGGAAAAGAGTGGAAAGCAAAAAGATACAAAGGAAAAATATTCAAGATGGATAGTAGCAGCAATAGTTATGGTGTTACTTTGTTTAGGCGTAGTTATGTACACATCAGCTGTCGGCCGTCGGGTGGCATCAGAAGCGCGAAGCATCACCACAATAACTTTAAGCAAAACAGAGATATCGAATGCTATCTCTGTTTCCGGGCAAGTTAACAGCTCAAATGTTATCAATATCTTTTCGACGTTATCAAGTTATCCGGTGAGTGAGGTTTTAGTGGAAACCGGGGTCAGAGTCGAAACAGGAGATATTTTGGCAAGAATTGATACAACAAGCTTAGATTACGATATTAACCAAGCCAAAAACAATTTGAATAACGCACAAAAAACGTTGCAAACAGAAAAACAAAATAACCAAAACAGTATTGTAAACGCACAAAATGCGCTTAACTCCGCTAGTGTATCCCTTGATAGACAGGAGCTTGCTTACGAAAAAAGCCTTGCTGACCTTGAGGAAGCTGAAAAAGCAATTATTGAACCGTTTGATACATACACATATGATCATACAATAACCGAGGCAAAGGTTACGCTTGACAAGAAAACAGCAGACTTGGCAGAAGCTGAATACGAACTTTATTCCGAAATAAATGACTTTGACGTATATACATATAATAATATAATCAATGACGCTAAAATCAACCTTGACAGAAGTATAACCGACCTGGAAAAAGCGAATAACGACAGAGACAGCGAAACCTCATCCTTCAACAGTTCAGCTTATGACTTTGCGATTAACGCGGCACAAGTAGCGGTAGAGAGAAGCCAAAATGACTATGAAGCCATTCTGATGGCGAATAACAATGATACGACAGCTACTGCGGTTGTTGCTGCAAAAAGAGCATTAGAAGATGCACAGGTTACTCTTAACAAAGCTTATAACGATCTGTATAAAGCGCAATCTGATTATTATGATTCCAATCAGTCTGCTCAAGATGCGGCCGACGCAAAAGTTACTGCTGCGAGAAACGCTGTAACCGATGCTCAAAGGGCATACGATAAAGCAGTGGAAGATCTGGACAGAGCTTATGAAAAAGCAGTTGAAGATGCAACAAAAAGTGTAGCTTTAGCTAAAACAGCTGTTAGTGATGCGCAGCGAGCTTATGACAAAGCAGTGGCAGATTTGCAACATGCACAAGATAAAACCGCTGCAGATAACATAACACAATTAACAACTGCCCAAAGGAATGTTACGGATGCAGCGAAATCGCTAGAAGCTGCACAGCTAAGCGTAGCAAACGCTCAAAACAACCTAAATCAAGCTAAAAATAATATTTTAACTGGTGAATCGAATGTAACTAACCAGCAGATTACACTTGACAGGCTACTTGACCAGGTTGCAGACTCTGAGATTACTGCATCGGGAAGCGGAACAATCACAGCAGTAAACGCAAAAGAAGGAGTTAATCCAAGCGGAATTCTTTTTACGATTGAGGATACGAATCTATTGTATGTAGCGGCGAAGGTAAAGGAATATAACCTCAGCGATTTAAGTATCGGACAGAATGTCTTGATTACCACCGATGCAACAGATAAAGATATTTTTGAAGGCGATATTATCTACATTTCTCCGACAGCTGTCAGCGAAGCGGGTTCGACGAATGTAGAATTTGAGATTTGGGTAGCGCTTAAAAACCCGAATGAAAACATCAAGATTGGAATGAACGCATTTCTTGAAATCATAGTTGCTTCAAAGAAAGACGTTTACGCAGTACCATTATCAGCTATTATCACAAACGAAAACGGAACCTTTGTTCGGTCACAGTCCGATAACGAAACCATTGATATCTCTGTAGAAATCGGGATCATAACCAGTACATCAGCGGAGATTTCAGGTGAGGGAATAGAGGATGGGCTGATTATTCTTAGCACTCCGGGTGTAAACTAAATAGCCTGTAAATGTGAAAAACGAGGTAAAGCAAATGCTTGAATTGAGAAATATTGTTAAAAGGTATTTTATTGGCGAGCCTAATGAGCTTGAAGTATTGCGAAAAATATCATTGAAAATTTCTGAAGGTGAGTTTGTTGCTGTCGTGGGGCAATCTGGTTCTGGAAAGAGCACGCTTATGAATATTATAGGCGCACTTGATCGACCGACAGAAGGGCTCTATCTTTTGGATGGATCAACAATCGCGGAAATGACGGATAACGAGCTTGCTGAAATAAGGAATGAGAAAATTGGTTTTGTTTTTCAGACATTCAACCTTGTTGCTAAGATAAACGCCCTCAGCAATGTAGAACTTCCAATGTTCTATAAGGGTATTCCTAAAAAAGATCGCAAAGAAAGAGCAGAATATTTACTCTCGCTCGTTGATATGCAAGACAGAATGAAACATATGCCGAATGAATTATCCGGTGGTCAAAAACAAAGGGTAGCTATCGCCAGAGCTCTTGCAAACGAACCATCAATAATACTTGCCGACGAACCTACAGGCAACTTAGATACCGAAACAGGTGTTATGGTTACAGACTTGTTCTTGAAAATTCACCGAGAAGAAAAAAGAACAATTATTCTTATTACGCATAATGACGATTTGGCAAAAAAAACGCAACGGATTGTCACAATAAGGGATGGCAGGATTGTTAGTGATGAATCAAACAAGGCTGCTTTTGAAAGAGGTTGTGCTGTATGATATGGGAAAATATAGCATTGGCTGCATCATCTCTTAAAAGCAATAAAACGAGAGCGCTGCTTACTATGCTTGGGATAATCATTGGTATTACTGCAGTTATTGCAATCGTTAGCATTGGCAACGCATTGGAAAACTCTGTCAGTTCAAGTCTTACAGCCTTTGGAACAGCTAACATAACGATTGCGGTTCAGGAAAGAGGTAAGGAAGATACAAGTGATAATTTTGGTCTTCCTTCAGAAAACATTATAACCGGCAAAACGCCGTCTTCCGCTGATCTGATTACTGAAAAAATGCTTAGTGATTTCAAAACCAGATATGATGATGTTATTCATGGGGTGTCGACAAACTATTCAGGCGGTAGCGCGACTGCAAGAGATATGGAACTATATGCCAATGTCTCGATTTCTGGTATTAACGAGGATTATGCAAAAGCAAATACCATTACGCTATTGTCTGGCCGCATCATATCGCAACAGGACATAGATGATCTTGCAAATGTAGCCGTTGTATCTGACAAATTGGTTGAAAATATGTTTCCCCTTGGAATGGACGCTGTTGGAAAAACAATTAAGATTTACAAACCCTATTCAATTGATATTTACATAATTATTGGCGTTTACAAATACGATCAAGATGGACCGTTTGGAAGCACAGCTTCAGATAAAGATATACAGACAAATATGTATGTCCCCATAACTACCGCCAAAAAAGATGTATTGGAAAAGAATTTCACTTCATTTACAGTCGTTGCGAATGCTAATGAAGATGTAAACCAATTAACAGATAGCTTTCAAATTTACTTTGACGGTGTTTACGCCGGAAACAGAGATTGGAAAGCCTCAGTTTCTAACATGACTTCTATGCTTGACACTGTGACAAGTACGCTTAACACGATAACACTGGCGGTTGCTGTTATCGCTGCTATATCTCTTATCGTGGGCGGCATTGGTGTTATGAATATTATGCTGGTATCCGTAACCGAAAGAACAAGGGAAATTGGTATAAGAAAAGCTTTAGGAGCTAAAACATTCCATATACAGCTACAGTTTCTGATTGAAGCTGTAATTGTAACTGTTATTGGTGGTATCATCGGAATTATACTCGGTTTGATCGTAGGAGCTCTTGCTTCGCTACTTTTAGGGGCGGCAGCATCTGCATCTGTGCCAATGATTTTACTGAGTTTTTTATTCTCAATGGCTATTGGCCTGATTTTTGGCTTGCATCCGGCGAGCAAAGCAGCTAAGCTCGATCCTATTGATGCTTTAAGATATGAGTAAACAGATTAACGTAACAATGATGAACAGGATCGAAAAGACATTTTGAAATTACTAACGGAGGTTTAATAAATGTAAATGGCACTGTCACGCGTGCTGTTTAGAGAATAGCCGTCATTGCCTTCTTATTCAAACTCCGGAAGCAATCATATAGACTTAACGATACAACATACTGACTGTGCATTATGTTATAATGATTTTAGCATAGTTGCAGATTTATTGGAAGCTTATAAATACTTAAAACTCAATGAAATAAAATTACTGTAATTAACCGCAGTTTCTCTGGATTGTTGCCTGGTGCAAACTGCCTTATTATTAAGGTAATTGAAGGCGACAGATCGTTAATAATGGCGAATTAAATTTGCCGTGTAAAGATATTTGTTGTTTCCGGGTAGTGATGTTAATAATATTTAGGAGGCACAGCGGTGAGAAGTTTAGATGCGTGTTTATCGGTTCGTGATGGACATCATTTTATGGAAGAATGTGATGTTGTTGAACTGATACGACAGTTTGGTTCTCCCATTTTTGTTATCTCGGAAAACCAGCTGCGTCGAAATTTCCAAAGGTATCAAAAAGCTTTCACCGAACGATGGCCGGAAGGGCCAATTAATATTCTGCCGGCGATAAAAGCCAACTGGAACCTAGCATTGAGGTATATCTTGACACAAGAGGGGGCTGGTTGCGACGTATTTTCAGTGGGTGAGCTCGCCGCAGCCCTGAAATCGGGAGTTAATCCCGATCTCATTTCAGCTAACGGCGGTGGCAAGAGTAAATCACATATCAGTAATTGCATCAAAGCCGGTGTTAAAATAACTGTTGACGATATAGACGAACTGGACCTCATTGTAGAGGCTGCACAAGCAATTGGGAAAAAAGCCAAGATTCGCTTGAGACTAAGGCCTGATTTCCCGAATCTATGGCAGCCTACCGGATTTGCCCATGAAACGGTACCGATTGATATAGGCTTCCAGGTGTATAAAAGCGGAATTCCGACCGAGCATGTTTTATCCATTGGCAAGAAAGCCCTGGAGTCGGAATATGTTGATCTGGTAGGTGTTCACATACATCTCGGACGACATCATTATAGTGTGAAATATTGGAGAGAAAGCATTAAGAGGTATATTAAATTGATTGCCATGTTAAAAGAAGAGTGGAAGGGGTGGGAGCCGGAGGAGATAGATATCGGTGGTGGGATCCCCACACCAAGAGACCCCTTTGGTAAGATTCTGGGTTCTTCGCTGGACAATTTACTTTTCCTATGCCTGTGGATCGGTATGATCGGTATGAAGCTTTTAGGTGAAAAAAAGCGATATAAGATAATATCCAAGGCGATGCCCATTTTCATGCGTAAAGAACCAAATGAAAAATTGGCGCCCTCCATTGAAGAATACGCTGATGGTATTACAGATACCTTACGTAAAGCGCTGATTAGGCACAAAATTGATCCAACAGGAATTACCCTGCAGATTGAACCCGGCCGAAGTTTGTATGGCAACGCAGGTATCCATCTTAGTACTGTCCTTAAAACCAAAAGTCAGACCAAACCTATCCGCTGGAACTGGATCTTGCTCGATACCACCTATTTCTTTATGACCGGTGGCGTCTTTGAAAATAATCTTCACCAGTTCATATTTGCCAATAAAGCCGATCAGAAATCTACTATACTTGCTGATATTGTCGGAAGATCGTGTTTTGCCGATCGAATGCTGCCCGAAGTAATGGTTCCCGAGGTCAGCGTGGGCGACATCATTGCCATCCTTGATACCGGTGCTTATCAAGAGGTATCCGCTAGTAACTTTAACGCCATGCCCAGGCCGGCTACCGTGCTGGTAAATGAGGGTCAGGCCGAAATCATCAAGCGTGCCGAGACCGAGGCAGATGTTTTCGCCAGGGATATTGTTCCCGCGCGACTGGAAGTTGGTTCTTAAGGCAACATAATAATCAGTCATGTTGCTGATATCGGCTCGCACTATTTTTTAACTAAGCAAACGCTATATTTCGAAGACGGAGGTAGACGTGACATGCCCAGCAGTGATGCTTTGAAAGGAATGGACAAGGGGGAAAAACTAGAATTTATTCTTGACTCTGCCATGAAATGCTTGTTCAGGCACGGAAGCGGTGCAACAACTATGGATTTGATATCCGAAGAAGCTGGGGTAAGTAAGGGTACTTTAACCTACTACTTTAAAAACAAGGAAGACATTATCATCCAGCTTGCTTCTCACCTTGCCAGAAAATTGTATTCAGAAATAAGGCTGAGTATTCAAGAATGCAGCAGCCCCAAAGAGCGCCTGATTCAAGCGATCAACCAGTTTTGGTCTAATTACAGGGAAAAACCCCAGCTGCAGATCGGCTATTATGATTTATGGGCTCAGGGTTTTTACAATGATAGGTTGAAACAGGAAGTTGTCAAAATTCATCGTGATTTTCGCTCAATATTTCTGGAGGAGCTAATGCTTGATGATCCTGAGGGACATACCAGTGGAAGGCACAGATATGATGCAATTCTAATAACGGGAGTTCTAGAAGGCGCAATGATGCAATGGCTGCTCGAGCCAGACTTGGTTGATAATTGGGAAGAGGTTCGGCAACGGCTGGTCGAGGTTGTCACGATAATTATGGATTAATGGGGGGGAGGTGAATATGGCTGGTTACCTGTTAAAACTTGTTGATTAAGGTAGTTCTGGTTACCTAAACACTTGGTTAGGGCCATGGAAATTTAAGGAGGAATGAAGATGGCTTTACAAAAAGCATCAGAGCAAACTGGTTACGCGGTGTTCGGCCCCCATCCTCATCTATCTGATGTGCCTTATGAAGAGCACCGTTCGAGGATCAGGAAGGCTCAAAAACTTATGAACGAGCAACAGGTCGATGTATTACTATTGTGGAGTATGCAAAATTGCAGGTATTTCGGCGGCTTCACGTCTTCACATTGGGATGCTCCCAGTATTCAGCCCTGCGTGACAATTATCCCCGTTGAGGGAGAGCCGGTGCTCGTTGTGCCGGAGTTTTTCCGGTGGAGTACCGAAGCTCAGTGTTGGATTCGTGACATCCGCGGGCAACTGGACGCTCATCAGGTAAATGCGACACGGGACCTGCCACGCGATATTGCTGAAGTGGTAAAAGAAATGGGGTGTGGGAAGGGTAATGTGGCTCTTGAGATGGGCCGCATTGGCCATACGTTCATACCACGACCTTACAATGATATTAAACTGCTGATTGATTCTCTTCCCGATGCACGTTTCGTTGACGGCGACAAAATAATCTGGGGTTGCCGTATGTTTAAATCACCTTTGGAGATAGACCGGTTAACTAGGGCGGCGGATATACACCGACAAGCTTTTTCAGCAATCATTGATGATTACCGCCCGGGTATGACCGAGAATGACGTATTGAAGATCTTCATGGCCACGGCTGTGCAGAATGGAGCCGAATGGGTTTCGTCTGGGCACATTATGTGCGGTGATATTAAAGAAGGCGTTATTGATTGCGGTGGGCATTGGGATGGAATTGTGATCAACAAAGGTGATTTAATTTCTGTAGATATGCTTCTTAAATACCGGGGATATTTTGCCGACATGGGTCGATTCATTTATGTCGGACCCACCACGGATGATTACAAGAAAGGCACCGAGATAACGTGGAAAGCGTTCGATGCTGCAGCCGATAAAATCAAACCGGGCGTGCCGGCAAGTGAAGTCTATGAAGCCATGGTCAAAGTGGAAATGGAGGAAGGTATGATGCCCGTCGAAATGGCCGGTCATGGTGTTGGCCTGGATGGCCACGAACCGCCAACGATCACAGCCACTGACGAAACGGTGCTTGAAGCGGGGATGTGCCTTGAACTGGAGGCCTGCGGCCTTTTGGGAGGATGGCATAAGAATGGGGCACCCGGTATGTATCATTACGAGAACTTGGTGGTGGTTACTGAAACAGGGTGCCATGTGATCGAGGGACTCCCACGAAAACACTTGGAGGTATCTTGCTACAAGTAGGCAAACATACAAAGTTCTTACACCACTTAAAAAAATCCGAGTTGTGGCTCTGATGAGGCTATTCATTGTTGCGAGATTTATTAAATAATTGAAAAAGGAGAAAGGAAATGGAGAAATTCAAGATCCTCGGACTGGTGGGTAGCCCCAGGAAAGAAGCAAATACATGGCTTATGGTAAAAAAGGCGCTTGCCGAAGCAGCTACCGTACCTGGCGCTGAGACTGAGCTCTATGAAATAGCCGGGAAAAAAATAAATCATTGTCTGGGTTGCAACAAATGTGCAGAGCTGGGACGATGCGTTTTTAAAGATGATTTTGCGGAGTTTGTTGATAAATACCTTGAAGCCGACGGGATTATTTGGGGTGCACCTGTCTATCACATGTCAATTCCCAGCCTGATGAAAGCGACTATTGACAGGTTGGGGAATATGCTCGAAGCTTATTATCTCAAAATGGGTAAGGATCAACCGAGATACAGCAAAGCGTGCGGCGTCATCACCGTGGGTGCACACAGGAATGGCGGACAGGAGCTGGCCTTGAGTCACATGATCAACAGCTGCCTTACTATGAACAACATTGTTGTTTCAGGGATGACTTTGGCAGGTGCCTATATTGGGACAGCGGGTTATTCCGGGCAGTTACCTAATTTCCTAAAAAAAGATAACGTGCTCCAGGATGACTTGGGAATGCTCTGCGCTACAACTACCGGCCAAAGAGTGGCTGAGATGGCACGTATCATAGCCGAGGGTAAAGCGGTTCTCCAGAATGAACTTCCCCCGGAGTATACCTACAAGGAAGGGCCTGATAAATATATACGGCAGAACTGATTGCACAATATTGGTTTTAGCGTATAAAGTTTTTGTGAAACGGTTAAACAAAAAGTTGTAGTATAGCGAAACCCATTACAATCATTAATAAGAGCCGATCAGAAATGATAGGCTCTTTTTATGTTTGCGGACAAATCAGAGTTGAAAGCGGGGGCTTCCGAGGTTAGAGGGTTGACTTTGGAAGCCCTCTTGTATTTCGGCGTTGTTTTTATGCAAAAGTGTTGACATATACTATTATATGGAAAAAACACAACTAAGTTAGATTAATATTAACTATGTTAGAGACAGGGTGTCTGAAAGTTGAGCGACATAATCTATCCTCAATGAGGAGGGCGTATTAAGCAGCAGGTCAGGATGACAGCCGAGTACTTCATTGATAACCCCAATATCTTCGAATTATTTTACCAATTTTAAATGGACGAAAGTAACATCGTGACGATGAGATCCCTTGAGCTGGAAAAAGGGTATTGCGACGACTTCATGCCCTTTGTCGAAAGCGGGGCTATTCATGAAACGGATATCCCGGCGATATACCCGGGGAGCCCTCGGAGTAAGTTATATATTTCCTGCTCATGCCAGTCTGCATCCTTGCTGTCGTGTCGTCTGCGGTAAGGGCTACACGAAGCGGTATACTGATGAAATGGGGGATGGACAATCTTCTACGGCTACTAGTAATTCCATCCTAAAATTCCTAAAGCCAGGATGTTCATGATGATTGGAACCAGGTATATCCCTGCCAGGATAGTTAGTTTGGCTTTCATCGTTTTTCTGTTAATCACCCAGATTGCCGCGGCAAAAAAATGGAAATAACCGATAAAAAAGATTAGCCAGACTCCTTTAAAGGAAAGCTCCCAAAAAGGGTAAACCCAGACTAGATGTCCGCCAATGTTCAGAAGGCATTCTACAAAAACGGCAAAAGCAGCCAGGGCTACAGCAGTCACCCATTTTTCAGGCAGCCCCAGTATTTTTTCCGTGGTGCTTTCCGACAAGCTATTGTAAAAAACAAAACCAGCCAGGGAAAACATGAACATGATCTCCAGGTTCCAGCCCACCATCGTCCGCAGGGCTGTTTCGCCGGGAACGGTCCAGAAGGCAGAATAACCAGTTAAATGCATAACCCACCCATTCCAGGTTTCGTTGAAAAAGTCCATACCAAACACAGCCAGGGCGCAAAAAAGGGCATCCCAATTACCGGTATTACGCGCCAGCTTAATCTCTTTACTGTATATATAGAAGACAATCAACATTAAAGTGATCCCGTACCATTTGAATGTAGTTAAATCTCTTAATCCTTCAAGCGCCTGCAGTGTTGCTTCAGTCATTGGCAGTGCCCCCTAAATAATGATTCAAAAAACAATCTACCTAACCAGCTTTTTAATAATACTAATAATTGTTTTTAAACCTTTTCAAACCTGTTATAGCTTCAATAATGAACATCTGACAAGGTTGTTAAGAATCCTCAATCTTAATTCCACGAGAAGTGCGAAATTCCTTTTTCCAAAACAGGGTTAGGCCTTGATAGATAAGATTATGTGTGATACGTTTTCCACAAAGCCAGACCACTGCGTATAGAGTATCCCGAAGCATTGTATTACTTTACGCCTCGCGGTAATGGAGTGAATTATCTATTAAGTAGAGCTCTAAAGAGAACAAAATGGAGGAGAATTGATTGGAAAAGTTAATTAAACAATATTTTATATCACCGGCAGCAGGTAAAAGGTTAATAGCAAAATCGATATTGCATATCACATCAATAGTCGATGCTTTGGAGAATAGAACGATTGTAATTACAGCAGGAACTACTAATGGCTATATTGTTGAAGAAATATTTAAAAGAAAAATCCAGGACGTAGAATTTTCCAAAAAAAGGTTTTTCAGGGGTGTATCATTGCCTCATCAATATGCTATGACTGACACTGGAAGATTAGGAGATGAGAGCCACTTTCCTGGTGATGTGGTTATTGTAAAAGGAAAATGGGAAAAAGGAAAAACAATATTTGATGTTGCAGATAGTTTGAAAAAGGGTGATATTATAATTAAAGGGGCCAATGCCGTTAATTTGGAAAGTATGCAAGCAGCAATATATGTTGGACATCCAAAGGCAGGCACTATTGGTGTAGCACTTCAAGCTGTTCTGGGTAGAAGAGTTGAATTATATTTGCCAGTTGGTTTAGAAAAAAGAATACATGGAGATATAAATGATATTGCAAAAAGGCTGAACTCTTCAAATGCAACGGGTTCGAGGTATTTACCTGTAAGCGGGAACGTCATAACTGAATTGGATGCAATTAAGCGAATAACCGGGGCTTCAGCTGAACTTGTTGCAAGTGGTGGAATATGTGGAGCGGAGGGAAGTTGTTGGATTGCTGTTTCTGGAAGTAATAAACAGTTGAGTGATACGGACGATTTAATAAAAGATATTATTAATGAACCCATTTTTGAAATATAAGTCGCGATGACGTAGAGAAGAGTTATCAAAATATAACAGAAAAGCCTTCTATGTATAGTTTATGCAATGATTACAAACTTCGAAATGGTGGATACAGGAAAATCGTGATTAAGAACTGCCTTATTTTATATCGCATTAACAAAGAGGATGAAACGGTTTTTGTCGTTAGGGTGGTATATGGTGGCAGAAATTATTCCGTGCTTATTTGAAGTCGGGGGTGTCAAAAAAATTGACGATAGGCGTTGTTTCTTAAGAGAGGAGGGCTAAAAATGTATAAGAATAAATATTTGGTATTTATCACAACCCTGTTGCTGCTTGTTTTTTTGATCGCCTGCAGCAGAACTGAAGTAGAAGGGCCGGATTATGAGCTGCAGTTGAAAGCCGAACCTCAAGGGGCTGGGAAAGTGAACACCTCAATGTCTTCTTTGTCGAATGAGGTAACCCTCGAGGCCAAAGCTGACGATGGATATGTTTTTCAGGTTTGGATGGAAGATGGAAAAGTTGTAAGCAGTGAAGCCGTTTATCGCTTTGCTCACATCGAAGATAAGGTTTTGACAGCGGTTTTTAAAGCGGTAAGTGAAAATGATTAATAATCAGAATAGAACTCAAAACTTCAGATTTGTGAGAGGTACATAATAGCATCATTCCTTGCAAATCAATTTTATCCCTGTTGTTATGGTTGTTTTATGTAACGATAAATAGTAGAATGTGAATGAATAGAAGTATGCATTCATTCACTCGGGCAGGGAGGCGGATTCTTTTGCTGGATAAAAAACAGGATATATTTAATAGCGCAAGGGAAATGTTTTACTATAAAGGTTTTAAGGAAACTAACGTTGCTGATATTGCAAAGCATGCTGGAATAGCTGTAGGTACATTTTATAATTACTACGACTCAAAAGAGCAAATATTTTTCGAAGTTCTGATGAAAGAAAATGAGAAGCAAAAAAAGAGCATGTTAGAGTCAATTGAGCTGAATAGCGATGATCCGGCAGCCCTGGTTAACGAGCTTGTTTCGCAAAACCTCAGGGCAATGAATGAAAATCCAATCTTGAGGGAATGGAATAACGAAGAACTTGTTAATAAGCTTGAAAGATTATTCTATGAATATAAAGGTATTGAGAGTATCGGGAAATTCTATGAAAGTATGGCAATAAAACAAATTAGAAAATGGAAAAACGAAGGTAAGTTACGAGAGGATATGGATGATGAATTTATACTGGCGTTACTCAATTCTGTGCATTATGTAGATATTCATAAGGCAGATCTAGGGGTGCAGCACTTTCCACAACTTATACAATACCTGATCGAGTTTATAATGAAAGGTTTAACGAGCCTGGTAGTGAAAAAATAGTTGCCTAAAAGTTGTTTTTTGATTAAAAGTGAATGAATATAATAATATATTCATTCACTCAATGTTGCTTTTGGGAAGGGCGGTTAATTAGCATGAAAGCAGTTAAAAAGGGCTTAATAGCGATTAGCATGGCATTGGTTGTTTTGTTAATAGCAGGAGGTGCAGTATTTATGTTTGGTATGAAGGAAGAAATTTTAAAAGAGAATTATTATCTTGAACCGGGAAGTCTGCTGGACGTTAACAATAAAAGAGGAACCATAACAATTACGGGGTGGAAACAGGATTATATAGAGATAATAGCTGTCAAACAGAGCGTACTAGGGCTGTTCTTTGATCAGGTAAGTATTGAGGTAATTGATGAAGAGAGGTTTGCTGTTAGCACAAAATATTGTACCAGTATGTCTCAGGGCGTTGGTGTTGATTACAGCATTAGAGTGCCTGATGGGGTGTTAGTGTCTCAGGTAAATAATTTAGCAGGGAGTATTAACATTGAGCATGTTGAGGGAGACGTTATTGTACAGACAGCAAGTGGCAGTATTAATATAAATAATGTTCCGGGAAGTGTCTCAGCAAAAACGTCCAGAGGAGCGATTAAAATTAACGAAGCAGCCGGCTTCGTCAGTGCAATAAGTGAAACCGGCAATATTAGCATCAGGGAAGCGGGTGGAATCCACAAGATCCATACCGACCGTGGTAATATTTTATTAGATGTTTTAGCTATTCAGGAGTGCCTGGAAGTTAGTTCTCAATCAGGCTCAATTACGGCATTTCTCAGCCCAGGTCTGGATGCATATATCGAGGTGAGCACTTCCAGTGGTAATATCTCGCATGAGGATCTATCTCCATCTGTTATTGAGTTAACAAGTAATAAACTGATCGCTTCAATAGGAGAAGGGAGCAATAAAATAAACATTACCACATCTTCAGGTTCCATAAATCTGAAAATAATGCCATGAATAGCCTTTGGGGTTAAGGTTTAGCAGGCGAGAAGTTTAAGGTAATAAGGCCAAGCTGTTTTTAGACTACCCGGCTGTTGATTAACGCATAAGAAAACCGCGCTATTAGAAAACGCGGTTTTCCTGTTATCTTTAAAGCATAGTTATTATAATTGATTATGAACGCGAAGAACCACATCACTCATCGGGTATGCCGAGCAGACATGGACAAAGCCATCATCAAGATCGCCTGCTCTCACACCCAGGCCCTCGGGTCTGTACCATATATCTCCTTTCTCAAGAAGACTGCGACACCAGCCACATTCGCCACTGCGGCAGTGGGAATCTACAGCATACCCTGCCCGTTCTAGGGCTACTAGAAGGGTTTCATCGGAACGGCATTCAAGTTCAACTTCCGTTATTCCGTATCTCAATGTTAGTCTGAATACCTGTCCTTTTTTGCCTGCCGGGAATTCCGAATGGGCAGTAATGTCATCGCTTTCTCCATAAGCTTCTTCCTGACGAAAACGCCTGATTACGCCCAGATTGTCAAGGGCCTTGTTAACAAAACCATACATTGCCTGGGGGCCGCAAATGAAATAACTTTTTCCGCCGGTATCTCCTGTAACTTTTTTAATTAGATCGGCTGTGATAAAACCTTTTTCGCCATCCCAGTCAGAAGTGGGTTCCGAAAGCACATGGATTACCCGGATTCTACCGTTGCTTTGTTTAGCCAGCAAATCTAATTCTTCCCGGAAGATTATGTCATTTTGATTGCGGCTTCCGTAAAGGATAGTAAGTTTTTCGGGCCGTTTGCTTTCGGTAAGCATATCCCGTGCGATTGAGCGAAACGGGGTGATACCACTGCCGCCAGCCAATGCCACAAGCTCTTTTTGATCGCGAATACCGTGGTACCACATATTACCAAAGGCCCCGTCGCATTGAATGATTACCCCAGGTTTCCAGTTGTTGGTTATATATTCGCTTGTATACCCGCCATCTTTTTTCTTTATGGTGATTTCAATATAGCCGTCTTCTGCAGCATTAAGCGGTGAAGATGATATTGTGTAAGGGCGGGTACAGTTACGTCCGTCTATTTCAAACTTAACCGAAAGATACTGGCCGGCGTAGAAGAAAGGCAATTTATACCCTTCTGTCGCTTTCAGCCGGTAGGTCTTTGTTGTTGGGGTCTCTTCTGTAACAGTATCAATTTGGGCATCAAATAAACCGGGATGAAATTCTTTTACGAATTCAGCGATCGGGTCGCTTCCATCGACAAAAGGCTTTCCGCTATCTATCCAGGCATTACGCTGCGGGATAAGCCTGGCGAATTTAATCAGGTCGCGAACTTTACCATTTACTGTAATATTTGACATTATGACACCCCCTGAAGTTCTTTAAAAGTGTCTTCGGCAACGCGGATACCCGAGCTTATAACACTTGAATAACCGACTGTTCTGAAAGTACCGCCGCCTACAAAATCAAGCCCCTTCAGGAAACGCTCTTTTTCCATGCTCAGTGTGCGCGAAATAACTCCGTCAAGGGCCGTTTGCTCATAACCATATATATTTCCACGCAGGGCATTGGCATAACGGACATAAGTAGCCGGGGTCGAGATGGAGATTTCCTCAATGTGTTCCCGGATAGATGCGCCGGTAGCCAGTTCAAACCGGTCGATAAGATAGTTGGCCAGCTCTTCATTTGATTCAAGATACTTATATTTATCCATTGCTTCCAGGAAGGCATCCGGATGGTAGGTCTCAGCGAAATTAAGCTGACAGCGGTTTTTACCTGTGCAACCGGGTATGGCAACATCTGAGCAGGTTACAACCAGTTTGGGATGTTTAACCCAATGTCTTATGGTTTCTGCGATCTGCTCGGTATGCAGGTGATCACCGATAAAGTATTCGTAGCTGTCAATGCCCATTTCTTTGGCGGGAGCATTGAGGCCCAGGTACATTGTAAAAGGCGACAGGGCAAGTTTGCGGACATTATAGAGTTTTTTCATACGCTCTGGAATAAATGATTCTGGAAGCATCTTTGTAATGGCAATTGTGGCGAGCGCATTACAAATCACCTGCCTGGCTCCGATTCTGGTTCCGTCTGCAAGTTCAATTCCTGTTACGCGGTCACTTTCTGTAAGAAAACGCTCCACCTTGGTGCAGCATTCTACCTGTGCCCCCAGCTTCCGCAATTGCATTTCCACTTTATTCGCCATGGAGTGAGAAGTTTTTTCCGGGATATGCGCTCCTTCAATAAGATAACGGTGAAGCATAACAGCCCATACCGGAAAGCTTATTATACGCATGGAGTGTCCCAGGTAGCCAACCATGCAGTGTAAAACCTGAATGGTTCGCTCACTGAAGTTAAACTGGGCATTAACCTCAGCTACCGAGTATCCGGCCAGGCGTACAAAAGAAGCATGGTCCTTAAGGATTTTCAGGGGTTTGATTGAGCTCGAATTTTCAATGTCTTCCAGCGCATCAGCAATTTCTTCACATAAATCAAGGTAGCGGGACATCTTTTCTCCATCGCCGGGCGATAGTTTTTCAATTGCTTCAACAATTTTTGTTCGACCATAGGGCATGGTCATATTAATATCATAGTTCGAAAGAATGCAGCGGTACATTTCCGGTGTCTGTTTCAGATCAAGGTCTACTCCGCATTCTTCAATCAGTAACCGACGCGCCCGCCCGTGTGCAGTTTGGATTCCTTTCTCCTTAGCTTCAATCTGGCCTGTGCCAAATTCACACAATGCATGCAGGGTTGCCTCAAATTCAAAACGGCCCCGTACGAAACTGGTTGCAAAACCGCCGGTCATATTATGCTGTTCCACCAACAGGACATCAACGCCTTTTTGGGCTAAACGCAGTGCAGCTGTTAGTCCGCCAAAGCCTCCACCGACTACAATAACATCATAGTTATCTTTGAAGCGCTTAAGTCCTTTCATGCCGTTTTTCACTTCCTTTTCGTTTTAGCTATTTCTTAAACTGGCCTGTTTTTGAAGCGGCTCTTTTACATGTTTCCCAGGTGGGATCCTTATGGTCAGGTCTGATAGGGGATAGGTAGAACAGGGATGTATGTAACCAAGTTCTTTATCTACAGCTCTTCTGCCGTCATGATCAGGTAGAATGTACACTTCGCCTGATATAAGTTTGCTGCGGCAGATTCCACATTCGCCTGAGCGACAGCATGAATCGAGAACTAAACCGCTTTTTTCAACAGCTACCAATATGCTTTCAGATGTTTTTGCAGAAATTGCAATACGGCTTTCTCCAATATGTACATCCATATTAACGGTTTTTTCTGCTTGTTCTGATGGGTAACCTGTCATTAGGGTTACGTTGTCGGGAGTGCCGCCAACCTCAAAACGCATCTGTTTGCGTTCCAGGGCCCCAAGTTTTTGCAGCTCTTTTTCCACGAAGCTGTACATAATTGAGGGTCCGCAGATAAAATAGGTTTTTACGGAGGGGTCGGGTACATTATTGCGGATAAAATCAGCATCGATGTAGCCCTGCCGGAGGTTTGAGCTATCCGTTTTTTCATATGTATTAAAACGCCGCAACCTGTCCGGGAAACGTTGGCAAAGATCGTCAAGTTCTTTTTCAAACAACAGGTCGCAATCATCTTTGCACCCATACAGAATGGTCATTTTCATATCTGTTTCTTTGCAGGCAAACTGTTTCATCATTGAGCGGAACGGTGTGATGCCTGTTCCACCTGCCAAAGCTACGATATCTTTTGTGTCACGCAAAGGAGAATAAAAAAAGTCTCCATGTGGTCCGGATGCCAATATATCCATACTTATTTCCCAGTTATCCCATATAAAATTACTCACCAGTCCTCCCGGTTTTTTGCGTACACTGATTTCGTAGTAACCCTTTGTCCCTTCCGCTTCGAAAGGAGCGGAGGATATAGTGTAAGCACGGGAGATAAAACTATCTTTTATCACAAGTTTTACACTTATATACTGACCTGCCAGAAATACCGGTAGCGCGGGTGAGTCTTTAGCTGGCTGCAGGCGATAAGTTTTTACAGTATCATTTTCATCAATAATATCTGTAATGGTAAGTTTCAGTTCATCGGGATGCATTGCTTTTGCCAGTGCGGAAATTGGATCAGGTAGTTTTTCTGCAGGTGCTGCAGCAATACGAGCCTGCCGATCTTTTTTCATTCGTAAAAGGGCAAACAGCCCGGGGATGAATTTTATTCTACTCATATTTTGACCTCCTTAGCTGTGAGATGCAATTTGTTCTATTGTGGCTAACCTGCCCGAAAGAATTGAGCTCGGAAAGCCCGCAATCAGAAGCCCGGCATTGCCCACAAATGAAAGCCCTTCGATCAGGCGTTCTTTATCCTGTGTCAGGGCCTTGATAATGACTGAATCAAATACTCTGTGGTCATATGCATAAACATTACCCATAAATGCTCCCAGGTAGCGGGCAAATGTGTGAGGTGTGCAGACTTCGATTTCTTCTATATGATCACGAATTGGAATACCAAGGATGTCTGATGCCTGGTCTATGAGTGCACCGGCCAGTTCGTACTTCTTCTCATGATAATCAACCCGGGTTACTGACCTCCAGGCTTCAGACCTGGCGAGAGTTTCCAGGTGCAAAATACAAGTGCCTTCCGGGGAAGCATCAGGAATCAGGGTGTTTGGACATGCACCTGCGAAATATTCGCTGGGTGCAAGGTTATCCAGGTTGTCATAAGCGCGGTTGATGTTTCCGTCAGGGGCAAAGTAATACATATAGTGGTTTAAGCCCAGTTCTTCTGCACTCCGGTTGAGGCCCATGTAGAGGCTTAGGAAACTGGTACCTCTTGAACGCATATTTAATGCCTTTAAAGTTTTTTCTGGGAGTTCTTCTCTGGGGAAAATCATGTTTCCAAATACATTATGAGGTAAAGCGTTTGAGTAAACATGGTTAGTTTTGATAACTTCACCGCGATGGGTTACAATACCGGTCACCCGGCCCTTTTCAACCAGGATTTTATCTACACGGGTGTTGTATTCAATCTGACCCCCGAGCTCCTGGATTCTTTCAGCCATTTTTGTAGATATTTCAAATGTGGTTTTAAGCGGTGCATGGACTGGTGTTGTAGACATGCAGGAGAGGACCAGCCCGTATATGGGGTAGGACATGGCATCCATGGGAAGGCCGGTGAAAGTCCAGTAGATATCCAGTAACTCCAGTGCTTTCTCGGGTATTTTGAATTTATCTGTTACTTCTTTTACAGTCAGGCCTGCTGCTGCTATTAAACCACTGTGCTTTCTGATCAGGTCCAGTGGCTTAATATTGCCGTCTTGTTCATTGATATAATTTACTGCGTCAAGCATCTTATCACAAAAATTAAGATATTCAGTTACCGACTGCCTGGTGCCCGGCACTTTTGCCTCGATATATTCTATAAGTCTTTCTTTTTCAAGTGGCAGGACTTCCTTGATGTTTTTATTGGTCATGGTGTAGAAACGCCCTTCTGTCATCAGGGGAAAGTCAAGATTAAGCTTGAGATCGTCTATCAGAAACTTGTATAAAGGGCCTTTATGCTCGGGCGTGCCGAATTCAGTGATACACTGAACTGAAAGTTCAAACTCGAAGCGCCCCCGAACAAAGCTTGTTGTTACACCACCCGGTAAATTATGCTGTTCAAGTACCAGCACATTCAAGCCATTATAGGCCAGGTTACATCCGGCAGCCAATCCTCCCATCCCGCTACCAATTACGACAGCATCATATTGTTCTTTAAATAACTGTTCCAAATTACTCCTCCTCTCCAAATATTATTAGCAAGCAATCAACAGTATTTAACTAGATCAACTTTCTTTATCTTCGAACAGTTGCTCCAGGACTCCGATTCCCGAATGCATAATAGCCATGGTCGCCTGTTCAGATCGGTCGGCATTGCGCGACCGCAGTGCACCCAACAGTATTTCGTGTTGTTTAATCGAGGTGGTACAGCGTTCATCGTTATTAAAAATTTTTGGTAAATAATAAAGGAGAGCCTGTTCGAAAGACTTAAAGATCATGGCGTAAATAATGTTCCCTGATGCATTACAAACCTCATAATGGAATCGGAAATTGGCATGCATGAATTTGTTCCGGTCTTTACCAAGAGAAGATTTCATTTCAACAATAGCTTTTTCAAGCTCCGCCAGATTATCATCAGTAGCATTTACCGCTGCCAGCTTAGCACATTCACTTTCCAGCAATATGCGCATTTCTGATAAACTGGTAAAAAACCCATGATCCGTTATTTCTGAACTGTGGTTAATAAGAGATAAGAGCATCTGCGGGGTACTTTCTTTCTTATAATCTGTGACAAATGTTCCTTTTCTTGGTATAACACGCAGAAAGCCTTTTGCCTCCAAATCTAGAATGGCAAGGTTAACAAGGCTGCGGCTAACTCCCATCGCTGCTGCTAAATCGCGCTCGGGAGGCAGCCGGTCACCGGGTTTTAATGCGCCGGAAAAAATTTTGCTTTCAATCTCATATACAACTTGTGAACGCATGCTTATGTTTCTAAGTTTGGGAAAGGTTATGCTCAATTTTATATCTCCTTTCTGGCAACCTGGATATTAAGCTAACTGGCACTTCTATCTGTGGCATGGCCACACACCAAATAATATCACAATCTTTCAAAATGATCAAAAATAATTATTAAGTAGTTTTAAACCTGTGCCATTTAAAGCAACTTTAAATTTTTTCTATGATCAGGGTAAAGGTATAAAACTGCGCCGAAGTTGTGTGCAAGTATTAATAAAAACCCTTTCATAGCAGTATTTATCCAGTTGACAATAACCCCGTCCCCTTGTCACCCAACTTCCATGTATCGACTAAAGCTAAATTTAATGTTATATTTTATTAAATATTGTAAAGATAAAGACAAGATGCCGGGGTGTAAGACGTGACCGTAGCTGAAAATGCATGTTAAGAATATAATGTAAATAAATAATGATTACTATGCCGCGATTTTGGGGGAGTGTAATTTGAGAAAGCTCACAGTGTTCTTATTCATTCTTAGCTTAACCCTGATTATTGCAACTCCCTGTGCTGCGGAAGATCGTGAAATCAATTTAACTGACAATGAAATAGAATTTATCAATAATCATCCGGTTATAAAACTTGCCATAGATCCTTTATTTGTTCCTTTTGAATTTATCGATACAGATGGCGAATATAAAGGTATAGCCGCTGATTATCTGTCCCTGGTCAGCGAGAAAACCGGACTCCGGTTTGAAATAGCAAAAGGATTGAGCTGGCCTGAAGCATATGATTTGGCCCTGTCGGGAGATTTGGATGTTTTACCGGCAATATCGAAAACCGAGGAGCGAGAGCGTTTATTTATCTTTTCAGAACCCTATTACTACTTCAAAAGAGTAATTGTTACCAGGGATACTGAAACCGTTATAACCGGGATGGAAGATTTAGAAGGATTAACAGTAGCTGTGCAGAGGAATAGCTCTCATCACAGCTACCTGTTGTCTTACCCCGGGATCAATCTAAGCTTATACGATTCTGTCGAAGCTGCGCTTACTGCGGTTGCCAATGGCTCGGAAAGATCTTATGTTGGCAACCTGGCAACAGCTAATTACCTGATTCGGTCAACAGGGTTGACCAACCTGAAGTTTATAGCTTTTGAAGCGGAAAAACAACAGGCCCTGTATTTTGCTGTTCGTCGGGACTGGCCTGAACTGGTTAGTATTCTCAATAAGGCATTAGCTACTATAACTGTGGAAGATCAAATTGTAATTAACAACAAATGGATTGATTTTGAAACAGATCCCGATTATGGTCTAATTATCCGGATTTTTTCTATCACAGGCACCCTTGTGGCAGTCGTTCTGGGTGTTTCATTTTACTGGATTGCGCGCTTAAGGAAAGAAGTGAAGATGCGTGAACTGGTTCAGATAGACCTGGAAAAAGCAAAACAGGAAGCCGATGAAGCGAATGAGTTTAAATCCAGCTTCATGGCCAGGATGTCACACGAAATCCGGACTCCGCTTAATGCAATTACTGGGATGGCTTACCTGCTTAAGAAAACAGACCTTTCACTAACTCAGAGTATGTATACCGATCGAATTACCCAGGCTTCAAACAACATGTTGAGTATCATTAATGATATCCTTGATTACTCGAAAATAGAAGCAGGGAAAGTAGAATTAGAGATCACTTCTTTCAGTATGGATCAGGTTATCCAGGATGTTGTGAACATTGTTTCTTATAAAATTGAAGAACAGGGTATTGGGTTTAGATTATCTAAAGACCCACAGGTTCCCAACTGGTTTAAAGGTGATCCAAAGCGCATTGAACAAATCCTTCTTAATATACTGAACAATGCTGCGAAATTTACAAGCGAGGGCGAAGTTACATTTGATATCAGCCTTGTGGCCAGGGAAAGTGAAATATACCACCTGTCATTCACTGTTCAGGATACCGGGATCGGCATGACAGAAGAGCAGGTTAATCAACTATTCATACCCTTTATCCAGGGGGATAGCAGTATTAACCGGCGTTTTGGCGGTTCCGGATTGGGGTTGTCGATAGTTAAAAACCTTGTCGATATGATGGGAGGGCAAATAAAGGTTTTCAGCACTCCAGGGGAGGGTTCTACCTTTATTTTTCAGTTGTCATTAACTGTGGATAAAGAAAAAGAAGATGTTTATGTTAAGGCGCTGTCATCCAACCACTTCAGGGATATAAGGACATTGGTGCTGGAAAAAACCGGCTCTAATATGAACCTGATTGAAAACTATCTCAGTGCATTTGGTATGCAATGCGAGCTTACAACCTCAGAGGTCAGTGCATTGAGTATGCTTGAAGCTGCCGACGGCAAATTTGCCAAATCTTTCGATCTGTTTATAGTGGATTATGATACCCCTGTGGAAAAGGGCTTTAAGTTTATCGAGTCTATACGCGACAACAACAGAATAGTTAAAATGCCGAAGATAATCCTGCTTCTTCCGATGCTGAGGGAAGATTTATTCGATAAACTCAACGAATATGAAATTGATATGGGTATAGGCAAACCTATTATTCCTTCTGTTCTCTTAAACGGTATTTTAGATATATTTAACTTAAAAGCGGTTTCATCTACCCAGCTATCTTCTAAAACGGAGACCGATTTATCCAAGCGCGGCAGGCAATTAACCATTTTAGTAGCGGAAGATAATAAAACTAACCAACTAATTGCCAAATCGGTTCTTCATCAGGCCGGAATTGAAGCGATTATAGCCGGAGATGGCCAGGCGGCAGTCGAGTTGTATCAGCAGAATAATAACAAAATAGACTTAATCTTGATGGATCTTCACATGCCGGTAATGAACGGTTATGAGGCTGCGCAGGAAATAAGAAAGATGTCAGATAGTGTCCCTATCGTAGCGATGACAGCTGATGTAATAATGGGGGTAAAGGAAAAATGTGAACAAAGTGGAATATACCACTATATCAGTAAACCTTTTGACCCTGATCGTTTAATCCAGAAGGTAAAAGATGTTATTAATGAGCAAGATAACAGTATGGCTCAATCAATGCCTATGCTGGATCAGTCGGCTGGGTTAAGTAATGTTGGTGATGATTCTGAATTATACCGCCAGGTATTGAATGAATATCTAAATGAGAATCGGGATACCACGCATAAACTTGCCTTAGCAATAAAAGAAAAAAGATATTCTGATGCTGTACAAATAGTTCACAAGGTCAAGGGCAGCTCAGGCAGCATCGGAGCCAAGGTAATTTATGAAGCAGCCGTTTTATTACAAAAGGCATTAAAAAAAGAGAAGATGGAGGATATAGTGCCACTGGAAGCAAAATTTTCTCTTCTATTTGAAAGATTACTTAAAGAAGTTGAAAACTTACAGGCTTAATGAGTTGTTATAATTGACAAGGGTTATTTGCAGGGAGGGGTAAAGTTGGTCGAAAAAATATTGGTTGTTGACGATTCTGCTTCAGACAGATTGATCATCCAGAAAATGCTGGAAGATTATAATACTCTTACAGCGAGTGATGGTAACGAGGCTTTGAATCAAATTAATGAGCATAATGACATTGTTCTGATCATCCTTGATTTACATATGCCCAATATGGATGGATTCCAGGTTCTGGCCAAGCTTAATTCTGATAATCGCTATAAGAGTTTACGCACAATAATATTAACAAACTATGATGAGTTGGATAATGAAATCAAAGGGTTAAAACTTGGTGCGGTTGATTTTATCCGAAAGCCTGTGCATATGGAAGCACTGAAAGTTAGAGTGGATGTTCAGGTGAAACTCCTTCGAATTCAACAACTACTTGAGCAAAAACTTCATGATCAGGGCCTAACTTTTGATATAATTTTCAACCAGGCACCACTGGGTATCTCTATCTGCCTTGGAAAAGAGCCTTTACCGATTGAAAACATGCATAAGCTTAGCGTTAATCCAAAGTTTGAAGAAATAACAGGTAGAACAGAAGCAGAATTGATCAAGCTGGGTTGGGAAAAAATAACTCATCCCGATGATCTGGAGGAGGATCTGGAAAATTACTGGAAACTTCAGGCAGGAGAAATAAAAAGCTATGCAATGGATAAAAGGTATATCAAGCCTGATGGTTCAATTGTTTGGGTGTATATGGTTGTTGCTTCCCTGGATTTATATTTGGATAATCAATTTAACCATATCTGCCTGGTTCAGGATATAACCAAGCGAAAAAATGTTGAGGAAAATCTTATTTACAATCTCGAGCATGATCAATGGACCGGTTTATATAATAAAAACTATTTGGAAAATCTATTAAAGAACGACATTATGATGCAGGATAAAGTAAAAAGCGCACTTGTAGGAATTAATTTCAGTCAACTTCATTCACTAAACCTGGTTTATGGATATCAATATACCAGGGATTTAATAAGGACCATTGTTGATTCTTTAAAGAAATTTTGTAGCGATGAACGAATGTTATTTAACATGTATGAACTTCAGTATGCTTTTTACATTAAAGCTTACCGGGAGAAAAAAGATTTAGAAGTATTTTGTGAAGCCTTGGTCGAAGCCTTGGATTCTTTACTCACTATTGAAAGAATCGACGCCGGCATTGGGATAGTTGAAATAGAAGATAACGCTGAGCTGAATGCTGATCAGCTTTTCAAAAAGATGTTGATCGCTTCTGAAAAAGTAATTGATGGATCAGGAAACACAGCGTATTGTTTTTTTGATGATAACATGGAAGCAGAAATTGTCCGCAAAGATGAGATTAAGCGAGTCCTCACCCGGCTTGCAGCTGGTGATGTTAGCGAGAGCTTGTTTCTGCAGTATCAGCCGATTCTAGAACTAAAGACAAATAAAGTGAAAGGATTTGAAGCGCTGGCCAGAATAAAGAGCAACCAGTTTGGTCTTATATCACCCCATGAGTTTATCCCGATTGCAGAAGAAACTAAGTTGATCATTCCATTGGGGGATAAAATAATTTTACAGGCTTTTTATTTTATGAAGAAACTCAGCGATAATGGTTACAGTTCATTGTGCTTTTCAATAAATATTTCCGCGATTCAACTTTTAAGGAAGGGATTTTGTCAGTATATTTTTGATCTAATCCGGGAGATGAATATAGATCCTGAGAATATTTGCCTTGAAATAACAGAATCATTACTGGCGGATGATTATGATGAAATCAATAAAATTCTCGGTGAGCTGAAGAGTTTAGGTATAAAAATAGCGCTCGATGATTTTGGAACTGGTTATTCTTCACTCGCCCGTGAACATGAACTTAATATAGATATTCTTAAAATAGATAAAATCTTTATGGATAAGCTTCTGACATTGAAGCCGGATGAAGCAATAACCGGCGATATTATTTCTATGGCTCATAAACTGGGACACCGGGTTATAGCAGAAGGTGTAGAGGAAGAAAAACAAAGGCGTTATTTAGAGGATAGCAGTTGTGATATGATCCAGGGTTTTCTGATTAGCAAACCCCTTGACGAGGAGTTGGCGATAGAGATAATCAGAAATTCAAGCTTTGCATAGAAACACTGTTCAATAATTGTTGCTACCATGCCAAAAGCAAAACATTCGATTTCTTTTTTTGCTTGTTACTGCAATGATTCAGTTGAGAGAAAGAGAGACAGAATATGAGGGGTCAGCTTAACTTTACTTCCCGAAATGAGTAACTCTTATCTTCAGATACCGCCGTTTTTACATCCATGAGACTATTTCATGCCCAATCAGCTCTGCTAAAAATACAAGGGATAAAGCCGGATAGGATATATCCGTCTTTATCCCTATAGATAGCGTAAACCTGCCTGTCAGCTGACCTTTACAATTATAGCGGCAGCTGTATCTCCGGCAGCACAACCGGCGGCCATCGCATAACCGCCACCCTTAATTACTGCTTCTTCGATAGCCTCAACCAGCAACCGCCCTGCTGTAGGAGCCTGGGGATGGCCGAAGACCATTGAACTACCATAATTATTGAAGTTATTTGCATCGATACCCAGCCCCTTTGCCAGACAGAGGTCATTGGCAATAAAGGGGTTATGATTCTTAATAGCTACAACATCTTCAGCTTTTATTCCAGCCCGTTCCAGGGCCATCTTGGCAGCCGGAACCGGTGCTGCAGGCATAAAAGCTTTTTTAGTCCTGGCAAATCCGTATGATATGAGCTGGATTGTCACGGAAGGATCACTGCTCAGCTCTGCCGCTTTTTCTTTACCGGTAACCAGGATGCCAACGTTACCGTCAGCAGGATGAGTCTGGGCTCCAAAAGTGTGAATGCCTCCTTCCATTACAGGCCTCAACTTTTTAAGAGCTTCCAATGATGTTTTCGATATACCTTCATCTGTCTCAATAAGTTTTGTTTCCTTGCGTGACACTTTTACCTCAACGGGAAACATATAACGCTTCTGGAATTCACGATCGTTGGCCAGGGCATCATTATATTGCTCATAGCGACGCAGGGTAAGTTCATCTGCTTGTTCACGGGTAAACTCTTCTTCTTTAGCTACGTTTTCCGCTGTGTTAATCATGCCCAGACCGGTCGCAGGGTCGCATCTCATGTTATCCATATTCCAGTTTTCTGCAATCACTTCTCCTCCCGGTCCCATCGGGTTAGGCCAAATTGTATGCGGACCATTGGAAGTACGGTCTACCATTAAGCAATAAGCAGTGCCAACACTTCCCATTTCAACAGCCATTCCTGCATTGCACAGAATGGTTGTTGAGGTTGAACAGGCCTGCATCATGGTTACCCCGGGAATATCAGGCGCTCCCATCTGCACAGCAGCCCAGGTCGAGCCAAAAAATACCCTGTGTTGCCCAATTGTTATACCAAGGTAAAGGTAGTCCAGAACCTTTGCCGGATCAATTCCCCGGTCGGCAAACCAGCGTTTACTGGTCGCCGCACCAAGATCGATTGCATTTTCGTTTTGTAAACTTCCCTGCCATTTACTGAAGGGTGTACTATAATATCCCTTGTAGGGAATATAAGCTTTACTAAACATAATGATGCTCCTTTCTTATTTACCCTTAAATTCAACCGGAGTGCCCGGAGGGGCAGACAAGCCGGCTAATGCATCTTCTGTAGCAAAAATCTCATGTAACTTCTGCAGTTCCAGCTCTACTGCTTCCTTAATTGAAACCTTTGACTGTGCATCAATCAGCTCATTGGCCATTTTTAAAGCCACCGGCGCTTTCCTGGAAATATATTTTACCATTTTAGATGCAAAGTCGGAATTTACACCTTCAGGTGCCTGTCCGGTTAGTAAGCGTTTGACATTTACATCTGTAAAAGCACCCTTAATATCTTCAAGCTCTTTAGGAAGCTCCCGCGGAGCATATTTGTCGAACTTACCTTCTGTAACCAACTCTTTAATCGCTGTTTCTGTTTGAGCCGGCTCTACCAGTTTTTTTACAATTCCCATCTGGAAAGCTTCTTTAGCATTAATGCCTTTACCCGTGAAAACAAAGTATTTTGCCAGTTCCCGGCCAAGATGTCTTTCGATCCTGATCATCCCGCCCAACCCTGGGAAGATCCCAATATTGGTTTCGGGGAAACCGAAAGTACCGTTCGGGGTTGCAACAATAGCCTGGCAGGCTAAAGCCAGTTCACTTCCACCACCCAGGGAAAGGCCATCCAGCAGGGCTATTGTCAGTTTTTCTGAGTTTTCTATTCTCAACAAAAATTCCTGGCCTTTACGGGTAAAGTCGTACGTTTTGTCGACAGTATTGTTTTTTATATTATCAACGAAGAACTTGATATCGGCCCCGGCGATAAATGCTTTTCCTGCGCCGCTGAAAACTATTCCTTTTAAAGATTGATCTTTTTCTGCCTGGTCAAATTTAGCCACCAACTGATCAACTACCTGAGGGTTCAGGGCATTCATTGCCTCGGGACGATTAATAATTATATAAGCAATATCATCCTTAACTTCCAGGTCGACAAATTTAAATTCAAAGGGTTTGCCCAGTTGTTTCTGCTTTTCCAGTAGAGCAGGCACTTTGAAATCGGGATGTCTTTCGCCCATATTTTTAACCAGCTGACAAGCCTTTTCGACTCCAACCCGGTTAATCATTTCGAACGGGCCATAGCGCCAGCGTAAACCAATCTTGGCTCCTCGATCTGTATCTTCAATGCTGGTTACACCTTCTTCAACCATGGTAGCTGCAACACCCATTACTGCTGCACACATCCGATCAGCAACAATATCAATTTTTGAAGGATCTACTTCGCCGCTTAAATCCCAATCATCTCCGGAATCAACCTGCTTTTTCAAAATTTCCGGCGCTGCATAAAATGGCCCTATCTCTTTGCTTAACGTATTGGCTGAGTGTAAAGCAATTGGCACACCGGTAACATTGATAAGCTCAAAGGTTCCCATTCCGATCCCGAAAGCTTTTTTCGAAGCAGCTTCGATTGTCGGAATATTTGCCACTCCTTCTTCATATATACGAATTGCTTCAACATACCAGGGAATAAAGAAACGGTTGACCGCAAAACCGGGAGAATCTTTAACCAGTATCGTGGTTTTGCCGTGTAGTTTACTGATCAGCATTGCTTTCTCAATTGTTTCTTTGCTGGTGCCTTCATGTGGTATTATCTCGAGCAAACGATTTTTGGCCGGGTGGTAAAAGTAGTGCATTCCGACGACCCTGTCCGGGCGTTTTGTATACTTAGCCAGGTTTTTTACATAAAAACTGGATGTGTTTGTGGCCAAAATTGTTTTTTCAGAACAAAGTTTGTCAAGCTTTGCAAAAAGGTCGCCCTTAACTTTTTCATCCTCAAACACTGCTTCAAGAACCAAGTCGGCATCAGCCAGTTGCTCAAAATCTGTCGTACCTGTAATTCTGCCGAGAACTTCTTCAACCTGGTCGGGTGTAAAGATTTTTCGTTTTACACCTTCATCCAATGTTTTTTTGATTCCAGACAAGCCGCGCTGCACAAACTCCTCTTTTATGTCAAGAAGAACAACTGATAATCCTTCCTGAGCCATTTTTTGGGCTATGCCGCTGCCCATATTACCAGCACCGACAATTCCCACTTTAAAAGGTCTGTCCATAAAAAAATCCTCCTTGTAAAAAAAGATATTATTGTGTAAATACGGAAATTGCTAAATAACTGTCTCCCGCAATTTCCCCCATTCCTGATTAAATATAGCCTGAGGCATTTTTTTCAAGTTGTCCGCAATGAGTGGCTTAAAGTTCATCTGTGCCAAAATGTCTTTTTCCAGATCAATACCAGGAGCAATTTCAATTAAAGTTAATCCTTCCGGTTCAAGTGAAAATACTGCCCGTTCGGTGACATAAAATACTGGTTGTTTTATTTTCCTGGCGTATTTACCGCTAAAGGTAATTTGATCAACCTGGTCAACAAATTTTTTAGCCCGGCCTTCGCTTACTATCTTAAGCATTCCGTCCTTAACTGCTACCTCAAGCCCACCTGCAGTAAAAGTTCCGCAAAAAACTACTTTGCGCGAGTTCTGGCTAATATTTATAAAGCCTCCACTCCCAACAACTCTACCGGTGAATTTAGTAACATTTATATTACCGTCTTTATCGATCTGAGCCATACCCAGATAAGCCAGATCAATACCCCCACCATCATAGAAATCAAATTGGGCATGGTGCTCGATTATAGCATCGGCATTGTAAGTGTGACCGAAGTCAGGCGGGCTGGCCGGTACACCCCCAATAGTCCCTGATTCTGTTGTTAAATACATTAAATCGGAAACTCCTTCTTCCGCAGCCACAGCGGCAACATCAGAAGAAACTCCTATGCCAAGGTTAACAATAACATTGGGAGTTAACTCCATTGAAGCACGACGTGCAACAATTTTACGTTCATTCAGTGGCAGAGGCGGTATGGATGACAGGGGGATCCGAACATCACCTGAGAAGGATGGATTAAAGTATACTGCTTCAGTCTGAAAATGATTTTCATGGTTTTCACATTTAACTACATAATCAACCAAAATACCGGGTACTTTTACCCGCTTGGGATGAATTGATTTTGGTAACGCTATTTGCTCAGCCTGGGCGATCACTATTCCACCGCAATTTTTAGTTGCCTGAGCAAGCGGAAGGGCTTCAAGAAAAATCCCTTCGTTATCCATGGTCAGGTTGCCGTTTTCATCGGCTACAGTGCCCCTTATGATCGCCACATCAACCTTGTAAGTTTTATAGAAGAGATATTCTTCTCCCTCTATCTCAATCACTTTTACCAACTCATCCTTACTACAATCATTCATCCTTCCGCCCTCTATCCTCGGATCGATGAATGTGCCAAGTCCAACCTTGGTTATTAAGCCAGGTCGGTTAGCGGCTATTTCCCGCCATTGCTGAACAACCACTCCTTGAGGCAGGTTATATGCCTCAATTTTATTATCTTCAACTAATTTGCGTAATTTGGGTGCTTGTCCCATATGCCCGGCAATCCATTTTTTTACCAAACCCTTGTAACCAAAGCGGGTTATTCCTCTTTCACGACTATCACCTGCACCAGAACTGGATACAATTGTCAAATTCTTCGGAGATCCTGTATTCAGGAACCTCTGTTCGATTGCCTGGGCGACCTCTTCCGGCCAGCCGGCTAATCCCATAATGCTGATACCGATTGTCGATTGATCTTTAATTAAAGCTGCTACTTCGTCTGCTGTCCTAACTTTAGACACAACCAAACCTCCTATATTTTTACCCAGCTTGCCTTAATTTGACATAAAACTGGGCAGGAAAGTGGCAATCTGGGGAAACGCCATAATTAAAGCAGAAGATACAATTAAAGCAATCCAGAAAGGAATAACCCCGCTGAATACAGTCTCAAGCTTGATTTTTGTTATTCCGGAAGTAACTACGCTAACCACGCCAACGGGCGGCGTTAGGAATCCGATTAATATCATTAGAATGCTCACAATACCATACCAGATGCCGTCATATCCGGCATTGATGATTAGCGGGTAGAAGAGGCTTGTATAAATAACCAGGGTAGCCATGGCATCCATGAAGAAACCGGAAATAAAATAAGCGGCAAAAATTGTAACCAGCAATAACAGGGGAGGCATATCAATCATATAGCTGGTTAGGACAAGTGGAATTTTAGAGACAGATACAAAATTGCCGAATACAACTCCTCCAATAACTATTACCATTAGCATTCCTGTAACCTTAATAGTATCGTAGAAAGCACTGAAAAAATTCTTAATTTGCATCCGCCTGGTCAGCAAGGCGAAAACTAGAGCAAGAAATGCTCCCATAGCGCCACCTTCGGTTGGAGTAAAAACTCCAAGGTAGATGCCGCCCATAGTAAACAGAAAGATCAGGGGCACCGGCCATATTGGTTTTAAGGACCCTAATCTTTCCTGTATGGAAGCCTTTTCCTTACCAGGTGCCAATTCAGGTTTTATCGATACCATAATATAAGCAGTAATGGCTAACAAGGCTGCAGTTATTATGCCTGGTATAACTCCAGCGATTAGAAGCTGACCAATTGATTCTTCTGTCAAAACCCCATAAATAATTAATACTGAACTTGGTGGGATCAAAATGCCCAGAGTGCTACCGGAAGCCACACTTCCTGCAGCCAGGCTATCCTTATAATTCAAGCGACGCATTTCCGGAACGGCAATTGCCGCGATTGTTGCAGTGGTAGCTATAACAGAGCCGGAAACAGCTGCAAAAACAGCACAGGTGACAATTGCAGCAATTGCCAGTCCACCTTTTATATGGCCTAACCATTTGTCAAAGGCAAGAAAAATATCTCTTCCCATTCCAGAGGAACCGATAAACATGCCCATTAAAGTAAACATGGGAATAACACTCAAACTATAACTATGAGCATTGTTAAAAAGATCAGTGCCAAGTTTTGCCAGGGCTGCAGAAGGGCTAATGATTGCACCATACCCCACTACACCAACCAGAAGCATAGCGAAACCGATTGGTACCCTGAGCAAAATTAAAACAAATAATAATATTACACCTAGTAAACCGATTAGCTCAGGACTCATCAACTTCTTCTCCCCTTAATTTTTTTATTGATTCAACAAAATCCCACATTAAAGCAATTACCAGCACCAGCATCCCAATGGCAGCTAGATAAATCCATGGATGAATTGGCCAACGTAAAACGCTTGTGAATTGACCGACAGATTGAATTCTTTGTGCATATTGCAATGTATGCCAAAACGCTAATGAAAACATCCCGACTCCAATTATTACACTGAATAAATCCAGGATCCCCTGAATTCTAATTTTGAACTTTGAGTAAAGAATAGTTATAAACAGGTTTTCCTTTTTAAACTGGGCAACCGCAAAAGCAAAAAAAACAGAAATTGCAAAAAGGAGCCGCGTCAGTTCAAAGGTTCCGGAGATCGGCCGGTTAAAAAAATATCTTCCAACCACATCGCCGACTGTTAGAAAAAGCATAATAAAAATAGCAAGTATCGCAATCCATGCAGCGGCTTCGGTGATATTGCCTATAACACGTTTTATTAAATTCATTCAGACCACCTCTATAATAGCTCCGGCCTTCAGCTTTAAATTTAGCTAAAGGCCGGAGCACATATTTTACTGGCTACCGGTACTGCTCAGCATACTGAAGCACCAGATCATATAGTTCCTGACCAGGCTTCCCGGCATCCTCCAACTCCTGAACCCATCCCTGAATAAGAGGGTCCACGGCTTCGTGGAAAGCTGCCATATCATCATCGGAGAACCTGACAATATTCAAACCTTCTTCTACTGCAAGATCCATTGCATGTTCTATCTCTTCATCATATTGTTTCCCGATTTTTTCAGGGAACTCATCAAGCAATGCCATAATTGCCTCTTGATCCTGTGGTGCGATGTTGTTCCAACGATCAAGGTTCATGAAGAATATAAACGGGGTAGTATACATGTCAAGCTCAATTATAGTGTCTGTTACTTCAATCAAACGGAAGGAGATTAAAGCTGAGGGAGCCATGAACGAACCGGTTACGATTCCGCGATCCATGGAGTCGTATAAATCACTAACCGGCAGAGTAACAGCAACCGCTCCAATTTCTTCTATTACGTCATTGTAAATTGGGCCTGGAGACCTTAGCTGCAAGCCTCTCAGTTCATGCAATTCATCTGCGTTTCCCTTCATTAACAGGTGGCCGAGATCAGAACCCCCGAACCAAAGCAACATTGTGTCTGTAAATTCATGTTCTCTTAACATTGGGGTAATTGCAGCCGCAGTTAAGTTTGCCTGTAAAGCAGAGTTAAAAAGGAATGGGTATTCAAGAACCTGGGCCATCGGGAAACGTCCCGCAGTATATGCCGGAAGCACAAAACCCATATCAACGACTCCACTGACTACTGCATCGTAAGTGTCACCAGGAGCTGCCAGCGCATTCCCCGGATGAATAACAATATTAATCCTACCCTCTGTTGCATCAAGTACGTCAGCTGCAAATGGTTCAAGAACATTTGTGTGAAGGGGATGCATAGCCGACATGAAGTGGTTTAGATGTAATTCCATCGATGCTGCTTCCGGAGCAGGGGCTTCACCATTCTCTGTTTCTTCTTCTACTACAGTGCCACTATTTCCACCACAGCCGACAAGCATGGTGATACAAAGTAACAAAATGAACATGACAAATAATTTATTTTTGATATTCGTTGACATTAAAATCCTCCTCGTTAGAAATTAATTAATACCATTTAACCAGTGTAACAATTTCTTTTCTGATCACCCCCTGTTTTATTAAGCTGTTTTACAGTTTAAGACGATTTATAGACAAGGTTTGTATAAGTTTTTGAGAAGCTACCTTACCAAAACCACAATGCAATTCCTATGCCATAGTCAATATTATCAAACCATTCATTAAGTTATTGCTATTAAAGGGAATAGTTACAGTAATAATAAAAATAAAACAATGTTGCATATATGGTTCAATAATTTATAGTAATTTCTCCATTTGTAATTAAATAGGTTCATTTATTATTTCCAGAAACAACCAATACTATCGGAAATAATTCTATCTATTCTAACCATTATTGACTGTTAGCTTTTTATATGTATTTATAAATCAGATTTTGGCATATTATTTGCAGTAAGCAGTTAAGCGTAGTTAATTATTGTAATTGATGAGTTATTGCTGGCAAAGACGGAAAGATGAAATATGAGTAAAAAGTATGAAGGAAAGGAGCAGCTGTCTATAAATTGTATCAACAAATAATTGCAGAGGTGAAATATGTCTAAAAAATACTTAGGTTTATCTTTGGCAGTCGCGGTTTTAATAACAACAGCATTAATACCGCCTTTCTACGATCTCACAATGGCAGGCAAAAACACCCTTGGCCTATTGTTAGCTGGTCTTATTTTATGGATTTTTAATGTGATACCAATCTCTGTCACGGCAATTTTACTAATTGTTTTACAACCTGTATACGGGATTGCCAGTATTGGTGAAGCGATTAAAAATTTTGCAAGCCCGGTTGTTTTCTTTGTTCTTGCCTCATTTGGACTATCGCTTGCTATTACATCTACCCCTTTGGCTTATCGCATGTTGAGGAAATTATTTTCATTTTCTGGGAATGATTCAAAAAAAATTCTTTTAGTATTCATGATTACTACATGTCTCTTGTCCTCAATTATGTCAAACGTTCCTGTTGCTTCGCTAATGATGGGGCTAGCTCTGGGAATATTAACTCGCATGGATGGTGAGAAGAAAGATTTGAATTTTGGAAAAGTCTTAATGATCGCCATTCCTTTCGCCGGAATGATAGGTGGAATTATGACTCCTGCCGGTAGCTCTATTAACATTTTAGCGCTTGATTTACTAAAAAGTTATACTGAAATTAGAGTTACTTTTTTGGAATGGATGCTTTACGGTTCTCCTATTGCTGTCTTAGTTTTACCAATCAGCTGGTATATCCTGATCAAATTGTTTAAACCAGAAAATATTGATCAGAAAATAATTACTGATTTTATGGATAAAAATGTTGACAATAAGCTGAGTTCTAAAGAAATAAAAGTATTGGTTATTGTAATAACTATGATTATCCTTTGGGTATCCAGTACATGGATTCCAGCATTTGATTTAACCCTTATTGCCCTCTTGGGATTAATAGCTTTCTTTTTGCCCGGTATCGAGGTTTTGAACTGGAAAGAATATCAGAGCGGCGCTAGCTGGGAAGCAGTTGTGATGATCGGAGGAGTTATTTCGATTGGTACTGCAGTTGTCACTACCGGGGTTGGCGAATGGATGTTAGAAGCTTTAATGGGTAGCTTGACCCAACTTAGTATTTTTTGGTTGTTATTTGTGCTTGGAATAGCTTTGGCTGTTCTCCACCTGCCTTTACCAATCGCCCCGGCCATGGTTACTGTTTTCGCCGCACCGCTAACTGGTTTGGCAATTATGATGGGAATACATCCAGCCCTTCTGGTAGTTCCCCTGGCATTTTATTCAGGAGCATGTTTGATTATACCGCTTGATGCTGTTCCCCTGATAACATATACTCAGGGTTACTATTCTATGGGTGACATGTTTGTCAGCGGTGCAATAACTACGGTGATTTGGGTGCTATTAACTGCTACCTGGATGCCAATCGCTGGAAGAATAGTTGGCATTTTTTAATAAATCAGGTTAATTAGAAAAGAGTCGCAGGTTCGGAGGCGGCTCTTTTCTATCGTTCAATTCGGCTTGACGGATCGCTTCGTCTTGGAGAAAAGGCTAATGGTTTTAGGTCCTGGTTAAACATGCCTCTAATTCTTTCGTGTATAAATATCACTTGTTTGGTAGGTATTTAGCATTGTTGCGTGGAAAAATAGTTGACAAAATATTTTTGGTTGCGATTGTCAAGAAAATGTGAGCCACTCGCCAGAACAGTATCTTTTGGCTGTGTTTCTCGAAAAACCAAGTATTTTAGCTATTGTTCTTGGAGACATCTTTTCATGTTAGTGTAGATGATGAATCTTTTGGTAAAGGGTTACTTCTATCGTCACCTTCTCACTCCTATCCAGCCTTTTTTAACTCTCATGACTTTACAGGTTATTTGTGGAAGTCGATCACTTTTTCTCTGGTGTTTTGCTTAAAAGCGAATCACTTTTATAGTAGCGTTTGCAATCAAGGATTGTATCGGAAAAACACTTGACAATAGAAACAATATATTATTAAATATATGTTAACCATGGCTAACAATTTTTAATAATTATTTGACAATATCAAACTGCGAATGTTTCATAAATCAGAAGCAATAAAAAGTTTGTATTTTTTTTAAAATAATAGTTAGCTTTGGCTAATATAATAAACTATACCCTTCGACCGAAAGGATCTGGAATGACATTAAGAAAACTATTTCTCTGTATATTTGGGTTGGCAGTTCTTACTTCTACTGTATTATTACTGGGAATAGAAGAGGTTCTTGTTCCAATGAGGCAGGTTAACCCGGGAATTTTTGCGTTGCTGATACTAATGCAGGTTCTTACTCTTCTGGTTCCGGCAATGCAATGGCAGTACCTGTTAAAAAAAATGAAACAAAAATTATCTCCGGGGCTTGTTTTAGCCGTTATTCTTGCTGGTAACTACGTAGAAAGTGTTACCCCCGCAGCTAAACTGGGGGGTGAAGCGGTTAAAGTTTATCTTTTCCATAAGCACAGTAATCTAGATTATGATCGCCTTTCCGGCATTTTATTAGCTCTTAAATATTTTTCTATGTTGCCTTTTGTTGGTTTAGCATCGATTTTTGCCGGTTTTGCATTTATTAGTTTTGAATTACCGCGCCTGGCTCTTTCAGCTTTTGTTTTTTTGTTTCTTATTTTTACAGCTCTTCTGCTTGTTTATTATAAGGCAGGAAAAGAACCTGACCCGGATTTTGTTCAGATTTTTCCGTTCAGCTTATCTTCTGCCTCAAGCCAAAAACATATTCCAAGGATCATCGGGAGGCGCCTCTTGGTTGTTAAAGGCAAACTGTTAAAGGTTAAAGCATTTGTTGTTCGTGCAGCCAGGCATTCTCGAAAGATGACTAACCGATTTGAGAGCGTTGTTCTTGTTGGTACCGCAACACTGGTTTGGTTTGCCTATCCCGTTAAAACGTACCTGGTAGCCTGGATGCTGGGGTTGGAGATAACCCTGATGCAGATGGCAGTTGTTACATTTACGGCTTACCTGGTTAGCATGGTCCCGCTTATGCCCGGAGGACTCGGCTCATTCGAGGCAACGATGGCCCTGATGTTTGCCTTGATTGGTTATAGCCCGGCGGAAGGCTTAGCTGTAGCTTTAATTACGCGTCTTATCACGTATTGGTTCCCCCTTTTATTGTCTGCGGTGGCTGCAGCTTACCTGGCTATGCTCCGGGTTCATCACGTAAAAAGTATGGCCGGGAAAAGAATTTGTCAGGGTGGCAGGGTTGGTTCCGAAACTTAGAAATAGCAACTGGTTAAAAGTGACCTTAAAGTTTATCAGGAGGTAGAGATGAATAATAAAAGTCAGTCTGAAACAGTAGTATTAAGCAATATAACCAGGGAACATAAAAATCGTAGAATGCCTGAATGGAAGTCGCCATTTTTTAAATTATCGCAGTTTACTGAAAGGCTGGCCGTTCGTTTTAATAGTGTTGCCGGCCTTTATTTCAAGCTATTCTACAAAAATATGTTAGCCAGGGAGGTTGCACTGACCGATTTAACGCCAGGCGATGCTGTGCTACATATTGGCGGAGGTTCATACCCTTTTACAGCAATATACCTTGCTGAAAAGGGCTACCAGGTAGATGTCTGCGATTGTAACAGAGAGGCGGCAAATTTATCTGAAAAGATGGTTTATCGATATGGGCTTACCGACCGGATTGATATTTATCACAAAAATGGTTGTGTAATCGATAGCTCAAAATATGCGGCCGTATGGGTTTCGTTAAACATCTGTCCCAAGGAGAAAGTTTTAGAACGGACCTGGGAAACCCTTAGACCAAAAGGTCTCCTGATTTATCGTAAACTACCTGCCTGGGTGGCGCTGTTTGGAAAAAGAGATGTAACTTTTTACGGAGGTGTAAAGTGTGGCATCAAGAAAGCGCTATCTGGTTTTGGCGCTGAGAGTCTAATTCTTGAAAAGCCTGTTGAACAAGAGTCAGTGGTTAATTAGATCTACGTAAAAAAAGCAGATAAAGAGTCCGCTGTATGCAGGCACTACTTGGAAAATCTATTAATAATGGGGCCGGCCATAATTTAGCCTAACAAGTTTGGAAGGAGGGTAGTTGCAATGAAGATCATTCCCAGGTTGGTAGCAATTCTGGAAAAAATAGTAGCTGGCAATAAAACCCTTGTCGGCTTATATGCCAATTTTTACAGTGATGTAATCGAAAACGAAATAAAATTGGCTGCAATTTCTGCCAAAGACCGCGTTTTAAACATTGGCTGTGGAGGAATTCCTTTTTCTGCCTTACTTATTGCAAAGTTAAGCGGGGCAAGAGTTTGGGCTGTAGATTGTGACATGAAAGCTGTTCAGGTTGCCCGGTGTTGTGTGGCCGCACAAAAGCTGGACCACCTGATAACAATAGTACACCTTAACGGGGTTGATCCTGTTCCCTTCGATTTCGATGTTGCCCTGGTTGCTTTACAGGCAAGGCCAAAAAAAGCAATTCTGGATAACCTTTTGCAAACAGGGAATTCGAATTGTCGCCTGATTTTTCGCCGCCCCCGCCGTGAGATGGCGCATCAGTATGATTTATTGCCGCCAAAGCCAGTCTATAGTGATATTGTCGGGCAGGATAAAACAACTTTTGATAGTTCAGTGCTTTATGCCAGCTGAAATAATATTTAGCAGTCTGTGTTTATTAGCAGGGCTTTAACCAAGTATTCGGGAGGTAATAATGTTAACTGATACCGATAAAAGAAACTATGGGAAAAAAATATATTCTTGCAGTGAATGGGCCTGTAGGCCGAACCAACATCATTTTGATCCATAAATAAAACAGATTCAAACGGAGGATATATTCAATGAAAAATATTATGAATAAGAAACTGTTAGTTGCTATTGTTTTAGCGGCACTTATTCTCTTCACTATAGCTCCTGTTGCTGGCGCTCATAGCGAAATTACAGGGGATGCAGATTTCATGGAAATCATGGAAGAGATTGGTCACGACCTGGAGCATATTCACGAGGATATGCACACAGTTGCATTTTCAATGAAGATCATTTCTTACAGTACCGTTGCGATTGCCGTTTTGATGCTTGTGGCTGTAATTATGATCAACCGCAAAAAAGCTTAATATAAACTGGAATAACCTTTGGGTTTAAGGTTCGGCCTACTAAATAAAAATGGAAAGGCAGAAAAATGACAGTAATGGTAATTGGAGGAGATCATCTGGGCAATATTAATAGTCAGCTTAAAGAACAGGGTTTCGAAAAGATAAAGCATCTGACAGGGCGCAAAAAAAGCCCCATCAACGAGATGATTTCCGATAAATTGGACTTGGTTCTGGTCCTAACCGATTATGTGGGGACAGACCTGTCCAGGGTGGTAAAAAACAAGGCGAAGCAATATGATGTGCCTGTTATATTCTCTCGCAGATCCTGGTCATGTATTACCAAAGAAATGGAAAGAGTCTGCTGCCGGAGCTGTTGTAACAACAGGAGCAGTTCTGTTTAAGCTGCCGCAGATTGCAACAAATGTTGCAGGGGAGGTTGCAATTGTCATACAACCGGAACAAAGAACTGAATTATTCAATGAGCAGGGTGAGTCTCTGTTCTCTGAAGCCGGGGAGCAGTGCAGTAGTAATCACTGTTCCCGAACACCCATTACTTAGTTCGCTCGGTCTAAGGCCGGGTAAAAAAGTGCAGTGCCGCGGGCGTCAACTATTCGGCGGGCCATTGCTGATTGAAACGGGAGAACGCCAGGTGGCCCTGGGTATGAAGATTGCTGAAAAGGTTATGATTGATCTTGTCTGAAGGAGATAAAATGAAGCAAACAGTATTGTTAATGGGTACACCGAATGTAGGGAAAAGCGCACTGTTTAATCGCCTGACCGGATTGAATGTTCGGGTTGCAAATTACAGTGGTACTACTGTAGACTATGCCAGCGGCATAATCAGACAATGTGAGCGGAAAGTAAATATTATAGATGTTCCAGGCACTTATTCGCTATGTGCGACCTGTGAAGCAGAAGAGGTTGCTGTGGAGATGGTTTGTGGAAAAAAAGGTTCAAAGTTAGCCCAAAAACCTTCAACAACTTGTTGTGAACAGAAAAACTCTATTAGCCCGGATGATAGCAGTTCACCTGCGTTAATAGTTTATGTGCTTGACGCGGGAAATTTTGAAGGCGGCCTCTATCTGCTATTACAGTTGATTGAGATGAATATTCCCCTTGTAGTTGCCTTAAACAGGGGAGACCTGGCCTTTGAAAAAGGATATATCATTGATGTTAAAGCTCTTGCTGCTATCCTTGGTATCGCAATTGTTCCAACAATTGCGTTAAGTGGTGAAGGGGTTGAGGAACTTAAAAGCCAAATATTTAACCTGCTTGTTTCCAAAAATGCAGGACCGGACAAGGTTACGAGTAGTGTAGCAGCCTCATGGGATAATGTTGAGATGATTATGGAAAAGGTATTACGAAAAACCGGGTCGCAGGTAAGTAGCAGCCGCAAAAAGTGGGAACGCCGTTTAACTAAGCCCTGGCCGGGTTTGATGCTGGCTGTATTGCTTCTTATTATTGTATTTGCCGGTATTATAGGAGTTGGCATGGGACTGAGACGTTTTATTCTTTTACCCCTGTTTAGAGATTTAATAATTCCACCCCTGGCTTCTCTTGCTGCTTTTTTAATACCACCAGGCATGATCCAGGATATCTTCATCGGTGAATATGGTTTTTTGATCAAAGGGATTGAATGGCCTTTTACCCTTGTATTGCCATATGTTTTATCTTTTTATTTTGTATTAAGTTTAATTGAAGATAGTGGCTATATGCCACGCCTGGCAGTTTTACTGGATGGTTTATTTAAAAGGTTGGGTCTGCCTGGAACGGGGATAATACCGCTTATGCTTGGGTACGGCTGTGGAATACCGGCGATTATGGCTACCAGGGCGCTGGGGTCTCGAAAAGAGCGGCTTATGGTTACAATCCTAATTTGCCTTGCCATACCCTGTATTTCACAGACAGGAGCATTCATATCGCTTTTGGCCGCCCGTTCTGTATTTGTGATGATTGCTCTTTTTGTTTTAAGTTGGCTGGTAATGATTGCAGCAGGATTGTTCTTAAACCGTTTTATTGAGGGAACCAGGCCGGAAACACTGATGGAGATACCGGATCTTCTTCTCCCGCGCCTTGATGTTGTGGCCAAAAAGTTGTGGTTACGTTTAAAGCTGTATGTTACTGATGGTGCTTTACCAATGTTTGGCGCTGTGGCCGGAGCGTCAGTTCTTTATGAAACAGGTTTGATGGCTTACTTTGGCAGAGCAATCAGCCCGTTGGTTACTTATTGGCTCAGACTGCCTGAGGAAGCAGCCGCACCTCTTATCCTTGGCATACTACGCCGTGAGTTGGCTGTTTTACCCTTGTTAGATCTTGAACTCAGCACGCTGCAACTCTTTACGGGTGCGGTAGTTGGCCTCTTTTATGTGCCGTGCATAGCCATCGTGGCAACTGTAGCCCGAGAATTTAAATTAACTTTTGCCCTGGCAGTTCTTCTTCTTACCACTTTTGTCGCATTCCTTTTCGGAGGGGTTATTGCCCGCCTCGGATCTTTGCTGATCTAATCTAAATAAAAACTTACTCAAGTAATAGTGAACATTGAAATTATTATTTTATTTACCCTTACAGGAAATAATGATTCTCAGTTAAGCCTATGTAGTTGTGTAAAATCGAGGAGCCATTTCGAAATTTCTCTCGGTTGGCCTGTTTTTTCAACAATCACATTCAAACCGAAGGTGAAGAGATGTAGTTCCTCGAATTCACACAACTACATAGGCTTAACTTCTGAAAAAGCAAATTACACTATAATGCAATGTGAAAATTTTATGAAACAACTTGATGAATTCGAAGTCTTATTAATAGGAGGCGAGGAAGTGACCGATTTTGAAGAAATATATACGGAATACTTTTCTGATGTATATAAATATGTGCTAACCCTGTGCCGGAACGAGTCTGTTGCGGAAGAAGTAACCCAGGAATCTTTTTTTAAAGTTTTAAGAAATATAGATAATTTCAATGGAAGTTGTAACCTATTTGTGTGGCTTTGCCAGATTGCTAAAAACACGTATTTCTCACTATCTAAAAAACAGAAGTGGATTGTTTCGGAAGTAGACACCGATTTTCCGGATGTGCTGTCTAACTTAGAAAAGGATTACTGTGATAAGGAAACAGCAAAAAGATTACATGCTCTTATTCATAATCTTAATGATCCTTACAAAGAGGTGTTTACTCTCAGGGTATTTTGAGAACTGCCTTTTTCTCAAATCGGGGAGCTGTTCGGGATGACTGACAGCTGGGCAAGGCTGATTTTTCATCGGGCAAAAAAGAAATTACAGGAGGCTATAAAATGAAACTTTCTTGTGACATTATTAAAGATTTGCTGCCGTTGTATCATGATGATGTTTGCAGTAATGATAGCAAAACAATGGTGGAGGAACATCTCGCTAATTGTGATGATTGCAAAGCTGAATTGCAGGCTATGGATGGATTAACTATTACAGGGACGGAGAAGAATATGAATAAAGCCAGGGCGGTAAAAAACATTTCTATTAAATGGAAAAGAGGGATGAAGAAATCTCTACTGGAAGGTATCTTAATTGCTATTGTAGCCTTTGCCCTGGTCGCGCTCGTTCTATATGTTTTTATTGGATTTAGGGTAGTTTCTATCTTTTGACGATTGGAGATAACAGTGAAAAATTATAATCTACCTCTTTCTGAATAGCCCCTGCCAGGATATTATTCTAAGCTGCAGCTTGCTTCCTCTCGGCAATTCCACTTGGTTTATATTATACATTGACATAATTCGATATGATGTGCATAATAGTCACATCGATATTATTAGATGTGAGGTTCGGTATGGTCAATAGCCAGGATTATAGAGAGATTTTTAAAGCATTGAGCAGTAGTAAAAGGTTGAAAATTGTCGATATGCTATCTCATGGAGAGCTTTGTGCCTGTATGATTTTAGATATACTTGATATGTCACAGTCGACTTTATCTCACCATATGAAAACTTTATGTGAGAGTGGGCTTATCAATAGCCGGAGTGAAGGAAAATGGATATATTATTCACTTAACAAGGGAATCATCAGCAATTTAGAATTTTTTTTTAATACAATTGCTACCGACATAAAATGCCGTATCAATATAAAGGATGCAAACTGTTGCAAGGGTTGTGAAAAAGATGAGTGAGGGGCTGCAGTGCAGTTGTTCGGAAAACGTTAGTTTTTCTGATGATAAATTAACAGTTGATGCTCAAACGAACAAATGGGTATCAGGCATAATCCATACTTCACGAAGGATTGTGCCGGTAGTTTCCTCAGAACTGTTTTTTAAAGATATTGTTGGAGCTTGGAAGGTTCGCTGGGGTATTGGCAGGGATAATTATCTGATTCCTCCCGGGCTTTATGCCATTGGCCAACCGGATCATTCATCTCCTGTGTTAGTAAGTGCAAACTACAAACTGACCTTTGATGTTCTGAGAAGAGAACTTTCAGGTTTAAGCTGCTGGCTGTTAATTCTTAATACAAAAGGAATCAATGTATGGTGCGCTGCGGGCAAAGGAACTTTCGGCACAGATGAGCTAATCAATAGTATCAGAGCTACTGGACTGGATACGATAGTATCCCACAGGAAATTAATATTACCTCAACTGGGCGCGCCTGGCATTAAGGCTCATGAAGTGGCCAGGATAAGCGGCTTCTCTGTAATATACGGCCCCGTTAAAGCGAGTGACATAAAAAGATATCTTGAATCAAACTATACAGCTACAAAAAAAATGCGTACTGTTTACTTTACAATGTTGGATAGGCTTGTCCTGACAACAGTAGAGTTGGTACAGGCTGCAAAAATTTCCTTAATGGTATTCGGGATATTGTTCCTGGTGAACTTGATCGCTGCAAAACCATTCGGGTTTTCAGATATCTTAGTATATGTCGGCGCAGTGGTGACAGGCACGGTGATCACACCCCTGCTGCTTCCTTATATTCCGGGCAGGGCTTTTTCCTGGAAAGGCTGGTTGTTGGGGTTGATCTGGACAGCGCTTTTTGCCTGGGCGAACAGCTGGTATACTCCTGAGTATGTGATACTCACCATAGGGTACCTTTTGTTGTTGCCCCCTGTTTCTGCTTTTCTGGCCATGAATTTTACAGGTTCATCAACATATACTTCTTTTTCAGGCGTTATCAAAGAAATGAAAGTAGCAGTGCCGCTGATAGCTCTTTCTGCAGTAGTAGGAGCGGTGTTGGTGTTGATTAGCAAAATTTCAGCATAAAGAGGAGTAAATTATGACACTGAAATATTTAAAAAACGTTTCAACCCTTAAGTTTTCAGCTGAAAAATGTATTGGGTGCGGAAGATGTATTGAAGTATGCCCTCATCAAGTATTTGATATGCACAAAAAAAAGGCTTTGATAATAGATAAAAACCGTTGTATGGAGTGTGGTGCCTGTGCAATTAACTGTCCGGTAAGTGCAATCGGGGTTAATTCCGGGGTGGGTTGTGCTGCAGCCGTGATTATTGGATGGCTTCGTGGAAGTGAACCAATTTGTGATTGTGCAGGAAGTGAGGGATGCTGTTGAGTAACCCCTTTCTTGCGGTTAGCTTTTATTAAGCAATTTGCCAGGGGTTGCTTTCAGCTATTTTTCTTTTCCCCCTGATTGATCAAGATTCCAGGGTCAAAATTACTGATCGGGCCCCTGTAAGGTTCACCACGGTTCTGCAGGTGTGCTTTTCCCATGTAAGTTATTGCCGCTACGGGACAAAAGCTATAGCAGCGCAGGCAGATTACACAGGTACCCCTGGTTTTTATCAGCGAACCGTCATAATATAAGTTATCAACGGGACAGAGACGGACGCACTCGCCACAATCAATGCAGATGTTACGATCAACGTCGATATCATTTTGCAGCTTGTGATAAAAATGACGATATGGACGTCGCTGCAGGGAACCCATAAATCTGGCTATAGGATTAAATCCCTTTCGGAAGGTCTTGCCGCTGGCAATCCGATTGCCAAAATGTTTGATTTTTTGTCCAGTCCGATTCAAAATACTATTAAGGCGTGCAGGTTTGTTTGTATAGGGCAAGCGGATAATGCTTACCGAAACATTGTTTGGCATATAAAAATGTTCGCCCCAGTAGACACTGTAGCCCTTTTCTTCTAACATTGCCGCACCGATAGCAGCGCCGTCGCCTGACCAAAGCCACTGCGTACAAAAAACAAAAGCACTCTTGTTTTGAACCTGGGGTAGTTGATCTATAAACCTTTTCATCGGCAAAGGTATATCAGACCCGTGAATCGGGTAACCAAACCCTGTAAGATCAGCATGTTGTATTAACTGGTCAGCTTCATGAGCAGTCAGTGCCTCAATAGAATAAGCTTTTACCTTCTGACTGTCCCTGGTAAGAGCTTTAGCCAGTTCCTCAGATACCCACCAGGTGTTGCCGGTACCGGAAAAGTAAAAAATGACCGCCCTATTACTTTTATTGTCTTCCAAACTATTTCACCTTCTGCTTACACTGGTCCACGGGTTATTGCAGATGCTTTCTCGACACAGTCAAATTTTTTAATGGTGATATCACTGAAAAATTCCAGAGATTTCATTCGTTCCATAATCGGACTATCAAGGTAGGCTTCTAAAGAGGAGCTGTCTTTAAAAAGGTATATCCCCGTTGCTTCGCAGCGTTTTTCATCCAATCCGAAAACTTTCCATACCAGGCCAGGCACTTTGGCAATCGGGACTGCAGCTGTTTCAAACTCACGGGCCAGTTTTTCGGCAGAAATACTGAATTTAAGATTGATTTGCAAAATTTTTTGTGCCATTTGAACCCCTCCTATCTTAATCATAATTTATTGTAACATCCAGATAAGGATGATTTAACCTTTTTTTGACTCCTGCCTGTAATTATAGCACTATTATCCATTTGTTAACAGGGTGATACATACACCTGGCAGCGTAAGATCTCTATAGAAAGTTTTGCAATCAAGTGTATAGAAAATGCTGAAACGATCTGGTTCAAATAAACAGTTGCGAAATACTATTAACTAGCGTATTGTAAACCCTATAATAAGTGGTCAGTAAACTTGTTATTAGTTGTTAACCTCGGAGTTGAAATCATTTGGTTAATAGACCGAAACCGTTAAATCCGGCCCGGGTGATGTCTCTTGGTTTTATGAGCATAATCTTAAGTGGTTCTCTTATGCTCTCTTTACCTCCTATGGTTGAAGGTTCTGATATTGTATATATAGACGCCCTTTTTACAGCAGCTTCAGCTGTTTGTGTTACCGGTTTGGTTGTGGTTGATACTGGCACTTTTTATACTCCTCTCGGCCAAGCGGTGATCATGATTCTCATCTTTTGCGGATCTCTCGGTTTCATGACTATGGCTACTCTTATATTTGTTTTTCTGGGCAGGAAGATATCTTTAAGAGATCGGCTGCTTGTTAAGGAAGCCTTAAATCAGGATTCTGTTTCCGGTCTGGTCAGGCTTGTTCTCACTGTGGTTAAGATGTCAGTTTTCTTCATTATTATAGGCACTTTTGCTATGTCCTTTCGTTTTATTCCCCAACTTGGTGTGGGGAGGGGATTATTTTTCTCTCTCTTCCATGCTGTCTCAGCCTTTGGTAATGCCGGATTTGATATTTTTGGTAATTATGATAGCTTGACCAATTTACCAACTGATTACCTGGTTAACGGAACAATTATGTCACTTTTTATTATCGGTGGTCTGGGGTTTACTGTTATTCTTGAGCTGGCTCGCCATTTTAAATATCGTGAGCGGATCTCTTTGCATAGCCGTCTGGTTTTACTAATTTCAGCAGTGTTATTAACCAGCGGTACGGTAATTATACTGATATTAGAATATAATAACCCTGCTACGATGGGTAGCCTATCCAGCGGAGGCAAATTGTTCACAGCTTTTTTTACATCAGCTACCCCGCGAACTGCCGGTTTTAGTGTACTTAATACAGCAGCATTAAGCTATTCCTCTATCTTAATTCTTATGGCCTTTATGTTTATCGGGGCTTCGCCTACTTCTACCGGTGGCGGAGTTAAGACGACAACCTTTGGTATTGTTTTTTTTACTTTCATAAATATGATTCGGGGTAAACGAGAACCTGTAGTTTTTTCAAGAGTATTTTCATTAAGTCAGATTATAAAAGCGGTTTCGATAATGAGCGCAGCCGTTGGCTTGATCTTTCTTGCCACTTTTGTTATGGCTTTATTTGAAAATCATGAGTTCAGCGCTTTGCTTTTTGAAGCTTTTTCCGCTTTTGGCACTGTTGGCTTAAGCAGGGGAATTACCCCTGAATTGAGTAGCATCAGTAAGTTTGCCTTAATACTAACCATGTTTGGCGGCCGAATTGGCCCGCTTACTTTAATGGTTGCTTTGGCCAGACGCAAAGAGGTTGATGTTTTACATTATCCTGAGGAACATGTATTGATTGGTTAGTATAACTTTTAGTTGAGATGGAGGTTTTTTTGTTGAAAAAATCCTTTTTAGTAATTGGAGCCGGCCGGTTTGGGAAAAGTGTGGCCCGGACTATCTTTGCTGCCGGTCATGATGTAATGGTAATTGATAAGGATGAGACTTTAATTCAACAGATTAGTAATGAGGTTACCGATGCTATAGCGGGCGATATCACCTCAGAAGCTTGTGTTAATGCTATAGGTGTAAGGGACTTTGATGCAGTAGTTTTGGCGATTGGGTTTGATGTGCAGGCCAGCATTATGGCAGCCATACTTGTAATCGAAAAAGAAGCAAAATATGTAATAGCTAAGGCTCAAACAGATCTGCACGGCAAAGTGCTTGATAAAATAGGTATAAATCAGGTCGTTTATCCAGAGCGGGATATGGGGCAGAAAATAGCCCGCAGTCTAATAGCACCGACAATTATCGACATGATCGAACTTTCAGATGAGTATAGTGTGGTTGAAGTAAAAGCACCTGCTGAAATGGTCGGTAAAAACTTGCTGGAACTTGATTTGCGGGCCCGTTATGGCGTCAGTGTTATTGCTTTCAGGCGTAGCAACGGTGGCCAGACAAATATATCGCCTGTTGCCGAGGATGTTGTCGAAGCCAACGACATTATTGTCGCCATTGGTGAAAATAAAAGTTTGCAGAAATTGGATTGGTTATAAAATAAACCGGACCTGGATAAAGGTGGTTTAGAATGCACATAATAATAGTTGGCGGCGGTGGAGTAGGCTATCAGTTGGCTTATCATCTTTCAGAGCAGCAGCTTGATGTGGTGGTTATTGAAAAGAATGAAGAGAAAGCCAGGCGTTTCAAGGAATCGCTGGATGTGATGGTACTTGAAACAAATGGGGCTAGCGCTGCCGCCCTGGAATTGGCCGGTATAAAAGGCGCGGATATGCTAATTGCCGTTACCGACCTTGATGAAGTAAATATAATTGCCTGCATCCTGGCCAATCAGTATAAGGTGCCACAGATTGTCTGCCGGATCCGTAACCCGGAGCACATGGATGATAATTTTGGGATCAGTCCAAAAAAATTAGGAATTAGTTGTGTTATTAACCCTGAAAATGTTGCCGCGATTGAAATTTCCAAGATGCTTCATTTTCCGGAAGCCAGCGAGATTGAATATTTTGCCCAGGGAAAAGTGCTTATGCTGGGCATAACCGTTGGTGAAGAAGCTGAAATAACGGGCATTCCCCTGCATGAGCTGCCGATGAACTCAGAAATAGTAATTGTAGGCATCAATAAACCCGATGGAAAGTTTATCATCCCTGATGGCACTGACATTATTGAAGCGGGGAGCAAAATTTATTTGCTTGGCAAGAGTAAATCTCTTAAAGATATCAGTATGCTTTTACACCATAAGGAGTCCCTGGTTCGCCAGGTTACTATTCTCGGTGGCGGAATGGTCGGCAGGCAGTTAGCCCTGTTGCTTGAAGAAAGCAGGCAGCCATTTAAAGTTAAGCTAATTGAAAAAAGTAATAAACGCTGTGAAGAACTCTGCAGGGAGCTTAAAAATACTCTTGTTCTACAGGGGGATGTAACTGAGTACGCCATATTGAAAGAGGAAGATCTGGGTAATACAGATGCAGTTATTGCTGTCGCTGGCGATGATCGTAATAACATTGTAGCTGCTTTATTAGCTCAAAGGTTTGGCGTTAATAAGATAATCTGTGAAGTGAAAAAACCGCAATACGTATCAGTCTACAACACACTTGGTATCCATAGCATAATTAACCCGCGAATGCTTACTGCTGCCCATATACTGCGTTTGACCAGGCAGGAAGAAGTAGTGGCACTATCCATGGTCCAGGGCGAAAGGGCTGAAGTAATGGAGCTTATTCTGCCTGATACAGCCAGGGTGGCAAATAAGAAGATCAAAGATTCACATTTTCCGCGAGGAATGATGATCGGATCTATTGCCAGGGAAGATGAGGTGATAATCCCTGGTGGAGAAACTGTCTTATTGCCCAATGATCATTTGATTATTTTTTTGCTGCCTCAAGTAGCTAAAAAACTTAAACACTACTTTTCTCCAGCACATTATTAATGATTCAGAGTAATTTTTGACAACAGGGTGATGGTTGGCGCTCTATAGAGATTAAACTTTATTGTGCAGAGCACTCAACAAACAAATGTGTCAGAGAATAAAAGTATGAGGATCATAGAAGCATTTCCTAATAAACTGTAGAAAAGAAACCCCTTGTTTTAAGGGGTTTCTGCATTATAGAGGGTTCAAATTACTATTAGCAAGTCAGGCCAGATCAAAGTGATCGGCATTCATCACCTTGTTCCAGGCTTTGATGAAATCAGTCACGAACTTTTCTTTTGCATCGTCGGCTGCATAGACTTCAGCAATTGCTCTTAGTTCAGAGTTAGACCCGAATAGCAGGTCTATGCGGGAGCCAGACCACTTGAGCTCACCTGTTTCACGGTCGTGACCTTCGTATATTTCCTTATCTTCACCTGTAGCACTCCATACTATGCCCATGTCAAGTAAGTTAACAAAGAAGTCGTTGGTCAGGCTTTCGGGGTTCTTGGTAAATACTCCGAGCTGCGATTTGTTGTAGTTGGCATTTAATACCCGCATTCCGCCAACCAGAACCGTCATTTCAGGCGCAGTTAGCGTAAGTAATTGAGCCCGGTCAACCAGCATCTCTTCGGCAGTTACTACATATTTAGACTTGCTGTAATTGCGGAAACCGTCAGCTTTTGGTTCAAGAACCGCGAAAGCTTCTATATCAGTCTGTTCCTGTGTTGCATCGGTGCGGCCGGGTGAAAATGGAACTGTTACATCAACCCCGGCAGTTTTTGCCGCTTTTTCTATACCGGCACATCCTGCCAGGATAATTAAATCAGCCAGAGATACTTTTTTATTGCCACTTTGTGACCCGTTAAAGTCGGCCTGAATTTTTTCCAGTTTTTGCAGCACTCTGTCTAATTTTTCAGGCTCGGTAACTGCCCAGTTTTTTTGTGGTTCCAAACGGATTCGAGCTCCGTTTGCCCCACCGCGTTTATCAGATCCACGAAAGGTGGATGCTGAAGACCAGGCGGTGGAAACCAATTCTGGCACAGAAAGTCCGGAAGCCAGTATTGTTTCTTTTAAAGCATCAATGTCCTCTGTGTTGACCAGCTCGTGATCGACTGCGGGTACCGGGTCCTGCCAGATTAATTCTTCCTCCGGCACTTCGGGTCCCAGGTAGCGTGCTCTCGGACCCATGTCACGGTGGGTTAGTTTGAACCAGGCCCGGGCAAAAGCATCGACAAACTGATCTGGATTTTCCAGGTAACGCTTGGCAATGGGCCTGTAAATTGGATCCATCCGCAGGGCAAGGTCAGCTGTGGTCATCATTGTCGTTACTTTCTTGGAAGGATCATGAGCTTTCGGCGCCAGGTCGTCTTCATCGGGATTAACAGGTTCCCACTGCCAGGCTCCGGCAGGGCTTTTAACCAGGTTCCACTCATATTTAAACAGCATTTCCAGGTAGCTCATGTCCCATTGAGTAGGGGTCGGGGTCCAGGCTCCATGCACCCCGCTTGATATGGTATCATCCCCTTTTCCGCTACCCATGCTGTTTTTCCAGCCGAGTCCCTGTTCTTCAACGGGGGCTGCCTCAGGCTCGGGCCCGACATATTCCGGGCTGCCGGCACCGTGACAGCGACCAAAAGTATGACCCCCGGCAACCAGGGCAACGGTTTCTTCATCGTTCATAGCCATCCGGGCAAAAGTTTCACGAACATCTTTTGCTGAAGCAAGCACATTCGGTTCTCCATTTGGACCTTCCGGATTTACGTAAATAAGACCCATTTGTACTGCGGCAAGCGGGTTTTCGAGATCCCGTTCACCTGAGTAGCGTTTGTCGCCACCAAGCCATTCATCCTCGGAACCCCAGTAAACATCTTCCTCTGGTTCCCAGATATCCTCGCGCCCGCCTGCAAATCCGAATGTTTTAAAACCCATTGATTCCAGGGCTACGTTACCGGCCAGGATCATCAGGTCGGCCCAGGATATTTTTTTGCCATACTTTTTCTTGATTGGCCAGAGAAGGCGACGTGCTTTATCGAGGTTAATATTATCGGGCCAGCTGTTCAGCGGAGCGAACCTCTGATTACCTGAACCGGCGCCGCCCCGGCCGTCCCCCATTCTGTAGGTCCCGGCGCTGTGCCAGGCCATGCGAATGATCAACCCGCCGTAATGACCATAATCGGCAGGCCACCATTCCTGAGAGTCGGTCATCAGGTCATGTAAATCTTTTTTTACCGCCTCCAGATCAAGCTTCTTGAATTCCTTGGCATAATTAAAATCTTCACCCATAGGGTTCCTGGTTATGGGATTTTGATGAAGCATTTTAAGGTTCAGCTGGTTAGGCCACCAATCTCTGTTAGTTGTACCGCCACCGGCGATTCCCTTTCTTGTCATACCGGTTACCGGGCATTTTTTTTCTTCGCTCATTAAATTCACTCCTTTGGCTTATAGTTATTTATATTTGAAAGGCACTCCGGGCAGAGGCCTTTAAAATATACATTTCGCTCGATTATTTTGAAGCCGTTCAGTTCAGTGCAGGACCAGTTATTTAAATCTAGATCGAAATTGCTTATTGAGCCACAACCTTCACATATAAAGTGGGAGTGGTTTTTAACAGTAACGTCGTAGCGGGTTTCACTGTTACCAAAATCCAGCTCCTTCACAAGGCCGGCGCGGACAAACAGTTTGAGGGTATTATAAATGGTCGTTTTTGACAATGTGATAATTTCATGGTGCAGATCTTTATATATTCGATCTACTGTAGGGTGACAGGGGTTTTTTATCAGGTAATCATAAATTTTTATACGCTGGATCGTCGGTCTGATTTTTTTGCTGGCCAGTTTTTTTGAAAGCGCTTTTATTGAAAGCATCTTTAACAGCTTTGCTCCAAAATTATAATATTTAGTATTTGTAACAATTACTGATTTAAACTTATAACAAAAAGATGCGACTGTCAAGGATGGTTTTTAGGGTATTGACAGGATCAAAGCAGAAAAACTATGATCATGTTATGAAAGCAATTATGTTTACGGCACCATCAAGTGGAAGTGGTAAAACAACAGTCACAATGGCTATAGTCAGGGCAATTAAAAATAGGGGATATAATCCATCCTGTTTTAAAACTGGTCCTGATTATATTGATACTGCCTTTCTTGCCGCTGCTTCAGGAAAATCTGCCGGTAATCTTGATCTACATCTTCAGGGGAGAGAAGGTATGCGCCAGGCACTATCAATGGCAGACAGTGATTATTGTGTGATTGAGGGTGCCATGGGGTATTTTGATGGCATAGCCAATACTTTTTCCGGGTCAAGTTATGATTTGGGGCAGGAACTCGGCGTGCCTTCCGTGCTGGTTTATACTCCCAGAGGTGAAATGTTTTCTGCGATCCCTAAGATTAAGGGAATGGCAGCCTTTTCCGGTTCTTTAATTAAGGCGGTTATACTGAATGATGTAAACAGAAATATTTATTTAATGTTAAAGGAACAGATTGAAAAATATACCTCATTGCCGGTTATCGGTTTTATGCCTCGGGTAAAACAGTCGGAATTGAAAAGCAGGCACCTCGGCCTGATCCAGAGTTTAGAGATAGCAAATTTAGATGAACTAATTGAAACCTTGGCTGCCCAAGCTGAAAGTAATATTGATATTGAGGCTTTGATGGGTATATTTGCTAAAGTTAAAAGCCAACCTTTTCCGATTTTACGTCGTCGCAATCTTGTTGTTGCGATAGCCAGAGATAAGGCTTTTTCATTTTATTATCGTGAGAACCTAAAGCTTTTCGAAGATACCTGCGAGGTAAAATATTTTTCACCACTTAACGACAATATACTACCGATATGCGATTTGCTTTATCTGGGTGGTGGTTACCCGGAAATATTTCGAAGTGAGCTTAGCGCAAACAAAACTATGCTGGAGTCTGTAAGAAATTATGCAAATAACGGGGGTTTTGTCTATGCTGAGTGTGGAGGGATGAACTATCTCTGTGACACTGTCGAAGGAACAAGAATGGTTGGTTTTCTAAAAGGTGAGAGCAGGCTTACTACAGGGTTGCAACGGTTTGGTTATGTAGATATTTGCCTTCTTGGTGATTGTCTGCTGGGTAAGGCTGGTGATATCCTATACGCTCATGAGTTCCATCGTTCTAAAACTTCAATTGCAGCATTAAAGATATATAGCGTAACAAAAACGAGAGGTAATAAGCACTGGATGTGTGGCTACGTTCTTAATAACGTTTTAGCCGGTTATCCTCATCTGAATTTTATCGGTAATTTGGATGCTTTTAAGCACCTGTTAGAATATGTTTATAAAAAACGCTGAATAAAGATTTAAGCGGCTGAAAAAATTAAAAATAAAAGCAGAGGGTATACCCTCTGCTTTTTTATATCAATTTACATGGTTATTTATATAGTACCTTCTGCAGTAAGCTTCTCAATTTCTTTTTGGTCGAGACCCAAAAGATCTCTGTATATATCCAGGTTATGTTCACCGACAAGTGGTATTGGGAGCTTACGGGTTCCGGGTGTTTTAGACATTTTATAAACAGAACCGGCCAGCTTTACCTTACCGGAAAGGGGCTGCTCAACCTCAATAATCATCTCCCGGTGGTGGATTTGAGGATCATCGGCTACCTGATCAAAAGTGGGGACAGGTGAACTGGGAACCTTGTATTCTTTGAAAATGGCTACAGCTTCTTCAACCGTTTTTTCTTTAAGCCACTGATCAAGCACACTTTCTACAGCGGCCATATTTTCTGTTCGCTTTACCCGGGTAACAAATCGTTCATCATTCTTAAGGTCCTCACGACCGATTGCTTTTAATACTTTATGCCATTGGTCGTCAGTGATTGTGCAGATTACGACATAGCCGTCTTTGGCTTTATAAGAGCCGAAGGGAGATGAACTGCCGAGTCTGTTGCCTATCCTTTTGGGAGTGATTCGAGTATCAAAATAATCAGCCCGATCGGGGAAGACCATGGCCCATATGCCGTCCTGCATGGAAATATCAATATGCTGACCTTCTCCTGTTACAGTTTTATAATGGAGTGCGGCCAGGATGGCTATTGTAGCGTTGTATCCTCCCATGTAATCAGCAAGGGATATTCCTGCCTTCTGCGGTTCGCCATCCGGCTCTCCGGTAACACTCATCAGCCCACCCATTGCCTGACCGACGACATCATAGGTAATCTGGTCGCGGCGGGGTCCTGTTTGTCCGAAGCCAGAGATAGAAGCGAATATTATGCCGGGGTTGATCTTACATACTTCTTCATAACCAAGACCAAGCCGATCTATAACGCCGGGAGCAAAATTTTCAACGAGTATGTCGCATTTGGCAGCCATCTTTTTAGCTATTGCCAGCCCATCCGGTTTTTTCATGTTTAGCGTAACGCTTTTCTTGCCCCTGTTGTAGGCTATAAACTGGTAAGATTCACCCTTGGGAGACATGGGAGCCGCTTTGCGTTCAGGTTCTCCCGTGCCTGGCCTTTCAACTTTAATTACCTCGGCTCCCAGTTCACTGAGGACCGAAGTGCAGTGAGGCCCGGATAAATATTGTGTAAAATCCAATACTCTTACATTATTTAAAGCTTTAGTCATTCTCCATATCTCCTTGTGTCTTATTATTTTATATCTATGCTTTGATTTTAGCATTCTTAACTGTTTCTATGAGAATTATTTCTAAATTACTCACCCTTTTCTCATAGGGTTCCATTTATTATAGCCTGTATGCCAGGTATCAGGCAAATCAGGTGATAACCTATAGGATGTTCATTTGATTTAGATCATTCATAAAAAACTGGTTTTTCTTTGAAGCAATAATTTTTAATTGTTAAGGTTAAAGTATAATACAGCTAAAACTCCACGATTTAAAAATAATTTCTTGTTATTTTATTCCACTGCAGATATAATTTTAAAAATGTCCAAATACCAATTGTAGATGGTGAGGCTAACCAGAAGGAGGAAGAAGATAGTGCCAGCAACATTAGTGCTTGAAGATGGGTTTAGCTTGACAGGAGAAAAGTTCTCCGGTCGCGGTGAGACATTCGGAGAAGTGGTTTTTAACACATCCCTGACTGGTTACCAGGAAATGATTACTGACCCATCTTATCGCGGTCAGATTCTGGTTTTAACCTGCCCCATGATCGGGAATTATGGAGTAAACAGCTGCGATTCGGAATCAATCGGTCCCCAGATTGAAGGGTTGTTGGTAAAGGAATGCTCCCGCAGACCAAGTAACAGGCGTGCTGAGCAATCGCTCAATGCCTACCTTGATCAGCATGAGATAATTGGCGTTGAGGGAATAGACACTCGTTCATTAACTCTTCATCTGCGTTCAGCAGGAACTATGTATGGTGTGATATCAAATGAAGATAATGATGTCTCTAACCTGAAGCGAAGAGTTTTAGCCTATAAAAATCAAAACAAGCGTAATCTGGTAGACGAAGTTTCTACTCCAGGGCAATATATATTGCATACACCCCGGGTATTAATGCCCGAAGGTGATGCCCCACCCGGTGATCCACCTGAATATCATGTGGTTATATATGATTTTGGTGTTAAGTATAATATCATGAGATCTTTAACCGCACGTAACTGTCGCATTACCGTTGTTCCCTACCATACAACCGCCGATGAAATAATCAAGCTTCAGCCTGACGGTGTTTTGCTTTCAAATGGTCCTGGTGATCCAATAGATCAAGTGAGTATAGTAGGTCAGATACAATCTCTTCTAGGCCGGGTGCCTATTTTTGGAATTTGCCTTGGGCATCAACTGTTGGCGATGGCCCTTGGTTACCCTACCTTTAAACTTAAATTCGGACACCGGGGAGGAAACCATCCAGTTAAAGATATGCGAACTGGAAAAGTCCTTATAACTTCACAGAATCATGGTTACTGCGTGCAGTTAAAAGAGTTTAAGTGTGGGACAGAAATAACACATATCAATCTGAATGACGGGACACTTGAGGGGATCGAAAATCGTCAGCTATGCTGTTTTTCCGTTCAATTTCATCCCGAGGCAGCACCAGGCCCTCACGACAGTAACTATCTCTTTGATCAATTCATTGCGATGATGAATGACAGCCGGGCGAAGGGGGTAGGCAAAAATGCCTAAAAGAGAAGATTTAAAGAAAATCCTACTGATTGGCTCAGGTCCGATCGTGATCGGCCAGGCCTGTGAATTCGACTACTCAGGTACCCAGGCCTGCAGGGCGCTCAAAGAAGAAAATTACGAAGTAATACTTATCAATAGCAACCCTGCAACTATTATGACTGATCCGTCTATGGCAGATCGGACCTATATAGAGCCATTAACTGTGGAAACGGTTCAAAAGGTGATTAAAAAAGAAAAACCTCAGGCTTTACTGCCAACCTTAGGTGGCCAGACAGCACTTAATATTGCCGTGTCCCTTGCTGATAGTGGCTTTCTTGAAAAGGAAGAAGTTGAGCTTATTGGCGCCGATGCAGAAGTGATTAAACATGCGGAAAACCGTGAGCTATTCAAGGAAATAATGACACGAATTGGCTTGGATTCGGCTGATAGCTGCCATCTAGGCAGCCTGGAAGAGGCTTTGAAATTTGCTGAATTATATGGTTATCCCCTGGTTATCAGGCCTTCTTTTACCATGGGAGGAGCAGGGGGAGGGATTGCATATAACCGCCAACAGCTTGAGAAAATGGTTTCTGCCGGCTTGAAAAATAGTCCTATTGGTCAGATCCTCATTGAGGAAGCGTTAATTGGCTGGAAAGAATTCGAGCTGGAACTAATGCGAGATCGAAATGATAATGTGGTGATTATCTGTTCCATAGAAAACCTGGATCCCATGGGTGTACACACAGGAGAAAGCATAACCGTTGCGCCTGCACAGACGCTAAGTGATTATGAGTATCAAATGATGCGGGATGCTTCTCTTAAGGCATTGCGTGAAATTGGGGTGGAAACTGGTGGTTGTAACATACAATTTGCAATTGATCCTGAAACCGGTCGAATGATTGTTATAGAGATGAACCCCAGGGTTTCGCGTTCATCCGCCCTGGCATCTAAGGCAACTGGTTTCCCAATTGCCAAGATAGCTTCAAAATTGGCCATTGGCTACACACTTGATGAACTAACCAATGATATTACTTTGGAAACTCCGGCATCGTTTGAGCCGTCGTTGGATTATTGTGTGGTGAAGATCCCCCGCTGGGATTTTGCTAAGTTCCCGGGTGTCAATCAGCATTTAACAACCCATATGAAATCGGTCGGTGAGGTTATGAGCCTGGGGCGAACCTTTAAAGAGGCTCTGCAGAAAGCCTTACGGTCATTGGAACAGGGTTATGATGGTTTAAACGGACATCCCCTGATGTTTGGAAAACCTTATAACCTGCAATCTCTCAGAGAACAGCTTAAAGAACCTTTACCGGAACGTGCGTTTACTATTGCTGAAGCGCTCCGAGCCGGGTTGTGCAGCGATGAAGTAAGTTTTTTAACCGGTATCGATCGTTGGTTTGTCGATCAAATTGAATCACTTGTATGTTTTGAAAAAAAAATTAAGGAATCGGTTAAATTAAATCAAGATATCCTCTGGCAGGCAAAGAGTTTTGGTTTTTCCGATCTTCATATAGCCAAACTGCGGGGACTGGCGGAAAAGGATATCCGCCATTTAAGGCACCAACTAAACGTTAAGCCGACTTATAGGCTCGTTGATACCTGTGCAGGTGAATTTAAAGCATGCACACCTTATTATTATTCAACTTACGAAAGAGGAGCATTCGAACTACCGGATGATAATGCTGAGCAAAAACCACATAATAAAAAAGTAATCATCCTTGGTAGTGGCCCAAATCGGATCGGGCAGGGTCTTGAATTTGACTATTGCTGTGTACAGGCAGCGATGGCCCTGCGCGACAATGGTTATAAAGTGATTATGGTTAACTGTAACCCGGAAACGGTCAGCACCGATTATGATATATCTGACTGTCTTTACTTTGAACCTCTTACTCTTGAGGATGTACTCGGTGTGTGTGAACAAGTAATGCCTGATGGCTTGATTCTGCAGTTTGGTGGACAAACTCCTCTGAAACTATCCAGGCTATTGATGGAAGAAGGCCAGCCGATCTGGGGCACTTCCCCCCTGGATATTAACAGGGCAGAGAACCGGCGCGATTTTGCTGCTGTTGTTGATAAACTTGATCTTTGGGAACCGGCTAATGGAACTGCCGAGGATGATGTGCAGGCTTTAGCCGTTGCCCGTCGATTAGGTTTCCCCCTGCTGGTCAGGCCCTCCTATGTTCTCGGTGGGCTGGCCATGCGTGTGGTTGACAATGAAGATGAACTTGAACTATATCTTTCTGGCCACCCTGATGTTGGGCCGGCCAACCCTCTGCTGCTGGATAAGTTTTTGGAAGGGGCAGTTGAAATTGATGTTGATGCTTTGAGTGACGGAGAAAAAGTAATCGTTGCCGGAGTTATGGAACATGTTGAGCAGGCCGGAATTCATTCTGGAGATAGTTGTTGTGTTTTGCCGCCGTACAGTATTGGTAAATACCAGCTGAATGAGATAAAACGTCAGACGGAGCAGTTAGCCCTGGAATTGAATATTAAAGGTCTACTGAACATCCAGTTTGCAGTGCGCGGAAGGGAAGTTTATATCCTTGAGGCTAATCCCAGGGGCTCACGTACTATACCCTTCGTTGGCAAGGCAACAGGTGTACCGCTTGCCGGAATGGCTGCCCGGGTAATTGCCGGAGCATCACTCGGGGAACTGGGCCTGCACAGTATTATCGAACCGCATTATTATTCGGTGAAAGAAGCCGTGTTTCCCTTTAACCGCTTCGAAGATGTTGACATTTTACTAGGCCCAGAAATGCGTTCAACAGGAGAAGTGATGGGATTGGATCATGATCTTGGCATGGCGCTGGCCAAGGCTCAATTAGCTGCCGGTACTCCGCTGCCCCGTGAGGGCAGAATTCTGCTTACAGTTGCCGATCGGGACAAGCCACAACTGGTGGATTTGGCGAAAATCCTCTTCAGGATGGGTTTTCAACTGGCAGCAACCAAAGGTACTGCAGATATACTACAAAAAAATGGTATCACCGTGGAGGGCATCAATAAAATTAATGAGCCCGGACCGAATCTGCTCGACTATATCAGTGCGGGTATAGTTGACTTGATTATCAATACTCCTGCCGGTTCGGGTGCCCAGTCTGATGGTGAATATATCCGACGTCAGGCAGTTAAACAAGGGATCTCTATAATAACAACCATTCAGGGAGCGATGGCAGCCCTGGAAGGTATTCGTGCCCTGCGCAAAAGGGATAGCGCGGTGTGCTGTCTCCAGGATTATTATAAGCTGAAAGAATAGAGTTAATTTATGGAGTAACAGTGACACAGCCAGGCGGTTTAGAAGAGTAATTACTTGATCTGACTGACCAGTTAATCCAGATCGGGATAAATGCCGGAAAAACAGGCACTGCATAATAGTTCCTTTTTTAAACCGCTGGCCCGATAAAGATCATTCGGTTCGGCAAATATCAGGGAATTGGCTCCATAAGCAGACGAAGAATTGCCATTATCACCTTTGCATGCGCTTAGTTCAGTGGTTACCGGTATATCAACACCGAAATAGCAGGGATGTTTAAAGGGCGGGGAGGCAATGCATAGATGAACCTCTGAAGCACCGGCTGCGAAAAGAAGCTGGACGAGGATGCGGCAGGTTGTTCCCCGAACCAGTGAATCGTCAACCACAATAATTTTTTTACCTTTTACGATATCTTTGATCGGACTTAGCTTGAGCCGCACAGCCATTTCTCTTTCATTCTGGCCGGGCTTAATGAAAGTGCGTCCCAAGTAAGAGTTGCGGTATATAGCCCACTCCAAAGGTAACCCCAGGGCTCCGGCCAGGCCCAGGGCAGCTGATATTCCTGAATCGGGGACTGGTATAACCATATCCATCCCCGGGGGGTAATGCCGGGCCAGTAAAACACCAATCTCCCTGCGGATTGAGTGGACATTCAGGCCGTTGAAGATACTGTCCGGACGGGCAAAATATATATATTCAAAAATACAGAATGATGAGCGGGGCGGCCCGGCAGCGATAACCGAAGTTAGCCCCTGAGGTTCCAGAGTTACTATTTCACCAGGCTGCACTTCTCTGATAAATTGAGCATTAACAGTGTCCAGGGCAGCTGTTTCGGAAGCAACTACGAATGCATCATCCAAGTTACCGATCACCAATGGACGGAAACCGCCAGGGTCGCGGAACGCTATTAGCCTGTTGCCATCTGTCACAACTGCTGCGTAAGCGCCTTTGACAATATGCATAGTTTTGGATACAGCTTCAACCAGCCCGGCCTGGCGAAAAAGGTGAATATAGAAGAGTAAAACCTCGGTGTCCGAAGTAGTATGAAAGATATGGCCTTCGTCAAGTAATTTATGATACAGTCGCCTGTAGTTAACCAGATTTCCGTTATGGGCCAGGGCAATTCCCTTTTTATCCGCTGTTCTGGCAACGAGAGGCTGGGCATTGGCAATAAGGCTGGGACCTGTTGTGGAATAGCGAACGTGCCCAAGGATAGTTCGGGCAGTAATTGCATCAATTTTTTGGTGGTTAAAAACATTTTCGATCAGGCCCATTCCCTTATAAACAGAAATGTTTTCCTGATTGGAATAGGCCATTCCAGCACTTTCCTGACCGCGATGCTGCAGGGCAAGCAGGCCAAGATAAGTGATGTAGGCAGCGGAAAGAGACCCTTTATATCCGCAGATAGCAAAAATACCGCACTTTTCCCTGAGTTTTTCATTGGCAGTTATGTTCAGTTGATTTTTGTGATATGTCATAGGATGCTATTCTACACTTGTTTTGTAGTTCCTTCGCTGGCAGGGGGAGATAAAACATTTTTTTTTCAAACTGTGTTTTTGGAGAAACGTATGAAAAAAAAGAGTTTCTTTTTACAGGGGAGAGATAAGCTCTGTTGGTCTGTGATAAAATAATTTAAAAGTGCTATATTTATACTCATGTTAAAGTAGTTAACTTGTTTTGATTGGTAGTGAATGGTAATGAACAGTGTAAAAGCATTCAAGGAAATTCTTTGACAAGGTGAGTGATTATCTTTTGCCGGAAAAAATAAGGCGTATCTATGTTGAAAAAAGAGCAAGTTACAATTTGGAGAGTGTTTCTTTAACCCGGGAATTAATCGAGTATCTGGGAATAAACAGTTTAAAGCAGGTTAGAATTCTTAATTGTTATGATACTTCAGGATTATCCGATCAGGAATATGATCGGGTGAAAAAGGGGATACTATATGAGCCGCCTCTTGACCTGGTATACGATGAATTACCGGAACACGGCTCGGCAGACCGCTTATTCGCCGTCGAATATCTGCCCGGTCAGTATGATATAAGGGCTGATTTCGCCGCCCAGTGCGCCCAGATTATAACAGCCAGGGAAAGGCCTGCTGTGCGTTGGACCAAGGTTTTCATTATCAAAGGGCAAGTTTCGGAAGAAGAGCTTGTTAAAATTAAGCAGTATTGCATCAATTCTGTAGAATGCCGGGAAGCTTCCCTGGAACGACCAAAAAGCTTGACCATGAGAGCTGCACGTCCGGGTAAAATAGAAAAGTTAAACGGTTTCTGCCTGAGTGCAAAAAAGGATCTGCTGCAGTGGCAGAATAAGCTGGGCCTGGCGATGGATATCCATAATTTAAGCTATTGCCGCGATTATTTTCGGGAGGCAGAAAAAAGAGATCCTACCGTTACAGAAATAAAAGTACTCGATACTTACTGGTCCGATCACTGTCGTCACAGTACTTTTCAAACGATAATCAACGAGGTGAAAATCGACGAGGGACAGTTTACTGAACCGATTAGAACAGCATACCATGATTACCTGGACGCCCGTGATTATGTTTATAAAAATACCGGAAGTTTGTCAGATAAATGTCTGATGGACCTGGCTACTTTATATATGAAAATAATGAAGAAGAATGGCCGGCTTGACGATTTGGAAGAGTCGGAAGAGATTAATGCAGCCAGTTTATTGGCTGAAATATATGTAGATGGTAAACCAGAAGAATGGCTGATAATGTTTAAAAACGAGACTCACAACCACCCGACCGAAATAGAGCCTTTTGGTGGTGCTGCAACCTGTCTCGGCGGGTGCATCAGGGATCCTCTTTCCGGGCGTTCTTATGCTTACCAGGCAATGCGGATTACCGGTAGCGGTGATCCGCGGGCAAGTGTGGCTGAAACCCTGCCCGGTAAATTGCCCCAACGTAAGATCACTACCGAAGCAGCCAGTGGCTTCAGTTCTTATGGAAACCAGATCGGAATAGCTACCGGGTATGTTGAAGAGCTATATCATGAAAAGTATATTGCCAAAAGGATGGAAATTGGTTTCGTCATCGGCGCTGCACCGCGGGAAAATGTGTGCAGGTTAAGTCCGGTAGAGGGCGATATAATTTTACTTGTTGGAGGTAAAACTGGACGCGACGGTTGTGGGGGTGCAACGGGTTCTTCCCGGCCCCACACTGAAGAGGCGATAGAAAAGCATGGCACCGAGGTGCAAAAGGGAAATGCTCCTGAAGAAAGAAAACTCCAGCGACTCTTTCGTAACCCAAAAGTGGCAAAACTGATCAAGAAAGCAAATGATTTCGGAGCCGGAGGTGTATCTGTTGCAGTAGGGGAGTTGGCTCCCGGGTTAGACATAAACCTTGATGTTGTTCCTCAAAAATATGCCGGGCTTGACGGCACAGAGTTGGCTATTTCCGAGTCTCAGGAACGTATGGCAGTGGTGGTTGCCCCGGCCGATGTTGATGTTTTTATTGAAATGGCTGAAGCAGAAAATCTGGAATGTACGCCTATTGCCCGGGTTAGCGCAGTAAACCGGCTTAAAATGAGCTGGCGGGGAGAAATTATCGTTGATTTGGAACGAACCTTTTTAGACAGCGGGGGTACAAGGATGGATGCTGCTATTGAAGTGTCTTCTCCTGCTGAGGAAGAAAATTATTTAAATAAAGTGCTACCGGCCGTTGCTGAAAAACTGCCGGATCTTAAAAAAGCCTGGTTGGCTAACCTTCGAAGTTTAAATGTTTGCAGCCAGAGAGGCTTGATCGAAATGTTTGACAGCACGGTTGGAGCGGGATCTGTATTGATGCCCCTGGGTGGAAAGTATCAGGACACCCCGATTGAGGGAATGGCTGCCAGGATACCACTGCTCAGGGGGGAAACTGATACGACTACCCTGGTAACATATGGTTTTGATCCGGCTCTGGCAGAATGGAATCCATTCCTTGGAGCTTTGTATGCGGTAATTGAAGCTGTCGCTAAGAATGTGGCCATGGGCGGGGATTACCGCAAAATAAGGCTGGCCCTCCAGGAGTACTTTGCCAGACCCGGCGAAGATCCATGTCGTTGGGGTAAGCCCTTTGCTGCATTACTTGGTGCTTTCACAGCCCAGAAGAATCTTGGTATACCTGCAGTAGGCGGGAAAGACAGTATGTCCGGTTCTTTCAACGATTTAGATATTCCGCCGACGGTGGTTGCTTTTGCCGTAGAAATAATAGCAGACGGCAAGGTAATATCAGCTGAGTTTAAAAACAGTAGCAATATTGTCGTTATCCTTGATGCTCCAACTGGGGCAAATGGGATGCCAGAATTTAACATTCTGAAAAATTACTTTTCCAGGGTACATAAATTAACTCGTTCCGGGGTGGTTGCGGCTGCCCATACTGTTACCAGGGGGGGCGTGGCAGCGGCAATCAGTAAAATGTGTTTTGGCAACAGGATAGGCTTTAAGTTCGCATCGTCGTCTGAACGATTAGAAGAGCTGTTTATACCTCATTACGGTTCAATTATCCTGGAAATTAAAAAAGAAGCCGATCTGAAAAAGATTTTCGACAAGGTTAATTTCCGGTTGCTGGGGGAGACAACCGGGGAAGAGACAATTGTTTTTGATGAAATGTCTATAACCCTTGAAGAAGCAGTACAAAGCTGGAAGCAAACGCTGGAGCCGGTATTCCCCTCTGTTGCAAAGACAGCTGTCCCCGCTGGGTGCAGCGAGTTAAATAATAAGATTAACCACCAGGTAAAGTCTTCTAGGGGGCCTGCAGGGCTGACCAGCCCAAGAGTGTTTATGCCTGTATTCCCCGGTACCAATTGCGAATATGAGACAGAAAAGGCTTTTGTTAAAGCCGGGGCCTCAGTGGACATGTTTGTTTTCAGAAACCTTACTCCGACTATGGTTTCTGAATCAATGGCAGAGATGGCTCGCAGGATAAGCGATGCCCAGATGATAGTCATCCCCGGCGGTTTTAGCGCCGGGGATGAGCCCGACGGCACGGCAAAATTTATAACTGCAGTATTCAGCAATCCCTATATTCAGGAAGCGGTTAATACTTTACTGAAAAAAAGGGACGGCCTGGTCTTAGGTATTTGCAACGGATTTCAGGCCCTGATAAAAATGGGATTACTTCCTTACGGGGAGTTTAAACCCCAGGACAGTGATTCGCCTACTCTCAGTTTTAACCGTCTCGAACGACACATCTCCCGTATTGTAAATACCAGAATAACTTCTGTTATTTCTCCCTGGCTTGCTTTTGTCAAGCCGGGAGACATACATTCGGTTATTATTTCTCACGGGGAAGGATGTTTTACAGCCAGCAGTAATGATATGGAAATGCTTTTTCAAAATGGTCAGGTAGCAAGCCAGTATGTAGATTTTAACGGATTGCCCACATATGATTCAATTCACAATCCTAATGGATCTTATGGTTCAGTAGAAGGGTTATCAAGCCCCTGTGGCCGGATTTTTGGAAAAATGGGACACCCTGAAAGAGGGATCAACGGCCTTTCGATAAACATCCCTGGCATAAAAGAACAACATATTTTTAAAGCAGGTGTAGCCTATTTTCGCTAAGAACAGTTCCGGTGTGAACCCTTTACAAAATTTACGGCTTATTGAAATTGAAGAAATATCTGAAAGGATGGTGAATATTAAAGATGTTTACAAATGAAGATCAGAAAATGGCACCATCAATTGATCAGTGGCTCAAAGAGGCCAAGAGTGATCCGGCGGCAGCAAAGGTAGGAATGTTTTTAGTGCACAATGGGGTAGTTCGCCAGACCCCGAAAGCACAGGTGCGGCAGGGGTTGAATGATGGTGCAGAGGTAACCGGCATGGATTTTTCCTATGAGGCGGCAAAGGTTGAGCAGGCGATTGCAGAAACACATAATATGGACGGGGTTTATTATATCAGGGTCTGGCTTAATCGGGGCCGACTCAAGGTTGGCGACGATATTATGTGCCTCCTGGTTGGAGGAGATATCAGGCCTAATGTAATAAATGCTCTCCAGTTCCTGGTGGAAAAAATAAAAACTGAGTGTGTTACAGAAATAGAGCATAAAGCATAATGTTTTTTATAAAGAAAAACTCTTTTATCTAATATCGCAAAGTTATATGATAATCCTGCACATACAAAATGTTGATATATTTGCTTGACTAAACACAATATATAGTGTTATTATCACTTCAGCTTAATAGATAAAGTTCAGGAGAAGCAGGTGAGAATCCTGCACAGAGCCGCTACGGTGTAAAGCATATGCTTTAAGTCCGGAAACCTGCTTTGTCAAAACACAAACCAACTTTCCCGTACCTGGAAAGTAGTGTTGCTGAAGAACTCTTTCTCTGCACTCTTTAAAGGGGTGCATTTTTGTTAAGCCTGCTTAAGCTGGAAAAACAGGGAGACATGCGAAGTGTATATAGCCGGATATCATAATGTAACCCTGCTTGACTTCCCGGGTAAAGTTGCAGCCCTCTGCTTTTTCCAGGGATGCCAGTTGCGTTGCCCTTACTGCCATAACCCGAGCCTGGTTTTGCCTGGTTTGTTCAGTAAAAAAGCTGTAACTGAAAGAACTACCGAAGAATTCTTTGATTACCTGAACCGAAGAAAAGGATTACTGGACGGTGTTGTTGTGAGTGGAGGCGAACCGCTTATGCAGAATGAACTTCCGCAGTTTCTCCTGAAACTGAAAGAAGATGGTTTTGCAGTTAAGCTGGATACAAACGGGTTGCTTCCACAGCGTCTTTCGGAGCTAATCAATTACAAACTGGTGGATCATGTTGCTCTTGATTATAAAAACTGTCTTGCGGGCTGGGCGAAAACTACCGGCGAACATGACCGACAGAAAGCGCACAACAATTACCTGGCCTGGCAGCAGAGCCTGGAATTATTGAAAAGCTCTCCGGTAAATTATGAACTGAGAACTACTGTGGTCAAAGAACTGCACCCCCTTCAACACCTGCACCAGATGGCTAATCATTTAAGAAAGCTTAATCTCAAACCCCATACACCATGGTTTCTGCAAAGGTATAATAATATATCTCCAGTGTTGGAAGATTTTGTGCAGACTCCTTTAAAAAAGATTTCACTGACTGCATATTCGCCGGATGAGATGATTTCATTGGCTAACTATATAAATTCCGGGACAACAGAAGTCCGGTTAAGAAATGTCAGTTAAAGGTTTGACTAAAGGGAGGTAGGAAAGTGCAATATACTGTTGAAAAAAGAGACAGCCACACAGTTCCTTTTGATCTGCAGAAAATTCGTAACGCCATGCAGAAAGCTTTTGATGCACAGCACACCAGCATTGACGATTCATCAATGGAGCTGCTGACCCTGCGGGTTGTGGCAGAGTTTGAGCCTGATGTCAGGGACGGATTAATTTCTGTTGAGAGAATCCAGGATGCAGTAGAAGTGGTTTTAATTCAAGCCGGATACACCAGGGTGGCCAGGGCTTATATTTTATACAGAAAACAGCATGAAAAAGCGCGTAATGCAGTTAACACTTTACTGGATTACAGTAAAGTTGTTAATGATTATGTTAAAGTAGAAGACTGGCGTGTAAAGGAAAACTCTACGGTTACCTATTCTGTGGGTGGTCTTATTCTTTCCAACAGCGGGGCCATTACTGCCAACTACTGGCTTTCAGAAATTTATGATGAAGAGGTAGCCGGGGCTCACCGTAACGGTGATCTGCATATTCACGACCTTTCCATGTTGACCGGATACTGTGCCGGGTGGTCATTACGCCAGTTAATACATGAAGGGCTGGGGGGCGTAGCAGGAAAAATTACTTCTGCGCCGGCAAAACATCTGGCCACTCTCTGTAACCAGATGGTAAATTTCCTGGGGATTATGCAAAACGAGTGGGCCGGTGCCCAGGCTTTCAGTTCTTTTGACACTTACCTCGCTCCATTCATCCGTTCAGATCAGCTTGAATTTGATCAGGTAAAAAAGTGTATTGAATCATTCATTTACGGGGTTAATACACCCAGCCGCTGGGGAACGCAGGCTCCGTTTTCTAATATAACCATCGATTGGATAGTTCCGCCTGATCTGAAAGATGAGCCGGCTATCATAGGTGGCGAACTGATGGATTTTACCTACGGTGATTGTCAGGCGGAAATGGATATGATTAACAGGGCTTTTCTAGAATTAATGATCGAGGGCGATGCTGAGGGCCGGGGATTCCAGTACCCTATTCCCACTTATTCAATTACCGATAAATTTGATTGGGCGGAAACTGAAAATAACCGCCTGCTTTTCGAAATGACAGCAAAATACGGAACTCCTTATTTTTCAAACTATGTTAACAGCGATATGCAGCCTTCCGATGTGCGCAGTATGTGCTGCCGCCTCCGTCTCGACCTGCGGGAACTGCGGAAAAAAAGCGGTGGCTATTTTGGCAGCGGCGAAAGTACCGGTTCAATTGGTGTGGTAACCGTGAACCTGCCCAGGATTGCTTACCTGTCTGATTCGAAAGAAGAATTCTACAGGCGTCTTGATCATATGATGGTTATAGCCGCGCGATCGCTGAAAACGAAACGGCAGGTTGTAAACCGTTTGCTGGAAGCCGGTTTATACTTATATACCAAGCGGTACCTGGGATTTTTTAAAAACCATTTTTCAACTATCGGTTTAATAGGGATGAATGAAGCCTGCCTGAATGCAAAATGGTTGCGTTCTGACTTGTCCCGGCCTGAATCTCAGCAGTTTGCCGGAGAAGTACTTTCTCATATGCGTGAAAGGCTGGTCGTTTTTCAAGAGCAGTATGGTGATTTATATAACCTTGAAGCAACCCCGGCTGAATCAACATCATTCCGTCTGGCTAAACACGATTTAGAACGTTACCCGGGCCTGATTACTGCCGGTGCAGACGGAGAGGCTCCTTATTATACCAACAGCTCACACCTGCCCGTTGACTTCTCAGAAGACTTATTCGCAGCCCTGGAGATTCAGGAACCGCTGCAAAAACTCTATACAAGCGGAACAGTCTTCCATGTATTTCTCGGGGAAAGAATGCCTGATTGGAAATCTACAGCAAATCTTGTTCGAAAAATTGCCGACAACTATGCAATACCTTACTATACCCTTAGCCCAACTTATTCAATTTGTCGAAATCACGGTTACCTGAGTGGTAAGGTGGATAACTGCCCGCATTGCCACGAACCGGTGGAAACTTATAGCCGGATCACCGGGTACTACCGCCCGGTTGGAAACTGGAATGAGGGTAAGGTACAGGAATTCTCTGAACGGACAGAATACCGGGTTCAGATGGTTACTACCGGAACCTGATGGTTGCAAGGGAGATCATGATTACTCTCCGGCCTTGCTTAGATTTTCTGAGTACATTTACACAATGATTTGTATATCAAGAAATAAAAAAATTATGGTGTGTTACAATAAACAGGAAGGATTTGTTTTATTGATGTTGAATAAAACATTCCTGTGAGGATTTATTTCGGACTATTTTTCTAAAATTTATATATTACCTTCGATCTGTTTTTTCTAAAGCTTCTTTCAGAGCTATGATGAACAGACGTTAGGGTACAGCTGGAAACGGCTGTGCCTCCCATTGTGGAAAGAGGGTAGGGTAGTTTAGTGCTGTTACCTATCGCGTTTTTCCAATGGAAAAACGCTTTTTTTTATCCATTTTATGCGGAAAGGAAATGAATATATATGTGTTGTGGCGATGGAAAGGTTATAAAGTTAATGAAGGGAGGTGTCTGTAGGTGTGTGATTTAAATGTAAAAGCCCCCTTGATAAATTGGTCGGAGTTGCATAAACTAAGCCAGCCCAAACCTCCCAAAAGAGATCCGGAAGATGCTAATATGTGGGATGATGCTGCTTATATGTATTTCAAAATGGCAGCTATGGAGCGTGAGTATACTGGAGCCCAGTTGAACTCTTTCAATGTAACACCTGAAGATACAGTTCTTGATGTCGGCTGTGGTCCGGGCCGGATTGCAGTGCCCATGGCCCGAAGAAGTAAAAACGTGACAGCGGTTGATAGTTCTGAAAAAATGCTGCTCTATTGTGATATAAATGCCCAGGAAGCAGGATTAACCAACTTAAAGACCAGGCTTCTCGACTGGCGGACAGCAGAACCGGAAGTGACCCTGGAAAAGCATGATATTGTCATCGCTTCGCGTTCAATAGGCATGCAGGACATTGAGAAATTAACCTCTTTTGCCCGCAAGTACGCAGTTATGATCGCCTGGGCTAATTCACCCTGTATACCGAATATCCTCGGTGACCTTTTCAGGGGGACATCGTCTTTTAATGAAATGCATAATCCCCGCCCTTTGGATCGTCGTTTGGGTTATAACGTTTTTTTCAATATGGTTTATGATTTGGGTTATGACCCAAATATAAAAATTGTTACGGATGGTTTTACCAAGGACTATGCTGATTATGAAGAAGCATACGCTGATTTAGCCTTGCTTGGCAATATCGAAGCAAATGAAATGGATATTTTCTGTAGTAACTGTGACAAGTGGTTAAGCAAAAATGATAAAGAGGGTATTACTTTCAGAAGAGAAACGAAATCATTTGTTCTCTGGTGGTCTCCTGAAAAAAGAAAGTAGTTGAATGAGGTCTGTGTAAGATTGATTTATATCACATGATTTTGGAGGAATAACAATGAAAAAGATAGTGATCGCGCTCTTTACTGTTCTCATGGTAGCTATTTTACTGTCCGGTTGTGCCGGTCAGCAGGCTGTGGAAACCGGAAATGAAACGATTGAGTTAGTTGAGTCAGAAGAGAGGGAATCGGATACAAAAATTATTACTGATATAGCAGGTAATGAAGTGGAGATAACAAATAATGTAGAGGCTGTTGTAAATTTATGGCCTGCTTCGAACGCAGCAATGTTGTGTATGGGTGCAGGTGATTTGCTGGTTGCTACAACAGATTTCACCAAGAGTCTGCCATGGAGTCAGTTTGTATATCCCGGCATTGTTGATATCCCTACCGCAACTGACAATGTTGAAGAGCTCATGGAAGTTAACCCCGATTTAATTATAACCCCGCAAAACGATTTGGCGATAAGCTTGCGTGAAGCAGGTTTGCCGGCCGTTAATTTGATGTTTGCTAATTACGAAGATATGAAGCGGGCATTTGCCATACTGGGAGATGCTCTCGGGGGAGAGTATATAATAAAAGCTGCCAAATGGTCTGAAATGGTGGACAATAATATTGCAGAAGTATCAGCTTCACTGGGTGAGATTGCAGAAGAAGACAAGCCGATTGTTTATTACATCCAGGGTCAATCAAACCAGGGATTGTATGCGACTTTCAGGGGAGATTCAATTATGAATGACTGGGTTACCTATGGTGGAGGGATATTTGCATCCACTCTTATGGAACTGGAGGGAACTGAAGCCACGGCAGAAGAAGTGCTTTCTCTGAATCCCGATGTAGTTATTATTGGCGGTCCTGCCCAGCACGAACTTTATGAGGAGCTTCTTGCTGATGATGCCTGGGTTGATATAAATGCGGTTAAAAACGGTAGGGTTTTTACTAATCCAAATGGTCTTTTCCCTTGGGAAAGGTTTGGGATGGAGAGTGCTCTTCAAATTAAATTTGCAGCATCGGTTATTCATCCCGAACTTTACCAGGTTGATCTGGTTACCGAAGTACAGGATTTTTACAGGGATTTTGTTGGTATCGAATTAACTGACGAAGAGGCTCAGAATATGATCAACGGTTATGGACCAAGCGGGGAATAGAGTGGCCAGTAAACTGTATCCGGATTAGAGGAAGAATAAATGACCGAAGTAGAAACAGGCAATAAATCAGCTTTATTAAAAATACGTGACACTGATCATAGTAAATACTTGCTAACTATATTCGGGTTATCGGCCATATTGCTAATAGTTGTTTCGGCATCTTTAACTCTCGGCCGCTATAATATGAGTGTCATTGATGCTGTAAAAATTATTATTTCGTCTTTAATCCCGATCCAGGTGACATGGGATAGAACCATGGAGGCAGTAATATTCCAACTCAGGTTTCCCAGAATTATTGCCGCTTCCCTGGTAGGAAGCGCACTGGCACTTTCAGGCGCTTCCTACCAGAGTATGTTTAAAAACCCCATGGTTTCCCCCGATATCCTGGGTGTATCTTCCGGGGCAGCCCTTGGGGCATCCCTGGCCATATTCTGGGGTATGGGCCAGGGTATTATTCAACTCTGGGCATTTGCCGGCGGGATAATAGCAGTATCACTAACAGCGATGGTCCCGAAAATAATGAAGAGTAATTCCACTATAGTGCTTGTCCTGGCGGGTATTATTGTGGGAGGATTAATGTCTTCCCTAATAGGAATCTTAAGATATTTCGCCGATCCAAACACTGCCCTGGCCGAAATGATTTACTGGTCGATGGGTTCATTTGCCGGTATAAAAATGACCAACTTGTATAGCTTGGCTCCAGGGATTATTGCTTGTATCGCAGTGCTGCTCCTGATCCGATACCGTCTCAATGTTATGTCGCTTGGCGAAAATGAAGCGAAGTCATTAGGCCTGAATATCAAACAAACCAGGGGTGTTATTGTAATTTGCTCAACGCTATTAACTGCCAGTTCTGTGTGTATGGCCGGAACAATTGGCTGGGTCGGGTTGGTGATCCCACACTTGGGCAGGATGCTGGTAGGGCCGGATAACAGGAGAATGCTGCCAGCCGCCTTGGTTATGGGTGCGGCTTTTATGGTGATCATTGACACTATTGCCCGTACCCTGACCACGGCGGAGCTGCCAATCAGTATAATTACCGGTATTATAGGGGCGCCGTTTTATATATATCTGCTTTTTAAACAAAGGAAACATATACAATGAGCAATAACGGAGAGTGCAGAAAACCGATTGTTGAGGTAACAGATCTATCATTTTCCTATTCTCATGAGGGAAGTGTTTTCAGAAATATTACATTTGCAGTTTATCCCGGTGAAATTATTTCTATACTGGGTCCCAACGGAGCCGGTAAAAGCACCCTGCTTAACTGTATTTCTAACCTGCTGGTTCCTGATAGCGGGGAAATTGCCATCAACGGCATTTCAATGGAAAAAATGAATGTCAGGCAGATATCCCGTTGTATTGGCTATGTGCCTCAAACCCACAATCCGGCATATCCTTATATGGTGAGAGATTTTGTAGTGATGGGAAGAACACCGCATATGAACATGTTTGCCCAGCCGAAAGAAAATGATTATGAAATGGTGCATGATATCCTGGATCAGTTAGCTATTGAACACCTGGCCTTTAAGCCTTACACGGAAATTAGCGGTGGAGAAAGACAGCAGGCTATGATAGCCAGGGCTATAGTTCAACAGCCGCAGGTAATATTATTTGACGAGCCCACTGCTCATCTGGATTTTGGTAATCAAATCCGCATTGTAAAAATGATTAAGTATCTTGCGTCGCAGGGATTTGCTATTTTAATGACTACCCATACACCTGATCATGTAATTATGCTAGGCGGTCGGGTTGGAATTCTAGACAGGCAGGGCACTATGCAATTTGGTAACACGGAAGAAATTATGAAAGAAGATATTTTGTCTTCAGTATATAAAACTTCAATGAAATTGGTTTATATAAAAGAAATTAATCGCCTGACCTGTGTTGCCACGTGTTAGAAAGATACCCACTCTCTACGAAATATATTATATATCGAATATGCTTCGATTGAACTTTCCCACGGACAACCAAACCTGGTTTTTCAAGAAGTTTGCCTTTGTGAATTTTTTTTCTGCCAGCAATCCCATATCCAGTATAGAGCCAGCACAATTGCAAAGGAAGGGGTTATGCCGAAAAGAAGTGCCAGGAGGCCGGTTATCCCTGTAAAAAAGTAGTTATCTGTTCTGATTGCACTTCTGATTAGTTCTATTGCAGAAAAAAAGAGTAGAGCACCAAGTGCGCCGTAAGGAATCAGGTTAACAAGGTCGGGTGCAGCAAAGAATATGGCAACAATAAGAAGGATTACTCCGGATATAATGTTTGAACCTCCGGTGCGGGCACCAAAGCGATATTGGGCAGCCAGGCCGCCGGCTCCGTGGCACATGGGAAAACCGCCAAAAGGGGTTGAAACCAGGCACATTATGCTCATGCTGAAAACCAGCTTTCTCTCGGGAACATTCCTGTCCAGAAGGTCTTTTACCAGCAGTGATGTTGCCAGAACAGCATTACCTATTGTCAGGGGAAGCTGAGGTATTGTGCCGTTGATAAACCCCCGCCACAGTTCCAAACCGGAAGGAATTATTATGGAAGGCATGGAAAACAGGGTGATTTTCGGGAGACCATAATAATAGATGCCTACACTGAGGCCGAGAGCAAATACTACCAGGGCGGATATGTCCAGAAGAGGAGCTAAGGTAAAAAAGAGGACAATTAACAACGCAATAAGGCCGAGTTGCCAGTCGTCAATAATAAAAACGAAAGCTTGTTTCATCAGTGTTAAAGCCAGACCAAGCTGGATACCCCGGATAATACATGCCGGGATATATTTTTTTATAATCTCTATGCTGCCGGTAAGGCCCAGTAAAAGCAGGATTAAGCCCATTGTTATACCGGCTCCGGCAATTTCAGCGCTGCTCAGCCCGCCTGCTATAGCCACAACTCCCATTGCTTTCATCGGTTCAACAGGTATAGGCAGCCGATAATATATGCCGGTGGCGATATAAAAAACAGCAAAGAAAAAAAGTATGTGTGAAAGATTTATGTCAGATACTATAGCAACGCCCAGTACGATAGGCAGAAGGGTTCCGTAATCTCCAAGCGCTCCGGCTGTTTCCTGTAGGTTAAAACGAAAGTCTTTTTCCATCAGAGAATCCTCGTGGTTTAGTTTTTCAAATAAAAAAAGCATTTCCCGCCGGAAATGCGATATTTTTAGCAATCGCTGTGCCTTCTTTCCCAGGCGGGAGGCAAAACCGTTTCCAGCTTTACCCTATCGTCCATTTTCCATGATAAGATTATTTTAGGAAAAATGGATCGAAGGCAATTAATTATCTATTATGCATTTTAATGTTATAGGTTTAAGACGTCAAGGAGTAGCAGGGAGGGGCAAGGTGAAGTTTCTTATTTGCAGAGGATTGCTGATAGTGCTATCATGACTGTAAATATTGCAGATGGAAAAGGAACTTTGTTTCAATTGCGAAAGGAAGTGTTAATGTGACCAGCCTGAGTTTAGCGGAACGGGTTGCCGTAATAACCGGGGCCGGTGGAGGGTTGGGCCGGGCTTATGCTATTCAGTTAGCCGCACTTGGTGCAAAAGTAGTGGTCAATGATCGGGGTGTAAGTTCTGACGGTAGCGGCAATGATAAAAGTGCAGCTGAAATGGTGGTTGACGAAATTACCCGGACCGGTGGAGAAGCAGTTGCTTCTTATGATAATGTTGCCGACTGGCAGGGGGCAACCGACATAATCCAAAAAGCAATTGATCGTTTTGGTAAGATAGATATTTTGGTCAACAATGCCGGTATATTAAGGGATAAAAGTTTGCCGAAAATGGATCCGGAAGATTACCGCAATGTAATTTCTGTCCATCTTGATGGAACATTTTATTGCACAAAGGCAGCTTTTATTCATATGAAAGAACAAAAATATGGACGAATTGTTTCTACTGCATCGACAACGGGGTTATACGGCAATTTTGGACAGGTGAATTATGGTTCGGCAAAAATGGGCATAGTGGGGTTGATGAACTGCCTGAAAATAGAAGGAGCACGTTATAATATTTTGGCGAATACCGTGGTGCCCAATGCCGGAACACGTATGACTGCAACGATAATGCCCCCGGAATTGATGGAGAAGCTTAAACCGGAATACATAGCCCCGCTGGTTGCCTGGCTAAGTTCCGAACGCTGTGATGTCAGCGGTAAAATATTTACTGCAGGGGGCGGATATTTTAGCACAGCAAGAATAGTGGAAGGCCCCGGTGTTTTGTGCAATACTGATGAAACCCTTAATGTGGAGCTTATTGATCGGTTTATTAATGATATAATTTCGGATGAAAAAGGACAGGAGTTTGAATCTGCTGTTGAACATACCAAATACCTGTTTGATCGTATCAGCTGATTTATTGGCCTGGGAGTAAATACTATGACAGCGATTTGGAACGGTTTACACGATGACAATCTGAAACCGGAAGAAGCAGATGTAATTGTTCCCGGCCTTCCCTTTCATGGTGCCGCTTCCCCTGGATCACAATGATTTAATCTCATTATGATGATTATCGCTGCCGGAAAAGAACGGTGCCAGACTGCGATTTCTTACTTTATTTACTGCATTTACTGCCAATATCACAATTCTGAAACAAAAAATTTTTTTAATAACGTCTTGAAGTTATTCAGAGAAGCGTATATACTGTATATAGCGTATATATACAGTATGCAAAAGGAGGCGTTTTTTTGGATATTGTCATAAGCAATGCCAGCAGCTTGCCAATTTATGAGCAAATATATACCCAGATCAAGAATTGTATCATCTCCGGGGAGTTGTCTGAAGGTGATCTGCTGCCTTCGATCCGGACCCTGGCGAAAGATCTGCGCATCAGTGTGATAACTACCAGGCGTGCTTATGACGAACTTGAAAAAAACGGTTATATTAATACGGTTGCCGGGAAGGGCAGTTATGTTGCCGGTAAAAATATAGAAATTATCAGGGAAGAACATCTAAAGCAAATAGAAAACCATATGCGGGCAATCTATAATCTTGCCCCTTCCTGCGACCTGTCTCTGAAAAACATTATTGACATGTTCCAGGTTATATATAAGGAGGAACAACAACATGAATGCAATTGAGGTTACAGATTTAAGCAAATCCTATACCGGATTCGAATTAGAGAATATAACCTTTTCCCATCCCACGGGCAGTATCATGGGTCTTATTGGTGAAAATGGTGCAGGTAAGAGCACAACAATAAAGCTTTTAATGAACGCTATATCGCGAGACAGCGGTATTGTGAAAGTGATGGGTGTTGATAATCAAAACAGTGAATTCAAAGATATCAAAGAAGATATCGGCGTTGTGCTCGACGAGGCTTATTTCCCGGAACTTCTGACCCCAAAGATTGTTAACCGGGTGATGAAGCATACTTATCGAAATTGGGATGAATCGTGTTTTTTCAGTTACCTTACCCAGTTTAAACTACCTGAAAAAAAAGAGTTTAAAGATTTTTCACGAGGCATGAAAATGAAATTAGCCATTGCAGTTGCCATGTCTCACAACCCCAGGCTGCTAATCCTTGATGAAGCGACCAGTGGTCTTGATCCAATAGTGAGGGATGAATTGCTGGATTTATTCAATGATTTTACTCGTGAAGAGTCACATTCAATTTTGCTATCTTCTCACATCGTCAGCGACCTGGAGAAAATTTGTGATTATATAGCATTTATTCACAACGGGAAATTATTGTTTTGCAAAGAGAAAGATAAATTACTGGAAGATTATGCTATTGTTAAAATGGCACACAGCGATTTTGAAGTAGTACCCAACGAAGCGGTAATCGGTAAAAAGGTTGGCAGTTATCATATTGAAGCGTTAGTGCTCAAATCATCTATTTCAAAAGCTATAAAAACAGAGCATACGTCACTGGAAGATATTATTCTTTTTTTGGCCAGGGAGGGAAAATAAAAATGATCGGTTTACTGATAAAAGATTTTTATACATTATTCCGGCAGATGAAAATCATGCTGCTTATTATCATTCTTTTTACTGTTATACCCGGTTTTTCAGCCTCCGGTTTTGCTGTTGTATACGCTGTGTTGCTGCCGATTAGCGCGATTGCCTATGATGAACGCTCAAAATGGGACTGTCTTGCTGCTATGATGCCTTACTCGTCAAAAAACCTGGTATTGAGTAAGTATCTGCTTGGTTTGATAAGCCTGGCTGCTGTGGTGCTTTTAACAGTAATAGTGCAGGTCGTCAAAGGTTTAATAGTAAATAGTACATTCAGTTTCCCAGAAATAGTATCACTGGCAATAACCCTTTGTGTTGCTATCATTATGCAGGGAATTGTTTTGCCTCTCATGTTTAAAATGGGGGTAGAAAAAGGCCGCCTTGCTTTTTTTATTGTTATTGGCGTAGTGGTGTTTGCCGGGGTTAGTTTTGGCACTAATATACCTGAACCGGTAGCATACTTTGTAGATAACCTGAAATTCTTTCTCCCCGGCGCTGTCCTGGCAGCACTGGTAATCAACCTGTTTTCCATAAAACTGTCAACTCTGTTTTACAGGGTAAGAGAATTCTAGGAAGTGAGGAGCATAATAAATGGAGTATTATAATGTGTGATTATCCGCCACCGAGACGCTGCAGGATAAAAAAATCATCCTGATCATTAATAACCGTATTAAAACCATCGAGAAGTTTTATTGATTTACCGTTGAGCATGAAGACTATTTCCGGTTTGAAGTCCGAGGTTTTACTATTTTTAACCTGGTTGGTAAATTGCTCGCCGTATTTTTTGCAAAGCTCATCAAGAAACTCACCGGCAGTAAGCGGATGTTTCAACTCGATAATAGTTTCTCGGCTACCAATAGCATCAGCCAAATTCAACACTGCCCTTAATGTAACCTGGATCATGTTATTTTATTTCCTGTCTGCCCTTATAAGTTTACAAACAGTATAGCATAAGGGTTGAATTGACGTTAAAATAACCGTGATGCTATAATTCTATCGATGAGGGTGTTCAATACCCTGGGTTTATATAGATACCCCAGAAATATAATACCTCAATAAAAAATGGAGGATTCAAATGTTAAAAGGTGGATATACAGGTCGTATTCTCAGGATTAACCTTGCAGAACAAAGCTATTCTGTAGAACCGGTCAGCGAAGAGCTGGCCAGATATTACCTGGGTGGTTTTGGGTTCGGTATTAAATATCTTTTTGAGGAACTTGAGCCGCAAATAGAACCTCTTTCAGCTGAAAATAAATTAATATTTTCTGTCGGTCCTTTTTGCGGTACTTCAATTTCCTGCGCCAGCAGGATGTCGATTGTCAGTAAATCGCCGCTCACAGGTGCGGTTGCCAATTCGCTGACGGGTGGTCACTTTCCGGCAGAACTAAAGTTTGCCGGGTACGATATGCTGATTATCGAAGAAGCGGCTGATCAGCCGACATATCTCTGGATAAACAGCGACAAAGTTTATTTTAAATCGGCAAAACATCTCCAGGGAACTAATACTTTTGACTGTCAGCAAATGATTAAGGATGAACTCAATGATCAAAACATCAGGGTTGCCTGTATCGGCCAGGCCGGTGAGAGACAGAGCAGGATGGCTTCTATCATTAATGAAAGGCATGCTGCAGGCAGAAAAGGAATCGGCGCTGTAATGGGTTCTAAAAACCTGAAAGCAGTGGCTGTCAGGGGTAATAGCGAAGTAACGGTTTTTTCTGAGGATAAACTTAAAACAGCCAGGAAGCGTATGCTCGGGGCTATGAAGGAAAGTCCTGTTTTGTATCCCAGTTTTTCAAAATATGGAACAACTGAAACTGTCGATGTGGCATGGGGAATTGGTGTTTTCCCGGTAAAAAATTTCAGAGATACCGGCTTGTGGGATCCTGTTGACTCTATCGGCGGCCAGGCTAATGACAAAAAAAAGATTGCCCGGGAAAAATGCTATAACTGCCCGGTGGTCTGTTCCCAGATCAGAAAAACTGATGATCGGGGGGATTATCCCGGTTTTGTTTCAGTCCCCGAATATGAAACCCTTTATTCTTTTGGCGGGATGACCGGAGTTGATAACCTCGACAGTATTATAGTTGCCGATCGTTTGTGTGATGAGTACGGAATGGACACTATGTCTGTTGGAGCAACCATAGCTTTTGCCATGGAGCTTTATGAAAACGGAATTCTTACCGTGGATGATACAGGTGGTCTTGACCTTTCCTTTGGCAACCATGCTGCAATGATTGAGCTGGTTAAAATGATTGCTTTCAGAAAGGGTCTGGGTGAACTGCTGGCTGATGGCACGAAAATAGCTGCTGAAAAAATAGGCAAAGGCGCTGAAAAATTTGCAATGCATGTCAAAGGGCTTGAGCTGCCGGGTTATGACCCCAGGGGGGCCAAGGCACATGGACTCAATTACGCTACTTCTTATACAGGAGCAGATCATAACCGGGGTTATGCTTTTCAGGAAATATTCGGTTTGCCTGTTCCCAGGGAGGTAGACCGCTTTGCCAGTGAAGGCAAGGGTTCCCTGACCAAATGGAACCAGGATATGCGCAGTGCGGTTTGCGATTGCCCTCCGATGTGCGGTTTTCTAATCGACATGGCAGTGCCTGCAATTGCTACTGAAAATACAGCTGATCTGCTTGAAGCTTTGTCGGGTTTAAAACTTTCGCCTGAAGATGTTTACAGGGTTGGAGAAAGGGTGAATAACCTGGCCAGGGCCTTTAATGTTAGGGAGGGTTTTACCAGGAAAGATGATTGTTTCCCCGACCGCATTATGACAGAACCGATCAAGGGCGGACCTTCCAAGGGACATTTGATTTCCCGTGATGAGTTGGAGTTCATGCTTGATGATTACTATGAAGCCCGTGGTTGGGATGAACATGGAGTGCCAACCAGTAAAAAGCTTATCGAGCTTGGCCTTGACCAGGCGCTTACCGCTTTAAAACAAATGGGCCTGATCAGGTAAAAGTAAAAGAAATGTTACATAGTGATACATTTGAAACAGATTATTATAGCTCTAGCGGTACAGAGTAATATCTATAAAATGCAACCTGAGTGTATTATTAAGTTTAAAAAGTATTATTAATACAGGTTATTTTCAGCCTGTATCTTTTTTCAGCTGATTATTCTTTAGGTTGGCATGAAAAATGCATTGGTATTAATTGTTTATGTTATATAATAAACAAAATATTATCCCTTAACAGGGGCTGCGGTTAAAATGTCCAGGTTTAAGCTGCGGCTAAGATACAGGAGGCAGGCGGAATTGAATAAAGTCAGAACAGCAGATGAAGCGGTAAGAGAGATTAAAGATGGCGCGACTATTGGCAGCAGTTTAATGGGTTTAGCAGGATGGCCGGAAGAGGTGGCCCAGGCTCTTGAAAGAAGATTCCTCGAAACGGGAACTCCCCGCGGGCTTACAGTGGTGTCAAGCTCGGGAGCCGGCGACAGCCGGGAAAGAGGTGTGACCCGCCTCGGTTATGAAGGCCTGGTTAAAAGGTGGATCGCCGGCCATATGGGTCAGGCTCCAAAAATGCGTAAGCTGGTAGAAGACAATATCATCGAAGCCTACAACCTGCCCCAGGGTGTGATAGTGCAGTTATGGAGAGAAATCGCTGCAAAGCGGCCGGGACTGATAACCAGGGTCGGACTGGGAACTTTTATAGACCCCCGTATTGAGGGGGGTAAAATGAATGATTATACCCGCGACAAGGAAGATCTTGTTGAAGTTGTGACAATGGGTGGCAAGGAGTATCTTTGGTATAAAACTTTTCCGGTTGATGTTGCAATTATCCGTGGTTCAGTAGCCGATGAGAATGGTAATATTACCATGGATCGCGAAGGGATTATCCTGGAAGCCCTGCCCCTGGCCCAGGCTGCCAAGAACAGCGGTGGTATAGTTATTGCCCAGGTTGAACACATTGCCCGGCCGGGTACACTTAACCCGAAAGATGTGCGTGTGCCAGGCATTCTGGTAGACTACATTGTTAAATGTGATAATCCCGAAAACCATTTCCAAACCGAGGGAGTTTATTATAATCCATCATTTTCCGGTGCTATTAAGGTTCCATTATCGGCCATTCCCCCGGTTGAATTGAATGAACGTAAGATTATTGCCCGCCGTGCTGCAATGGAACTGGCCCCTGATGTTATAGTTAATCTAGGGATCGGTATTTCTGCCGACGTGGCTTCCGTGGCAGCTGAAGAAAGTGTATCCGATATGATGCACCTGACCACCGAGTCCGGTACAATCGGAGGTGTACCGGCCAGCCCCCCTGATTTTGGGCATGCTTATAACCCTGAAGCAGTCATTGAACACCAGGTTCAGTTCGATTTTTATGATGGTGGAGGTATCGACCTGACTTTCCTCGGTATGGCCCAGGCTGACAAAGATGGTAATACGAATGTAACCAAGTTCAGCAACCGGGTTATCGGCAGCGGAGGCTTCATTAATATCAGTCAGAATGCCAAAAAGGTGGTTTTTTGCGGCACTTTGACAGCAAGCGGTCTGAAGGTTGCAGCAGAAGATGGTAATTTAAAGATTTTGCAGGAGGGTAAAATTAAGAAGTTTGTTGACCAGGTAGATCAAATTACCTACAGCGGTAACTTTGCTCGTTCGATTGGGCAAACTGCTTTATATATTACCGAACGTGCTGTATTCAGCCTTGAACCGGAAGGACTTACCCTGATAGAAATCGCACCTGGTATAGATCTTGAAAAAGATGTTCTGGCGCAGATTGGTTTTAAAGCCAGGATTGCTGAGAATTTACGGGAAATGCCCCGTGAATTATTCTATTCTGTATGGGGAAAACTAAGAGATGAGATAGAAGCAAAAAGATAGCGGTTCATTAAATAATTCATGAGTATGATCTTTGCCTGGTGGTTCCTCAAAATGGAATTACTTGTAATGATGGATCAGCTGAAGTAGTAAACAATTCTATTTGTATGCTGATAGTAACAAGAGCACATTATAAAGTTCAATACTTTTTAATGTGCTCTTGTTTTACAATAAAGGATAATTTATTCAGAAGATAGAAATAAGAATATAGAAAGATAATCTGAATTCAATGGAATTTGTTGCTAACACAGTGCATATTAATTTATCCATGAGCATTTGCTGGTTTCAATAAATAACTATTCTTGGAGGGATTAAAAGTGAGCACGAAAGGCATGATTTGTATTGTATTAAGCCTGAGTTTATTTGTACTGCTTTTTACTGTGGGTTGTGGAAAAAGCACTGAAGAGACGATTGAAAATGTAATCGGTGGGTTAATTGAAGCTGAGAATCAGGCAATTGAGGCAGATAATAACAGTAGCGATGTAAATGAAGATGATGAAATAAATGATGGCAATGGTCCGGGTTCTTCTGGCGATAATGGTGGAAGTATAAGTGTGGAGCACCAAGCCGAATGGCCTTCTGACTTGCCCTCATATGTGCCCCGGATGGAAGGTGACCTTACAGAAGTAGTAATCACGCATCCGGAAGAAGGGACAAAAAGTTATATTATTGCTTACGAAAATTTGCAGATATTTGATGCAGATGTTTATGAAAAAGAGTTGTTGAGCAATGGTTGGACAATTGATGGGACAGTTGAAATGGGTGAAGCATGGATGATCTACGCCAGCATTGAGAACAAGGCATCAATTACCATGTCTGCAGAAATTGAAGAGAACAGTGGGATGATGATTGTAGTTATATTTTAGCATATACTAACAAGGTGGAATTATGGCTGAGAAGCTACCGTATTTACACCTTGTTTTATATTAAAGTATCTAATCTAACTGCTTGTTGAGCCTCCGCCGGTTCCCTTGCTTAATAGATGTTGATTTGCTATAATTACCGTTGCGAGGGCGTGTAGCTCAGTTGGGAGAGCACTTGGCTCGCATTCAAGAGGTCAGGGGTTCGAATCCCCTCACGTCCACCAGGTAAGGGTTTTCGGGTACTGGTAATTGCCTGAAAACCTTTGTCTTAGCGGCAGCATAAAGGTTGAACGGAGGTTATTACATGAAAAAGGGCAAGCAGAAACATTTTTTGTTTTTTTCAGTGATCATAATAATATTGAGTCTGACGTTTTTACTTTCAGCCTGCGGTGAAGAGTCCGTAGTAGTTGAAGGGGCAATAACTGTACCTGATGATTATGCCACTATCCAGGATGCTATCGATGCATCTGTAAATGGTGATGTTATACTTGTCAGGCCTGGAACATATAGAGAAAGCATTGATTTCAGTGGCAAGAACATAACAATACGCAGTGAAGATCCCGAAAACCGTGAAATAGTTGAACAGACAATTATAGATGCCGGTGGTGTTCACTCGGTGGTTGTTTTTAAAGGCGGGGAATCAAATTCTGCTGTAATTAATGGTTTTACCCTTACCGGCGGGGGAGGCAGTTCTGAAGTTCTTGCTTTTGAAATAGAAGGAGAAATGCAGGAAATACCCTCACTTTATGGAGGGGGAATATTGGTGCTTAACGGTAGTTCGCCAACAATAACCAACTCAGTTATTGAGAATAATGTAGCTGAGCGTGGTGGTGGCATCCTGGCTTACAACTCTTCCCCGGTTATCAGTAATAATATTATCAGGGATAATATTTCGACCGGTGGCGGTGGCGGTCTTTTCTTTGTTGATTCTGCAGCCGTGGTAAGTGCAAACGAGATAACCAATAATACTTCAAGAAACCGCAGCGGGGGCGGAATAGCCATAAATGGTGATGGCAGTTCATCGCTGGTTATTGAAGATAATACAATTGCCGAGAACCAGGCAGAATTCGGTGGTGCTTTTTCATTATTGGATGCCAGCCCGGAAATCATTAACAACACTTTGCTTAGCAACCAGGCAGTTCAAAGCGGTGGCGCTATCTTCATGGTAAATTCTTCGCCGCATATATCAGAAAACAGCCTGTCAGACAATATTGCAGGAGGGTCCGGGGGAGCCATAGCTGTTTTTATGGATTCTTCACCTGTTGTAGAAAATAACATAATTATTGGAAACAGTGCTGATGACGGTGGTGGAGTGGCAGTTTATTTCATGTCTGCCCCGGTTATCAGGGATAACAATATTTCTGATAACAGGGCTCGTCTGGGCGGGGGTATTGCTGTGAATGAACTTTCCACACCGGAGATATTTGGCAATGATATTAATGGTAACTTTGCCGATAATAATGGGGCCGGCATTTATGTTCTGGCGTCCAGTCCGGTGATAGAAGGAAATGTTCTCAGGGATAATGAGGCAAGGCGCAATGGTGGGGGTATTTATACTCTTATTGAAGCGGTTGTTTATGTTTATGACAATATTTTTGAGAACAACCGGGCCAATGAAGGAGGAGCAATTCATGCCTCCGAAGGTGCAGAAATTCAGGTCAACGATCCCGATGACAACCAGTATCAGGGTAATGTACCGGATGATATTTACCAGGAATAAATTCAATAGTTGACCGGGATAACTACGGCAATTTTTGAATGATATGATGCCCCCGGCAGCCATTCTAAAGCAGCCGGGGATATTTTATATTGTAGAACTAATAATGATGTATCTTTGCTGCACGATAAATGGGGGGAGTGTTTTTGGCCAAGTATAAGCCAGCCGAGAGTGATAGAAGCAGTATTAAGTCTAAAAAGCCAAAGAAAGAGGTCAGTGCAAGTGAAGGTATAATCAGGGCGGAGCTGCTGAGAAATGTTACAGCTGCTGCTTCAAAAATACTTTTACCCCTGATGTTGATTATAGTGTCTCTTCTGCTTTTTATAGGGCCTTTTTACCGTGGTTTGTTTTTCCCTCTCGAATTACTGGTAGCCAACACGATAATTTTTGGTTTATTTTTTATATGGGGTCTCTTCCGATTTGTAAAAAGCGACAGCAGGTTTATAGGATCGCCTCTGGATATCTGTCTGCTGCTGCTTCTTTTCAGTTACCTGGTTTCTTTTCTGGGCTTTGCCGTCAATAAACGCGATGCCCTGGAAGAACTCTTAAAAATAGCTTCTTACCTGTCAGTTTACCTGGTTGTTCTGGATATTTGCCGGCACTGGTCAATTCAGCTGCCCTTGAGAAGAAGTAAAAGCAACAACGTTGGTATCGTGGAAGCGAATGAAAAAGTGCCGCCAGGATTAAACCTGGTTTTACACATTATTCTGGCTTCTGCAACGGTGATTGCCGTGGCCAGCCTGGGAGTGGCGGCCGGTCACTGGGATTTTATTGGTGCATATGCCGCAAACAGGATTGCTTCCCCGATGGGTTATGCCAATACAGCTGCTGCCTACCTGATGGCTGCATATTTTCTATCACTTGCCCTGGCCCCGCTGGCCAGGAAGATGTTAAAAATAGTGTACCTGGTTCCTGCAGTGCTGATGATGATCACCGTGATTCTGACTTTTTCAAGGGGAGCCTGGCTTCTGCTGCCACCCCTGGCGGTATTAATGGTGATTGCTGCTTCTCCCGGTAACAAAATACGCGCGGTTCTCTATATGGCAGCTTCAACAATACCGGCACTCCCGGTCGCTTTTTGGATAGATCCTATCTTCCGTTCTGATATGCCCTCAATGGCCTGGTTACCTATAATACTGGCAATAACTGCAGCACTGCTGCTGGGCTTAGCTGCAGAGTTATTCCTTTCCCTGGAAAACAGGCGCAAGAGAACGGTATTTATTTTTTCTGCAGCAGTATTTATTATAATTGTGATTATATTTATAATCATTCCCCTAGTAACGCCGATCAGCCTTGAGACAAAACCCGGTGAGCCTGAGCAACTGCAGTCACTGATGCAGGTAGTGGATAATATCAAACCGGAAGGACATTATAAGTTAGTCTTAGATGTTAAGGCAGAAATGGATTTAACCACCGACACTGAATCCCCGGATTTTATCTGGGGAGTGAAGGCTCTTGGGGAAATACCCGGCTATCGCAGTGTTAAGCTGCTTGAGCACCATGGCCAAAGCACCAGTGGGTGGGAAACTGTTACTTTCGATCTTGAGACCGGCCCGGAAACAGAAAGGCTGTCTATAGAATTGTATAATCGCTATCCAGGCACTGCGGTAACAGTTCGTTCAGTGCAATTGTTGTCGCCCGATAGTGATACAAGATTGCATTTTATCTGGAGCCGGTTACTGCCGGATCGTTTTTACGATCGCATTTTTTCTTTTTCCCGTGATCGCAATATGGATCGACGGTTTGAACTATTCGCTGACGCAATAAAGGTAATTAAAGATTACCCCCTCTTCGGTTTGGGAGGAGGAGGCTGGGCAGCTGTCTATAAAAGCTATCAGGACCAGGCTTATGATTCCAGGGAAGTACATAACCACTATCTACAGGTATGGATTGAAGCGGGCATTATAGGTTTTCTTGCCTTTGTTGGCATTTGGGTGAGCTTCACCCTTGCTTTCCTTAAAAAGTGTTTTATAATGAAAGCTCCGCCGTCCAGGTGGCAGCACTGGACAGCTGTCTTTATGCCTGTTGCCGCCCTGGGGGCTCACAGTGCCATAGATTGGAATTTTTCCATGGCTGCCGTGGGGATTTTCTTATTTGCTCTGCTCGGTGCCGGTAGAAGTCTTGATTATGACGATAACTTTGAAAGCAGCATTAATGAAAAGAAAGAAGGGAGCATCAAAAAATATCTCCCCGGATTGATAGGGGTGGTTTTCGGTCTTGCGCTTTTTATATACACACTTATTCTTTATAGTGGTTTACAGGTGACGTGGCGCTCCCAGGAACTTTTTGAAGGAGGGAATATCAAACAGTCCCTGGTTGAGATTGAAAAAGCAATAGCTCTTGATCCCTACAGGGCTGAAAATTACCATAACTACAACGTTTTGATTGAAGGGCAGGCTGTAAGAATGCAAAACCAGGCTGAGCTTAGCAAAATGCTTGCCCTGGCAAAAAGAGCTTATGAGCTGGAACCTTATAACCCCAATTACCTGTCCCGTTATGGAACACTACTGCTTAATTATGTCGATACCAGGGAGGGGCTGAATTATATAGACCGTCTCATGGAACTGCGTCCTCATTACTTAAGCGGTTACCAGCAACCAGCCTGGTCCAGGCTGAGTTTGATTGAATATTATTTCCAGAATGATCTGCCGGGCCCGGCGATGGAATACTACAAAGAGCTGTATGATATTGAAGCAAGGATGCAGGCCGATTATGGTAATACAAGGTCTATCGCTTATGTTATCGGGCGTGCCGCTTACTTGAACGGTGACAACAATGAAGCGTTGCGATATCTTGAACGGGTGGGCGAGACAGATTCCAACTATAATGATGCCCAGGAGATCATTACCACTATCACTGGCGAGGATAATTAAAATGAAAATGGTAGTCGGTAGATATCATAAACAAGATAGAATAGTAATAAGTTTTTATATGATTATATTAATCAGTCTGTTTTTGGTCAGCTCCTGCACAGGTGCCCCGTGTGATAATAACGTATTTGTAGAACAGCTTGACGAGGAGGATACAGGTGAGATGACAGATTCTTATCAAGATGGAGAATCAATAATTCCGCCAGTTGATCAGCAGGTTCCTGCTAAACTGGAAACAGCTACTCTGGCCATGGGCTGATTCTGGGGCCCCGATGCCCGGTTCGGGCAGGTTAAAGGAGTTTATCGCACCAGGGTTGGCTATGCCGGCGGTTCTGTGGAGAACCCAACTTATTATCAATTGGGAGATCATACTGAGACGCTGCAGGTGGATTATGATCCAACCCAGATAAGTTATAAAGAGATTCTGGATCTTTTCTGGGATGGCCATAACCCTACCGGCCCCCAGTACACCAGGCAGTATATTTCAATCATTTTTTATCATGATGAAGACCAGGAAAAGGTTGGCCTGGAAAGCAAAGAGGCCCGGGAGAAGGTGCTGGGGGCAGAAATAAATACTTTAATAATACCTTACACGCACTTTTACCTTGCCGAAGATTATCACCAGAAGTATTTTTTACAGGGAGATAGCAGCCTGTCTTCAGAAGTTAAGGGTTACTTTGAAGAATTTCAGGAATTTGTTAATTCAACGGCAGCTGCCCGCCTGAATGGTATTGTCGGAGGATATGCAAATCCTGAGCTACTGGAATCAGAGCTGTCAGAATACGGTTTATCAGACTCCGGTATGAATAATCTACAGAGGTATATCAAGTAAACTTATACTACTGGTTGGTCAAAATCGGTTGAATCATGGTGAGTTTTTTGAAGGTTAACTGTTTAAAATGTGTTCACTATTATGTGACCTGGGATAATAAATACCCCCGGGGTTGCAGAGCGCTTAATTTTAAATCACGTTACTTCCCCGCGGATGTTGTTAGTAACTCTTCAGGAATGCCCTGCCTTTACTTCAAAGAAAGAACTCCATCGAAACAAACCACGAAGAAAACAAAATAATGCATGTAGTGTTACCATTAATCTTCTTAGATTAATAATATATTATCAAAATGAACCAGTAAAGATACATTCCTTTTATTTTTGAAAGAAATGTGAACCTTTTAAGCTCCACCATATAAAATTATTAAAATTGCCAAACTACCATTTAAATAGGTTTAAGCAAAATAATCTCATCAAAAAAAGCTGGCATAAGAATTGCTGAATAGTATAACAGGGCCTGATTACTAAGAGTTTGTACAAATTAGACTATAAATGTATGGCATTAGTGGTTAGATACATGTAATACGCAAGTAAAGTAATAAGCCTGTCACCGGGATATCCTTTACCCGGTTTGCAGAAAATAAATAAAGGGGTGATGTTCATAGTTTTTTAAAGTGTTTGGGTGTTTGAATTAGCAGTGCAAGAAAAGAGGAGGAAATATTAATGAAAAAAGTACTATTTGTAGCTTTATCGTTGTTAATGATTATGGCATTGTTTGTTACAGGTTGTGGGGAATCAACAGGACCTGCTGATCCCGGTGGAGATGAATCCGCTGAGCAAGTTACAGAACCGATCGTTTGGGAAGCAGCTTCAGGTTGGGTTCCTGGCGATATCATGCGTGATGTTTTTGATATCTTCATCGAAGTCCTGGAAGAGAAAACAGAAGGTCAGTTGATTATCAACGTTTCAGGCCCTGAAACATTCCCTTCGCCGGACCAGATTAAACTCCTTGCCGACGGAACTCTTGATTTAATCGGAACAACCCCTGCTTTTTATCTTCAGGATCTTCCCGAGGGAACTGCGATTGCTTATACCTGGGGAACCAAGGAAGAGCGTGAAGCGGCTGGGCTGTTTGAACTTATTGACCAGGCACATCGTGAAAAATACAATGCAACTTTAATTACTGAATGTCCGGCAGGAACTATGCACATATTCATGAAGGACCCGATTGACAGCGTTGATGACCTCAGGGGTAAAAGGCTTAGAAGCCCTGCAGCATATATGCCTGCTCTTGAAGCTCTGGGTGCAACATCAATGTTTATGAGTGATGCCGACACTATCGACTCACTGCAACAGGGAGTTATAGACGGAGCGATCAGCTCAACAGCCACCTACGACAGCTGGAATTACTATGAAGTTGCTCCCTATAACGTCTATCCCTCTTTTGCTTTCGTTCTAAGTGTTATTTTTGCTAATGTTGACAGTGTGGAGGCGTTGCCTGAGCATTTACAGGTTGCTTTGTATGAGGCAGTTGAAGAGGCCGCACCTTTATTCGAACAATTTGCTGTAGATCAAATAACTCACCTGTTTGACACTGCAGATGAAAAAGGTGTTGTTGACATTGCCTTTGAAGGCGCTGAAGCACAGGAGTTTTACGACATTTTCTTCGAAAAGTATATCGAAGTTGCCGTAAGACCTAACAGTGGTGATGAAATGGCTGACCGCATCATAGAAATACATGAAAAGCTGAATGCTCCGCCTCAGGGCAGGTTTGTTGGACCTTACAGCCCTGTTAACTAAATATTAACAAGTATTGTGTTGTGACGCATCCAGACAGGCTGATTACCTGGCCTGCTGGATGCGCCATATTCTTAACGGAAGGTGAGGTTGAAATTTTGGTATGGCCAAAGTATCTGAGATATTCAATCGTCTTATTGGCTATTGGTACAAGCTGACATCGGCTATTTGTTCGATGATTATTGTTTTTGCCATGCTATTAATTACTACAGAGGTCGTAGCGCGTTATTTCTTTAACTATTCAATCCAGTTCGTGATGCAGTTTAGTGGCTATTCGTTGTTTCTGGTAACATTTCTAGGCGCTGCCTGGGTTCTGAGTCTTAAGGCTCATATATCGGTTACTTTTATGACAGACAAGTTTAGTGATCGTACCCGCGCTATTAATAGTGTAATCATGAAACTGCTGGGGTTCGCATTTTGCTGTTTTCTTCTTTATGCTACCGGTGACTATGTAATCAACAATGTTTGGGCAGAAGGAATGTCAACCGACTACCCGATCAGGTTTCCACTAGTTTACCTGATGATTTTTATGCCGATTGGCTGGCTGTTTATGGTAATAGAGTTTTTGATTCAGGCCTGGAAAGAAATTAAAGATTTGTTTAAAGGCAGTAAAACTGGAAATAATATTGGAAGCTCAAGCGAGATTGTCGAAACAAACTAAGTGGCACTCGCTATATATTTAGTGTTTATATGACAGGTTGTTGAGGAGGTTTGTCATGGAAGTATCAATGGTTATCATTGTGCTGCTTGGAGTATTCTTTGCATTGATGCTGCTCGGTTTTCCTGTGGCATTATCATTTATGGCGGCTAATATAACTGTTCTTGTTCTGCACAGTGGCACCAGATTTTTCAGCTTAATTGCTGTGGGTATGTTTGCTTCCCTTAATTCTTTTGTTCTGATCGCCGTGCCTCTCTTTATAATAATGGGCGAGATTATAGTTCGATGTCAGTTTATTGATTTGGTAACAAATGCTTCAGAAAGCATTTTTGGTAAACTAAGAACACAGGATGCAATTCTTACTGTAGGTACAGGAACGGTGCTTGCTGTTTTGAGCGGGGCACCAATTGCAACTGGAGCTACTCTTGGAGCTACTCTTGTTCCAAGAATGCTCAGGCACGGCTATACAAAGTGGTTTGCCTGCGGCACCGCCCTGGGTGGAGCTGCCTTAGCTACCCTCATTCCCCCCAGCTCACTGGCTATTATTTTGGCGACGCTTGCAGAAGTGTCACCAAACCGGGTTCTCATTGGTGGTTTGCTTCCGGGACTGATCTGTTCGGCCCTTTTTATAGTTTTTATCCTGGTATCAAGTAAAATATGGCCACATCTTGTCCCTGATAAAGTAGAACAGGAATACCGATATCCTTTTAAAGAAGTAATTTTAAGAATTGCAAAAGCTTTGCCGCTCGGGATTATTGTTTTGCTAGTTTTGGGTGTAATCTTTTTAGGTATTGCTACTGCAACTGAAGCCGCAGCATTGGGAGCAATTGGTACAATTTTGATGGCGCTGGTTTACAGAAGGCTAACATGGAATATATTTGTAGACAGCTTGATGGCATCAGCAAAAATGACCAGTATGCTCTTCTTAATTATCTCTACTTCAAGCATTTTTGGTAGGGTGCTTACCCTGACTGGGGCTGGACCGTCTATTGTTAATACTATCGTCAATGCTCCTGTAGGGCCATACTTTATTGTAGCCATTATGATCGGGTGTATTTTAATCCTGGGTTGTTTTATGGATTCTATTGCCATGATGATGATTACTGTGCCTTTGTTCACGCCAGCAGTAATTGCTCTTGGTTTTGACCCCCTTTGGTTCTGTGTTTTAATCCTAATTACAACTGGTATCGCTGGTATTACTCCCCCGGTTGGAATGGTGCTTTATGCTCTAAAAGGTTCATGCGACGAAGTGGAAATGCATGATGTATACCGTGGTGGAATACCTTATTTCCTGATCCAGATGGCTGTTATTATTCTTGTCATGATATTCCCGAAAATTGGCCTCTGGTTGCCCGGTCTCTTATAAATAGAAAGTGTACCTGGTAGGGTTATTAATAAAAATGTCGAAATAAATAATTAACATCCTTGGTTAAGACTATCCATACTCTGGCGGTAAAGAGTTAAATAATAGTTAGTGTCTATTAATAATTGCTTAGGCTAAGGTGGTGATTCGGTTAGTTTTTTTGCAGGTAGTTCTATTATTACTATTAAAATACAAAGGAGTGTTATAGATGGTATATAATATTCACCCCACACCGCCTATTCTTTTCGGATACGGCGCATCAGAACAGGTTGGCGTTAAGCTGAAAGAAATGGGATGCAAGAAAGTGCTTCTAGTGCATGGCAGCGTAATCAAAAGAACAGGCATAGCGGACAAAATTTTGGGATTGATCAATAAAGAAGGTATTGAAGTTGTCCCTTACGACAAAGTTGTTCCCGATCCGCCGGCAGAAGTTGTAGAAGAGGGAGCAGCCTTTGCCAAGGCCCAGGGTATTGATGGAATTGTTGCAATCGGCGGGGGCAGCGCTCTTGATGCAGCTAAAGCAATTAACGTTTTGCTGGGCAATCCTTCTCCGATCACCCAGTATTTTGATAAAAGCATTCCCCTCAAGCCCGGAAAGACGATGGTTTTAATCCCGACTACAGCCGGAACAGGCAGTGAAGTTAATGCCATCAGCGTGGTCAGCGATACAGAAAAAGATATTAAGAGCGGCGTTATCGGAATTCCCTGCGTGGCCAGCCTGGCTATTGTAGATCCCATTTTTACAGTTGGTCTGCCATCAGGGTTAACTGCAGCCACCGGAATTGACGCTTTTTCTCATGGTATTGAAGCGCTGACCTCCATCGCAGCCAACCCTGTATCAGATATTTTAGCGGAAAGAGTAATAAAACTGGTTTATGAAAACTTACCCAAAGCTATTAAAGAACCTGATAACAAAGAGTACAGATCTAACCTCAGTTTGGCAGCAATGATAGCCGGAATTGCATTCAACGATGCTCCGCCACAACTCGGCCATGCTATTGCACATACCCTGGGAGCTGTGTTCCACAAGAACCACGGAGAACTCTGCTCGGTTGCCCAGCCTATAGTGGTTGAATATATAGCCGATAAGTCTCCTGCTAAGATCAAGATAATTGCCTCAGCTATGGGTGTTGACGTCGAAGGTCTTGATCCTGTTAAAGCTGGTGAGAAAGTTGCTGATGCAATCAGGGAATTTACCAAGAGTGTTGGTCTGCCGGTTATGAAGGATATTGGTATAGATAAAAATGAAATTGAAAAAATTGCTCCGCAGGTATTAAAAGATGACTGCGCTCATTTTATACCCAAGGAAATAGATGTAGATACAGTTGTTAAACTACTGCACAAAACATACGAGCTCTAATCGCATCAAGCAGAAGGAGGTATAACGATGGAAGTTAGATTGAATACACACGGTGAAGGGAAACTTTCAACCAAGACATATTTTGCCAACGAATCAGGATTTAGGGTTGCGTCAGTCATTGTGATGGGTGAAAATGAGGCAGCACTGCTTGATACTCAGTGGACCCGCTCCAATGCCCACAGGGTGGTTGCTGAAATATTAGAAACGGGCAAAAAGCTTACAAAAATATTTGCCAGCCATTCCCACCCTGATCATTATTTTGGGCTCGGCCATATAGCAGATGAATTTCCTGAAGCTGAAGTGCTGGCCCTGCAGGAAGACTGCGATATGATCAACGACCAGTTTTTTGGTAAGATTGAACACTGGGAAAACGTAATCGGTAAAATGAACGTTTGCCGTAAAACCGTAAAAATTGAGCCGTTAAAAGAAAATTACTTTGAACTTGAAGGCCATCGCCTTGAAGTTATTCCTAAGCTAATGGGCGACATGAGATACAACTCGGTAGTTTGGATCCCCTCAATTAAAACTCTTTACGGAAGCGACCTTCTCTTCAACGAGGCACATCCATTTACCTGCGAACTGACAAAGGAAGAACGCCAACAGTGGATTAAGGATCTTGATTTTCTTAAAACACTGGAGCCTGAAGTTGTGATCCCCGGCCACCAAAAACCGGGAATGCCTTTTGATTATAGTTCGATTGATTATACCAGGAAATATGTTGAGCTGACTGAGAAAGCCCTTGAAGAAACAGATAGCGCCGCTGAATTCTTCTATGCAATGTTTGTCCACTTCCCCAATTCTGTGCTGCTTAACCTCAGCAACGAGATGAACGCTAATGTATTTAAAGGCGGCAGGGACTGGAATTGGCGCGAAATGTAATATATGCAGACTGAACTTTTTTAAAGAAACTTTAAACAATAACTTAAGATATGAGGTGAATTAATAAAATGGCACTTGAAAATAAGGTTGCTTTAATAACCGGAGCAGGCAGCGGTATCGGTGAGGCTATAGCAAAGCGTTTTGTAAAAGATGGAGCGAAAGTTTGCATAATTGGCCGCAGGAAAAAGAACCTGGAAGAAGTTGCGGCAACTCTTCCTGCTGACAAAGTTAAAGTGTTTGCCGGTGACATTACCAAGCATGAAGATGTGAAAGCTGTAGTCAAGGCAGCTATTGAATGGGGTGGCAAGCTGGATATCCTGGTTAATAACGCTGCGGTCAATTTTGAAGGCGGAGTTGTAGAGGTAGACCTTGATGATTGGAATAAAATTCTTGCCACCAACCTGAATGCTCCTTTCCTGCTTATGCGGGAAGTGATTCCCCATATGAAAGATAATGGTGGAGGTTCAGTTATCAATATTGCATCATTAGGTGGAGTTCGCTGCCTGTCCGGCAGGGTTGGTTACAGTACAACCAAGGCAGCCCTGATTATGTTAACAAAGCAGGCAGCTACGGATTATGGTAAGTATAATATCCGCTTCAATGCAGTATGTCCAGGGTTTACCTTAACAGATATGACCAGGGGACATTTCGGTGAATTTGGCAAAGATAACCTGGGGCCGTTCCAGTCTATTCCCTTAAAGCGGGGAGCAGAACCCGATGAAATTACCGGTATCTGCAGCTTCCTGGCCGGTGAAGATGCAAGTTATATTACAGGTTCGGCAATTCTGGTAGACGGTGGTACCCACGTTGTAGATCCTTTTGATGTCGGATTACAAATGCTTTAGCATCGATCGATTGAGAAAACAAGAGCATCTATCTCTTGTCTTCATTATATTAATATCGATGTTGTTCTGCCATATTATAGTGTCCCGGGCAGTAGATGCCCGGGACATTTTATCTTTCTTGCTCTGAAGGTAAAAGAGAGCAAGAAAGACAAGTATGATAAGTTGTGGTCTGAAGAAAATATCGATTAATTTCATCTGCAGCGCAATACCACCAGTAAAAATAGTCAGATAAATTATAAGTTGCCGCAGCAGAACTGTTTTATACCAGTTCACTCCCCGGTGTTAGAAAATTTTTGTCCACTGAAATTGTTGTGATATAATGTAAGCAAAAGTACTCACTTATATTATTAAGGGGACGTGGCTCAGGGGGAGAGCGCTTGACTCACATTCAAGAGGTCGGAGGTTCAAATCCTCTCGTCCCCACCAGTAAGAATTATATAAAGGAAGCCTCAAGTTTACCGAGTTAAGCTTAAGCTTCCTTTTTTCAACCATAAAAATGTATGGAGGTAGATGGCAACCCCGGATTTATTAGAATTTTAAGCAAAGAGTTTTATAAGTATGTCTAAGAGTAACAAGCGTAACCTAGATCTTAAGGCATACAAGATATTTCAATATGAAACACGTAATGCAATGTGCAAGACATAGAAGATGCTAAATATTCATTAGCCAATTATGTCAATTAAGTGTTTGAAGCCAGTTGTTGCCCGTGAAAATAAAAAGTAGCTTGGCAAAGGCAATTCTAAAGTATCTATTTTGGTCAAACCAGGAGTGGAATATATTTTGGCATGAATATTGCGACTTAATTATATAGTTTTATTTGCCGTATTTATTATTATAGTCTGTGTTGGGTCCGTAAAGTAAAAATAATTGACACTGGCAGTATAATATTTTTTCAGATTAAATTTAGTTGTAGTTCGTAAAAAAGCTTAGATGGGACTACCAGTAAACTTAGAAAAGGGGGCATGGCTATGAGAAAAGCGCTTCTAAAGTTTAACCGCTATTTCCACTACATCAGCTGCATATTTTTAGTGGCCTTAATGACTATGACGGTCATTGATATTATCGGCAGGGCGTTGTTTGAGTTTAGATTTCGCGGAATATATGAATTAACCGGAATCTTCCTGGTTATAATTGTCTACTTTGCTTTTGGTAATGCTGAAAGAAATAAAGAAAACGTTGAAATTGACTTTTTCTACGGATATTATGAAAAGTATTTAAAGTCTACAGCTGCCCGGTTGATTATATTTAACCTTAAACAGCTGGCCTTTGTAGCAGTTGCCGCTGTTATGACCTGGCGATTATTGCTCCATGGCATTTACATGATGGATACCGGTGCCAGAACTGCAAGTCTGCAAATACCCAGCTGGCCTGTAATATTACTGGCATTTTTAGGTCTGCTTGGGCTCTTTTTAGTTGTTGTATCCGATCTGATTTTTTCACAGCCGGTAGGAGGAAAAAACGATGGCACCAATTGAAATAGGTATTCTTGGCATTGTTCTTATGTTAATCCTGATAGCCTTAAAGCTACCTGTAGGTTTTGCATTAATTGCTATTGCAGTACTCGGTAATATAATGCTGACCAGCACCGGTCCTTCTTTAAGTAAATTGGGGAGCGATCTAATCATACTGGTAGAAAATTACTCATTAAGTGTTATTCCACTTTTTGTGCTTATGGGCATATTCTTATCAAAAGCAGGAGTGGCAGCCGATCTCTATAATGTAATGAGTGATTTATTCAGGAAAGTAAGGGGCGGGATGGCTATTGCCACCCTGGGAGCAGCAGCTGTTTTCGGCGCTGTTTGTGGCTCAGCTACTGCCGCCGCTTCAACCATAGGTTCGATTGCTGTACCTGAAATGACCAAGCATAAATATAACCAGGGCCTGGCGGCAAGTATTGCTTCAGTTGGTTCAACCCTGGGGATTATAATTCCACCCAGTACAACCCTGATTTTATACGGGGTTATTACAGAAGAATCAATAGGTCAGGTTTTAATCGCCGGTTTGATACCCGGAATTATGCTCACAGTTATGCTAATGATTACAACGTATATTTTAATCCGGGTCAGACCTGACCTCGGTCCGCCCATCTCAGATACAAAAGAACGTTTTTCTATTGACCTGAAAAAAGTAATGTATGTCTGGCCGCTGCCGGTAATCTTTATAATCAGCATCGGCGGTATTTATCTGGGCTTTTTTACTCCGACAGAGGCCGGCGCGGCAGGAGCATTTTTATCCCTGGTGCTAGTGCTGATCATGAGAAGGTTGTCATGGGCAAAATTTGTTGATTCGATTAGCTCGGCAACCACTATAACTGCCATGGTATTTGCTATTGTTATTGGCGGCAAGCTGTTTGGCATCTTTCTCACCAGGAGTAGGATTCCCTTCAGCCTTTCTTCTTTTATAGATGCGTTGGATGTAACGCCTTTTATAATTATTCTGATTATACTTCTGATTTATACAATTATGGGTTTCTTCATGGATGAGTTGGCAACAATTGTGATCATGACCCCGATATTTTACCCGATTATCCTGGAACTGGGTTACAATCCAATCTGGTTTGGTGTTATGACCACCATGATGAATTTAACCGGCCTGTTGACCCCGCCAGTTGGAGTTGCCAGCCTGGTTGTAGCCCAGGTTACCAAGGTCCCTTCTGCCCAGGTTTTCAAATACCAGGTGCCATTCTGGATTACCTTGGTTATCGGGGCTATTATTGTAGCGGCTTTCCCGAATATCGCGCTTTTTTTACCTAGCTTGATGTATTAAAGAATAAAAAATACTTATATGGGGAGGGATGTCTGTGCATTAAAAAAACTTGAAGCTTTGCAGTGTGGGGTCCTGAAAGAACTAAAGACTAAAAAATTGGAGGAAATAAAATGTTTAATTTAAAGCGTTGGAAGCTTTTCTTACTGCCCGTGATGGTGCTGTTTTTCTTAGGACTTGCTCTTACAGGTTGTGGCAGCCCGGAAGCAGTCGATACACCGGTTGATGAGCCGGTTGACGAGCCGGTTGACGAGCCGGTTGATGCTGGCGAGGTAATTAGTCTTGATTTTGCTTCTCCATTTCCTGCGCCTCACCATCAGCATGTTAATGTTGTGGAGCCGTGGATTGAAGCCATTGAAACAGCATCAAATGGCAGGGTAGAGATTAATTTTTACCCTGGTGGTTCTTTGTCTGAAAGCAGGGCAATCGTTGACGATGTAGCTACCGGAGCGGTAGATATTGGTTTTACAATGCTCGGTTATACTCCTGGTCGTTTCCCGTTAACTGATTTTACCAGGTTTCCTGCTCATTTTCAGTCAATGGAAGAAGTGACCAGGACAATCAATATCCTTTTGGAAGAAAATGCAGACTTCCAGCAGGAATGGGCCGGTTACAAGGTGTTTGCCCTCTACGGTCTTCCTGAAGGGAATGCATATACCAATAATGCGCCAATTCAGGGTATAGATGGTTTCAGGGGACGTGATTTAAGGGTTTCCGGTGAGCTTGAAGAAGATACCATCGATGCTCTTGGCGGTATGGGTTCCCTGATTCCCATGCCCGAGGTATATGATGCTTTGGAGCGTGGTGTAGTAGATGGTTTATTGACTGATCATGCTGCTATTGATACTTACAGTCTCTACGAGGTGCTGGAGTACGGCACAAATGGTATGAGTATGTTCTATGCAACCAAGGCTATCTTCATGAATGAAGACACCTGGAATTCACTTCCGGCAGACATTCAGGCTATTTTTGAAGAAAACAGCGGGCTGGAACTGGGCCTGAAGGCTTCCTCGGTTTATGCTGAAGCAGCACAACGTGGCATTGATAAGATGGAAGAAAATGGAATAGAGGTTTACCAGTGGACTGAGCAGGATACAGCAGATCTGCTTGAAGTATCAACTCCGGTTGTTGAGGGTTTCCTGGATCAGCTGGAAGCAAGCGGTCTTCCGGCCTGGTCGGTATATGAGACCCTTCTGGAAGCAAGAGATTCTCTCAGGTAAGTTTTAAAGGTGTTAATTGGATAGCGCTTATTAAGGGGCTGTTTCCAGCGAAGCAGCCCCTTACCTGTTATCTGTATATTCCTTTGTTTGGTTGAAAATTATTTGTGGATGTGGCAATATATACAGGGTTAAGAAATAGAATACGGGAGCTTAATACAGGATGGTAAACTGGTTGCTTTCCAGAAAAATATTTATTATACGTACTATAGTCTTTACATTAGCTGTTATTTTTACCCTGGCGGGCAAAGAATTTGCCACTGCGGTTTTTAATCAGTATATTTTTGGAAGCGTAAGGTTATTCCATCTGCTCTGGGCTTTGCTGATGTTTGAAATGTTTCTTGCCCTGGTACCCGGCTTGAACCATTTTATTGGCCGCGGCAAAATATTTAGAGTAAATTATATTCACCTGAAGCATGATCTTACAGAGCTGCTATCTTACACTAAGAAATTTGACAAACGGGCTGTGTTGGCAGCTGTAGTCTGGGCGGCAGCCCTTATCCTGATTGGGCTGTTGAGGCTGGATAGCTACTGGGTGGTCATGAGCACAATTTTATTTTATTTTCTTGATCAACTTTTTGTTAATGTCTGGTGTCCTTTTCAAAACTGGATTGTGCATAACCGCTGTTGTGCCACCTGCCGCATCTACAGCTGGGGGTTCCCAATTATTGTGTCGCCCCTGATCTATATTAAATCGTTCTGGTCGTATTCACTGGTTGTGGTTGGGGCCTTATTGCTGTTCCAATGGGAATACCTGCATTATAAATATCCTGAAAGATTTTCAGAGCTTTCCAATGCAGCTCTGGCCTGTAAATATTGTAACGATCGCTGCAGCAAGTCGTCCTGCAGCAGTGCCTGAAAAATTATCTGTCTACGGGGAAAGAATCGATTAGACCCAGGGCGTATTGCATAATTAATGTGATGTCTTTCACATCAACGACCCCATCGCCGTTTACATCTGCACTTAATTTTTGCTCTTCGGTAAGCTCGTAAATCCCGAGTGAATAACGAGTTATTCTTACTACATCTGAGACTGTTACATTGCCGTCATTGGTGATGTCGCCCCGCTTTTGCCTGGTAAAATAAGCAGTTGCAGAGAGATCCCGGTCTATTTTAATAGATGTGTCTTGAGAAGCAATCTCCCTGCCGTCTATGATCCACTTAATAAAAATCCATCCCTCTGCTGATTCTGCTTTTATATTTACCTCGGAGTCCTTATTATATGTATGAGTACCAGGTGCCGGGTGTACGCTACCTTCTCCATTCACGGCTATTGATAATTGATGCTGGGTAACAGCCGGGGAAGGGTTGACTGGTGCGGCTGGAGGTGGTGGGGGAGTTGTGTTTGTTTCACTTCCCGATCCATTACTTCCACCGTCAGTTGTTCCGTTATTACCTGTAGAACCCGTGTTTTCTCCTGATTCACTACCTGAGTTGTCCTGGTTCTGATCAGCATCGTCTTCAATTATTTCCGGCCTGTCACTAAATACAGCATTAATCGTTAAGTTGTTATTAATACGAAGCATAATTGATGGTTCATTATGTTCTTCATCTTCGACAACCCATTTTTCCAGGATCCAGTTTTCTGCAGGATAAGCGGTTAGTTGCACATCCTCCCCGGAACTGTAATAATGAATACCCTCGGAAGGATCTGTTGTCCCCTGGCCCTCGATTATAATAGTAACCTGGTGATCAGCAAATGAATTCTCATCACCATTATCCCCGTCACCGTTACTTTGATCGTCCGGGTGATTGTCGTCTTCTACAGGTTCATCAATTTCTGAAAATACCACTCTTGCTAATGTGTCTCTGTTGATGCTGAAAGAGGCCTGCCTGTTAAAAATCTCTTCATGATTAATTATCCATTTATCAAATTGCCAGCCATCATTGGGGGTTGCTTCCAATGTAATAGATGTTCCATCTAAATATGTATGAGTACCGGCAACAGGGCTGGTAGTTCCCTCGCCTTCGATAGATAATGTTAAATCGTAATAGACCGGTGCATTTGTTACGGTGACCACAAGTGGTTCCGATAATGATGAAACACTATTGTTGTCAATAGAGCAGCGTGTTTGCACCCTTATACTGTGACTACCGGGGCTGCTCCAGTACTTATTGCAGTTGGCAAAAGTGCGCCAGTTGGATTCAGTATTGTCGCTAAAATAAAATTTGTATTCAAGATTATGGCTGTTTGAACAGCTGGAACCTGATGCTGTATAGTTATAAGTTGTCCCTACTATTCCACTTGATGGGCCTTCCGGTCGGTTGGGGACGGATACATTACATGGATTAATCAGACCAGAATTTCCATAAATATAGCGTATTCCGGCTATGTCATCCTGGTGCAGTGAGCGCTGTGTGCCCTTATACTGGTAATACATAATGGAACCGAAAGTGCTGGAATGATCCAGGCCTACCCAATGGCCAAATTCATGCAGGGCAACAGTTTGAACATCATAGATGCTGCCGCTGGTGCTCCAGTTGTATCTTGTGTTAAAACTCATATCTGCTTCCATAATTGTATTTCCGGCCACCCAGATAGATGCTATTGCCAGGGCATTATTAGTGCCCAGGTCACGCCACATTATTTCATTGGTTCCATTATAGAGAGGGCCGCCGCTTCGTGAGTGTGTTCCGCGGTAGTTAAATGCAAAGTTTGCGCCGGCATTACTCCAGGAGCCGGCAGCGGCATTGATCTCGGTTATTCTGGCACTGGAGGCATTTACATAATAGGGTACAACAGGTGAAAGGCCGGTCCAGCGGAAAGGCAGGGTTACGAAAGCATGGTTGCTGACAAAATACGGTTCATCTTCCAGTGGATCGAGGTTGCTTTCTGCCTGGTCAGTCTCCAGTAATAAGTTTATTTCTTCCTCAAATTCTTCCAGTGGTATTCCCGAGGCGTTGTTATCAATAATGCTGAATTTCCCTTGAAAATTGCCGCACATTTCATAAAAATTATTTGATGCAGACCCGGTAAAAATTATTTTGTACCAGGGCAGTTCATTTAGAAATAAAACTACTTCTTCACCAACTCGAAACTCCGGGGTGTCAGAGACAATTTGGGTAATACCATCGACAGTACCTCCCGGAATCATTACAGTAATTATGCCTGGTTTTTCTTCCCCTTTAATCTTGCTGTCGACATTTACAGTAACGGTTGTGAATATATTACCCTGTTCTGTGTCCCACTGGCTATTAAGCTCGGCTATGGTCCCGGTTATGATAGAGTCAGACTGGTCTGTAAGTTCGTTTAACTCCAGTTTTTGCATCAGGGCCAGGGCCTGGCCCGAGAGGGTAATTATTAATAGCAAGGATAAGAAAAAGGTGAGAATTGTTTTGCTATAAATTCGTTTTATCATATCCTTATCCGCCTTTAAATGTCCTTATAGTTTAAACTTGAAGTTTAAAATACCCGCCTTAATAGTGAGGCGGGACCATTTGTTGTGTCTAACTGGTAGCTGGCTAGCCCTGTTGGTTATTATACAGGCCCCTTTAGCTTTGCGTCATCACCTTACAGTGACTTTGCCCTGACAGTATTTTCTTTATTATGGCATCATTATATGTAAAAGTCAAATTTTATCATAAACGATCCTTGCTATGGTTTTTTCTTTTTTGTGCTGCCCTTCTATGTCTCATTGCTTGCTTTGAAAAAGTTGATTTAACTAGCCTTTCTGCAGCAGGGCAGTTTTGGCTTTTTCTTTATCTCTTAAGCGGCCGGCAGCCTGTTTACTTAACCGGTAATATACTAAAAGGGCGCTTGTTGTTAGTATCATAACAATCAACATGGGAATGCCTGCAGCAGACCAGCTGCCGGTTCTTTCAATAACAGCACCCATCAGTGGGGGAGCGACGAGTGTAGCACTGTTCTGGCCAACCATAACAGCTGCCATGGCAAACCCGGCCAGGGAGGGAGAAGGCACAGCGGTTGGAGCAGAAGCAAAAGTTGTGGCGGCAATATAGGCAGGAATAAAACCGATTAGAATAACATAAGGGAGGATCAGGCTGGCAGACCCTAAAGAAAAACCGATTGGGTAAATCAATGTGGCAAAAATGCTTGCTCCAATTAAGATGACATTTCGATCTTTTATCCTGCTCAGGAACCAGCCGCAGCTGAGAGCTCCAAAGATTTTTACTATATAAACAACGCTGGTAAAAAAGTTAGCTCTAATTGCATCAATGAAGAATACTTCATTATAATAGACCGGAGACCAGGTGGTATAACCAATAGTGCCAAATGTAGGACCGAATATGCCTATAGCCAGCAGCCACATGGCAGGATTCTTCAGCCCCTTTACGAAAGAGATTTCTGAATTAGCACTGTTTGCAATGGAGCTGTTTTTGTCAGCTTCGGGAGGGCAGGTGACAAAGAGGGCATACACAATGAATGAAATAATGGCCAGTATTGTTCCAAACCACCATACTCCCTGCCAGCCGAAAGAAGCCTGAATTGGAGTAGTAACGTTATATGCAATGGCGCTGCCTACAGGTAACCAGGTTGCCCATATACCCATCGGCAGACCTACCTGGTCAGGCTTAAACCAGATTGCAATAGCAGCCGGGGCAATAACTGCAATCAGTCCGAGTCCGATACCTTCGATAATCCTGCCCAGCAGGAGCATTGCTACCCCAGTGGAAAGCGAACCTACCAGTGAACCAATTACAGTACACCCCAAACCGAGGAGGCCGCTATTCTTTAAACCATATTTCCCCATAAGCAGGGCAGCAGGAAAAGCAAGGATTACACCTGCCAGGGCAAAGATCGACATCATTAAGCCGGCGGTGGTCATATCGAGCTGCATTTCCGTAATCAGGGTCTGCAGCACAGGGGGTACTTTAAACTGGTTTACAATTACGGTAACACTGGCGAGATAAACCGACCACATTACTGCCCACTGCTTTTTCATTGGGTTATTCTCCTTCAGGCTCAATTATTCCTGACTATTTGTTATAATTATTACAATTGCTGTGCCAACCGGTGGAAAGCAATACCTTTTAATTATAAATAACTATCATAGAAATGCAAGCGAGGTTTATAAGGCATCAAATATTTTTTTAATTTTAGATAGCTAATGGAGTATTTGTCCACATTAAGGTACAATAAATGATGTTGCAAAGTATCAGTATATCAAATCAGAGAATTCCCGGGTGGGGTATTTATTTGGTTACGGAAATTCAGGTACAAACAGCTCTGAAAAAATTAAAAAGAAAAATACCATATGGATGGGATATGAATATCTACAGGGGATGTTCTCACGGTTGCTGTTACTGTTATGCTTTATATTCACACAACTATCTGGGTTGTAAAGATCAGAATGATTTTTATCATGAAATATATGTTAAGAAAAATATAGTTGATGTTTTGGAGCGGGAGCTAAGCGCCCCGGGTTGGAAACGCGATGTTATTAACCTTGGAGGAGTAACGGATAGTTACCAGCCGGCAGAGAAAAAGTATAAAATAATGCCGGAGTTATTAAAACTGTTGATTAAATATAAAACACCGGCAATAATATCAACCAAGTCAAGCCTTGTTTTACGGGACTATGATTTAATTGAAGAGTTGTCCAGGATTACTTATGTTAATATTGCTGCAACAATAACCACCGTGGATGAAGAACTGCAAAAGCTTATTGAACCCGGTGCTTCACCCTCAACAGAGCGTTTTGATGTTTTAAAAAATTTTTCCGGAACCGGTTGTTCCACCGGGTTGCATATAATGCCTATAATTCCTTTTCTGACAGACAATGAAGATAATCTGGACAGCTTGCTGTCTAATGGCACAGGGTGCCAGGTGGATTATGTTTTACCGGGAGTTTTATATCTCAGGGGAAAAACAAGGAAGGTTTTTTTTGATTTTATCAAGGAGCATTTCCCCGATTTGCTCGACCGTTATCGAGAGCTTTATCCCAGGGGCGGAGCCGGGAAAAAATATAAAGACAGTTTATATAAAATGTTTAACTGTTTAAGAGATCATTATCGGCTTTCTAAAAGCTATATGAAACCGATGCGTGAAAAACTTGAGCAGCAGCATTTTAAACAAATTTCTATAGAGGAGATAATCAATTATGACTAAAAAAATAGTGATTATTGGCGCCGGTATTGCAGGTTTGTCCGCCGGTATACATGCCTGCCGCAATGGATATGAGACTGTTATTTATGAAAAGCATCATTCTCCCGGCGGTTTATGTACTTCCTGGGAGCGTAATGGTTATACCATTGATGGTTGTATCCACTGGTTGGTCGGCAGCAGTACGGGAAGTCAATTCAACCGACTCTGGCGGGAAGTCTGCCCGATCGATGAAATGGAAATTATTAACCATGAAAAATTTATGACTGTTGAAGGATCCAGTGGTGAAAAACTGCATTTATATAATAACATGGATATGCTGGAATCGCACCTGGTCAGCCTCTTTCCTGGTGATAGCCAGGTGATTCAGGAGATAACCGGTGCAGCCAGAAAAATGTCCCGCATTGAATTTCCTCTTGAAAAGCCCGACGAACTGATGAAAGCCTGGGATATGATTCCCATGTTGTTAAAGATGCTGCCCCTTTTCAAAATTATGGGGCGGTTTTCCAGGATTTCGATAGAAGAAAATATCAGCAGGATAAAAAGCCCCTTTCTCCGGGAGGCTCTTTCTTTGTTTATGCCCCGGGGATATTCCATGCTTGCTATGATCAGCACCATGGCATCCCACCATGCCGGTGATGCCGGTTTCCCCCGGGGAGGCTCGCTTCAATTTGCCCGGGCGCTTGAAAAATATTTTGTAGAACTTGGCGGGACGATAAAATATAATAATCCGGTTAGGGAGGTCCTGGTTGAAGAAGATTTTGCCGTAGGCATAATAACGGAGGACGGCTCAATAACCAGAGGTGACCTGATTATTTCCGCAGCGGACCTTTATTCCTCAGTTAATGAACTGCTACGTGGACGTTACAGCAGCCCCCTGATAAAAGAGAGTTTTAAATCTTTACCTACATATACTTCGGTGCAGTTATCGTTCGGTATTGATAATGATCTGTCTGATGAAGAGAATAAAGTAGCGGTTAAGCTGAACAACCCAATCAACCTGGGTGGAGTGTCTAACGAATACCTTTACCTGACAAATTATTCTTTTGATCCGACCCTTGCTCCCGAAAATAAGTGTGTTGTTACTGCAACACTCAGCTCGGGTTATGATTATTGGGCAGGATCAGCAAAGAACAGGGAGCTTTATAATGAAAGAAAAACCAAGCTGGTTGAACTGGTTATTCCGGAGCTCAATAAGAGATTCCCTGCTACCAGGGAGAAGATAAATGTTGTTGATGTTGCCACTCCATACAGCTACTATCGTTACACAAATGTTTATAAAGGCGCATACATGTCCTGGGTGGTGCCGCCTGATGCTGGACGTTTTAAGATACCTTCCCGACTGCCCGGGTTGTCTAACTATTACCAGATAGGTCAGTGGACCAACCCCCCGGCAGGGTTGCCCGGATCGATGCTTTCAGGGCGTCAGGTGATTCAGGTAATCTGCAGTAACGATAAAAAGCCATTTCGAAAAAAGTAACATGATCATCTTATACATGTCGGGATAAATTAATAAATACTTCAACAGTTAAGGACTGTATTTATATGATTGCCTTTTTATCTCAGGAGCCTGGGTATACTTTAATAATTAATGAAAATAAACAGGTATTAGATCCGGACATTCTATGGTATGAAAGGAAATCATTCTTCCATACCGGTTTATTTAGTTCCAGAGGACCTTATCAGTCGTTTCGGTCCCGATTATTATAGTATTGGCAGTTTTACAATGCTAATTTAAAAGCTGAAGGAGTTATGTTATGGGAAACGACGATAAAACAGCATACAGTTCATATGATTCCCCGGAGCATTCGGGATCTGCTTTACTGGACAATAAAGATCCTGCCAGGGAATTGTTTTTAAAGTATCCGCTGGGCGCACTGATACTAAAGAATGCTTTGCCGGCAATTGCTTCAATGCTTTTTATGTCTTTATACCACATGGCTGATGCTGTAATGGTAGGGAGAAGTCTTGGTCCGGAAGCATTGGCATCGGTTAATATATTATATCCAATTCTTGCATTTTTTATTGGCCTGGCAGCGATGATTGGAGCCGGTGGAAATGCCAGGGTAGCCGTGCTGCAGGGAGCCGGAAAAAGTAAGCAGGCCTGCAGAGTTTTAGGCCTGGTATTGTCTCTTGGTACCGGACTTGGAATAGGATGCAGTATCCTGACCATATTTGCTCTTTCTCCGATTCTTTCCATTCTTGGAACTTCAGGTAGCCTCGGCGAGATGGCCGGGCAATACCTGGTTGCTCTTTACCCGTTCTTTACTACAATGATCTTGATCTTCATCCTCGAGCAGACAGTTCGTAATGACGGACGTCCACTTCTGGCAACCGGGGTCATGGTGGCTATGGCAATACTGAATATTTTTCTGGACTATATTTTTCTATTTCCCCTAAACATGGGTATTCCCGGTGCAGCCTTAGCAACCGGTATTGCACAGACCCTGGGTGCCCTGATTTTTGTTGCCTATTTTCTACTTAAAAAAATAAAGAGGAAACCGGGGCTTCAGATTGGTCTTCCCGGTGGAGGTCTCGAAGCGTTGCGGACGATTGCTATTAATGGTTCATCAGAGCTATTTAACAGTATCGCCGGAGGAATAACAACATTTTTATTTAACAGGGCGTTATTGAGTTATATCGGTAGCGATGGTGTTGCTGCTTTTGCCATGGTCCAGTACCTGATTATGTTTGGAACAGTATTTTTCCTGGGGATCAGCATCGGTTCTCAGCCAATACTCAGTTACAATCATGGAGCTGGTTTTACCGGACGCGTCAGGGGAACCCTGGGCCGGATTATCACAGTATCCCTCATCGCTGCCGGACTATTCTTTATTCTTCTGCGCTGGCAGGCAGCCGGCATGGTATCTTTGTTTATACCGGATTACCCGGAAACAGTTGAAATAACCTTGAAAGCTTCGTCCATGGTAAGTTGGGCTCTTCTTCTGATGCCGGTTGGTATAATTAGTTCAATGTTTTTTACTGCCCTTGAACGTGCAGGTAGTTCTCTAATAATTGCCCTTTCCCGGGGGTTGGTTTTTAATGTTATTGGTCTGGCAGTTTTCCCCCGGATTTGGGGAGAAACGGGTATCTGGATAACCCCTGTTTTTGCTGAAGCAGCAACTGTTTTAATTACTATATTCCTTCTTTATCGTTGGAATACAAATAACAACAGTGTTGTTGATAAACCATTGGTTGAATCATTGGCCCGTACCGAATAATTAGAGCAGAATTGTAACGGGAGAGGCTAAAACATTTAATTTTTTTAAACGACCTCTTCCGACTCGCTCTTTCCCTCAGTATTAAAGTAGCGGCCGTGTTGTGTGGCGTAGCGGTTTGTTCCCCAGATGCCAAGTATTACTGCTGCGGTACCGATTAGATGATACCAGAATATAGACTCTCCCATGAATATAACACCACCGGCTATTGCAACAACAGTTACCATGTTAACAAACACCGAGCCCTGGGTGGCAGCAACTTTGCTGAGAACGTAGTTAAAAAGAAAAAATGCCCCTACTGAAGATGCTACACCAAGGTAGATTATATTAATCCATAAATCCGGGAGTGGCGAAAAGTAATGGCTGATGCTTCCTGAATGAATATGCTGAGCTAAGGCAATGAAGTTAAATATTATAGCTCCGACAACCATCATAACCCAGGTGGTCTGTATAGGTGTATACACAGAAGATGCTTTTCGTGAAGCAATATTATAGCAGGCAGCAGATAAAACAGCACCCAGTAAAGCCAGAGTTCCGATTGAATTGACCCCCTCTATGGCCTGGTTATCCATGAAAACAATGAAAATAACACCGGTAACCGAAGCGACGATAAAAAAGAGTTGGATGCGGTTTGGATATTCCCGTAGAACTAAGGCCGATAGAATTGCAACAAAAATGGGTATTGCTGCTATGATCATTCCTGAATATGAAGCCGAGGTCAGCATGATTCCAATCGTTTCAGCAGAAAAGTATAATATCGGCTGAAACAGGGAAAGCGGCAGCAGGCTGAGGTAATCGGAAAATTTTAAATCTATCCTGATTAATTTCAGCATTTTGAGCAGGGCCATGGCAGCAGCAGCAGCGGCAAACCTGAGACCGAGAAGGTGAAATGGAGAAAGTGAATCGAGAGCACCCCTGGTGAACATGAAGGAGAGGCCCCAGGTCAGGGCAACTCCGAATCCGGCCATATATGGCAGATATTGCTTCACATGAATCAATCCTTACTTTACTTTAGTTTATAGGCTAAGGAATAATATACACTATTAAGGCAGGCCGGGAAAGGGTAGTTTACAAATAATAATACAAATCAGGTTTGACTATTGATTTCTACTTGTAAGTCAAGATATTATTAAGCTTACAGGAACTAATATAGCAATTTTACTTCTGGAGGGTTAACTTTTCACCAGTTGGAGGGAGGGTGATGAGAATGACAAGGTTGAAAGGAATATTGTCGGTAGTATTCGTGCTTGTCTTATTATTAGTTACGGGTTGTGGCAATACGGTGACGACAGAGGAATTTCTGCAGTCTTACCAGGTTCGTTCCGGAACGGTTATTGAGGTTATTAATCCAAATGGGAGCGTTCTTATAAGCGGTTGGGATGAAGATCGAGTAGAAATTCGGGCGAACAAGAATAGTTTTTTCGGACAGGAAGCCCTGGATGCCGTAGATATAAATATTGATATAGCGGATACACTGCTTGTTGAAACCGTCCATCCTTATGGCGATCCCAGGGTATCGGTCAGTTATGAGATTATGTTGCCAAGAGATTTAGCAGTTGGTAAGATAGAGTGTTCTAACGGTGATATAACCCTTGTAAATGTTGGTGGAAATCCTGTTTTAAACACGTCAAATGGTACTATAAATGCAACAGATATAAACGGTATAGTATCTGCTCGCAGCAGCAATGGTGATATTACTGTTTCAGGAGTGCGCAGTTTGGCAGGGTTGAATACATCAAATGGCAGCATTACTGCTGATCTGCCGACGCTACATGATAATATTGATATCCTAACCAGTAACGGCTCAATAACCCTGTTCCTGTCTCCTGCCTTGGAAGTTGACATCCAGGCAAGCACTTCCAACGGGGCTCTGAATTTTAACGGTCTTAATATTGAAACAACGTCCATGGATCAGACAAGTCTTACCGGAACGATGAATGGTGGAGGGTTCGCATTAAGTATAGCCACATCCAATGGTTCAATTAGACTGGAACAACTCAGGTAACTCTGCCGGGGGAGGTTATATTAACAGCTAATGTCTGATCAACACCTTGTTTTCATCGTCCTGTTCCTGTTACTTGCTTTCTTCATCTGGGGCCGTATTCGCTATGACATTGTTGCTTTGCTGGCAATGTTGGTTTTAACTCTTGCCGGTGTAGTCCCCGGAGAGGAAGCTTTTATCGGGTTTAGTCACCCCGCTGTTATAACTGTTGCTGCAGTGCTTGTGTTGAGCAGGGGATTGATGAATTCGGGAATTATCGATACCATTTCACGAAAGATGTCTCGCTTTAACAAGAACCAGGTTACGCAGTTAGCCGTACTTGTAGTTGCTGTAACAGTTTCTTCTGCATTTATGAATAACATCGGTGCCCTTGCTTTATTTATGCCGGTAGCTATTCGAATGGCCAGGAAAAACGGTTGGTCACCTTCTATATATTTAATGCCCCTTGCTTTTGCTTCTTTGCTTGGCGGCTTGATCACCCAGATTGGAACCCCGCCCAACATTATTATATCTGCTTTCAGGGAAAATACTGACATGGCTGCTCCATTCAGGATGTTCGATTTTGCCCCTGTAGGGCTTGGTGTAGCATTGCTTGGCTGTATATTTATTGTGATTATTGGTTGGCGTTTAATTCCCTGCCGCCAGGGTCGTGTTTCCCGGGAAGATCTATTTGAAATTGAGAGCTATTTAACCGAGGTGTACGTTCCCAGGGGCTCGAAGTATGCCGGTAAAAGATTGCTTGATCTGGGCCAGGCCAGCGAAGGGAATATTGTTGTAGTAGGCCATGTGCGTGATAAAAGAAAGATGCCCATATTTTCTCCATATCGGGTCTTTGAAGAAGGAGACCACATTATTATTCAGGCCAATGCAGAAGACTTGAAAGATTTCCTTGATGTCACGGGGCTTGAGATGGCTGCATCAAAAAAAATCGGTAAGGATGATCTCGGTTCAGATGCCATATCAATAGTGGAAGCCGTTGTTAATACAAATGCTGCTATTGAAGGCCAAACTGCGAGGTCACTCAACCTGCGGAGCATATATGGTATTAACCTGCTGGGAATATCCAGGGAAGGAGCTCGACTTTCAGCCCGTCTCGACCGGATTCGATTTCGGCCGGGTGACGTGCTTTTATTGCAGGGTCGTTCAGAAGCCCTGGTGGAAGTAATGAATACTCTTGGTTGTCTGCCCCTGGTTGAAAGGGGGCTGAAACTGGAAAAACCGCGACGCTACCTTCTCGGTTCGGGAATATTTCTAGCAGCACTGATTTCAACTGCGTTGGGTTTAATCCCAATCCAGGTTGCTTTTACTGCAGCTGCAGTGGTTATGATATTAACCGGTTTCATTTCCCTGCGGGAACTTTATGAAAGTGTAGATTGGCCGGTAATTATTTTATTGGGAGCGATGATTCCGGTTAGTTTCGCCCTTGAAACGACAGGCGGGGCAGCGGCAATCGGGGAACTTATTTATTTTCAGGCTTCAACAAATTTGGCTCCCTGGGTTATATTGGCCATAATATTTATCATTACAATGCTGCTATCAAATGTAATTAACAATGCTGCCGCGGCGCTCTTAATGGCTCCAATAGCATTGAGTATCGCCGGACAAATGACAGTTTGTGCCGATTCTTTTTTAATGACAGTTGCGGTTGGAGCTTCCTGTGCTTTTCTTACACCAATTGGCCACCAATCCAATACCCTGGTAATGGGGCCGGGAGGATATCACTTTGGCGATTACTGGCGGATGGGTTTTCCTTTATCAGTGTTGACGGGAATTGTGGCCATACCCCTGATTTTATTGATTTGGCCTTTGTAATAATGATAGAGTGAATAGACGGAGGCGTTCTGATGGTTAATGAACAAACCATTATATTCGTAGTTTTGGCTGTGGTCCTGTTGCTTTTCATCTGGGGCCGCTGGCGTTATGACCTTGTTGCCCTGTTTGCCTTATTGATTGTTACAATAATCGGTTTAATACCACCGGATCAGGCTTTTTCCGGGTTTGGTCATCCGGCGGTGATAACGGTAGCCGCCGTTCTAATTGTTAGCAAGGCTTTATTCAATTCGGGTATGGTTGATTATATTGTCAGCTTGATGGGCCGCGCTGGAGACAACTACCTGGTTCAGCTTACGATGCTTGTTGTAGCGGTAACAGTCTGTTCGGGATTTATGAATAATATTGGGGCCCTGGCTTTATTCATGCCGGTAGCGATTCGTATGGCCCGCAAAAATGACCGTTCTCCGTCGCTTTTTCTGATGCCTCTTGCCTTTGGTTCACTTTTGGGTGGCCTGATTACCCAGGTTGGAACACCTCCGAATATAATTATATCTGTTTTCAGGGAACAAACAGCGGTGGGAGAACCGTTCCGTATGTTTGATTTTGCTCCGGTTGGTGCAGGAGTTGCTTTTGCCGGGATCCTTTTTATTATCATAATTGGTTGGAAATTGATGCCACAGAGAAAAGGTAAACTTTCCCAGGAAGAGCTATTCCAGGTTGATGATTATATCACAGAAGTGCATGTTCCACCAGATTCTGCTCTGACCGGAAAACGTCTGCGTGATCTTGAAAAAGCAACAGACGGAGAGGTTGAAGTGGTAAGCCATATTCGGGGCAAACAGAAATATGCAGCACCTTCACCATATCGCACTTTTAAAGCCGGGGACACCCTGGTGATAAAAGCAAATGCTGAAGATCTACATGAGCTGATAGGAGCCACAGGTTTGAAGCTGGAGGAGTCTGATAAACTAGATGATGAAACCCTTAAGTCGGAAGAAATTGCTGTTATCGAAGCGACAATCACCAGAAATTCACCTCTGGAAGGCAGGACAGCACAGAATTTTAAATTGCGTTCACGTTATGGTGTTAACATGCTGGGCATTGCCAGGCAAGGAGGCAGGCTGCGCAGAACACCTGATCAGGTCCGGTTTCGTTCAGGAGATGTACTGCTTCTACAGGGCCCGTCCGACACCCTCTACGAAGTTTTACCCGGCTTGGGATTGTTGCCCCTGGTCGAAAGAGGTTTAAGGCTTGGTCAACCACGGCGGGTTATTCTGGCAGTGTTAATATTTGCAGCTGCCCTGGTGATGGCGGCTCTTGGCCTGCTATCAATTCAGATTGCTTTTACAGGCGCTGCATTTTTAATGGTAATCACCGGTTTTCTATCCCTGAAAGAAATATATGAAAGCGTTGATTGGCCTGTCATTGTTTTACTCGGAGCGATGATACCGGTAAGTGGAGCCCTGGAAACTACCGGTGGGGCTCAATTAATCGCTGACGGAATTCTCAGTTTGGCAGGAGATTATCATCTGTGGATTACCCTGACAGTAGTCCTGGTTGGAACAATGTTTCTTTCTGACCTGGTAAACAATGCTGCTGCGGCAGTGTTGATGGCGCCAATTGCTATTAATATTGCAGGTGGACTCGGGGTATCAGCGGATCCTTTCCTGATGTCGGTAGCAGTGGGTGCTTCCTGTGCTTTTCTTACTCCAATTGGGCATCAGTCAAATACTCTCGTAATGGGGCCAGGCGGATACAGGTTCAGTGATTACTGGAGAATGGGGTTGCCGCTCGAGCTGATCATTGTCCTGGTTGCCATTCCCCTGATCCTGTATTTTTGGCCTCCAATGTTGTAAAACTTTTAGAAATACCAGTCAGCAGTTCTGATGCAGGGTTCAGGACTATTTTGTCGAAAGATTAATTAATACATTTCGATTTACTAAAAAAGGTATTTGTCCTTTCCGAAGGAGAGGTGCGTGATGAAAGGTATTGAAGTGAATAGAGTGTTTGTGGTAATTACTATCATCTTTTTCCTGTTTCACGGGGCGCTGACTCTTGCCGGCTGTACCCCGGATCAAGGTTCTGAGGACGGCGTTCATGTTGATGAGCTGGAAGAAATTGATCAGCACGAAAGTGAACAATTACCGCTTGAAGATTTTGTAATAGTGACTGATTATTATTGGCCATGGGCTAACCACGGACAGGTGGAGTTATCCAGCGGGGAAGTGATTCTTGCCCCCGATATTTTTGAATCAGATTATGGGTTTATTGGTGAGTTTACTGAAAGTGATGCTTATGAAGGTCGGTTAATATGGCGTGTCCAGGAATCTGATGTGTTCAGCCTGGAGTGGATAAGCCTTGAATTTGATGTTGATTACTATAACCAAAGTGAATGGGAATCGAGCAGTCATTTTAAATTCCTTATTGAAGGATTAAGCCCTGAACCGGCAGATGCCGGTTTACAGGAATTTCCGATAAATATGAGGGAACAACAAGATGATTTTGAGGTAGTTATTAAAACACTTTGCCTGGGAAAAGAAGAAGAGGGTAGCTTTTCGACCGAGCCGATTAATTACGTAGCTTTTGACATTGAAATGAGAGTTATTGAAAAAACAGACTGATTGGAGTGCTTAAATTGAATAAAATTGAAGAATTAGCAATTAATACAATACGCTTTTTGGCAGTAGATGCAGTCGAAAAAGCCAATTCAGGACATCCCGGCTTACCCATGGGCGGTGCGACCATGGCTTACACTCTGTGGAGCCGTTTTCTTAAACATTGTCCTGAATGTCCGGACTGGCCCGATCGTGATCGTTTTGTGCTGGCGGCTGGTCATGGGTCAATGCTTCTTTATGCGCTGTTACACCTCTCAGGTTATGATTTGACCCTGGATGATTTAAAAAACTTTCGCCAGTGGGGTAGCAAAACACCAGGTCATCCCGAATACCCGCATACTCCCGGTGTAGAAACAACTACCGGTCCCCTGGGTCAGGGTTTTGGCAATGCCGTAGGCATGGCCATAGCAGAAAAACGATTAGCTGCTAAATTTAATCAGCCCGGCTTTCCCCTGGTCGGTCATTATACATATGTATATAGCGGTGATGGTTGTATGATGGAAGGAGTGACTTCCGAAGCGGCTTCACTGGCCGGTCATCTTGGGCTGGGTAAACTGATTTGCCTGTATGATGACAATAATATTACGATTGACGGAAGAACTGATCTTGCCTTCACTGAAGATACCGGTAAACGTTTTGAAGCATACGGCTGGCAGGTTTTAAGAGTTGCCGAGGGCGATCGCATTGAGATGATTGAAGAAGCTCTTGCTGAAGCCAGAAACGAGGCTCTACGTCCAACTTTGATCATGGTCAAGACAATAATTGGACATGGTTCGCCCAATAAAGCGGATAGCGCAGAGGCTCATGGTGCTCCACTTGGTGCTGATGAGGTATTGCTGACCAAGAAAAATCTTAACTGGCCGTTGGAACCTGATTTTTATGTGCCTGGTGAAGTATACAGCCATTTTGCAGAACTGCGTGAAACATCAATAACCAGAAAACAGGAATGGGATAAGCAGTTTTCTACGTACTCGAGGGAATACCCCGATCTTGCCGAACAGTGGGAAGAATGGCATACAGGTCAGGTTCCGGAAGCTCTGGTTAATGATCAGCGTCTCTGGGATTTCGGAGAAAAAGCGATGGCTACCAGATCTGCTTCAGGAGAAATAATGCAGGTTATTGCTGAGTACTTACCCAACATGATGGGTGGATCAGCCGATCTTAATGCCTCAACGAAAACAAGGTTAAAAAGATCGGAAGATTTTCAGGCCGATAATCCTGGTGGCAGCAATATTAACTTCGGCGTCAGGGAACATGCTATGGGCGCGGTAATGTCAGGGCTTTCCCTGCATGGAGGCTTGCGACCTTTTGGCTCAACTTTCCTGGTCTTTTTTGATTATATGAAAGCACCCGTCAGGTTGGCAGCCATGATGGGTCTTCCGGTTATTTATGTTTATACTCATGACAGTGTTGCAGTTGGTGAAGATGGTCCAACACATCAACCTGTAGAGCATCTTGCCAATCTGCGCTCAATTCCCAATTTGCACGTTTTACGCCCGGCAGACGGAAAGGAAACAGCTGCAGCGTGGCTACATGCTCTTCAACGGCGCTGCGGACCTTCTGCGTTAATTTTAACCCGTCAGAATTTGCCCCAACTTGCTGGCACGGGTAAAGAAGCTTTCAGGGGCGGTTATATTGTTGGCCATGAAAAAGGAGAGGAACCTGGTTTAATTATAATTGCCAGCGGTTCAGAGGTGCAGCTGGCCCTGGAAGCAAAAGAGCAACTTGAAAAAGACGGCCGATCGGTGAGAGTTGTTAGTATGATCAGTATTGAGTTGTTTATGAACCAGGATAAGTCCTACCGTGATAGTGTCCTACCCCCGGCCTTTAAAAAGAGAATTATTATTGAAGCTGCCCTGCCGATGGGTTGGGAAAATATTGGTGGTCCGAAAGGAATAATTATCGGGATTGATGATTTTGGTGCTTCTGCTCCCGGCAGCATCGTTATGGCTAAAAAAGGTATTACGGTTGAAGCGATACTAGATAAAGCAGCTCAACTTTTAGCAGAGGGGCAGTGAGATTACCTTATGATTTGGCGAAAGAAAAACAGAACATTCATCATATCAACTATTATGATTCTTTCCTTAATTATGATCCTGCCCGGCTGTTCTGCAGAGCCTGAAGGAGAATCACGGTCAACACCGGAAAATAATGAAGAAAACGCTCCGGCAGAACAAACGGAAATCGACGAAGAACCTGAAATCGCGGATGAAGAAGAACTGGTCTCTGTTGGTGATCAAGGCGATGATGATGAAGCCATAATTTCTGATCCCGTGGAAGAGGAAACTATCACTCAGCCGTCTCTGCCTGTAGTTGCCGATGGCGATTACCTGTTGGCGCTGGTCAGTAAGGATACAGTCTTGAAAAGCGATTATGTTCCTTCCGACCTGCAGCCGGTGCCATCCTACATGAAACCATCGTATAGTATGCAGCTTCGTGCTGTTGCCCTGCAAAATTTAGAGCAGCTTTGGAGTGCAGCTGCTTATGACGGGGTTGAGCTGCATATACGCTCGGCTTATCGCAGTTACACTACCCAGGCCGGACTTTTCGCAGATTACGCCAGCAGGCATGGCGAAGAAGAAGCCAACCGCTTCAGTGCCAGGCCGGGGCAGTCTGAACATCAGCTTGGCACAACTGTAGATTTTGGTGGAACTTCTGTTGATTTTTCTGCCGCTTTTGCTGAAACCCCCCAGGGCAAATGGCTTGCAGATAATGCCTGGTACTTTGGTTTTGCAATGAGCTATCCTGCTGGAAAAGAACAGATAACCGGCTACATTTTTGAGCCGTGGCACTTTAGATTTATTGGTATTGAGGAAGCCGCCGAATGGAAGGCTTCCGGGAAACCACTTATAAAATACCTGGAAACAAAACCCCAGTATTATGAGTAATATCAAATAAATTATGTGCTATTAAATACAGTAGTTTATGCTTGTAATGTACATCGGAGTGCTTTATGATTATAAATGAAAGTTGTTTTGAGTTAGTGCTGATGATGAAATAATCAGGACTGCAATTATTAAAATAATTTAAAGGAGTTGATCATTGGTGGAACAGATGGTTTTTGATCCGAAAGACGTTGAGGATAACAAGATTATTGCTGCATTATCTTACCTGGGCATCCTTGTTCTTGTTCCTCTGTTGGCAAAAAAAGATAGCCCGTTTTGCCAGTTTCATGCCAAGCAGGGTCTTATACTGCTGATTGCCTGGATCGTCATTGGCGTGGTTTCCGTAATTCCTGTTCTTGGTTGGATTATTGGTATTTTAGGTTCAATATTTCTTTTTGTCCTGTTCATTGTGGGGCTGGTTAATTCATTAAGCGGCCAGGCAAAAGAACTGCCGTTGATTGGGCAGTTTGGTAGTAAGTTTAACTTATAAATGGATTTATTTTTATAACTGTTTAATAGTTATTAAATGGGCAGGAGATTACTATCATTCTGCCCATTTAAAATTTTAGAACCGCTGCTTAATTTATGATATGATTGAATCGTATAATGTTGTAGTTTTTGTTTGGTTAAAAAGTTGTGGAGGTTATATAATGGTTGATAATAATCATAATAGCGGGTTAGCCCCGGATGAAAAGACTTATGGAATGCTTACTCACCTGTCAGCACTGCTTTTTTTTGTTTTGCCCTCTTTCGGCAATGTCATTGGTCCCCTGGTTGTTTGGCTGCTCAAGAAAGATCAATCAGACTGGATTGACAGGCAGGGTAAAGAAGCGCTTAACTTCCAAATCAGTATTACTATCTATTCAATAATTGCCGGTATTCTTGTGGTGGCGCTGATCGGTTTACTGTTGCTTCCTTTATTGTTCATCTTCTGGCTAATATTCGTCATTATAGCTTCCGTAAAAGTAAGTAATGGCGAAGAGTTTCAATATCCACTGGCAATTAGGTTTTTCAACTAAGCTTTTGCTACGCTGTTAAAGGAGTTTCTTTTAGTATATTTCAATAAAAGCAGACAATCTAAAGCCCCTCCTTTTATTACAGGCCATATAAAAGGTTTGTCATGGATACTATGGCGATTTAAAGTGATCCCCTTTTATTAAAATAGTAAATTATTTATTGAAAGATAATAACCAGCAATGAATGCAACCAGGCTGGAAAGTATAATGTAAAGCCACGCTTTATTTATACCGGATCTGCGTTTTTTTAGGTGACGGGCCATAATGATACCTCCATATCTTTTATACAATCAATAACCAATATAACACTATTTTCTTCATTTTATCGGGAATGTTAATAATTTGCAAAACCTATCTTAATTATTCTATACTATAGCTAACCGGAATTGCCTCAATGTTAAAAGGTAACACTTTTTTACAGCTTTTACTTAATCATTATACAAACATACCGAAAAGTAAAACAAGGAGGCCTGATTATGACGCAAAACAGCAATCATGAAAACTCGAAAGGTGCAGAGTATTACACAATTCTTGAATCTGCCAAGAAGTTGGCTCCTCTTTATCAGCAAATGGTTCCGATCGACTGCTCGATAGCCGTGACAGACAGGGAGAAATTTTTAGTTGACCTGGCCGGATCAGATGATGAACTAACCAGTAACGAGGGTAAACGTATCCCTGAGGGCTCAGGTTTGTATAAAGCGCTTAACTCCGGGGTAAAACAGGATTATTATTTGTCCAAAGAAATATATGGTAATGCTTTTAAGGCTTCTGCGGTGCCCCTGGTCGATAATAATGGTAAGGTGGTCGGAGCCATGGCCATGCGTTTAAGTATGAAAAATCAGGAAATGCTTAATGAAACTTCAAATGCTTTTGCCTCTGCTTACGAAGAGGTTGTGGCAACCACGGAAAGTATGGCTTCTTCAACCCAGGAACTATCCGGGATGATGGAGACTCTATCTCAGAAGCAGGAGGAGATGTCTGAAAAAATTGCAGCAATGGAAAAAATGCTAAGATTTGTTAAGGACGTGGCTGCTAATTCCAACCTCCTGGGTATCAATGCATCTATCGAGGCTGCCCGAGTTGGGGAAAATGGTCGGGGTTTCGAAGTGGTTGCCAATGAAATTAGAAAAATGGCTGATAACAGCACTAAATCTGTAGAAGAGATTCAGGAAAATATTCAAATGGTAAAACAACAGGCTTCACTATTAAGCGAAGAAATCACAAAAATAGCAGATATTTCACATAACCAGGCTGCCTCGGCCCAGGAAATTACTGCTTCGATGCAGGGTTTACTAGATTACGTGGAAAACATAGAAAAAGTGGCTCAAATTATATAAACACGTGAAAAGTGGTTAATCAATCAGCAGAACCAGTTAATACGCAGAGGGTATTCATTATCCATTTATAAATTATGAAATAGACTGTCCTGGCCTGCAATTGATAACTGAAAGCAGATGGCCAGGGCACATTTTTATGGTGGGTAAAATTGGAGATATGAGATTGTAATAATCACCTTCTGCTTGTCAATGAATTAATGATAACTGCTGGATGAGGAAAAAGATTTAAGAAGCATATATTTTCCAGCGGTTTAAAATTACACGTGGGGAGAGGTATTATTTTGAAGGAAGATATGGCAAGCAGTGGGTTGTCGCCACTTGATGAATTGCTGGACGGGCTCCGCTACGGGGATAATGTTGTCTGGCAGATCGATTCCCTCGAAGATTATCTTTTTTTTACCGATTACTTTTTACAACAGGTTATTACTGATCGTAATAACTGTATATATGTCAGGTTTGCACCGCATCAGCCTCTAACACAGGCGCGGCCCGGGCTGATTATTGAAGAGGTTGACCCTTCTCTTGGATTTATTCGATTCAGTGAAAAAATTCATGAAATAATCAGCAGGTATAGTCATGAAAAATATTTTATTTTTGATAATATTTCAACCCTGGTTGATGAATGGGCTACCGATGAATTGTTGGCAAATTTTTTCCAAATCACCTGCCCATATTTAGGTGAGCTAAAAACGATTGCATATTTTGGTTTAACCCGGGGAAGGCATGCCAATCGGGTCATAGCACGGATTAGGGATACAACCCAGATATTGCTCGATGTTTATCAATACAAGGGCAGGCGATATATTCATCCCCTGAAAGTTTGGGATCGTTACTCACCGCAGATGTTTATTCCTCATATTGTCAGTGGCGAAAAATGGCTGCCTGTTTTTGATAGCGGCGAAGCTGCTGCCGTTTCCCGTATGAGCAGAAAGGAACCTCTGAGGGCAGAAAAAACTTTGATTGCTCCATGGGATACCATTTATGACAGATTGCTCTCTTTAAGGTCTTCTGACGGATGGCAGTCAAACCCCGAGGTTGAAGCCCTGACCCGTGAATTATCACGAATGTTAGTTAGCAGACAGGAGCAATTTAGCCAGCTGACCGACCGCTATTTTAGCCCTGATGATCTTATTGCGATTCGGGATCGTGTGATTGGTTCAGGAAAAATTGGAGGTAAGGCGACAGGTATGCTCCTGGCTCGGAAAATACTGTTTGAAGAACAGGGGCATAAAGATTTTTCAACGATTCTTGAAGACCATGACTCATTCTATATAGGATCAGATGTCTTTTATATTTTCCTCATTGAAAATAATCTTTTCAAAGAACGGCTGCGAATAACCAGGGAGGAAAAGTTTGAGGACATTGATTTTCAGGCAACTGAAACTGATTTTCTCAAAGGAGAATTTCCTGCGGATGTAATGCAGCAGTTTCAGAATATGCTTGATTATTTTGGGCAGGCTCCAATAATTGTCAGATCGAGCAGCCTTCTTGAAGATAGCTTTGGAAATGCTTTTGCCGGAAAATATAGAAGCGAGTTTTGTGCAAATCAGGGTAGTCCTGATAAAAGATTAAAAGAATTCTTAAGGGCAGTGAAGCTGGTTTATGCCAGCACCCTAAACCCGGATGTTCTATCTTACAGGTTAAAACGAGGCCTCGAAAACAAGGATGAACAGATGGCGATTTTAGTCCAGAGAGTATCCGGCATGCCTTACCATTACTATTACTTCCCCATGTTGGCAGGGGTGGCATTTTCAAGAAACCCTTATGCCTGGAGTGATACTATTGATCCCGATAAAGGAGTTATTCGCCTGGTGCTGGGCTTGGGCACAAGAGCGGTGAACCGGGTCAGTAAAGATTATCCCAGGATGATTGCTGTAAGCAAACCGGAGGTAAGACCGGAGTCGGGTGATCAGATAGTAAAATATTCACAGCGTTATCTTGATCTCATTGATTTGAAAGCCAACACGTTTTCTACAAAAGCAATTACCGAAATCTTGCATGATGATTACCCCGGGGTGAAGTATTGTTTTAACATATTTAAAGATGGTTTTATATATGAACCGCCTTACAGGCATGATATTTTAGATGGCGAAGAAAGTTATGCCCTTACATTTAACAAGTTAATTAAAGAAACCGAGTTTGTGGAGATTATGGATGATATGCTGTCAAAATTAGATCGTATTTATGGTCATCCTGTAGACACCGAGTTCACCGCTGTTGTTGATCAGGATTATAAAGTAAGGGTTAACCTGCTGCAGTGCAGACCTTTGATGCTGCCGGGAATGCATCCGGGGTGTGATCTTCCTTCAGTTTCTGACCCTTCCCGGGTGTTGTTTAGGACTGATAAGGTAATCAATGGTGGTGTTTTGAGTAAGATAAGGTACATAGTATGGGTTTCACCCTCAAACTATTCCCGGCTCAAAGATGCGTCTCTAAAAAGATCGGTGGGTCGATATGTGGGCATTTTAAACAGGTCTTCTATATTATGTAAGCATGGTTTTATTTTGATGGGCCCGGGAAGGTGGGGAAGTTCAAACATTAACCTTGGTGTAAACGCATCCTATGCTGATATAAATAATACTGCAGCCCTGGTAGAAATTGCTTCGGGAGAAGCAGGGTTTACCCTTGAACTGTCTTACGGAACTCACTTTTTTCAGGATTTAGTGGAAGATGAGATAGTATACCTGCCTGTATATTCTGATCGACAAGAAAGCGAATACAATATCAGCTTTTTTGAGGATGCTGAAAATTCTATCAGTGATTTTATTCCAGAAAGCCATAACCTGGAAAACACCGTTAAAGTGATTGATCTTTCTAAAGAAGGCGGAGGGCTGTTGGTTAATATAACAGCTGATCCGCGCTCTCGCAGGGCAATCTGTTTTTTGGGCTGAACATAATTGTATTTTTTATAAATATACTTTTTTCTGCTTCCCTATCGTGGATGATATAATATGGTTTAAGCCGGTTTAATTATAATTCCTGAAAGGATCCTGTCTATTTGAGACGTAGTGATGGCAAGTGGTATTTAACCAGGGTAAAGCGGACAATTTATAGCTGCAAGATGATTGCAGATGGTGATCGGGTTGCGGTCGGTATTTCTGGTGGCAAAGACAGTGCAGCCCTGTTATATATTCTAAGAATTTTTCAGCGACATTCCCCTGTTGATTTTGAAATTATGCCTGTTTATGTTGATCTAGGATGGCCTGCAAGCATTGAGCCGATGCATATACTGACTGAAAAGCTTAAACTGTCTTTGCATGTAGAGAATACAGCCATAGCCCGTATAGTATTTGAAACCCGCAGGGAAAAGAACCCGTGTGCTCTTTGTGCCAATATGCGGCGCGGAGCCCTGCATCAGGCAGCGATTAAACTTGGCTGTAACAAGGTTGCCCTGGGACATCACCTGGATGATGCTATCCAGACCTTTATGATTAACCTGATCTATACAGGGAAAATGGATACTTTTAAGCCTGTTACCTATCTTGACCGCACTGATCTTTATCTGATACGTCCGCTTATACAACTGCCGGAGAGTGTACTGGTCTCCCTGGTTAAGCGGGAAAGACTTCCCTTATTTAAAAATCCCTGTCCGGTCAGCGGAAAAACAAAACGTAAGGAAATGGAAAAACTTGTTAACGAACTATCCGTTCGCTATCCCGATTTGCGCGAAAAATGGCGTTCTGCATTAGTTAACAGTGTTATCTGGAATAAGAGCGATCACCGGTATTAAGAGGTATGACCAAGATAAAGTGCAACTCCGGATCATTTACATCCTCTTTATGTAATAAAGCCACAAACTATATACATAATAATATCGTATATCATTAAGCTTATTAAAACAAAACAGATAAGCAGGAATAGCTGCTTAGGTCTGAGCTTCCGATGGTTATTCTAAATATTATAATAAATATTTTAATTTTTAAAAAGGGTATTTTATTTTCCCGTCGAATTTAGTCAGGTAGTTTTCTAAATCCTGTCCGGTTAGGAGGTGCGCTTAATTGCGTTATCATTATTTCCCAGGTTGTACCTTAAAGGGACAGGCACAAAGCATGGAAAAAACCACAATGGCTGCTGCCTCTGCACTCGGTATCGAACTGGTTGAGCTTGAAGAGTGGCAGTGTTGCGGAGCGGTGTATCCTCTCTATGAAGATGAATTGATTACCCTGCTCTCACCGGTTCGAAGCCTGGCTGCTGCCAAGGGTGAGCCTTTGGTATCCCTCTGTGCTGCCTGTCATCACGTTCTAAAAAGGGCCCAGGAGTTGATGCAGCGAAATGAAGAAGCCCGTAATAAAGTTACCGATTATCTCGAAGTGGATTATGCCGGTGAGGGACGGGTTTTGCATTTTCTAGAAGTGTTGCGTGACGATCTTGGCTTTGAAAAGCTCTCGGAGATGATCAAAAAGCCACTTGAGGGCAAGAAAGTGGCTGCATATTATGGTTGTCTTCTTTTAAGGCCATCCAAGGTTATGCAGTTTGATAATCCGGAAAACCCGACGATCATGGAGGATATGTTAAAAGCAATCGGTGCAGAACCTGTCAAAACGCCATACCGCACCGAATGCTGTGGAGCGTACCTTTCTGTTACCGAGGAGGCAGTGGCCCGTGACACAGTGTCGCGAATAATTGCTTCGGCGCGCAGCGTGGGGGCGGAAGCTATTATCACTGCTTGTCCCTTATGCCGCTACAACCTTGAAAATTGTGCGGCTGATGACGGAAAAGAGAAAATGAAGGTTTATTATTTCAGCGAGTTATTAGCCGAGGCGATGGGCTTGCAGCCTGATCAGCCAATGGCTGAGACTGCCGAAAGGAGGTCGGGCAGGGATGGCGATAAGTAGCAAAGGTCGTTTGGTTGATGAAATGAAAATGCAGAGCGGCCAGGATCCAAACAGTTGTTACCAGTGTGCCAAATGTAGTGCTGCCTGTCCGGTTACTGCGGCCATGGATTTACTGCCGCACCAGGTGATCCGTTGCTTGCAGCTTGGTCTTGAGAAAGAACTGTTAAACAGCAAAACTCCCTGGATATGCGCTTCCTGTTTTACCTGCGCAGCACGATGTCCCCGTGATCTTGACCTGGCCCGCATAATGGAAGGTGTGCGGTTGGTGATGCTTCGTCGTCGTGAAGGAAATAAATTTGGTCCCGCAGACCTTACTCCGGAGCAGCTTGAAAAGTTGCCCCAACAGGCTCTGGTCAGCGGTTTCCGAAAATATAATAAGTAAGGGAGGTTGTGGAATTTGCCAAGAACCGGTGTTTTTGTCTGTCACTGCGGAACCAACATCTCCGGCACCGTGAATATTGAGAAAACCGTTGAAGCAGCCCGCAGCTTTCCCGGTGTTGTTCATGCTGATGATTATAGGTATCTGTGCTCCGAGATGGGACAGGATTTAATTAAAGAGTCTATTATAAAGAATAAACTGGATCGGGTTGTAGTTGGAACTTGCTCACCGCGAATGCATGAAGGTACTTTTCGCAAGGCCGCTGCTGAAGCCGGGCTTAATCCTTATTTATTGGAAGTTGCCAACATCAGGGAGCACTGTTCCTGGGTGCATAAAGATATGGAGGAAGCTACCCCAAAAGCTATTGCCCTTCTCCGGGCTGCAGCAGCAAAGGTAGCACTTAACGATCCCCTTGATGCACCGAAGCTTGAAGTTGAAAAAAGGGCACTGGTAATCGGTGGTGGAATAGCCGGCATCCAGGCAGCTATAGATATTGCCGAATCCGGCTATGAAGTTGATGTGGTTGAAAGGGAACCCAGTATTGGCGGTCGCATGGCCCAGCTTGAAAAAACATTTCCAACCCTGGATTGTTCAGCTTGTATCCTGACCCCAAAGATGGTTGAAGCAGCTCAGCATCCAAAGATTAATCTATTAACCTATTCAGAGGTTGAAGAAGTTAATGGTTTTGTTGGGCAGTTTGAAGTTAAAATCAGGCAGAAAGCCCGTTATGTCGATGCGGTAAAATGTACCGGATGTGGTATTTGCTATGAAAAATGTCCTTCAAAAACAGCTTCGGAATTTGAAATGGGATTAAGCAAACGTAAAGCAATTTATGTGCCTTTTCCCCAGGCAGTCCCGAACGTTCCGGTTATTGATCGCGACGCTTGTCTTTATTTTAAAAAAGGACGTTGTCAGATCTGTCAGAAGGAATGTCCTCCCCAGGCGATTGATTACGAACAACAGGACCAAAAAATCGAGCGCCGTTATGGAGCAATAATAGTTGCGACCGGGTTTGATCAGATGGAACCAACCCAATATGGTGAATACGGATATGGGCAGCACCCTGATATACTGACCGGTCTGGAATTCGAACGCCTTTTTAATGCTTCAGGGCCAACCGGGGGCAAAGTGGTGCGTCTTTCTGATGGTAAGCCACCCAAGAAAGTTGTATTTATCCAATGTGTTGGTTCCAGGGATAAAGCCCGCGGCATGAATTACTGCTCAAAAATATGCTGCATGTTCACCGCAAAGCAGGCAATTTTACTTAAAGAAAAAGTGCCGGATGCAAAAAGTTATGTATTTTACATTGACGTTCGCACAGCCGGTAAAGGTTACGAAGAATTCCAGCGCCGGGCAGCCGAAGAGTACGATGTAGCTTATCTCCGCGGGCAGGTTGGCAAGATTTTCCCTGAAGAAAATCACCTTGTAGTGCGCGGGGTTGATTCTCTCAGTGGCAAGACCATCGATATTAAGGCGGATATGGTTGTCCTGGCTGCCGCATCTGTTGCCCGCAGAGATGCCACCGAGGTGGGGCGCACAATCGGTATTAACAGCGACAGCTACCATTTCTTTAATGAAGCTCACCCTAAGCTGAAGCCAGTGGAAACTCATACAGCCGGTATATTCATTGCAGGAGCCTGCCAGGCACCCAAGGATATTCCTGATTCAGTAGCCCAGGCCAGTGCTGCTGCGGTAAAGGTTGTCGGTTTGCTTTCAAAGGATGTTCTTCTGGGAGAAGCCTGCACAGCTGAAATTAACCAGGCGGAATGTTCCGGATGTTTATACTGCGAGGCTGTATGTCCTTACAGCGCAATCAGTTCGGTTGAAATTGAAGAACGCCTGTACGGCGAAACCTTTAAACGAACGGTGGCTGAAGTGAACCCGGCTCTTTGCCAGGGCTGTGGTTCCTGTGCTGTTATCTGTCGTTCCGGTTCGATTAAGCTGAAAGGCTTCAGTAATGAACAAATACTGGCGGAGGTGGATGCCATATGTCTGCAGCGCTGATGGAGAATAATCCTGAGTATAAGCCTTTGATTGTAGCTTTTTGTTGCAACTGGTGCAGTTATGCCGGCGGTGACCTTGCCGGCACCAGTCGTATGAGCTACCCGGCTAATGTAAAAGTGATTCGTGTGCCCTGCTGCGGCAGAATGAACCCCATGTTTGTCCTGCGCGCATTTCAGCGTGGTGCTGACGGGGTTCTGGTGGCAGGGTGCCATCCGGGTGACTGTCACTACAGCACCGGAAACTATCATGGACGTCGCCGCCTTTCTGCTTTTAAGAGGCTGGTTGAGTTTGCCGGGTTTGAACCGGACAGGTTTGAAGTACGTTGGATATCCAGTTCCGAAGGAGATAAATTTGCCGAAGAAATGGAAAAAATGACGGCAAAAATTAAGGCCCTCGGGCCGAATAGAAAGATGAGGGATGCCCGATGGCAGAGCGCGACTTAGAACAACTAAAAAAAATTCGGGAAGCTGTCAGGCAGGATTTGCTCAGCGGTCGCATCGATTTGTTGCTGGGCTGGGAAAAAGGGCATTTCTGGTGGCAATCAAAACCACTCTTTGCTTCTTCGGAAGAAGATCTGGCCAGGTTGACCTGGGATTCCTTCTGCGCAGTAAACCTGAGCCGTTACCTGCTAGATGAATTGAAAGATCATGAAAAAGTAGGAGTGCTGGTAAAAGGCTGCGATAGCAGGGCTTTTAATAGACTCTTACAGGATAATATGGTTGAGCGCGAGCGGGTGGTTTTATACGGTCTTCCCTGCCCCGGAATGTTTGATTACGACCTTCTTGCAGCTGAAGCAGGAGGTAGAATACTGGGAATTACTGAAGAAAACGGGCAGGTAATTCTGAAAACAGAAAACGCAGAAGTTGAAATTGAACGTGAAGAAGTTTTAATGAGTAAATGCCGGGAATGCCTTTACCCCAATCCGGTTGTTTATGATCAGCTCCTGTTGGAACCACAGGAGAAAAAAGAATTAACGGAGCGTTTTAAGACTGTGGAAGAGTTGGAGTTAATTTCACCAGACGAGCGGTTTGCCTACTGGGAGAATGAACTGTCGCGCTGCCTGCGTTGCTATGCCTGCCGTCAGGCCTGTCCTTACTGCAGCTGCCGTCAATGCTTTGTCGAGCAGGAAAATCCGCGCTGGCAGGGGCGTGCTTACAAATCAAGTGAAAACTTTTTGTTTCACCTGATTCGCGCTTATCATGGTGCAGGTCGCTGTGTTGAGTGTGGTGAATGTGAGCGAGCTTGTCCGGTTGGTATTCCCCTGATGGAACTGAACCGTAAACTTATAAAGGATATGAATGAGCTGTACGGCGAATATGAAGCCGGTCTTGATGCGGAGAATGAACCGCCGCTTTTAACTTACCGGCCTGATGACCCTGCAGCTTTTTCTGAAAAGTGAGGTGGTCAAGGTGAAAAAGAAAATAGCCGTAGACAAACTTCCTTCGTTTTGGGCCAGGCTGGCTGATGAGGGCCCGCTTTATTTGCCGCTTCAGGAAGGTCCTGTTGTTCTTTTCCAACCCTGGCAGGAACAGGCACAGGTTGCGTTGGAGGCTGTAAACAGTGTTGTATCACCGAAAGATATCTTTTTACCCCGTGAAGAAACTTATCTACATTACCAGTGCAAAGGCCATGAAATTGAGATGAATGAAGCTATTAATAATGATAAGATAACCGCTTTTGGTATTCATCCCTGTGACCTCAGGGCAATTGAAATGCTTGACAGGGTTTTTATGGATCAAGACCCGCCAGATAAGTTATATTGCAGCAGGAGGGAAAAAACAACAGTTGTAGCCATGTCCTGTATAGATCCCGATCCTTATTGTTTTTGTGAAGTTTTTGATGTTAATCCGCTTGATGCCCCCGGTGCTGATGTGATGGCTCATCTTGCAGACGGATTTTTGCATCTCGAGGCAAGAACAGAGAAAGGCAGGGCATTACTGGATAAGGGAAAAGATTTACTGGAAGAAAGCGACATGGGGGCCCCGATAAAGCAGTTTAAACAAACCGATTTTGGAATAGATATCCATGATTTGCCGGAAAACCTCAAAAACAGGTTTGATGATCCTGCCTGGGACAAACTCTACAGGAGCTGCCTCGGCTGCGGTGTTTGTACTTATGTATGTCCCACCTGCTACTGTTTCGATGTGGAAGATTATGGTCATGAAGCAAAGGGAGAACGATTCCGTTGCTGGGACAGCTGTATGTATGGAGAGTTCACCCAGATGGCTGGTGGGCATAATCCCCGCCCGGGGCGCAAGGAAAGAGTGCGTCAACGATTTATGCATAAACTGCAGTATTACCCGGAAGCTTATGGTGAAATTGCCTGCGTTGGCTGTGGCCGCTGCCTGCGCAGTTGTCCGGTCAATTTAGATATTGTGCAAGCGATCAAGGCTCTTGGAGGTGAAAAAGTTGAGCAGCGTTAATCCTTTGCTGCCCCAGGCGGTAACCATAATGGATATAACCAGTGAAACTCCCGACATAAAGACCCTTCGTGTTGTCGGAAGTGACGGGCTTCCTTTTGATTTTATGCCCGGCCAGTGTGCAATGCTGTCAGTACCGCCTGTTGGTGAGGCAATATTTTCGATTACTTCTTCGCCTACCTGCCGTGAATGTCTCGAATTCAGCATAAAAGATGTGGGAAAGGTTTCCGGTTACCTGCACTCCCTGGAACCAGGTCAGAAAATTGGGATCAGGGGCCCATATGGAAACGGATTTCCCGTAGAGGCAATGAAAGGCAAGGATCTGCTTTTTATCGGCGGTGGTATCGGTCTTGCTCCGCTGCGCTCATTGATTGGTTACTGTTTTGATAACCGCATTGAGTACGGGAAAATAGATATTGTATATGGAGCACGCAGCCCGGCTGACCTGATTCGTAAGAGTGAGGTCAGGGAAACTTGGGCCGAGCAGCCTGATACGAATGTCCACCTGACAGTTGATGCTGAATTTCCGGAGTGGAAAGAACATGTTGGCTTTGTTCCCAGTTACGTAACAGAACTGGCTTTTAAGCCGGACAACAAGATTGCTGTAACGTGTGGACCACCGATTATGATCAAGTTTGTACTAAAGGCTCTTGAAGAACTTGGGTTTGCCCCGGAACAGATCATTACCACCCTGGAAATGAGGATGAAATGTGGGGTCGGCAAGTGTGGCCGTTGTAATCTCGGGCCTGTATATGTCTGCAAAGATGGGCCGGTTTTTACACTGGCCGAGCTCAATCAACTTCCCGATGAATATTAAAATACAGGGCACTGCATTCAGGCAGTGCCCTTATTAATCATGTGTCCTATTCCGCATACTGCAATTCTATATTAAATGACCATGTATGGTAGTCCTCCTATTAATGTTCACCTTGTATTACCATGATTATAGCTTTCAGAGTCAGATGCGTTGATTGTGATATAATTTTTACATTATTAATCAGTAAGGTAAAAATTATATTATTTGAGAGGGGATGTCCGGTCATTAATGAAAATAAATTACTTGAACTCTTAAAGGCTGTTCAAAAGGGTGATCTTATCCCCGCAGAGGCTTTAAAAAAGTTACGCATATTACCTTATGAAAATCTTGGTTTTGCCAGGGTTGACCATCACCGGCACCTGCGGCGCGGGTTTCCGGAGGTTATCTTTTGCCAGGGAAAAACGGCTGAGCAGGTTGTTGCAATTTTTACAAGTATTGCCAAAGCCGGGGATACCGTATTGGCTACCCGCGCCGAACCAGAGATATTTGAAGTGGTAAAAGAACAGGTTCCGGATGTGGAATATCATCGGGAGGCAAAAGCTATAGTGTTGAACAGGAATATAGATAGAGATCCTACCGGCCTGGTTGCTGTAATTTCAGCCGGCACTGCCGATATTCCTGTTGCAGAAGAAGCTGTTATTACTGCTTCACTGATCGGCAGCAGGGTTGAAAAACTATATGATGTAGGGGTAGCCGGCATACACCGCTTGCTGGATAACCTGGAGGTAATTGACAGGGCCAGGGTAGTCGTAGTTGTAGCTGGCATGGAAGGGGCCCTGGCCAGTATAGTAGGGGGATTAGCCAGTTGCCCGGTTATTGCTGTTCCAACAAGTGTTGGTTATGGTGCGCATTTCAATGGACTTGCGCCCCTGCTAACCATGCTTAACAGTTGCGCGGCCGGAGTAGCTGTAGTTAATATTGACAATGGTTATGGAGCCGGTTATATGGCTGCCCTGATCAACCAGGTAGGAGAAAGGTCTTAATTATGGGTGAATACAAAGCAGCTGGTGGTGGAACTGTTGTATATTTTGATTGTTTCAGTGGGATAAGTGGTGATATGATTTTAGGAGCGCTACTTGACCTCGGGCTTGACCAGGATCAGTTTAAGGAAATGCTTGCTTCTCTCAAGTTGCCCGGATATGTTCTTGAAATTGAAAAAGTGAACAAAAGAGAAATTTCAGCTACAAAAGTGCTAGTAAAAACAGGTGGCGCCGAGCCTGTAAGCAGGAACCTTTCTGATATTTTAGCTATTATTAATCAGTCCGGTCTGCCGGAAGAGGTGAAGGAAAACAGCAGTCTTGTTTTTCAGCATCTTGCAAAAGCTGAATCAAAAGTGCATGGAACTACCATGGAAAAGGTGCATTTTCATGAAGTGGGTGCTGTCGATGCCCTGGTCGACATTGTCGGAACGGCAGCTGCCCTGTATCTTCTGGGTGCAGATCAGGTTTCATGTTCTCCTTTACCTTTGGGCCGCGGTGAGGTGCAAAGTGCCCACGGCAAATTACCCTTGCCTGCACCGGCCACCTTAGCCCTGATTGCTGAACGTAAGGTTCCTGTTTATGGTGTTGATGCGGATTTTGAACTGGTAACACCAACCGGGGCAGCAACAATGGCAGCTCTGGCTTTTTCCTTTGGATTGTTTCCGGCCATGTGCCCGGAGAAAGTAGGCTATGGAGCAGGGTCACATGACCCCGGTTACCCGAATTGCCTGCGTGTAGTGAGTGGTCGTCTAAACTTCGATGTTTCAGAGCATCATGAAAATATTAGCCTGATTGAAGCAAATATTGATGATCTTAATCCTGAGATATACGGATACCTGATGGAACGGCTTTTTGAAGCAGGTGCAGCTGATGTGTTTTTTACGCCTATCCACATGAAGAAGAACCGCCCGGCTGTGCAGCTTTCCGTTATTTCGCCGCTGAGCCTGGTCAAAGAACTGAAGAATATAATTTTTGCAGAAACTACAACACTTGGTTTACGGGTATCCACCGCCAGTAAGATGATGTGCCTGCGTGAAACCAGGACAGTTCAAACCGAATGGGGCCCGGTCAGGGTTAAATATATACCTACTCAAAAGGGGGAAGATCCTCTTCAATATGCTCCTGAATATGAAGACTGCCGCAATATAGCTAAAAAAGCCGGTCGTCCACTTAAAGAAATTTATCGGATAGTCGAAGAGATTTTCAGAAATAATTATGCTTAAATTTTGCTAAAACGAGAATGATTATATAGGTTCGTAAATATTAGAATATTGTTGACATATTCATTGCTATGTAATATAAAGGAAGCAAAGGAGGCACAGCAGATGATTGAAAAAAGATATAAAGAACAGATTAACATGATGAATCATGCTTTGTTCAGTTCGGATGGCAGGTTCCCAGGCCAAACAGAGTTTCTTGAGCACTTGGCCGAAATCACCTGCTCTGCCGTATTGTTGACTGACAGAAAAGGAACGGTTCTTGAAAGCCAGCTAGGATCCAAGGCCGATAAAAAACTGGTAATATTTTCTTCCGCTGACGCTTTTATAGATGATAGCGGTATCATGGCCTTATTAAAAGCAGGAGAATCTCTATATAATCAACCTTACCTGCTTGGTGAGAATATAAACGAAACTAAAAGCAGGCAGGCTGAAATCAAAGACCTGCATTTTTCTGTTACCTTAATTCCCGGTTTGCACAAGCCGGCAGTGAGTCTGCTGCTGGTTTCTGAACAAGAATTGTCCAATCCCCAGATTCTTTCGGTAGAGATAACTGCCATGCTGGTGGCAATGGCCCTGGGAAGATCAGCTGATGAAAAGGAAGAAGCTGAATTTAGGAACAGGGATTTAGCGGAAGCTGCGTTTGATAGTCTTTCTTACTCCGAAGTTGAAGCTATACATGAAATACTGAAAAATATTGAGGATAAAGAAAGCGTAGTTGTTGCGAGCAAAATAGCCGATCGGTTAGGTATTACCCGTTCGGTAATTGTTAACGCCCTGCGGAAGTTTGAAAGCGCGGGCATTATTGAATCACGTTCATTGGGAATGAAGGGAACGTTTATCAGAATTAAAAATCCTCATGCTTTGGAACTAATCTCTTCTCGTTCTTCCAAGATGAAGCACTTTATATGATATTTGCTAAACAACTTATATTACCGGCAGGAAACTGCCGGTATTTTTCGTGTGATTGACAGGTCTCAGGCGGATTGTTACAATATGGTCTGATATTTAAAACCCTATTTGTTTAGAAGTATTGGAGGTAGTCAGATTGGAAGTAGCTATAACTTTGTTAACAATATTTGTAGCAAAAATTGCCCATGTCAGCCTTGGTACACTGAGGATCATTTTTCTTACCAGGGGTAGAAGCATTCCCGCAGCCCTGATTGGATTTTTTGAGATTATCATTTACCTGATTGCTTTGAATATGGTTCTTAATAATATCGATGACTGGACAAATATTCTTGTTTATGGTCTTGGCTATGCAGCCGGGAATATTGTTGGCACCAAGATTGAAGAAAAAATTGCTATAGGTATAGTTAATGTCCAGGTAATTACCCGCACAAATGGGGGGGATTTGGAGCATGTTTTACGTGATTTCGGGTTCGGTGTAACATCGATGCCCTGTTACGGTAAAGAAGGAGAACACCAGACCCTAAACTTAATTGTTAAGCGCAAAGAACTACCCATTTTAATGAAAACACTGCGGGAGCATGATCCTGATGCATTTATCTCAGTTTTTGATACCCGCCAAACTATGGGTGGATACTTTAAAAGAATGAAGGCGAAGTAGAGATGGGCTTATCTAAAGAGCAGATTATAAATGCTCACAGGGCTATTGGTGTAATCGATTCAGGCGTTGGCGGTCTTACGGTTGTAAAAGAGATCAGCAGGTTGCTTCCCCATGAAAGTATTATATATTTTGGCGATACTGCCCGAATGCCTTATGGTCCCCGTTCTTACGAAGAAGTACGGGGTTTTGTTTTTGAGATAATCGAATTCCTTCGCCACCAGGAAATTAAAATGTTGGTAGTAGCCTGTAACTCTGCAACGGCGGCAGGACTGTCCTATTACCAGGAAAATATTGATTTGCCCATAATGGGCGTTATTGAACCCGGAGTAAGGGCGGCGCTTAAGCAGAGCAAGAGTAAAAGAATCGGGGTGATCGGCACAAGCGGAACAATTAACAGCAGTGAATATGAAAAAACTCTACACAGCTTTAACGGCGATTTGCATATTGTAAGCAAGGCTTGCCCACTCTTTGTTTTGTTGGTTGAAAACAACCTGGTTGATACACCTGAAGCAAAACAGGTGGCCCATGAATATCTTGACCCCCTGGTTCGAGAAGATATTGACACCCTGATTCTTGGTTGCACTCATTATCCCCTGATGTTCAGTTTAATCCAGGAGGTTGTCGGTTCTTCAGTGCGGCTGATCAACTCGGCTGAAGAGATTGCTGCAGATGTTGAAGCTATTTTAAACAGCAACGGGATGATAAACCCCCTGAGTTGCGAGGCTTCCCGTTATCGATTCTTTGTCAGCGGTAATACTGTACCTTTCGAAGAGGTTGGAACAAAGTTGCTCAATCGTAATATAAAAGCCTACCAGGTTAACTTGTAACAGGCAGGCCTTATGTGTGATTACTCAACGGAAAAACATATATCTACATAGCCCGTAGGCGTTTGATTCTTTCTTCAGCCGGAGGGTGGGTAGAAAACAAAGCGCTTGCTTTATTTACAGCCTTTGCTCCCAAAGCAGGATTGACAATGTAAAGTCCATTTAGAGCATTATTTTCAAGCTTGCTTTTGGGAACCTGCATATCGGTGATTTTTTCAAGAGCACTGGCTAAACCTTCTGGGTATCCTGTGAAATCAGCAGCGGTAGCATCTGCCAGGTATTCACGTTGTCTGGATATGGCAAATTTCAGCAGCTGGGCGAATAACGGGGCAATGATTGCTACTACCAGGAACACTATAAAAGCTATCAGCTGCCCCTGGTTATTTCTGCGGCTTCCTCCGAGACCACCGAATAATACCGACCTGCGGGCAATAGTGGCCAAAAAAACAATTGTACCAGCCAGAACCACAGCTACAGTTGCCAGTAAAACATCATAATTGTTGATATGGGCCATTTCATGGGCAATTACACCTTCTATTTCCTGCCTGTTCAGTCTTTTCAGCAGTCCCCTGGTTACTCCAATAACAGCATGCTCAGGATTTCTGCCCGCAGCGAAGGCATTAGGTACTTCAGACTCAATTATATATATTTTGGGCATTGGTTTTCCGGCAGCCATGCTTAATCCTTCTACTGTATTGTAAAGGAAGGGTTCTTCCTGTTTTGACACCTCGCGTGCGCCCGCCATCGAGGTAACAACTCCCTGGCCACCCAGGTAACTGACAAGAAAAAGAATTATAAAAATAATTCCGGCTATGACCATGCCTAATATAGTTGAACCGATATAAAGCCCGGCAAAATAGCCAATAGCGGCAAACAGGACAGCATAGAGGAAAAAAAGAAAAATAGTTTTTCTTTTATTGGAAGCAATTCTCCCATATATCGGATCCATTACCTGCGGTCACCACCTTCCAGATCAATATCGGGAACCTGGCGAACCTGCTCTGTTTCAACCTCAAAAAATTCCCTGCGTTTGAAGCGGAACAGGTTGGCGATGATGTTGTTTGGGATTTTTTGAATAACCGTATTATAAACCATGACGGTCCTGTTATAGCGTTGTCGTGAATAAGCAATCTTGTTTTCAATCCCAACCAGTTCTTCCTGCAGCATTAGAAAATTTTGATTTGCTTTAAGCTCAGGGTAGTTTTCAGCAACAGCAAAGAGACTTTTTATAGACTTGGAAGCTATATCATCAGCTCCGGCATTATCCTTTATGCTTGATGCGTTAATCCAGTCTGTTCGTGCCCTGGTAATTGCTTCCAGTAGCTCTCGCTCATGTTTCATATACCCCTTAACAGTATTAACCAGGTTTGGAACCAGGTCAAACCTTTTTTGCAGCAGGGTATCAATATTTGCATAAGTCGTATCAGCCATATTACGAAGGCCGATCAGGCGGTTATAGGTGTATACAAAAAATGCGACAATACATATGATGATGCCAGGGAGAATATAACTGGTGTCCATAATAGAACCTCCTTGTTGGGCTGATAGTAATAATTCGTTATTTGTTTCATCATTCCTTTAAAGATAACAGATACATAATTATAACATGATCAGGGTAACAACTAACAAAAGGAATAGATAGAACCATGTGGAATAAAAAAAGCATACAGGGATAAAGATGTAAATAAAGCATGGAGAAAGGATAATTATTAATGGGTATAGTAAGAAAAGGTAAAAGAAATAAAAATGAGCTACGCCCCTTGAAGATAACTCCTTCATATCTCAAATATCCTGAAGGATCTGCATTAATTGAGTTGGGTGATACCGCGGTTATCTGCACGGCAACGGTTGAGGAAAAGGTACCTCCCTTTTTGAAAGGACTGGAGCAGGGCTGGGTGACAGCTGAATATGCCATGCTGCCGCGTTCCACAGATGTAAGGAGTTCCAGGGAAAGAAGTAAAGCCAGCTCGCGCAGCCTGGAAATACAGCGTTTAATCGGGCGCTCGCTGCGAGCGGTTGTTGATCTCTCATTGCTGGGTGAAAGAACAATTTGGCTGGATTGTGACGTAATCCAGGCTGACGGAGGAACACGCACTGCTTCAATAAGCGGCGCTTATGTAGCAATGGTTGAAGCCCTGTATAAAATAAAAAGCGAGGCGTTAATTTCAACTTTTCCCCTGCATGATTTTCTTTCTGCTGTTAGCGTTGGCCTGCTGGATGGCTGCCCGGTTTTAGATCTGGATTTTGAAGAAGATTCAACAGCCGATGTAGATATGAATGTAGTTATGACTGCATCAGGAATGCTGGTTGAAGTGCAGGGTTCGGCTGAGAAAGCCCTGTTTGACAGGGAACAATTAAATAATTTTATTGATCTGGCCGGGGCAGGAATCGAGCAGATTACGGCTGTGCAGAAACAGGCTCTTGGCAGTAAAATAACTGCTTTAATTGAAAATACCAGCAATAGATGAGAAATATTCTGGTTACCTTTTTTTAATTTAGAATAAAAAAACAAACGTTTACCTGTGGGAGTTGGATTGATGAAAAAAATAATTCTTGCTACAGCAAATCAGCATAAAGTAGACGAACTGAAACAAATTCTGTCTGATTTACCGTTACAGTTTTTAACGATAAAAGATTATCCGGGGCTGGTAATGCCGGAGGAAGACTGTCCTGATTTTGCGGGAAATGCAGCGAAAAAAGCAGAAGCTGTTTCTGCTTTTACAGACGAGATTGCCCTGGCCGATGATTCAGGTTTAGAGGTTGAAGCTCTTGAAGGCCGTCCCGGTGTTTATTCGGCACGTTATGCCGGCAGGGAAGGCGATTACGAGGCTAATAACCGTTTGCTGCTAAAAGAACTTGAAGGTCTTTCGCCGGCTGAGCGAAAAGCCCGGTTTGTATCAGTAATTGCCATAGCTGTGCCGGGAGACCAGACTTACCTGGTTGAAGGAAGCTGCCCCGGCCTGATTATTGAGCAGTACCGTGGTGAGGGCGGTTTTGGTTATGATCCGCTTTTTCTTTACGAACCAGCAGGGCTTACCTTTGCCGAAATGCCTGCAGAAGAAAAAAATAAGGTCAGTCACAGGGCACGGGCGCTGCAAGGAGCCCGGAATTTACTGTTAAAAATTATCAGCCGCTAATGCTATTGTGAGAACTGCCTGCTAATTATTATCCGGAAAATATTAAACAATAAAGTAAAGTAAATAACTAACTGTTCTATTGAGACAAACCAATGTTATAAGCTTGTGGTCTCAATCTTGCTAATTTGTTTTTGCTGTGCTACAATTACTCTGCTGCTGTAAACAGCATCATATCGGGGCGTAGCGCAGTTTGGTAGCGCACTTGGTTTGGGACCAAGGGGTCGAAGGTTCGAATCCTTTCGCCCCGACCAGTAAAAATAAAGGGCTTCTTGAGAAGAGTTTTCTCAGAAAGCCCTTTGTTTTTACTGTGAGTAAACTTCTATCTCTTTCTGTTGCGCTATATTTTGATTTATACAGTGATATAATATACGCAGTTAGCAGAGCAACTGATTGATAGCTCAAGCAGATAATTATTTGGGAGGCGCATAGTTTGAGGATTATCGATTGCCACAGCCACCTCGGGGATATACTTTATCCTGATGGGGGAAAACTGATTGCAATGAAGAATGTTTCCATGCCTGATAAATTCGATATTGTCACCTACAATGAAACTATGCTGCAAAGGTCTTTCGGCTTGGGTGAAATACTGTATAATCTTATGAAGCATTGGGTAACCAGAGTTGAACGGGCGAGAAACGCTGCTGCTACTCTTGAGAATATGGCTAAGTCGCTTGATGACAATGGTATAGCTTATGCAGTTTGCCTGCCCATTGCACCCTATCTGACTTATCAGGATTTAGCAAAAGCGCGCCTTGAAGATGACCGGATTTTGCCTTTTACTTCAATTGATTTTTCACTTGGAGAGCAGGCGATATCTGAAGTTATTCGTGATATTGAAGATGGGGCTCTGGGCCTTAAATTACATCCGATAATTCAGCGCAAACCTTTAAATGATCCGCTTGTATCAGAAGTGCTCCAGGAATTTGCTAAGTTTAACAAGCCGGTTTTGACTCATGCCGGGGTTTCTCACTATTACCTTGGTCTTGAAAAAAAGCTGAATCAACCCGCAAACGGCAAAATTAGTAATGTGGAAACTCTGGTTAAAACTTTTCCTGATATTAAATTCATTATCGGCCACGCCGGCCTCTTTCAGGTAGGTCAAGTTTGCGAGCGGCTTAAAGGATTGGATAATGTATGGGTTGATACAAGCTTCCAGTCTCCAGAAATTATCAGAAGACTGATTAAAACTTTCGGCCCTGAAAAGGTTGTGTACGCTTCTGATTGGCCCTATGGATATCGTGAACCGGCTTTAAAAACAGTGAAAATAGCATGCCGCGGAGACAGGGAACTGGAGGAAATGGTCTTTTACAAAAATGCTGCCGCTCTTCTCGGATTAAGCGATTAATCTGAATTTGAAACTGACCAGCATATTTGATTTATGGAAGCCATATAAAGAAGGGGGTACATCCGGTTTTGATGTGCCCCCTTCACTGCACTAAAAGCCTAATCTTAATGCAGGTGAGTGGAAGAAATAACGATCATGTTGCCGAAATACTGGGTCATATTTTTGCTTCCACAGGCGGGGCAAACACGCTCCAATCCTTTCTCTTTTTCGGCGAGGCTTTCCTTAACCTCCATAATCTTGCCGCAGTCCTTGCAGATATATTCGTAAACAGGCATGGCAGCAACCCTCCTCAAATATGGAATTGGCCTTACATGTTGAAAAACAGGGTTAACATTTGATCGCGCAGATCGGCTGGCAACAGATCAAGGGCTGTATTGAGCGGACCCATTTGCTCCGGCAGATCCATACCGGTAAGTCCGATAAGGGGAATAATAGCCATCATTACCTCCTCAACCGGTTTACCTTTAACCTCTTCTATAGCATTAACAAATATCTCCCGTTTGATGCTCGAGCCGTTTTGGTGTAAGTCCTCAATTACCTCATTTAAATTGGTTAAAAATTTATCAGCGTGGGGGACGTTTGCCTGAGTGAGGCTGACATGCAGGTTTGGCGGACTGCCGCCGCAGGCAAACTGAGGAATCATGTGCCAGCCCTTTTCGCGCATTTTATCGTCTATTTCAAAAACATTGTAAGATTCTGAGGCGATAGTGAACATGCACATATCGGGGCTGCCGAGCACCTCTATTCCGTCAATTTCTTTAATCCCCTTCAACAGCTTTGCGGTTGCTTTCTGCGAACGTTGAACTATGTCCTGGAAACCTTCTTCACCTAAAAAACGGAGCATAGCCCAGGCGGCAGCGACAGGTCCCCCGGTTTTGCTGCTCTGGGTTGTTGCATTTATGACAACATACTCAGTGGTGCTGGAACAGACAAACCATGCATATTTGCGCAGATCACGGTTGCGGTATAGAATAACTGAAGCATTTTTAGGTGTATAACCGTACTTATGCAGGTCTGCCGAGATGCTGGTGACCCCGGGAACCGAGAAATCAAAAGTGCGTACTTCTTCTCCCATGCGGCGCATTATTGAGAGGTAGATGCCGCCAACACAGCCATCAACGTGGAAGAGAATACCTCTTTCTTTTGCCAGGGCTGCCATTTCAGTAATCGGGTCAATTGAGCCGTGAGAAAAATTAGGCGCTGAACCGACACCAATGATTGTATTTGGTCCAAGTGCTTTTTCGAAGGTTTCTAAATCAGCCCTGTATTCATTTAACTCTATATCCGTTTGGATCGGTTTTACATTAAAGTAGTGAGCAGCTTTTAAAAAGGCAGGATGAGCAGAAACAGGTAGAACCATTTCCGGTTCTTTGATCTCCGGCCGGTTAACTCTTGCCCAGTCGCGAGCTGTCTTAATGGCCATCATAATGCTTTCTGTTCCCCCGCTGGTCATATTGCCAACAACTTCGTCATCAGCGCGTAAAAGTTCTGCCAGGGAAGCGACGACCTCTTTTTCAATTTTTCCGATGCTCGGATACATATTCATGTATAAAGCGTTCTGAGGTAGAAAGCGGGTATAGGCTTCCACCGCCAGGTCATGGGCATTTTCACCCGGGTCATAAAGACCTGTTAGCACTTTTCCGGTTCGCCAGTTAACATCGTTTTCGGTAAATAATTTCATTTCTTCCAAAACGTTTTCTTTTGAGATCCCTTTCTCCTGCAATGCGCCCATTAAGACCATCCTTCCCTTGATAAAATGCAGTCTCGTTAATCTTTTTCAGCAGAGAGAGTAACGGTTGGTGAAGTTAAATTTTTACATATTTATTATAGCACTTTAATTAATTGATTATCAAGGATATAATTACAATATTAAAAAAAATATAAATTGACGATTAATAGTCAATTATGTTACTATTTTCTTGTTTAATATGTAAAAATAACCCATTGGAGAGACAATTTAATGAATACAAAAAAGTCGCTTAGCCTGGGAACCTATTTGGGATATGGCGTTGGTTCGCTTGGAACGGGAATATTTTCGACAGTACCCGGTCTGCTTTTGTTGAGTTTCATGGTTCGTTATTTGCAGGTTCCACCGGCTTTGGCCGGTATTGTTATTTTTATACCGCGTTTTTGGGATGTTATTACTGACCCTTTTGCCGGTTCTTTATCGGACAGGACCCGTAGTAAATGGGGTGCCCGCCGCCCATGGATGCTGGCAGGTTCTTTAACCCTGCCAGTTGCTTTTGCTTTTCTTTTCAGGGTACCGGAACAACAGGGCTTAGAGGCGGCCTGGTATGTGCTCGCTATTTATGTATTGTGCACTACTTTTTATACTGTTTACCAGGTTCCCTACATTGCCATGCCTGCTGAAATGACAGAAAACTATGATGAAAGAACAACTGTAATGTCATTCAGGATTGCCTTTATGACGTTAGGAATCCTGATCGGTGGCGCCCTGGCCCCGGAACTGGTCAGCGCCGGGGGAGGCGGCAGGGAAGGGTATACCCTGATGGGAATAGTTGTTGGTATAATCCTGTTTTTTTCTTTAATTATTTCATTCATCGGAACTAGCAGGGTTCCCCATGTAGAAGCTGTACCGGCAGCAGTATCTTTCCGGAAACAAATGCGGGCGGCAATGCAAAACAAACCTTTTTTTATACTCTTCGGTTCATATATTATCCAGGTTCTTGGTATCGGTGCGATGCTGGCCGGGGTTGATTTTTATTCCGCTTACATTCTCGGTGATCCCGGTTTGACCAGCGTGCTCTTTGTTTGCTTAATCGGTCCGGCACTGGTGACAATGCCGATCTGGGTCAGGGTTGGTAGACGTTACGGGAAGCTGGCAGGTTATATAATCTGTACGATTTTATTTACTGTTGGTGGTTTTTGCTTAATGATTACCGGAGCTGAAAGGCTATGGCTGGTATTTCTGATTGTTTTTGTGATGGGTGCCGGGTATGCGGGAACACAGCTATTTCCTTATTCAATGCTTCCCGATACAATCAGCGCTGATACAATAAAAACCGGACTCCGCAGAGCGGGTGCCTATACCGGGATCTGGACAGCGGCTGACAAAGCGGGTTTTGCCGTAGGGCCTGTGGTGTTCGCTTCAATCCTGGCCCTGACCGGTTTTATTGAAACTGAAGGTGGTGCTATTATTAGCCAACCTGCTCCTGCCTTAACCGGAGTCAGGATAGGTTTTGCCCTCTTGCCGGCAGTTTTAATGGGCTTGAGTCTTCTTCTGCTGCGACGCTATAAGCTTGATTCGGTAACGCTGGAAGCAATTGGTGCCCAAAAAAATGAATAATGAATGTGCTGAATAAACGGTTTGTCTGCGGCCCTGAATCAGGCCCATTCATTTATAGTTACTGATCCTGTGACAAATCCAATGATAAATGCCTGTTTTAGCAGAGTTTCGTTAAGCACCTGGGTAGCAACCCCCAATAATTATATTAGTAACCCAATTTAAAAAGAGAAGATAAACAGGAAGGTTATTTACCAGGGTTATTGAATACTTATCCCGGAGGTGATTACATGGGCAATCACATTAAAACTGAAATTCAGGAAAAGTATGTGAGCCAAACTGTAATCGATCAGTATGCCCGCCGGGCTGCCGAAATCATCGGAAACGATCGCGTTTCGGCAAATGAAGCGGATATGCTGTCAAACTGCCGGGATTTCTGGCCTGTCAATAATATCTGGATGCTTGAGGGCTCCGTACCTGCTCTACCTCAGCTGGTAGTATGGCCAAAAAACAGGGAAGAAGTTTCGCATCTGCTTAAGCTGGCAAATGAACTTCGGGTTCCTGTGATTCCATACGGAGAGGGATCCGGCACCCTGGGGGGAGTTATTCCGGTTTATGGTGGAGTAATTATTGATCTTAAGAAGATGAACCGGATTATTGCTATTGATGATGAAAGCCTGATGGTTTCTGTTGAAAGTGGAATGAACGGCGCCCTATACGAAGAACATCTGAACAGGGCTGGTTACACAGGAGGGCATTTCCCCCAATCTCTACGCTGTTCCTCGGTTGGCGGCTGGCTTGCCTGTCGTGCTGCAGGACAGTTTTCGACCCGTTACGGAAAGATTGAAGATATTGCTGTTTCACTGGAAGCAGTATTGCCCGATGGAACTATTTTCAGCGGCCGCAGTGTGCCCCGTACAGCAACAGGGCCACGGCTTGATCACCTCTTTCTCGGATCGGAGGGAATACTGGGTATTATTACGGCAGCAACCCTGAGAATTTGGCCCCTGCCGGAAAAACGTCTGATGGACACCTATACTTTTGCGGAACTGGAAGAGGGTTTGGAGGCAATCCGCCTGATAATGCGTGCAGGAGCCCGTCCTGCTGTTGTCCGTCTTTATGATGCCCAGGAAACAGGCCATCATTTTCCTGAACTTGGCGATAAACGCTGTGGTTTAATCCTGCTCACCGAAGGAAATGAAAAGATAGTCACAGCAGAGAGGGAAGTTATTCGGGAAATTACTGCACGCTACGGAGCTGTGGATGAAGGCGAAGAACATGTCAAACACTGGTTAGAAACCCGCTTTAATGTCAGTGTTGCTTCAACACTTTTCCAAAAAGGTGCGGTTCTCGATACTATTGAAGTTTCAACCAACTGGCACAATGCTTACTCAACTTACAAAGCAATGCAAAATGCTTTAATGAACCTGGAAGGGACCATGCTGGCTTCCGGTCATTATTCGCACGTGTACCCGGATGGGGCAGCGCTTTATTTAACCACTGTTGGATTTCCCGGGGAAGATAAGGTTGGTTACTATAAGCGAATCTGGCAGGCTGCGATGGAGTCCTGCCTGGCAGAAAAGGCCTCAATATCACATCATCACGGGATTGGCCTGCACCGGGGACAGTGGATGAGGGAAGAACACGGGGCAGGTCTTGACCTGCTCAGAATTGTTAAGAAATCCCTGGACCAAAATGAAATTATGAATCCCGGTAAACTGGGTGTTTCGGAGGTGTCAAAATGGCCGAAATGAACAAGGTTGATATGGAACAACTACTAAATTGTGCCCTTTGCCCCAATCTTTGCCGCTGTGATTGTCCTGTCCTCCAGGTTACCGGCCGCGAGGCTGTTGCCCCTGCCGGAAAAGCGAGGCAGGCCGCCCTGGTCCAGGGGAATCATTTGTCCTGGAACGGGGAACTGCTTGAGGCTGTGTCGAACTGCCTGGGCTGCCGGAACTGTACTCTGCTCTGCCCTTTCCCGGATCTTAACTTGTGCGATGAACTGCTATATGCTCGGATTGGTGAAAAAAAGGCAGAGGTTACCCTTCCAGAATGGGAGCCGTACCTGAATAACCTGAAAAAATATAGCAGCCCCTATGGAAGAAAAGAGCCGGGTATGGCTGAAACAAGTGGAGAAAAAATTGAAATAGTTTACTATGCCGGTTGTACCTCCCTGGCCAACAATATGAACTCGGTGGAACTGGCAAAAAAATTATTGCAAAAAGCCGGTGTTGGCTATGCCATGATTGAAGAAGATTGCTGTGGTTATCCGGCTGAAACCTGGGGCGACATGGAACTGGCTACCCGGCTGGCAGAGGAAAACTGCCGTAAAATTAAGGATAGTGGAGCCAGGAAACTGGTAACCAGTTGTCCCGAATGCTGGCAGACCTTTACCGATCGTTATCCTGCCTGGGGATGCGAGCTGGAGGTTGAAGTGGTTGACGGGCCTTCTTTTTTCCTGGGTCTGGTCCGTGAAGGGCGATTAAAACCGGGCGCCCTGGATCTAGGAAAAATAAGTTACCATGATCCCTGTATATGGGCCAGAACGGCAAACATCATTGATGAACCGCGCGAGCTGATTCGCTCTATTCCCAACCTGGAGTTAATAGAACCCCATGCAAACGGCAAAGAAACTCACTGTTGTGGCGGGGGAAGGATGTTCCAACTCTCTTTTCCTGATACTGCTGCGGCAGTAGCTACCAGGAGGTTGAATGATTTCGATAATGATGCTGTAATAGCAACTGCCTGTCCTTTTTGCCGGGAAGCATTGCAGGGAGAAAAGGGCCAGGTGTTTGAACTGATTGAATTACTGGCTAAAGCCTGCCTGTAGCAGTTGCGGTAATTTGTTTCTCTGCAGGCAGACGATCTAGATTGCCTGCGGCAACCGGGCCATATTGCCGGTTGCCGCTGTTTTAATAATGGGCATACAGAAAAAAACTTGCAATCCTTGAATGAAACGTTTATATTATTAAAGAGAAAAACTAGGTTTTACTGTTTTTTTTCTGCGGGTGTAGCTCAATGGTAGAGCCCCAGCCTTCCAAGCTGGATACGTGGGTTCGATTCCCATCACCCGCTCCATTTATCTAACTATCACATAACCCCCTGCCCATGTACAGGGGGTTTGTTATCTGCACAGCAGCATTAATAACGGTATGATCCGGTAGCTATCGACTTTTAGTTATGGCTATATCAATTATTAATATAGGACCGATTATCGTTTTTTTATATGTTTTACTGTTATAATAATAATGGTTTGAAGAAGTTATGAATATTATGCTCCACTTAGAACACAAAAGTCTAGCCGGAGCAGTAAAATTTTAAGCAATCTGCGCCAAGGGAGGCACCTTTAATGAAGAATGATAATAAAAACAAAGTATCACCTTTAAAAACTGCCGGCAAAATTAAACTGAATAAGCCTGTCAATTTAGGCAGCCCCTGTTATGGAACCCGGGGTTTTAACATTGACTATTGCAGTGATTGCAAAAAATGCTACATTGAGGCAATTTACAGGGGCAGGTAATTGTTGGAATAGCTGTCTTTAATCATCCTGAAGCCATACCGGAAGGTATGGCTTTCTTGTTTTAGTGCATAATTTAATGGAAATAACGCTAAGAATGAGATATGCCGTAATATTTACAGCTCAATCGTAAAATAGGCGGTTAACTGGCTTAAATTAGGTTTCATGATGCTTGATCATAAATAGAAAAGCGATCATAATATAATTAGCACTCTGTTAGAGAGAGTGCTAATATTAACCTAATTAATGGGAGGTATAGCCATGATGAGAGATCTTGTCAAAAGGAATTCGGGTGGTGAGATGGACCGGATCCGCTCTGGAATCGACTCGGTATTTGCTGATGCATTCTTTCGCAACTGGCCTGGAAGCGGGCAGGGATCTTATCCGCAGGTTGACCTTTACAATACAGAAAATGCCCTGGTGGCCATGATCAACCTGCCTGGGGTTAATATCAACGATGTTGAAGTAACTACCAATAACGATACCCTGACCATTGCCGGAGAAGTAACCATGCAGGATGCCCAGGGTGAACTATTGTGGCAGGAAAGAACGGGAGGTAAGTTTTACCGCAGTTTTAAGCTGCCCGTTCCGATAAAATCAGACCAGGTTGATGCCAGCTACAAGGCCGGTGTGCTGAAAATCGAAATGCCCAAGGTTGACGAGTTGAAGAGCCGCACGATTAAGATCAAAGAAGCCTGATAGAAACAGAAAGTGTAACTGTATTGAAGACCCGTTGAGATATAGCGGGTCTTTTTATTGTTAATTTGTTAGCGCACTGAAATTAAGGTAAGATATTAATAATTAAAATAGTAATATTCGATAGAACAGCTTTAATAAACTGAAAGAGGTGTTTGTTATGGAAGTGGGGTTAGTTGGTCTTGGCAAGATGGGTTACCCCCTGGCGCTTAATATGCTTGAACAAGGGCATAAAGTTTTTGCGCTGAGCCGGAACCCTGACAGGGCTGACCAGTTTAAAAGTGAAGGTATAACTGGAACCAGTAGCCCTGCTGATTTTACTAAGCTGTTTAGTGCCCGCCGGATCATCTGGCTCATGGTGCCTGCTGGAGAAGCAGTTGATAAAATGATCGATGCTTTTATCCCCTTACTTACACCGGGAGATATTATAATTGACGGAGGTAATTCGCACTACCGTGATTCAGTCAGGAGGGCGAAGAAAGTAGAAGAGCATGATTTCGCCTATGCTGACTTAGGGATAAGCGGTGGCCCTTCCGGAGCTCGCCGGGGGGCCTGTATGATGGTCGGTTCGACAGAAGAGGTATATGAATATCTGGAACCGCTTCTGAAAGGTATATGCCATGATAACGGCCTGTTAAGAGTCGGCGGTGCCGGGTCGGGCCATTATGTGAAAATGATCCATAACGGAATTGAATATGGTATGATGCAGGCGATAGCAGAGGGATTTGAACTAATGACCAGGGGGCCCTATGAGCTTGAACTAAGCGCTGTTGCCAGGCTCTGGAACAATGGTTCTGTTATTCGGAGCTGGTTAATAGAACTGACAGCCCGCATGTTGGCAGAAGATCCTGCTCTAGAATTAATAAAAGGGGTTGCCGGATCTTCAGGAACAGGACGCTGGACAGTTGATGAAGCTTTGCAGTGTCATGTACCACTGCCAGTGATTACCCAGGCTCTTTACGCTCGTTATAGTTCCGAGCAGGAAAACAGTTTTGCTGCCCGGGTGGTGGCCGGTTTGCGACGGGAGTTTGGCGGACATGATGTTGTTGAAGCTTAAAGAGTGGGAATGGAGGCTATCACTTGCACAAAGATGATTTTACCATGGTAATCTTTGGCGGAACCGGTGACCTGGCCAGGCGTAAGCTGATACCGGCGCTCTATAATATGCAGCTTGAGGGTAAACTGCCTGAAAAATTTTCCGTAATTGGGTTAGGTCGAAAAGAAAGAGCTACAGCCGATTACAGAAAAATGTTATCTACTGCCGTGGCAGAATATTCACTGCAAACTTGGGATGCCGATCTGTGGGATTCTTTTGCGGCTAAAATAGAATATATAAGCGGCGATGTGAAGGATCCTGCTTCATTTAATATTATAAAAACTTTTATTCAGGACCATACCAATCAGAAGGGAGCAGTTCATAACTATCTCTACTACCTTGCAGTAGGGCCGCATCTTTTTCTGCCGATAGCCAAAAACTTTGCCGGGCCTATTTCTGAAGGTGAATTGGCAGGCTGGCGGCGTATTATGGTTGAGAAACCTTTCGGGCAGGATCTTGCAACAGCCCATGACCTGAACAAAGCCTTTTGTGCTTCCTTCAGTGACCGGAACATTTACCGGGTTGATCACTACCTTGGAAAAGAAATGCTGCAGAATATCATGGTTGTCCGTTTTATTAATACTGTTTTTGAGCCACTGTGGAATAAGGATTATATAGACAATGTTCAGATTACTGTTGCCGAAAATGATGGAATCGGTATCCGGGGCGATTATTACGATCGAGCCGGGGCAATGCGGGACATGATCCAGAGCCATCTTTTGCAGATGCTGGCTGTTACAGCCATGGAACCTTTAAAGTCGATAGATGAAGAACGAATTGTTAGCAGTAAGGTTAACCTGATTAGAGCAATCAGTCCCTGGCCGGGCAAAAAATCAGAACCGACAATGGTGCTGGGCCAATACAGGGGTTACCGGGAAGAGGAAGATGTAGCCGCTGATTCATTAACAGAAACTTATACTGCCTTAAAACTGGCGGTAAACACTCCCCGCTGGCAGGGGGTGCCATTTTACCTCAGAACAGGTAAAATGCTGGGAGAAAAACAGGCCCGGGTTTCAATTCAATTCAAAGAACCCGGAAATAATAATATTAAATTAATCCTGGATACCCTGGGGCTTGAGAGAAACCCGCTACTGAACCTTTTGGTCATCAAGGTCCAGCCGCAGGAAGGCCTGGCTTTTCAATTCAATATTAAGAAGCCGGGATCGCCAAGTGAGATAGTCCCGGCAGAAATGGATTTTTGCCAGCCCTGTGCCTTCCTGATCAACTCCCCTGAAGCATATGAACGATTAATCGAAGATGCTATTCAAGGGGATAAGTCGAGATTTAGCAGCTGGGATGAAATAGAGAGTTCCTGGATCCTTATTGATCAGTTATTTGAGAGCTATAAAAAAGCATCAGCTAAGCCATATATTTACGAGCCTGAAAGCTGGGGGCCTCAGCAGGCTGAAGCCATTCTAACCGGACAAAAGGTCAAATGGTGGGCATGAAAGGACTAACAGCTGTGGATATCTATGATATTTCAATGACTATTGAACCTTCGATGGCAGTGTATAAAAACAGGGATGAAAAGAAACCCCGTTTTATAAATACTCGCAGTTTCAGTAATAATTCAGTATTTGAAACTCGCCTTGATCTTGACCTGCACAGTGGTACACATGTTGATATGCCATTACATGTTTTACCGGATGGTTCTGACTCAGACAACTGGCGTGAAAATAATTTTTTTACCCCAGCCCTGGTGCTCGATTTCAGCGACCTTCAAAAAGATCGAATCGGGGAGCTCGAGCTGCACATGAAAGAGAAGGAGCTTATCAAAGCTGGTTTATCTATTAAACCGGGTTTTGCAGTACTTTTAAAAACAGTGAATTCCAGGAGCGAGCATTTCAGCTTTCAGTTTACATTCCTGGAAGCCGGTGGAGCAGCATACCTGGCTGACAAGAAAATTTCCGGGGTGGGTTTGGATGCACTTGGTATTGAACGGGATCAACCGGGACACCTGACTCACAAAACACTTCTGACCCGCGGCATCTGGATTCTCGAGGGTCTGAGGCTGGAGAAACCCCGGCAGGGTTTATATACCCTGGCCTTACTACCGCTGAAAATTGGCGGGGTTGAGGCGCTGCCCGCGCGGGCATTGTTGTTGCCTTTTGATCAGGAAATATGCAGAGTCTGACATAGTGATATAATAATTAAATTATCCCGCATGATTAACCGGTTTTGATTTGAACTTCAAAGGATGCAGCTAAGATGGAACTTACTACATTGCACGTTGCAGGTATGGTTCTGGCCATACTTGCTGTATTTGGAATAGGTATTTATTCAGGCCGCAAAGTCCATACTGCTCTTGATTTTTCGGTAAGCGGGCGAAAAGCCGGATCCTTTTTGGTTATGGGTACAATACTGGGCACACTGGTTGGGGGAGCCTCAACAATAGGGACAGCTCAGCTGGCTTACATTTATGGGCTCTCGGCCTGGTGGTTTACCCTCGGTGGGGGGATTGGCTGTCTGATCATTGCACTATTCCTGGTTGGGCCGATGCATAAAACCCGCTTTGAAACTATTCCGCAGTTCATTTCATCAGGTTATGGCAATTGGGCCGGTGTGTTGGCTGCTTTATTCGTCTCGATCGGCATGTTTATTAATATTATGCCCCAGATATTCTCATCAGTGGCCCTGTTAACTTCAATGTTTACCATTGATTTGAGCCTGGCAGCGGTTCTTACTGTAATTCTGGCAGTCTTGTACGTTGTCTTTGGCGGAGCCTGGGGGACCGGACTGATGGGAGTAACCAAGATTATGCTGACCTGTTTGGCCATGATTGTTGCCGGGTTTGTCTCCCTTTTCCTGGCCGGTGGACCGGTTGCCATCAGCACTTATTTTCCTCCTTTTCCCTGGTTCAGCCTATTTGGTCGCGGTGTGAATACTGATTTGGCAGCAGCTTTTTCGCTCATGGTCGGTGTGTTATCCAGCCAGATATATTTTCAGGGAATTTTCAGCAGCCGTAATGTAAAAGCAGCGCGTAACGGGGCTTTGCTCAGCGCTGTTTTAGCTCCGCTTATTGGTTTAGGTGGTATATTAGTTGGTCTATATATGAGAATGAACTACCCCGATATCAATCCGGCCCAGGCCCTGCCACTATTTGTGATTAATCATTTGCCGGCCTGGTTTTCCGGGATTGTCCTGGCCACACTGCTTCTTGCCGCAATTGGAACCGGAGCCGGACTGACCCTGGGAGTAAGCACCATGTTAAACCGTGATATCTACCTGCGCCTCAGGCCGGAAGCAGATGACAGGCAGGTTTTAAAAGTTTTTCGTGTTTTTATAGTTTTGGTTCTTTTTACTGCACTGGCTATTGTTCTTTTCGTGGACGGTAATGTATTGATTCTCAGCTGGAGTTACCTTTCACTGGGGTTGCGTGGGGCAACAATTTGTTTCCCGCTACTTTCTGTTATATTTTTCAGGGGCAGAATTTCAAGAGCAGCCGGTACTATGTCCGTTATTGCCGGGCCCCTGATAGTAATAACGGGAACTTTGCTGGGCAGCAGTTTAAACCCCCTTTACCCTGGTTTGGCAGCAAGTTTTTTAATACTTTTAATAGATATAATCTTCAACAGGAACAATAATATCGGTAAAGATGCTAAATTATAATAAGTGCAGGTTTATTGCCAAAGAATCGTTAATATAATATTCAGGCTCTCAGGTTTATACGCTGGGCCGGGTTTGATATAAATAATAAACAGAGGTTAAGGAGAATTTTTAAGATGAGTAATATGAAAGAGCTGCCTGATGGCAATCGTGTTGTAATTACCGTTATTGGTCCTGACAGGGTTGGGATTATTGCCGCTGTTTCGGCCATCCTGGCCGAGAATGGTGTCAATATACTTGATATCAGCCAGACTATCATGCAGGAGTTTTTTGTCATGGTCCTGGTGGCTGATCTGGCAGATTCATCAATCGATCTGGTGAGTTTAAAAGAAAAACTGGCTCAAAAGGGTGAAGAACTGCAGGTTAGGATTGATACTCAGCATGAAAACGTTTTTAACTTCATGCACCGTATTTAACAGGAGGAATAGTATATGTTGACAATTGAAGAAATCCTGGAAACAATCAAGATGGTCCAGGAGGAAAACCTGGATATCAGGACTATAACAATGGGCATCAGTTTACGCGATTGCAGCGCTGAAGACCATAAAATTGCCTGCAGTAAAATTTATGATAAAATAACCCGTCTGGCCGGCCGCCTGGTGGAGACCGGTGACTATATATCACGTGAATATGGCTTACCTATTGTAAATAAAAGAATATCTGTAACACCGATAGCCCTGGTAGCGGAGGCTGGTGATGTTGAAAACTACCTTGACTATGCCAATGCTCTTGATCGTGCGGCCAAGGAAGTTGGTGTAAATTTTATCGGCGGGTTTTCCGCCCTTGTCCATAAAGGTTTTACCGGCGGGGATAAAAAGTTAATAGATTCGCTTCCCGCTGCACTAAGCTCTACCGAAAGAGTATGCGCGTCTGTGAACGTGGCTACTTCCAGGGCTGGCATTAATATGGATGCGATAAACATGACAGCTGGAGCAATAAAAAAGATCGCTGAATTAACTGCAGATAAGGATGGCATTGGTTGTGCCAAACTGGTTGTTTTTGCTAATGTTCCGGAGGACAATCCTTTTATGGCAGGAGCTTTTCATGGAATCGGTGAACCGGATTGTGTGATTAACATGGGGGTAAGTGGTCCAGGGGTGGTAAAAAGTGCAATCAACAGGGCTGGTCAGGTGGATCTCGGTACACTCTCGGAAACAATTAAAAAAATGGCTTTTAAAATTACCCGTATGGGTGAGCTTGTGGGCAGGACAGCCGCTGAACGCCTTGGGGTACCTTTTGGTATTGTTGACCTCTCCCTGGCCCCTACACCTGCTGTTGGAGATTCCGTCGCGGAGATTCTTGAGGAAATCGGGCTTGAACGCTGTGGTGCACCGGGTTCTACAGCTGCCCTGGCCTTGCTCAACGATGCGGTAAAGAAGGGTGGGGCGATGGCTTCATCTTACGTGGGCGGGCTTTCCGGTGCTTTTATCCCCGTCAGTGAGGATGCGGGAATGATCAATGCTGTTGATGATGGAGCACTGAATATTGAAAAGCTGGAAGCAATGACAGCAGTCTGTTCTGTTGGCCTGGATATGATTGCTGTTCCAGGAGATACTTCTGTTGAAACAATAGCGGCAATTATAGCCGATGAGTCGGCAATAGGAGTTTTCAATCATAAAACTACTGCAGTAAGAATTATACCGGCAGTGGGGAAAAAGGTTGGTGACAGGGTTGAGTTCGGCGGACTGTTGGGCCGGGCTCCTGTAATGGCAGTAAATACATTTTCTGCAGAAAAATTTGTTAGGCGGGGAGGACGTATCCCGGCGCCGATCCATAGTCTGCGCAATTAAAATAAAAGAATTGTTATTGTAAACATAACGCCGTGAAGGGAACCTCACGGCGTTATTAAACCCAGATCAGTTTATTTAATACCGGTAAATTTTTCTCTTAGCAGTTTTTCTAAATCCTCTTCAAAACCAATTGGTTCATGCTGTTCCAGGATACGCCTGGCTTCTTCATGGGCCCGGGTGTGTGTATCTTTTTGCCCTTCTTTTTCCCAGATAATGCGCTGCTGGCGATCAGCAAGTTTGGGGAAATAGAACTCATTTCGCACATGTTCAACAGTATGAGAATGATCTAGGAAATGACCCCCTGGGCCTATTTCTTCAATGATGTCAACGGCCAGGGTATTTTTACTAACCTCCACACCTTTAACCGCTCTTAGTATCATACCGACTGAATCATTATCAACTACCATTTTTTCATAGGAAAGGGTTGTGCAAAACTCAAGCAAACCAAAAGCGTCGTGGATGTAGTTGCACCCAGACAGGGCAACCACCATGGCTGTATTGGCACTTTCATAGCCGGCCTGGGCATCTACTGTTTTTGAATCCGACATGCCCCCGGTTCCATACATCGGAATTTTATAATATTGGGACATCTGGGCACAGCCGGCATTGATCAGGGCTGATTCAATGTTTCCAGCCATGTAGGTGCCTGTGCGCATATCCATGATACTTGATGTTGAGCCGTAAATTGTTGGATTCCCAGGGTTGATTAGCTGAGTTAGGATTAATCCGCCTAATGATTCAGCATTATTCAGGGTGATTGTACCGGCCAGGGTAACCGGCGAATTAGCCCCGGCAAGTGGTTCAGATGGAGTAGCCAGAGGCAGGCCGTAACGGGCTACTTCAATTAAAAAGTCGGTATAGGTTACCTCCATTAAAAGTGGGCTCATCATCAGGGTGATAAAGGAGACAAAGGGGCGTTCTAACAGTTTTTCTTTGCTGCCTGCAATATCTTCGGACATTTTAATTACCGATTTTAAACCGTCCATGGTGTAGATGCCGCCCATGACATGCTTGGAGGTGTTTCTAAAAGCATGAAAGAAGCGGTTGATATCGACCTCTTCTTCCTTGACATCGTTGGGGTAGCAGTTAATAACAAAAAAAGCGATGTTCTCCAAAGCATCGGTCATTTTAGCATAACCTGCAACATCTCTTACTTCGGTCAGGCGCTTCTTACCATTATCCAGGTCAAGGGTGTTTAAGACAGTGCCTCCGGTGCCGAGATGGACGTTGGAACCCTCCAGTAATAAATCATTTTTTTCATCCCGTCCACAGAGAACAATCTTTGAGGGGGTGGAGTCAATAGCTGCTTCAATCATTCCCCTGGGAATCTTTACTGTTTTGTTCTCTTCATCAATCACAGCACCTTTTTCTTTAAAAATCTGCCGGGCGGCTTTATTATGCATCTTTATGCCTACTTTTTCTAAAAGGTACACAGTTGATTCATGTACTTCTTCAACTTCACTGCTGCTAAATACTTTGTAACTACCGCCCTTATAATGTTTAAACATGACAGCCTCCTTTCAGTTCGTCTAAAATGTTTTCTTTGGTGGCTAGAATATCATATATTGTTGATTGTGCAAAATGTGTTTAGGTTATTGCCCGGGAAATGATTAAATAGACATTATTCACTTTAAACCGGGGCAGTTGAACATAGGTCTTTCATTTCTAAACTGAAAGGAAATAGTAGCTCCCCGTTGAATAAATAAATTTATCAGTTTCTGTTCATGCCAGAGGAGGTAGAAACATGTGTGACACGATGGTTGCCTTAGGTAATTCAACAAAAAGCGGGAAGGTAATATTTGCTAAGAACAGCGATCGCCAACCTAATGAACCATTGCTAACAGTAAGGGTGCCGCGTAAAAAATATAAAGCCGGAGATAAAGTTAAGTGCACATATATTGAGATTGATCAGGTTGAAGAAACATACGAAGTTTTGCTAATGAAGCCTTCATGGATTTGGGGTGCTGAAATGGGGGCTAATGAATTTGGTTTGAACATTGGTAATGAGGCAGTTTTTACCCGTGAAAAAAAGGGTCCGGAAGCACTGCTTGGCATGGATATGCTGCGATTGGCTCTTGAGCGCTGTCGCAACAGCGAAGAAACACTTGGCTTCCTTGTAAAACTGCTTGACCGATACGGCCAGGGTGGAAACTGTGGCTATCGAAAAAAATTTTATTATCACAACTCTTTTTTAATTGCCGATCCCTTTGATGCATGGGTTCTGGAAACTGCAGGAAAATACTGGGCTGCTGAGAAAGTTTATAATGTCAGGTCGATATCAAACCGTTTAAGTATAGGTAGCAATTATGACCTGGCTCATCCTGATCTGGTTAAGCATGCCGTTGAAAAAAAGTGGTGTAAAAGTGAAGACGATTTTAATTTTGCCCATTGTTACAGTGAGCCGGTATTTAGCCATTTCAGTGGTTCTGGGTCCAGGGGCAGCAGTAGTTCATGTATTCTGGAAAGTGAAAAGGGATCAATAAACCTGCAGACTATGAAAAAAATCCTTCGTTCGCATGAAAAAGGAGTTGAAGGCAGACAGTTTACCAGGCATTCCCTGAAAAGTGTTTGCATGCACGGAGGGTTCATTTTTGGAGATCATACTACAGGCAGTTATATTGCAGAAATAGGAGAGAACAAGTCAACTTATTTGGTAACAGGTTGTTCCACTCCTTGCCTTGCCTTGTTCAAGCCGCTCTGGATGCCCGGAGAAAGTGGTTTTGCATATAATGAGAATGATACGGAGAAGGCTCTGGAATTCTGGTTGAAACGCGAATTATTTCACAGGGCTGTATTGGAAAACAGGGTTCCTGATTTTAATGATTACCTTAAAGAAAGGGACTGTATCGAAAATAATTTAGATCAACGCTTAAGTAAGGTAGATATAGAGAATACGGAGCCTTATGAACTAGGTAAAATTAGTTCTGCTGCGTTAAAAGAAGAGGAAAATTTGCTAGATAAATACTACGACAAAATCAATGGGGCCGGGTTGCCAGCCCATATTAAAGGTAACGCTTATTTTCGTTCTTACTGGCGCTGCCAGACGCAAGACCTGGTCAGGCAATAAAAAGGCAGTAAAGCCTTCAGGGGGAAAGCCTTTACTGCCTAAATACTAAACCCAGCCCCGTACTTTCATGGCACTGGCCAGTCGTTTAACAGCAACAGTGTAAGCAGCCTGCCGCATATTAATATTGTTCTTTTCAGAAGCATTTAGGACAGAATGATAAGCTGCAGCCATTTTCTTCTTGAGTTTGTCAAACACCTCTGCTTCATCCCAGTAAAGCATGCTGAAGTTTTGAACCATTTCAAAATAGGAAACAGTTACTCCTCCGGCGTTGCAGAGAAAATCAGGGAGGACCTGGATACCTTTTTCATATAAAATATCATCGGCATCCGGTGTGGTTGGTCCGTTGGCCATCTCAGCGACTATTTGAGCTTTAACAGAATCAGCATTTTTCCTGGTGATAACATTCTCTAATGCGCTGGGGCAGAGAATATCGACATCAAGTGCAAACAATTCCCCGTTATTTACCGGTTCGCTACCGGGGAAATCTTTAACTGAGCCGGTTTCTTTTTTATGTTTATTAAGTACGACGGGGTCAAGGCCATTTTTGTTATAAACCCCGCCTTTCTGATCTGTTACGGCGACAATTTTACAGCCGAATATATCATTGGCCAGAAAAGCCAGGTTGTAACCTGCATTTCCAAAACCCTGGATTGCAATTGTTGCTTCATGCAAGTTGAGCCCAGCCGTTTTCGCCGCTTCTACTATCACGTAGAGGCCACCTCTTGCGGTAGCCGTATTTCTCCCGATTGAACCGCCGACATCAAGAGGCTTGCCGGTAATAACACCAAACTGATTTTTCCCGGCTATTTTGGAGAATTCATCCATCATCCAGGCCATGATCTGCGGGTTTGTATATACATCAGGGGCGGGAATGTCTTTATCTGGCCCGATAAAGTTCCATACCCTTTCTACATAGCCCCTGCTTAAACGTTCCAGTTCTCCGGCGGACATTTCTTTAGGGTTACAGATGATACCTCCCTTGGCACCACCCAGGGGTAGCTCGAGGAGGGAACACTTCCAGGTCATCCAGGCAGCAAGTGCCCTGATTAAATCAATGGTTTCTTCAGGGTGGAAACGGATGCCGCCCTTGGTTGGACCAAGCACATCGTTATACTGAACCCTGAATCCTTTAAAAATTTTTAACGTTCCATCATCCATGCGTACAGGAATAGCAACCTGAATTTCACGCATGGGATTACGGATCATCTCCAGGACATCATCAGGTAAATCAAGCAACCTGGCGCAGCTATCACACTGCTTTTGAACATTCTCAAAAGGGTTATCAATGTCATTTTCTACCGTACTGCCATGCTTCGAATCTGTCAAAATAAGTCACACCTTTCGCTGTTGTTAGGATACGGTATCAGTTTTATTGAAAGAAAAATTTCTTATTAATATACCTGTTTAAGCAGATCTTGTCAAAAAATCTTTTGATAATACTCTAACTTTTCTTGCAGTGGAAGGGGTCTCGGGTTTTTTAGAGAATTATGTTAAGCAATAGAAGCAAGCAGGGAAAAGGAAAAAGAATTATTTTTCAGGAAATTCCTGGTTTGGCAAAATGAATTAAACCATTGTTATGCAAAACCAGGATTTTTTCAAGATTTATTGGTAGTAAACTGTTGTTTGCCGGCAGGCTGTTTAAAGAATGTAAAACAATATTACAGCTACCGAAGGGTGGTTTAAAATGCGTATATTTAGTGGCCATATCATCTGTTGTGATGAACAAAATACTGTCAATAAATACCTGGTAGAAGACGAGGGAAGGATCATTTATATCGGGAATAAATTGCCTGCTTCCTGCACTGGCAATACAGAAACCGTTGAATTAGGAAGTAAGGCTTTGCTGCCGGCTTTCGGGGATGGGCATATTCATTTTTCGAACTGGGCATTTTTTAACACGACATTTGATGTACGATTTGCCGGAACTTTAAATGATATTGCTCCAATTATAAAGCGTTATGCCAAAAAAAACAGGAGAGTTAAAGTTCTTTTTGGCTTTGGGCACTCGATGCATTCGGTTGAAGAAAAACGGTTGATCACTAGAAGTGAACTTGATCAGATCATAAAGGACCGGCCTGTTTATCTTGTTTGTTACGATGGGCATTCTGCAGTGGCTAATACAGCGGCAATCGGGATGCTACCAACAAAAATTCGTTCCAGGCGGGGATTTGATCTTGAAAGCGGTTACTTAACCCGGGAAGCCTTTTTAGAAGCAACAGATTACATATCAGGCCGAATTCCTGTCACTGCTTTACTTAAAGCAATCAGAAGAGGTTTTGATACCCTGGCTGATAATGGTGTTGGTTTGATACACGCTGTAGAAGGGGTGGGGTTCCCCAGGGATCTTGATGTCGATTTACTGCGCTTTCTTGGTCGGGGAGCTCTTCAGGAGTTGCGTATATACTTTCAAACCCTTGAAGTTGATAAGGTAATTAACAGGGGGCTTCCCCGAATCGGTGGTTGTTTCTCCTGTGCCCTTGACGGTTGTTTCGGGGTTAAAGATGCTGCCCTCCTTGAGCCGTATGAAGATGATCCCGAAAATACGGGTATATTGTATTACGAAGATAAAAATATCAGAGATTTTGCCATCAGGGCTAACAGGCAGGGGCTGCAGATCCAAATGCATTGTATTGGTGATGCAGCAGTAGTTCAGGCAGTTAATGCCCTGGAGGCGGCACTGGAAGATACCCCGCGGTTGGATCACCGGCATACCCTGATTCATGCCTGCTTGATTCCGGATCAGTCTATGGAAAAGATTGCCAGGTTGAAAATTGGAGTAACCCTGCAGCCATCATTTTTGATATCAAAGCTTGAGCCTGGAAGCTACCTGGTCAGTATTCTTGGTGATCGTACTGAAAGAGGATCACCAATAAGAACAATGCTTGATATGGGTATTAAGGTTAGCGGAGGATCGGATGCACCCGTTGAAGCTCCAAAACCGATTGAAGGAATTTACGGAGCTTGTAATCATAGCAATCCGCAGCAGTCTGTTTCTATCCAGGAAGCGCTGCGCATGTTTACTTATAATGTTGCTTACACATCATTTGACGAGGTTGAGCGGGGTAGCCTGGAAAAGGGTAAAATTGCCGATATGGTAGTTTTAAACCGTAACCCACTTGAATTGGATACCAAGGAATTACTGAAGTTGAAGGTGGAAAAATTATATCTCTCCGGAATTGAGTACCGGAAAGGAAGGAAAACCACTGATTTAATTGTAAGCAGTATTAAAAATCGGAAAAGAATGGTTTAACATGGGGTTTACATGCAGTAGCCTGTGCTCTTTATCTTTTGCCTTACTTATGGTGCAGGTTATTCCTATTGGTTGGAGAATTATTTAAGAATCATTGTATTTGGTATTCCAGGAGGTTTCCTGTGAAAAGCAGAAATAATAATTTAGAGCTTACAACCGAGCAGCAGTTTATCGCTTATCTAAATGCAGTACAGGAAGGGATCTCTATTCTCGATAAGGATCTCAATATTGTACGTGCTAATAAGATTCTGGAAGACAGGATAGCAAAGGGCATGAAACTCTCTGGTAAAAAATGCTATTCTGCTCTCCACGGACGCAAAGAACCCTGTGATAATTGCCCCAGCATAAAAGCGATGCTGGACGGAAAAACTCATCGGCAAGATGTTGAGGTAATAAAAGCAAACAAAAAATACTGGGCAGAGGTATTTTCATACCCGATTAAGGATGAAAATGGTAATATAATTGGCGCCATAGAATACTCCCGTGATATCACCTTCCGTAAAAGAAGTGAGGAAGCGCTAAAAGAACGAGAACAACTTTACCGGACCACACTCTACAGTATAGGTGATGCTGTAATTACTTCGGATTGCTCGGGACGAATATTGAGCATGAATCCGATTGCTGAACAGCTAACCGGTTGGAGCGAAAACGAAGCAAAAGAAAAGCCTGTTCCTGATATATTCAGGATTATCAATGAGCAGACCAGGAAATCCGCAGATAATCCTGTCGAAAAAGTATTAAAAGAGGGTAATATAGTCGGACTTGCCAATCATACTGTATTGATTTCCAAAAATGGACATGAATATCCTATAGCTGATAGCGGGGCACCAATTAAGAATGATGAAGGTGAGATAACAGGCGTTGTCCTTGTCTTTAGAGATATGACGGAAGAGCTGAAAATGAGCAAAGAACTTGAGGACAGCGAAAAAAAATATAGAATGCTGGTTGAACAGTCTACGGAAATGTTGAATGTAAATGATTTAAACGGAATCATCCTGGAAGTTAACAGGAAAGCTCTTGAGATGACAGGTTATTCAAAAGAAGAATTACTGGGAATGTCTGTTTTTGATTTTTTAGCCAATGAAACAGACCAGGCCCAGGTTAAAAACGAGTGGAGTAAATGGCCACCATATGGTGAGAGCAAGGTCCTTGAGGCAATTCATAAGAGAAAAGATGGCTCTACTTTTCCGATTGAGTTTAGTGCCAGAAAAATTATATACAACAACCAGCAAGCTGTGCTTGCCCTGGCCCGTGATATTTCTGAACGTAAAAAAATCGAATATCTGTTGGAAGAAAGCAGGGATTGGTACAGGGCCCTGGCTGAGGATATTCCGGCCCTGATCACCAGGATTTCGCCGGAAGGAATTGTTACCTACGTTAATTCTGCATCAGCCGAAATAATCGGCCTGCCAATTGATCAAATAATCGGCAGTGATTTTTATTCCCTCGTTCCCGAGGACTACAGGAAAACGGTAATTAAAGCATTTACCTCTCTTACCGTTGAACAACCTATTGTTGTTTACGAACATTATAACAGGGCCCGCCTGTTCAGGTGGAAAAACCGTGCAGTATTTAAACCGACAGGTGAATTGAAAGAGTATTTTACCATTGGTGAGGAGATAACCGAACAGCGAAAAGCGGAAGAAGATCTGCGTGAAAGTAATAAACGCAACAGGGCCCTTGTTGAAGCTATACCGGATTTGATATTTCGTTATGACCGACGAGGCAATTATCTCGATGCTGAAATTAAAGATGTTAACAGGCTTACTGAAAAGGCGCAGCAGTTGTACAGGGACAACAAATTGATCGGTTTAAATATTGATAATGTTCTTAATCCTGAACTTCTCGAGATGGTGCGCGAAAAGATTGCACAGGTTCTTGAAACCGGGGAGTTGCATGTCCTTGAATACAGTTACCTGGTGGATGGATCACCAAGATATCATGAGGCCAGAATGGTTAAGTCGGGTCCGGATGAAGTGACTTCAATCGTCAGGGATATTACTGACCGCAAGAGCACCGAGGAAGCCCTTCGCTACCAGCTGCATTTCGAAAAGATGGTGGCGGAGATATCATCGATTTTTGTCAATATGCCGGCAGATCGTCTTGGAGAAGCAATAGAGCATGTTTTAAAAAAAGCGGGACAATTTTTTATGGCAGATAGAAGTTATCTTTTCCGGTTCAGTGACGATCGCAATCATGTGTCTGTGCTGTATGAATGGTGTGCAGAAGGAGTTTCTTCTCAGCTAAAACGAAATCTGTTTCTTCCTGTTGATAATACTCCCTGGTGGATAGATCAGCTATTACAGAAAGAATATGTGCATATTCCGGATGTTGATGAACTACCTGTGGAAGCCGATAAAGATAGGTTGGATTTTAAAATTGAGGAAATCAAATCTCTCTTGTCTCTGCCGCTGATTAAAGAAGGGCAGATGATCGGGTTTTTTGGATTTGATGCTGTCAAAAAGAAAAAAAGTTGGAACGAACAGCAGATTAACCTGGTAAAAGTGATTGCTGAAATAATTGCCGGAGCGTTATCCAAGTATGAAGTCGAAGAAGCATTGAAAGAGTCAGAGGAACGTTACAGGGAAATCCTGGCAACGATTGAAGAAGGCTATTACGAGGCTGATTTAAGCGGAAAAGTTACCTATTGCAATGATGCAGCCTGCCGTCTCTTTGGAGGATATAGTAAAGAAGAAATTGTCGGATCCAGTTATCACAAGTTTTATAAAAATCCTGCAAAAGCTTATGAAAAATTTCATAATGTATATTTAACCGGAAAAGCCGAGCGCGGCCTGATTCTTGAAATGATCAGAAAAGATGGCAGCATTGGTTTTGGTGAACTTTCCATATCCCTGATTAAAAATAAAGAAGGTAAGGCAATCGGTTTTAAGGGAATTGGTAAAGATGTTACAGATCGAATTGAATATGAAAAAAAACTGGAGTATTTAAGCCTGCATGATCAGTTAACCGGTATTTATAACCGGGCATATTTTGAGACAGAGTTGAACCGGTTGGACAACAGCAGGGATTACCCAATAACGATTATTTCAGCCGATTTGGATGGACTGAAGTTAATCAATGATACCATGGGTCATGATGCAGGAGATAGGCTGTTGGTAAAGTGTGCGGAACTCCTGCGCGATTCGCTTCGCCAGTCTGACATTGTATCGCGGGTAGGAGGAGACGAATTTTCTGCAATATTGCCAAATACTGGTAGAGATATCGGCGAGACCATTGTTAAAAGGATGCGTGAAAAAATCAACAACTATAACCTGGAAAACGAAGAACTGCCTCTGGGTGTTTCACTCGGAGTGGCAACCCTGGACAAGGGCAGCGAAGGTTCGTTAAAAGCCCTTTTTAAGCGAGCTGACGATATGATGTACAGGGATAAACTTTATCGCAGCAGTAGCAGCCGGGGCAAGATAGTCCAGAGTTTGCTGGCTGCTCTTGCTGAACGAGATTATATTACTGAAGGTCATGCCAGACGCCTTGAAGAACTATGCCGTGCAATTGGAGAAAAAATGAACCTTAGTTCTCACCAACTTTCCGACCTGGCCCTGCTGGCCCAGGTTCATGACCTGGGAAAGGTTGGGATTCCTGATCATATCCTTTTTAAGCCAGGGCCCTTAACCGAGGACGAATGGGAAATTATGAGGAGTCATCCGGAAAAAGGCTATCGAATTGCTTCTTCTTCGCCTGATTTAGCCGGTATTGCTGAGTTTATTCTGAAGCATCATGAGCGCTGGGACGGCAGTGGCTACCCGCTTGGTTTGAAAGAGACTGAAATACCGGTAGAGTGCCGTATATTAGCAATTGTTGATGCGTATGACGCAATGACCAACAAGCGCCCCTATAATATTACCAAGTCTACAGAAGAAGCGGTGGCAGAGTTAACAAGGTTCGCTGGAATCCAGTTTGATCCGGATATAGTTGACGTGTTTCTTTCGGTCCTGGAAGAGGAAATTGATTAGATGAAACAACTTACTTTACCAGGTGGGGACATTCTTACCTGTGATGATCGCTCCACAATAATAAAAATGTCCGGATTGCGAAGAGTCCTTAGCACGTCCTTCTTAAACGGTGGAATGCGGGATGATCTGAACACCCTTTTTAATTACAGCGAAATATATGGTAAAGCCGATGAGCGTTGCGAAATGCGAGCTCCGACTTGTGAAGGCCATATTCGTATAATAGCTGAAGAACTTGGTTTAGATCCCAGCCATACAACAGGATTAAGCACAGCGGCGAAAATGAAGTATGTGCAGGTTAAACAGGCAGGTTATGATGATTTTAACCTGGCTGTGGTAGTTACAGCTGGTCTGGACGTGAGCGGGAACAGAATTGGCGACCCGACAGGATGGCATGAAAAAAAAGGGGTGCCCATGCCTGCCTATGCGGGTACAATAAATATTATTCTTCATGTAGATGCCTGTCTGACCAGTGGAGCGATGGCCAAGATGCTTACCCTCTGCAGTGAAGCAAAAACAGCTGCTCTGCAGGAAGTTTTAGCACCCAGCTGTTTTTCAGATGGTCTGGCAACCGGTTCAGGCACAGATGGGGTTATTGTTGCCTGCAGCCTTGAATCACCTGTTAAACTTACTAACGCAGGTTCACATTTTAAACTGGGGCAATTGACAGGTAACCTGGTGAAGGACTCAGTTATTTCTGCCCTTGTTGCTGAAAACGGTTTTAAAGCTTATGCTCGCGGCAATCTGCTGAAAAGGGTAAGCCGGTTTGGTATAGACAAAAAAGCACTCTGGGTGGAATACTGCAGGCTGAGCGAAAGTGGCAAGGCCGATATAGATGTATTCAACGCCATGCTCAAGCGGCTCAATGAGGATGAAAGTCTGATCCTCAAGGTTACACTGTATGGACACCTGATCGACCTGTTAAATTGGCGGTTGATTGATACCGGTGATGCTCTTGATGCGGCATCCGATATTCTTTCTTTTAATAACGGAGCGATGGAAGAGATATTACTACTGAGCAAGAATATCTCCCTGGGGAAAAGTACCCTGGCACTTGCCCTGCAGTCTTTGCTGTTGCGAACCCTAAGCCGCTTGCTTGTTGAGATGTAGAATGGTTTATAGAGGGTTCTTAAATATTTTTTCTGGACATGTTTTCAGGCCTGTGTTAAGATAAATAAAATTAAATATATACTTTCAGGTGCCCGTTAAGGGTGAATAGGGAAACCGGTGAAAATCCGGTGCGATCCCGTCACTGTAAGCAGGAGCCGAACCCAGTTACCCACTGGCAAAGAGCCGGGAAGGGGGGGGAGGTGATGACTGTAAGCCAGGAGACCTGCCTGAATGTCGCAACGTTCCCCTTCGAGTGAAAGGGCTGGTCGCGTAAGTAAGCGCCGTGCACACATTCACTGGCGCTATTTTAATGAAGAATAATTCTTCGGCAGCCTGACAGGGGAGCCGGAGATTTTTTTTATGGAGGTTTAAGCATGTCTTTCTTTTGTCCACTAAGCATCGATATGTCTAACCGGGACTGCCTGGTAATTGGTGGCGGGCGGGTTGCCATGCGTAAGGTTAATTTTTTACTTGACCACAACGGAAAAGTAACTGTAGTTAGCCCAGTGCTTAATTCCAATTTGAAAGAATATCTAACAGAGGGGGAAATAACTTATATAGCTGATATTTATCGGCCTGTTTATCTGGCAGACCGGTTTTTGGTAATCTGCGCTACCAATGATCCCCTGGTTAATCATACAGCTGCTCAGGACTGCCACTCTAAAGGAATACTTGTTAATACAGTTAATGAGCAGGAAAACTGCACATTCTTGATCCCGGCCCAGTTTAAAAGAGGTTTGCTTGGTATTGCGGTTTCCACAAGCGGGGCAAGCCCTGCTTTGGCCCGCAGAATAAGAGATAACCTCAAGGAACAATTTGGTCCTGAATATATACAATACAGTCATTTTTTATTTAATACACGCCCGTCTATTATGGCCCGGGTTAAAGATAACAAACAACGCAGAATTATTCTGGAATACCTGGCAGACGGTTCATTTTTCAAGGAATTTCTCAACATGACTGAAATGGAAGCGAAACTATTTACGGAAGAACTGATTACAAGTGGTGGATCATTATCTAATACGGGCGAATGCGGGGTTAATAAATGCAAAAGGTAATAATCGGCACCAGGAGTAGCCGTTTGGCCCTGGTTCAGGCTGATATGGTGTGCTCGGTACTAAAAGCAAAATTTAACAATGTCAGTTTTTCAATAAAAACTATTAAAACAACCGGCGATTTAATTACGGATGTTCCTTTAGAAAAAATTAATGACAAGGGAGTGTTTATTAAGGAGCTGGAACATGCTCTGCTCGATGGAGAAATTGATCTGGCAGTTCACAGCATGAAAGATATGCCGACTATACTTCCACCTGGTCTGATTATCGGAGCTATTCTTAAACGGGAAAAACCATGGGATGTTTTTATCGGAGCTTCCCGGGAGATTAAAATGGCCAACCTGGCACCCGGTACTAAAATTGGCAGCAGCAGCCTCAGGCGCAGGGCACAACTTAATCATCATTATCCTCATCTTGAGATATGCTCTATTCGCGGAAATCTTGAGACCCGTTATCAGAAGTTTAAGGAAGGACAATTTGATGGTTTAATTCTTGCTTATGCCGGGGTGGCTCGAATGGGTTGGGCAGACAGCATTAGCGAAGTGCTGCCGGGCAATATTTGTTTGCCGGCAGTTGGCCAGGGAGCAATAGGTGTTGAAACCCGTTTAGGCGACCAGGATTTGCTGGCAATGGTATCTGTTTTAAATTGTCCCCTTACTGCTGCAGCAGTAGGAGCAGAAAGAGCATTTTTAAAAAAGCTGGAAGGCGGTTGCCAGATTCCGATTGGTGCTCTCGCTGTTAATGAGGGTAGCTCATTAGTTCTTACCGGGTTGGTTGCTTCACTAGATGGTTCGGTAATTTTTCGTGCTACCGAAAAAGGTAACCCGGAAGATGCTAATTCTGTTGGTTTTTCACTGGCCGGAAAGTTGCTGCAGCAGGGTTGTGGCACTATTCTCGAGCAAATAAAAATGGAGTGTGTGAAAAATGAGTAGTAAAAAATCAGGGTTGGTTTACCTTGTCGGGGCTGGACCCGGTGCAGCTGATCTTATAACAGTTAAAGGTTTGCGTTGTATCAGGAAGGCCGATGTAATAGTATATGACCGCCTGGTGTCTACAAAGTTGTTAAAAATGGCTAAGGCTGATGCTGAACTAATCTATGTCGGTAAAAAACCGGGCGAACATACCATGAGCCAGGAAAGAATCAGTGATTTACTGGCAGACAGAGCCAGCCAGGGGGCTGTTGTGGTTCGCCTTAAAGGTGGAGATCCCTTTGTCTTTGGCCGCGGGGGAGAAGAGGCTCTTGTGCTGTCAGAAATGGGTATTGATTTTGAAATTATTCCCGGGATCAGTTCTGCTGTTGCCGTTCCTGCCTATGCCGGTATACCTGTTACCCTGCGGGGGGTGGCAGCAGGGTTTACCGTGGTCACCGGACATGAAGATCCGACAAAACTGGAAGGAGAACTTGACTGGCAGTACCTGGCCCGCAGCAGGGAAACCCTGGTGATACTCATGGGATTGGGAAAATTGAGGGATATTACAAAAAAACTGCTGCAGGAAGGAATGAATCCGGAGCTACCGGTCGCCTTGATTTACAGGGGGACTGAACCGAAGCAGCGGACTCTGATTGGAGCCCTCGTTAATATAGCAGACAAAGCTGACCAGGAGAACTTTGCTTTCCCGTCAGTAATAGTAATTGGAAAAGTGGTCAAAATGCGTGAAACCCTGCAGTGGTTTGAAAAAAGGTTACTATTTGGCCACCGGATAGTTGTTTCAAGAGCAGAAGAACAGGCTGACCTACTCTCCTCGCGGTTACTGGAACTGGGGGCGGAGGCCCTGGAATACCCCCTGATTAGAATTGTTCCTCCAACCGATTTCAGTGAGCTTGATCGGGCCATCGAGTCAATTGAGTGCTATGATTGGTTGATATTTACCAGTATTAACGGGGTTAAAAGCTTTTTTAACCGCATGTTCAACAATGGCTTTGATATACGCAGCATGGCCGGATTAAAAATTTGCGCTATCGGGCCAGGAACTGAAAAAGCTCTGAAAGAGAAGGGGTTAAAGGTTGAATACCGACCTGAACAGTTTCGTGCCGAAGCCCTGTTTGAACTAATTAAAGGTAAAATCAGACCGGGGGATAAAGTTCTGCTACCCCGTGCTGACCTGGCCAGGCCATTGCTTGTTGAAAAGCTTGCCCGGAAGGGTGCTCTTGTCGATAACGTTGTCGCTTATCGGACCTTGCCCGGCAAAATCGACGCTGAATCTCTTAAACAGCAATTAGCCAATCAGAAGATCGATATGATTACCTTTACCAGTTCCTCCACGGTAAATAATCTGGTCTCACTGCTTGGTAGTGATTACGAGAAATATCTTCGCAAAGTGGCCGTTGCGTCGATCGGTCCGATTACAACTGCCACTGCGATTAAACACGGAATATCTGTCGATTGCGAAGCGGATTTCTATACGATCGACGGGTTAATTGAAGCAATAATCCAATATTACTCTGGAAAGGCAGGTGGTGAGTATGCTGCCTCTGCCCGTTAAAAGGCCCCGGCGCCTTCGCGGTAGTGATAAACTACGCAGCATTGTCAGGGAGACCGCATTAACTCCCGGAGATTTTATTGCTCCTCTTTTTATTGTTAACGGAACGGGTAGAGTTGAGCCTGTGGAATCAATGCCCGGGGTATATCGTTACTCGGTTGATCTTGCCCTGAAGGAAGCGGAGCGACTGGTTGGCCTCGGGGTACCGGGGGTAATACTTTTTGGGATTCCGTCCCAAAAGGATGCCCGCGGCAGTTCTGCCTGGGATCCCGGTGAGGCAGTACAGAGTGCATTGAGAGTAATTAAGGATAAATATCCCGAAATGCTGCTGATCTCTGATGTTTGCCTCTGTGGTTACACTGATCACGGACACTGTGGATTGATTGCCGGTGGTGAAATACTTAATGATGAAACACTTGATCTACTTGCCGAAACTGCTCTTTCTCACGTTCGGGCGGGAGCCGATGCTGTGGCGCCTTCTGACATGATGGATGGCCGGGTAGCAGCGATTCGTGATGCCCTGGACAGGGAAGGTTTTATTGATAAATTGATCATCTCCTATGCCGTTAAATATGCATCTGCGTATTATGGCCCATTTCGCGATGCTGCCGCTTCTGCTCCCCGCTTTGGCAGCCGCCGGACATACCAGATGGATCCTGCCAATGTGCGTGAAGCATTACGTGAAGCCCGGTTGGATGTTGAGGAAGCGGCTGACATGATCATGATTAAACCAGCCCTGGCCTATCTTGATGTGATAAAAGCGGTCCGTAATGAAATTCACATACCCCTGGTAACTTACAACGTCAGCGGTGAATATGCCATGGTTAAGGCTGCTGCTGAACGGGGTTGGATTGAAGAAGAAGCTATAGTGCTGGAACAACTGCTGGCCATGAAGCGGGCTGGTGCTGATCTTATTGTTACTTATCATGCTTATGATGCGGCCCGGTGGTTGCAACAGTAATAAACCTGATTAGTGGGGGTTATATGAATGTATGATCAATCAAAAGCACTCCATGCAGAAGCAGTTAAAGTTATTCCCGGTGGGGTTAACAGCCCGGTGCGGGCCATGAAATCTATCATGCACCAGCCTGTTTACATCGAAAGGGGAGAAGGCAGTAAGGTCTATGATGTGGATGGTAATTGTTATATCGACTACGTGGGTTCCTGGGGACCATTGATCCTGGGGCATGCCGATCCCCGGATTGTTGCATCAATATCCAGGGTGGCGGCCAGGGGGACAAGTTTTGGTGCTCCAACTGCAATGGAAACAGAAATGGCCCTTCTGCTAACTGAAGCACTGCCATCCCTTGAGATGGTCAGGATGGTTAACTCAGGAACTGAGGCCGTAATGAGCGCTGTACGCCTGGCCCGGGGATTTACCGGTCGTTCGAAAGTAATCAAATTCGCCGGTTGCTACCATGGGCACTGCGACAGTTTTCTTATTAAAGCCGGTTCAGGCGCTGCAACGCTTGGTTGTCCCGATAGCCCTGGTATAACGGAAGGAACTGCTGCTGATACGATTAGCCTTCCCTACAACAATCTGGCTGCAGTGGAAGATGTGTTTTCACGCTGGGGAGAGGAGATTGCCGCTGTGATAGTTGAACCTGTTGCGGGCAACATGGGATTGGTTTTGCCTCTACCAGGATTCCTGGATGGTTTGCGCAGCCTGACAGAAAAATATGGTTCCCTGCTGATTTTTGATGAAATAATAACCGGTTTCCGGGTCGGTTACGGTGGATCACAGGAACATTACGGGGTTTACCCTGATCTGACCACCCTGGGGAAAATTATTGGCGGCGGTCTGCCTGTTGGTGCCTATGGTGGGCGTCGTGAAATAATGGAAATGGTTGCGCCCAGCGGCCCTGTTTACCAGGCAGGAACTCTTTCCGGTAATCCCCTGGCCATGGCAGTCGGCCTGGAAACTTTAAAAATAATAAAGAGTGGCGATTTTTATCAAAAGCTGGAACGCAAGCAAGAAAAATTGACCGCCGGCCTGGCCCTGGCGGCCAGAAAGGCTGGGGTTTCTGTACAACAGAGCGCAATTGGTTCAATGTTTGGGATCTTTTTCAACGAAAAGCGGGTTATAGATTTTGAAAGCGCTTTCACTTCAGATAAAGAAGCGTTTTCGGTGTTTTTCCGCAGCATGTTGAATAAAGGAGTATATATTGCCCCTTCGCAGTTTGAAACGGCTTTTGTATCGGCTGCACATAGTGATGAGGATATTGAAGCAACAATAGAAGCGGCAGGAGAGGCTTTTGCCGCAGTCTGTGAACGCCGGGGCATAGAAAAACGGATCTCCTGATTAAGGGCAGCGTGACAATTTCGAGCAGGCCAGGCTGATACAAAAAGATATATATTTTATTCGACAGTAACCGGGAATGTCCATGATTTTTTTGAGCAGGTCCTGACTTATGCGGGGGCACAGATTGTTTCATGTGAACGGCAAGATTTTCTTACAAGAATAATGGCGATACTTTTAATGCCCGCAGAGCACAGGTTCCACGAATATTGCAGAAAGAGGAAAACAATGCCGATTATTACTCTTGGTATAAACCATAAAACCGCATCCCTGGAAACAAGAGAAAAGGTAGCTTTTGCCGATAAACATAAGGTTGAGTTATACACCGGATTAATTGGCAGCAGTCCGGTCAGCCAATGTGTTATTGTTTCCACATGCAACCGCACCGAAATTTACGCCCTCACTGCCCATGTTTCTGACGGACATGGTGCCCTGCTAAAAATGCTTGAAACTGTTAAGGGGGTAAACTATAGCGAGCTTGAAAACTGCCTTTATTTTTACAGCGGTATTGAAGCTGTTGCTCACCTTTTCAGAGTTACTGCCGGCCTTGATTCGATGGTGTTGGGTGAAACCCAGATTTTAGGGCAGGTGAGAGAAGCCTATGAAAAAGCTGTGGAACAGGGTGTGGTTGGCAAGGAACTGCATGGTCTTTTTCAGCAGGCGGTTCGATGTGCTAAAAAGGTGCAGACAGAAACTAAAATCAATCACAATTCTGTGTCGGTCAGCTATATTGCAGTGGAGATGATCAAAAAAGAACTTGGTTCATTTACAGGGCTCAGGGTGTTGGTGATCGGGGCCGGGAAGATGTCCAGGCTAACTTTAAAGCACCTGCATGAATCAGGGGCCAGAGATATATGGATTACCAGCAGAACCTACCAGCGGGCAAAGAACCTAGCCGGGAGCTTTAACGGCCGCACCATCGATTTTAGCCGTAAAAAAGCCACCCTGCCCGCTATTGATATCATCATCAGCTCTACCGGCGCGCCTCACCTGCTGTTGCGCAAAGCAGACATGGCAGCCGTAATGAAACAGCGCAATAATAAACCGGTATTTATTATAGATCTGGCTGTGCCCCGTGATATCGAACCGGCGGTTCGCGGGTTGGCAAATGTTTACCTTTACGATATGGACAGCTTGCAGCAAGCTGCCGAAAACAACCGCCGGGGAAGAGAAAAAGACGCATCGGCCGCCAGGTCAATGGTTGCAACCGAGGCGGAAAATTTTCAGGATTGGTTGAATACTCTTGAAGTGGCTCCGGTAATCAGGGCTCTACGGCAGAAGGCCGAACAGATCCGCCGGTTTGAAGTGGATAGATTCCTGGAAAACAAATTAAGCCGTTTAAGCGAGAAGGAAAAGCTGGCTGTTGAAAATCTGACCAGGTCGGTCATGAATGCAATTTTAAAAGAACCGATTCTGCGTATCAAAGATAAAGCGTTGCAGCAGCACGAGGATGAATATGTTCAATCTTTGCTCTATCTCTTTGATCTAAAAGAAGAAAAGATCCCGGAAGAAAAGCTTGTTTGCAAAAAGGGGGTCAATTAATGGGGCAGGGTAACCATGAGCATAGAGATCTTGATAAACAGATAATCAATAGAGCCAGAATACCCTGGGAACCGCGCATAAAATTGCTGGTCGGTCTTACTTATATCCTGGGAACTGTTTCCCTGCAAAATCGGACTCTACTTGCTGCGGCACTTATCTTTGCTTTCCTTTTTGCGCTGCTTGGCGGGCTTCCCCCGGCCCAGTTAATAAAGAGGCTTGTTATTATTCTGCCTTTGCTTGTCATAATGAGTCTTCCCCTGCTATTCGGCGCCGGTTTGCCGCTGCCGCCCGACAGGATTGAAATGGTACTGCGTCTTACATTGAAAATTATCACGGCAATGATTTTTGCCCTTTTTCTTTTTATCAACCAACCGATTGAAAACCTGCTGGAGGCGCTTGAACATCTTAAAATGCCTGCAGTGGTTACAACCATTATTTATTTAGCTTACCGGTATGGTTTCCTTTTTATTCATGAAGTTCAGACAGTATTCCGAGCTTTAAAAGCCAGACTCTTTGAGGCTCGCATTAGTCGCAACTCGCTTGTAGTATACGGTGAAATTGCCGGTGGTCTTTTCATTAAGTCGCTTAACCGCTCGGAAACGGTTTACCGGGCAATGGCGTCTCGTGGTTTCCAGGGTAGGATGCCCATTGGCCGCCCGCGCCGTATTGAAAGCCTGGATCTGATCAAGGCTGCTTTCCCATTGTTTTTTATCACAATTCTTTTAGTTGCCGAACAGGTGGTGTTTTAATGTATGCCCTGGAAATAGAAAATCTGTCCTATTCCTATCCCGATCATACTCCAGCCCTGCAGGGAATAACCCTTAAAGTTAAAGAGGCAAAAAAAACTGCCATATTAGGGACTAACGGCAGTGGCAAGACAACCTTGATTTACCACATCAACGGTTTAGTCCCAGCTCAACAGGGCTGTGTCAAAGTTGGAGGGAGAATTATAAACAAAGCTAACGTTAATGATATCAGGCGTATGGTTGGCCTGCTCTTTGATAATCCTGACAACCAGCTGTTTTCAACTACCGTTTTCAGCGATATTGCTTTTGGGCCGCGTAACCTGAAACTTGATGAGGTTGAAGTTGCGGTTAGGGTTAATTCTATGTTGGCAGATTTGGGAATCATAGAACTGGCTGAAAAACCTCCTTTCAGTCTGAGTCTGGGGCAGAAAAAAAAGGCGGCTATCGCCGGTCTTATGGCAATGGATCCGCAGCTTTTAGCTTTTGACGAACCTTTTTCGGGGCTTGATCCCGTGGCAGCAAATCAGTTCCGGACTTTGCTTGATCAATTAATCAGTCGTGGAAAAACTCTTTTATACAGCACTCACGATGTTGATTTGGCTTATGCCTGGGCTGATGAAGTGGTGGTAATGAAAAAGGGTTCAATTCTAGAAGAAGGGCCGATAGATCTTTTACAGGATGAAGAATTAATGAAAAAAGCCTCTCTTCAGCTTCCCGTGCTGGCCCGCCTTTTTAAAAAAAGCAATTACTATCCGCGTACCGTTGAGGAGGCAGCCCTGCTGCTGGAAAAAGGAGTGATGCACGTAGAGAAGCCAGGTGAAACATCTACTTTTATTTGATGATAATAACAGGCTTAAAATTGTTGGCAGTACTAAAATGATCAACAGGAGGAGTTTTTAATGAAAAAGGCTTTGATACTTATAACTTTACTGGTTGTGGTTTTGATGCTGTCAGGCGGTTGTGGACAGAATACAGCTTCAGAAGTAGCGGAACATGATCAAGGGCACGAAGGTAGTGATGAGCACGGACATGAGCATGGCGAAGAATTATATGAATGGGGTGCTCTCTTTACCTTTGCTGAAGGAACATATTCAATGGATTTCCAGGAAAGCGGTGATCCATCAATGGGAGTAGTATTTTTACTTGATTCAGGGGATCGCGATTATAGTGATCACATGGCTTATCATATTTTTGAGTATGAACTGGAAGAGGTGTCTGCCGGTGGTAGCTTTGAAGTGGTTCCTGAATTTGGTTATAACCTGATTCTTAAACCGCAGGGGACAACAGTGTCATTTGTTATAACAGAGGCCGGTGATTACCTTGTTTATACGGAACATGTCCCGGATGAGTTCGACCTGGTAATCATTGATCAGGGCGGAATTGAACTTGAGCCGCGGGATGCCGTTGAATATGCAGAACACGATCACGATCATTAATTTTTTGCTGACGAAAGGATGAGGTGTTCATGCATTTAGCCGATGGTGTTTTGAGCACGCCGGTAATTATAACAACTGCAGCAGTTACGGCAGCAACGTTGGTTTATTCAGCTAAAGGTATTAAAGAAGAGGATGTTCCAAAAACAAGCCTGTTAGCCGGCGTATTTTTTGCTGTATCTCTGATCAGTATACCGGTTGGACCATCATCTATACATCCGCTATTTGCCGGGTTGCTGGGGGTGGTTTTAGGACGAAGAGCCCCGTTGGCCCTTTTTGTCGGACTGTTGTTACAGGCGCTCCTTTTCCAGCACGGCGGTTTAACAACCCTTGGGGCTAATACCCTGATGCTTTCTATTCCGGCTATCGTGGCCAGCGCATTATTTAATGTTTTCGGGAAAATAAATATATTTCTGAAAGGAGCTTTAATTGGCGGTATATCCGTAATGATTACAGTGGCTATCCTGGTCATTTTACTGGCTCTGACAGATATACGCTTTGGGCAGGGTTCCTTATCTGTGATCAACATACTGGTTTTAGGACACCTGCCTCTGGTAGCTATTGAAGCTGCAGTAACCGGTTCTGCCTTACAGCTTATAGCCAGGGTGAAACCGGAAATGCTAAACAAAAAGAACACAGTTTTAATGATGGTCCTTCAAAGATAAAACAGCCAGAATAGAATTTCCGGAAAGGTAACCGGTTTAACTCCTTTCGCCGGCAGGCCTGCTCCAGCCTGTAAGTCTTTCCGGACTACACGCCCTGTTATTCCCTTCCCGGCAGTCTGTAAGGATGTCGACTTTCCGGGAAGGGACAGGGCAAACTTAAACAGGGTTGCCGGGTTTTTGAAAAAGGATGAATTGATTACTCTGTGAAGGGGAGAAGTCAAGTGGGTTTCCAAAAAATAAAAGCCACCTTCTTGCTGGTGCTACTGATAGCCATTTTACCCGCAGCACCGGTTTTAGCTCACCGGATGATTATTGAAGAAGTGAGCGAAGGGGTGGTTAAAGTTGGATATGATGATGGCCGTTTTTCAAGACGGACAGAGGTTGTGATTTATGATCAACAGGGTATGGAAATTGTCAGAGGTAGTTTGGACGACGATGGGATGTTTTACTTTCAGGCGAATAATGCCCTGCTGGTAGAAGCTGATGATGGTTTGGGCCATCGTGCGGAACTTGTTTTGGGTGAGTGTGCTCCTAAAGAGCTGCACCGTGGTCTGACAGTGGCCTTGGTGAGCACCGGTTTTATACTGATTGCTGTTTTATTTCAATTTAGAGTGATTAAACGAAATGATAGTAAGGAGGAGTAGAATTGAAAACTGCCCTGATTGTTTTAGGCCATGGCAGCCGGGTGCCGGAGGCGACAGAAACGCTGGCGGCTGTAACAGAGATGGTTCGAGTAAAGACTGACTATGACCTTGTTGCTTATGCATCACTGCAGTTCAGTGAGCCAGGACTGGAAAGCGTAGTTCACGGGCTGGCCAAGGCAGAAATGAAGCGGATTATGGTGGTACCTTTTTTAATTGCCACAGGACAGCACATGAAAGTAGATATCCCGGATGAGCTTGCCAACCTGCGGGAAAAGTACCCCGGGATTGAGATGCGTTTAGGGAATCCTCTGGGGGCCGATTTCCGTCTCGCTGAGATATTAATTGAACGGGCACGTGAAATGGAGAATTCAAATTGAAATCATTCATTACAGATCCGGCAGCTATTGAAGAAAAAAGCATGCAGATTATTGAAGCAGAAATGGCGGAAAAAGCGCAGAGTTTCAGTGAACCCGAGTTGGCAGTGGTGAAAAGGGTTATTCACACGACTGCTGATTTTGAATATGCCGATCTGATCAAATTTTCTCCGGGAGCGTTGGCAGCAGGTTTATTTGCGCTGACAGGTGAAAACAGCATAATCGTTTCCGATACGAACATGGTTATGTCGGGAATCAATAAGGGACTGCTGGCCTCATTTAATGGGGCAGCAATTTGCCTGGTCGCAGATAAAGAAACAAGGCAGCAAGCTTTTAATGAAGGGTTAACCCGTTCCATGGTCAATATTCGCCGTACTGTTAAGCAATATCCGGAAGCGATCTTTGCTATTGGTAACGCCCCCACTGCACTATACGAGCTTTTACGTTTAACCGAGGCAGGTGAAGCCTGTCCTTCCTTGATTATTGGTGTTCCTGTCGGTTTTGTTGAAGCTGCAGAATCGAAGGATGAGCTTCAGAAAAGCAGGGTGCCCAGCATTACAATCCGTGGTCGTAAAGGTGGCAGCACCGTTGCAGTTGCAATCATTAATGCCATGCTTAAACTGGCCAAGAGCTGAAGGTGGCAAGCTTTGGTGAATATGGGGTCTGAAGGGGAATGGCGCTACACTGTTAGCGGAGGGAAGCGGATACGACGTGGCTATACCACAGGCAGCTGTGCTGCAGGGGCAGCTAAAGCAGCGGTGGATATCCTTTTTAACAGAAAACCACTGCAAAAAGTAGAACTTGTTACTCCTTGTGGAATAACATTAAAACTGCCTCTGGAGAGTATAGAACAAGGAAATGGTTATGTTACCTGTGCTGTTCGTAAGGATGCCGGAGATGATCCCGATATAACCAACGGTATGCTGGTTTATGCCCGGGCTGTTAAAAACAGGGAAGTGGGCCTTCAGGTGAAGGCAGGTCGGGGGATAGGCAGGGTAACGAAACCGGGCTTGCAGGTAGCTGTAGGGGATTCGGCAATTAATCCTGTACCGTTGCAGATGATCCGCGATGCAGCAGAGTCTGTGCTGCCTGCTGAAGCAGGAGTGGTAGTTGAAATTAGTATTCCTGGTGGTGAACGCCTGGCCCGTAAAACTATGAATGCCCGTCTCGGAATTATTGGAGGTCTTTCAATCCTCGGGACGAGTGGTCTGGTTGAACCTATGTCTGAACAGGCATTTGAAGATACCCTGGCCCTGGAGTTCAAAACGCTCAGGGCCGAATACAATGGGCCGGTGGTGATGGTTACCGGTAATTACGGGAGGACTCTGGCCCTGGAGCACTTCAATGTGCCTGTGAAAGCGGTAATAAAAATTGGAAATCTTGTTGGTTGCGCCCTGGATCGCTGCCGGGAACAGGGATTTAAGAAAATTTTACTGATCGGCCATATTGGAAAGCTGATTAAAGTAGCCGCTGGTATTTTCAATACTCATAGCAGGGTTGCCGATGCCCGTTTTGAATCCTTTGCTGCCCGCGCGGCCCTGCTCGGTGCCGGTCAGGATAAGATTACCTGTCTGCGGGAAGCGGTTACCACGGAAGAAATGGTCGATATCCTGAGCGAACTTGGCGGTGAAGGTTACTTTGATCATTTGGCAGGTGAGATTAGTAGTAGGGCAATGGCTTACCTTTATGATGAACCTGATATCGGAACGGTGCTCTTTAATTTTCGGCGGGGGTTACTGGGTATGGACCGTGAAGCAGAATTATTCCTGGAGGAATTGAGATGAACAAGATTAAGGTGCTTGCTGTGGGACCAGGGTCGCCCGATTATATGCCACCATTAATCATGGAGCAAGCGCGACAGTGCGATCTACTGGTTGGCGGGCAGAGAAATTTGAAACTTTTTAATATCCCGGGGCAGGAGAAAGTTGAAATAAAAGGCAAATTGGGGTCAATATTAAAATTAATCGGTGAAAAAGCAGCCTCGAATCAGGTGGGAGTTCTGGTTTCCGGTGATGCAGGTATCTTTAGTATTTTACCTCGTCTTGTAGAAGCTTTTGGGCGACAAACCCTTGATATTTATCCTGGAATTAGTTCAGTCCAGTATATGTTCGCCCGCCTGGGATTCACCTGGCAGGGTGCTTGTTTGCTGAGCCTGCATGGTCGGGATCTTGATGATTTACCAGGTTTGGTTGTTTCTGAAAATAAAATGGCGCTTTTTACCGATCGCAGGAATAGCCCCTCTGTTGTTTGCCGCGCTCTTGCAGAAGCAGGTCTGAAAAATAAGAAGGTTTACATAGGTGAAGATCTATCTTATCCGGAAGAAAAAATAAGCTGCGGTAAACCTGAAGATTTCTTTGAATTCAGGGGTTCTGATCTTAACCTGGTGGTGATCGTTGATGAATAAATTTCAAAATATGGTTGTACCCGGTCTTCCGGATGGATTATTTTTAAGAGGCAATATTCCGCTTTCGAAAGAAGAAATTCGTTGCCTTACTCTTTCTAAGCTGCGTTTGATTGAAGTAAGCAGGGTTCTTGATATTGGTGCCGGTAGCGGGGGCTTAAGCATAGAGTGTGCCAGGCTGCTGAAGGGAGGGCAGGTGTGGGCTGTTGAGCGCGACCCGGAGGCGCTGGCGCTAATAAGATCCAACTGCCGCCGTTTTGCTGTCGATAATGTTGAAGTGATTGAAGGGGAAGCACCTGCTGTCCTGGAGGGACTTGAGAATTATGACCGGATTGTGATCGGGGGCAGCGGTGGGAAAATGGGTGACATTATTGCCAGAGCGGCAGAGCTGCTTGTACCGGCAGGAATTATTGTTATTAACTGTATTTTAATGGAGAGCTTATTTACCGCTTTACACTGCTTGAAGGAAGAAAGTTTTCAGGATATTCAGTATCTGCAGGTGGTAATAAATCGTTCAAAAACAATGGGTGGCGGAACTTTTCTACAGCCCTTAAACCCGATATTTATTATATCAGCCGCGAAAGGAGCAGATTAATGCAGGGCAAATTTTTTGGAATTGGGGTAGGCCCCGGTGATCCCGAACTACTTACTTACAAGGCGGTTCGCTTGTTGAGAGAAGTTGATGTGGTTGCTGTTCCCGTTGCCGGGCCGGACAAAAAAAGCACAGCTTACAGGATTGCCGAGCGCTTCATTGGTGACAAATGCCGGGTGCTGGAAATTGATTTCCCCATGACCCATGACCGAATAAAACTGGAAAAGGCCTGGGAAGCAGGGAGGCAGGTAATAAGAGCGACCCTGAACAGGGGTGAGTCGGTAGCTTTTCTGACCCTGGGCGATCCTATGCTCTACAGTACTTATATTTATCTCTTTCATCACCTTCAGCAGGATGGTTGTCCTGTGTTCACAGTGCCCGGTGTCAACTCCTTCAGTGCGGCAGCGGCTGCGGCTGGAATTCCGCTAACCTTTGGCGATGAAAAAATGGCTATTCTGCCTGGCACTGCAGCTATGGAAATAAGCGAGGAAGAGTTGGCCGGGTTTCAAACTTATATTATTTTTAAAGTAGCCAACTGTTATAGCCAGGTAGTAGAAACCCTGGAACGTGTCGGCCTCCTCAGGGGCAGTGTTCTGGTAATCAATTGCGGGCAGCCGGGAGAACGAATCGTGAATGATTTAAAGTCAGTATTGGGAGATAAGTTATCTTATTTTTCATTGATAATTTCACGGAAGGAGCCGGTTCTATAATGAAACCAATCTATTTTGTGGGGGCAGGGCCAGGAGATCCCGAACTTATTACTTTAAAAGGAGCCCGGTTGCTAAGTGAAGCAGATCTTGTGATCTATGCCGGATCACTGGTTAACAGGGAAGTCCTCGCTCGGGTGAAAAAGGGGTGCATCCTTTGCGACAGTGCTGTTATGGACCTGCAGGAGATCTGTACCAAAATGATCAAGTTTGCCAGGGATGGCAAAACAGTTATTCGTCTGCACAGCGGGGACCCTTCCATCTATGGGGCACTGCGCGAACAGATGGAAGTGATAGATGAAGCGGGGATTGGCTACCTGATGGTTCCCGGTGTCAGCTCTTTTGCTGCTGCTGCGGCAGCAGTAGGCAAGGAGTATACCCTGCCGGAAATTTCTCAGACAATAATTTTAACCCGTATTGCCGGTCGTACCCCGGTCCCCCACACGCAGGACCTGGGCCGCCTCGCCGGTCATAACGCTAGTATGGCTATCTTTTTAAGCGTTGCCATGATTGAGAAAGTTGTGGAAGAGCTGCGGGTGGGTTACAGTGATGATACACCTGTTGCCGTGGTTTATAAGGCATCCTGGCCCCAGGAAAAAGTTATTGAAGGAACGATTGCTGATATTGCGGAAAAAGTACTGACTGCCAACCTCAAACTCAGTGCCTTGATCCTGGTTGGTCCCTTTTTAAGCGATCCGATCAGCCGTTCAAAGCTCTATGATGCATCTTTTACACACGGCTGCCGGGAGGGCAAACAGTGAAAACAGCAATAATTGCAGTAAGCCGCAGGGGAATTAAAGTCGCCGCTATTTTAAAAGAACTATATCCGGAAGCTGATATTTTTGTCCCTTCCCGTTTCTTACCTGGGGGAAAAGAACTGAATAAACTCTTCCCCCTCAGTGACAACTTCTGCGAAGCCCTCGCGCCCCTATTCTCCAAATACCACCTGCTAGCTTTTATATCTGCTGCTGCAATAGCGGTGCGGGCAATCGCCCCTTGCCTAAAAAGCAAGGATAAAGACCCCGCAGTTGTGGCAATCGATGAGCAGGCTCGCTTTGTAATCAGCCTTCTATCCGGCCACCTCGGTGGGGCCAATGCAGAAACTGAAAAAATTGCCCATCTTCTTAGTGCCCAGTCGGTGATTACTACGGCAACGGACAATCGGGGGATAACTGCTTTTGACGAAATGGCTCGCCGTTTAGGCTGGCAGATTGATAATCTTGCGGAACTAAAAAAAATTAGCGCTGCCCTGCTTGAGGAACGGGAGGTTTATTTATATAGTGAAAGGTCATTTAATTACCCATTGATGGGAAAAATTATTGCTGTAAGAGAGGCAGATCAACTTCAAGATGCTTCTAACGGCTGTGTCCTCATCACCAGCCGGTTGAGTCTGTTGCCTGAACTGCCTCAAGGTGTCCCCTGCTTAATGATCAGGCCTCGATCTATTGCCGCAGGGGTCGGCTGCCGCAGGGGTATGGCGGTGGAAGCTATTATAGCCGCAATTGAACAGTGCTTCAAAGCTGCCAGTCGCTCAGTAAGCTCGCTCGCCTGCCTGGCGACAGGAGAGTTTAAAGCTGATGAAGATGGGCTTTGCCAGGCAGCGGATTATTTCAGGGTTCCCTTAAAAATATTTGCCCGTCCGGAGATTGCCGGTGCTCTTGAAGATTGCATATTATCAGATTTCGTGGAACAACAGGTGGGGGTGGGGGCAGTTGCTGAGCCCTGCGCCAGGCTGGCCAGCGGTAGTGGGGAAATCATAATGTCTACCCGAAGAGAGAAAGGAATTACTCTGGCCCTGGCGGAAGTCAGGCAGCTTCCCTTCAACTGGCAGAATAAATAATCGAACTATTAAACCAATCGTTGTTGCATAAGGAGAAAGCCTTAATGAAAAGCGGAAAAGTGTATGTTGTTGGAACAGGTCCGGGAGCAATTGATCTACTTACTGAACGTGCTGTAGAAGCGATAAAAAGATGCCAACTGGTAATTGGTTACCGCCCTTATGTAAACCAGATTATTGATCTTCTGGATGGGGATGAACAGGAAGTGGTTTGTTCGGCAATGGGCCGGGAGGTGGAACGCTGCCGTCAGGCAGTGGATGAGGCTGCCAAGGGGAAAGAAGTAGCTTTGGTCAGTGGTGGAGACCCGGGAATTTACGGGATGGCCGGTATTCTTTTACAGGTGGCCCAGGAAAAGAATCCGACAACCGCAGTTGAAATCATCAGCGGAGTTACTGCAGCCAGTGAAGCTGCCGCTGTATTGGGCGCACCTTTAACCCACGATTTTTCGATCATCAGTCTCAGCGATCTTCTAACCCCCTGGGCAATCATCGAAAAGCGCCTGCGGGCAGCGGCAGAAGCAGATTTTGTAATTGTAATCTATAATCCCCGCAGTCATGGGCGTTCTGACTTATTATGCCGGGCGCGGGAAATAATTATGGATTACCGCAGTGCCGCAAATGCAGTTGGAATGGTGAAAAGTGCCGGCCGGGAAGATCAACAGCTATGGCAAACCAGCCTCAAAGGACTTGACAAGCTTATAAAACAGGCTGATATGGCTACCATAGTAATTATTGGAAACAGCAAAACCTACTGGCAGCAGGGGCGGATGATTACACCACGGGGGTATGAACTTTGATCCTGGTTTTAGCCGGAACAACTGAAGGCAGAGAGATAGCAGTAGCCCTGGAAAAAGCGGGTGAACAGGTGATTGCTACCACAGCAACAGCGTATGGCGGTGAGCTGCTGCGTAATACTTTTAAAGGAGAAATTATTTCCCGTCCCCTGGAAAGCAGTGAACTGGAAAAACTGATCATGGAGAGGGTGATTACGAAGGTAGTCGATGCCACCCACCCTTATGCTGAGCAAATATCGGCTATTGCCCAACAAGCCTGCCTCAGGACAGAGGTACCTTATGAAAGGATTGAGCGAAATTTCCTGAAATATTCCGGGGAAGTGGCAGTTATCGAAGCAGAAGATGCAGCGGAGGCAGCCAGCATAGCTGCTGCTTACAGAGGCAATATCTTTCTGGCCATTGGCAGCCGAAAGCTTCAATTTTTTAGCAGTGTTATTGAACCTGAGCGCCTGGTTGTGCGCATTCTGCCTCTTGATAATTCACTTGAAAAATGTCTCGAATTAGGCATTCCTCCCAAAAATATTATCGCCATGCAGGGTCCTTTTGACGAAGAACTGAACCGGCTATTGCTTCGCCGTTATGATGCTGCCGTGCTGGTAACCAAGGAAAGTGGATCGGCAGGCGGCACGGCCGAGAAAATCCGGGCATCTTGCTCCCTGGGCCTTCCCGTTATTTTAATCACCCGCCCCAAACCGTGACAAAGAAAAAAAAATAGACTAATATAGTTTGAAGGAGGCGGATAACAATGGAAAAGGGTTATATACAGGTTTACACCGGAGATGGAAAAGGAAAAACGACAGCTGCCCTGGGACTTGGTTTACGAGCGGCTGGTGGGGGTTTTCAGGTAATTATGTTCCAGTTCCTTAAAGGTGCACACAGCGGCGAGCTTGACAGCGTGCCCTGCCTGGGGGGGCGTTTCCAGATTATTCGCCTGGCAGAAACGCAAAAGTTTTTTGGAGCAATGAGCGAGCCGGAAATCAAAGAACTTAAAGTGCGCCTGCAGCAGGAACTGGAAAGTGTACGCAAAGTGCTCTCCACCAATAGCTGCGATATATTGATTTTAGATGAAATAATGGCCGCGTTGCACAGCAAACTACTGACTGTAAACGAAGTGATTGATTTGATTGAGGCAAGACCACCTTCTATGGAAATGATCTTAACCGGACGAGCTGCCCCGCAAGAGATAATCGACAGGGCTGATCTGGTTACGGAAATGAAGTGCATTAAACACTATATGCAAAAAGGAGTTCCAGCCAGGGCAGGTATAGAAAAATAGTTGAAAATGTTTTTCCCGGCAGGGAAATTATTTTTATAAAAGAATACTACTAATATGATATACTTTATCTTATATGATGGTGTTAAAGTCCTATACTTTAAATGGCAGGGGTAATTATTAAATATGCAGATAACCAGGCAGACTGAGTATGCAATAAGGATATTAGTAGAATTGGCTATGAACAAAGATAAGGGAATGATGCACAGCAGCTTTATCGCTGAAAGACAGGATATACCAGAAAAATTTCTCCAAAAAACTATTCAGATATTGGTCCACAGTGGTTATGTTGAAAGTAAGCGAGGAACCGGAGGTGGGGTTAGATTGGCAAAACCTGCCCGATCATTTTCCATTGCAGATGTGATTGAGGCAGTGGAAGGAGATATAGCCATAAATCCATGTTTAAGCGGTAGTATTGATTGCATCCGGGAATCGACCTGCCGGGTTCGTGAAATTTTTAGAAGAGCCCAGGGTGCTTTAAGAAATGAATTAGATAAGGAGAGTTTTGCTGATTTGACTATAAAAGAAAACGAACCTTATAACCGGGAATAAAAACTTGTCGATATTTACAATAAATGGTTTAATACCCGGAGGTATTAAACGTAATTGCAGGGAAGGAGTGTTTATAATGGCTGAACAGAAATTTGATCAACAGAAAAAAGTAATTAAAGAGATAATTCTCGGCCTGCACGAAGGTTTGACTCTCGACGAGGCTAAGCAGCGGATGGAGAAAGAGGTGGGCAGTATCTCATCCCTGGAGATAGCCGAAGTTGAGCAGTCCCTGATTAACGATGGAATGTCTACGGACGAAATCAAAAGCTTTTGCAATGTCCATGCCCTGCTCTTTGAAACCTCACTGCAGGAAGATATGGCGGAAGAAGAAAACCCCGGCCATCCCATTAACCTTTTAAAAGCTGAAAACAGGGAAATAGAAAAAATTACAGGGGCGCTGAAGGCACTTATTGAAAAGTCACCGCAAATAGAAGCTGCAGTATTTAAAACTGAGTTGGAAGAGCTGTTACAAAAGCTTAAAGATATTGAGCTGCATTATGTGCGTAAAGAGCAGTTGTTATTCCCCTACTTAGAGCGTTACGGTTTTATGGGACCGTCAAAGGTTATGTGGGGCAAACATAACGAAGTAAGGGACTTGTATAAGAAAGCTCTTGCCGCAACTGGCCAAATTAAAGAAAAAGGCGATCCGGACAAGTTTATTGTGGAACACCTGAATCTTTTAATTGAAGAGGTTGATGGGATGATTTTCAAAGAAGAAAATATTCTATTTCCCACCTCACTCGAAAAACTGCAGACCGAAGATTGGATCGATATTCTTAAGGAGAGTGACCAGGTAGGGTATGCATATATTGAACAACCTGCAGAGACAGCTCACCTGATCGCTGCTTTGAAAAAAGCGGCTGCCGACCGGCCTTCGATAGAGGATAATAAGATTAAGCTGCCCAGCGGGTTGATCTCTCTCGAGCAGCTGATGTATATGCTTAATGCCCTTCCGGTTGATGTCACCTTTGTTGACCACGATGATACAGTGCGCTATTTTTCGGAAAACAGGGATAGAATCTTCGTTCGCACCAGGGCAATTGTGGGGCGTAATGTTCAAAACTGTCACCCTCCCCAGAGTGTTGATCAGGTTGAGAAAATTCTCAGTTCTTTCAAGGATGGCACCCGGGATAGCGCTGAATTCTGGTTAACCCTTGGCGGCAAGATGATCTATATCGTTTTTTATGCTGTGCGTGATAACAGCGGCAAATACCTGGGTACTCTCGAAGTAGCCCAGGATATTAGTGCCCTGCGGGCCCTGGAGGGAGAGAGAAGACTGCTTGATGAAACAAATTGATTTGCAGAAAACTATCTATGAGTTAACGGAAGAATATCCCGAACTAATTGAAACGTTAAAGGAGCTTGGTTTTGCCGGAATTGCTTTTCCGGCAGTTAGAAAAACGCTGGGTAAAAAAATGACTCTTCCTGCTGGCTGCGAAAAACAGAAGAAAGATTTAAGCCAGGTATTAAAACACCTGGAAAGCCTGGGTTATAGCATTACCGGTCGGGAAAGTTGTCAGCAAGGTGGCTGCAATGAATGATAAAATGAGGTTAGAGGGAAACTGCATGACAACGGCGATGGGGATTATGCCCCACACAGATGTGGATAGGGCGCTGGCCCTGGCGCTCACACTTGATATTCCCTTCTGGCCTCAACTGCCCCGGGTTAACTATTTTGAAGATATGTATGTCCAGGTGTCTGAGCATTTCCCGGGCATAATCATTGATCCCGAGAAAAGGGTGGTTAGTTTTTCTGTCGATAAGTTCTACATGGATTTTGAAGAATATATGCCTTACTGGGAAGAAGAAGAGTTTTTCCGTCTGTCAACCGATTACTCGGTTGTATTCCATCGTTTCTTAAAGCAGGATCTTTCAGCTTATCCATATATTCGCGGCCAAAGCATCGGACCGGTAAGTTATGGCCTGAAAATCCTCGACGAGCAGAATAAGCCGATGATCTATTACGATGAAGTGAGACAGATGATCTTTGACTTTGTAGCAAAAAAACTGCAGGCTCAGTACCATGAAATGCTTGCAGTACATCCAAACGCGTTCTTATGGGTTGATGAACCCGGACTGGAAATGATCTTTATGGCTATGACCGGTTATTCCAATGAGAAGGCAAAAGAAGATTATCTCAATTTCCTGAAAGTATTTCCCGGCCCCCGGGGAGTTCATCTCTGTGGAAACCCCGATTGGTCCTTCCTGTTGCAGATGGAACTTAATGTGCTTTCACTGGATATTTTATCTCGCGGTCATATATTTAGCCGTTATACTGATGAAATAAGGGCATTTTTAGACCGTGGGGCTATAATATCCTGGGGTATTACCCCAACCCTTACCGAAGAGCTCGAGCGGGAGAATATTCACAGTATGATTAAAATGATCGAGAATTTATGGCAATCTCTCGACAGTGCGGGTGTTCCTTACGAGCAACTGCTGAAACAAGCCTGGTTTGCTCCGGCCCGCTGCTGCCTGGTCAACCTCGATGGAGAAAAATCAGTTGCAAAATCCTTTAAACTGCTCAGGGAAGTGGCCAATCATTTTAAACAGAAAATATAGCAGTTGATTTATTGCTGCAACTGCTGAGGAGCAGGCGCTTTTACAACGATCAGCTCCAGGGTTTGATCTTTCAGGTTGCGGACATTCATTTTTGTCTTAAAAGGAATTTTTAAAACAGTTCGGGCTCTGTAATGATGATCTTCCTGTTCGTTAAGCCCAAGACTCAGGGTGCCGCGCAGAACGGTCATATACACAGTTGAATTCGAATAGTGTTCCGGTAACCCCTCATCCTGGTTAAATATCATATGCAGGTAATTGACGTTATCGTCAAAGATTACTTTTTCCACCGTTTTGTTGTTGCCCTGTGTCAGGGTATAAACTTGTTCGACCATGTTAATCATTCTCCTTAAGTTTATTATCTGATTTGATAGTAAATTCCAGTATTTAATGGAACTATGAATTTTGCACTGACGGGTAAGCTTTTTCATATGTATTTAAAAACTTTTCAAGCATTTTTTTGCGCCGGCGTATTTTAAGGATCCACATTTGCAGGTATTCTTCGCCATTGGGAGTTACTGAATATACTTTCCTGGCCGGTCCCCCGCTACCCTGGACCAGCTCATATTTAACCTTTCCATCATCTTCCAGGTTTCTTAGGTGTCGATAAACAACGCTTGGATCGGGGATCATATCAAGAAAATCAAGTGTAGCTAGTTTTTCCATAATTTCATAACCATGGGTCGGTTTCTCTTTGAGCAGATACAATATGCACGGAACAATAAATCCCTCAATTCGCAAACCGGAATCATGATAATCACAGGCATTCTTTTCGCACATTTATTCTTTTGCCTCCAGTATTAATGCAGTCTCAGTAATGACATATTATCAATAGCGGTTGAACTTGTCAAGGTCCTTATGGAAAGCAGGAGATCCCCTCTATTAAGTAGAACACCATCTCTGTTGTACAAAACATTATTTTAAGGATATCTGATAATGGTAGAAACAGATAACAGGAGATTTCTACAGGCTTTAATTACTATTAATGAAAACCTGCTCAGGCGTTCTACTGGTGAACTCGATTACGAAATGATGGCGGAGGGTTTGCTTGAATTATGCAAAGCAGAAATTGTTATGATCGTTGTATTAGATGAAAAGAAGCAGAAAGCCAGGGTATCCGCTGTCAGCGGTTTAAGCAAAAATATTGACAAAGCCACAGAAATTCTAGGATTCAAACTGCCTGGTAAATCATTTAAATTGGGCAGGTGGAGAGCTGCCGAGCGAAAAAGTAGTGTCCTGGCAGATTACAATGATATGCATGTTCTCAGTGAGGGAGTTGTCTCGAAAAAAATGGCTTCCCTTTTGAAGAAGGTGCTGGGGATAGGAAATATTTATGGGCTGGCAGTGCTCGGAGATAACAAGGAAGTTTTCGCTGATATTATCCTTTTTATGCCTGTTCACCGAGATCTGATTAACCCCGAAGCGCTTGAACTATTTGCCGGACAGCTTGGCTTGTTGTTAGAACGGCTGAAAACCGAACAGGCATTGAGAGAAAGCGAAAATAAATATCGTCTGCTGGCAGATAACACCAGCGATGTAATCTGGTCTATGGATATGGAGATGAAGTTTCATTATGTAAACCCAGCCATAAATAAGGTTACCGGCTATAGTGAAGAAGAATGGATCGGCAGCAAGTTGGGCGATCACTGCGATGACGAAAACTATGTCATTATGATCAAGGCAATCGAAAAAGCGCTATCCTTGTTACCGGAAATTATTGATATTACGGTTGAGGCAAAAATGCTTAAGAAGAATAGTCAATCAGTTCCTCTTGAACTGAAAGGAAGATTACTGCTTGATGAAAATGGGCAGGTTAGTGGAATACAAGGCGTTGCGCGCGACATCAGCCTGCGCAGGAAAGCTGAAGCTGATCTGAAGAGAGAGCAACAGGAGAAACTGGCCATCCTTGAAAATCTGGCTGAACAAGTAATATATTTAACCCCTGAATTAAATATAGTGTGGGCTAATCGTGCGGCAATTGAAGCTCACGATTTACACCAGGAGCAATTCAACAATCGCTTTTGTTACCAGGTATGGCATGATTATGCCGAGCCCTGTCCGGGCTGCCCACTGGTAACGGCCCGGGAAACAGGTGTTGTTGTAACCGGAGAGACATTTTCTGAGGATGGAAGGATTTGGCTTACTACTGCTGTACCGATCTACAATTCAGAAAAAATCTTGACAGGCTTACTGAATACTTCTCTTGATATAACCCAGCTTAAAAAGGCTGAAGCAGAAGTTAAGTCGATGAACACTTTACTTGAAGAAAAAGTTAAAGAACGAACAGCGCAGCTTGAAACACTTATTGATGAGCTTAATGCATTCACCTACTCGGTATCCCATGACCTAAGAGCGCCTCTCAGGGCAATTGACGGGTTTAGCCAGGTGATTTATGAAGATTACGGGTATTTGCTTGATAATAGTGCCTTGAATTACCTGAAACGAATTTCAATGGCCAGTCAGCGCATGAGCGAACTAATTGATGATCTGCTGAAGCTTTCCCGAATCGCAAGGCAGGAGTTGAGACGAGATCAAATAAACCTCAGCACTATGGTTGAAGATCTGAGTGCTAACTACAGTGAAAAAGCTGCTGACAGAAAAGTAGAAGTTGTAATTCAACCCGATTTATATGCTAATGGTGATTGCTCTCTACTTAGAATTGCTATCAATAATTTAATTGACAACGCCTGGAAATTTACAGCTATGGTTGAACATCCCCGGATTGAGTTTGGAGCCGAATATTTTGATGGTAAACAGGTATATTATATTAAAGATAATGGAAACGGTTTTGATATGGGTTATGCTGGTAAGCTCTTTTCTGCCTTTTGTCGGCTGCATTCCTCTAATGAATTTCCAGGAACAGGTATTGGTTTAAGCATTGTCTGGCGAATTATCAAACGTCATGGTGGCGAAATCTGGGCTGACAGTGAGGTTGGCAGGGGAGCGGTTTTTTATTTTACCCTGCCTGGTTAAAATGAGATTAATAGTCAAAAAAGCCCCCTGCCATTGCTGGGCAGGGGGCTTTTTATGTTTAGAAATCCGGTTTTAGCTCCAGCTGTTCAAGGGTTGTATTGAGCGGAGCCCCGCTGCTTTCATCCCAGCCAAAATGTTTCCAGTAATTCCTCATCATTGCTTCAATTGGTAGCGATTTATCTTTTAATGGTCCTTTTTCTAGAGGAGGATATCCTGCTATCCTGTCCGGAATTTTGAATGAAAGCGGTTCGATCCCTTCGCGAATATTAAAAAGCTGTCGCAATGTTTGTATCCTCTTGCCGATTTCCATATATTGATCAGGGCTGTAATCCCATCCAGTTGCAGCATTTAACCATTTAAATATCGGCCAGTGCTGGACACCAGATATGGCGGCAAACAAACAACCGCCTGCTCCGTCAACCACCTGCTTGTAGCAGGCTCCGGCAACTGCTTTTAAAGCTTCGTTGTCTGAAGCGGTATATTCATCACTTTTTTTATAGCGTCCAACAACAGGAGCCCAGCTTACTTCTTCCCAGATATGCATCATATTGTAATATGTGCCGCAGCCTATTGTATGCCTGCCTGGAGTGGGATCAGCGCTGAAATGAACACCAAGCAGGGGATCATAGCGAGGATCATGCATTCCCGGTTCCTGACCGCCGGCATGCATTGCATAAGTTTTGCTTTCTGAGCCGAGATGCTTGGTAGCAGCCTTAACTCCATCAGCCAGAATATCACCGATCCCTTCGCGTTTAATCATTTTCCTGACCAGTTCAATGATTGCAGGCGCATTACCCCAGTTTAACTCCAGTCCCCCGGTTTTATTTTTATCCAGGTGGCCATTTTCATAACATTCAATGGCATATGCTACCGTGTTTCCGGCTGAAATGCTGTCCATTCCAGCCCTGTTGAGCATTTCATTGATGTAAAAAATGGAATGGAGATCTTTGTTCATTAGTAATCCACCAAAAACGGCACAGGTCTCATATTCCGGTTTATGGGTTTCGTTGTAATCGCCGCCAGTTATATCATCAATTTTACAGATGCCTCCACATCCGATTACACAGGAATAGCAGCTGTATTTTTTAAATTCATGCTTGATAATCAGGTCCGGGTTGAGGTTTTTATAGTATGAATGGTTATAATCAGCCACCGACCCCCCCCAGTTTTTAATCGGAAGGTCTCCCGATGTTACACCGAGGCTGTTGCTCATGATAGTGCCCCATTTTTTCAGGGTGGCGACAAGAACCATCATGCCATCAAGGGGCATCCCAAAAGGTAGTTTGCCCATTACTTTACCTGCTGCCGGAATCATACTTCCCTTGACTATTCCCGGGAGTCCGACTTTTTTAACGGAGGAGGCATATTTTTTGCTTAGTTCACGTATTTTTTCTTTATCAAAAGTGTCGATCTTGCTGTTTCCGGAAAGTACCACTGCTTTAAGTTTCTTGGAACCCATTACCGCTCCGCAGCCTGAACGGGCGGCGATTCGGCCTTTGTCGTTGCAGATGCCCGAAATGAGAGATAGTTTTTCTGCTGCAGGTCCGATTACCGCAACAGCCGGCTTTTTCTTCCCCTTGTGTTTTTCCTCCAGGAGGTTCTCTGTTTCAACAGCATCTAGTCCCCATAAAGCCGCGGCATCTTCCAGACGTACGCCATCTTGGTCTACAACCAGGTAAACCGGGTTTTCTGAGACACCCTTAAAAAAAATGCCATCGTACCCGCATTGTTTAATTGCCGGAGAAAGAGTTCCACCGCAGTTTGCGTCTCCCCAACCCCCTGTCAGCGGCGATTTGCATACAGCCATCCACCTGCCGGTTACCAGGCTGCCTGTACCGGTTAATAGGCCGCTTAAAAATCCGAGAATATTATCAGGGCCGAGCGGGTCGGCGTTCCGGGGAATGTTTTTATAAAGATACCAGGCGCCCAGGCCGACTCCGGAGAGGTAATTCTTATATACATATTCTTCAATAACCTGTTCCTCAATACTTGCAGTACCCAAATCGACAATCAGGATCTTGCCTGTATAACCATTCATCATCGCTCAACCCCGTTTCGTTAAATTTATCCACCGGTAATTAAAGAATAGAAACTGATTATATCTCCTTCATTCAACTCTGTTTTTAAAGCTGCTTTTTCATAATTAACCCGACACAACCGGGATGTAAGCAGGGGAGCAGGAATTTCGAGTATTCTAAAGAGATCTGCAAGGGTTGCTCCCCTGTTTAGCTCGATATAGCCGCTTTTATTTAACTTATCTGCCTTCAGGTACGGAGGCAGGTAGACCTTCACTTTAAGCAATGTTGCACCTGATTTTCATAAAGTTATGATTTGTCTACAATTATACATAAAGTATTTAAAAAGATACAGAGTAGTAATTGCTGGTATATTATTTGGGCAAAAGCTGTAAGGTTCACGGGCGGATTATTATGTGATAACATTTTATTGAGGTTCACAGGTAGTTATTTAATGAAAGATGAGGTGTTCCGCTTGCCTGACTATAGAAATATAAACAGGGAACTGCTCCATTTATATACTATTACGTCCAACCGGAAAGATTATCTTGATAAATTAGTAGATCTGCTGGCTGAACGGCTCAATTGCTCCATGGCAGGGGTAAGAGTTCTCAAAAAAGATCAGGTGGCTTATGAGTCCTACCGGGGATTCAGTAAAAGTTTCTGGAAGGAAGAGAACGAGCTGTCGCTGCAGGATGATCGCTGTTTTTGCACCAGGGTTATTCGCGGTGAGCTGGCTGAAAGTGACAGACAGTTTGCCACTGATTTCAATTCTGTCTATTGCAACAGGTTACAGGATTTTAGTGATTTATTAACTTCAGGTTCACAAGAAAATTATTTTCGGGGAAACTGCTTAAAGTATGGTTTCAATTCGCTGGCAATCATTCCTATCCGTAGGCTGGGGAAAATCCTTGGCGCTATCCATTTGGCAGACAAAGAAAAAGATAAATTGTCTCTGGATAAAGTTAAGGTCCTGGAAGAACTGGTGCCGGCGATTGCCGAGGTGATTTACCGCTTTACCCTGGAGGATACACTGCGCATAAGTGAAGCAGGATTAATCAGGGCACAGAGCGTGGCCAACCTGGGTCACTGGGACTGGGATTTAAATAATAACCAAGTCAGTTGGTCTGCCCAGGTCTATAAAATTTTTGGTATGTGCAAGGGTCCAGGAGATATTACCTATAAATCCTATTTAAATTTAATTCATCCCGACGACCTTCAGGAAGTGCAATCGTCGATAGCTGATTCAATTAAGACTGGCATATCTTATGATCTGAGACACAGAATTATTCGACCTGACAATGATGTAAGAGATATATGGTCCCGTGGCAATGTTTTATACAATGATCACGGCATGGCAGATCGAATGATTGGAATTGTTCAAGATATTACAGAACGCAGACAGGAATTAGAACAGATGCACTTTCAGGCATCACTGCTGGATCAGGTGAAAAATGGAGTTTTTGCTGTTGACATGACCGGTCGGATAATTTATTGGAATAAGTTTGCTGAAAAAATTGTGAAATGGACTAAAAATGAGGTGAACAGTAAGGAGATTATTGATCTGCTTGTTCCAGAAGATTACCAGGCCAAAACTAAAGGAATCTTGGAGAACCTGCTTAAAGGTGGTTTTTGGGAGGGAGAGTTTTCGATAATTAATAAAGATGGAAATACCCTTCCGGTTGAAGCAAACGTAACCCTGCTTAGAAATGACAAAGAGGAGGTGATTGGATATACTGGAACATTTAATGACATCACTGCTCGAAAACGGATGGAAAAACAGCTCAGTCATCTCGTAACGCACGATCCACTGACCAATCTCTATAACAAGCATGCCCTGGAAGATACCCTGATGCGTGCAGTTGCCCTGGCTAAAAGAGGTGACAAAAGTGTTTTTTTAATTATTGGAATCGATAACTTTCACCTTGTTAATGAAGAAAAAGGTTATGCTGCCGGTGATGAATATTTAATTAAATTTGCCTCTTTTCTTAAAAAAAATATCCGTGAGGCTGATGTGATCGCCCGCCTTGGCGGAGATGAATTTGCTGTTCTTCTCGAAGGCGCCTACAACCCGAGCACGTATAGGTTGGCCGACCGGTTAAGACATAAACTTGAGGAAGAAACTTTTCATTATAATCTGAGTATAACCATTGGGGTAATGCTTATCGAAGGAGATATGAGTGCTGATCAAATAATCACTTCTGCTGGTATAGGATTGGAAGAAGCTAAAGCACAGGGCAAGAACAGGGTTGTGTTTTTTAAAAATGATCTATTGGGAAACAAAAAACAATTGGATAGCTCGAAAATGCTGGGGTTAATAAAGAATGCCTTAAAAAATGATCTTTTTCAGCTTTATTACCAACCTGTTATTGATTTAAGAAGCGGGTCCATTGCCTACTATGAATGCCTGATTCGTCTGTCTGAACCAGAAAGCCGAGATGTGATTTTTCCGGGTAGGTTTATACCCCTGGCGGAAAAGTTCGGGATAATGTCGCAGATTGACGACTGGGTATTTAATAAAGCATTATCTGTTTTGCGGGATAATAAAAATATAAATCTCTACATTAACCTTTCCGGGGCAAGCCTTGGTAATGATCAGCTACTTGAAATGATAAAAAAAGAGATGAAAAAAACAGACATTGATCCACGGTGTCTAGGGTTTGAAATCACAGAAACTGCTGCAGTAAAGGATTTAATTGCTGCAGAAAAATGGATTAAGCAGTTGAAGAATATTTGCTGCAGCTTTGCTCTTGATGATTTTGGAATAGGCTTTTCATCTTTCTCTTATTTGAAGCTGCTTTCTGTTGATGCTGTTAAAATTGACGGAACGTTTGTCAAAAATATTGAACAAGATGAAAGCCAGAAAACTATAGTCAAGGCTATAAAAAATGTAGCCCATTCAATGGGTAAAATAACCATAGCGGAATTTGTTGAGAATGAAAATGTCCTTAACACTCTGAAAGAGATGGGGATTGATTACGGTCAGGGTTATTACCTGGGCAAACCGTCTCCGGAATTTCGGGTTTTCAGGTAGTAGAATTAATCCCTTCGGATAACAATATACTTAACTCCGCAACAGAGCCAGCTATAGCAGTTGGCTGGACTGTTTTGAGTTCTTCCAATGATCCGTAACCGTAAGCAACGCCAATTGTATAAAGATTATGTGCCTGGGCTCCGATAATGTCATGTTCCCTGTCTCCGACCATCACAGTTTCGTCCCGGTTAAGACCTCCGGCGAGCTCTTTAACAGTGCCGATTATCTCAGATTTTGTAACCCTGCTTCCGTCAAGATTACTACCGATTACCAATTGAAAGAATTGCTCAATTTTAAAATGTTGTAAAATTTGTTTGGCGAAAACTGTTGGTTTGGAGGTTGCTATATATAATTGACAATTGTTTTCGTTAAGCTGTTTGAGCATTTCGGTAATCCCCGGGTATAATTGATTATCAAAAATACCTTTGTTTCGGAAGTATTCACGGTAATATTCCACTGCCTGGGTTGCTTTTTTACCACTGAAGCCAAAAATATTTTGAAATGAATATTGCAGCGGGGGGCCGATCATAGCGGTAAGTTCTTCATGATTTGCCTTAATCCCATATTTGTTTAAAGCATAACTGATAGAATTTTTTATTCCCGGACCTGAATCAGTAAGAGTTCCGTCCAGATCAAAAAGAATTTTTTTATAAGGTTGGTAAATTCTGTTCATTATCGTCCGCCTTGCTGCTTGAGTATTATAAGCGTAAAATACATTTATATATTACTATAGCAAATTAACGGCTGAAAGGAAATTAATGATGCAAAGTCAATCTTACAAAATGGGCAGGGAGAGTATAGGCAGCTTGCTTGTTCATTTTTCTGTTCCAGCTACTGCCAGTATGCTGGTTACAGCAACCTACAATATTATAGATACCATATTTGTTGGTAGACTGGGGGTAGAAGCTATTGCGGCTCTCTCTATTGCATTTCCTTTCCAGATGCTGCTTGGGGCAATTGGCATCGGTACAGGGGTTGGTGCCGCATCTTTAATTGCCCGGTCCCTGGGTGCCGGAAATGTTGATGTAGCCAGAAAAGCGGTAGGGCAGGTTATCTCTTTATCGCTTTTATTTGGGATTATATTTGCCCTGGTCGGTTACTTATACATGGAACCAATATTGATCATATTCGGGGCAACCAGGGAAATTATTGGACCTGCCGGGGAATATATGAGCGTAATCACTGGCGGGTCGGTCATGTTTTTTCTGATCATGGGTTTAAACAATGTAGTCAGGGGCGAAGGAAATCCACGATTTTCAATGAAGGTGATGATAGCTACCGCGGTTATAAACATAATTCTCGATCCTATATTTATATTTGTTTTGGGAATGGGAGTCAGGGGTGCAGCGGTAGCTACCGTACTGGCAAAAATAGTTGGTGTTGTATTGATTCTCCAATATTTTATCAGCGGGCGAGGCGAGTTTAAAATAAATCTCTCCTGCCTAAAGCCCGAACTCGATAATATTATTAAAATATACGTAATTGGTTTTCCGGCGATGATCATGCAGGCTTCCACCAATATATCTCTAATTTTAGCAAACAATATCCTGGCCCAGTATGGGCATGTTCCAATTGCTGCGCTTGGGTTAATCTTTCGTTTGATCATGTTCGCCCTGATGCCGGTCATCGGGATATCACAGGGTTTATTACCGATCATAGGGTACAATTTTGGAGCCGGGAAGTTGCCCCGGGTCAGGGAAGCAATAAATAAAGGGTTGATGACCGGGATGGCAGTTTCAACCTTTTTCGGGCTTATCTATTATGCCTGGCCGGTTTTGTTTTTAAGTATCTTTACCAGTGATGGTGAGCTGCTGGTTTATGCTGGAGAAGCTATGCGAATTATGGTTTTCATGTTTCCTCTTGTTGGTGCTCAAATAGTTTTTACTACCTATTTCCAGGCAGCCGGACGGGGTCTTCCCTCTCTTATCCTTTCAATATTAAGGGAAGTGCTGATTTTTATTCCCTTACTGATTGTGCTGTCCCGGCTAATTGAACTGGATGGGGTTTGGTATGCCCGTCCGGCCAGTGATTTGCTGGCTTTTTCCGTAACCTATTTATTGATCTCAAGAGATCTGAAACGGCAGGGTATTTCAAACGGTATCTTTAAGCTGTCAGGATGAAAAGTATAATCAGCTGAGCAGGATTTCTTTTATTACCGGAGAATAAAAACACAACATATAAAGAACACACCGTTAATTAAAAATTATCACCACGGTATTAACATGAATGGAGGAAGTTACAATGATAGAACAAAATCTGGTAGAAAATATTTTTCCACCAGGGAGCAGGATAATTCTTGAGTATGTTGATCTTGATAATATCGCTAAAAGTTGTGGCACTCGCATTGAAGATATAGAAGGTGAATATCTGGTGCTCCAAACACCCATAATTGACAACTATCCTCTTGCTGTTCGGGAGAGCCAGGAACTGACATTGAGACGGCTTGATGATAAAAAAATGGAAGCATACGTTACCAATGTGTTTGTGATTGATGTCAGGCAGGGTAAGATCCCCTTACTTGTTTGCAGCAAACCGCGAAAGATTGACCGCACCTCGCTGCGTCGTTTTTCCAGGTTTGGGGTTGACCTGCCAATGCTTTATTCCAGTGATGATACCGGGGGGGAGGGATACGTTTGTGATCTTTCACTCAGCGGTTGTTACGCCATGATTAAGCCAAACCCGAAAATTGGCGCTGATTCGGTGCTTAATCTGTCATTTACAATTTCCGGGGAAACTGATGTGGTCATTGTCGGAAGAGTAATCAGAACAGATGTTATCAACGGGAATAATGATATAGGGGTGGCTATTGAATTTAATGATTTAAGCAATTCACTTCAAGAGTTGCTATACAATTACATTTTTCAATTGCAATTAACTGCCGACGGCATTCTTGGTAGTTCGCCCAGGGATAAATAAACATTGAATTTATTGGTACTTAAGTTTGGCCCAATCAGGAGAAATAAATGTCTGTTGTGATGTAAGGTAATCTTTTACTGCTTGTTTTAGCAGCGCCAGGTATCCTCAAAAATATGCAGATGTTCCATGGTCAGCAATTTAATAGCTTCTGAGCGAAGACCTTTTTCTGCTCCTTTTCCACTTTCCTGTACTGCCTTTAACTCAAGCAAATGCTGCAAATGTTTCATTTTATCGGGTGGAAACTGACTGGTGTGGCAGCTTATTGCTTTGATTTTTTTCTCCCAATAATGTTCTGCCTTAATAAATGTATTAGGATGTGCAGTATAATAAAAGGCGATCATTTTTACACCATGTGGTTTTAGCCCATCATTTAGATCGGCCGGATAGAAGTGGGGCATGTTGCATAAAAAGGCGGCTTCAGCAGCAGCCAGTCCAGAGCGAATGTGGTCGGAGTGGACTTCATAAGGCAACCAGGGGTCGCAAACCATTACTGCATCGGGTTTAAACTGGCGAATGGTCCTGGTTATTTTCCCCCGAACCTCTTCATAGGGTAGAAAACCTCCATCAGGATAATTGAGCCAGATTAGGTTATCTACTCCGAGAATGGCTGCGCTTTTTTCACTCTCCTGCTGTCTTACTTTCTTCAGGTTTGCCGGTTTAATTGCAGGATTCGTTGTGCCTGAGGATCCATCGGTAATTGTCAGGCAGGTTACAGGTATGCCGTTATCTGTTAGCCTGGCTACGGTGGCTCCTGCCCCTATTTCCATATCATCCGGATGAGGCTGGATGAAGAGGACGCTTGTTGCTGTGAAGAGGTCGGGGATTGGAAGAAAACTGCATAATGTTGGATCCATCAGGTTACCTCCGGAATTATCAATGAATAGTTAATCATTCAGTAAGGTTGTTCTCAAGGGTTTTAATAGAGACAAACTTTATTGATAAGCCACTAATAGATCATTTCTGATTACACCTGTAAAGAATATATCATAATGATTCACTTCGCAACCAATAGTTTTCAGTATATAATAGTATAAATCTTTATAATCTGCATACAAAATAATGTATATTCATCATATGACAGCGGACATATAAAGATACTAAAAATTTTGTTTTTTAAAAATACAGGAGGGAGAGTGCAAAATGAAAAAAAATATTATCGTTACCCTGTTTTTTATCGTTACAGCTATTATTATGATCCTTGGTTGTGCTGGTTGTGACGATAAAGATGGTGCAGCAATGAACCCTGAACAGGTGGTAGAGCAGTTTATCGATGCCCTGCAAAAACTCGATCTTGAGAAGGCAAAAACATTTCTATCCAGCGGGTATTCCGCCGAATTTGAACAGGATTTTGATGAACTAAACAAGGCGTTGGATGAGGATAGCGCCGAAGCAGAAGCAATGAAAAAGATGTTTGATGCTATATTCAACAACTCAGAATTTAATGTTACCGGTCATTCTATTGACGGAAATAATGCTATCGTTAGCATGGAGAACAACATGCCGGATATGGAGCAGCTGGGTGAGATGCTAATGGGCAAGTTGTTTGAGCTTATGTTTTCAGAAGAAGTGGATTTTGATAGTTTGACAGAAGATGAAGAGATGACTCTTCTAGTTGATATTTTTGTAGATGTGGTAGAAGAGGTGGAAAAAGTAGCCCAGAAAGCAGAGATTCCTATGATTATAGAAGATGGCCAATGGAAAATTAATGGAGATGTAATTGATGAGGTCATGAGCGAACTGGATTTTTAATTTTATGCTGATGTCCTGTATAATATAAGGCAAATATACAAGAAAAGCCGCCCTGCTTAAGGCATGGCGGCTTTTTGATTGACAAAAAAGCAGGTTTATTAAAGAGGATGATTAATTGTCTTCAAATAACTCATCCGGGGCCTGGTGGGGTATACGTGCTATTTCCTTGCTGCCATGATAAAAAACTGCTTCCTTACTGCTGGTTATTTTGCCGATATCGGCAACAGGAGCTCCTGCTTCTTTGACTAAGCTGATTACCTCTTCTGCATCTTCAGGCGCTACCTGAAAAATCATTCTGGCCTGGGTTTCACAAATCAGAATTTCTTCAGGAACAAGGGTTTCAATCTTTAAAGGAACCTTAGCCAGATCAACCTCTGCTCCCAGGTTGCCGAAACGAACCGATTCGCTTACTGCTGCTCCGATACCGGCTGCGCCCAGATCCGAGCAGGCATTGATTTTACCTGATTTGATAGCAGCGAGAGAAGCTCCCATGGTTAGCTTTTCTTCCCGGAATAAAGCCTCGGCAGGTCGCATTACATCGGCAAGTCCTGCCCGGTAGAGGGTGTCATTACCGTCATTGCTGGTTTCCCCTACGATAATCAGCCTGTCTTCCACACTTTTAGCCGGCTTGGTCAGAGGTTTTTCGATCAGTAGTTTTCCAATAACAGCTGCAACAACTGCCGGGACTATATCGCTAAATGAAGTTGAAAGACCGCCTCCGACAACAAAAACACCCATAGTTTCGCACATGTCACGAATTCCCTTGACGATTAGGTTGACTCTTTCACCACTGGTCATAACCTGGCATTCGCCACAGGTACAGTTACCTTTGAAACCGCAGGAGCCAACTATTACCTCCTGGTCAAGCGGTCTTGTACCGATAAAATCCAGTAAAAATAAAGGACGGGCGCCCATGGCAACAACATCACGCATGGCTCCTCCGGCACCGGTCGCTGCACTGTCATAAGGGCGGGGTACACATGGGGAACAGTGGCTCTCCATTTTGGCTACCATCAGACCACTATCGCCGGGCATTTTAAATACGGCAGCATCATCGTTTGCTTCTGGCCCGATTAAAAGCATTCCTGGGGAAACTTTACTAACAGCATCATTAAGTTGTTTAAACATGCCAAAATCGATTGCCTTGTCTATATTATGATGCAGGTGAATAAACAGGCCGTGCATTAAAGCTTTTTCTATTCTATTCATTCAAGTAACCTCCTCATTAGTTGGAAACCGCCATCCATGATTGTTGAGTTTTTAAGACATAGTTTTGATATATTAATAGCTGATCATCTTTTTGTTTATTTTATTATTAACTGCCCCGGGGCAGTTTTCCTGCTCCAGATTTGTAACAAATATTTTGGATAAAAAATGTATAATAATATCAATGGCAACACTTCCTTGATTGTGGGGTGGCATGATGGAGACAAAAAAAGTGTCCAGGGTAATGGAAGAGATCGGCATAATGCTGGAGCTTAAAAATGAAAATCCCTTTAAGAGCAGGGCATACTACAGCGCTGCCCGGATTATTGATCTAATGGGAGATGAAGAACTTGAGCTGTTGGTGCGCGAAGACAAACTTAAAGATGTTAAAGGAATTGGCGCTGCTTTAAACGAGAAACTGAAAGAGCTGGTGCAGACCGGTAATCTTACTTACTACAAAGAGCTGAAAGCTTCTATACCTGAAGGGTTGTTTGAGATTTTAAAAATACCCGGATTGGGTCCCCGTAAGGTTAGGGTCCTACATGACACCCTTGGCATTACAACTCTGGCTGAGCTTGAATATGCCTGTCGTGAAAACCGGCTTGTCAGCTTGAAAGGGTTTGGATCCAAGACCCAGCAGAACATTATTGATGGAATTGATTTGTTAAGACATCACCAGGGCCGCCACTTCTATACCGAAGCAAAAAGCCGGGCTGATCAGCTTATTGCAGCATTGCGTAACGTTCCTGAGGTTATTAACCTGAGTTTAGCTGGAAGCATCAGGCGTTGTCGTGAAATTGTTAAAGATATTGATCTGGTTGCTGCTTCTGATGATTCGTCATTAATGGGAGATATTTTTTCTGTACTTCCTGATGTAGAACAGGTTATTGCACATGGTGAAAAGAAAGTGACAGTACAGTTGAAAGGAGGGATTAATGCTGACCTGCGTGTAGTGAAACCGGAACAATTTCCCTATGCGCTGCATCACTTTACCGGTAGTAAAGAACATAATACAGCCTTGCGTTCCCGGGCTAAGTCCCTGGGATTAAAAATGAATGAATATGGTCTTTTCCGGGGAGATGAACTGATTCCCTGCAGTAGCGAGGAAGATTTATTTGCAGCCCTGGGTCTTGTTTTCATACCCCCGGAACTTCGTGAAAATAATGGTGAAATTGAAGCTGCCGGGAAGGGTGTTCTGCCTCACCTGGTTGAAGCTGCGGATATCCGGGGGATATTTCACCTGCACACTACATACAGCGACGGTTCTTCCAGCATGGAAGAATTAATACAAAGCTGCATAGACAGCGGTTATGAATATATCGGGATTAGCGATCACAGCCAGTCAGCTTTTTATGCCGGAGGCTTAAAAGAGGATGACCTGAAACAACAGGAAGAAGAGATTCATGGATTGCGTGAAAAATATCCTGAGCTGACCATATTTTGGGGTATAGAATCTGACATAAGGATTGATGGGTCACTTGATTATTCTGATTCGGTCCTTGAGCAGTTTGACTTTGTAATAGCGTCAGTACATTCAGGTTTAAAAATGGAACGGAATAAAATGAATGAACGGCTTAAGCGGGTTCTCGAGCACCCTCTGGTAACGATCCTTGGTCATCCGACCAATCGTTTGCTGTTAGGTCGAGAAGCCTCTGCACTTGATCTCGATCTTGTTTTTGAAACTGCGCAGAATAATGAAGTGGTGCTTGAGCTCAATGCTAATCCTGCACGGCTTGATCTTGATTGGAGGTATCTAAAGAAAGCTAGAGACAAAGGGCTGCGAATTTCAATCAACCCAGACGCACACAATGTTGAAGGTATTGGAGACACCGATTTTGGTGTGGCAATTGCCCGTAAAGGGTGGCTTGAAAAAAAAGATATATTTAACAGCATGAAGCGTAATGACATGAAGAAATATCTGGAAACTCGTCGTCAGTTATTCTCCAATACGGCGAGTGACAAAGGTTAACTTAGCTTCTGACTCCTCATCATTTTTAATCGGTTCCAGGCTAAAACTGGGGTAAATGCCCAGAACAGTGAAACCACATTTTTTAAGCAATTCGCTGACCAGTCCAGGTGGGTAGTCCTGCTCCTGGTGTTCCTCGTAATATTTCTTATAAAGGCCGTTTTCAACCAGACGAAAAATAATTAACTTGATTGACCAGATATTGGTTTCATAATTGAAGTTACTCTCCCAAAAAAAAGTGAACTGATCATCTTCAGCAACTTCACTGTTTTTCTCCCCGGAGAGTGGACGTAATCTCGGGCGGGTCAAATCAAAAACGAAAAACCCTTCAGGATTGAGTATTGTATGTATATTCTTAAAAGCAGAAGCCAACCGTTCTGTCCCGATCAAGTAATTCAAGCCATCCTGAAACAGCACTGCTAAGTCAAAGCTTTCCTGTAATTTCAGCCGGCATAGATCACTTTGGAGAAACCTGAGGTTATGGAGTGTTTCACCTTTGATTTTATTCTGTGCTATTTTGATCATTGCTGTAGACAGATCAATTCCGGTTGTCAGTTTGCCTCGCCTGGCAAACGGTATGGTTGAGCTGCCGGTACCACAGGCCAGGTCCAATACTGAATTAAAACTGCCGTTGTGCAGAGAAACCAGGGCTTCAACGTAGTTAACCCATCCTTGATAATCTACTGAAGCCATGATTTCATCGTAAATAGATGCGATGGAGTTATAGGTTGTATTTTTCAAAATCAATCAACCTTCCCTGTCTTAATGTATATTTTCTGCCCGGCCTGAATACAATTGATCTTTTAACGCTGACATAATATCATGAAGAATAAGTGAAAAGCAAAATCCGGCTGTCGGCAGGGGATATCAAAGGCATAAAATACCGTTCGGCCCACTGATTGTTTTTATCTGGCGGGTTGGGAAGGAACAATATGGAGATTATATTAAGTATATTAATTGGAATTAGTCTCAGTGCAACCAGTGGATTTCGAATTTTTGTTCCCATCCTGGTTTTGAGTATTGCTTCCCTGGTTGGCTGGGTAGAGCTAACACCTGCATTTGCCTGGATTGGCACATACCCGGTTATGGCAGCCCTCTTAATGGCAACAGTTATCGAGACTGTGGCATATTTTTTCCCTTATGTTGATAATCTACTTGCGGCTGTAGCTACTCCTCTCAGTATACTGGCCGGTATCATCATCACTGTTTCTGTAATGGTTGATCTGCCACCCATGCTTACCTGGGTCCTGGCCATAATAGCTGGTGGTGGAGCAGCGCTGGGGGGAAATGTAGTCAGTAACACCGTGCATGCCGGCTCTACAGCGGCCACGGGAGGTGTTGCGAATCCGGTTGTTTCATTTTTTGAAAGCATACTGGCAGTGCTCCTGTCATTTATGGCAGTTGTAATGCCGGTAGTTGCTGCGCTATTGTTGATGATGGCAATTATCATTATAATAAGGATATATAGAAGACGAAAAACAAAACCTTTGTTGCCTAAATAACCCCTGATTCGTTATTTATCCTTAGAGTGATGATTTTGAATAATGAAGGGAATCTAAGCATTTATATTGAAATAGTATATTTGTGATAATAAATAATTTTAATTGTGGTTTTTCGAAAATCTGTTTCCGAAAGGTGAAATAACTTGGCCGGTAAAAAATCTAAAGATCAAACCGATTACTATACCCGTGAAAATGTTAGGGAAATGATGGAAAAGCTTCCCGATCCGATTTTCGTCACGGATGCTTCCGGCAATGTCCTTCTGACAAATTCTGCAGCGGCTTATTCCATGGATATAGCGCCCGGTAAGATGCTTCAGTCAAACGTGATGGATTTGGTCGACAAAGGATATTATTCAATGACCAATGTAACTGAGACAGTCAAGCACAAGAAAACCATCAGTGGGACTATAAAAACTAAAATCGGGGTTGAATATATTTCAACCAGTACACCTGTTTTTGATAAAGAAGGTAACGTTACCCTGGTGATTACTTATGGTCGTCCTCTTGAACAGTCAGGGAAAAAAAATGTAAAAGAGCAAAGTGAACAGGAGGAAAGACGTAAACGCGAAATTGATTACCTGCGCAGTTATGTTTTTGATCAGGATATGGTTATTGCTGAAAGCCGCAACATGCAAAAAGTATTGCTTACTGCCCATGCAGTTGCCCAGACTGACAGCACAGTTGTTCTGTATGGAGAAACCGGTACCGGAAAAGATATTTTGGCTAAGTATATTCATAAGAACAGCAAGCGGGCTAAAGAAGCATTTATTGCTACCAACTGTGCCACCTTGAATGAAAGTTTGGTTGAGTCGGAACTATTTGGTTATGAAAAAGGAGCATTTACCGGGGCTCTGAGCGAAGGGAAAATTGGTTTGTTTGCTGCGGCAAACAGGGGAACTTTGTTTCTTGATGAGATTGCGGAACTTCCCTTGCCCCTGCAGGCTAAGTTGCTAAGGGTGCTTGAAACCGGGGCTATTCGTAGAATAGGCAGTAATGTGGAAGAAAAGAGCAATTTCAGGTTAATTGCCGCCACCCACAGGGATTTGAAGAAAATGGTAGACGAAGGCACTTTCCGCTATGACCTTTATTACAGGCTGAATGTAGTACCGATTAATATTCCTCCGCTTAGAGATCGTCATGAAGATATACTGGCTCTGTCTTCGATGTTTGTTGAGGAGTATAATAAAAAGTATAGTGCTGATTTTGTGCTGGACCCGGAAATACTTAAATCTTTTCAGGAATATAACTGGCCTGGCAACGTCAGGGAACTACGAAATGTTATTGAAAGAAATGTGATAATCAATTTGCATAAATATGATGAAGACAATCTTTCGGTTATGCCTCACCTGCCCAGCAATGATCACGGGGATATTAATATATTTAAAGCCCTGGGCCTTGGTGGATCCCTCAAAGAAGTTATGAAAAAAGTTGAGGAACAGTATATCCGATTGGCCCTTAAAGAAACCGGGGGTAAAGTTGGTAAGGCCGCAGAAAAACTGGGTATTTACAGAACTGTTTTATATCGTAAATTGAAAGAATATGAAGAAAAAAATGAAGAAAAAAATAAAGAAGCGTAATTTTTACCTTATGACTATTGACAGGTTCTGCTCCGGTAAAGTTAACTCCGTAAATGAACCCAAAACGATATAATTGTATAATTTCTGAAAAAAGATGTCTCAATAGAGGTTCATTGTTGTTGGCTGCAGAAAGAAGACCATTTCAGCCTGTCTTATGTTTATTGCCCTTAATAAAAAGTGATGAAGGATTGTATCTTGGCATGAAGATTGCTTTATTATGATCTGGCAAGTTCCGGGAGGTAGGGATGAGTAAAGCATTTTCCATAGGGATAATAGGTGCCAATGCAACAGGTTGCTCAATCGCCCAAAAAATGGCGGTTGAAGGGCTGTCTGTTACTATATATGATACTCAGAACAGTCTGCTGGATTGCTGCCTGGACCGGATAAATGATTATATTGAGCTGGAAATTGAAAAAGGCAAGATCGATTCATCCAAAGCCGGGGTTATTACAAGAAAGATTCATATCACTAGACTATTTGAAGATTTTAAAGCAGCTGATCTGGTTATTGATGCCAGTTTTGAGCCGTTGAAAAATAAGACAGGGCTATTCAATTGTTTGAATAGCGTCTGCCGGGATAACACTGTATATGCCACGGTTGCTAATGGAAAACCTGTATCGGAAGTCGCTGCCTGTAGCGGACGGGCTGATCGATTTATTGGGTTGCATTACGTGAATGATCCATCTCATAACCGCCTGGTTGAAATAATTCCACTAAGGGAAACCAGCAAGGAATCAGTTGAAAAGGTTTTGCAGATTGCCAGGGATCAAGGGAAAACAGCGATCCTGGTTCGTGATGTGCCTGGTTTTGCCATTAGCAGGATTTCCCTAGCTTTGTGTAACGAGGCATTACGTCTGCTCGATGAAAAGGTAGCTAATGTTCATACTATTGAGGAAGCAGCTAAGAGAGCATTTTATACAAATAAAGGACCATTTGAACTGATTAATAATTTTGAGTTGCAGCAAATCCTCTCCCTGTCAGAGTTGATCAGTGCAGAAGGCGATTCTTTATATTTGCCTCCACTGGTTTTGAAGAAATACATAATGGAGGGAGAACCCTTTTTACTGGACGGGATCGTTGATTTCAACCGTTTTGGTTTAGTGATTGAACGCTTGTATGCCGCTGTTTTTAAAGCTGCCCTCAAACTGGTTGAAGATAAAATTGCTGCCAGCGTTGAAGACGTTGATCGGGGAGTCAAAATAGGGTTAAGATGGCGTTATGGTCCTTATGAGCTGATGAACAGGATAAGTATTAACGAAGCATACCGTCTTATAAAAGAAATGAGCCTGAAGAGGAATAGCTTCCAGGTGCCGGTATTACTCAAGAAGCAAAAAGAAAAAGAAATGCCCTTTGAGTTCAAGTATGTTGATCTGGAAATAAAGAAAGAGTTGGCCCTGGTTACGATCAATCGTCCCGAAGCTATGAATGCGCTCAATCGTGACATTATTGAGCAGTTGACAGGTATTGTCAACCAGGTTGAAAGCGATCCCGGTATAGAAGCCATTATTATCCAGGGGGCAGGCAAGACATTTGTTGCCGGCGCTGATATTAAATATTTTGTTGACAATGTTAAATCCGACAACGTTGCGGCCAATTATATCTTTACCAGGCTGGGACATGATCTGTTTTCTCGCCTTGAGGAGTCACAAAAGCTAACTGTGGCTATGGTTGACGGACTGACCCTGGGCAGTGGCAGTGAGCTTGCCCTAGCCTGCCAGGCAATAGTTGCCACACCGGTTAGTTCTTTTGGTTTTCCGGAAACGTCAATTGGGTTGTTTCCGGGTTTAGGTGGGATGATCAGGCTGGAGAGACATTTAGGCCGAGAACTGGCGAAATTCTTTATTTTCACCGGAAGTATGATTAGTGCTGAAGAAGCATACAACTTGGGGTTGGTTACAAAACTTGTTGAAAGGCCTAATCTTTTTGATGCGGTCCAGGAGCTGCTAGCAGAGGGAAAACCGAACAAGTTCAGGAAGAGAGAGATCCCGAAGTCTTTTGAGCAAAAGAGAGCTGTTTGTTCTGATTTGAATGTCCAACGGTTATTAAACGGCGAACTTCCCCTTGATGTGAACTCTAAACTTGCCAGGCAAACATTAAAACAAGTTGCTGTTAAAGCTCCGATTGCTTTACGCATGGCTAACGAACTGATTGACCGCCAGTCGGGTATGCCAATCGATGATGCTATTGAGCTTGAACTGGCCCGCCTTTTTGAAATATTTGCTGCACATGATACTCTGGTAGGGTTAGAATCTCAACCGGGCCAGGTGCCCCAATTCAGGGGTTATTAGTAACCATGTTTCTGGCCAGGCAATGTACTGCTTAAACTAATGAAATGTTTCACAAGGAGGTGTCACCGGATGGATAAAGGGAAAATGAGTAAGGAGGAAATCCTAGATTTTGTCGAAAAAAAGGCGGTGGAAGCACAGTTAAGGGATGATACATGTGCCAGAAGTACACTTCACGGTTTGAGTTGTTATTTTGATTGTATAACAGAGAAGATGGTTGCTGCTTCCTGGGCTTTTACCGGCGGAGTTGCTGCCAGCAGTGGATCCTGCGGTGCTTTATGCAGTTCGCTTTTTGCAATAGGTGCAAAGTATATGCCTACGGTTAAAGAGGTCGAGAATAATGTTGAAGGCACCCAGGAGAGGTTTGAATTTGCCAGGGATAAAATGTTTGCATTTCGTGATGCTTTTGCCAGGGAGTTCGGAGGTTTGACCTGTTACAAGGTTCAGGAAGGAGTCTTGGGAAGAGGATATAATTTGCTTGAAGAAAAGGAATTGGTGGAGTTTCTTAACCTGGAAGGGCATCGTGAAGAATGTGGGAAAGTAGTTGGTAAGGCGGCAAGAATGGCAGCGGAATTTATGTTGGATGATTGACAAGTGCCATGCTGTCAATTAAGCTATTGGTATATAGATATATATAAATTGCAACATAATAATTAGTTAGAATAATTGGAGGTGGATGTAAGTGTCAAAAGTTTTAAGAATTAATGCAAGAACCAGAAAAATCGATGTTGAGCAATACAAGGATGAATACAAGCTGTTGGGTGGAAGAAGTTTGATTTCTCAGGTGATGTCTGATGAAGTAAATCCGGCCTGTGATCCGCTGGGTGCTGGAAACAAGCTGATTTTCTGCACATCTTTATTTGCCGGAACACCATTATCAGCTGCGCACAGGTTATCTGTAGGTGGTAAGAGCCCATTAACCGGAGGGATTAAGGAAGCAAACTCCGGGGGAACTACTGCAACGGCAATGGCCCGTCATGGGATCAAGATGATTATAGCTGAAGACCTTCCGGATTCAGATAAATGGTCTCTGCTCAAGATTGGTGCAGATGGAACTGCCGAATTGTTACCGGCTGATGAATTTGTGGGTTTAAATACCTATGACATGGTTGACAAAATGAAAGAGCTCTACGGAGATTCAGTTGCGGTTACAGCAATCGGAACAGCCGGTGAAAGAGGTTATCGTAACTCAAGCCTGCAGTCGATTGACCATGCAACCGGTAAACCTTCCAGGGCAGCAGCACGCGGAGGCATGGGCGCTGTAATGGGTGCTAAGAAGATCAAAGCAGTTGTGATTGAGAAAAGCAATGACAGGTATGCGTTCCCCTATGCTGATAAAGAAAGATTTAATGCAGCCAGCAAAAAGTTTGCTGAAGTCCTTCGTAACAATGAAGGAATGAAGTGGCTGCATGAAGTGGGAACACCGGCAATTACCGAAATAACCAGCGGTATGTCGGTTATTCCATACCGCAATTTCAGCGGGGAAGTTAATAAAAAAGCTGCTGCAATTGGTCCGGGAGCATATATGGAAAAAATACATTCACGTGGTGGTAAAACTGGTGAAACATGCCAGGTCGGCTGTGTAATTCAGTGCTCGGGTTGCTACAACGATGCCAATGGAGAATATCTGACATCAGGATTCGAATACGAAACTGTAGCCCTCTGTGGGTCGAACCTTGATATTGACGATCTTGATGTTATTGCCAAAATGGACAGGCTTTGCGATGATATCGGCCTCGATACGATGGAAACCGGTGGTACTCTTGGCGTATGCATGGAGGCCGGAAAAATTGCCTGGGGCGATGGTGAAGCGGCAATAAAACTGGTTGAAGAAATGGGCGAAGGAACAGAATTTGGCCGCCTGCTTGGCCAGGGAACCTACGAAGCAGGTAAGTCTCTAGGGGTAAAGAGAATCCCCACGGTCAAAAGACAGTCACTATCTGCCTACGATCCGCGTAACCTGAAGGGAACCGGAGTTACATATGCTACTTCAGCCATGGGTGCCGATCATACGTCAGGGTTAACTCTGGAAGCACCGATCGATCCTCTGGCAGTAGAAGGCCAGGCCGACACTTCAAAAGCTTTGCAGCCCATGATGGCCATAGCAGACAGCATGATGTGTATCTTTAACTGGTTTTCTGCTGGTTCACCTGACACAATCCCCGAGTTGATGGCAGGAGCTTATGGTGGAGAATGGGATTTTGATAAAGTGCTAGGCCTTGGCAGGGAAGCGATATTAAGGGAAAGAGCTTTTAATGAAGCAGCCGGATTTACATCTAAAGATGATCGTTTGCCGGAATTTTTCCTTAATGAAAAATCACCGGCTTCAGGTCATGTTTTTGACGTTAAAGATGAAGAGCTCGACAACGTTTTTAAGTACTAGTAAAGCTGATGTGATGGGCACTCCTTGAGAGTGCCCTTTTTTTTATTGTTTTTATTTGTGCTGAATATGTTTATTTACAGTATTCGCTAAATCATGGATAATGTTAATAGATTTAACAATGATATACTCTCTTATGGGAGGTAGCCGATGATAAAAGTTAACTACCAGGACAGATCGTGGCAGGAGGGATTAACGGTAGATCAGCTTCTTCAGCAAATCAGGTCAGATAGTCATGAAAAGAGCATTTTTCGGGGCAGGGTCAATGTGATTCTCAACAATCAATTTATTGATTCCAGGGAATATGCCATAACGAAAATTAATGATGGCGACGAGGTGAGAATTTATCCTGCTATTGCAGGAGGATAAAAATTGAATAAGTTAAAGGAGTTATTCTGCTGGATTATTATAAAATCTACAAGCTATCAATTGTTAAAGGGAAATGCCAATGCGGTGTGATAATGGTAACAGCAAAATAAATACAGACTCCAGCGGCTGTTCTGAATGCGGTAATGAAGCGAATAGCGGCAGAATGGTTGGTGATTCATTAGCCCAGTCTGATTATAATGATCATGCCACCAGGGTTAGCCCGGGCCTGATAGAGGGCGCTGATAAGGTTACCAGGTGGACATATGAAATGAACATGTGGAAAAATCCGGTTATATTGTTTACTGCCTGGAAAGTGCTGTTGTTGGCTGCGCTGGTTCCAGCTCTGCTAATGTTTTTTTTAACTATTATTGATGGCGATGGATTAATAGACGGGTTTACTATTTTTATTTATATCTATGGTATTTGCATTGGAATTATTTCAGCCCTGCTTGTTCTGGCTTACCCGATTGTTACTTTGTTAAACGGAGGGAAATATTGTGTCGTTTTTGAAATGGATGAGCAGGGAATCAAACATATCCAGATGCAGAAACAATATGAGAAAGCCAGGGTAATCGCTGCAGTTACAGTTGCAGCAGGTATTTTAACAGGTAGCGCACAGGCAGCCGGAGCCGGTTTACTGGCCGGATCAAAACAACAATTATATAGTAAATTTGCAGATGTTAAGACACTGATTGTTGATGAAGCAAGAAATATAATTTACCTTAACGGCAGGTTTTGCAAAAACCAGGTATATGCTGAAAATGCTGATTTTGCCTATGTCCGCGACTATATTGTCAGCCGTTGCAAAAAAGCTATAATAAACATTAAGCCAACCAGGCCATGATTCTGATCATCAGACAGGGATTTTTTGAAGCCAGTTAAAGAATACTTTCCATACTTGATGGGTATGAGCTGAGAATCGGTGGTTTGCTCCTTTTATATAAGTGATTTCTTTTGATCCAGAAGCGGCTTGATATAGCAGTTCAGCATCTTTGCAGGGAACCGATTCGTCTTTCGAACCATGAATAATTAAAAAGTGGCGCGGAGAAATTGCAGCTGCATCCCTGATCAGGTCGTGCCTGTCCAGGTCTGAAAAGAAACTCCTGTTTATTTTTAAACTTTCACCTTCTCCCTTGATAACCACCTGTTCGTCATCCGGTCCCTTCAGACTGCCGATCAAGGCCTTGGTAAAAAGTTGTTTCGGCCTGGAGACAGCGGCCCAGGTACACAAGGCGGTAATATCTTTATCTTTGGATGCATATCCAATTATTGTGCTGCCTCCAAAACTTCTTCCGTTCAAAATAATCTTGTTATAACCTGCATTTCTACACCATTTGACAATGGTACCAAGATCTTCTATCTGGTTACTTAAGGTAAGTTCTTTCCAGTCACCTTCGCTGCTACCGCACCCGGAAAAATCGAAGAGTAAAGTTGAAAAACCGATACCTGAAAGATTGTCACCCATTAGCAGGGCATTTCCGCCACCTTCCTTCGAACCGGTAAAGCCGTGGCAGACTATAACAATAGCATTGGTTTTATTTTCGTTATTATTTTGTTGATCCGCATCACTGGATTTTCTTAACAGTGCATCAAGCTGTTGATTTCTGCTGTTTCTAATTTTATACCCTGTCCAATCGATAAACATTAAGATCACTCCTGTTTTGTTTTGAGCACATAGTTATTTCATCTATAATACAAAATAAAGATTATTTCTACAGGGATTTAGATATTCCCCTTTTTTTCAGTAAAACAGGTACTGTTGGGAGATTTCTTTATTTTGTTAGGCCTTTTTGTTTTATTATTAAACTTTTACAGGGTAATCCCTTTACAATATATTTAATAAATAGTATACTGATAATGTCTAAAGTATTAATACAATATACATTAGTGTGGAGGTTTACTTTGCATTTATTAATTGACAGTCGCAGTGGCGTGCCGATTTACAGGCAGCTTGTACAGCAGATTGAAAACGGCATTCTGGGGGGATTGCTCAGACCTGGTGAACAACTGCCGACAGTCCGCGAAGTTGCCCTTGATCTGACTATTAACCCAAATACAGTGGCACGTGCGTACCGGGAACTTGAACAGCAGGGGCTGCTAACAAGTTACCAGGGTCGCGGTACTTTTGTGGCATCAACTATAGTTACTACGGGCAATAAGGAAAAAGAGTTAATTATTAAAAAAGCATTAAACCAGCTGGTTAAGCAGGCCCGGCAGTTGAATATTGAAAAGAATCAATTGGTGAAACTGTTTAAAGAGGCCTTAAATGAGTGGGGTGGGGAGGTATAACCATGCAAAATTATTGCCTGAGCTTTAAAAATGTCAGTAAAAGGTTTGCAGAAAAGTTCGCACTAAAAGGGGTAACCCTGGATTTATTTTCTGGTGAAATTGTTGGCTTAATCGGGCCTAACGGTGCCGGAAAAACAACACTTATTAAGCTTATTGTGGGTTTGTTGAATCCTACTGGTGGTGCGATAAGTATTTTTTCGAAGGCTCGCGATCAGCTAACTCCTACTGACTGGAGTAAAATCGGTTATGTCTCAGACGAGCCAAACCTTTACGATTTTATGACAGTTGAAAAGATTATCAACTTTAACAGTGCTTTTTTCCCTCAATGGAACAGTGAAAAATGCAGTGAACTGAAAATGAGGTTCCTGCTTCCTCACAACGAATCGATTAAAAATTTGTCCAGGGGGATGAAAACCCAGCTGGCATTAATCCTGGCGTTATGCCAGGAACCTCAACTGTTAATACTTGATGAACCATTTAATGGTCTTGATCCATTACGGCGTATTGAATTTCTTAATATCATATTAGAGGAATTTACCAGCAGCGAGAATCGCACTGTTTTAATATCATCACATTATCTTGAAGAGCTTGAACGAATTTGTGATCGGGTAGCCTTTCTTCAGGAAGGTGAGTTAAAGCGGGTTGTTAAAATGGAGCAGCTCAGGGTGGAGGAAAAAACAATTCGTGTTGTTTTTCAGAAACAGCCGCCTCAGTTGCTTCTGTCTATGCAGGGTATAAAAGAAATTAAAAAAGAGGGACAGTCCGGTTACCTGATTACCGTTGATAATAACTTTAATGAAATATACGAGGCCTGCAATGCTTTTCCTCATTATGTGCTTGAGATATATCACCGCAAAATTGAAGATATGTTTCATGATTACAGTTAAGAGAGGCGATTATTATGGTGGTTAAAAACCTGATTTATAAAGAATTGTTCCAGCTACGATGGATTCTTTTAATTGGTTTGCTGTTTAATGTTGGGACGGCAGTTATCATTGTTGCTACTTTTCATTACCTGTCCGGACTGGTTACAGAAATACCGGGAGATATAGTAGAAATGCTGGCCCAGTATGATATTACACGAGATTTACTTTTAATATTTGAAGATTATACTGTCTATGTCTGGTCACAGTGGCATGCAAAAAACCTTTTTCAGATTGGTGCATTAATTGTAATCATTACTACATCTACGCAGTTTGCAGGTGAAGCCAGCAAGGGAACAATCAGTTTTTATCTAACTCGTCCGGTAAACCGCATACTGGGTTTTTCAGCGAAGGCGGCTGCAGGCTTTATACTGGTTGCCATCATGGTTATTTCCGGTATTGCTGTAACCTGGATTATATCGCTAACAGTGGGATTAGAGGCCGCCTGGGGCTATTTGTTTTCCGCTACATTGCTCAGTTTTTCCTGGCTTTTTGTTTACTATCTTCTTGGTTGTGTGGTTTCTATTTTAAACCGCGAACCGATTATGGCAGGTGTAGTGACAGGTTTGGTCGGCATCGCATTGTCAATCCCTGGATTTTTTGCTTCCACGCGCTACCTGTCATTATTTTATCAAATGCGGGCTACTGATTATATAATCCTGAATGGTTCTTTTTGGCCAAACCTGGGAGTAAGTCTTGTCGTGAATGTCCTTATCTTTATTATCGCTTACAGGGTATTCAGGATTAAGGATTTCTAGCTATTTAACAAGTAAAAACCAGATTGGAGGAAAGAAAATGTTAATGACTACAACAGATTTGAAAGTTGAGTATGAAGTGCTGGGGATTGTCCGTGGAAACCGGGTAAAAGCAGCGCATATTGGCAGGGACATCCTTGCAGCTTTAAAGAACCTGGTAGGTGGAGAAGTGAGAGAATATGCAGACCTTCTGACCAGTGTTCGTGATGCTGCCGTGGACGATATGGTCAATGAAGCAAAAAATATGAATGCCAATGCCATTATCGGTATCCGGTTTGCTTCATCACAGATTGCATCAGGTATGGCAGAAATTCTTGTTTATGGTACTGCAGTAAGAATATAAGGGTTAAAGTAATAATTATTGGCGCTGACGAAAACCAGAAGCGTCAATATTTTTTTTATCCATTCATGTGTTATCACGAATGAATCAGCTATATCGATGATTAGTATCAATGGTAGTAAATGGTTCCAACTTGAACAGAATCTTAACCAGCCCAGGATCAAACTGACTTCCGGCACATCTTAAAAATTCAGCAGCAACTTCAGTAGATCCCATCGCTTTTTTATAGGGACGGCCGTTAGCCATAACCTCAAAAGCATCAGCAATAGCAGTTATCCTGGCCAGGAGGGGAATTTCAGTGCCTTTTAAACCCCGCGGGTAACCATTTCCATCCCAGCGTTCATGGTGTGCGAGAATATCATCTGCAACATGAGCAAACTCCTCTGTTGCCCTGGCAATACGGAAACCTATTTCCGGGTGCTTTTTTATTTCTTTCCATTCATCATCGTTTAACGGGTTTCTGCTGCTGAGTATTTTTTCGGAAACATTAATTTTACCGATATCGTGCAGGGTAATCAGCAGGTGGAGCCGGTTCATTTCAGCATCAGGCAGACCGATTTCTTCGCCCATTCTATGGGCGATATCCTGCATGCGCCTGGTATGTGTTTCTGTCTCAAAGCTTTTTGCTTCCAGGGTTTTCAGGAATGCTTTTAAGACTGTGTTCTTGGTACTGCGACTTTCGGTAAGTTTTTGCTTGTACATATTGTTTTCAGCATTGCGTATTGTTTCAATCAGTTTTTCAGTATCATTTTCCCTGCAGGCAACACCGAGAGCTATTGTCATTGGTATTTCCTCAACAGCTACTTCACTGAAGCTTGAAGATATACGTTTGCATACAAGCCAGGCATCATCGGCAGAAGTTCCTGGCAGGAGAATTACAAACTCATCGCCTCCCCAACGGGCGATTATATCTTTATGACGGCAGTTGTTTTTAAGGATGCGTGCCGCCTCTTTAAGCATCTCATCACCATGGCCGTGGCCGTAAGTATCATTAACAAGTTTCAGGCCGTTTAAATCAGCCATAATTACACTTACTGGGAATATCTTTTCTGATTCAATTCTTCCGGCTTCCTCATCAAGGTAATTACGGTTATAGAGTCCGGTCAGGTTGTCGTGATGACTTACATATAGTATTTTTTCTTCATTAATTTTTCGTTCTGTTATATCGGAGTGGGTTCCTACCATCAGCAGGGGTTTACCCTCAGGAGTATAGGTCATAATTTTCCCCCTGTCATGGACCCAGATCCAATGGCCTTTTTTATGTTTCATCCGGCATTCCATATCATAAAAAGGTAGATCGCCGGCAATATGTTTTTCGATTAACTTGTATGATTTTTTTAAATCATCTGGATGGGCCAGTGAATCGAATACCCTGTTTTTTATTTCCTCTAACTCAGTCAGTGTATAGCCGACTATGGCGGCCCAGGTTTGGTTGTAAACCGCTTCTCCGGTTTGCAGGTTAAATTCCCAGGTGCCAACGTGCGAGCCTTCTATAATACTTTGCAGGCGCCATTTTTGAGCCTGGATCTTATGTTCATTTTCTTTTTGAGCAGTTATATCTGAATAAATACCATAGGCACCTATTATTTTTTTATCAACTATGATTGGGATACCTTTTATCAAGACATGTAACGGTTGGCCGCTCTTAGTATACCTGATGCCTTCCTGGTGAATATTTTCTCCGTTAATTACTTTTTCAGTCATGCTACGGTCGGAGGAGTGGCTCTTTCCTTTATCCATTACATCATCAAGAGGAAGTCCCCGAATCTCTTTGAGGTTGTAGCTAAATAGATCGGCAAAAGCCTTGTTAATATCTACTATTCTGTATTCTGAATCCATCCGGGCGATTGCGTCCAGGGAATTGTTAAATAGTGCTTCCAGAAAAATGTTGCGGTCCAGATCGTATTTCTTATTCATGTAGACCTCCGTAGCAGCATCTTTTAAAATAATAACATTTTAAAATGCTGCAGGCAAAGTTTATGATCATTATTGAGAAGGGTTTTAAAGGATTTTGTAGAAATATTTTCTAAAGAAATTAATTTTCTGTAAAAAAATGATATAGAATAGCGCAGAATTTTAACGGGGGAGGATCAGATGAATAAAGAAAGTATAAATTACCCGGATGGCAGTAAGTATAAAGGTGAAACCTGGGAAGGAAAGAGGCATGGCCAGGGGGCTTGGTTGCGTCCTGATGGAACCAGGTATGTAGGTGACTGGAAAAATGATCGGCCTGACGGTCAGGGAACGATATCCTGGCCTGATGGAAAAAAGTATGTCGGTCAGTGGAAAAACGGCAAAAGGCATGGTCAGGGCGCAGAGATTTACCCAGACGGCAAAATGATTGAAGGCGAATGGGAAGCTGGATCATTAGTCCGTGAAATGACCTCGGATAGTCAGCCGGTATTTGATAAGAGATTAAAGAGCCAGCCCGGTTCGCGGAGTGAAACAAGAAGTAATCTTCAGGCTGAAGGGAAAAACTTTTTTGCTTCGCTGTTTGACATTAGCATGAAAGAAATGGTTACTCCGAAAATTATTCGGGTTATCTATGTGATCGGAATTATCTTAATCGGGTTGGGTGCATTGGGGGCTATTCTTTCTGCAATACTTGCAGTCGGCACGGCAGGAGTGGGAGCCTTGCTCGCAGCTATTATTGCAGCTCCGCTTGCAGCCTTGCTTGGTATTATATTCCTGCGTATTTACCTGGAGATAATCATCCTGCTTTTTAACATATACGATCAGCTGAAAGATATAAAAACATATTTGCTAAAAAAATAGAAGCAATCCTGAAACGGCAAAGGATTTGAGATAATGAGAGAGGTAATAACCCCACGGGCCAGGGTTCGGGCAGCGTTGGAACATACAGAAGCGGATAAGGTGCCAATAGATTTTAGCGCTACCCACAACAGCGGGATTAATGTTATTGCCTATAATGCTTTGAAAAAGCAGCTTGGAATAGACAGCATTACTTACATGCGTGATCCTATCCCGATGCTGGCTTCGCCGGACTTAGAAGATAATATGTCAGTTCTTCGGTTAATGGGTGGCGATCTGCTGCCCCTGCCTCGTCACATGGTTTATGGTGTTCCGGCAGATAATTGGCAGACATGGACATTAAAAGATGGTTCAACCTGCCAGGTTCCCGGGGGATTTCAACCTGTTGTTAACGCTGAAGGTACCCAGGAAATGGTTCTCTTGAATGGGTTGGCCGTGTTATCTATGCCGAAGCGGGGGCACCATTTTAACCTGACCAGCCGGCCCCTCGGAACTATTGAGAAATTATCCCAGCTTGAAGAAATAATCCCTTTACTCCGGCAGAGTGGAGCCTTTTCTATCAGCGATGAAGAGCTGCTGATATTGGGAAAAAGAGCCAGGACTTTATATGACCAGACAGATTATGCCCTGGTTGGAACAGGGGGTCCCCTGTTTTTTTCACTTTATCAGGTTGGGCAGGAGTTGTTTGGTTATGAAAAGTTTTTTACTTTACTTGCATCCGAACCTGATTTAATGCTTTGCTGGTTTGATTTTTTGGCCACTGCCTGCATTGATCGGCTTGGTAAGTATTTGGCAGTTCTTGGTCCGTATCTTGATGTAATAATGATGGGAGATGATTATGGTTTCCAAAATATGCTGCAAATATCTCCCCAGATGTTTCGGAAAATGATCAAACCTTACCTGGAGAAAGTTTGCCGGGCGGTTAAAGGTTTTTCTCCCCATACAAAAATTCTTTTACATTCCTGCGGAGCAGTCAGTCCGATAATCCCGGATTTTATTGATTCTGGAATTGATGCGCTAAATCCGGTTCAGATTACAGCATCGGGCATGGATCCAACCTGGCTAAAGAAAGAGTTTGGGCGTGAAATAGCCTTTTGGGGAGGGGGAGTGCGAACGCAGAGCACGCTTGTGCGGGGCTCTGTTACCGAGGTTACAGCCGAAGTAAAAGAGTTAATGGAAATATTTAAACCGGGGGGCGGCTATATATTTTGCCCTATTCATGATTTACAGGAGGAAGTTCCCCCGGAAAAAATCATGGCTATATACGAAACTGCGAAAAAATATGCCTGGTACTAAACTGCAGCATTTTTAAAAAGATACCACCATTTTGATCTGTCCCTCATGGGTTTCCTTAAAAGCTTCACCTGCTTTTTCGATCGGTATCAGGGATGTTATAAGCGGTGATAGGTCGATCGATTGGTTGACAATCAATTTCACTGCTTCTTTGAACTCAGAGGAAGTTTTTCCGAATGAAGTAATTATATCAACTTCATGGGTTACCATACTTAAAAAATTCATTTCAACCGTTTGTGAGCATATACCGGTTACTACTATATTTGATCCGGCGGTGCCCAGGTTACAGGCTTCCTGAATTGTCTCCGCTCTGCCCGCACATTCAAAAATTATCCTGGATCTTTCACTGCCTGTTAACTGTTCAATAGCCTGACCAGTTGGCATATTCCCTGGATCGAAAGTTGCGGTTGCTCCCAATGATTCTGCCAAAGATCGACGTTTATGATCAGGCTCTATTACATACACAGTTTTTATAGTATGATGTTTTAAAAGTAAGAGAATAATCAGGCCGATTGTGCCGGCGCCCAGTATAATGATCGGAGTGTTTTTTTCAATTTGTACCCTGTTTAGCGCATGCAGTCCAACACTTAAAGGTTCCGCAAGGGCAGCCTGGGTTAAAATATTTCGATTACCTAAACTAACCAGGTTTTTGTCAGGTATAATTACGTACTCTGCCATGGCGCCGTTTTCAGTTATACCCAGCCTGCGCATGTTACGGCAGAGATTATCCCGGTTAGATTTGCAAGAAGGGCAAGACCCGCAGGAGATTATGTTATTGGCAGTAACATAATCCCCTGCTTTCCATTGCTTACATTCAGGGTCTGTAGAATGAATAATCCCGGAAAATTCATGACCAATTGTTAAATATTTATCCAGATAACCGCTTTTATAGGCGTGTAGATCAGAACCGCATATACCACAGTATTTGATTTTGACCAGGACTTCTCCCCTTCCCGGATTTGGCCGGGGTTTATCAACTACCTGCACACTGCCGGGACGGCTTATGACTAACGCTTTCAAATTGAATTCACCTGTTCCGTATAATTTAGAATGTACGCGGGCCGATAAATCGGAATACTTTTAAGAGAATGAAAGCCAGCAACATTGCACCTGCATAGATCACAACCACGGCCTGCACGCTCCAACCCCACCAAATAGGGGCATGCATTAAAAGCATGTAACTCAAGACAAAAGGCGAAGCAAAGAGAGCCTGTATGCCAAGTTCCAGGCCAACCGGGGTATCAAATTCAGGGTCGGCAATTCTCAATAACAATAATCCCACAGAAGCTGTACCTGTTGTAATGCCATATAGACCCATCGTTCGTTCGAAGCTGTATGACCAGACCCGCCGACCTAAATAAAAGACAGCCATGGTTGTCAATATTCCACTGGCCAGGCCGATTACAAGTATTGGAATAATATACTCCCATACTACAACAACCTGGATGGCCATTATGGTAGATATAATTAAAAAGTCAACAGACCATCCGGTGATTCGGCGCTGCACTCCGGGATCAAGCAGGTGACCAAGACCGATTCTTTTGATTAGAGTTTTAATCAAAAGGGCAACAATTATCCCAAAGAAAAAGAAGAAGGCCCAAAGACTTTTCGCCACATCTTCTGATATGAGTTTTCCAATTGCCAGCATTAGAAGAAAAGTAATAATATAAACAAGACCAACTAGCGCAGCGTGGAATGCCAGGGTGTCAACATTGCCCGAGTAGGTTGTTAATCCTCCGGCAGGTTCCTTCTTGCTATCCCTCTGTAGAATCCCTTTCAGAATATCCCTGGAAAGGCTTTTTGACGTCTGGGAAGAATATCCCTTGCGAATACCCCAGTTAACCAGTGGGACACCGACAAAAAACGCAAAGGCAAAGCCAAAAACTGCAAATGAAAGTCCCAGGGTAGCAGCATGCTCAAATCCAAACTCTTCCCACACCTTGCCTACCGATAGGGCCTGGCCCGGGCCCTGGGTGAAGCCTAATGGGGATAAAAACCCGAAAACCGGGTTCAGGTTATAGCCGCTTGCATTAAACAGAAAAACACATATAGCACCGATAATACCCTGCATAGCCATGATAACTCCACTGGCCAGTCCTATCCACAGTGCTCCTTTAACCGGAGATATTACCTTGTTAAATTTGTTATGATTAAAATCAGTGGTCAGACCCAGTGAGATAAAGGAGATTATAAAAAGATGGTAAGCAAAAGTTTCCAGTAAATCTGTTGAAATGTTAATAATGCCCAGGCTAAGTAAAAGTAGACCTATAGTTCCGCCTATAAAACAGCTGGGAAGAAGGAAGCTTTGAAAAATTTTAATGGAAGACCTGAGTAGCATGCCGAGTAAAAGCATTACAGCCATCATACCAAAAGCCAGAACAGGATCAAAGGGAAATGGTGTATCCATTTGGTCATCTCCTCTGAATAATATTATACTTTCTGGACAATGTATTCATACCAGGGTTGTCGGGTTGGGAGTATGAATATTACAATAAAGAAGAGAGAAAGGCTCAGCTTAGTCGATTCTATAATAGCTTATTTCCCGACTATCAGTGTTATTCATATTTGACAGTATTCTTAAAATACCTGCCTGCTGTTATCGTGAGGCTAAATCTCTGATTGGTCTTCATATATTACAGAATAAATTTCAGGATACTGTTAATGCTAAAGGGACAAGGTTCATTACAGGGATTAAGTAAATTGTGTCAAATATAAACTGCAAATCAATCATGTTTTTCCAGCCGGGGAGGCGTTTGTAATTATGCTTGATCACAGGGCTGAAATATTTATTCATGTGGCACGCTGCCTGAGTATTTCACAGGCGGCGAGAGACCTTTATATTACCCAACCATCTGTTACAGCAGCAATTCAAAAACTGGAAGAGCATTACTCGGTCAGATTATTTCATCGCAAGTCCCGTGGCCTGGAATTAACTGCAGCAGGGAATTTGTTGTACCATCACCTCCGTGAGTTGAAAGACAAGGCTGTTCATCTCGATAATGATATGATGGGTCTTAAAAGCGAAACCCATGGACGCCTGTTAATTGGCTCCAGCCCAACCTTCGGTGACTATATTTTGCCGCATCTGCTGGGAAAATTTAATGAAAAATATCCCGGAATTACTTATAAACTACACAGCGGAGTTAACCGGCAAATATACTCCCGTCTGCAGGAAGGCAGAATCGAAGTAGCGTTTATGGTTGGAAGCCTACCTGGAAAACGTTTAAAAGCCCATAAAATTCTTGAAGATGAAATGGTGTTAATAATACCTCCTCAACACGAATTAAGCAGAAAATCGGTTATTACAGGTAAAGAGATTAAAACCCTTCCCCTGATTATGCGGGAACCCGGATCAGGCAGCCGTAAGGATATGGATGAAGCTTTAAATAGCCTTGGTATAGATCCGGTTAAACTGAATGTAGTAGCTGAATTTGAAAGCCCTGAAGCAATTAAAAGTGCTGTTGAATCTAACCTTGGTGTTGCTTTGATGTCCCGCTGGGCTGTAACCAAAGAAGTGCAGCTAAAAACAATCAGTATATTAAATTTAGATGGTTTCAAAATCAGCCGTGATATCTATGTTGCCAGCCTCTCTGATATCCAGCTAACCTCAACAGCTTCAAGGTTAATTGATATGGCAGTCAACCTAAAGTCACTAATTAATATACAGGCCTTACTGTAGCATTACCCAATCCATGACCACCTGTCAGGTTAATTACTTCTCCGGTTAAATAATCTGAATCCGAGGTTGCAAAAAAGGCTACAGCTGATGCAACATCTTCCGGCCTGCCCAGGCGGCCAAGTGGTGTGGCAGCAGAAATTTCTTTTCGAAGATCATCAACAGTTAAACCTTTAGCACGGGCTTCCATTTCCAAACCCCACTGTTTCAATTCTGTGTCTATATCACCGGGGCAGAGGGCGTTTACGCAAATATTAAAGGGGGCAAGTTCTACAGCCATCGAATAGGTTAAGCCCAGAACTCCTGCTTTTGCTGCGCTATAGGCATGCATCCAGATGGCACCGCGTCGGGCTGCCCGGGAAGATATATTAATAATTTTTCCTCCTCCTTTCTCAATCATCAGGGGAACAACTTCACGGCAGCATAAAAAAGTAGCTGTCAGATTAATGGCGACTGTTTTTTCCCATGTTTCCACAGTAAACTGGGCCAGTGGTGCCGGCCCCGGTGAACCTCCTGCGTTATTCACCAGGATATCAATGCCCCCGTACTCTTCTTTTGCTCTATTAATTAGTTGCGTAACAGATTTTTCACTGGTTAAATCAGCAAATACAGGTAGAACAGAAACGTTGTTATTTGTTATAAGATCAACAACATCATTTAGTTCACTACTTTCCAGGTCGGTTATAATAATGGAAGCACCTTCACTGGCCAACCGGATGGCACAGCTTGCGCCTATCCCTTTTACCCGGCCGGCCCCGGTAACCATGGCTACTTTTCCTTCAAGTCTTTTCATATAAACTAATCCCTCCTGAGGGTATCTGGTTTTGATCTGTATCAGGCAATACAGCAGTTAATCAATTAATCTTCCACGGCAGATCCATACCGGAAAAGCCGGTTTCAGGATTGGTCCTAACATTAATCAGGGCTGGTTTGCCGCAGGATAAGGCTTTTTCAAAAGCAGGCTTTAAATCAGTTATGTTTTCTATATATACTCCAAACCCGCCCATTGTTTCGGCAATTTGATCATAACGGGTTAACTTTAGTTCCACACCTATAGTGTGTCCGAAATCGCGGCGTTGTCCGCGGCGAATCTGCCCCCAGCCACTGTCGTTGGAAATAATAACTATTATTGGTATGTTGTGTCTGACTGCTGTGTTGAACTCCATGGCACTGAAACCAAACGAGCCATCACCGGTAAGCAGAACAACAGGTTTTTCAGGGCAGGCTATCTTGCCGGCCAGGGCAAATGGCAGTCCGACCCCAAGATGACCGAAAGCACCGATCCAGATCAGGGAAGATGGAGATAAAGCTTTTAAGGTTAATACGGCAAAGCCGGCGATATCTCCCCCGTCTACAACCAGCGAAGCATCTTCAGGCATTATCTCACCTATTTCCCTGCACAGGTGAACAGGATGAATTAATTCTGCATTGGGATCAGTATTTTGAAAAGCTGAATCTCTTGCTGCGTTCTTCATGATCTGGATAGTCTCCTGCCAGTTAGTTTCTATGTTCATTCGGCAATCCTGCAGATATTCTTTTAGCTGCTTGAGAACAGCTTTTATGTCGCCGATCAAACCAATATCTGCAGGACGGTTTTGTCCAATCTCTGAAGCTTCAATATCGACATGAATTGTTTTAGTTGACATTTTTATGAGAGGGGGGCGGCCATATCCGACAGTCCAATCGAGACGAGTACCCAGTATAAGCACAACATCTGCCTGCATCAATCCGATAGGGAAAAATCCGCCGGCCAGGGAGTGATTTTCGGGAAAACAACCTCGGCCCATATTGCGTGTATACACTGGTATCCCGGTTAGCTGGGCGAATTCAAGTAGCTCTTCTGCAGCACCGGACCAAAAAACCCCGCTTCCGGCCAGGATAACAGGATTTTTTGCCCCAGAGAGCAGGGATGCTGCCAGTTTTACCTGCTCAATATCTGCGTATGGTCTTGCTTTACAGTAATAGTATGAGGGAAACCGGACTTTGGCAGACCCGAGTTTGGCCCAAACAATGTCGACGGGTATTTCCAGGAATACCGGACCCGGCCTCCCGGAGAGAGCCTGTCTGAATGCAGAAGCCACATATTCGGGGATTCTTTCAACCTGGTAAACCTGGCGTGACCATTTTGTCAGTGGTCTCATCAACTCCAGTTGATCTATATCCTGCATAGCGCCAATGTCGCGGCGGGCTAAAGAACTGCGTCCCCCGATTACCACCAGCGGAACCCCGCTCTGTGCTGCCACTGCGACCCCGGGCAGGGCATTGACTACTCCCGGTCCGGCAGTAACGACGGCGACTCCGGGTTTCCCTGTGAAACGTGCCCAGCCCTCGGCCATATTTACTGCAGCCTGTTCATGGTGAGTATCAATTATACGAATATTTTCATTTCGGCAACCATTAAATATTGGGTTTATATGTCCACCACTAAGGGCAAAGATTGATTCAACACCTTCATTTTTTAGCGCTTTCGCAACCAGATCTCCGCCGAGCAGCTCTCCCAATTCATCCATCAGATAACCTCCCTTGCTTATATTTAGTTTATCCTTATGCATTATTCAATTCTATATACTCTATCCCTCCTTCGTGTATCCCAGGTTGTTTTACCAAACCAGGGGAGCAAAAACCAGGAAGACAAAAGTTATGCAAAAAGGTATTACCAGGGTTAGCAGGAGGCCGGGTTTGGCAAAATCCCGGATTGTAAAATAACCGGCAGAGTATGGAATAACATTTGTCGGACTTGAGGTAACCAGGATAAAGGCCATTGAAGTAGCTATGGCAACAGGGCCGGCCAAATACCAGGGGTTCATCTGCATCGAGACGGCGAAGGCAATCATCATCGGTATAAGGATCACTCCGGTAACCGTATTGCTGGAGAACAGCACCTTGAGCAGTTCAACAATCAATACGGCCATAAATATCCTTAAAGCAATACCCAGGCTTCCAATTGGGGCAAAAGCCAGCATAGCCAGCCACTTTGCAGCGCCGGTTTCAAAAACAATCATTCCAAGGGATAAACCTGCTGCTATAAGAACTATACCTCCCCAGTCAATATCATGTTGAGCTTCTTTCCATGAAAGGATGTTGATCCCGGGTAAAAAGAAAGCTGCTCCTGATGCAACAGCAATTATTTCGATCGGAATTGAGAGACCAGTAATATGATTAATCATTGGTTCGGCAAGCCAGAAGAACACGGTTACGGCGAAAATCACCAGAGCCTTTATCTCAACAATATTTAATTTTTTCGTGTTTTTACCTGCCTTAGTCATAAAGTCATATCTATTGTCCTGAAGTGCTTCCGGTGGATAAATACGGGTGAGAATGATATAGGCGAGGGGCAAAATAATCATTGCCGCAGGAACTCCGACCACCATCCAGGTTACAAAGTTGATAGGAATACCGGCTAATTCCCGGAGATAACCGAGGGCTACTATGTTAGCTCCGTTTCCAACAGGAGTTGATATTCCTCCAATGGCTGAGCCCCAGGCAACAGCGATCAACAGGGCTCTTCCAAAGTTGCTTTCACCCGGTTTTCGGCCAGCCTTTTTCAGGATAGTGGTAGCAATCGGCAGTAGAATCGCGGCAACAGACATGTTAACTATCCACATTGAAAGAAAAGCAGCCAGGGCCATAAAGGTAAAGATTATTTTGCGGGGGTTAAGCCCGACTCTGCTGATAATTAAATGTGTTACACGGTCGGCAAGGCCGGATCGGGTTAATCCGGATGACAGGGTAAGGACACCGATGAAGAAAAATGTTACAGAACTGCCAAACCCATAGCTGACGATTTCAGTAAGTGATCCGATCCTGAAAAAAAAAGTAAGTAATAAACCAACCAGGGCGGTAATAGGGAAAGGCATTGCTTCAGTCAGCCATAAGATGATTACAAAACAGAGGATAGCTAACGAGGTTTTCCCTTCGGGGGTTAATTCCAGGAGCCCCTCGGGTGTTGGCAAAGGTCCGGGGAGAGGCAAAAAGTAAATGATCACAAGAATAATCACGGCAGCGATTAAAGAGAAATACTTGCTTTTTGCTGGTCTGTCTCTGGAAATAGGTGTGTTTGCTGTCTCTTGCATCAATGAACACTCCCCGATTATTGCTGCTTAAATTATATATTGTTTTTTACAGGTATAATAATTGTTTATAGCTATAGTTCTATTTGTTCGGGCTATAGCTGGTTACCCTGAATGATTATTGTTTCTGAAGGGTGGGCGGGGACCGAAATACTGGTAATACTGTACCTTTATATTTCCGTGATACAGTTTACGCTTTTTTGATGCTTTTCTACCAAAAAGTTTTTCAAAGGATTCATTTGCCGTTAAAAAATAATACGACCAGGTATCGAGTTTTTGCAGGACTTTCGCCATTTCCTGATATAACTCTTCAACCTGTTCAGGGTTACCCAGCCTTTCACCATATGGTGGATTACAGATGATTTTGCCATATTTTTTCTTTGAACTAAGTTTATTAAAAGGTCTGGCCTGAAAGTGAATAAATTCTTCTACGCCGGCAGCAATTGCATTATAGCGGGCAGTATCGACGACTCTGCTGTCAATATCAGTGCCGGTGATATCAAGAGGAAGGCTGTAATTGGCCCTGTCGTGTGATTCCCTGCGTGCTTCATGCCAGCATTCCCTGGGGATGAAGGGCCATTTTTCTGAAGCAAATGTTCGATTCATTCCCGGGGCGATGTTTTGGCCGATCAAAGCTGCCTCAATTGGAATAGTACCCGATCCGCAAAAAGGATCTACCAGGGTTGTCCCAGGCTGCCAGCGGGAAAGCATGATCATTGCTGCAGCCAGTGTTTCTCTTAAGGGCGCTTCGCTTGCCCTGGTCCGATAACCTCGTTTGTGTAAACCTGCTCCGCTGGTGTCGATAGTAAGGGTGGCGATATCTTTAAGCAGCGATACTTCTATTTTAAACTGGGGACCGGTTTCTTTAAACCACTCGGTTTGATATTTTTTTTTCATGCTTTCCACGACTGCTTTTTTGACGATAGCCTGGCAGTCGGAGATGCTGAACAAGGTTGATTGCACAGATTTTCCATCAACAGGAAAAGCTGCATCCTGTGGGATTAGATCAGCCCACGGCAAGGCTTTGGTTTTTTCAAAGAGCTCATCAAAGCTGGTTGCTTTGAACTCTCCCAGGCGCAGGCGAACCCTGTCAGCTGTGCGCAGCCAGAGATTGGTCCTGCAGATGGCTTTTTCATCAGCGCTGAAAATAACCCGTCCGTTTTCCACTTTTTGGTTTTCATACCCAAGTTCTTTTAATTCCGCAGACACCAATGCTTCCAGACCAAAAGTAGCCGTAGCGATTAAATCAAGTTTTGACATAAAAACTCCTTTGCCGGATTACAGGTTTTTACCTGTATCGAAATAGATCCTTTATTACCAGCGGGCATGGTGGTCTTCTGCCCATCCAATCAGGTTTTCGACTGGATATTTTTCTCCTTTTTCGTCTTTAACTGATCCGGAAAAGCGGCCGATCATCTGGTGGACTTCAGAACCGAGAAAAAGGACGTTTGTTTTTGCTACTCTTTCGAAAAAAGGTTCAAAGCTCAAGTTGATCGAATCGGTAATAGTACTGGTTATGTGCCAGGTTTTCATAAAATCATCTCTGTCATATTCAAAACAAAGATCTTCGCTGATTTTACTCAGCCTGCCATCAATACATAAACCGTTTTCATTCATTCCGGTTCTATCGGTCCAGCCTGCACCGAGGTTGAGGCCGATTGTCCGGTTGTTGCTCACTCCCGACGCGGATGCCCAGTTCCAGAAGCTAGAAAAAGGCCACTTGCCTCGCCCCAGGTCGAGGCAGGCGAAACCGTGCTCTGCGTTAAATATTTTGTCACCAAGAACTACAGAGCCTGATGTAGGCAAGGTGTTTTGTTTGGAGGTGAACTGAAAACGTTTGTTACTCCAGGGGATTACGACATTAAGAGTTTCATGTCCCCCTGGTTTATTTGCTACCAGTTCTGCATTAAGGGGTTTTCCCCCAAAAACAGGTGCTTCTACCTTAAGATAGGTGAGGCTGTCTTTTGATTTCATACTGAGCATTAAACGTGGATCTTTGAAAATAGCATCATCATCTGCATGATCTCCCAAGTCACATCCTTTGCCAAAAAGGCGGCTTACGGTTAACTCATGAAAATCTTTTGTTTTAAAATCAAGGAAGTAGATGAATGCCAGACCCAGGTAATCGATATTGGATAGAGTAAGAGAAAATAGAAATTTATCAGTAGTTACACACCAGTAGTTCCATCTTTTTTTGCGGAAAAGACTGCCTGATAGATTACAGTTGTGCAGGGGTGAACGCGACCAGCCGATTGCTTTTTTATTAAGGGTTCCATCTGGAAGGCAGAGGTTAACTGGTTCATTTAGTTCTGGTTCATTATATTGTTTATTAGCCATGGTCGGAAATACCTCCCGGTATCAAGATATTCGCTGCAATGCTCGCATGGGGTTAAGAGCAGCATGGTCAGCTTCAAGGCAATTATTAGTTCTTCACGTTTGTTATTAACGGCTTCACTTTTTTATTCTGTTTTATCAACTAAGCTGTTTTGAACTGTTTATTGTTTCATTAATTTTAACATAAATATGAAAGGAGGATGATAGATAAGTATAGTTATCAATAACTGTAATATTCAAACTATGCCTTGACGTTTAATAACGCATAATGATATTGTTGATTTACCTTTTAGCTTCTTTAGTTTAACGAGGAATAACTATCCGGTGAGGTGTAAAAAATTGGATGAAAAAAAGGGTATATTACTGGAAAGCGGTACCAATGAGCTTGAAGTTTTGGAGTTTAAAATAGGTGAAGAAAGCTTCGGCATAAATGTAATGAAGGTCAGGGAGGTATTAACCTTACAACCGCTGACAGCTCTGCCGGATAGCCATGAACTTACTGATGGTATGATTAGGATCCGAGGTGATGCCATTATCCAGATTAACCTGGTAAAATATCTAAGCCAGGTTGAGACAGACAAGGATAAACTGATTATAACCGAGTTTAATCAGAAGAAACTTGCCTTCAGGGTTTCAGATGTATCAAAAATTGATCGCATGTCCTGGGCAGAGATTGATACGATTAAAGGGTTAAACACGGAAGTGCCGGTAATTGGGGTTGTTAAATACAATGACAGGCTGGTTATGATTTTAGACTTTGAAAATATTGTTGCGTTTGTTATGCCCAATGAAGCTGATATTAATTATGAAGAAATAGAAAAGCTGGCCAATGCCCGGATTGCCATCGCTGATGATTCAAACTTTATCCTGGAAATGGTTAAAAATTTCCTGAGCAAAGGCGGATATGAAAATATATCAAGTTTTCCCGATGGGCAGGAAGCTTTAGACTACCTTATCAATAACCCAGACAGCACAGATGTTCTGATTACAGATATAGAAATGCCAAAAATGGACGGTCTGACCCTGTGCAAAAAAATTAAGGACAATAAATCAACTGCACATATTAAGGTTATGTTGTACAGCTCCCTGATTACCGATGATATTAAGCATAAGGGTGCATCTGTCGGTGCCGATTACCAGGTTAATAAACCCCAGTTCGAAAGCATACTCAGGCATCTCGGGACTTTAAGTATAAGTAAGTAATAAATAGTTCTATTCTTTTAATAACCGATCGTTGATAGTGAAGGCAAGGTTAAAGCGCCGCTATTAACCTGCTGATTGCTCCTTCGATGTCTGTCTTCAGATGGTAACGGATTACTTTTCGTCCGGCATCAATAAGCGCCTGGCGATCGCCAAGAGCCTGGGCTGCTAGCAGAACGGCAAAACTTATAGAACTATTGTTGTCCCCAGCCTGTTCAGGAATGGGCAGATCTGTCTGCGGGTTTGCAGTTAGCTGAATGAAAAGACCTTTACCAGCATCACCTTTGTGCATCTGCCCTGTTGAGTGCAGAAAGCGGGGCCCATAGCCGACTGTTACCGCTACACGATACTGCTGCTGAAGTTTTCTGCGCAGCTGCTTAAGAGCCCGGTCTGTTTCGGGCGCTGAGGGTAAATAAGCCTGGATGGCGATGTAACTGCGCATTTGTTCCCCGGTTTCAAGCTGCTTGAGAAAGAATTGCCAGGTTTCTTCCAGGCTCGCTGCATGAAAATTGCTGTAAACCTCGATTTCTCCGCTGTCATAGTCAGCATTCGAATCGGGAAGCTTGCCTGTTTCTCCGTACGTGGCTATAAAGCTTCGGGCCTGTATTTTAGCGGCTTCCACGTTTGGTTGATCAAAAGGATTAATGCCGATAGCCCAGCCGGAGACGGCAGTGGCATACATCCAGCGGTACATTTCGCCGCCTAAAGCGTATAGATTATTTAGTTGCAGCTCAACAACAGGGTGACCTGCTTCGATCAGTGCTTCGACATTATTCTGGCTGCTATTGTCTTCAGGCAACCTGAAGTTAATAAAAAGACGGTCATTTTGGTAAAGGTCCGGCAGGCTGACAGGTTCGCCATCTACGGGTATAATGCCCCGGCCCTCTTTTCCGGTGCTCTCGGCAATCAACTGTTCCAGCCAGGCTCCAAATGCTCTAAGTTCGGGAGAAAAACAGAAAGTAAGCTTATCTTTCCCCAGCTTGGCACAGGCTCCCATAACTACACCCAACCAGGCAGGGCTGTTGAAATCCGGGGAAATATTATTGATTGTTGCCTTTTCTGACATTAGTAAAGCGCTTTCCAGCAGTTTTTCAAGATCCAGCCCAATAAGGGCAGCCGGGATAAGGCCAAAATAAGAAAGGGCTGAATAGCGTCCGCCGATTTCAGGGTTATTCAAAAATGTATGGCTGTAATCGAGTTCTGCTGCCATTTTTTCCAAACTGCTTCCGGGGTCGGTGATAGCGGTAAATTGTTGGCCTGCCTGCTGTCGGTTGAATTTATCGGCTACTTTATTATAAAAATACTTCATAAGAGACAGGGTTTCGACAGTTCCTCCCGATTTTGTTGCGACGATAAAATGAGTTTCCGGCAGGAGCAGAGTCTCTTCAATCTTTGAAATTGTGTCGGGGTGGGTAGAGTCTATAATGGTTAGATCCGGGTAACCGGGCTTGATGTCAAATATTTTGCGAAAAACCTCCGGTGCCATACTTGAGCCGCCCATGCCGAGCAACAGGATTTTGGTAAATTTTTTTGCACGAATGTAATCAGCGTATTGATGAATAGCTTTCAGGTTATCGTCCATAATATCATGAGGGTTCAGCCAACCGAGGCGGTTGGCAATTTCATCGGGGGATTCATTCCAGATTGTATAATCTCGCTGTCCGAGCCTTTCGATAATTTGCTGAGACTGCATCTGGGCCAGTGTTTCCCCAATTGCTCCCCCGGGGAGGTTATAAGCAATAACATTTTCCATTTTGAACCCTCCTGTAATTAGTGGCCGCTTTTATAGCAGCCTGTCTGTCAAACCTGAAGTTCGTTCGTAAGCCTGGTTGATTCCTTCCTGCAGAACCTGCTTTGTTCCGTGGATTAGAACGGATTTTTTTGCTCTTGTTACTGCTGTATAGATTAATTCCCTGGTCAGGGGACGGACTGGTTGATCAGGTAGCAGCAGGGCAATATGATCATACTCCGATCCCTGGGCTTTGTGAACCGTGGTGGCCCAGGAAGTCTCAAGTCGGCCGCGGAGCAGTGTCAGCGGGTAGGCAGTAAAAGTATCACCATGCGGAAATACGGCCATTAAAGATGGTTTTTCATAGCTATCTCTTTCTACAATTGCTATATTTAAAATGATTCCGGAATCACCATTATAAAGGTTAAGGCGGTAATCATTACTGATAATCATCACCGGTTCTCCGCTGTAAAATATACTGTGATAACTGGGTAGCCCGTTTCTGTTTAAAATATCCTGCCAGCGATGATGGAACCATTCGTTAACCGGTTCAGATCCTGCCCCCCCGGCAGAAAGCCTGGTTACACATAGTATTCTAAATTTTTCGTAGTGTCTAAAGAGCTCTTCCAGGGCGGATCTGGAAGCTTCGTCGAATCCTTCAGTTCCATAACGGTAAACCTCGCTGATCAACTTAATAAGGTCAGGTAGATCTTGCTGAAGCTTATCAAGCCAAATCTGGTAAAAATCCGTTCTTGCCCCGGTGCCGGACGGGACAAGAAGTTCAGTGCCACGAAAAGATAGTTCAGCCGCCTGACTGCGTTTTTTTAAAAATGTATAAGCACCTTTTGCGTTAAAGGTTTGCCCCCGGTTGACTGCTTCGGCCAGCGAGAGGATTTCTAAACCATCTGGGTCGTCCTGAACCCGGTAACTTTTTTCCAGCACGGCAACCCTGTTGTTGAAGGCAGAAAGTTTTGGATTACAGAGATCACGCAGTATTGCTCCTGTATTGATAGAAGGCAATTGATCAGCGTCACCGAGCAGTATTAGTGCGGTATCATCTTTCAGGGCTTGCAGCAGTCTGTCTGTAAGGTAGAGATCTAACATGGAACTTTCGTCTACTATAACCAAATCCTTTAAAAGGGGGTTATTCGCATTGTGTTGAAAGCTGTCCAGCGATGGGGAATAACCCAGCAGGCGGTGTATGGTTGAAGCTGGCGGGGGTGAAAGGGCCAATTCCCGGTCAGCCTGATCAAAATTTTTAATAGCAGTTAGCTGGCGGGCGATGGATAGTCTGAGCCGGTCGGCGGCCTTACCGGTAGGGGCTGCTAAAGCTATAGAATCTGCTTTTATCCCGATTCTAAACAAAACCCTTAGTAAACTGGTAACTATAGATGTTTTGCCGCTGCCCGGCCGCCCGCTGATTATGGCTACCTTACCTCCGAGCGCAGTTTCAAGTGCTAATATTTGCTCGGAATCAAGATATGTTTTAACACCTCCAGGCTCAGTAAGTGGTTGCTTTATTACTTCCTGCAGAGCATATTTTATTATTTTGTCGTTAGCTGTGTTTAGTTTGCCTTGCAGTTTTTTCTTCAGGGTTTTTGCGACCCGGTTTTCCAGAACATACATTTTTTGCGTGTAAAGCCAACCCTGTTCAACAATCAGTGGTTTATAATCACCAGGTTTTCCAACTACATTGGCTATCTCCGGCCTGACAGGGCTGCTTTCTGCTTCACGGAACCAGGAGAACAGTTTTGTCAGCACATCCAACAGCAGAGGATCACAGCTGATATTATTACAAAGATCCCCGGGCAGCTTATCCCGTCTAAGGGCCAGGCGGGTGTTACCTTCGGCGGTAGAAAGCAGAGTTGCCAAAATTATTATAGTCAGAGCTTTGCCGAGCAGTTTATCAGGGCCACCGTTGGCAAGGCTGCTGATTTCCCTGGCCAGGCTGAGCTCTTCAACACCCAGGCCGATCTCATTCAGCCGGGTAACCTGCTGTTCAGGTAAGGCCATGGCACTTCCTGTAAAAAAGTTTTCTTCCCTGGTTGGCTCAGCCATTATAACTCTCCTTCCACCGGGTAAAGCGTTTGGTTTACGCACCCCATTCATTGCGCTGCAGCAGGCTATTCTCCCATTCTTTAAGTGTGTTATATGAAGGTCTGGAAAACCAGACAGCCCTGCTGTAATCCTGTGAGTTCTCCTGCTCTACGCCTCGCAAAAAAGTATATAGTACGCCTCCAAAATGTTTTTCGAAGTCATCTTTCTCAATAATTTTTAACAGTCTGGTTACTGCGAGACTGTAGATTATTGCCTGCAGCTTGTAATTACGTTCCACATGCTCCTCAATTTTCTGACAGTTAAAGAGCGGGAGACGGTCACTTTTCCAATCCAGCAGATAGTAGCGGTTGTTGTAATAAAAAACCAGGTCAATCAAACCTTGCAGGTATCCACGACCGACCTGGAAGGGTGCTTGATCGGGTTTTGTTTGAACCAGGCCTACATTGCAGAGCAGGGGATGAAATTTTTCCGGAATGGGATATATAAAAGACATCTCCCGGCTGTATCTTTCAGCTGAGGCAATTCCACCGGGCATGTTAAGCTGTTCGTTTCCTTCGCTGGCGCAGGCATGCAGTGGGGAGCGTAAAGCACCGTAAACCAGCTTTAAAGCTCCTGCAATATATTTTTCCCGGTAAGCATATTGCCGGGCTAAATCTCTGGCACGCTGGAGAACCAATTCGCTGTTACTCCATTCTTCAAAGCTGTATTCGAGAACCTCGGGTGGTGGGGTTTCTTCCAGCAGGGCATGAAGGTAAATCCCTGTTTCCCTTCCTCCCGGCAGCAGTTCTGAAGCTGATTCCTGCTGCTCTTCAGGGGAGGTATGCTCTGCTGCTTCTTCACCGCGTAACTCTTCCGGTACATTATCTCCGTGGGGTGGTGGGCTCCAACTATCACCCTGCTTGATTCGGGAGTAGCTGGTCAGTATAATGCCTTTGCTGATGTTCTTAAGCCGAGCTGTTTCTTCAACCCGTGAAGATGGCATCCTCAGCAAGCCGGGAGGAGGCCAGTTCAGAACTGCAGTGTTTTGGGAAGAACTTTTGGTCGGGCGGGGAGCACAGCTTACTTCTATCAGCCGGAAAAGCCTGTTACTGTTTAAACAGTCCTGATCATATAGTAACTGCAGTTGTTTTTGCAGGGAATAATAGGGCGAATTGTTAAGGTTGTAACCGAACCGGCGGTTTGTTTTACCGGTATCTTTGTCTCCGAAATAAGGCAGATATAACCTTGATTTAGCCCTGGTCATGGCCACATAGAGCAGGCGCTGGTTCTCTTCATCTTCTTCTTTTTGTACAGCTGCGGCTATTTTCCCGGCAGGGGGGCCGATGTGTAGATGTCTGCGTTTGTCCAGGTGATAGATGTTTGTTTTTATGACCGGTCCGCCAGTTGGTTTACTGAAACCACCGGCAATGAATACGACCTCTGCTTCCAGCCCCTTGGCCTTGTGCATAGTAAGAATTTGAACTGCTTCCCTGTCGCTCTCAAGACGCTGCACCTCTCCTTCCCGCCCTTCCGGTTTTTTACGACCATCTATATGTTCTTTCAGGTCGCGAACCAGTTCGTCCAGTGTAAGTGGTCGGTTGTGTGTTTCGGCAAGGAGCAGCTCAAAAATATGTAAATAATTAGTCAATGCTCTTTCGTTGTCCCTGAAAATCAAACGACGGGTTAAGCCCGATTTGCTAAGAATATGATCGAACATCCTGCTCCATTCTTTTTTTTCAGCCAGGTTACGCCATTCGAATAGAAGGGCTGCCAGGGGATGATTTTCTCCTGTATCACGCCAGTGCTGCAGGTGCTCCAGCGGTAAATCAAAAAAAGGAGTTAGCCAGGCTGACATGCGCAGTCCAAAATCGTAAGGTCTGTTAATTGCACAGAGCAGGGTGAAAATATTATAGGCTTCCTCTGTTTGGTAAAGTCCCTCCTGTTTATAATACGCGTGGGGAATTCCGGAACGCCGCAGGATATCACCAGCTATTCGGGCTTCTGTACCGGTACGGGTTAAAATATAAATATCGCTTGGTTTAATTGGGGCCGGGTCAGAACCGTTACTACTTGTATAAAGAGCGTCAGGACCTTTTAAAAGGTTATTTATTTCCCCGGCAATGTAGGTGTAAAGTCCTTCTTTTATACTATCACTGTTTAACTTGTCTCCCTCGCCGTAAAGGTGAAGCAAGTAGGCAGGGGCAACCGGTTCTCCTGACAGATCAACTGCTTTTCTGGTTGGGTTGCCGCACTGTACTACATCGTCGTAGTGGTTCAAACCGCTAAAAAATGATTTACCCTGCACATCGTTTTCGATTAATATCTGATTTACAGCTTTAATTATTGCAGCTGTAGAACGATAATTTTGGGTCAACGGCAGACGGGTGGCTCCATGATGTTCAAGCATTTCCTGCTTGGCCAGGGCGTAGGTGTATATATCAGCACCGCGAAATCCGTAGATTGCCTGTTTTGGGTCACCAATTACGTAGAGACGATGTTCCCCTTCTCCTTCAATAAATATTTTTCTGAATATTTTCCACTGCACGGGGTCTGTATCCTGAAATTCATCAACCAGGGCATAACGCCAGCGGCTTCGCAAAGCTTTTAAAAGGTTTTCCGCACCCGGGCCTTTCAGGGCATCCAGGACACCGAGCAGCATATCGTCAAAATCAAGCAAACCCAAGTTGTTTTTGCGGGTTTTTAGTTTTTCCTGCACTCTGCCCAGGAAGTTATAAACAAAAAAACTTTCGGGTCCTGACGCAGTCCTTATAATCTGGTCCAGGCAGTTAATGCCATCTTTTATTCTATGGTCTGCTTCAGGGACAGCAGCCAGGGAGCGCAGGTGGTTCAGTTGACTATTATTTACCTTTGAAATGGTTCTGCGCTTTTTAGCCCATTCCAGGAACGTATTGTATGCCTGTCGACTACCCGGATTATTTTGCATCTGCAGTAACACTTCATCGAGATCATTTGTGATTCCCTGCATAGATTTAAGCGCCTGGCCGGAAAGAGTTTTACCTCCGGTTTTTATCAAATCGGCAGCTGGCTGAAGCTGTTTTATACTTTTCATTAACCGATCGGGATCCCAAACCGGGGTAACCGGGCAGCGGTCCGGACTACCTTCACGGTGGCAGGTATATAAGAAGTTTTCAAGATCGTTTACCGTCCTGCCGTCTGCTATCCAGCTGCGTAACATCTCTCCGGTCGGTCCAGTTTCTGCCAGGGCAATCCTTATTTCCTCGCGAAAAATTTTTCCAAACAAATCGGCTCCATCGGCATGTTTTTCTTCAAATAACCTGCCGCCGAGAAAGGCTTGCTCTGCCAGTATACGCTGACAAAAGCCGTGTATTGTTGATATTGCAGCTCCGTCGAAGCGAAACAGGGCTTCCCGAAGTTGTGCCGCCCGGTCAGTGTTGATTACCCAGTAATGATCTAGATTATCTCCGGGCGGCAGGTCAGTTCCGTCTGTTAACACCACACGAATTAAGGATCTTATTCTTTCCCTTAGTTCTCGGGTGGCAGCTTCGGTGAAGGTGACAACAAGTATCTCTTCTATATCAACTTCCCGGTTATCGGGTGGGTTGATCAGCAGCTCCAGAACCAAATGCTCAAGGGTGTAGGTTTTTCCGGTACCGGCCGATGCCTCAATTATGGCATGCCCTTTTAGAGCATGATTATCTTTCAGGACGGCAGGTTTTTTATAATATAAGGTAGCCATTAGAAACCCTCCATATCGGTAATCTGACTAAGGAGCAGCCCAAATCGCCGCTCGGCGATGGCAGCTGCTTCACCAGGTGAAAGAGGGGGGTATAAACGTGGTTGGGGAACAGGTCCCCATAAACTTGAAAAAGAACTCCACTCATTTCGGGCCAGCTGACATGTATATTGCTGAATTCGTTTTCCGTCCGGTTTGTTTTCCCGGTTTAAGAAGTATTCGTAGAAGACGGCTTCACAGGGGAACAGATATGCATGGCTGTTGAAGAAAAGATCATTTAATATGGCGGTCAGCCAGGCCAGGGCTTCATCTCGCCCGGGGCGGTGGAGGGTTAACTTCCTGTAACCAGTTTGCTCGGTATTTTCAGCATAAACTATAATAGCCTGTCTTTCAGTACCTCCTGTCGGGTCTATCGCGGCAAGAATTGTCTGGTCAAGCATTCCGCGCAGCAGGTAACGAAAGGTGCGCCCAATGGCTGCAATGCCTTTGCCGGATGGCAGCTTGCGGGGTCGCAGGCCTAAAGATACCGTATGATCCAGGGATACTAACTGGCTTAACCCGGTCAACTTAACCTTAGGCGGGTTAGTTTCACCAGGGACATTATCCGGGCTGAGCTCTAGTACCGGTGAATCCAGGTTTGTTTCGCTTAGATCTGCTTCGGGTGAGCTGCCAAAACGGATTTTTTGCAGATGGAGAAGCCGGTTATTATCTTTCCCCGAGTTATTTTGCGGCAAATTCAGAGCTGCCTGCAGGGCATTATCCCAGCCTTTAAAAATGGAGAGATGTTTTTTTTCGACAACCTGCCCCAGGGTTCCAACCGGCAGCTTGCCCTGGAGCCTCAGAAATTGAACTTCTTTGCTATACAAATCTGCAACTGAGAGAGTTCCTGATGAAGCCTGGCTGTAGATACGGCTGAGTATTTCAGCCTCGAGAAGCGGTTTGACTGAAAAGTCTTCTTCTTCAACAGATGCCCGATCTTCTTCCTGTTCTGCCAAACCGAGCATAGCGGAAGCCCAGCCCTGCATCGGGCATTCAAGAAAGCGTCGTAGGTAGTAGAGGGATAGTGTGTATGTCTCCTGCGGCGCATCAGCTCTGCTGTTGAAGTGGTAAATGTTTTCAGGACGGGGGGTTTCAGGTAGATTAGTACCAGGTATTTTTAGGATTGCAGAAAGATTTTTCCAGGTTTGAGGTGGAACAATTTTTTTTAAACTTTTCAACGGATCCGGATTAGTTTTCTTGGTAGCTTGAAATCCAGATTCTCTGCCGGTTTGATCCTGCCAGCTATCAGTGATACGTTTGACTTGTGCCTCTTCCCGGGCCTGATCAGAATAAATATTCTCACCGGCGATTACCTCTGCATGACGACGAAGGGGTGGTTCAATGCGTATGGCATTTATCCCTTCTTCACCAAGATAGCTGTTTTTAAGCACATGGAGAAGTTCCTGGACTACTGCAGATGGCTGAAGAGGGTCACCGGTTTGCTCGTCCCGATTGACGTAAGAGATATAAATTTGCTCGCGGGCACTGAGCAGGGTCTCTAAAAACATATAGCGATCGCGCTCTGCCGGGTCAACGTCTCCTGCAAACCGCCGTGCAGAGCGTAAATCCAGGGCATCCCGTCGTCCGGGTGCAGGGAAAAGTCCTTCGCCCAGGCCCAGTAAAAAAATTGTCTTAAAGGGGATAGCTCTCATCGGTAAAAAGGATGAGACAACAACTCCTTCAGCCAGGTATTGGCCCCTGCTGCCGGCGAGAGAGTTGAGTGTGCGCTGGGCCAGTTCAATAGCAATTCTTCCTTTTACGGTATAACCAAAATCCATTTTTTCAAGGCTTGTCAAAGTTCTAATCAGGCGCAGCCTGTCGTCTGATGCTTTGCTATCATCAACAGCCAGATATTTTTCAGCCAGCTTAATTAAATAAGCTGACCACTCGCTTAAGGTTAGTTCAGCTTCTGCAATATAATGTGTATCGTCAAGAAGTGAACGAACCAGAAGGTTGAAAAGGGCGGCATTTTTTTCAGATGAACTATTTAACTCTTCAACCAGCCAGCGGCCGGCAGGTGTTTTATAAATATTACGATCACCACTTTTTGCCCCTGTCATAAATGCACCCAGAGCTAACCTGCGGACCCCCTGGTCCCAGTTATAAACGTCTTCATCGATGTATGTGCCAAGATGATCACGGTGGTCGGCTCCGAAAATAATGCCAAGGCGGTCGGCAAAGTCGATTAAATCTTCTGGGGCCAGGTCTTTAAAACACCCTATTATGGAAGGGTGGGTAAGCAGGGCCAGTACCTCGGCCCTTGAAAAACGACCGAAGGGAAGATGCAGCAGCAGGTTAAATGCTTCGATCAGGCTGCTCCCAGATGTCCCTGACAGATCGGTAATTGAAAAGGGAAGTTCGTGGCATGCGGAGAAGGCTGATTCGATCTGTGGAAGGTAAGTTTCTTTCTCAGTGCTGTTAACAATTACTGCTATATCAGAAAATCGGAGGATTTTGTTGGTGGTATTGTCTGCCTGAGCATTGATTAGCCTCCAGATTTCTTCGGCAACCCATTCTACTTCACGCTTAACTGAAGGTGCCGCAACCAGTTTAATAGTTTCGTCAGGAGGTAGGGGCTTTTTTTTGTCCGGTTGATCAGAATCGGCATTATATTCCAGGTTGCGTTCCGGTGCACGCATTAAAATATCCTGCTGCAACAGGTGTAAAACCCCCTGGCCATACCCGAGGGGATCGCTAAAGGCACTTTCAAAATCGCATTCTGTTAATTCTCCGAGCAGACGGACATGTTCGCGCCCCGGTCTGCCCCAGTAGCGAAGAGCGGGGTTTTCATCTGTCAGTAATTCGTAGGGGTCTTCGTAATTTTTAGTATAGATGTCTGATTTCTTGTTCTGTCTGGAAGATAGTTTGTTCCGGTTTAATCGCTTAAAAAGCTCCCTGTGAGTTTCCATGTCTTCCCAAAATTCGGCACAGGGGTTGAGGATAAATAGTTTTAAGTTTCCTGTTTTACCCAGGCGGGCGAAAAGCAGCTGGAACAGGCGGGCAACATAGGAGACCCCAAAGACATGAATAGTTGGCAGGCCGGTAGAAGCAAGACTATCAAAAAGCTGATCATCAAGAAGCATTTCGTCCATGGTGATCCAGCGACTTCCTTCTGCCGGGGGATGAGCAGCCAGAATGCCACCGGGATTAAACACTGCTTGCCAGAGAGCCTTTTGCCACTTGAAAGTATAGCTGTAATCAGGGTCGTTTCCTATCCTATCCACCAGTTTCTTTGACTGTGTTCCAAAGCGGGTATCTCCACGCCAGGCGGCGGTCATTTCTGGACGTGAGTAAGTATATTCCTGAAAGAGGTAAGCCATGCGTGAAGCAAGTTGGACTCGTTTTAACTCGATGCTCTGGCTAAATTCCCGGTCGTTTATTCCGATACCTGAAGAATGAGGAACACTCTTCGGTTTTTTTTCGGTCCCATAGAGGTAGTCGTTGACAGGAGATAGTCCGGGTTTGGCAAGGAGGTGATCATCCTCAAGAACGGCAAGCACTGCTCCTTCTATAACATCAAGGTCGGTCATGTAATACTGTTTGGGGCAGGTTTGTCGGACCAGGTCACTAAAAAAACTTTCCAGGCGCCGGAAGCGCAGGTTGGCAGCGATACCTTGTTTTTGGGCCAGGCCCAGGCGTATCCAGGTTTCCATATTGCGGTTGGGGGTAATAATATCCACAGGTTGAAGCAGGTTGCTTAAATTAGTTTGCTGATCCAGATCGCAGGCAAGCCTTTCGAGCAAGTTTTCGGTGCGATTGGCATAAGTCAGTTCAATCATGGCAACCTCGCAGAATATGTGATATAAAAGGAGAAGCTATAATTTTCATAGCTATACTATTAAACTTTGTTTTTGAAACTCCTTCCTTTTTAACGGTTTTATAAGCTTGATCGTTACTAAGGAAATATAATGAGGTTATTGAAAAAGTATTATGAAAATTAACAGGTATAGTGCAAATTTTTCAGACAAAAATTTGGAAAATGCTTACTCAGAGTATGAAATTCGTAACCTCTTTAATTATGCTCGTCCTGCTGTTCTATCCCTCGGTTTTCTTTTTTTCCTCTTTATTATACCCGATTATTTCTTAAATCAGAGTCTGGATGTGATAAGAAATATATTTTTTGTGCGACTATTCTTTCTTTTGCTCATTATTATGCTATATCACCTTCTAAAATTTCACCGGTTTTATATAAACCTGGTTAGGTGGGTGTCATTATATGCAGTTACAGCATCATTATGTTACCTGCTAATCTATTACCTGTACGAATCGCCTGATTTTTTTATGCAGTCACTGGGAGTAATTGCTCTCATGCTGGTATTTTTTAATATAATCAACGACTGGATTAGTACTGTTTTGATCTCTTTACTGCTCTGTGCCGGTTTCTTTGTTGTTACGATTATCAGGCCTGAATATATTTTGCCATCAGCATTTTCAGGTGTTATAGTTTTTTTTCTGATAGTGCTTATAGTTAGCAGCATATCGGCATACCGGATCCATATTTATAAACGTAATCAGTTTATAGACAGGCAAGAACTGGAAAGATTATCTGAGAAAGATGCACTAACCGGCATTTATAACAGGAGCAAGTTTAATAAAGAGCTAAAAAGGTTGATAGAAATGGCCCGGCGTTATGATCATAATCTTGCCCTGATCATGTTTGATCTTGATAACCTGAAAGAAATTAATGACGAACACGGACACCTGATCGGTGATAATGTTATAAAAGAGTTGACAGGCGTCATCGGCGGAATGCTTAGATCTTCCGACACTTTTGCCCGCTGGGGGGGCGATGAGTTTATCATATTACTTCCTAATGCCGATATAACAATGGCCTGTGACCTGGCAGAACGCATCCGTGACCTTGTAGCTTCAAACAGTTTCAAGCATGTCGATTTCCTCAGCTGCAGCTTTGGTGTTGCCGCGTATAAAGTTAATGATAATGTCATGTCGCTGGTCCGTAAAGCTGATAGTAGTTTATATACAGCTAAACAGAAGGGTAAGAACATGGTTGAGTGTTACAGGTGAAAAGTTAAATACTGTTGCCGGAAAATGGCTCTCTTTATTATAATAAAAAAGGCTGCGCCCGGAACACCTCCGGATGCAGCCTTTTTATCATTTTGCAATTTTTGCATTTATCTACTTACCGGCTTGTTCCTCTTCCATGTACCGTTTGATTTTCCGTGTGGTTGTCTTGGCAAACTCTTCTTCACGCAGGATCACTTTTCTGATGCCCTTGTAAGAGACTAGTTGTTTATTTATTTCTTTTACTTCTTTTTCTATAATCTCGTATATTTTATCTTCACTCAGTTCTTCATTGGAGAAATCTTCCTGGAGTGCTTCCTGATCAACAACTATCTGGGCTGCTACAGAGGTATCATCACCACTGTCTTTATCGTGGGCATACACCATTGATTCAAGGATGTAGGGGCTTCTGCCCAATAAAACTTCAATCTCTTCCGGGTAAATGTTTTTTCCGTTCTTAGTGACAATTACGTTCTTTTTACGGCCGGTGATGAATACAAAGCCGCTACTGTCCATTTTACCCAGATCACCTGTATAGAACCAGCCATCTTTTAGCGCTTCAGCAGTGGCTTCAGGGTTCTCATAGTAGCCATGCATAATGCTCGGACCTTTAACAATGATTTCACCAATTCCTTCTTCGTTTGGAGAATCTATTTTCACTTCCAGGTTTGGCAGGGGGATACCGGCAGAATCATGCCTGTATTCAATATCCCTGTTTAAGGCAACTATGGGGGAACACTCAGTTAAACCGTAACCCTGGCGGACCGGTATGCCCAATTGCTCGAAGCCAGCTGCAACTTCGGGGTCTATTGCCGCAGCACCGCTGATGAATAGGCGAATGTTTCCTCCAAAGTTTTCATGGATAGGCTTAAACAGCTTTTTCGTTACATCTATCCTGAGTTTTTTCAGGAAGTTGCTAATCTTTATGCCCATTTTTAATTTTTTTAGGAGTTCAGGATTTTTTGCAGCCTGTTTCCAAATGATTCGGTGAATCGATTCAAAAATCAGGGGGACCCCAAGCAAAATTGTTGCCTTCGATTCCTTAAGGTTTTTGGGTATATGGCGCAGTCCCTCGCAGAACGCCACAGCTGCTCCGCGATAGATGGGACAAAGAAACCCACAGGTACATTCATAGGTGTGATGAATTGGCAGAACGGATAAAAATATATCATCAGACCCGATATAAAGCATGGAAGTCATGGCAGTCAGGTTAGTGCAGATATTCCTGTGTGAAAGCATGACCGCTTTTGATATAGCAGTTGTACCGGAGGTGAAAAGGAGAATTCTTATTTCTTCTACGTCTATATTGCTATTAATATAAGTGCTGTTGCCTGCAGAGATTAACTGTTGTCCTTTTTCAAGCAGTTTATTAAATGAGAGGATGCTTTGCTCATCATTATCTTTGTCCATATGGATAAAATGATCTACACCGGCTATGTTTTTACGGATATTCTCAATCTGTTTTTCATTGGTATTACCATAAATAACGGCGCTGGCCCCGGAACGATTAATCAGGCTTTCTACCTCATTTTCGGGCAGTTCTTTATCCAGGGGGACAATAGTTCCAACACCATTTATAACAGCCAGGTAAGATACAGTCCATTCGTAGCGATTTTCAGAAATAACAGCAACTTTTTTGTTTTCCAGACCCAGGTCTGATAAAGCAGTGCCCAGCGCATCTACATCTTCTTTAAATTGTTTATAGCTGATTGGCTGGTACTCGCTGCTGCCGTTTAATTTACTAAAAAATGCCGGCTTGTCTCCATATATTTTCACACTTCCTTCAAGCATATCTTTCAGGTTTTCAATCGGCCTTACTTCGTAAAGGTTAGAGTAATTCATCTTTATGCTCCTCTGTTGTGATATTTGATACAACTGAAATGAATTATATAACAAATAGCAGCATATTAACAAGGCTCGAGAGCGGTGGCTTGTTTGATTAAAAAGTTACAAAGCCGGTTATTTAACAGCATAATCGGGTCTAGATGGTTTGATTAAATGCAGGATTAGGTTGCCTTATAAAAGGAAAAGCAGTTTACGGGGAGAATTAACCTTATTAACTTTATAATTAATTCGATATCCTGATTCTTAACAGCAGGGAGGATTTTAGATGGTTAACGGTAATCATTTTAAAGCTGTTCCGTCTCTAAAACATATAATAGGTGTAGTGGTGATTATAATGGCTTTGTTGCTTGCCCCGGCCTGTTCGCAGGCCCAGGAGTTGGCCCGGGGTGATTTGAATGGTGACGGAAAGATAGATGTCAGGGATGTTACGCGGGTAATGCGACATATTCTTGCTCTCCAGCCTCTTGAGGAAAGCCTTATTCCGACAGCAGATGTTAATAATGATGGAAGCGTAAATGTGAGAGATGCAATCCTGATCATGCAGTATTCGCTCAAGTTGATTGATACTTTTATTGAGGATTTTAAGCTTGGTAATGAGGTATTAATGGAAAGCAGAAGGTATCTGGTTGCCGGTAAAAAAGTTGGCTTGATTACTAACCAGAGTGGTGTCGACAGCAATGGGGTTAGTACAATCAATAAACTTGCTGCTGATCCCGATATTGAACTGATTGCTTTATACGGGCCTGAGCATGGAATAGACGGCAAGGCTGCGGCAGGTGAATATGTTGAGTGCTATACTCATCCTGAGCTTAATATTCCTGTTTACAGCCTCTACGGGGCGACCAGGATGCCCCGTGAAGATATGCTTGCCGGGATTGACTTGTTACTTTTTGATGTTCAGGATATCGGCGCCAGGTCTTATACTTACATATCGACGCTTAATTACTGTATGGTAGCTGCCCGGGAATATGATCTGCCGGTGATTGTTCTCGATCGTCCCAACCCATTAGGTGGCAGAATTGTTGAAGGTCCAATGCTGGAGGAACCGTATATTTCTTTTGTCGGTGTTGATATCTTGCCAATGGCGCACGGTATGACGGTTGGAGAAGTAGCCCGCTATTTCAATCGCAATATTGGTGTTTCCCTGACCGTGGTTCCCATGGAAGGTTACAGCAGGGACATGATTTTCCAGGATACAGGGCTTAGTTGGGTGCAGACTTCTCCTAATATACCAGATATCGACTCTGTATTTGGTTATATGATTGCCGGAATGGGTGAAAACACGGGAGTTTTTCAGGCAGAACAGTTTAAATGGATTGGCGGCAGGGGGCTCGATCCGGATAAGTATGCTGCTTCTCTAAACAGCGCCGAGCTTCCCGGGGTAGAGTTTATTCCGGAACAACGTGGCGAAGCCGGTGGTGTGCGAATCAAAATAAATGATTATCACCAGGTAAATCCGGCCAGGACCGGTATATATGCCCTTACCCTGGCGTTTGACCTGGCCGACTTCAACGTGCCCAGGAGTACGGATAGAATTGTCATGTTTGAACTGATCATGGGTAGTGCAAAAATGGGCGAATACCTGGATGAGGGTCTTACTCCTCAACAAATTGAGGCAAACTACACACCGGCTTTGAATGATTTCAGAGAAGAGCGAAAAAAATATCTACTGTCGCAGTACGGTTTTTAGGGTTTACTGCATTGTCATTTCTCAGGCGAATGTTTGTATGGCGATTAACTCCTTAAAACTTTACTGAACTGGGTTTCATACAATTTTTTATAGGTGCCGTTAAGTTTAAGAAGTTCACTATGCCTGCCTTTTTCAGTCACCTTGCCCTCTTGTACAACAAGGATATTATCTGCGGCAAGTATTGTGGAGAGCCTGTGTGCGATAACAATACTGGTTCTTCCTGCCAGCAGATTTTCCAGGGCATCCTGGATCGCTTTTTCTGATATGGAATCCAGAGAAGAGGTTGCTTCATCGAGAATTATGATCTGTGGATTCTTTAGTATCACCCGTGCTATGGAAAGACGCTGCTTTTCGCCTCCTGATAGTTTTACCCCGCGATTACCGACCAGCGTATCGTAACCCCCGGGTTGGCTGATTATGAATTCGTGCAGGTTGGCAGCCTGGCAGGCATTTACCAGATCTTTCTCTGAAGCTGTATCGTTTGCATAGAGCAGATTCTCCCTGATTGTGCTGTTAAACAGGTAGGTGTCCTGGGTAACCACACCGATGTGTTGTCTCAGGTAAGTCAGGTCAAAATCACGTACATCTGTTCCGCCAATAGTAATTGTGCCACTGTCTACATCATAAAGGCGCGGTATAAGGTTCACGATGGATGATTTTCCGGCTCCTGAAGGGCCGACGATAGCATACATACAGCCGTTTGGTACTGTAAAAGAGACATTCTTGAGGATCTGTATTCCCGGGATATAAGAAAATGAAACCTGGTTAAAAATAATCCCGGGCCTGTTTAAATCCGGTTTGATAGCATCAGGCTTGTTAATGATAGGGTTGTTGCGGTCAAAATAATCAAATATTCTTTGAAATAAAGCCAGCGAACGTGTGAAATCGACATTCAGGTTAAGCAGGGTTTGAACCGGTCGGTACAGTCGGTTTACCAGGGCTACAACAGCTGTAATCACACCTACTGTGAGGGATGTGTCGATCCGGGCTATGATCAGGTATCCTCCGGCAAAATAGATCAGCAGGGGGCCAATATGCGAAAACATACCCATCATCAGGAAAAACCATTTTCCGGAACGTTGTTCTTTCATGGCGATTTCTGTCACTTCTTCATTAATTGAAACGAAACGATTGTATTCATCTTTTTCACGGGTAAATAATTTTACCAGCAGCGATCCGCTGATGCTTAAAGTTTCATTTATAGCCTGGTTCATTTGATCATTAACAGCCTGGCCTTTTGTCAGCAGCCTGTATCTTGTTCGTCCCACTTCCCTGGTAGGCAGGATCATCAGGGGGATAACAATAAATGCTACAAACGCAAGCTGCCAGCTCATTGAAAAGAGAGCAACCATAGTGGTGAGAACTATAACACTATTGCTTATGATACTGGTTAAGGTTCCGGAAATAACTGAACTGATACCGTTAATGTCATTATTCATCCTGGTAATAATATCGCCCTGTTTTTCTGTTGAAAAAAACGAATGCGGCATATGAAGGAGATGTTTGTACATCTGGTTTTTTATATCAAAAATTATTCTTTGTGATATCCAGGCGCTTATATAGCTTTCCAGGATGCTGATCAGCTGTGATGCAGTCAGGGTTCCCAGGGCTGCTGCCAGCAAAATCATCAGCAGGCGCATGTTTCGGCCCAGCAAAGCTTCATCGACTATTCGCCCGGTGATTATTGATGGAAAGAGCCCAATGGTGGCGGAAAGTAATATGGCCAAGAAGACCAGGATGAATTGCAGCCAGTAAGGTTTCAGGTAAGAAAAGATTCGCACAAGAAGGGCACGGTTAACCTTGGGGGTGTTCAGCTTTTCTTCTTCTGTTAAAAATCCACGGGGGCCGGGCGGCCTGTTTTTCGGGTGACCCATTATTTCACTTCCAGCTAAATGATAAAGTAAATACTAAACATAAAGGTTTTTCCGGCTAAAAATAATGATACCGCTGCTATAGAGAAGCAGGGTTATTGCAGCAAATCCAAGGGAGGTTAAAATAATCGACTGTTCTCCGCTTATAATAGCTCCGGCGTCAAAAAGGGAGTAGATAGTAAGGTATTTTAACCAATCTGCTTTTTCACCGACACTGCGCAGCATATTAACGACAAAAAACAAAAGAGGGATCCCTGCTCCAAAGGCAAGAGAATACCGGGTTTCATTGAATAAACAGGAAAAGAAGAAACAGATCGAGCTGACTGCCAGAGTCAGCAAAATTGTGATCAGGTTGAGTTTTATAAAAATGTTTATATTCAGGTCTCCGGGAAACATGGATTCACTGAATGAGATCCCGATGGTGGTGTTTATTAAGAGCATAATAATTATACAGGAAACAATGAACAGGGCCTGTGTGGTCACAATTATTACCCTGGTGTTGGGAGTTGACAGCAGGTAGGCCATTGAACCGCGATCGACAAGAGTAGCTACAAGTCGGTTGGCAAGAATGATGCAGAAGATCATGGGGAATAGTAACGCGATAAAACCATAGTAATAAAGACCGATAAAGCTGGTCAGTTCTGTTGCCGCCGTGCTGAATCCCATAGCATCAACCATTACTTCCGGCAGGGTTTCGAGATAGACATTCATAGCTTCAACATTTTCCGGGTCATACATTGAAATCATGATGGTCATGTACATTACTAAAACAGCTAGAAAGATCAGGAAAAGCAACCAGTTTAATTTGAAGCCTGCTTTAAATAAAGGGAAGCTGATCATATAGTCTTTTCCCTCCCGTAATATTTCATAAAAACCTGTTCCAGGGTTTGCACTGCTACATCAAGCCCCAGTATTTTGCAATCAGCCAGGGCTGCTACGAACTGATTATAGTTTCCTGAAACAAACACCTCAATGGTATTATTGCTGACTCGACCGATCTCAAAACCGGCCTTGCTCAATTTTTTCATATCATTATTATTCTTGAGGGTAACAAGAAAAGCTTTACGCTGAGAGGTTTTCAGGCTGTGAACATTCTCAACTGCCACAAGCTCACCTTCACGGATGATACCGGCCCGATCACAGGTTCTGAAGATCTCTTCAAAATTATGGGAAGACATCAGGATGGTTTTACCCCGTTTTTTTTCTTCCAGGACCATCTCGACAAAGATATTTTGCATCAGGGGATCAAGCCCGCTGGTTGGTTCATCCAGTATGTATACGGCTGGGTCATGCATGAATGCAGTAACTATGCCGAGTTTCTGTTTCATACCTTTCGACATTTTGCGAATTTTGCCGGTAGGGTCCAGTTCAAGTTTATCGATCAGGGCTTTGCGGCGGGAGTTACCTTTTCCACCACGCATGTTGCCAATCAAATCTAAAAAATGATTACCACTCATTTCATCAAAAAAAGCCATCTCTCCGGGAAGATAACCAAGTTCTTTCTGAATATCGGCAGAGTTATACCAGCAGTCGAGGCCAAGCACAGTGCATTCACCTGCATAAGGCCTGGTAAACCCGAGCAGGTTGCGGATAGTGGTTGTTTTACCGGCTCCATTTGGTCCCAGGAAGCCAAATATTTCTCCACGGCTGACAGAAAAGGAAACATCTTTAATTCCTTTTCCGTTTTTATAGTAAAATGTAAGCGACCTGAGGCTAATTATTTCATCTTTTCTGGGTTTCTTCAGAGATTGAATCTCGTCCTGTTTTTTGGGAGGGTCGTTAATAAAATGGTTGTTGTCCCAAAGCCCTTCTTTAATGGATTTGTCCTGCTTTACCTGTTTGCCAAAGCCATGTTTTTTGCCTTCCGATATTTCTCCGCTGTAGACAGTGCCATCAGGATAAATAATAGTACCCCTGCCGTGCGGTTTTCCATTAACCCATTTACCTTTATAGCGGGTACCATTATTGAGTATTATTCGTCCTTCACCGTGGGGAATGCCTTTTTGAAGCGCTCCTGCGTATTTGCCGCCAAGCCAGAGAATGGTCTTATTTTTTGGAGTATGATTCTCAAGTGCCATCATTTTACCCTCCCAACTCAATTCATTATAAACAAATTAGTGCTGAGACGCCACATCAAGATAGTCTTAACACCTGTTCTCTATCGAAAAGTTTTTGTATGACTGATTGCTGAAAGAAAAATGTTGCTCTAAAATAGGAAATGATTTATCAGGGAAAGGAAATATAAAAGTTTAATTGAAAAAAGAAGGCTTATGAAAAATAAGCCGGAAAACCCTGTTAGACTTTCCGGGGGGAACTTTAACAGATTCTTTTCCGGCTGATTATCTATCCTGAATGGTTATGTATTTATTTATTCATGCTTAAATTTCTGCAGTTCCCGGTAAAGGCTTTCAGAAGCCCCCCTCAATTCTTCGGCAGTTGCCGCCATCTCTTCCATGGTGGCCGATTGTTCTTCAATTGATGCGGCCATCTCTTCGGAGCCTGCACTGAGTTCCTGGGCAGCAGATGCTGTGCTTTCAACCTGTTTTGATATAGCTTCAACCTCAGACAATATTTCAGCAAATGTTATTCCGGAACGTGATACAACTTCAGTTCCCGATTCAACATCTTTTACTCCCAGGGCCATACTTTCAAGCGCTTTTTTACTTTCATCCTGTGTCGCCGTAATTAATTCGCCGATTTCACTGGCAGCGCCGGCCGATTGCTCTGCAAGTTTCCTTACTTCCTCGGCAACAACAGCAAAACCACGTCCCTGTTCGCCTGCCCGGGCAGCCTCAATTGCTGCATTGAGGGCCAGAAGGTTTGTTTGATCGGCGATGTCGGTGATTACACTTAATATTTTTCCAATATCGCTTGAGCGCTGGTCTACTTCCTGGATAACTACCTGAAGCTCACTGACGCGGTTATTTATAACCTGCATTTGGTTTACAGCTTCTTCAATTGCTTTATTCCCATCACCGGCCCGCTCAAGAATTTTTGTGCTTGATTCCGCCATTGCCTGTGAGTTTTCACTTAAATTTTGGGCATTGCTGGCGAATTCGTTTGTTGAGGCGGAGAGCTCTTCCAATGAAGCGCTCATTTCCTCGGTGGCAGAGGAGACAGATTCACTTCCGCTGTTCACTCCTGAAGAAAGATCCACTGACTGCTTTATCAGGCTACGCAGGTTTTTGGTCATGCTTGCCAAGCCGCGGGCCAGGTCACCAAACTCGTCTTTTAAATTTTGGGTATAATCGGGAACATCAACACTGAAATCGCCCGTTGCGAGCCGATCAACAATAAAGGAAGTTGAGTCTCCCACATTGCGGATGATCGGCCGGGAAATGAAGAGAATAATTAGCGCTGTTAATAATAGTATAACAGCTGTCCATATTATCAGCTGCCTGGTCAGTCCCGACATTCCTTCGCCGATTATGGCATTGGCCTGGTCCAGGGGAATACCGATAAAGAGTATTCCTATTACATCAGCTCCCTGCATGATTGGATCATAAGCAGTATAGTAAGGTTCACCCAGGATGTCTGCTTCTCCGACATAAAGTTCTCCTCTTCGGACGGGCTCAAAAGCTGCGCTGTCCGCTCCGAGGTAAGTTCCTACTGCCCGGTTACCATCATCGCCCCTGATATTTGTTGTCAGGCGCATAAAGTCATTACTTTCCGTAACGAATATAGTTGCCACGATACCCAGATCCTGTCCTAGTTGATCAACAAAATCATGTAAGTTGGGCAAATCTGCCAGAGATCTTTCAGTCTCGAGCAGGTATTTTCTTTCAACTATCTGATCAATATTGCTTTCCTGGTTATTTTCAGCATCTGCAGGCTGAGTAACATATTCCGATAAAGTGTGATTGATAATACTGTACATTTTCCCTTCTTTGTATTCTAATACCCCGAAATGTTCCTTCATGTAAAGGTGTGCGGATCTGATATCACCATTCAATTTCATCAGCAAGTTATTTTCAACAAGGTTATCGGAAAGGTTCCCTGCCAATGGGACGAACAGAAAAAAAAGCAAACATAAAAAAATCACAATTGGAAATATACCAATTAAAACAAGTTTATACTTCACGCTCCTGGTCATTAAAAATACCTCCATTTCTGCTGATTGCAGATATACGCTATGTAGGGTTTTTGGGCAATTTAAGATCAGCCAAAACAAAAAAGATCAACCAGTGAGGTAATAGTAATTGTTTTAAATAATGTATATATTAGTATATATTCTTTATTATAGCATTTATATATATATTGTGTATTCCGAGGTGACTTTGATTACAAGTTGTGATTACACAATTGTAGTGGAATGCCTGTTGATTGACTCCTAAGAAACATTTCAACTTGCCGTTCTGAACTTTCAGTTGTTCTTTACTGTATCTACCTCTATTATCGGCAGATAGTATATATATTAAGTCGGCGCTTTTAATGCACTGTAAAAAGAAGAGGGCTTAAGGCCCTCTTCTTTTTATATCAGGTTAGTTCAAAGATATAGTAATTGCATAACCTGTGAATAAACAAACTATTCAAACCGAACAGAATGGAGGTTGGGTCGGAAGTTATAATCCATGCAGAAGTTTTTAACATAATCTCGGGCTGCATAGACTGTCATATCATGATATATTGGTGAAATTGGTGCTTCTTCCGTCACTATTTCCTGCAGGGTAAAATATAGATCCCGGCGGTGCCTTCGATCCATTTCGCTTGCAGCCTGCTCAATTAAAATATCAACTCCTGAATTGCTGAATAACATACCCCGATTAAGGTTAAAACTACCGGTTGATAATATCCAGGTTCTGAAGAAATCATCCGGATCGCTTCCTGTCCAGGGGGTAAAGGTTATATTATATTCTCCTGCTTTTACTGCATCGTTATATGCACCTGCTTCAAGACTGAGTATTTCTGCATTGAATCCCCTGCTATCAAGCTCGGTCTGCAGGTACTGGGCGATGGAAAGCATGGGCCAGCGTGCAGTCCAGGCCGTGTTTACCAGTAGTTTGATATCTCTGTTTCCCGGCAGATAACGGTCGATTAATGTAGTTGCCTGGTCGGGATTGTATTCGGGAGCTGCAGCAGGGTTAATCCAGTAATCAGCAAGTGGTGTGATTACTCCCCGGGCGGGTCGGCCAATACCTTCAAGCACTGTAGCTACCAGCTCATCCCGGTTTAAAAGCATGGTTACAGCCCTTCGCAGCTCGGAGTTGTTGAAAGGTTCGCTGTTTGTCTGAAAATGCAAAAAAATAGTAGTAAGAACATCAACAGTCATGATTTCAATGCCGGAATCACTCTCCAGCAGTGGAACCTGCTCAGGCAGAATAACCCCTACATCAGCCAGCACATCAACCTCACCAGCAAGCAGGGCTGCAACCCGGGTGTTTTCATCGGGGATATATTTAAAAACAACCTTATCAATTTGTGGTTTTCCTCCCCAGTATTCGTTGAATGCGCTAAGGGTGATTTGATCATTTACATATTCTTCAAACATGTAAGGGCCGGAACCGATCGGTTCTGTTAGCCCATTGTTTTCTTCGTTCAGAACGGAGGGGCTAAATATGGCACTTGGGAAATAGCTGATCATTTCAGGAAATGCCGGCATGGGAACAGCAAGCTCGATCTCAACAGTTAAATTGTCGATAGCGCGAATATCGACCAGCTCGCTGTATGGTTGAGCTGTGCCGGGGTGTCTGCTTAACCTCAAAAGGTTTTCTTTAACCACTTCGGCATCCATAACACTGCCATCATGGAACTTAATTCCTTCATGTAATATGAATGTCCAGGTGTGGCCATCATCTGAGGAGTAAAAATTGCTGGCAAGCCAGGGTTTGGCATTCAAGTTGTCGTCGAGATAAACCAAACTCTCCCAGACATTGGTACTACCGTGCAGGAAAGTCCGGTCTTCCGGTCCATAGTAAAAATCACGTCCCAGACCAATTACCAGGGTGTCCCTGGTTGGACTTTCTTCAATGGCTTCCAGATCTTCGGCCAGTTCCGGTTCAGAATCTGCAACCTGGTTGTCTGTTGTACAGGAAAACAGCAGCATGGCCGGGATAAAAAGTAACAGCCATAATAAAATAAATCTTTTCAGGTTTTTCATAATAGCACTCTCCAATCTCTTAATTTTAACTATTACTTCATTCCTCCGTTATCCAAAGAATAACGGAGCATTGCAACCTAACTTAAGATGCTGATGGTAACTGGCAACTCATCCTATTCATGAAGCCAGCATGCTACCCGGTGATCGGGTTCAATCTCTTTAAGTTGGGGGGCCTCCTGACGGCAAAGTGTTTCACGTCGTGCGCAACGGCTGTAAAAGCGACAACCCGACCCGTAATCAGCAGGATCAGGAGGTTCTCCCTCCAATAGTTTTAATTTTTTATCCGGCAGCAAGGCCGGTTCAGCAGCCAGCAGGGCTTCAGTATAGGGATGTGCTACCATATTAAGCATGGAGGTCGGAATGGTTTCAACAATCTGGCCTCCATACATTACCATTATATGTGGGCATAAGTAGCGGACGATCGAGAGATCGTGCGATACAAAAAGATAGTGAAGCCCGTGCTCCTGTTGAAGATCAAGTAGCAAATTCAAGAGTTGAGCCTGAACAGAAATATCAAGCCCCGATGTGGCTTCGTCGCACAATATTAATTTTGGCTTCGCTATCATTGCCCTTGCAATAGCAATTCTTCTCTGCTGGCCACCACTTAACTCATGTGGATAACGATTTGTATATATCGAATCCAGGCCAACCTGCTCCAGCACGGCCATAACTTTTTCTTCCATGGCAGAACCTGAAAGAGAATTTTGGAAATTTGTCAAAGGTTCGGCAACCAACCGGCTTAAAGTAAGTCTTGGATTAAGTGAGGCAGCAGCATCCTGAAAAACTGCTGATACCTCTCTGCGGAATTCAAGCCTGTTTTCATCAGTGAAGTTTGAAAAACTTTTACCCCTGAATAAAATGTCTCCCTCACTTGGTTTTTCCAGTTGAAGCAGTAATCGCAGTAGTGTGCTTTTGCCACATCCGCTTTCTCCCACCAGGCCAATGCTTGACTTATCCCCGAGGGAGAAGCTAACCCCGTCTACGGCCCGGACAGTGTCAACTGAACGACCACGTTTTACCTGATAGTATTTGCTCAGTTCGATGCTTTTTAGAATAATCAGGAACAGCTCCCTTGCACAGATTGATTGCCAGCAATTGTAAATAAGTGGCAGGCAGCACTTCGCTGACTGTCAACTGGTCTTAAGGAAGGGGCAATATCCAGACATAATGGTTTAACCTCATCACAGCGGGGATGAAAAGGACACCCACTTATATTTTCAAAGGTTCGTGGAGCATTACCCCTGATAGCTTCAAGGCGTTCACCCCGGTAAAAAGAAGGGTGCGACTTGATCAGCGCCCGGGTATAAGGGTGGCAGGGGTAATTGAATACCTCTCTGACCGGGCCTTCCTCCACGATGATCCCTCCGTACATAACTGCAACCCGGTTAGCAATTGAAGCTGCAGCAGCCAGATCGTGTGTTATAAAGAGCAGGGAAAGGCAACAATCGGCTAACTGGCGATTAAGCTCCGCCAGTATTTGTCCCTGCAGGGTTACATCCAGGGAAGATGTAGGTTCATCAGCAATCAGGATTTTTGGATGAAGAATCAGGGCCATGGCCAGTGAAGCCCTTTGCCGCATCCCTCCGCTTAGCTGAAAAGGGTAGCTGTTATAAACTCTATTTGCCGGCAATTTCAGGGTTGATAGTTTTTCGAGGACTGCTTCTTCAGCCTCCATCTTTCCAATATTCTGGTGAGCTAGAATTGTTTCCCTGATTTGATCTCCAACAGTAATTACAGGGTTTAACGCGGCAAGCGGATCCTGAAACATCATCGATAATTGATCGCCGCGCAGCTTCCTGAATTCTTTACCGGACAGCTCTAGCAGATTGTTTCCATTCATGTTTATAACTCCTCCGGTAATTTTCCCCGGCGATGGGACCATCCGCATTATTGAAAGAGAAGTAACGCTTTTACCGGCACCACTTTCACCGATCAAAGCCAGGCACTGGTTTTTATACAGACTAAAACTAACGCTTTTTACTGCCCGAATAGTACCCGCAGATGTATAGAACGAGGTAGAAAGGTTGTTAACTTCAAGGCATTTTTGTTGTTTTTCTTTTTGATCGGGATTCATGTTATTTCCTTTCTCCACCAGGAAGAGTCCAGGCAAGATACTTTTTAGTCAGAGCATTATTATCTACCGATCGGGGATCAATAATATCCCGGAGGCCGTCTCCAAGAAGGTTGAACCCGAGTACAGTTAAGCCTATGGCCAACCCCGGAGCCAGCATGAGCCGTGGTTCTGTCTGCATAAAGGGGCGGGCATCGTTAATCATAGCTCCCCATTCTGGCATTGGTGGTTGTGCTCCCAGGCCGAGAAAAGAGAGAGTAGCAATTGATAAAATTAATTTTCCCAGATCCAGTGTTGCCAGGACTACCAGTGGAGGCAGCAGGTTTGGCAGTATATGCTTCCATAGTAGCTTGATTCCCCTGGTTCCGCATACTTTAGCTGCGGATATATACTCCTTTTCTTTAATGGAAAGTACCATGCCCCGGGCAACCCGGGCGTAGCTAACCCATGAAACAAGCGCCAGAGCCAGCATTACATTAAACAGGCCGGGGCCGAAAATGCCCACCAGTACCAAGGCCAGAATAAGATTAGGAAAAGCGAGGATGATATCAACCAGGCGCATTATTATTGAATCTGCCACCCCCCCCTTAAACCCGGCAAACATGCCTAGAGGCACACCAACGGCCATAATTATTATCAGAATCGAAAGTGAGTATTTAAGAGTTATTCTTGCTCCAAACAGGGTGCGTGAAAAAAGACAGCGACCCAGGGGGTCTGTACCCAGAGGATAATCACGGTCAGGTGGTAAAAGGCGCTGTCCCAAAACAACCGGTTCCGGATCGTGTGGCGCTGCCAGTGGTGCCAGCAGGGCAGCAAGAAAAACCAGTGTAATGATAATCAAACCTAACAGGGCAGCAGGATCGCGCGTTATTCTGGTAAACATTAGCCAGACTCCTTTCCACCAAGGCGAATCCGGGGATCTAGATAGTGATATGATAAATCGACAGTGAGGTTAACTAGAACATAAATAATAGCCATAAACAGGGCATACCCCTGCAATATAGGTATATCACGATTAAAAATAGCCTGAACAGCCAGGCGACCCACTCCCGGCCAGGCGAAAACCTGTTCAACTACCATGGTTCCTCCCAGCAAACTGCCAATTGAAAGTCCTAATACAGTGACAAGTGGTATCAGGGCGTTGCGCAGGGCATGGCCGACTACAACTGCAGATTCTTTAAGTCCGCGAGCCCTTGCTGCTCTTACATAATCTAATTGCAGTACTTCCAGCAGCCCTGCTCTTAATAAACGGGCATAAGTGGCAGCCAGTCCAAAACCAAGCGTTAATGAGGGAAGAATAAGATGCTTCCAGCTACCCGAACCCATCACTGGCAGCCAACTGGAAGGGACTGCAATAAAACTGATTAAAAGTAAACCAATATAAAATGAAGGGAGAGAAGCCCCAACCAGGGCAACCAGGCGGCTGATGTGGTCAATCAGGGTTTTATTGAACAATGCGGCAGCAGTACCGAGAGGAAAGGCTATTAATATCATGGCAAACATACCCCCTGCAGTTAAAGTCAGGGTGGCAGGCAGGCGGTTTAATATTTCTTCTAATACCGGTTTACCGCTATTGTATGATATGCCTAAGTCTCCATGTAAAACCCGACCCAACCAGTTGCAATAACGAATGTGCAACGGGCCGTCGAGACCCATTTGGCTGCGAGTGGCGGTGAGGGTCTCAGGGGTTATTTCTATGTCCCTTTTCATTAGCATAATTTCTGCAGGATCACTCGGGGCCAGTTCGATCAGGAGAAAAGTAATGATACTAACCCCGATCATCACCAGAAGCAGGGAAGCAGTTTTTCTTAGAATATAATTAAACAAAAAGCACCTCGTATTACATATATTATTGTGTGTAATACCAGAAAAGCATAAAAACGGTGTTACTAAAATATTAATCGTGCTATAATTATAACATAGTTAATAACTTAATATCCATTATTCTAATTGATGGCGGGAAGTGATCACATTAAGTTAAATAACATTGCTCTGCCGATGAATAGCCGGTTAGAAAAAATAAAATTTTGGACTGATTCCTGGAATTGCGCGCTTAAGAAAAATGCCGATCATAATTTGCCGGTAGGAACGGATGCAGTCAGGCGATGGGATATAATGGCAAAACAGCTTGATCGGCTCTCTGAGTCTGATCGTATAAAGAGCAGGATAAATCGAACCGTTACTATGCTTGTGGAGAATAACATTGACCTGAAAGGGTTAAAAATTCTTGATATTGGAGCTGGTGCCGGCGATTTAACACTGGCTTTTGCCCTGCGGGGAGCCAGGGTAACTGCTATCGAACCTTCTCCTGCAATGGCTGGCTTAATTGAAAAAAAAATAAAAGAACATGATCTCAGTGAAGTAAAAATTATCTCTGAACTGTGGGAAGATATAGCTCCTGGTAAACATTTTTCTGCAAACTGTTATGATCTTGTTCTTGCATCACTTAACCCGGGTGTGCGTAGTATTGAGGCTGTGACCAAAATGATTGATTCATCCCGTTCATGGTGTCTGCTTTGTGATATTGCCGCCGGTAGCAAGCCCAGTTCTGGTCGTCAAAAAATGTGGCAGGAACTTTTTAAAGAAAGAATGCCCGAGAACTATTATGATGTAGGATATCCCCTTAATTATCTTTACTGTAGCGGTTATGATCTGCAGTTTCAAGATTGGTCTGAAGTATGGGGGGAGAAACAACCTGTTGAAGAAGCATTAATCGACTTCCTTAATTATTTCAGTATTTATACTGAAATAACAGACGAAATCAGGGAAACTATCGAGGTTTTCCTGAATAATAACTCTAAACAAGGTTCGTACACTGATTTTCATCCAGTAAAGCTGGGTATGATTCTTTGGAAAAAGTCTTCCCGGGCAGGTTGAAATAGCTGTAAGCAAACCTATATAAAAAATCTTACCTGCTACTGTTGACATGTTTAAGTAGCTGTGCTATTATCATAAACCAAGAATAATAAAAATGCCGATGACAGGAACTAGTAGCCTGGATCGTATCGGCCCAGAGAGCCGGATGGAGGAAGTAACCTTCCAAAGCTGAAATTCCGGCGCCGATGCACCTGGTGAATGGCTCTTGGAGGTACCGGTTGAAAGCTTATAAAAGTTAGTAGATCCGGTCGGAACTTTCACCGTTAAAAGAAAGCAGGTCTGGAAGCCGTTTTTAGGTTTTCCGCATCTGTCAAAGTGACCTGTGAAAACAGGTAACCAGGGTGGTACCGCGAATAACTCTCGTCCCCGGACGAGAGTTTTTTTATATCTTTTTTAGGAGACGATTAACTGAGACAGGTTCCTGAAATAATAATTTATCAACAGATTCTATTTCCAAAAAATTAAAGGAGGAAGAGTAAAATGAAAACAAAGGTTGCATTTTTAAAACAAGAGGATATGCCCAGGCAATGGTACAATATCAGGGCAGATTTGCCAACTCCGGTTAAACCCTACCTGCATCCGGGCACCGGAAAACCAACTGTTCCCCAGGATTGGGCCCCCCTGTTTCCTGACAATCTGATTGAACAGGAGTTTAGTACCGAACGCTGGATTGATATTCCCGAAGAGGTAATGGAAAAACTATTAATATGGAGAGCCACACCGTTGGTCAGGGCCTATGCTCTTGAAGAATATTTAAAAACACCGGCTAAGATTTATTATAAGAATGAATCGGTTAGCCCGGCGGGTAGTCACAAACCGAACACTGCAATAGCCCAGGTCTATTATAACAAGGTGGCCGGAATTGAACGCATCACCACGGAAACTGGAGCAGGACAGTGGGGTAGTGCTCTCAGTTTTGCCTGTTCACTGTTCAATATGCCTCTCAAGGTTTACATGGTCAGGGTTAGCTATGACCAGAAACCATACCGAAAATTACTAATGAATGCCTGGGGAGCAGAATGTGTAGCCAGCCCCAGTCCCGATACCAGCTATGGCCGAAAATTACTTGAGGAAATGCCCGATACTCCAGGTAGCCTTGGTATAGCAATCAGTGAGGCTGTTGAGGATGCAGTATCTTCCAAGGTAAACACTAAATACTCACTTGGTAGTGTTCTGAACCACGTAATGCTGCACCAAACAATAATTGGTCTCGAAGCTCAAAAGCAGATGGAAATGTTTGGTGATTATCCAGATGTAGTAATCGGATGTGTTGGTGGAGGAAGTAACTTTGCCGGGATATCTTTTCCTTATGTAAGAGATAAAATTCACGGCAAAGATATTTCTGTGATCGGTGTGGAACCGACTGCCTGCCCGACAATGACCAGGGCGCCGTTCCTTTATGACTTTGGTGATGGCGCTGCGACTACTCCCCTGGTGCCCATGCATACCCTGGGGCATAATTTTATACCGGCGCCATTTCACGCCGGTGGATTAAGATATCATGGCCTTGCCCCGTTGGTCAGCCAGTTGATACTGGATAATCTGGTTGAACCCAGATCATATAATCAGCTTGAGACCTATGAGGCAGGCGTGTTATTTGCCCGCACCGAAGGGTTGATTTGTGCTCCAGAAACCAATCATGCCATTGCGGCTGCTATAGATGAAGCCAAAAAGGCTAAAGAAGAAGGCCGGGAAAAAACAATCCTGTTTAATTTAAGCGGCCATGGAATGCTTGATTTGAGCGGTTATGATGCTTACCTGAGCGGTAAACTGACGGATTACACTTTACCCCAGGAAGATATTGATAAAAACCTTGAAGCTCTTAGTTCATACCCCAAACCATAAAAAAAGGTAAAACACTTTCTTCAAATTTTAATGAACAGTCAACTTCGGGTTTATACCCGGAGTTTACTGTTTTTTTATGATACTCTACCTTTGCTAAAATGGATTGGCGGGAGTCTAAATCTCCTTGAAGAATGATGATTCTTATAAGTTTAAAGAACGTGATTACAGAACCAGGGGATAGTATTAAAAAATAATCTGACCGGGGGTTTAATATGGACAAAAATAAATTCAGTTACTTTTATAAATTACGGACCCGTTATTCGGAAGTTGATTTACAGGGCATTGTATTTAATGCCCATTTTTTAACATATTTTGATACAGCGCTTAAAAGTCCTATACTTTGCCGGCCGATCTTGTTATATTGCTGGGGCAGCTCTGTTAATTAAACCATCCAAAGTAGTACTTTCAGGAAGAACCTCCACATGTTAGAAATTGTAAAACTATGATTGTCTTGGTGTGGAGGAAGGAAATAAAAAGTCTTGACAGCTTATATAAAATATATTATAAAATAAATAAGTTTATAATATAAAGTGAAGGGGCTGATTTCCATTTCTGGAAAGCCGGGCGAATTTGAAGCAGTGATAGCGGATCTGGAATTAATTAAGGAGGCTGTTGGTAGAAGCGATAGTTTCTTTCGCTTTGTAGATACACGGGGCGCTATGAAAAATGTTTTATTGTATGCAGGTTTCTTAATTGTGCTCATAGCAGGTGCTTTTTATTATCTTATTGATTACTTCGGCAGCTTTCAGTTAATTCCCCTGGCAGTAAGATCAATTATTTTTATTGGAATTGGCCTGGCTTGGTTTTTAATCGGTTTTGTTAAATTGAGAAATTTTTTGCATAGTGGAAGATCTTTTAGAGAAGACCTGACTTTAGCCAGGTTGTTTGATGAAATATATACATCCCGGTTGATAGCAATGATGCTTCCTTTCTTCGGGGTGATAATATTTCTTGCAATATTCCTTATTCAACAGGGTTTGTATATTTACTTAATTCCGACCCTTGCTATACTGTTTGGCTTTATTTTTATAGCCATGCATCCTATATTGAATGTAACAGAATTTTATTTCATCAGCATATGGTTGATAGCTACCGGTTTACTGACCCTTTTTCTGGCTGATTTGTTTCACCCCATGGTTGCTCTAGGCTTCACTTTCTCCGCCGGTTTCATTATGGGAGGGCTGCTTCTGCATTTAGACCTGACTGGCATGAAAAACAAGAGGTGCAGGTAATGGCTGGTGGCGAGAAAAGAAAGAAAGGCATATTACTCGACCGTCTTATCCATGAACCGGCCAGGCTGCAGATCATCAGTTATTTGGCTGCACAGGGCAAACCTGTCATTTTCACGGAACTTAATGAAAGGCTGGGTTTAAGTTCCGGCAACCTTTCTGTGCAGTTAAAAAGATTAGAAGAAGCGCAATATGTATCAATAGCAAAATCCTTCAGGAACAACCGCCCCTTAACAACGATTACTTTAACTTACCAGGGGTTTGAGGCTCTCAGTCAGTATCTGCGAGAACTTGAGTTTATGATCAAGGATGTTAGGGATGCCGTTTCAGTATCGGAGGATCAAATGCAATGAAAAACCGGTTTGTGCCGAATCAGAATATTGGTAAGATTATTTTTCAAACCCGATAAAAGGCAGGTGGAGATAATTGGCTGGCAGTAGAAAGCTTGGAGGAGAGCAGACCCTTCCCTGGATGGGTGGCAGATACAGCGGTGAATTGAAAAATGATAAGCCAGATGGCCGGGGAACATTAATAAACCCCGATGATTCCAGTTACAAGGGTGAGTGGAAAGATGGTAAACCCCATGGCCGGGGAGTAATCTCTTATCGCTCCGGGGCTGTTTATAAAGGCAATTTTATTAAAGGCAAACGATATGGATATGGTAGTTATCTTTATCCTGACGGGAAAACCTTAAAAGGGGTTTGGGAAGACGGCCGCCTGGTTAAACCGGTTGAAGAACCACGTAAAAAAATAAATTCGGACATTGCTGTTGCAGGAAAAAGTTTTTTTGAACCTGCTAAACCGAAATTAATGGCAATCAGGGTCGAAAACCTTAGTCACTGGTATGGTAATTTTCAGGCTGTTAAAGATATTAGCTTTAATGTGCATCCGGGTGAAATCCTTGGTTTTCTCGGTCCCAACGGTGCAGGTAAGTCAACTACTATTAAGGTGTTAACCGGTCAGCTGCCTTTAAAAGGTGGTGACGCGCAAATACTGGGTCGGCGAATCGGTCGGGATGATCCAGAAATTCAGGCCCAGATTGGGGTAACGTTTGAAGAAAAAAATCTCTATCTTGAAATGACAGCCCTGGAAAACCTGGATTTTTTCGCTTCGCTTTTTGGAATCAAAAACCCGGATTCACTTGAAGCACTTCGCCGGGTTGGTCTGGCCGAAAGGGCTAAAGACCGTGTTTCCAGTTATTCGAAGGGGATGCGTCAGCGCCTGATGATTGCCCGGGCTTTTATTAACAAGCCTAAAGTGCTTTTTCTTGATGAACCGACAGACGGTCTTGATCCGGTTACAGCTGTTTCTATAAGAAAAACAATTAAAGAAGAAGCAGAAAGAGGTGCGGCAGTGCTGCTGACCACCCACAATATGTTTGAAGCGGATGAGCTTTCGGACCGTGTTGCATTTATAAATGAGGGAGAAATAGTGGCTCTTGACTCTGCAGAAAATCTGAAGCTAAAATATGGTAAACGCTCCGTAAAAGTGCGCCTGCGCGATGGAAGCGGGGTAAAAGAAGAAGAACTACCCCTGGATGGCGAGAATTCGTCCAAGCGGCTCAGCGAACTGGCGGCCTCTCCCGACCTGATGACTATCCATACCGAAGAAGCTACCCTGGAAGCGATCTTTATTCGCCTGACCGGTAGGGGGTTATCTGGATGAAAAAGCCTGTATCCGGCGGAAGTATCATACTTGCCATGCTGATGAAAGATGCCCGGGTCTATAGCCGCAATAAAATTTATCTTTTTTTAACAGTGTTGGGGTTATTAATTTTTATTGCAGTCTTTTGGCTGATACCCGATTCTGTTGATGAAGATATTGTTATTGCAGTTACCCCATCACTGTCTACGCTGACTGATGAAGGACGTGAAGCCCTTGAGAAGAGCGGAGTGCCCCGGGAGGTTATAGCAGAACTGGATCAACTTGAGGCTGCTTTCAGGGATGAGGGTATGTTTTTAATTGAATTTGACCATTTACAGGAGCTGGAGAAAGCAGTTCGCGGAGATGTCCATATCTATAAAGATAATGCGGGAAATTATGTTATCCATGATCCTGAAGGAGAGATTAAAAAACCGGCAGAGACATCAAGGATAAACGCTCATGTTGGTATCGCTTTCCCGGCTAATTTTATTGGCGAAGCAGTGTTTGATAATAAACCAAAAGTGACTATTTATGCAGCTGCCACAGTCCCGGATGAATTACTAGGAGCCATGGAAGGATTTGTGCGGGAGTTATCTTTTCAACTGGCCGGTTATGATCTACCGGTTGAGTTTATGGAAGAAGAAACGATGATCCTTGGGACAGATCGCCTTGGTGAACAGATTTCTATGCAAGCCCGAATGCGTCCTCTGGTTGCTTTTTTTATGTTGATGATGGAGACTTTTGCACTTGCTTCCTTAATCTCCAATGAAATACTGCAGCGTACCGTAACTGCCTTATTGGTTACCCCACTACGTATCCGGCAGTTTTTAATGTCTAAAACCATTTTTGGCACTGTTTTGGCCATGAGCCAGGCAGTAGTTGTTTTAATTTTTGTGCGCGCTTTTACTGTAGATAACTGGTCGCTTTTACTTTTCACAGTATTTCTTGGCTCATTGCTCTTTACTGCCGTTGCCATGTTGGTAGGTTCTGCGGGGAAAGATTTTATCGGCCAGCTGATGCTGAGCCTGCTCTTTTTAATTCCCCTGCTTATACCGGCTTTTGCTGTGCTCTTTCCGGGTTCGGTAGCTCCATGGGTAAAAATACTGCCGACTTATCCGATTGTTAGTTTGCTCTATGATGCAACAATCTATCAAGCAGGTTGGAGCGATTCATTGCTTTCACTTGCCTATGCTTTTCTTGCGGTTCTTGTGATTTACCTGGTTTCGCTCCTGGTATTAAAAAGAAAGGTGGTCAACTTATGAGTATCAGACGCGTACTATCCATATTATTGAAAGATTTTTCCGTGGGACCGCGTAAATCTTTTTTTATCTGGGCTTTAATCATGCCTTTTGCAATGACCTTTCTTTTTCAATTTGCTTTTGGTTCACTATTTGAACCCAAGCCCCGACTCGGAGTTGTCGATCTTGGTAGTTCGCAGCTAACCGTGGAGGCACAGGAACTGGAAGGTTTTGATGTGGAAGTATTAGGTGGAGTGGATGAATTGCTGGAGAAAGTTGAGCAGAATGATCTGGATGCGGGAATGGTTCTCGGTGATGGATTTGATGAAGCGGTAAAAACAGGGGGAAAACCCCTTCTTCCTTTTTACATTAGTGGTGAAAGTCTGGCTTCAAACAGGATCATTATCGCAGTGACAGCGATTGAAATGATTCGCGGGCTGGAAGGAAGTGAAACCCCGGTGGAAGTGGAAACAATCTATTTTGGAGAACCGGGGCTGCCGGTTTCAGTGAGGCTGATTCCACTACTTGTTTTTTATGCCTTGGTTATGGCCGGCATGTGGGTGCCCAGTGCAAGTTTGGTTGAAGAAAAAGAAAGGGGTACGCTAACTGCCATACTGGTTACAGCGGCTCGCTTGAATGATGTTTTGTTTGCCAAGTGGTTACTGGGTTTTTTCTTTGCTATATTCCTTGCGATAGTAACCTTACTTTTGAATAGTGCATTTGGACAGCACCCGCTTGAAGTTGTCGCTGTAATAATCGTGGCTTCCGCCCTGACTTCCATGATTGGACTGTTAATAGGCGTTTACTCAAAAAATGCAACTATGCTTTTTACCCTTATTAAAAGCCTCGGGTTTTTTCTTTTCATACCGGTTATTTTTTACATTTTTCCAGAGTGGCCGCAGTGGATAGCGAAGATATTTCCACTGTACTGGATTATCAGTCCAATCTGGGAAGTTTCGGTTATGGGAGAATCTATCAGCACAGTCTGGTTTGAGATAACTATTGCCCTGGCAATAACCCTGGTTCTTTTGTTTCTTCTTGTTCCTTTAAAGAGAAGGATGCTGGTTTGATCATTAGCAGAGATATACTTGGCGTTTCAATGTTTAACAAACTCTTATATTTATCCAGCGACCTTTTCTGTAATACAGCCAGCCGTAGTCGATTTGCATACACTAAAATATAGTTTAGCTTTTAGTTATCCATTTTAACAGGTATTAATCCGTTTGCATTGTACCATAGCCGAAAAATGCGAGCAACAGAAAGATAGTAAAGTCAACTATTTTTAATTATAAAAAGTGGCCCCGGTCATAAAGGTTAAAGCTGAAGGAATGACCGTGGTAACTGGTCACCAGCAAATCTCCCTTTAAAATTAAAATGTGAACTATAATTTTAATTGTTAAAGGAAGTGGCGATTTATGAAGGTTGCAGGTAATGCTAATTCACTCAGGGTCATTGTTGGACTGCTGATATCAGTTTGTGGAGGGCTTGCCTTTATACTGGCCTTTCCTCCTTATGAGATATGGCCTCTCATTTTTATTGGTTTTGTTCCGGTGCTGATAGCCCAGCACCGTATTATGCCCCCCCGATTATCATCGCTTGCTACTGCTGTTGCTATAGCAATATGGCTGCAGGGATACCTGGGTCCGGTATTTGCCCCAATTGGTAATTATATGGTTTGGTTACCTCTTATAGCCTTAATCATCTGCTTTTTTACTGACCGGGGACAGCGCGAATTTCATAAAAAAACAGGATATCGCTGGTTTGTTATAAGCGGTATTATTACCTGGGCAGCTATAGAAATGATCCGCTTGTTTCTTCCGGTTGCCGGAACATGGGCATTTGTTGCTTACCCCCTGTATAAGCAGTTGTGGCTTATTCAGCCAGCCAGTATTTTTGGAATCATCGGGACAGGAATGCTGGTTATGCTGGTAAATCATGTCCTGGCTCTCCAGGTTATTCACATACTCGATAATAAAAGGTGGATTAATGACTACGGGCACGATAGCAAAGCAATTGTGAATAAGAAATTAACAATTGGTTGGTTAAAAAAAGGAGTATTGCTCACAGCAGCCTGGCTGGCGCTGAGCCTGTTTCAACTCAACAGCCAATCAGAAGCGCCTAAAATAAAAGCAGCTGCTGTTCAGCCTGCTGTTTCCCCTATTATGATTAGCAATGCCGGTGAAAATAAAATACCTGTCCTTGAACGCATGGCAGAACAGACTATTAACGCAGCTGATAGAGGGGCACAGTTTATCGTGTGGCCGGAAGGGGCTTTAGATAGAGACCCCCGGGATGGTGATTATCCCGACTTGGCAGAGTTGGCTGTAGAAACTTCTGCTTACCTGGCTACCGGTTACATAGTTAACCAGGGAGCAGAAGGTTTTCGTAACGAAGCGACGGTTATTGACCCTGAGGGAAATTTTCTTGGTGTTTTCGGGAAAGATCACCCGGTGGTTTTTGGAGGGGAAACCAGCTTGAGTCGTGGTAGTTATCCAGTCTATGAAACAAGTATTGGTAACCTGGCAACGATTATTTGCTATGATCTTGATTATACCGATACTACCCGCAAAATGGTTTCCGGTGGGGCGCAGCTTATTGGAGTTCCTTCAAATGACTGGGGCAGCATTGCTGATAAGCATTATACGCATGTAGTTTTTCGGGCAGTAGAAAACCGTGTGGCCATGGTTAAGGCTGATGGTGGTTTTAACTCCGCCCTGGTTGATCCCTACGGGAAGATTATAGATCTGGCCGTTTTCCCGGATGGTGGAGAAGCAACCCTGGTTGGAGATCTTCAACTGGGTGACGGGAAGGGGACATTTACAACAAAATTTGGAGACTGGCTTGGCTGGATTGCCCTGGCTGGCTTGGCCTTTTTTACCTTTGGAGGAAGATGGCTAGAGAAAAAGGCGAAATGCTAAAGTAGCTGTAATAATTATTTCTTACTTGGATTTTCGTAGCTTGTTTTCCCGGGATTGATATGATATATTTTATTAAAATATATCTAATATTAGAATGAAGAGATATAAAATCTATTAATAAAAGGAGAACCACCAATGTCAGAAAAAAAAGGAATAAACCTGATTCAAATTGCAGTTCTTGTTTCTTACCTGCTTATGGTAGTTGTCAATGCCCTGGCTAATACCCTGCCGATAAATGCTATAACGACAGGTGAGGTTTCAGACTCTTTTCCCAATCTTTTTGCTCCCACGGGATTGACTTTCTCCATATGGGGTCTGATTTATCTGCTACTCGCTGCTTACTCAGTTTATCAACTCGGTTTATTCAGGCAGGATAGTGACGCTGTTAAACCGCAGTTATTTAACTCCATTGGTATTTTATTTATAATTTCATCCCTGGCCAACACCGCCTGGATATTTTCCTGGCACTATTACAGTATCGGGCTTTCTTTAGCGATGATGCTGGTGATACTGGTGCTGCTGATTGCTATAAATATCAGGGTAGACCGGGAACAGTTAAGTACGCGTGAAAAACTGTTTGTCAAGCTTCCATTTGCAATATATTTCGGTTGGATAACCGTTGCTACAGTGGCAAATGTTACATCTCTGCTGGTTTATGAGGGATGGAACAGATTTGGAATAGCCGAGCAAACCTGGTCTGTTATTATTATAGCAATAGGGTTCTTAATAGGTGCAGTGACAACCTTAAGATTTAAAAGTATTCCCTACGGCCTGGTAATTATCTGGGCATATATTGGAATATGGATTAGACACACAGCTCCCGCCGGCTTTTCAGAAAGCTACCCGGCGGTGATTGCAACGGTAATAATTTCAATCATCCTGATGGTTGCAGTTCTGTTATTCCTTATTTTTAAGGAGAAGAAAAGAGCCGTAACGGTTGTTTAAAGTTCAGAATAAGATAATTAGAGGGCGGTTTCATCACGAAGATGAATGAACCGCCCTCAGTTGTGCACAAATATCACCTGCATAAACTTTGCTTCGCTACAGCAGTATTATTTATTATTCATCAGGCGGTTATTTGGTTGTCAACTGCTCATATTTTCTAGGTAGTTCACAATATCGTATGATAAAAGTAAATGGTTTTTCACTTTATAGTTGTTCAGATCTATTCCTGTCAGGCCGACTATTCGGTTGACTCTATAAACAAGGGTGTTTCTGTGAATGTAAAGTTTATCAGCTGACCTGACCAGGTTTCTGTCATTTATTATGAAAACCCGCAGAGTATTATAATAATCACTCTTGTTCTTTTTGTCATATTCCTGTAAATATTTTAAAGCAGGGTGGCACAACCGGAAGAGCTCAACTTTATCAGAGGCAAGATGAATTAAATGATACAAAGTAAGATTCTCATATTTAAAAAGGGCGCTACTTTGATCAAAGAAAGGGCCGAGCTGGTTGGAGGTACTGGCCTGCCGGTAATAATCGCGTATGTCAAAAATATCGGGGCAGCAGGAACTCAACCCTGCAGTTAAATTGCTGTTTTTTAAAAATTGTTCCAGTCTGTAGACGTATTCCTGTTCAAGAGAAGTCTTGTTCCTGGTATTAATTATTAGCACTATATTTTCGTAGTAGATGATCGAACGACATTCACCGCAGATTGATTCCAGCTGGTGGGCAATATAATCAAGAGTATTGTTTGTGAGATCAGCTTTTTCTGCTTTGACTTCAACAATAAAGTAGTGATCCTGTACAGACCAGTCCAAAAACTGCAGCTGGTAACCGATAAACCTTTTCTTTAAATCTTTTCCCTCTAAGAGGTCGGCAAAGAAATAATTATAGATTTCACCCCTGGTATTTTGATAAATATGATCTCTCTGCAGGGCAAGGAATATAATCCTGGTTAAATAGGCAGCCAGGTGCAGGTGGGCAGTTTCCAGGGTGATAAAAGCTCCGATTATGATCAGGGTTCCAGCCTTGCTTGAACCGTTCATTATATTGGCATTAATCCGTGGATGAGAAAAAATGGGTGATTTGTTTATGATCGGTTCCCAGTTACTGTTCAGCCAGTTGAGAGCACCGCTCTCTTTCATTGCGTTCACAGTGCCAATATCTGTATACCCTTCTTTAACTATGCTTTCCCAGAGTGCATCGATTTCATCTGCCCCGACTGCTTTACTATAAGCTAGTGTCCTGAAAGAAGAATCGATCAGGTAGATGGGGTTTTCAAATATACTGTAGCTGGCGTCAATGATATATTGCAGGCCTTTATCCTTAACCAGGGCGTCCTGCAACTCATCAGCCCAATCGCGGTAGAAGGTAAAGATGTCTTGTATTTCATTAAACAGTTTAATGGGGTTACATTTTTGATTAATGATAATTATGTTGGAGTTATGGTTATGTAAGAGGGTTTCGATTTTTTCATCTGAACCGATAATTACCAGGTTATAACTGCCTTCTGCAGGCTGTTGAGAAATCAACTGTTTTGCTTCAGCTACGTACAGGCATTTTTCATCATATTTTTTCTGGTCATTTCTTACAAGCTTTATTGTTTTGATTACCGGTTTATCACAAGCATTTATAGATTTTGTAATCCTGTAATGCTTTAATTTGTGGGCGATTATCGACATGCTCAATAGCATTTTAACACCTTCAATTCATGCTTAGTGTCAACTCTCTTAGCCATTATATATACTGATCGTACAAAAATAAAGTTGTAAAATTTAAATGTTTGCAGAAGACATTCTATTTTCAATGAAATATACTGTGACCATAAACCATATGTTCAGAAGGAGGAATTTTTTATGTGGAAAAAAGAAATTATTAAGCCTAAATCAGCTGTTTCTCATCCCAGTACCTGTTCTAACATGGTTAAGGTCGGACCTTTTTTATTTATAGCCGGGCAGGTAGCGATGTTTGAAGACAGGACAATGGTGACAGGTTATAAAGATCTTGATGAAGAAGGACGCAAAAAACTGCGTGCCGACGAGAACATTGGTTCACACTTCCGGGAGGAAAAGATTGCGGCTCAAACCTACCACATATTTACAAATATCAAAAAGCTGATCGAAGATGCCGGTGGAACGATGGATGATCTTATTTCTCTGCGGATTTTACTCTGTGATATAAATTACTTCCCGGTTGTTGAGAGAATTCGCAACATGTTTTATGAGCCGGATAAAATGCCGATTATTACCACAATGGCCGTGGTTGCCCTCTGCCCGCCCGACGCATTGCTTGAGATAGAAGCAGAAGCATATATACCTGAACAGGCTTAGAGATTAAACGCAGCTGGTATGTTTAATGCTAAAAACAGGGAGTTGGATGTAGTGGCGGAAAAGAACAGTTCAGCGGCAATAAGCGACCTTATGATGGATGTTATTTATAAAAGGCGCAGTGTGCGTCGTTTTACAGACGAACCGGTTGCCGAAGAAGATATTAAAGTAATCCTGGAAGCAGCCAGGTGGGCGCCATCCGGTGAAAATTCACAGGGATGGCGTTTTATTGTTATTAAAAATAAGGAAATAATTCAAAAACTCGGCGAGATATCAGGAGATGGCAGTGCCAGGCGCTTCACCGGTGAATTTGTTTCCAAAAGATTGCACAGCAGGTTTACCGGTCTTGATGATGAAGCTAAGAAGAAAAAGGTTTTTGAAAAGCTGATGAGTGGTAATGTATCCCGTTTTGTCTCAACCGCCCCCGTAGTTATTGCTGTTGTCGGTAAAAAAGATGTCTGGGATGTTCAGCTTGACAATGCTGCCGCAATTGAGAACATGCTCATAATGATTTCTGCTCTCGGGCTGGGAGCGACCTGGGTTATTGCTCCCTGCACAGACATCAGGGACGAGCTTGAAGTTAATAAGTTGCTTGCTGTTAATAAAGATTTTAAAGTGATCAGCATTATCCCGGTTGGGCATATGGAGAACCTGCCTAAAGCGAGGCCCCGCCTGGAATTGGAAGAGATTACTTATGAAAACAAAATGGGTAACCCTTATTTTATGGATCAAGGAGAAAAAAGATAATCATGGATAACAATGCTTATCTGCACAGTATAATCAGGGATCTGACTGATGTCCTGTGGGAAGAACATGGTACCGGTGCAAAATACAGGACAACACTGGTCGGAGTTGATTATTTTGATGAAAAGTATGCTGACTCTCTGGTTAACGATGGAATTGTTGAAACAGTTGAAGCAGTGATAGCCGCTTTAAAAAAAGAAAACCTGATTAATGATGCTGTCTATGAATGGGGTGAATATGCTCTAAAAGTTACATTTACTGCCTGCTCGCACCTGAATATGGAAAAGCAGCTTTTGGAGCGTGGTATAAATGTAATTAACTGTCCCTGTGCAAATATTATCATGCATTTTGTTGATAAGCTGGTTGGCAAATATAGTGAACTGGTTAATGTAGAAGTGGGCGAGAATGAATGTACTGCCGTGATCTGCGTAATGAAAAACAGAGACAGCTAAGTTAATCCCCTGTGGAGGGTCCAGGATAATGACACTATCAAATAAAATTCAAACGATGCAGGAGGTAGTTGCCTCTGTTCCTGATGGAGCGCACCTTACCCTCAGCGGGTTCACAATCGCCCGCAATGCCATTGCCGTTGCCCATGAATTGATACGACAGGGTAAAAACAACTTAACTATCTCACAGTGTATAGGCGGAATGGATGCCGATCTTCTGGTAGGCGCCGGCCTGGTAAGAAAATATATATACGGCGGGGGGTCACTTGACCGGTTCGGGCCTTTATGGAATGTTAACCGGGCTATTGAGCATGGGGTAATAGAGATAGAGGAGTTTAGCGGCCTTTCGATGGCAATGCGTTTTCTAGGCGGTTCACTCGGCCTGCCCAGTATCCCAATCCAGTCACTACTCGGATCAGGGATTTTAAATGTATTACTGCAAAAAGAGGATCCACCGGTTAGCCTGATGCAATGTCCTTTTAGCGATGAGAAAATGGTTCTTCTGAAGACTCTCAGACCCGATTTTGCTTTTATCCATGTTCAGAAAGCTGATTGCAGTGGCAACGCAATTATACATGGGCCACGCTGGGATGAAGACGCGGCTAAGGCAGCTGAAAAAATTGTTATCATAGCCGATGAAATAATTCCTGAAGAAATGGTTCCCCTGGTGGTGGAAGATGTGCGCATCCCCTCATGCCTGGTTGATATGGTTGTTCACCAGCCTTATGGCGGGCACCCTACTTCGGTTTATGGTTTATATGATTATGATTATGATCATCTTACCGAATATGTAAGGCTTGCCGGAACAAAAGATGGGATGACTGAGTATCTTCATAAATATATTAGAAGCAGCAAAAACTTTTACGAATACCTTGACCGGGTGGGTGGCTTGGGAAAAATGCTCTGTCTGAAAGCAGATCCCTTAAAAAAATATTGAGGAACTAGGAGAGAATTTTTAATGACAGGTTTAATTTGTTCCAAGGGTGAAATTATGGCAGCTGCCGGTTCACGTGAACTAAAAGACGGGCAGAATGTTGTAGTTGGAATCGGTCTTCCCCAGGTTGCTGCCCTGCTCGCACAAAAAACACATGCTCCAAATCTTTGTATGATTAATGAGCAGGGAGTTATAAACCCTTCGCCTGTTGATCCCTCGGTCGGGTTGGCAGATCCGCGGATGTGGTTCAGGGCAAAACACTTTAATTCATTCATCGGGACCCTGGGCAGCATACTGCACCGTGGCAAAGTTGATGTAGGGTTTTTGGGTGCGCTTGAAATTGATCAGTACGGGAACATCAACTCCACCCTGGTTAATGTTGGCGATAACGCAATCAGGCATTTTACAGGCAGTGGCGGAGGTAATGACATAGCTTCACTTGCCCGCAGCGTAATTGTTATTATGCGTCACGATAAAAGAAAGTTGCAGAAAGCAGTTCAGTTTAATACTTCACCCGGTTTTATCGGAGATGGTAACCAGCGTAAAGTAGCGGGCCTTAAAGGGGGCGGCCCCGCCCGGGTAATAACCGACATGGCTGTATTAGGGTTTGATGAGGTCAGTGCCCGCATGAAACTACTATCTGTTCACCCGGGTGTGAAACTTGATGATATTTTGAGTAATACAGGTTTTGAGTTGTTAATAGACAAAGAGATACCTGAAACCACGGCCCCGACAGATTTTGAACTGGAATTGCTGCGAAATGAAATCGACCCGCATGGAATTTATATCTAGAACATGCCGGTTATCATTAGGTAATACGAACTATCCGGCTCTTTACTGAAACAGTGAGCAGGGCTATTATAGCCGCTTAATATGGGGGAGAGTTTCTTTATTATTAATCACCTAATCAGCGCGATTTACCTTTGCTAAAATAGCGTGGCACTCTGGCAAGGTATTCTTTATACACTGCTCCATATTGCTTACTAAGAATTCTTTCCTCTCTTAATACCTGCAGATGCAGGCTAACGGTTATCAATACAAATAGAATTAACAGGGAGTAATCTCCGTTAATCAGGAAAAGAGAGGCTGAAAAAACAGAGAAAAAAATATAAACTGGATTCCTTGTATACGCAAAAATGCCATCCGTGACAAATCTTTCTTTACTTTCTTCATCGGTCCCCACTTTCCAGCTGCTGCCAAGGGCATGGTATCCGGCAATCAGCAGTGTTAAAGACAAAAAAGCAACGAAATAACCGGCAACTTCTACAATAAGCGGTATCGTAAAGCCTTTCGAAAGAAAAGGGCAGATTTGAGGTGTAAAAATATTTCTGAGCACTAAAAGAATCGCTAGTCCTGTTCCTGCGACAGGAAGGAATTCTAAAGCTTTTTCCGAAAGCTTTTTATTACCTTTAAGGATCACAACCGGGCGTATTCCACGAATAACAGAAACCAGGTATTTCAGCCCGGTAACAGCAGCAAATAAACTGAGCAGTATCAATTGCATATATTCAGTAGTCATACAGGGATTTTACATAATGCAATATATTTGATCAACATCCTGTTCAGTTAACCTGGATTGATTATAATATTTGGCAACAATGTTTAAAGGTTAATTACGGCATGTTATGATTGTACCTAAAGAAAAAAATGTCTAATGAAAGGTGTGGGCAATTTGCTAGGAAGATATTCCGCCTTTATTTTTGATCTTGACGGTGTATTAACCGACACAGCCGAGTATCATTATCGGGCCTGGAAGCGTCTTGCTAACGAAGAAGGAATTGCTTTTTCCAGGGAAGATAATGAAAAATTAAGGGGCATATCCCGCCGGGCTTCTTTAAACCTTATCCTTAAAGGGAAAAAAATACCTGAAAATAAAATTAATGAGATGATGGAACGAAAAAATAACTATTACCGCCAGTTTATCGAGGAAATAAGTAAAGCGGATTTGCTGCCCGGCGCAGAAGAAAATCTTACGCAGCTAAAAGCGGCAGGGTTTAAGCTGGCCCTGGCTTCAGCCAGCAAAAATGCACGCACTGTTTTAGACAAACTGGGTATTGAATCTTATTTTGATTGTATAGCTGATGGTCATAGTGTGATAAAAACCAAGCCCGCTCCGGATTTATTTCTATTTACTGCGGAAAAGCTAAAAGTGTTTCCCCAAGCCTGTATTGTCGTCGAAGATGCCGAAGCTGGTGTAGCCGCTGCCAGGGCTGCCGGGATGTCCGTCATCGGTATTGGACCTGCAGCCAGAGTTGGAAAAGCTGATCTGGTAATCAGTTCGCTGGCAGAGTTTAACCTTGAGCAGGTTCTCAGGAGTCTCCCGTAAGCTTATTAATTAATTTTTCCTTACCGACGGCTTTATTCGATCCTGCTTACAAATGGCTTCTTTTGTTCAAAAACTTCATCAATAACTTTCATCCAGCGGCTGATCGGTATATTCTGGGGGCAATTTTCTTCACACTCGCCGCAGCCGATGCAGGCAGCAGCGCGAATATCATGCTGAAATAGATCTTTTTTATCATATGATACTTTCCACCACTTGTATTTACCGCGGGCAATATCATATTCGTCGTATTTAATTCCCTCGTTGTAATTGACAAAATTGCGGGGAATGTCTACATTTTGCGGGCAGGGCATACAGTAATTACAACCAGTACAGGGAATTGCAGTTAAAGCTTCGTATTGGCTTATTACTTCTTCGTATAGCTTAAATTCAGCCTCTTTAAGAATACCGGGAGCTGATTTTTCGGCATAACTGATATTTTCAGAAACCTGTTCTATTGAGCTCATTCCACTGAGAACCGTGGCTATTTCGGGTTGATTCCACAACCATTGCAGGGCCCATTCAACCGGGGTTCTCTTTACAGGCCCTTTATCCCAGATCTCCTGGATTGAAGCAGGTGGTTTAACGAGGTTACCGCCGAGGAGCGGTTCCATTATAGCTATGCCGATCCCTTTATTAAAAGCGTATTTAAGCCCTTTTCTTCCGGCCTGGTAATCAAGATTCATGTAATTATGCTGTATCAGGCATATTGCCCAATTGTAGGCGTCGACGATATTTTTAAAAACTGAATAATCATCGTGGAAAGAAAAGCCGGGATAGTGAATGAGGCCATCGGCAATTTTTTTGTCAAGCCACTCCAGTATTCCCATATGAACCATTTTCTGCCAGGTAGATTTATTTAAGCTATGGAGCAGGTAAAAATCCATATGCTTTTGCCCCAGTCGTTCAAGCTGCTCGTTAAACAGCAGATCAAAATCATTGTAATTATCCACTTTCCAACATGGTAGTTTTGTGGCTACTCTAACTTTCTTTCTATATCCATTTTCCAGGGCGCGTCTAACAATAATTTCACTGGTCCCATCGTGATACGGGTATGCTGTATCTAGGTAATTAACGCCCCGATCAATTGCATAGCGAATGATTTGAATAGCTTTTATTTCATCAACACGATGTTCTTTAACGGGAAGCCGCATGGCACCAAACCCAAGAACGGAGATTTTGAAATCGGTGCTGCCAAATTTTCTGTATTTCATTTGTTTAGCTGGTCCTTTCATTTTTTATTGGCAGTTTAGTCATTTTCTTTATGCACATTTCTGTATTAACGGTTGGAAATCCTGCTCCTGTTATGTATGATAGTATGGGTTAATAAAATACAGGAAATTCCGGAAAGCGTTTTAAAGTATCAAATTATTTGGCAAAACGCTGCCCCGGAGGAAGAATTCTTAATATCTAACAGGATGCATTGTTTATCGGTGTTGCAATGTATCGGAAAGAGGTGTAATTCAATTGTCAGATATGGTTTTGGTAGTATTGCTTCTTGTTATGTTACTGCTTCTTGCCTTTACCATCCCTATTTTTCGGGTGCGTAGCGCCATGAGAGCGGTTGTTAAGATTTTCAGGGACAATAATATAACCGAACCAGAAAAAGCCAGGACCAGCAGTGAATTAAAATTAAATCCAAAAAAATTCTATGAACGTGCTTTTTCTGTTCGGGACTACAAACCCGATGCTCTAAAAGTTTTAATCGAATCGGGAATAATTGTAACGACTGATGATAACAGGCTTTATCTGTCGCTGCAAAAGCTGGCTGGTTCCCATATGAAGAAGTATATTGAACCTAAGTAAACATTTATGATCAGGTAATTGATGGTTTTAACCTGTTAACCAAAAAGGTGGGAGGTAGAGCTTTGAAACCATTGAAAAATGATTTATCAGGATTTAACCGGGTTGGTTTGGAGACCCCCCCGGTGGGTATAAAGTATGAATTTTTTCAGCCGGAGGGTATAGAGCCGCTGGCTGAGGATAAGAATCTTTCCCTCTGTGAAATGATCAAAGAAGCCCAGCAGGCAGATGCGCCCTTTTATTTCAGTGCTAAGAACAACGAAACCTGTGTGGGAAAAATTCTGCTTGGGATGGAGGATATGGAGTCATTTGCTCATAGCGGGCAAATTGGAGAACGTCTGCAGGTGTTCCAGGAAGCCAGGGTCAATTACAAGCTTTATCAGCATGTGCCCAAGCTTGAAAAAAAGGTAATTAATTATGTGGTTTTTGCACCCCTGCAATCTTTAAGTTTTGAGCCGGACGTTCTTATTATAAATGCCCCTGTAAAACAGGCAGAAGTGATTCTCAGGGCAATGAGTTACTCTACAGGGGAACTGCTGGAATCAAAAACTACCCTGGTTATGGGTTGCTCCTGGGTGTTATTGTATCCCTATCAGACGGGCAAGGTGAATTTTATTACTCCTGAAATGGTGCACGGTATGAGCGGCAGACAGCTGTTCGCTCCTAACACCATGCTTGTTTCTATTCCTTATCAATGGCTGCCTGTTGTAGCCTCCAATCTGAATGAAATGCCGATTCACCTTCCCACCCATTACAGTAAAGAGCAATATCTTAAAGAGTTTAGAGAAATATTGGAAGAATTAGCAGGAAGAGCCCAGAATCCTTGATTTATTTATAACTCCAATGTGATAGAAAAGGCTTTGGGTTTCCGTTCTGCACCTTAAGCCTTTTTAACTTTTACAATATTATATCTGAATAATTGTGATGGTTTTGCTACCCAATCAAACCATTTGCCTGCCAGGCAAGCTCAATTGCCCCTGAACAGGACACTTACAATTCTTCTTTGTCTGTGCTATTATATAAATTAATCATCCTGTTCGATCCAACCAAAAAGATTGTCCATTTACCTGACCATATAATCATTTATTGTTGCAGGGGTAGTTTGAACTAGCCCGTATTTTTGTTAACAATAACAGATTGATACCGGAGTAGTTTGGATCTTAATGATAATAATAGTAAAGGAAGGGCAATGCTTATGATAAATTATCAGGAACTAACAGATGCAGTTGCCGAGCTGGAAGAAGAAAAAGTTCTTGAAATGCTCGAAAAATTTGTTTCTGAAAACCCAACCGAGACGGAAGCGCTGCAAGCGGTTGAAGCCTGCCAGAAAGGTATGGTTATTGTTGGAGATCTGTTTGAGCGGGAGGAGTACTTTGTTGGTGACCTCATTTTTGCCGGTGAAATGCTTACCAGTGCAATAAACATTTTAAGCCCCGTGCTCGGGTCGGCTGACAGGGACAAAATCGGAAAAATACTATTGGGCACAGTATCGGGAGATTTACATGATATAGGTAAAAATATTTTTAAAGGAATGGCTGAAGCAGCCGGTTTTGAGGTTTACGATATGGGTATTGATGTTGCTGATCAACTTTTTGTTGAAAAAGCTAAAGAAATCCAACCTGACATAATTGGGATGAGCGGAGTTCTTACCCTGGCCCTGGAATCGATGAAAAATGTTGTAGCAGCACTCAAAGATGAAGGGATTCGGGATGATTTTAAAGTAATTATAGGTGGTAACCCTGTTACCAAAGAAGCTTCAGAACAGATAGGTGCAGATGCATTCACAGTTAATGCTGCTGAAGGAGTAAAAATATGTCAGGGGTGGGTGAGTTGAATGATTACCAATAAAACCCCCGCCAAGGAAAGAGAACAGCTTTTTATAGATCTGTTTAATAATAAAATCCCGTCTAGAGTGCCGGTTGCAGCCCGCTTTACGTATGAGTTTGCAGCCCAGTACTCCGGGTTTGATCTGCTTAAGGCCCAGTGGAACTCAGGTAATTTTGAGAAGGTTGCCGATAAAGTATGCCAAGATTTTTATAATGATCTGCTGCCTGTTTCAGCAACCCGGTTTCCATCGCTATACACCCAGCTGGGTGCAAAGAACTGGATCGTTGCATCCAGCGGTTTCATGCAGCATCCGGAAGTAGAAGGTCTTGAAAAGGATGAATATGACGACTTTATCGCTTCCCCGTACGATTGTATCGTTGAAAAAGTGCTACCCAGGTTGTATGAAAATCTGAATAAGGAAAATCCGAACGAGAGAGCCTTGGTAATGGCGAAAGCATTCAAAACATATGCCGACGAATTTGCCAATATTAGAAATTCGCTTGCCAGTCTGGCAAAAAAATATGGCTATGCAAGCGCAAATTTTACTGCAGGTTCCTGTGAAGCGCCCCTTGACTATGTTGCTGATCAGTTGAGAGGGTTTAAAAATATTCTCACCGATATCAGGAGAGTGCCTGATAAGGTTGAGGCAGCCTGTGAAGCAATAACTCCCCTGATGATTAAGATGGGCCGTTTTAAAGCGCCCAACCCACTGGGGGCAACCTTCATACCCTTGCATATGGCTCCCTATATGCGGCCAAAAGATTTTGAGAAATTTTACTGGCCAACGTTTAAGAGAACGGTGGAAGGGTTAAAGGAAATGGGGCAGCCATCATTTATCTTCTGCGAGCAGGACTGGATGCGCTACCTTGATTATCTATATGAATTACCGGAAAATACAATTATGCTTTTTGAATATGGTGATCCCCGTAAAACTAAAGATCTACTTGGGAAAAAACATATAATTTCAGGATTTTACCCGATAACACTGTTAAAAACCGGAACAAAGGAGCAATGTATCGATAAGGCAAAGGAATTGATAGACATCCTGGCTCCGGGAGGTAAATACTTTTTCTCGATGGATAAAAGTCCTGTTTCGCTGGATAGTGTCAATGTCGATAATTTAAAGGCTGTCCTTCAATATGTTGCCGATAATACAGCCTATTAAGGAGCGATATCATGGATTCAAAATATTATCAGACTGCGCAAAAGGTTAAGGAATCTTTATCAGAGATGAGTGAAGAAGAAGCCGCGGTTGCAATACCGGTCCTTGAAAGTTATGAAGAGCAATTATTTGGTTTTGTGATGTTTCTCTGTTACTAAATTACAATTTATGAAAAAGGGACCTTAAAATGAGGCTTTCTTTTTGAAGGCTTCTGTTTACTGTCCCTTTTCTTTTGGGGCAGAACTTTAGCCGGAATCTGCTGAATCCGGTTGTAATAGCGCTTTATTTCCTGCAGAAGGTGAAAGAGAGATGCCCGGCTGACGAACTCCCGGCGTGTTTGAGGTAGCTCCATTTCTTCGAAGCTTAGCTCCAGCCTTTCAATTACTTTTTCAACTAACCGGTAATGAGTTTTCTTCCCCTCAATTTTTCTACGCTGAATTTTTTGGACTATGGAAAACAGCTGTACAAGGGGTTCTGCCTGGGGAACCCGAATGGGAATACGGCGGGCCAGGGTATGCATCTCCGCCAGGCGCCTCAGCTGGGATTTATATGCCTGAAAAGTTTGATGGTATCGATCGGATGCTGTTTCGCGATTAACAATAAACCTCTGTTCTTCATGAAGCAGCTTTGAGGTTTCCAGGCCTTCATCTATTTTATCATGCAGGTCTCTGACCAGCTCTTTAAAGTTATTATCGTCGCACCCCGGTTTGTTCATTTCAATTTTTATTAAATCAATTGCTTTGTTGAGACCCTCTTCCGTGTCTTTAATGATCTGGATTACTTCTTTTTTATGGTTTGGAGTAAACAGGTAATTAATTGCCAGGGCACAAACAGCGCCGATGAGGCCGGTTAATATTTGTCCTGCCGAATAGGACAAGAGAGGAATTTCACTGCCGCTGAAGATAATGGTTATGGCAGTTACTGTAGTAAGAACAATATGTTCCTGCATTTTAAGCTGCAGACAGATATAAATGGATGCCAATGTAACCAAGCCATAACCGAGGGGGCTGACCCCGAAAAAATAGCTGAATATGGTCCCCAGGATTCCACCGATCAATACTCCGCCGATCTTTGACATGCTCTGAATTAAAGAATGGTAAAAAGTTTTTTGAACAGTAATCAGGGCAACAATCGCTGCAAGAATCATCCGCGGAAGCCCAAAATGCTGGGCGATGTAGATAGATATAGTGACGGCAAGGACGGTTTTTAGAACTCTCCCCCCTACTAAAAAACGGTTCAAATTGTATCGCTCTCTTTCGTAGTAAACTCAATCTATTATAACGGTTATCAAGTTGTTTGTCTTCTGCCGGGAATGCGATGGATTAACAGGTTAACTTCGAACCATTTATTGTGTTTGGTTCGAATGCACCAGTTTATAAAGTATCAGGAAGAATGATTATTGAATGAGGAGGCAATTTCTTTGATAATACTCAGGGCTTCCAGGGCATCGTTTGAGTAGTAATCGGCACCGACAAATTCATTAACTGCCTGGTTGACCGGGTATCCGCCAACGATTACTTTAACCTTACTGCGTAAACCTGATTCTTCCAGCAGTTCATTGAGCTTTTTAATTTCATTGAAGCAAAAATTGAGTAGAACGGAGACACCAATAATTCTGGCACCTGTATCCTGAATTTTCTTAATGAATTTCTCTGCGGGGACATCAACACCGAGATCGTGCACTTTAAACCCTGCTGAGCGCAGGGTAAATATTAAGATATCTTTACCCAGGTCATGGATGTCTCCCTGGATTGTCCCTATGACGATCTCTTCTTTTTCCTGCTGCTCAATATATTCTAATTCTATACCCGGAGAGAGCAGGTAAAAAATTTCTTTCAAAATTTCGCTGGACATAATCAGGTCTGAAAGGTAATAAATGCCAAAGCTATACCTTTCGCCTACCAGCTTAACCCCTTCCTGCGACCATCTCATAATATCAACCGGGTTGATACCCTGCTTTAACATTTCATTAACCTGGTCAATTGAGGCTGTTTCATCAAGCCTTGCTATTGCATCGATAAGCTCATCCTTCATATTCTGGCCCCCTATCAAGATCATTGATCACAGATGATATTTATTATTATAATACTTTTTTTGTACAGGAGTTAAAATAATAACTTTCCCGTGCTGGTCAGCTTGTAACGATCGCCCCTGTAGAGGGATTTACTTAAACCGATCGGCAGGTCGTTTTCATCAAAGAAGAGTTGCTCCAGTAGAAATGCAGGAGTATTAGGAGGTACATTCAGTAACAGCGCTTCTTCATTTGTCAGTAAAGCAACCTTTAAAACACGGTCACTTTTTGTGGGCATCTTGTCAGTATTATCTCTTATAAAATGATAAAGGGAGGGACTGCTGACTTCCAAAATCGGTTTTTGCTTATAATAGTGGAGGTATTTAACATCGTACATTAGTGGTTCTTCATCAGCATACAGTATAGAGCGGGTATACAAATATCTCTCACCTTTGCTAAGCAGTAATTTTTTCGAAATGCGGTCTTCACCATTGGAACGCATTGCTTTTGCTTCAATCAATTTAAATATTGTTTGCAGCCCTCTTTTTTCGAGATCTTCCAGGAATCCTTCAAGTTCAAAGACAATATTATCTATGTTAGGTTTATTGATAAATGTTCCGCGTCCTTTTTGCGGGGTAACCAGCTTTTTATTGACCAGTTCGGCGATAGCCCGTCTGACTGTCATACGGCTGATTTGATATTTTTCAGCCAGCTCAACTTCAGTGGGTAGTTTGTCTCCCTGTTTAAATTCGGCCAGGCGAATTTTGTATTCCAGTATCTTGGCAAGTTGGTAATATGCAGGGATAATTGATGTTTTATCTATCCTGTCTTGAAAAGTGAGGGTATACTGGATGTTATCCATGTCCATAACAAAATATCCTTTTCATTATAATTTTCCGGTTTGCTGCTCTATCGCCGGTGCAGTGTTATAAAATCCTGGTTTACATGACCCAGTGCCAAAACCAGTTGTAAGCCATACCTTCAAGTGTTTCCCATGGTTCCTTGATCATGTTTTCGTCTCCCAGTATTTCACCAAGTTCGGTTTTTCTATCTTTCCATGAGGTAACCATTTTCTTGTTGAATTTTTCTGCATTGTCAGTCTGTAACCTGGGGATCCCGGGTTCTATTTCGGGTTTTTTTATGTACGTTCCAAATTCTATAGTTGCATCAATCATAGCCCGGTAGTTTTCCGGTTTGGTATCGTAAGGGATATTGCATCCACCATTAATGATAAAGCCTCCATCTTTTCCTACAGTGGAGCATAGTTCCCGAACTGTCTGACGCATTTCATCCGGTGTCCCGAGAATAAACATGGAATCTGGTATCCCACCGGCAATACACTGGTGGTGACCGATATCATTTTTAGCCCTTACTATGTCGCCCTGGCTATCTATATCACATAAAACTTTGCCCCTGGGCATTTCAAGCATACAGTGCCAGTGAGCACTCCAGTTGCCTTCCAGGTATGTCCTGATTGTATACCCTGCTTCAATAATTGCCTCCATGGTTTTTTTGAAAGAAGGCCAGTAAAATGTTTCAAACTGTTTCGGCGAAAGAAAGCATGCTTTGTGGGTAGGCACAAATACCGGGTAGCGCTTAAGCGGATCTGCTGTTGCAAGGGCCAGGTTGACCATTTCTTCCGTTAAAACATCACAGGCTTCAACTATCTTATCAGGCTGGCGGTAAAGATCAAGCATAATCCCGGTTAATCCCCTTAGGGTATCGGATAATACGTCAAAAGGAGCCAGAAAAACTCCCATTGTTGGTTGGGGCATACCTAATTCATTTTCAAGGAACAATGCGCGATTTTTCATAATCTGGGTCATCATTACCTGGGCCATACCGCCTTTTAGTAAAGCTATGTAAGAGCGCTTAGAACCTTTTTCGGATAATTCACTCAAGATCCGGGGCAGGTATACATTTAACATGAAATCTATCGGATCGCTGATCAAAAGATCATATTCATCTGCTTTCATATAATCTGATTCGACAAACTGAAATGGCATGTTTGGGGGAAGATCCCGTCCGGGCAGCTTATAGGTTTTACAACCAACAGCATCATACATGGGGGCCCAGATCCGGTTGTTTCGCAGAACGTCTGTTTCCGGGAAGTCGTTGATGAATTTTATTTCAGCTTCGAGCCATCTTGCGCTGTTATAGATGATATCCTGTTTACTGAAACCTGCATATTTTTCAGAAAAGTAATTAGTCCCGGGAGCAATCGGTATTCGGTCCGACTGTTCCAGGGCGATAGCAGATTGGTAACGTCCCAGCCTTGACTCAAATAGACTCTGTTTTGAGTCAGCCATCAATTCAACACCTTTCTGTATTAAATCCTGCAAACTTGTTTATATGTATATACATATTTTTTCGTTCTCTTATTTAACTTCCGGCTTATAGACGTTTAACATTACAGGGTATCTTTTGTTTAAACTATAGTTAAATAAAAACATATAATCGCTCTTACCGTTAATGACTGAAAACTGAAGATGTCATAATAATTAATTGTTTGACAAGATTATCATAATTAATTATAATACATTTATGTATAGATGTATATATTAATTTATAACTATCTTTTATTTTTGGATAGTTGTACCTGCAACACTTGCTGGTTGGAAACGAACAGGATAATCCATGGTATAAGAGGTGATGCAGTTAAAAATATTTTGCTTCGACGGTATAATGGTTAAACTGTAAAGCTTCATAATAATCGTTGAAAAGAGGGAAAACATAATGAATAGAAAGTCTTTTATGTTCATAGGTTTTTTAGCTTTATTCCTGATAATGTTTGGTATAGTAGGTTGCGGTGGTAATCAGACCGGGACAGATGTTGTTGATGAAGTAACTCCAGATCAAGGAGATGAACCAGCTGCACCTGCTGAAGTGGTGGAACTGACTTTTGCTCACCCCTTCCCGGCAACTCACCATCACCATGTGGATATTATCGTCCCCTTTGTTGAAGAAATTATGGAAAAAAGTGAAGGCCGTATAGTTATCCACCTGCATCCGGGCGGATCAATTACCAGTGGCACATCAGCTGTTGATGATATCTCCACTGGTGCAGTTGATATGGTATGGACCCTGCAGGGTTATACTGCCGGTCGTTTCCCCCTTACCGAAATGATTTCATTCTTCGATCATTTCGATTCCGGTGTTGAGGCAACTGAAACTATCTGGGGGCTTTTTGAGCAAAGTGAAGCTTTCCAGGAGGAGTATAAAGACTTCAAAGTATTCAATATGTATACTGCCGATGTTAGTGATGTTTATACCAACAATAAACCAATAAGTGTGCCGAGCGACCTTCAGGGTGTAAGCCTGAGAAGCGCTGGTCCGATGATCGATGCATCACTGGCCAGGTTTGGCGCTACTACTGCAGGTATGCCTATGCCTGATGCGTATGACAATATTGAAAGAGGTGTTGTTGACGGTCTTGCTACCGGGGCTTCTGCTATTCCTACCTACAGGCTTTATGAAGTACTTCAGTATGGTACTGAAGGTATGAACCTCTATGTGTCGCCGCAGGTTATGGCTATCAGCTGGGATGCCTGGAATAGATTAACCCCTGAAGACCAGGAACTGTTTGAAACAATCGGAGGCAGGGCACTCAGCATAAAATCCGCCCAGTATTATGATGATCTCCACCAGTGGGGCCTTGATTCAATGCTTGAGGAAGGCATGGAGATCCACTACCTTACCGATGAAGAGAAAGCCATGTTCTCCGAACTGGCTGCTCCTGTAGTTGAAGAGTATATCGCTGAAATGACTGCAATGGGTTATGATGCCCAGGAATTTTATGAGCTGATGCTCTCCATCAGGGATAGCTTCAGATAAAGGTAACTTTTTTGCAGCAGATAGTCTTTTAATAAGGGTACGGTGGCTTCGAACAGCCACCGTAACCCTTTTCAAAGCAGCTATCGAAATAATTCCGGGAAAACTTGATGAATGAATAATAACCGGTTATCTTACCCGGAAAAACAACCTGTAACTCACATAGTTATAGTTACGCATATCCCTACCTTTAGGGGAGGTATAACCGTGGTGCGAAAAAGATTTAAAACTATTAATCATTATCTACAGTATATTAGCGGAATAACCCTTGTAGCCCTGATGTTTTTAACGGTAGCCGATGTTATTATGCGAAGTTTTTTGAACCAGCCTATTTCCGGAAGCTACGAACTTACCTGCCTTGTCCTGACCTTTATCGTTTTTTTTGGTGTTGGTAATGCCCAGCATTTTAAGGAGCACGTGGTGATTGATGTTCTTTACGATCGCTTGCCGTTAAAAGGCCGACGCCTCATTTCCTTTCTGAGTTCATTAATATATCTGGCCATTACGGTTGTAATGTTTTGGGTGGTTTTTAAATACGGCCGTCTTTTAATTAACACCAATGCCACTACTGCTATAATGAAAATCCCGCATTGGCCCGTTGTTCTCATAGCCTCGGTAGGGTTAATCGGTTATATTCTATCTATAGTTTCTGACCTGGTTTTCTTAAAAGAAGGGGGAGTGCTCAGTAATGACGCCGATTGAGATTGGAATATTGGGCATAATTTTGCTCCTCGTTCTTTTATTGATCCGGATCCCGGTTGGGATCGCCATGACTATTGTGGCGATAATAGGCAATATCATGCTATCCTCAATGGGGCCTGCGTTAAACAAGCTCGGTATAGATATTATCCTGATCACCCAGAATTATAGCTTTAGTGTCATTCCGCTATTTGTTTTAATGGGTATGTTTTTATCGAAGGCGAACCTTGGGGCTGATCTCTACGAGGTTCTTAACGGTTTGATTGGCAGAATTAAAGGAGGAATGGCTATTGCGACTATTGGGGCGGGCGCTGCTTTCGGGGCTGTGTGCGGTTCCGTTGTAGCTTCTGTTTCGACAATCGCTGCAGTAGCTGTACCGGAAATGCGCAAGTATAAGTATGATCCCGGTTTTGCCACCGGGGTTTCTGCTGTCGGATCAACTCTTGGTGTAGTAATCCCCCCCAGCACTGCCCTTGTTGTTTATGGTGCCCTGACAGAAGAATCTATTGGTCAGGTTTTGATAGGCGGGTTTCTGCCGGGTGTGATGACCATGATCCTGCTGATGATTACGGTGCGCCTGCTTCTGATTTGGAAACCTAAATTGGCTCCGGAAGCGGTAGTTGAAAAAATTCCCTTTCCCTGGCAGGAATTAAAATATGTCTGGGCAGTACCTGTTATTTTTATTATCAGTATTGGCGGTATTTACGGTGGTTTTTTCACTCCTACTGAAGCCGGGGCAGTTGGAGCCTTTTTATCACTGGTATTTTCCGTCATGATCGGTCGACTAAAGTGGAAACAGTTTATAGAAGCGATTATTGTATCGGTCAGGATTACAGCCATGGTTTTTATTGTTTTAATCGGTGGAAAGCTATTTGGAGCATTTTTAACCCGAAGCCTTATTCCAATGCGCCTCACCGGTTTTATTGATGGATTACACATTGAACCATTTTTTATCATCCTGATCATTCTGGTTATTTATACAGCAATGGGTACTTTTATGGACGAAATGGCAACCTTGGTTATAATGACTCCAATTATTTATCCAATTGTTATGTCGCTTGGTTACAATGGGGTTTGGTTTGGGGTTATGACCATAATGATGCTGCTTACCGGTTTACTTACTCCACCTGTTGGAGTAGTAAGTCTGGTTGCATCTTCCATTACCAAGGTGCCTTCAACCAAGGTTTTTGCAGCCCAATGGCCGTTTTGGATTACTTTAATTATCGCCGCAATATTGGTAGCAGCTTTTCCTAATATTGTTCTCTTTCTGCCGAACCTGATGTATTAGGCAAATGAGTTAAGGCAATTTATTACCTGTTTTTAGATAGAATCTTTATTAACAAACAATTCATAGAACCGCCCTGTTCCGGGCGGTTCTTTTTGTTGAGTTATTGGCCATGAACTGTATAAATTGGTAAATTAGCCCCGTGTAGCATGGGTTTATGAACGCAGGGTTTTTCATCTAATGATATAATAAACAAAAAGAAAAAGTGAGGTAACTATATGAGAAAAAATATATCCCAAATTAATGCAGAAATTAAAAAACTTGCGCATCTCTGTGAAGATAACAGTACCATTGATCCAACCCTTTACGAGAAATACGATGTTAAAAGAGGATTGCGCGATTTAAGTGGAAAAGGTGTCCTGGCCGGGTTAACTGATATAGCAGACATAATATCTTTTAAAGAAGTTGACGGGAGGGAAGTTCCCTGTGAGGGCAAACTCTACTATCGGGGAATTGATGTAGAAGAAATAGTAGACGGTTTAACTGAAGAGGATCGCTTCGGTTTTGAAGAGGTTGTATACCTGCTTATGTTTGGCCAGCTTCCGGATCCTGATGAACTGGCTAAGTTCAACCACATTCTGGCAGATCACCGTGTTCTGCCGACCGGTTTTGTGCGGGACATTATTATGAAAGCTCCCAGCCAGGATATGATGAATACACTGGCCCGATCCGTTTTGACCATGTATTCTTACGATGAAAATGCCGATGATACATCACTGCCTAATGTGCTGCGTCAGCTACTGCAAATGATTGCTCTCTTTCCTTTACTTTCTGTATACGGTTATCAGGCTTATCGTCATTATCATGACAAGAAAAGCCTTTATATACATGCCCCAAAGGAGGAACTATCTACCGCGGAAAACATCTTAAGGATGCTTCGTCCTAATAAAAGGTATTCTCCTCTTGAAGCGAAGATACTGGATCTTGCTTTAATCCTTCATGCAGACCATGGAGGTGGTAATAACTCTACCTTTACAACCCGGGTTGTTACATCAACCGGAACTGATACTTATTCTACTATAGCAGCAGCTCTTGGGTCCCTGAAAGGACCGAGACATGGTGGAGCTAATATTAAGGTTATACAGATGTTTGAAGACATGAAGAAAAACATTAAGGACTGGAGCGATGAAGGCAGTATTGCCGATTATTTAAAAAAGCTGTTGTATAAAGAAGCTTTTGATCGCAGCGGTTTAATTTACGGTATGGGGCATGCTGTTTATTCTCTTTCTGATCCGCGGGCAAACGTGTTTAAAAAATTTGTAGAGAGCCTCTCAAAAGAAAAAGAGAGGATAGACGAGTTTCAGCTATATTCCCTGGTTGAGAGGCTGGGGCCGGAGATCATCAAGAAAGAAAGGCACATATACAAAGGTGTCAGTGCAAACGTTGATTTTTACAGTGGTTTTGTGTATAACCTTCTGGATCTGCCCCTGCAGCTTTATACTCCTCTCTTCGCCGTTGCCCGTATAGGAGGATGGTCTGCTCACCGACTGGAAGAGATAGTGAATGCCAACAAGATTATGCGTCCGGCTTACAAAGCAATTTTAAATTTCCAGGAATATATTCCTCTTTCGAGAAGGCAAACAAAATAGTTCAGTTTTTTAGAAACTAATAATTGCTCGGGCCGGGTAATAGCAGAAAATCATAATTGTGCTATTAACCCGGTCTGCTCTTCTTAAGGGCTTAAATACAATGAACGATCGGCAATTAATAATACTTTTGGGTGAAAAGAACAATGATGCTCATGACAGGTAGCTGGAAAGCAATAATTATCTTTGCAGATCCGGTAGAGGAAGGAATGCAATCTTAAAAAAAGAATTATAAACCCTGGGTAGCAAAAATATATTTTTATGAATGGAGGGCATGCCTGCCATGGATTCAGTGGAGCTTTGTTTTGAAGAGGCACACCAGCTGGCCAGTTTAATTAAAAATAAAATCATTTCACCCTTGGAAGCAACCAGGACTTTCCTGGAACGCATTGAAGCTGTAAATCCACTAATAAATGCTTATTGTACCGTGGCGGCAGATCAGGCTCTGGAAAAAGCACGGAAACTTGAAAGCAGTATCGTGAAAGGTGAATCCGTTGGTCCATTGGCGGGAGTACCGGTTGCTGTAAAAGATGTTACTTTGACAAAGGGGATTAAAACTACTTTTGGTTCAAAGCTTTACAAAGACTATATACCTGAAAATGATTCACTAATTGTTGGAAGGCTAAAAGAAGCCGGGGCCATTATCATGGGTAAAACGAACACACCTGAATTTGCTGCCGGGGGGGCCACTTATAACGATTTGTTTGGCGCAACCAGGACGCCCTGGAATGTTGATTTTAACAGTGGGGGTTCAAGTGGAGGATCTGCATCTGCAGTGGCTGCAGGCCTCTGTTCCCTGGCCGAAGGGAACGACTTGGGCGGTTCTTTAAGGATACCGGCCAGTTTTTGCGGAATTGTCGGGCTCCGACCTTCTCCGGGCCGGATTCCTGTTTTCCCAAATGACTTGTACTGGGATAACATGTCGGTTGAAGGTCCGATGGCGCGATCTGTCAAAGATGCAGCGCTTATGCTGGATGCAGTTGCAGGAAGTGACAGAAGAAGCCCTGTCGCATTAATGTCCGGGGAACGCAGTATATTTAATGACCTCCTTAATATTAATAACTGCAAGTACAGGATTGCCTGGAGTGATAATCTTAACCTGACTCCGATTGATGATGAAGTTCTCGGCCTAGCCAGGGGATCAATTGAAATTTTTAAATCGTTAAGTTGTACTGTTACAGAAGATTGTCCCGATTTCCAGGGGCTTCAGGAAACAGCAACAGTATTAAGAGGGGTGCGCTATGCAGCGCTATACCAGGAAGAATTAAATAGACCGGAATTTATAGAACTGGTTAACTCTAATATTATAGAAAATGCCAGGCAGGGTATTAAGTTGAGCGGTTCAGACATTGCCAGGGCAGAAAAACATCGTTCTGACTTATGGCAGAAAATGCTGGATTTTTTTGTGAACTATGATCTGCTGGTTACTCCCACAGTTCCAGTTAAACCGTTTTTGGCAGATGTAACTTATCCCACCGAAATCAATGGGAAGGCAATGAAAAGTTATATCGATTGGATTATGCTGACTTATGCATTTTCAGTAACGGGTCTGCCGGCTATCAGCATTCCCTGTGGATGGACAGTTGATGGATTGCCTGTGGGGTTGCAAATTGCCGGTAAACCAGGTTGCGAAAGAGATGTTTTAACTGCCGCATCATGTTTTGAACAGGCAAAACCGTGGAGAGACAGGCGACCGCCTCTTGGTAATTAAGCAATAATCGAAGAGGTGGAAACAGCAGAGTTATAAAGCAATGATGATTAATAAGGAGATGCTGGTTATGGCCCAGGTTGAATTGAGTAAAACCGCTCCTGATTTTTCTCTTGAAGATTTTAATGGTAATAAAGTTACACTTTCCGATTTTAAGGGTGAAAAAAATGTTTTGCTCGTATTAAACCGTGGTTTAACCTGATCATTCTGCAGGGAACACCTGGAGCAGTTGCACCGGGATTACAAGCTTTTTAATGATAGTGATACTGTAATACTATCTGTTGGGCCAGATGACAAAAAAAGATTTCGAAATTACTGGGATGTAAATAATTTTACCTTTATTGGGTTGCCTGATGAAAAGCACTCGGTACTTAAATTATATGGTCAACAGGTTAAGCTGTTTAAGCTCGGCCGACAGCCTGCCCAGATGCTTATTGATAAGCAAGGCATCTTGAGATTTATTCATTACGGTCATTCAATGAGCGATATCCCTTCAAACGATGATATGCTTAAACTTATTGCAGAGATAAATCAATAACCGATAAATAATGTTTTTTATGAATAATTCAACTGTTGGAATTTATTTTACCAGCCAGGCGGAGAATTCGGTGTTCCTGGATTATTTCAATGAATGAAGGGTTCTGCAGGGGGTGTTGGTTAAAATAAAACAAATGACCCGGGCACCGGCAATCGGAAGAGCCAAACCTATCGATCGTATGGTCTGCAATTGAACTGAGGCTTGCGGCTAAATCACATTCACCGTTGTCACTGCTAACTATTGGAATAGGCACTATTTTGCTTACTTCAGTTGTCAGGTGATCAATATGCCAGTGTTTGTTTTTCGATTTACGTGTATGTCTGTTGATCCTTTTCGCTAATCCACGCTTTGCTGAACCGACATAAACATAAAAACCCCGGGGAAATGACTTTGTGCCCAGGCTGCCTATATTTATTGTCTGGCTTTTATCTAAGGATATAAGTAGCAAGTAATAGCCCCGATCCTGCAGCTCCTGCTTAATTAAGTCATAAGGAATATCAATCTCCCTGATCGTAGAAACCTCATTTAATGAATGATCAAATCCGACAGTAAGGGCATGAAGGTTAACATCATTTTTCACATCCATGAATGTTTGAGCAAAAAGTGGATCTATGCTGTATGCCGGAAGAAAACAGTTAACCTCCGGTGTCATGACAACGAAAACACATCCGGTTTTAACGCCTGCCCGGGAAAGTTCCTGTAAGCGGAGAAGGTGATTTGTTCCCCTCATGGTTACTGCATCAGGGAACATGGCGAACGAACCGGCAAACAAGGTGGAACTCTTTATTTCCAAAAATAATTTTTCAGCACTAACCCTGTTTTCCAGTAGTAGATCAAACCGATGCCTGCCGTAGACGGGTTCTTCACCGATTACCCGATATTCTTTAAATGATTCAATAGAACAGGTGTTAAGCAGTTGGTGAATCATCTTGTTGGTTAAATGAGTATGCAGCAAAACATATCGGTTTTCTTTCCGGCAGGCCAAAACCGTGTAGGGCAGTTTGCCCCTTGATATATCAGGGCTGAGCAGCAGATCAGTTCCGGGTAGTAGTAATTCCCATAAGCGGCCCGGGTTGGGCAGGTATGCTGTGCTCAATGTTCCGCCAACTTCAACCTCTACCACGAAACGATTGACCCGGGCCAGCAGTTTGCCTTCAATTTTTTTATAGTTAAATGGGTATGTCAGCATATTTTTATGTTCAGTGATAATAATCTATTTATCCTGTTTTTAACATTTATATTATTGTGTGTCCAGGGCTAAAATAGTGTGGAGAATAACATTTGCTCCTTTCCAGCATTGTTCAAGTGGTGTAAATTCTTCTTCGCAGTGGCTGAAACCCTCTCTGCTCGGTACGAATACCATCGTTGTCGGAACCATGTCGGCAATATACTGGGCATCATGACCGGCACCGCTATACATTTTTTTGCAGGGATAATTGAGTGATTTAACACTCTCCTCCATTGTTTTGATCAGGTCAGGATTAAATTCAATTGTTTTTCGAGCCCATTGTTCCCTGAAACTGACTTTACAGCGCAGCACTTCGGGAGGTAAATTTTTTATTACACTAACAACCTGCTCAATTACCTGCGGATCTCTGTGACGCGCATCAAGAGTAATTCTAACATAATCTGGTATTACGGTATGTATGTTGGGAGCACCGCTAAATTCCCCGGTAGTATAAACCAGGGCCGGATCGAGTTTATCCAGCTCATGGTGAAGATGCCGGATAATTTCTGTCATGGCATGAAGCGCATCTTTCCTTACCGGCATTGGAGTGGTTCCGGCATGATTGGCCTGACCGCGGGTAATGATTTCATAATTAACCATTCCCAGAACGCCAAGTACCAGTCCAATATCTTTATTTTCTGCTTCAAGGACTGGACCCTGCTCTATATGCAGTTCCAGAAAGGCCCTGTACTCTTTTGAATTAAACCGGTTAGACAGATCACCTTTATAACCACTGTTATTTAGAGCCTCTTCGAAGGTGACACCTTCCTCATCTTTAACATTCAACATGCTATCCCTCTCGAACTTACCGGTAATTACTCCCGAAGACATCATGGCTGGCCTGAAGCGAGATCCTTCTTCATTGGTCCATACCACAACGGTGATTGGATGTCGGGTTTTGACGCCTTCCCTGGCCAGGGTTTCTGCAGTTTCCAGCGCGGTTAAAACACCAAGAATGCCGTCATAGTTGCCACCCCTGATGACAGAGTCAACGTGTGAGCCTACTGCAATGGAAGGAAGATTTTCCCTGCCTTTCAGGGTGGCATACATATTTCCCATATCATCAGTTTTTAAAGCCATGCCCAGTTCACGGCAGCGCTTACTAAATTCTGCCCTGGCCTGAAGATTTGGTTCGGAAAAACAAAGCCTTGTAATGCCCCCGTTACCCGTGGCCCCGAAGTTGCTGAAGGTTTGCAGCTTGTCTTTCATTCTCTCTTTGCTGCAGTTGATCATTCCGGCTCACTCTCCTTTTCTTTTAATAAGTTCTTTATTTGTTGTAGAGGAGATAAAATCCTGCCTTGCCAGTTCGAAAAACGTCTGAGAACTAATAACAGGCAATATTTATACATGTTATAATTAATTTGTTAAACTATAGTTCTATCCCGGGAGGTTAATAACACAGTGTCTGCTTACCTTTTCCGTGATGCGCTTGTTGTGACAATGGATACTGACAGAAATGTCTTTGCAGGAGATGTCCTGGTAGAAAATGATCGGATTAAAATGATTGGCAATGTTACCGAAAAGGCAGATAATATTATCCAGTGCCAGGGGAAAGTATTAATACCGGGGTTGATTCAAACCCATGTTCACCTGGTCCAGGCCCTTTTCAGGGGGCAGGCCGATGATCTTGCCCTGCTTGACTGGCTGCGTAAAAAAATATGGCCTCTTGAAGCAGCTCATAACCGCGAGAGTATCTATTATTCATCACTCCTTGGTATTGCTGAATTATTGCGTGGAGGAACTACCTCAATCATAGACATGGCTACGGTTAATCACACTGAAGCTGTTTTTGAAGCTCTTCTGGAAACGGGGATCCGCGCTGTGTGCGGTAAATGTATGATGGACAGTGGTGACAATAAACCTGATGGTTTGAAAGAAACAACCAATCAGTCGCTTAGCGAAAGTGTTGCCCTGCTTGAAAAATGGCACGGAAGTGACGATGGAAGGCTGCAGTATGCTTTTAACCCGAGGTTTGTATTATCATGCACAGAGGAATTACTCCGGGAAACGAAAAAACTGGCGGAACAGCATCAAGTGCTTGTGCATTCGCATGCCTCTGAAAACAGGGATGAAATAGCCGAGGTTGAAAATAACCTGGGCAGCCGCAATATTATTTATTTTGACCAAATTGGTTTAACTGGTGATAACCTTATTTTGGCTCACTGCATTTGGGTTAATGAAGATGAATTAAATATTCTTAAACGGAGCTCGACAACTGTTGCTCACTGCCCTTCATCAAACCTGAAGCTCGGTTCCGGAATAGCACCCACAGTTAAAATGGATGAGTTGGGTATTAATATTTCCATCGGGGCGGACGGAGCTCCCTGCAATAACAGCATGGATCCGTTTATGGAAATGCGCCTGGCTGCTTTAATACAGAAGCCGCTTAACGGGCCAACAGCAATGCCGGCCCGGAGAGTGTTTGAAATGGCCACTCTCGGGGGAGCCGCGGCCATGAAAATGTCTGAATTAATTGGTTCAATAGAAATTGGTAAGAAAGCTGATCTGGTTCTGGTCGATTTAGATAAACCACATACAATGCCCGCAGAAGGGACTGACATATACGGCCGCCTTGTTTACGAGGCCAAAGCGGCCGATGTGTCTCTGACCATGGTAGATGGTCGAATTGTTTATCAGGATAATGTTTTGCAGACCATTGATGAAAAAAGTGTGCTTCCCGCTGCTGAAAAAGCGTTACAGCGGGTTATTCAAGATATAGGTTGAGTTCTAACTTACCTTCCTCCCATCAGCAAAGCCATCAATGCTTTCGAAGTGTGCAGGCGGTTTTCTGCTTCGTCGTAAACGACTGAACGGGGGCCATCAATAACGGTATCGCTGACTTCATTTCCCCTGTCGGCGGGCAGTGCGTGCATGTAGCAGACATTATTTTTCCCCAGGGAAATTTTGTCTTCCGTACAGATCCAACCGCGGTTTTTTTCAAGTCTTTTACTGCTTGTCATTCCTTCAGGATCTGTAACCCAATCACCCCAGTTCTTGGGAATAACTACATCTGCATTCTCATAAGCGGCATCCATATCATCAGTTATAGTAAGCGAACCGCCGAACTGGCCGGCATTTTCCCTGGCCTGCCTGATAACCCAATCGGGGAGTTCGTAACCTTCAGGATGAGCAAGCCAGACATCCATACCATAGCGGGGGAAAAGCAGAACCTGGGAGAGAGGTACTGATATAGGTTTTTTATGACTTGTTGCATAAGCCCAGATTATAGAAACCTTTTTGCTATTCAGGGAGTCTAATTTTTCCTGCATGGTCATCAGGTCGGCGATTGCCTGTAACGGGTGGTAAAGGTCGCACTGCATGTTAATCACTGGCACAGATGAATGCTCGGCCATTTCACGCAAGTAGTTATTACCAATGCCCCAGAAACAGTTGCGGCAGGCTATACCGTGACCGTAGCGGGAGAGAATAATTGCGGTATCTTTAGCCGATTCGCCGTGGGCTATTTGCATGGTACTTGTATCGAGATAATTCGCATGACCTCCCAACTGGGCCAGACCTGCTTCCATGGAGTTCCTGGTCCTGGTAGACTGCTCAAAGAACATTAAAAACATGGTTTTATTTTCAAGGTAAGGGGTGTTAAGGCCCAGGGCAAATTTTTTTTTGAGGTCATAAGACACCTCAAGTAAAGTGTCAATTTCTTCTTTATTCCAATCCTGAAGGGTGATGAAGTGTTTATTTTTAAAAATAGTTTGCATTCAAATACCTCCTTTGAACTTGGTAGTGTAGAGAAGGGGAAACAAAGCATAGATGGCAGAAGCTTTAACCAGTTCTGACTTCCAGGTTTTTTCATTTGGAGCGTGGGCTTCCTCTTCGTGGCCGGGGCCAAACCCCACGCAGGGTATACCGTAAAGCCCCATAATTGAAACCCCGTTGGTGGAAAAGGTCCACTTGCCGATAATAGGATCATGATTAAAAAGTTTGCTATATGCTTCAGCAAGTGTTTCAACTACAGGGTGTTCCTGATCAATTAACCAGGCAGGAAAGTATGCTTCTGAAGGATAAACCAGGCCTGTATAAGACGGTCTCCTGTAATCATATAGCTCAACTACGGCGGAGGTGTTCTTTACAGAAGCCAGGTTTTTCACTTCATCCAGGGCTTTTTCAGCTGTTTCACCAAGGGTTAAACGACGGTCTATTGAAATAGAGCAGCCATCGGCAACTGCACAGCGGGAGGGGGAGCTGAAAAATATTTCAGATACTGTTAGCGATCCCCTGCCCAGGATAGGATGATCTCCCAATAATTTATTCAATTCTTCCAGTTCTTTTATGATCGGGGCCATTTTATAAATGGCATTTTCACCCCGTTCCGGGGCCGAACCGTGACAGCTGAGCCCGGTGGTTGATACTTTTATTTCCATTCGTCCTCTTTGGCCGAGGTAAATATTACACGAAGTAGGTTCGGTAAGCACGACCAGTTCAGGTTCTATCCCGCCTTCATTAATGATATACTGCCAGCAGAGACCGTCACAATCTTCTTCCTGGACTGTGCCGGTTACCAGAAGGGTGTAATCACCCTGTAAATTTAAATCTTTTATTATTCTGGCTGCGTATACCATGGCAGCCATGCCGCCAAGTTGATCCGACGTTCCCCTGCCAACGATTATTTCTTCGTTTTCGTAACCAAGCAGAGGGTCGTAATCCCAAAGGTTTATATCTCCTGTGCCTACATTGTCAATATGAGCGTCCATGGCAATCAGCGTGCTGCCCTGACCTAAATAACCAAGGATATTACCCATTGGATCAACTTCGATCCGGTCAAAACCGACTTTATTCATTTCCTCCCCGATTCTCTCGATTCTTTTTTCTTCTCCCGTACTTTCGGCCGGAATAGCGACCATTTCTCTTAAGAATCGGCTCATGTCATCTTTATATCTCTCTGCGCTGCTCAATATTTGTCTGACATCAGCTTGCATGAAATTATCTCCTCTTTAGCTTACTAAGTTGCCTGAGCTGCTTGTTACATTTAATCGTTTTCTTCAAGCCCTTTGCTTACAGCTTTTACTATATGATGGTACCCGGTGCAGCGGCAAAAATTGCCGGACAGACCTTCTTTAATTTCTTCTACAGTTAGTTTTTTGCCTTCGGCAGCCATTGCTGTGGCGGTAACAAGAAAACCGGGAGTACAAAAACCGCATTGGACTGCTCCTTCATTGATAAATGCTTTCTGCATTTTTGATAGTTTGCCGTCAACGGCGAGTCCTTCAACAGTGGTAACTTCTTTGCCGTTAGCACGGGCAGCCAGGTAAAGGCAGGAATTGACTGGTTTGCCATCTACCAAAACGGTACAGGTGCCGCATTCCCCCACGCTGCAGCCTTCTTTGGTCCCGGTCAGTTGCAGGCGGTTTCGAATTATTTCCAGCAGCGTTTCGCCGCTGTTGATTTCCAGCTCTTTCATTACGCCGTTAATAGTAAACCTAATTATTTTCTGCATTGTAATAACCCCCTGTCCGGGCGATGGTGGTTAACAGTGACCTCCTGGTTAGCTCAACAATCAGGTGGCTGCGGTATTCTTTTGATGCACGGGCGGAACTTCTGGGTTGTGCATCATCCAGGGTGAGATAAGCGATTTGCTCAATCATTTCCTGGTTTGGTGAACGCCCTTTTGCAAAAGCTTCTGCCTGGAAGCAGCGCAATGGTTTAGGCCCGGCAACACCAAGGCTGATACGGATATCTTCAAAGCAGTTCCGTTTGTCCGGCTTACAGAGGGTTGCCACATTAATAATGGCCAGATCCATTGCTTTACGAGGCGAAAATTTAATGAAGCAGCCGTTATAACCTTGATAGTCCCCGGGTTTAATCATTATTGCTGTAAGCAGTTCGCCCGGTTGCAGATCAACTTTTCCGGGTCCCAGGAAAAAATCCTGCAGCGGAATCAGGCGGTTACCTTGAACAGACTGTATTTTTAACTGTGCATTAAAGGCCAGCAGCGGAGGGACACTGTCTGCTGATGGCGAACCGTTGCATATATTACCCCCGATTGTGGCCATGTTACGTAGTTGAGGGCCGCCGACTGTCAGTGCAGCTTCGGCCAGGATAGGTAGATTAGTTAAAATGACAGGATCCCGGGCCAGTTGAGAAAAAGATATCATAGCGCCTATATTGATTGATCCGTCAGTGTCTAAATTGATCTGCTTTAAATCTTCCAGGTGGCTGATATCTATTAAGCATAAAGGTTTCAACTTGTCTTTGCGCATTTCTACCAAAAGATCCGTGCCCCCGGCAATAACTTTAAATTCATGGTTGTTTGCCATGTAATCAAGAGCACCGGTAAGTGAGTCAGCCTCGTAGTATTTTTCAACCGGAAACATTATTATCACCTCTCCTGGTCAGCCCAGCAGACTGAAAGTGCTCGAATGCAACCTGCGGTCTGATTGGGATGCGATTGATGGCCACCCCGGTGGCATTGAGAATGGCATTGCGGATTGCCGGTGCCGGCGATATAGTTGGCGGCTCACCCAGTGATTTATTGCCGTATGGGCCGGTCGGTTCAAAAGTTTCAACAAAGGCAAGGTTAATTTCCGGTGTGTCCAGTATGGTTGGCAGCTTATAGTCAAGTAGATTGTTGTTTAAGGGTTTGCCTGTTTGCATATCGAAAAGTAGTTCTTCTGACAGGGCGTAACCAAGGGCCATACTGACACCCCCGTAAACCTGTCCTTCCGCCAGCTTGCGGTTAATGATTGTGCCCGAATCATGAATATTGTAAAGATCTGTAACTACCACCATTCCGGTTACAGTATCAACTTCTACAGCAGCAAAAGTAGCCCCAAAGGAGATGGCATTCATCCGGGCGTTATTTGATACATCAGCGGTAATCGGTTCCGCATTGTTCCTGTTGTAATAGCTGTATAAAGCTGCTTCGGAAACAGCCATGATTGTTTTTTTATCACTTTTAGTAACAACCTTACCTTCCTGAATATCCAGGTTGTCGATTGGTAAGTCAGTCATGCTTTCTGCTGTTTGAAGGATTTTCTGTTTAATTTCCAAAGCGGCTTTTTTAACAGCCATACCGGAAACATAAGCCTGCCTTGAAGCATAAGCTCCTGTATCAAAGGGGCTGATATCGGTGTCCTGGGTGGTTATCAGGTGAACAGAATCGTATGAAACACCGATGGTTTCCGCTGCCATCTGGGCCAATATGGTATCACTTCCCTGGCCAATTTCGGTGGCCCCAACCTGTAGTTGCAGCGATCCATCCTGGTTTAATACTATCCTGGCCCCGGCAATTTCCAACCCCGCCGGGTAGGTTCCAGTCCCATAACTGAAACAGGATGTGCCAATCCCCCGCTTGACAGAGGATTCTTTTTTATTACTTTGCTCGTAATCTGCTTTTTTAAAATTCCAACCAATCAAGTCCCTGCCTTTAAGCATGCACTCCCTGATGCCACAGCTGAGGATACTGTTGCCGGTGTCGGGATCTTGAAAGCCGAGATGGTTAAAATTTTTCAGGCGGATTTCTACCGGATCGATATCCAGCTTGCGGGCAATATCGTCCAGGTGGGATTCAAAGGCAAAGGCTATCTGCGGCGAACCATAGGCGCGCATAGCTCCTGCTACCGGCAGGTTAGTATAAACAGTATGTGGTTTATAACTTATCGCTTCGAAAGAGTAGAGAAATTTAAATTTTGAACCTCCGGCCATGATTACCGAATGGCCGTGTGATGCGTAAGCACCGGTGTTGGAAATTGCTTCAACGCGAATACCCAGAAGTTTTCCTTCTGAAGAGACACCTGTTTCAAATTTAACTTTTACAGAATGACGGGTCCTGGTGCATACCATGTAATCTTCCCGGGTCAGCTCCAGCTTAACCGGTTTACCTCCTACGGCCATGGTCATGGCTGCATTAAGCGGCTCCAGGCAGACATCCTGTTTGCCTCCGAAGCCACCGCCAACATAAGGTTTGATAATGCGAATGTTTCCCCAGGGTATTCCCAGGGCCTGACCGACGATGCGGCGGCAGATATGGGGGATCTGGGTTGAGGTGACAATGACTATCCTGTTGTCAGTATCTATGTAAGCATAGGAAATGTGGTTTTCAAGGGCACAGTGTTGGACAATCCCTGTTTCCATTTCACCGCTAAAGATAAAATCAGCTTTCTGCATCGTTGCTTCAATATTACCGATTTCATAGCCGGCAGAACTGACAATATTGCTGCCCCTTTTTTCATGAATCAGCGGGGCATTTTTCTGCATGGCCTCTTCAGCTGAAAGGACATGATCCAGTATTTCATAATCAACTTTAATCATCTGCAGTGCCCGCAATGCGGTTTCTTCATCTGTTGCAACAACGGCAGCGATTTCATCACCGACGAAACGAGCTTTTTCTGTAAGGATTTTTTTATCGGCCACATCGCCGCGCCCTTGTTCCATGGCATAAGGATGACCGGCTGTAGGGTATAGGTTATCCGGGACATTGAAACAGGTCAGAACTGCTTCTACCCCTGGCAAAGCCTGAGCTTCTTCTGTGTTAATCTGCCTGACCCTGGCATGGGCATAGGGGCTGCGCAGAACCTTACCAACCAGCATGTCAGAGGTTGTTAAGTCACCGGTGTATTTTGCTTTACCGGTAACCTTGGCCTGCGCATCGGATCGAGAAGGGCTGGTTCCGATTATTCTATACGGCAATGGTTTTTCTCCTTTCATCAAAATCGCTTCCACAGGGCATCTGCCCGTTCTCTTGCTTTTATCATAATTTCTTTTTCATTAAGGCTGGTAAGCTTTCTGTCCATCATTAAAATGTTGCCTCCAATAACTGTTGTCACAACCGATCGGCCACTCATCCCAAAAACCATGTGACTATAATAGTTTTCAGCGGTAAGCGGGGTGGGAGGGTCATAATCAACAAGTATTATATCTGCTGCTGCGCCGGGAGCAATGGCACCCGGGTTTAGCGGAAAAAAATTGGACATTATCCGGGGGTTGTTGACAAACTGCATTTGCGGAGGTTCAGACCAGCCGGCAGCAGGATTGTTTTGACAATGCTTGTGCAAGATATGGGCAGTTTTCAAACCTTCCAGCATATCTGTTGTCATGCCATCGGTTCCCATGCCCACAACAACGTTATGCCCGAGCATTTGACCAACCTGGGCACAGCCGACAGCGTTATTCATATTTGATTGCGGGTTGTGGGCAACATTTGTTTTCGTCAGGGCCAGCAATTTCATATCATCCTCACTGATGTGTACACAATGGGCAGCAAGAGTTTTTGGCCCCAGCAGGTTGTAATGGTTAAGGCGTTCAACCGGGGCCAGTTTGTATTTTCTCAAGCTCTCTTCCACATCATCCCTGCTCTCAGCTACATGAACATGCACTCCTGTCTCCAGTTCCTGAGCCGTTGTGGCACACTGCTCCATTGTTTCCGGTCCGATAGTGAAGGAGGCGTGCAAACCCATTGTTGCAGTAAGAAACGGCGAGTTGTTGGAGATGCATTTTTTTATAAATGATTTGTTCTCCTCCAGGGCGGCTTTTGCTTTATCTCTGCCATTTCTATCACTTACTTCGTAACATAGGTTAGCCCTGATTCCGGTCTCTGTTACGGCACGGGCAATTTGGTCCAGGCTTCCTTCTATAGCCCCAAAACCGGCATGATGGTCAAGTACGGTAGTGGTTCCGCTTTTTATGCAGCCGATAAAAGTTACCAGGGCGCTGTAGAATATGTCTTCCTGGGTAAGGATGTTATCAAGACGCCACCACAGGCGTTCCAGGATCTGCATGAAATCAGCCGGGGCAGGGTTTTTCAGCGCCATTCCTCTTGCCAGGGCGCTGTAAGTATGCGAGTGAACGCAAGTAAAACCGGGCATGATAATTCTGCCCTCACTGTTGATAAACCTGGCACCTGGTTCAGCGGCGAGAAGTTTTGCTGTCTTCCCAACCCTTGTTATTATATCGTCCCTGATTAATACGGCGCCGTCCTCAATTACCTGGCATTGAGGACCAAGGGTTATCACAGTTCCGTTTCCAATCAGCAACATTAACGTATCTCCACTTCTTTCAATTTTTTCAATCAGACTTATTTTATAGCAGAAATAATTCTTTCTCTTGTGGCTGGCAGGTTGTTGATCCTTACTCCAATTGCATCATAGATTGCATTGATTATAGCCGGTGCCGTGGGATTCAGAGGAAGTTCGCCCATGCCCTTAGCGCCGTATGGGCCGTCTGAAATTTGTTCAACCAGGATTACTTCTATCTCAGGGATATCCTCTATTTTAGGCACTTTTAGTTTAGCCAGGGTATCTGTAAATACTATGCCGTCTTTTAGTATAAATTCTTCGCTTAAACCATAGCCCATTCCCATGACCACGGCTCCTTCGATCTGGCAGCAGCTGTTTTGATAATGAATCGCCCGGCCAAGATCCTGGGCTGCAATAATTTTAAGTACTTCAACGGAACCGCTTTTCTCGTCAACAGCTACTACTGCTGCCTGGGTACCGTAGCAGTAGGCAAAATGGATATTATAATGATTCGGGGGCACACCGTTTTGATGATCGGCCTGTTCACGGAGCGGATAAGTTTTCGGAGCGGTATAGAGGAATTCACCGGCAATGGAACATCCCGAATTTTTTGCCGTGGAAGCTATTTCAAGGTAAGATATTAATCGATTATTTTCTTTCGGAACTATAATTCCACCGGGGGCAGGCAGGTAATCACCCTCAGCCAGGTTAAACTGTTTTTCCAGGCACTTTACCAGTGTTTCTTTAAACATTTTTGCTGCACCCAGAACTGCCTGCCCCGATATATATGTCTGGCGCGATGCTGTGGTTATTCCCCCTTCCGGGGTCAGGGCGGTATCGTTGGATAATACTCTGAAATCTAGATAAGGCAGTCCTGTTTCCGCTGAAGCCAGTTGAACCATGGCGGTATCGGAACCCTGTCCCATGTCAGCAGCCCCGATTTTCAATACCAGGTATCCCTCTGGATCAATCTCAAGCCTGGCGCCGGCCTGGTCATTTTTACCTGCGCCCAGGCCGACATTTTTGTATGCGCTGGCCATTCCAATGCCAATTTTTTTACCCGGTATGAGGCAACTTAACTCATTTAGATATTCATTCAGCGATTTTTCAACAGTGTTAAGGGTTTGTATGTAGCCACAGTCATCACCGATTATTTGTCCGGTCATGGTTTTCTTCCCCGGGGCCAGGGCATTTTTTCTCCGCAATTCAAAAGGGTTCATTTTTAGTTCTCTTGCCAGTCTGTCCATCTGTATTTCTGCCCCGAAAGCAACCTGTGTAGAGCCAAAACCCCTGAAAGCCCCTGCCGGAGTGTTATTAGTGTAGACTCCATATGAGTCAGTTTTAACATTTTTTATATCATAAGGACCTGTAGTAATAACCCCGGCCCGGAATACAACAGGCTTACTTAAAGATTCGTAAGCCCCGGCATCAAGTACAACTTTTGCTTCAACTGCGGTTACCCGTCCATCAAAAGAAGCACCGTGACGGTAATGCATCACGGCATGATGTCTTTTTGTCGATATGATTATTGACTCACGCCTGGTCAGGATCATTTTTACCGGTCTCCCTGTTAAAAGAGCGCTGAGAGCACAATGAATCTGTATTGTAGGCTCTTCTTTCCCTCCAAAAGCCCCACCTGCCGGAGTGTAGATTACCCTGATTTTATCCAGGGGCAGATTTAGGCAGGCAGCAATCATTTCCTGGAAAGCGCGAGAGCCCTGGCTGGCAGTCCAGACATTGATAGTCCCGTCAGATTGGGGCGCTGCCAGGGCTGCTTCAGGTTCAAGATATGCATGTTCGACCATGGGAGTGCTGTAGTGCCCTTCAACAATTACATCTGCCTCGGCGAAAGCTTTATCTACATTGCCCTTACGGGCAGAAACATGGTGGGCCAGGTTTCCGTCGGGATGAATCCTTGGTGAGTTTTCTCTTAATCCCTCTTCGGCTGAAAAAACAGCGGGGGTAAGCTTGTAGTCGACTTGAATGCTAGATAAGGCGGCTTCTGCATCTTTTTCTGATTCAGCCAGAACCAGGGCAACAGGTTCTCCATAAAACCTCACCCGTTCTTCAGCCAGTACCGGTTGGTGAGGTGTGAATAAGCCAAATCCGTTGCGCCCGGGTATATCACCGGCCAGCAGAATTCTTTCAACTCCCGGTTGGTTCAGGGCTTTTTCTATATCTATTCCGGTAATTAATGCGGAAGGGTGTTTACTTAGCAAAAGCTTACCATAAAGCATATTATCAAAGTAGAGATCCCCGGCATAGAGGGTTTTCCCAGTTACCTTGTCCCGGGAGTCAATTTTTACTGGGGAGGCTCCGATCAGGTCTGTTGACTGTAAAACCGTATCTTCTACCGAATTATGGTCCAGGTTACTGCAACTCATATCGATGGCGGCTGCCTGTACTGCTCTGATTATGGCGGCATAGCCTGTGCAGCGGCAAATATTGTGGCGTAAGGCTTGTTTTATTGCTGCCGGGTCAGGCTGGGGGTTTTTATCAAGCAGGGCTTTGGCGGACATGATCATACCCGGTGTGCAAAAACCGCATTGAACTGCACCTTCCCTGATAAATGCATCCTGAAGAGGATGCATCGCTTTCTCCTCTGAAAGGCTCTCGATAGTTTCGACTTTACAGCCTTCCAGAGTTTTCAATTTCACCAGGCAGGCCCTCTTGGCTGCACCGTTGACAATTACAGTACAGCTTCCGCATTGCCCTTCGTTGCAACCGTTTTTTGTCCCGGTTAACCTCAGGTCGTTGCGCAGGTAGTCAAGCAGGGTTTGTTCTCCTGGTGATTCAACTATCTGCTCGCTTTTATTAACCAGAAAGCTAATTTTATTTTTCATGAACCTCACCTGGTTAAGAATATTCTAAAAGGTAAGGCAAATATCCTGCAGATTCTTGAAGGCTGTTTCAAAGTAATAAAGGGTTAGATGGAATAAATCAAGCCGGGGAAACAATTTTAATTAATGAGTTGTGCAAAAGTTTATTTGATGCCACTATTCCCTCGCTGTTAAGATCGAGGCTGTTATTGGAAGAGTTGGTGCAGTGACCTCCGGCTTCATTCACTATAAGCATTCCGGCGGCAAAATCCCACGGGGACAACTTGTATTCAAAGTAAGCATCAAACCTGCCACAGGCCACCCAACAGAGATCCAGGGCAGCACTGCCAAAACGGCGGATACCGTGAACATTACACTCAAAAAGTTTTTCTATGCTTTTCAGGGTTTTCTTCATCAACAAACCCCGATCATAATAAAATCCTGTCGCTATTATTGATTGTTGGAGCGCTTTGCTTGCAGATACAGTTATCGGAACACCATTTAAAAATGCTCCTCTACCGGTTTCAGCTGTAAACATTTCATTACGCAGGGGATCCAAAACGGCTCCTGCTTCTATCCTCCCCCGGCGGGCATAAGCGATTGAAACACTGAAATGTGGAATGTTGTGAGCATAATTATTAGTTCCATCAAGTGGGTCGATTATCCAGAGATTTTCTGCGTTGTAATGAGATGTAACCTGGTTTTCTTCAGCGATAAAGTGGTGATCGGAAAATCTTTCTTTGATTGTCTCTATAATTTTTTCCTGTGCGGAATAATCTGCATTGGTGACCAGGTTGTGACTGCTTTTATTGCTAACAATCTGTTTTTTACTGCAGTCAACAATGATCTGCCCTGCCTTACGTGCAGCTTCCTGGGCCAGTTCGATTATTGGCTGATTTGAGTAATCCATTTCATACCTCCGTTTATAAAAATATTTTATCATAAAAACAAAAAATCTTTTTTCCCAGGTCAGGTTTAATAGCTTTACCATTCCGAATCTTATAATAAATTTGATTTACTGCTTCAAGCTGTGTTATTATTTCTCAAATAACAGAACTAAATGGAGATGGCCATGCAAAATCTGAAATTAGTCAAGCTCGGAAAGAAAAAAGAAAAAACCAGAGTGAAAATCGGAGATCTGATCATCGGCGATCAGTTTGTGGTTGTCGGGGGACCTTGTGGGGTTGAAAGTGAAGAGCAGACCATAAAAACGGCAGAAGCGGTCAAGGCCGGGGGAGGACTGATGTTTCGGGGGGGAGCTTTTAAACCCCGCACATCACCTTATGATTTCCAGGGTCTGGGCCTGGAAGGGTTAAAGATACTTGAGAAGGCAAAAATGCTAACCGGCTTACCCATAGTTACCGAGGTTATCGACCCCCGTGATGTTTCCTGGGTATGCGAATTTGCTGATGTCCTGCAGATTGGGGCAAGAAATATGCAGAATTTTTCCCTGCTCAGGGAGGTAGGCAAAGCAGGTAAACCGGTTTTGCTTAAAAGAGGTATGTATTCAACCCTTAAAGAATGGTTGAACTGTGCCGAATATATACTGGCTGAAGGAAACCCGAATGTTTTACTCTGTGAACGCGGAATCAGGACATTTGAAACGTATACAAGGAACACCCTGGACCTGAGCATGGTTCCGGCATTAAAGGAAATCACCCATCTTCCTGTTCTGGTCGATCCTTCTCACGGGACCGGGCGCCTAAGCTTAATAGAAAGAATGAGCCTGGCTGCTGTCGCCGCCGGGGCAGACGGATTACTGCTTGAAGTGCATGTTAACCCCTGTGAAGCCAAAAGCGATGCTGACCAACAGCTTACCCCGGAACAGTTTGCAGCCCTGATGAAGAAACTGAATAAACTCAGTAATTTTATGAGTGATAAAATATTTCATACTCCAATAACTGGAACAGGTGGCGATAAAAAATGAAACTTGGCGATATCAGGCACAATATTGATTTAATTGATTCCAAGATACTTAAGTTGCTGAACGATCGTTTTGAGCAGGGGTTAATGGCGAAACGTTTTAAGGATGTCATCGAGGATCCGAAACGCGAAAAAGAGATTATGGATAGGGTTGGTACCAGCCCCAATGCATTGATTGAAAGCGATTTCAGCAAACAGATCTATAAAACCATATTGGCCTACAGCAAGAAACTGCAGGCAAAAGATTTGGTTATAACCGGTTTCCAGGGAGAACATGGCGCTTACAGTGAGGAAGCAGTCAGGCATTATAATAAAAACTATGTTACAGTTCCCTGTACAACTTTTAATGAAGTGTTTGAAGGGGTCAACTCAGGTATATATAATTATGGTATAGTGCCGGTGGAAAATACTCTTGGGGGTAATGTTGGGCCGGTTAACGAACTGCTGATCAATACTGACTTGCAGATTATGGGCGCCATTGATATGCCTGTCCATCATTCTCTTATGATTGTGCCGGGCAGTGATTACCGCGAGGTCAGGGAAGTTTATTCCCATTCACAGGCTCTGGCCCAGTGTAGGCGGTTTTTATCACGCAATAATCTTACTCCTGTTCCCTACTATGATACGGCGGGGGCAGCGAAAATGCTGGCAGAAGAACAGCCCCGGGGAGCAGCCTGCATTGCCGGTAAACTGGCCGCTGAGCTTTACAACCTGGAAGTTGTCAAGAATAATATCGAGGACCTGACCAGCAACAGAACCCGCTTTTTACTTCTTTCCTCGAGCGGTTATGATGAAGAAGGCAGCAAGTGTTCAATTATCTTTACTACCGAACATAAATCAGGGACTCTATTTAATGTGCTCAGGTTATTTGCTGAAGCCGGTATTAACCTGACCAGGATAGAGTCTATTCCCAATGAACCAGGTGATTATTCATACTTTCTTGATTTTGACGGTTCAATTAAAGATTCGGCAGTTACCGAAACCTTGAAAAAAGCAGAAAATATGACAACAGGGTTAAAAATACTGGGATGCTATAATGAAATTAAGGTTGATGTATAGTGAAATTACATTTATTGTCTGCAGGGATCTTTTTACCGGATTACGGTAACTAATGGTGGTGGGTACTTTATGGGCGACCGGATGAAAACAATCCCTTTTGCTAGCCTGTTGGATCGTGTCGTAAATGAGTATGAAAGGGAACGTTCTATATATGGTATCCGGGAGACAGATTTTTTCCGGGACTCAACCGGGAAGTTGATTGATTATAACGGGGAGTGTATGAGCAACCTCATTGGCCCTGCTGCCGGGCCACATACTCAAATGGCTCAGAACTTGGCTGCGGCTTACCTTTCGGGAGGCCGTTTTTTTGAATTAAAAACTGTGCAGGTTTTAGACAGCCTTTCTTTCCCCAAGCCCTGTATATATGCTAAAGATGAATGCTACAACACTGAATGGTCGACTGAGCTTTCAATTGAAGAAGCCTATGACGAGTATGTAAAAGGTTGGTTTTTGCTGTTTTTTTTAGCCGGAGAAATTTTTGGTCTTACTGTCCAGGATTATATATTTAATATGAGTGTGGGCTATGATCTGGCCGGAATAATGTCGGCTAAAGTAAATCAATTTATCGATAATCTTAAAGATCCATTCGGAACAGATATATTTCAGGAATGCAGAAAGGTATTAATAAAGAAAGCGCCCTTTTTCAGGCGATTTGATCCGGGTTACCTGGATAACCTGTCCCCGCATATCTGCAGTTCTATTGCTCTATCTACCATGCACGGCTGTCCCCCGGCAGAGATTGAGGCTATCTGCAGGCACCTGTTAGGCGAAAAAAAACTAAATACACATATCAAGCTTAACCCAACCCTCCTGGGCTATCCTTTTGTTCGCCAGACACTTGATGAAATGGGTTATGATTATATTGAGCTGTCCGAAGAATCATTTGAAAAAGACCTTAATTTTGACCAGGCCTGCTCCATTATAATTAAAATGAAACAGCTGGCGTCGGAGGAGGGTAAAACAATTGGAGTTAAATTATCCAACACCCTGCCGGTAAAGATAACCGGGGGAGAACTACCCGGTAAAGAAATGTACCTGTCAGGCCGTCCTCTTTTTCCCCTTACGATTAACCTGGCCTATCGTTTGGCGGCGACATTCAATGGAGATATCAATATCTCTTACTCTGGCGGAGCAGATCACAACAACGGTTCAGAAATTTGCGAAAGCGGCATATATCCGGTTACCGTTGTAACAACCCTCTTAAAGCCCGGGGGCTACAGCCGTTTAAAGAAACTTGCTGAAACTGTGGTTCCAATTCAAGAAAAAGCGCTGCAGGGGATAAACTTGCATATATTAAAAAATCTGGCGGAAAGATCAACCAGCGAACCTGGTTATCATAAAAATAAAAAAAGGGTTTTGCGGAAACCTGCCCATCCTCTTCCGGTCTTTGACTGCAGGGAAGGCTGCACCATATGTACGGACGTTTGTCCGAACAGGGCTAATCACCTGGTTGCAGTCCCGGGAAAAGGGTTTAAATTTAGCAGACAGGTATTGCATTTGGACCATCTTTGTAATGAATGCGGAAATTGTTCGGTTTTCTGTCCTGAGAAAGGAGAGCCTTATCTTAACAAGTTTACTTATTTCCGGAGTGAAAAAGACTTTAATAACAGCAGTAATGATGGTTTCTTGATTGATAATGAAAGTAAAGAGGCAACCTGTCTGGTCAGGTTAAACGGAAAAATGATGCAGACTGGAACCGATTCAAGTAGTGGCAGTTTTGAACCTGGCTGCGCTGAGCAGCAATTTATTCGTGTAATCTGCACAAACTATCATTACCTGTTGTAATAAAGCATGAACTGGGCAGGGGAATAAGAGTGCAGCAGGAGGGGAATTATGGTAGAAAAAGTTAAATGGGTTAATGGCAGGGGGCCTGCCGGTGATCAAGAGCACGGAATGTCTGTGGCAGCTTTAAGTTTATTCAATGAAGAAGAAGTAAAAGAAACCGGAAACTTCATAAAAAGTTTTCCTCAATACAAGGTTACTCCGCTGGTAAGTCTCGACAACCTGGCTGAAAACCTTGGAGTGGCTGGTATACATGTTAAAGATGAATCATATCGTTTTGGGCTGAACTCATTTAAAGTGCTGGGCGGTGGTCATGCAATCGGCCGTTACCTGGGCAGCCAGCTTGGTAAGAACCTTAACGAAATATCATATTCTTACCTTAGATCGGACCAGGTTAAGAAGCGGTTGGGGGAAATTACATTTACTTCAGCAACTGATGGTAACCACGGGCGTGGTGTGGCCTGGGTTGCCGGACAGTTAGGTCACAGGGCGGTTATAAATATGCCTGCAGGTTCGTCCCCCATTCGCCTGGAGCAGATCAGGGCTACCGGAGCTGAAGGTTATATCACAGATGTGAACTACGATGAAACAGTTAGAATTACGGCAGAAAATGCATCAAAGAATGGCTGGTTAATGGTTCAGGATACAGCCTGGGAAGGTTACGAGGAAATACCAAACCGGGTTATGCAGGGATATACCGTAATGGCTGCGGAAGCATTAGGGCAACTGCAGGAAAAGGGAATAGAAAGGCCGAGCCATCTATTTATACAGGCAGGTGTGGGATCACTGGCCGGAGCTGTTCTCGGTTATTTCTTTAATAAGTTGAAAAAGAATATGCCGCTCTCAGCCGTGATTGAACCAAACCGGGCTGACTGTTTTTACCGCTCTGCCCTGGCTGGAGACGGGCAGCCACGTCATGTGAGCGGTAAGCTCGATACAATTATGGCCGGGCTGGCCTGTGGCGAACCAAACCCTGTTGCCTGGGATATCCTCTGGAAACTGTCAGCCATGTATATATCCTGCCCCGACTACATAGCTGCAAACGGGATGAGAATTCTGGGTAACCCTTTAAAAAATGATCATATGGTAAGATCCGGTGAATCTGGGGCTGTAACAACCGGTATTCTCTCTGAGCTGGTCAGGAAAGATTATCTTCATGAAGCAAGGTCATTTTTAAAACTAGGGCCTGATTCACAAATATTGCTTTTTAGCACCGAGGGGGATACAGATCCGGAAATGTATAGAAAAATTGTCTGGGATGGACTTTATCCGGGCCTGTAAAAGACAAACTATAATTCTAAAGAACCGGGGTGTTGAATGAGAACTATCGGGATTATCGGTGGAATGAGCTGGGAATCTACCGCAACATATTATCGGTTGATTAATGAAACTGTAAAAAACCGGCTCGGCGGGTTCCATTCCGCTAGAATGTTATTACACAGTGTTGATTTTGAGCAATATGAGCGATTAATGCGTGCCGGGGATTGGGAGACAATCGGATCAGAGCTGACTGAAATAGCAAAAAGCCTGGCCTGTGCCGGAGCAGATTTTTTTCTCATTGCTACCAACACCATGCATAAAGTAGCCGAAAAAGTTGAAGCTGAAGTAGATATCCCCCTGCTGCACATAATTGATCCGGTGGCGGAGGCGATTATTGATCAAGGTTTAAATGAAGTAGGTTTGCTTGGCACACTTACAACCATAGAAGATAGCTTCTTCCGGAACAGGCTCAAGAATCATTATGATATAAAGCTGATTGTTCCGGACAGGCAAGACCGTCTGGTAATGCACGAGATAATATTCGAAGAGCTTTGCCTGGGGAAAATACTGGATCAATCGAGGCAAAAGCTTCAAAAAATTATTCAGAAAATGGCTGATGGAGGCGCGCAGGGCATCATCCTGGGCTGTACAGAAATTATCCTTTTAATTGGACCCGGTGATACGGAAGTGCCTCTTTTTGATACAACTGAGCTGCATGCTTGCAAAGCTGTTGAGTGGGCTCTCAGGGAACAATAATTATGTAGAAGGGATAAAAATGAAAAAAATTCTTGTTCTTGGTGTTGGAGCGCAGGGTAGTACCGTAGCGAAAAGAATGGATGAAGAAAAAGAAGTAACAGAAATTATTTGTGCTGATTATGACGAAAAAGCGGTAAAAGAAATGGCTGCAACCCTTAAGAAAGCCAGGCCTCTGAAATTGGATGCCGGTAAAGTGAACAATATCGTCAAGGTGGCCAGAGGGGTAGATTTAATTGTTAATGCCTTGCCGATCGAATTTGGAAGAAAGGTAATACGTGCGGCGATTGAAGCTAAAACCGATTACCAGGATTTTGCTGCTTGTGATGATGATGAAAAAGACTGGGTTGAAGGTATCAGGGAAATGTTCACTGAAACGGATGAGGAATTCAGAAAAATTGGCAAAACGGCCTTGATCAGCACTGGATCAGCTCCCGGACTGATTAGTGTGGTTACTAGAAAAACTGTGGAAATGTTGGACAGCTGCCATACAATCTATAACCTGGTTTGGGAGGGAGTCGAGGCAAAAAGGTTTCTTCCTTTCTGGTGGTCTCCTGCCGTTGCCTATGCTGATATGTCTGAACCGGCTTATGCTTATGAGAATGGGAAGATAATCCAGACCGAACCTTTTAGCAAACCGGTTTATGTCAGGTTCAGGGGGCAGGATCGGGAGGTCAGGCTGGTGGAACATGCTCATGACGAACCGGTTGAAATGGGTATTAATGCAGATAAATATCTTAAGGGAGCAAATAATATTTATTTTAAGTACGGTGGGGTAGGTGTGGAATTTGCCGAACCACTTTATCGGATGGGTGTTTTATCCAAAGCGCCCCTCGAACTGGATGGTGTGAAAGTGATTCCGAGAAACCTGGTGATAAAGCTAACTCCACCTGCACCCAAGTACTATGACGAAATTAAGGAGATTATAGACGAAGGTTTAATCAGCGATGAGGGAGCGATGCTGGTTCAGGCTTTTGGTTTTTTAAAAGATGAAGAAGTGATAGTAGAAACATATATTAACGCCCCGGGTTGTGAAGAAGCTTTCAAGCGTTCCGGCCTGACCGGGGAGACGTACCTTACCGGTCAGTGTGGAGCTCTTTTCACGAAGCTTTTTGTCAATGACAAGATAAGCCGGAAGGGGTTAATTTCTCCTGAAATGCTTGATATGGATCAGATAGAATGGTACCTGGAACAGGCAGCAGGGCTTGATATTACCCTGGATACTACAATCAGGAAAGTGTAGTTGTATCCCGGCAGAGTGAGAATAATCTTGATAATAGCAGCAGCTAAGCACCGTGAATTGAGAACGGTGCTTTTTATAAAAGGATTTGTGATTTAATTAAAGAATGAGTAAAGAAGATTAAGTATAAGTATGGGAGGATTTTTTTGGCATGGTTTTTTTAAACTGGCTGGTAAATTTATATGAAGAACATCTAGTCGAAATAATTATTGCCCTGGCAATATTCGTTTTTTTTCTGATTCTCAGAAAGATATTTGTAAAGTACATCATCAGGATGGCACTCGGCTTAACTAGTAAAACAGGGACGGACCTCGATACTGTAATTGTCAGGTCCCTGGAGAAACCACTCAGGACATTCCTGGTATTTCTTGGTCTTTACCTGGCCCTGACTTACCTTCCCCTGCCTGAAATGTTTAATGAAAAAATGGTTGGTGTCTGGCGGATTGTAGTAATCATACTAAGTACCTGGGGTATCTATAATTTTATCGGCAATTATTCTATTCTCTTCTATGAGGTGAAGGACAGGCTGGATATTAATATAGATAGCATTCTGGCCTCTTTCCTGGCAAAATTAACCAGGGGCATTTTGCTGATTCTGGCTTTTGTAGTTATAGTCAGTGAACTGGGTTACGACATCAATGGTTTTATTGCCGGCCTTGGCCTTGGGGGTCTTACTATTGCTCTTGCTGCCCAGAATACTGCCTCCAATATTTTCGGAGGGATTGTTATTATAACTGACAAGCCATTTTCAATTGGAGACTGGATCCTGACCCCCAGCGTGGAGGGAACAGTGGAAGACATTACTTTCAGGAGCACGAAAGTGAGAACATTTTCCGATGCACTGGTTACTGTCCCAAACGCAAGCCTGGCTAATGAAGCGGTAACTAACTGGACCAGGATGGGACGTAGGAGAGTCAGTTTTAAATTAGGTCTTACCTATTCCACTCCCAGAACTAAAATTCAAAGCTGTGTGGACAGAATTAAGAATATGCTTGAAAACCATGATGATATTCATAAGAAGACAATCTTTGTCAGGTTTGACAGCTTCAATGACAGCTCACTTGATATCTTTATATATTATTTTACTAAAACAACCGTTTGGGGAGATTATCTTAAAGTAAAAGAAGATGTTAATTATAAAATTATGGATATAATTGAAAATGAAGGTGTTTCCGTTGCTTTTCCCAGCAGAAGTATCTATATGGAGAAGCCATTGGATAGGTCGTAACCAGGGGCAGATTAAATTACTGGTAGTAGAAGACTGGTTTTAGCCTTTAAGCTGAATATTTTGTTGTAACTGTAAACTTATTAAAGGGTGGCAGAATTATCTCTGCCGGTTAAATGAAAAAACTAATGGGGGTAGGCGCATTGATTATTAACAGGGCTATGGTAGTGGGAGCAGGTCAAATGGGTAGCGGAATTGCCCAGGTTTTTGCTCAGTCCGGGATACCTGTTATACTTACTGATCTGGATCAAATTTTCATAGACAGGGGTTTGGCTGGAATTACCGCAAGTTTAGAGAGAAATGTTGATAAGGGACGGATAACCGTTGAAGATAAAGATCGAACTTTAAAATTGGTTGAAGGGAGCGTTAATCTTTCAGTTGCTGCGAATGCAGACATTGTTATAGAGGCGATAGATGAAAAAAAAGATGCTAAGGCAGAGCTGTTCAGTAAATTGAGCAGTATCTGTCCGGCCCGGACAATTCTGGCCAGTAACACTTCATCACTCTCTATTACTACCCTGGCTTCGATCACAGACCGTCCGGAAAATGTTATCGGTATGCATTTCATGAACCCGGTTCCGGTCATGCGCCTGGTTGAAATAATTCGTGGTATTGCCACCTCCGATGAAACATTTCAAGCGATTTGGGATTTATCTATAAGGCTTAACAAGGTACCAGTTGAAGTGATTGATTATCCAGGCTTTGTTTCCAACAGGATTTTGATGCCCATGATTAACGAGGCAATATTTTGCCTGATGGAAGGGGTTGCAAAACCCGAAGCGATTGACAGTGTGATGAAACTGGGCATGAATCACCCGATGGGGCCACTGGAATTGGCAGACTTGATTGGTCTTGACACCTGCCTTTCTATTATGGAGGTGCTTAATGAAGGTTTTGGAGACACCAAGTATCGCCCCTGTCCCCTGTTGAAAAAGTATGTTGCAGCTGGTTGGCTGGGCAGAAAAAGCGGTAAAGGCTTCTATAGCTATGAATAGATTGCCCGCAAATAAACTATTAAACGGATTATAAACCAGCCATAGCTGGTTAGATTTGTTTCCTTATCTTATAAAATTGATGAAAGGTATAAAAAGAAAGTAATAGATTATCGGAATCAAAATAGACGGCAAGAGGTTGAGTGTTTTTATTCTTTTTATTTCCAGCATACCCAGGCCAATGCCCAGGATTAGTATACCGCCAATAATTGATATTTCCCTGATGACATGAACGGTTAGCAGGGGTTCCAGGTATCCGGCAAATAGAATGATTGCGCCCTGGTAGACGAACACCATAATGGCGGAAAACAAAACGCCTATACCCATAGTTGATGCTAAAATCATCGCGGTTACACCATCAAGGACAGATTTAGCGAAAAGCATATCATGGTTACCACGAAGGCCGCTTTCGAGAGATCCAATAATTGCCATCGTGCCCACACAAAAAATTAAACTGGCTGTAACAAAGCCCCTGGCTACACTGGTTTTATCCTGACCGTTTCCAGGGTCGATTTTATTTTGCAAAGCCATACCAATTTTATCAAGGCCTTTTTCGAGGCCGACAAGTTCTCCGATAACTCCGCCGATAACAAGGCTGATGATGAACAATATTGGTTCACTATCGGGCTCTAAAAGACCCTGTATCGCTGTGGTAGCGCCAATAAAGATAACAGAAAGCCCGATTGCCTGCATTACAATTGTTTTATAATTTTCCTTAAGACCTTTATGAACCAAAAGTCCCAACAGGCTGCCGACGATTATTGTGATTAAATTGACATAGTTTCCAAGCATTGAGCAACTCTCCCGGTCGTTTAACTTTTCATCGATCTATAAGACTATATAAGCTGCAATTACACCTGCATATTATAACATTCTTTTTATTTTGTTGTAATAAATTAATAAAACAGGCAATCTGCATGGCACTAAGGCATATAAATCTGCTTCAAAATTATCTTGAATGGCTCTATATTTGTGGTAATGTTTTTATTAGGGGGTGCTCTCTTGAGACTACGCAATATCCTGGTTGTGGCTTTTTCTCTGCTGATAGTTGCCACTATTCTATGGCATGAAACAATATTTCAGGAAGGCAATCCTCTGCTAATCGCTTCAGCGATTATCAGGTTGGAGCTTGGCAACGATCAGCTGGTTCACCTATCTGATAGAAAACTGATTCAAAAAAGCGGTGAAGTGGAGATTTTGAACAGTTATCTGAGTGAAAAAGGGTGGGTATTCAGCGACAGGTTAGGATCCGGGCTTTTTTATCAAAAAGATGCCGATCTACTTTTTGTTCACTCTCGTATGTATACCCGTTTTTATATTGTCTATGAACTGGATAGGTCCTTAAACCATTAGCAGCAGAGTGAAAAGAAAAACCGGAATATACAATATTGTCGCTACCAGGTTTCCAATCCACAGGCTCCTAATCCTGGTTTTTTTTAAATAATATATTAAATGCATCAGTAGTGTCCCACCGAAGCCAAGCAGGAAAGCGGCCAGAGCTGCAGTATGCAGCTCTGGTATAGGTTGCGCACCCGGCTCGAGGCTGGCCCGCATAGCCATCATCTTAATACTTAATGAACAGAGCAGGGTGAACCAGGAGCAGGATGAAATAACAATAATAAAAGCATTGATTAGTATTTGCATACTTAAAGCTTACCTTAATGCCAGGGCCAGAATTATTCTTCCGATGCTGGTATTAATTCCTACCAGGTGGGCTTCATCCAAAATATCAGGCTGTTGATTTCTGGAAATTTCGGGTGGTGTAAGCTTTATTATTTTACCCTGGTTGGACATGTTAACTGAAAAGAGGCCGTTATGAAGGTTCAGAAACTCAGCCAGTGAGGATTCGGCCAGTTCAGGGTTGTCTTCAACCGGCATGCCGGCATATTGTTCAGCAATTTTCATGAAAGAGTCCGGCCCGGTAAGAATGGCGGTAAAAATTTTTCTCTTATAGTTAAGGTACTGATAAGCGCAGATGCAGTTATTCTTTAATTCTTGTTTTTCCAGGTCAAGCCAGGGTTGTTGGTCAAGGAAACGGGTAATGTTTCTGAGCATCAGGGAGGTGTAGTCATAAAGAATTGCGGAAAACTCTTCGCAGTTAAAGTCAATAAACTCCCGAATTATCTCATCATTTTTACCCTCTTCAAGAATATCAAGCTGGTCGTAGTTTAAACCGGAATCAATTTCAAAGTTTCTTAACTCCCGATCCAGTTCTTCGTAATTAAAATAGCCGAGATCAACAGCTGCCTGTCCAAGCTGTAGCTTAGACTCCCTTGACTGCAGTCGTAATAATTCACCTGCTTTTTCAAGTGTTATAAAACCTTTGGCAATTGCAATCTCACCAAAATACATATCGCTGTTCTTCTGGGCTTCGATTATTTCTTCAACCTGGCTACCGGTTAATAGCCCTTGTTGTATAGCCAGTGTGCCAAGCTTGATTCTTGTTTTGTGCATGTGGTCAAGTATTTTTTTTAGATCTTCAGCAGTTAATATATTTTTTCTTAACAGGTAGCTGCCGAAATATTTATCATACAATTGTATCCCCTCCTGTAAGCTTGCTGATTATATTGGACAAATCCTGATCATTCCATGGTTTTTGCAGGAAATCATCCGCACCAAGGGTAAGGGCTTTTTGCAGATTTTCTTTGGTACCGGTAGATGTTATCATGACAATGTAAGCTTTGTGATCACTGAACTTGATTTTTTCCAGGCATTTCAACCCGTCTTGTTCGGGCATTACAAGGTCGAGTAGAACAAGGTCCGGTTTTTCCCTTGTATACAGATCTACTACTTTGTTACCGTCGACGGCTTCAATCAGATCAAAATCTCCAATATTTTCAAGGGCCATGATCATTTTTTTGCGTATTAGTAAGGAATCGTCACATATTAAAATTTTCTTCTTTCTGTCACTCACTGAAGCCACCTCTTCCCGGATATGATCAGGTTTGCCGGTTTGGTAAAAGCTCATGATATAACACTTATTAGTATATTGGAAAGAAACAAACTACACTAAAAATTCTACGCAGATGTTTATTGTCCTTCTGTAATTGTGAATATCTTTGGCACACCTGTTTTTATTAACATAATAATCGTGTTATAATAAATTTGCGGTTTTGTAATTATGCATCCAGGGAAGGGGCCATTGATATGAAGGCTTTAAGCCGGATCATTTGTTTAACGTTACTTTTCATCTTTTTTCACACTCATTTGCCTGCTGGTCTGTTAAGTTTACAATCCACATGTTTAGGTCAGACATTTAGCATGGAACAGCAAGCGGGGAATTCACAGGGTGTAGTTAGTCGTGATATAAGCATCAGTGATCCCTGGTCCGGAGCTTACCTTAATGAAAGAGTTACAGTTGTTGGGCGAGCTGAAATTCGTGATTCTTTTAGTATGAATAATTTGTGGCCTGCCCCCGGTGGGGAAAATGATTTTGATTTGGATAGTGTTTTTAGTAGTGATACGATCGATATGAACATATTTAACGAAACTGACCATTCAAGCAATGAAACTGAAAAGATATTCAACCAGGAATCAAAAAGTGAGAGCGGATGGGAAACAAATATATACAGAGCAGGGGATATTATAATAAATAATGATCAGCGGGCAGATATGTTTTTTAACCACCCTGCTGCCAATAAATATAGCTGGCTGGATCTGTTTTAGTGATTTGAAAGGTAAGGCTTAACTTTCAACTTTCTTCCGTCCCACCCGACCGGTTAGGATGATCGGGTCATAAACCGGTGAAAAAGGTGGAGCATAGGCCAAATCCAATTCGAAAAGCTGCTTTATAGTCATAAGTCCGGTTATGGCAGTGGCATATACATCTATTCTTTTTACACTGTCTACAGGGCCGATTAATTGCGCTCCCAGCAGGCGTCCTCCCTTTTTTTCTGCAACCAGCACGGCTGTTAAGGGAGCGTGACCGGGGAAATAGTGAGCTTTACTGCTTGCTGTAACCGTATACTTGACAGCATTAATCTCATTGCTTTCGGCCTCCGCCAGGGTCAGGCCGGTGCGGGCGATTCCCATGCTACAAAATTTTGTTACTGCACTACCCAGGGTACCTGGAAATATTTCTGTTCCACCGCTAATGTTTATTCCTGCAGTGACCCCTTCCTTGTTGGCTTTTAAAGCCAAAGGGGCGAAAATTTCTTTTCCGGTAATCAGGTTTTTTGTTGCAGTACAGTCACCGGCCGAGTATATTTCTGGCAGGCTAGTCTGCATAGATCCATTTACCCTTATTGCATTTTTTATACCTGTTTGAATACCGCACTGAATGGCAAGATCACTGTTGGGTTCCATTCCGGCGGCGATTACTACCAGATCAAAGGTATATGAGTTTTGGTCAGTTGTTACTTCAACCAGGTTGTTATGTTCTTCTACCCGGGCTACATGTTCATTGAGCAATATGGTAACATTTTCTTTTTCCATTTCTGCAATAACAAGGTCAGAGATTTCTCTTTCAAAAGAAAGCGACAAGCTGTCGCGACGGTGAATGAGGTGTGTTTTTAAACCAATTTCCTTAAAGGTTTCAACCATCTCGATGGCAATGTAGCCACCTCCAATAACTGCACAGTCTGACGGTTTTTCTTGTCTGATGAAATCAAGCAGTCTTTTTCCGTCTTCAAGGGTGTTTATGGTAAATACACGCGCTGAAGTTTCATAATCTAGGTCACTTTTTAAGGGCCGGGCACCGGTTGAAATAAGCAGCCTGTCAAATGATTTCGAATAGGTGCCGTCGCTGCTTTTTACCTGTAATGTATGTTTACCAGGGTCTATCGATAATACTTCATGCCCCAGTTTAAGGTCAAGATTTCTTTTTTCCACTGCTTCCTGCGGTGTAACCGTAATTAGTTTTTCTAATTCGGGAACCAGCCCCTGGACGTAGTAGGGAATTCCACAGGCGGCATAGGAGATGTAAGAACCTTTTTCCAGAACTGTTACATTCCAATCAGGTTTTTGTCTTTTTACCTGGCTGGCTGTGCTCATACCTGCGGCATTTCCTCCAATAACTACCACTTCCACGATGTTCATCTCCCCTTTTATTGATCTGTTGTATGTCACTTAATTCTTTCGCCTGAATGAAGCAATTCTCCTTTATCCGGTCTGGATAAACAAGATCAAGCAAGCTCCCAATAGTTGCCAGGGAGCTTGCTTAAAGATTGGTAATAGTTTAAGTTATTAATTTGCAAAAGGAACTCTGAATTCGCCGTTCATCCTGGTCCATTTTTCATCTATCATAAATTTCCCGCAAATCTCTAATTCGGTGATGTCTGTAATTTCAAATTCAGCGCTATTGATATTGTTTGTTGAAATTTGAACTGCACTTCCACCGCTTAAAATAATTTTAGGAGTTACAAAGAGATCGTTGTCATCATAACTGAGCAGATCATAAACTCCTGTCTCAAGCGGAACTGCTTCGCTATCACCTCTTATCCGCAGGGCAAAGCTGAGGATTGCCTGACCATCTTCAGGTTTGAAGTCTTTAAGGCTTTCTGAAGTATTAAAGTTGGCTATGTAAATATTAATACTTGCTGTTCCATAAGATCTGCTGACATGTGCCTCCTGTGAACCGAGAATATCCCAGCTTAGCGGTTCCCTTTCGGTATAAGCTCCGTTTGTTGATTCAATTGAAATGTTAGTTGCAGCTGGACAATTGCCTGAGGTTTCTGTTGATTCAGAAGGTTGCTCCTCGTTTTGTGAAGACGGAGACTCGGTGGTATCATCTGGCTCTGCTGCCACGGGTGTATCATCGGGGCCTCCGCAAGCGGTGATCAGGGGCAGTAACACAAAAAGTATTAAAGCAATTGTAAAGACTACATTACTTTTAGATCTGATCAACTCTTTTACCTTCTCTCCTGAAATTTTATTAATATCCTGGTATTTACCCATTACGAGTAATTATAATCAAGCTGATTATGAAAGTAAATCATTAATCAACCCGTAATCACCAAAGTTGCCAGGTTTTCAAAGAAATTGTATAAGCAGCATACATTAACGGCATTATTGCCAGTTATGCTATAATAGTTGAAAAACTTCCGTATATTCCTATCTCTCCGGGTTATTTCGTTTTTAACGAGTATGAATAAAGATGATTCTGATTGGAGAGGTTTTAAATATGACCATGGAAATCGGTCTTACGTTTGCTGTTCTGTTACTGGCCGTAATATTATTTGTTACTGAGTTAATTAGAGCTGACCTTGTTGCGTTACTGGTTTTGGTCACTCTGGTTTTTGTTGGACTGGCAACTCCTGAAGAGAGCATTGCTGGGTTTTCCAACCCGGCAGTGATTACAACCTGGGCGGTGTTTATTCTTTCAGCAGGCCTCGGCCGCACCGGAGTGGCAGCCAAATTGGCCGATTATGTTCTTCAACTGGCCGGCAAAGCTGAAAGCCGTTTGCTGGCTGTGTTAATGGGCAGTGCAGCGGCAGTTTCTGCCTTTGTGATTAACGTGGGGGTAGCAGCAATATTTTTACCGGTAACCCTGAATATTGCAAACCGAACCGGTCGTTCGGCATCAAAACTTCTTCTGCCCATGGTACAGGGTACTACCCTGGGTGGAATGCTGGTCTTAATCGGTACTGCTTCAAACCTGGTTGTTGTGGAGTTTCTCAGGGAAGCAGGACTGCGTGTCCCCGGTCTTTTTGATTTTACCCCGGTAGGCATTGTAATCCTAGCGGTATCGATTATTTATATGCTTTTGATTGGCAGGAGGTTGCTGCCTGAACGTAAAACACCTTCTGTCGATTATGTTAACCCCAAGGTTGATTACAGAGAACACTATGATCTCCAGGAAAGGTTGGCTTTAATCACTATTCCACCCGGTAATCAGCTGGCGGGTAAAACCCTGTTGGAGAGCAGGTTTGGGCGGGCATTAGGGTTGAACGTTCTCAGCATAATGCGTAATGAGGGAGTTCATAATTTGCCGGATTCTTTCCTGGAGTTGAAGGTGGGCGATCAGTTGCTTGTTCTGGGCAGGCTTGATGTAATTGATGAACTGAGCGGTAAACCGATAGTTATGATAGAGAGCAGCACCTTGGATTCTTCCTGCCTGGTTTCAGATGATATTGGCTTAATTGAACTTGAAGTAGATCAAAAGTCAATATTTAACGGGAAATCGCTGGTTGAACTTGATGCAAGAAACAAGCTGGGCCTTGACCTCCTTGCCGTTCATCGCAATAATACTGTGCGTCGCACAAACCTTCAGGATATAGTTTTTAAACCTGGTGATCGTCTTTTATTCAGAGGAAGACATGACAGGTTCGAATCACTCCGTGGATATGATGGATTTTGCCCATCCGGTGAGTGTAACCACGAAAAATACAATCTCGATGAAAGGTTACTTTACCTGCGCATTCCGAAAGGTTCACCCCTGATTGGCAGCTCAATAAAGGATATACCTCTGGCCAGGGCTTATGGAATATCAATACTTAAAATTATTCGCGAAAATCAAGAATTGAGCATTCCAAATCCCGTGACCAGGCTTGAAGAAAATGATCTTTTACTGGTTGAAGGCCGACCGGTTGATATTGAGGTGCTGCGAGGTCACCAGACCATGAGCATTGAGCGAAATCCTGATATAGACTTAAAGGATCTTGAAACGGACACCCTGCTGGTAGTTGAAGTTATGCTCTCACCCCACTCATCAATTACCGGGAAAACTCTGGGACAGCTTAACTTTAGGGAGAAATTCGGCATCTCAGTTTTAGCAATATGGCGAGGTGATCGGGCCTATAGAACAGGGCTTAACAATAGACGGCTTGAATTTGGCGATACCCTGTTATGCCTCGGTACTAGAGAAAAGTACGAGGTTTTATCTCGTGACCCGGATTTTGTAATCCTAGATCTCGCTTACAGGGAACAACCACTGGTTGGAAAAGCACCAGTTGCCGGCTTGATTATGCTGGGGGTGTTGTTAGCCACAATATTAAACTGGTTGCCTATATATGTAGCGGCAATTGCCGGAGCACTACTAATGATTATTACCCGTTGCCTGACCGTCGAAGAAGCATATAGATCAATAGAATGGAAGGCGGTTTTCCTCATTGCCGCAATGCTTCCACTTGGTATGTCAATGCAGAAGACAGGAGCTGCAGCGCTGATTGCTGATACTGCAATCGATTTTGTTGGTGTTTATGGGCCAACTGCAATTCTTGCCGTGCTGATGGTACTGACAATGGTTTTAAACCAGTTTATACCCAGCGCTGTCAATGCAGTTGTTATGACCCCTATAGCAATAGCTACAGCCCTGGGTATGGGATTGTCCCCATACCCTTTTGTCATGGGGATTGCTTATTCTGTTGCAGCCAGCTTCATGACCCCTGTTTCTCATCCTGCCAATGTTTTAATCATGAGCCCCGGTGGTTATCGCTTCAGCGATTATGTTAAAAATGGGTTTCCCCTTTTACTGATTGTCCTTGTTGTCAGCGTTCTGCTTCTGCCTGTTGTTTTTCCATTCTAAGAGAAGCTGCATAATGTATAAAAATTATTAATCACTGCCCGATCATTATTTGTTTCAGGTTTTGAGGGTAGGGAGGGAGGACTATACCTTTTTCAGTGATAATTGCCGTTATGTTCTCAGCCGGGGTAATATCAAAAGCGGGATTGTAAGCCTTACAACCTTGTGGGGCTGCAGCGATGCCCAGTGGTTTTGTTATTTCGCAAATGTCTCTCTCTTCAATCGGTATTTTATCACCGCTGGTTAGAGACATATCAATGGAGGAAGTTGGAGCGGCAACGTAAAAGGGAATTCCATAATAAGCGGCTATTATGGAAAGGGCCAGAGTGCCAATTTTGTTTGCTACATCGCCGTTGGCCGCCACACGATCAGTTCCAACAATTACAGTGTTGATCCAGCCCTGAGACATCACATGTGCTGCCATATTGTCCGTAATCAGAGTGACGTCGATGCCCGCTTCCCTGAGTTCAAATGCAGTCAGTGATGCTCCCTGGAGCCTGGGCCGGGTCTCGTCGGCAAACACCTGCAGTCTCCATCCTTTTTCATGGGCCAGATAAAGTGGGGCTGTTGCCGTGCCATATTTTGAAGTTGCCAGCACACCGGCGTTGCAGTGAGTTAAAATACCCATTCCGTCTCTTAGCAGTTTTAAAAGGTTTTCGCCAATGCTGCGGTTAATCTCACCATCTTCCCTGTGTATTCTGACTGCCTCCTCCAGTAGCAGCATTTTAACTTTTTCTACCGAATCATTCTGGTGTCTGTAAACTAACTGTTTCATCCTTTCCAGGGCCCAGAAGAGGTTTACCGCAGTAGGGCGGGCAGTAGCCAGATAATCTGCTTTAGCCCCAACTGTTTTGGCAAAGTCTGTCTGTGCATCATTTTTATAATCCCTTATTGCCAGGTACAACCCGTAGGCTGCCGTTATGCCGATTGCAGGGGCACCTCTTACAACCATGGTTTTTATTGCTTTATGTATGCTTACGGCATCACAGTATTTGTTATAAACTATTCTTCCGGGAAGCTTAGTTTGGTCAAGAAGAACGAGACAGTCGTCCTGCCACCGAATCGGTTCAATGTTATTCATAATATGCACCTGCTTTTATATAGAGTTGAGGTTTGGTTATTCAAGGATATTATAACAATTATAACGGGAATACAGAAATATCCGTTGTAAAGCATTAATCACCACAGTTGCAATATATTAGTAATTATGTATAATGGTATATAAATATCCAGTTGATAGCTAATGTTCCGGGACAGCTCAATCAGGCTGGGAAGGAACCATCCTATGCTTAAACATTTTAAAATTTTACTTGTGATCCTGCTATCTATTATTTTTATTAGTAGCACTGTGTTTGCTGATAGCAGTGAGGCTCCGCTTACCCGTGATCAATTTAACCTCTGGCCACAGTGGCCTGAATATACCGTGTTTAATTTTTTCCCTTCCAAGGGCAGAAACTGCACCTGGTATGTCCACGGCCGCATGATACAGCTTGGATACTGTAAATATGCTTTAGATAGTATGCGTTTTAATGCCAATACCTGGGCGGAGAGGGCTGACAGGGGAGCTGTTGTAACTGACCAGCCTGAAAGAGGAGTAATTGCTTTTTGGGAAGGCGGTGTTTACTTTGGCAGCGCCCTGGGGCATGTAGCAGTGGTAGAGGCTGTGCTGGATAACGGCTCTATCCTGATCTCGGAATCCAGCAGCAGTGCCAGTGTGTATAATACGCGTTTAATATCTCCGGGTGATGCTATCTGGCCAACGGCATTCATTGTTGTCCCAGCCGGCCAGGATAAATCTGTAAAGTTCACTCCCGGTGAGTATGTCAGGGTAAAAGCCGATAATCTCAACTTCAGGGTTGAAGGTGTTAATCAAACCCCTATTCTTCTGGCTAAAAATACAGTTATTAAGATTAAAGAACACTCAAGCAATGGTTTATTTTCTTCCCAGCCCGGCAGTATAACTTCTTACCATTACTGGTGGTATGCTGAATATGATACCGGTGAAGAACTTATTAAGGGTTGGGTTGCTGAAACCTATCTTGAAACTGCTGGTTCATTCGACCCTGGTTCAACCCGGGAAGAGGAACCGGTAACCAACCCTCCCCTTGATCAGGATACAGTGCAGGAAGAGGATCAGGAGCCGGTAACAGAATCGGAACCCCAGGTATTTCCTGGTGATGTAATCGGCAATGGCCGGATAGATGTGAGGGATGTTACCTTTGTGATGCAGTATATTTTAAATGTAAGGGAACTCGAGCCGGAACAGTTAACAGCAGCCGATGTTAATGATGACGGTTTAGTTGATATCAAGGATGTTTCGCTGATTATGCGCCATGTCCTTGGAATAAACAAGTTAGCTTAAATAGTAACCCTTTAAATTTCCACCCTTCAAATAAATACTTCTTTAATTTATGCTACTAATAATATTCCATATCCCCTTTGTTATAATTAATTGAAGCCGATAATCATAATTAACATGTGCTTGCTTACGGCATTCATATTATGTAAGGAGGAATAGAGTTGTGAATAATACCGGTAATAATCTGTTTAGTTACAATGAAAAAGCGGCCAATGCCTTTATCATAAAAATACTCTGGGTAATATTTATGCTGGGTTTAGTTACCCTGGTTGTTTTAAGAATGACTCAGGCTACTCACTTAACCTGGACAAGTATTGCTGTAATGCAGGGCATCCTTGGACTGGTTTTTATTACATGCACTGCCTTGGGTAGAATCTTCGCCGAGAAGTCATTTGTAAAATTTATTATTACCTTTGGTTCGCTGCTTGGATTAACAGTATTTATATATGTGATTGGCAATGCCGCCTACGTTCCTATTATCCTGATCATTCCGCTTCTGCTCAGCTCAATTTATTATAATGTTAAGCTTACCATAGCCGTTGGTGTAGTGATTCCGTTTATCAATTTTATGTTGGCCAGGAATATGGTTGTGTTGTCTCAATATGAAGATTTGGCCAGCACTAATTTCCTGATTGCTTCAACCATGATTGTAGCTATATTAGTAATTACCAATATATTTATTACCTTTTGGGGGGGGCGCTTGCTTGGAATGGCATTGGATCTGGAGAAAGATGTCGCGGATCAGGCAGCAGATCTTGAAGAAATATTGGTAACTGCCAAGGCAACCGGTGATCAGGTAACTTCGTCCGGTGAATCGCTGGCAGCTTCATCAGAGCAGATGACCGCCTCCCTTGAAGAGGTGGCGGCAACTACCGGACAGTTTGCAGATAACGCCCGCAATTTAAGCGATAAAGCACAGGTGATGGGGCAGGCGGGAGAATAAATTTCCAGGAGTGTTGATGATGGTTCCCGTTCTCTCTCAGAGGCGGTGGAGCAGATTCGATCCATATCCAGCCTGGTTTATGGATTCAAGGAAGTAATTGTTTCGCTCGATAACCGGGCCCGGGAGATTGGCAGAATAGTTGATGCTATCAAAGAAATTGCCAATCAGACCAATCTGCTTGCCTTGAATGCGGCGATAGAGTCAGCCCGGGCCGGTGAACAGGGCAAGGGATTTGCCGTGGTTGCGGAAGAGGTTCGCAAGCTGGCCGAGCAATAGGAAAAGTCAGCAGAAGAAATTACTGCCCTGGTGGAAGCGACCCAGGAGCATAGCGGTAAAGCCGTTCTCGATATGGAAAAAGGTGTTAACGAAGTGAACAGCAGCTCGGAAGCAATAGTCGGAGCAAATGATATATTGCAAAAAATCATGGACAAATTTGTTGATATTGTAAAACAGATTGAAGAAGTGGCCGGTATTTCCCCGGAAATAGGTTCAGGCAGCAATGATTTATCTTCAGTTGTGGAAGAACAAACCGCAACCATGAGTACCATGTCAGCGGCTGCTGCTGATTTACAGGAAAAAGCGCAAGAGCTATATAGTGTACTCAACCGTCATAACAGAGAGGAGCGGGAATAACCAGCAACTAAAACCCGCGAGTCTGTCCTTTCCAGGGAGGTCTGGCATTATTTTTAAATTCTTCCACGCCCGGGCCACCCAGCTGGTGCAACCGTTTTATGCCGTAGATATAGGTAATAATTAAAACTGCAATGATCATCGGCCAGCCGAGCAATATGTTTATCCAGGCCAGGGTGTATACATCACCCGCTTGAAAAAGTAACGTTTGTGCAAGCAGCCGCAGGGCAATGAAAACAAACCAGCCCCAGGTTACTTCCCGGTAAGCAGGTATTACATCTGCACGCCAAAACCAGGCAAGAGGCCACCCGCGGGTAAGGTGACTTGCCCAGGCTGCAAGAGGTTTTCCGATTATCAGGGTGATTAAAGCTAGCAATAGGAGTAACAGGCTGCTTAAAATGGCGGGAATAAAATAACCTGCTGCATTACGAGTAAAAAAAGCCAGCCCCGATGATAGTGCTACTCCCAAGAGCCCTGCCAGGGCATAATACCAGTTCTGCTTCTTAATCAAACGGTAAGCGCCAATCAGACCTGCCAGGGTAACTGCTACAGCCAGGGCGGTGTTCAAGTCGGCAAATCTGTTTACTGTGGCATAGATTAAAGGGGGGAGCAGGGCATCGAAGGTTTTCCCCCTGAGAACAGATTTTAATTCATCCAATACTTCATTTTTATCCATTAGCTGCTTCCCCATTCGCTCGTTATCTATAATGCATCGTGACGTATTTACCCCATGTAAAACCCAGGTTGTTTCCGCTGGTTATTTCAATCAATCGTTTTGCAAACCTTGAATGTTGACATGTCAAAGTATATCATTGATTTGAAAAAAATTCTGTATTTTATAAAACCGGGAATTTTATTGGAATACCTGGTTATAATTCCCTGAGAAGGAACGAGTATTAATGGTCACAATCGAAGAATATAATGAAAAGTACCTTGGTGAATGTGCCCGTATTTATGCTGAAACATTTAGCTCCGCTCCCTGGAATGATTCATGGGATGAAGACAGGTCCCGGAAAAGGTTATCAGACATTATATATTCTCCCGGGTTTTATGGTCTTGTCGCCATGGATAATAACTTGATTAGGGGAGCTGTTTTAGGCAACATTGAAGTCTCTTACAACGGACTTATATACCACCTGCGAGAAATGTTTGTTGAAAACAAATCAAGGGGGCAGAGTATAGGCAGCGAAATTATTTCTAACCTGGAAAGTAAGCTATCCCAAAAGAAAGTCAGTTCAATATATTTAATGACAGCAAAGGGTCCGATGACAGAATCCTTCTATAAAAACAATAGTTTCAAAAGAATTAAAAAGATGATCATTATGTCTAAACAAGTATGAGTGCCTGGTTTTAATTATATTTTGCACCCATAAAAAATATTTTCCAATCGCCTTTGCAGCGGTACAATGCTATCAGAACGTAAATGCTACCTGCAAGAAAACCAAGTATCATCATCAGCATAGTCCATAATACAGCTGTAATAGTTTTATCTTCACGGAAAAATATCCATAATGAAAAAAGAATGAAGCCGGTATACAGATCAACCATGGAAACTATTCCCCAGGGATTGGCAAGAAGAGAAGCCCCATCAGAGGCAAAATTGCCATTAATAAAACCATTAAACAGAGCTGCTAACATGGCCAGGGCACATAACCAGGAAATTAATATTGCTGTTTTCATAATCAGTCTCCCTATATGGTAATTGATAAGTAAAACTTTTATAGTATGCAGTTACTGAAATTCGATGATAATAATTATAACACTTATTGTTGATAAGCCGGAATTAAGTTATCAACTGTCTTGGCAATGCTGTGCTCATATGTTCAACTGCTCTTATCATACAATGATGTACTCAGCAAAACCTGTAACGCTGCGTTTTGTTATCCACGCTAATGAGGTATAATCTGAATATGGAGCTATTATCACCTGCCGGTAATATTGAAAAACTTAAAACAGCTGTCCGTTATGGCGCTGACGCGGTTTATTGCGGTGGCGGTGATTTTTCATTGCGCGCCGCGGACACCTCCTTTTCTCTTCATGACCTTGCTTCAGGAGTTGCTTTTGCACATCAGAATAATTGCAAGGTTTACCTGGCCATGAATATTTTTGCCTTTGATGAGGACTTTAAGCCGATGCTCAATTATTTAAAAAAGGCAGTGGAGACAGGCATAGACGCCGTTATTATTTCTGATCCCGGCTTGTTGTATTGTATTAAGCAATTGGGAATTGACGTAAAGTTACATTTAAGCACCCAGGCTAATACCACTAACAGTGAAAGTGTGAAATTCTGGCACTCACAGGGAGTAAGCAGGATTATAATGTCCAGGGAACTGAGCCTGGATCAGATTGCAGAAATTAAAAAGCAGGTTCCCGAAATCGAATTGGAAATATTTGTTCATGGAGCCATGTGTGTTGCTTATTCAGGCCGCTGCCTGTTGTCCAGGTTTTTGAATAATCGTTCGGCAAACCGCGGTTTGTGTGTTCAACCCTGCCGTTGGGAGTATGCTATTCTGGAAGTCGGTCGGGATGAAGAGCTTACTATCGGGGAGGATAAGCGAGGTACTTTTATATTAAATTCAAGAGATTTGTGTCTGATTGAACATATTCCTGCCCTGGCAGCTGCAGGAGTGGACAGTATAAAAATTGAAGGCCGCATGAAAACAGCTTATTATGTTGCTGCAACTACCAGGGTTTACCGGGCAGCTCTTGACAGGTTTAGCCTGGAAGGAAGCAATTATCGTAATGATCCAGAGTGGGTGAATGAACTTTCCAGGGTTTCACACCGCCCTTACAGCACTGGATTTTATCTGCCTGAAACCGGCAACGATCAAGAATACATGGAAGACTCCTCGTATATACGCAATTATGATTTTGTCGGTGTGATTGTCAAACATAACACTGAGAAAAACATGGTTAAAGTATCTGCCCGTAACATGTTTAAAACCGGGGATACTTTAGAAGTGCTGGATTATAATTATTCAGATATAATCAAGTTTGAAATAAAGAGAATAACAGACTCCGAAAAGGGCATTAATATTGATTCTGCACATAACGGTTTTACTGTTGATATTATCCCCCGGGAGGTAATTAAAGGGCGGCTTAGCGAAAATGCTCTGGTCAGAAGAATAATTTCATTATAAAGCAATCATTATCACTCTTTCAAACGCTGGCTGACCATTGCAGATATTTCTAAGAGTTTTTCCTCATCCAGGCCGTTTTCCCGTCCCCACCGCTTGCTTAATTTTTTTATTCGAGATCGGGTTACTTCGTTATCCTTATCCTTTATATCCAACAACCTGAAGATAGCTTTAACCAGTTCAAGGCGTTTTTCTTTGTGACGTTTTACTTTATTATCATACATAACACTATCTGCTGATTTGAAAGTATCTTCAAACGACTGGTTCTTGTTCTTGCATACTGAAAGGCCGATCGAAATACTGATTGGCAGTTCCGGGGCGTCCCGGTTATAATTTTCAACTGCCATTTCGATTCGTTCAATAAGCAATAATGCTTTTTTTCTTCCACTCCGGGGTAGAACAATCACAAACTCGTCACCCCCGACCCGGGCCAGTAAATCAGTTTCCCGAAGGTTGCTTTCAAGTAAGGCGGCGCTGGCTTTCAGGTAACGGTCACCGGCATTGTGACCGAGGCTGTCGTTAACCAGTTTTAAATCGTCAACATCAATTAAAATCAAAGTTGTTGGGTATTCTTCTTTCTGTTTTATCTTTTCTATTTCCTTTTCGTAATGAGTACGGTTATGTACACCGGTTAAGGTGTCGTGATAACTTAAATAACGGAGCATTTTTTCACTTTCCCGCAGCTCAGTTTCTGCTTTTTTACGGGCGCTAATATCCAGGGCAATAATTACAATCCCTGTTACAGCTCCGTTATAATCACGCATTGGAGCCAGGAACAAGCTGATGTGCACGAGACATTCATTCTTACGTCGGCAGGTTATCTCAAGGTCGTGAGTAATTTTACCCTGAATTGCTTTTTGACAGTAATCTTTTAACACGTTTCTCCTGTCGTCAAAAAAGAGAAAAAGATTTTTATCTAGGACATTTTTTTCAGTCCAGCCGAGCAGTTTTTCTGCTGCTGAACTCCAGCTGGTTATTTTATAAGCGGGATTGACTGTGATCACAGATAGCGGAGAAACGTGAATAATTGTTCTGTATTTCTCACTAATTTCGCGAAGAGTTTTGTTCGTTTCCTCGTATTTTGTTAGATCAATACCGGTTAATACGTGGTAAGTTATGCCCGATTCTGAATCCTCAAACGTGCTATATTTCCATGAAACCGTGTAATTGCTCCCTTTTTTGCCGGGAAACTGGGCTTGAAAATTCAAAGGATATTGAGATTGGTCAAGGCTGAAAAAGAAAGCCTTATAAAGTTCTTTTTCTTCTGGACGACAAAAAATATCCCAGTAGTAGCTGCCTGATGCGGTTTCAACTGGAATGCCAGTAATGTTTTCAGCGTGGCGGTTATAATATTTTAGTTTCCCCTCTTGGTCCAATATGACAATCAGGCAGTCGACAAAACTATTTATAATTGGAAATAAGCAGCTGGTATTTTCAGGCTTGGTCAGCCAGTTCCTGTTATTATATTTTTTGTCATTTCCACCACTCATCGGCAAACCTCCGCTGCATAGCCTGTTTAGTCAATAATCTTTTTAATAACAATATCCAAAGATTTGGAGAGGTCAAGATCATACGGCGAAGGATGCGGGGCTAAATCTTCCCCGGTGTAGAGGACACGGACAATTGGACGAAGAGTAAAGCCAGGGTTGGTTCCGATAACCAATCCGCTTTCATCATTGCTTAGCGATACGTGAAAACCAATTGGATAGGCAGCGACAACAGATAAAAATTTAGCTAAAATATCCGCATTGAAGATACCTTCGCCTTGCGAAATAAGCATTTCAACAGCTTCGTGAGGATAAAAAGCTTTGCGGTAAGGTCTGACTGATGTTAAAGCATCATATGTATCAACAATGCCCATTATCTGGGCCATAGTATTGATTTCATCATTAACAAGACTATATGGATAACCTTTTCCATTTATTCGTTCATGATGTTGTAAAATAATTGCCCCGGAAAGGCCATGAAAGAGTGGGCTTTTTTTAAACATTTCATATCCGTATAAAGGGTGGTTCATAATTGTAGCCCTCTCATCGTTGGTTAGTTCCCCCGGTTTGTTAATAATACTTTCCGGAACTGCAGCCATGCCAATATCATGCAGTAAAGCTCCAAGCGCAATATACTGAATGGTTTTTTTGTCGCAGTCCATCTTGGCTGCGACCAATGAAGCTATTATGCTGCAATTAACACTGTGAGCGAAAAGGTAATCGCCGACAGTCCTGATATCAGAAAGCTGCATTATCGCAGTATCGTTTTCCAGTAGTTCATCCACGATCTGTGAAACTGTTTTTACTACCTGTTGGTCAAACTTAATGCCCCTGCTTGCTACAGTCGGAGAATGAGTACTCTTTATAAGTTCTTTAACCAGGACTCGGGCGTTGTGCCTGGTTTCATCGCTTACAATATCATCTATTATTATATCGGAAATTCTCTCATCTTTAATATAAAGATGAGAGATCCCTAATTTTTTTAGATATAGTAGATACTGTGACTTTAATTCGGTGCCAGTCTTAAGAAGTATCTGACCGGAACTACCAAGAATTGATTTGGCAACCACCATTCCAGGCTGGGCCATTTCCAGTGATAAACGTCGCAACTAGTTTTCTCTCCCGGCAAAGCAAGAATAGCCATGTATTTTTGTAACTGGATACCTATAAAACCTTCAACATAAACATCATCCTAATTTACTGCTGTCGGGGCTGTGCTTTTATATTCAGAAAGTTAGGAATCTATATTAACTGATGGCAATAATATCAAATAAACTGCAGTAAAGTCAAATTAATAACAATTATAACTGTATCAGTAACTTTCTACAATAATTTTACTAAACGATTTTATTGTTATTGAAATAATAAAGTTAATTCAATTGCCCCCTGATAGACGTGCATAATGGGCTTTTATTGTATATAATATATTGTCGATAGTATTGTTTAAGGAGAGTATGTGGTGACAATAAATGTTGATCGGAAAGTAATCAGGTTTTATCCGGATCCAAAAAGAGTGATTGCCCGTTTTTATATGCCCGGCGGTAAAGAAAGGGCAGAAAAAATTATAAAAAAGGTTTTAGCGCTTTCAGAGGATGAGACCAGGTTTACCCTAAACCAGGTCCTGACAAATTTTTCTCAAAGGCACCGTAATATATCAAGAGTTTTTCAAAATCATTATAATCAGGTTGAAGATATTATTAATACTATCAATGTTAACCGGGAATCATTGTCTGAAGCTACCAAACTATTGGTCGGCGCATATTTTTCCATGGAATATTCTATTGAATCTGCTGCATTTTTTAACCCTTCAATTATCGAAGACCCGGATCAAACCACTCTATGCGAAGGTGAAAAGAGGGTTATCGTAAGTTTCAGGGCTACAGGTGAGGGTCATATATCGTCTATAGTTTTCAGAAGTGGGATTATTGATAAGGACAGCAATTTAGTTTTTAAGGATCCCGGAGATCTCGTTGATATACCTGAAGCCATTAAGAGGCATGTATACAATAAGCAGATATTTATTGAAAAACTTTCCGAAATGCAGATCCAGCAGAACCTGATTGGCATGGTCATGGAACACCTTGATGAGACATTTACCTATGGTGAGCTGCAGGTAAGCATTGACAAGGCTATTGAAAAAAATCATCTCGATTCGATACAACGAAAAGTAGTCAGAGATATCAATTGGTTGGCCAACTCTCACTATGAAATATCTTTTTCTCTCGATACAGCTTTGTCGGAAAGAGTTATCTTCCCCATTTCGGATACTGAAAGAAATGGAATTGAAGATGCCCGTTTTGTCCGTTTTATTGATGATGATGGATCGGTTACTTATTATGCCACTTACACAGCTTATAGCGGTTTTACTATTCTACCAAAGATAATTGAAACCAGAGATTTTTATAATTTTAAGGTTCTACCAATTAACGGAGATTATGCTCAAAACAAGGGAATGGCTCTTTTCCCCAGGCGAATATACAACAAGTATGCCATGGTTTCTCGGTTTGATGGTGTTAACAACTATATCATGTTTTCTGAAGACATACATTTCTGGCAGGATGCCCATAAAATACAGGAACCGCAGTTTCCATGGCAGTTTATCCAGATTGGGAACTGTGGTTCACCGATTGAAACAGAAAAAGGATGGCTTCTCCTGACTCACGGGGTGGGGCCGATGCGGCGTTATTCGCTGGGTTTAACCCTGCTTGACCTGGAAGATCCAACCAGGGTAATCGGCCAGACCATGGAACCAATTTTAATTCCCAATGAAGAAGAGCGGGAAGGTTATGTGCCAAATGTTGTTTACTCATGCGGAGCGATGCTGCATAATAATACGTTGGTAATTCCATATGCAATGGCTGATTATGCTTCTACTTTTGCCACGGTATCCCTTGATGAGCTGTTCGATAAACTGGTTCATTACCGTTAAGGGATTATTTTACTTTAAGGTGGAGAGATAGCAAATGTCTATTTCAACCGGTGAGATCAGAATAGTTTTGGAGGCAATTGAGAGTTTAGTCCTCTACAGGAAAGTATTTGAAGAGCCAGTCTTAAATAATTTTAAAGCTTTATTAGAGGGCTGTTTATACGATGAAAATGTTTCAACAGGCCTGTTTTACGGGATGCTTGAAAAACTAATCAGCCTGGAAAACAACTGTGATTCATCAGAGACTGATATCTTCAAGAATCATCTGCTTAACTCAATAATGGCTAATGAGAATTCCTTCAGCCTGATCAGCGAAAAAGAAATATATGAAAACCTTGAAGATCTTCTGGTCAGGGCAGTTGAACGTGACCTCTGCCTCTTGAAAAGAGTTTACGATTTTGACATAAAAAAAATGGAAAACTATTTAATTGCCTCAGCAAGAAAAGACTTTTATCTTCCTGATTGGGGTGCCCTGAATATAAAACAGAAGGCCAGATTTCCTTATCCGGAATATTACTTCCAAAAAAGATCAAACCTAAAAAGTACATTGATCTATTCTGCAGATTGGAGTGAAAACGTCAGGGATTTTTACAATTATTACAGGGAAACAGGCAGTGGAAAGTTCGCCCGTTATTGGGCCTTTAAATGGAGTAGCTACCGCGACAACCAGTTTTTAGAAGGGGTGGCCAATCCCGATCCGGTAAAGTTGGACCACCTCGTTGGATATGAGGAGCAAAAGAAAGAAGTCCTTCGGAATACCCGGCAGTTTGTCTGTAACACCGGGGCAAACAACATGCTGTTGTATGGCGATCGGGGAACAGGTAAATCATCAACGGTAAAAAGCCTGGTTCATATTTTCGGAGCAGATGGTTTAAGGATTATAGAAGTATCAAAGCACGATCTGTTAAGCCTGCATAAACTGGTAGCTGAAGTTGGGGGACGTGCCCAGAAGTTTATTCTTTTCATTGACGATCTTTCTTTCGAGGAAGACGAAACAGAATATAAAGATTTAAAGGCTTTACTGGAAGGCAGTATTGCCAGGCCTCCCGATAATGTTCTGGTTTATGCTACTTCAAACCGCAGAAACCTGGTCAGAGAATATTTTAGTGATCGCGATTGCGATGAGGTTGGCAAACAGGACACTTACCAGGAAAAGTTGTCCCTTGCTGATCGATTTGGAATTAAGCTGGTATATTCTGCACCGGATAAAGAAGAATATTTGCACACTGTTGAGATTATGGCAGAGAAAAGTGCGATAAAAATCAACAGAAATGAACTTCAAGAACTTGCTCTACGCTGGGCTCTATGGCATAATGCCCGGTCAGGCCGCACTGCGCGGCAGTTTATTAATGATTTAAAAGGGCGGATGGACCTGGAAAAATAAAAAATTTCTTGATAATATAACATATGTTATAGGAGGTGAATGAATGAGTCAGCCTTCGGTTTACAGCAGGGATGATATTGTGGAAGCAGCATTTGAGCTGGTCCGTGAAAGAGGATGGCAGTCGGTAACGACAAGGGCCATCGCTATGAAAATGGGTTCATCTACTATGCCTATATACTCACATGTGCGTTCGGTTAATGAGCTGGAAAAAGAGCTCCGTCAGAAAGCCCGGGTTTTATTAAGGGATTACCAGCAGCGATCTTACACTGATGAAATACTGTTAAACCTGGCTTTTGGCTACGTGGTCTTTGCGCGTGATGAAAAAAAATTGTTTCGATTTCTCTACCTGGAAAAACCTGAAAACATAAATGCTGAGAGTGATGAGCTAATGAAGGATACTTTTTTCTCTGAATTCGGACCTACAAGCGCAGCGGGCATAAAGCTGTCCGAAATGAAAGAAACCGGCCAGGATACTGTTGTACGTTATGCCTGGATTTTTACCCATGGTTTGGCAATGTTGGTCAATGCCGGAGTATATAGTGATGTGACGGATCAGGCAATACTTAAATATCTGATGAATGCCGGGGAAGCTTTTTACACCTGGGGAATAAGGAAAGGTGGAGAAACTGATGACTATAAAGGATAAAATGAATATCTGGAGAGACCTGGAATGTATCGGGTTGTAGCGGTTTTCTCAGGGCAGGTTTCCGTGGTCTGTTTATAGCTTTCATGGTTGCCCTATCTGCAAGTCATACCTGAACAAGAGAGCAGGTTGGGTTCTACTTTTTGTCCTGCTCTTCGGTTTTAAAGTGTTGGTTGTACTGTTCTATGGGCCGGAGTTACTGGTCGAATGGAGTAAAATGGCTATCGGTATACAGGAAATTACAGTGCAGCCCCTGGTATTTTCAATTCTATTTTTGGGCTGGGGAAGAAGGAGATAGGGGGAAAATGTTAGCGGCAGCAAAATAGTTGTTCGGCTTTTAATGCCGGATAGGAGTATACGCGAAAGTAACCTCATGATTGCTCCCGCTCATACTCCTTGTGCAGCTTATAAAGTCGGTCGGGGTTGATTTTAGTATATTCCCGATCATAGGTTAAGAGGCCGTTGACTTCGTTTTCCACATCAGAAAGCTGAGTGTAAACCACACCGGAGAGGCCTCTCTTGATCAAGGGTTTAACCTGTTGGTTATAGAGGTTGCTGTAGGCCATTTCCAACTCATCCGGAGTTTTAACAGCTTTATAGCCGAAATTATTTTTATCACGCCACAGGTGTCCTTTAATCTGTAGTGAATAGCCCCCGTATTCAGAAATGATGATTGCTCGTTCCCGACATGTCTTTGGCCACTTTAGTTTTCGAAAATAGATATGAATACTTTTTATATACCCTGCTCCCTGATCAAACCAACCGCTTGCAGTGTCAATATACCTTGAAGAGTCGTAAGCGGAAAGCCACTTATAAATCTGCTTTGTATTAAACTGGCCCCAACTTTCATTAAAAACAACCCACATACCTATGGAAGGGTGATTATAAAGAGTATCAACCATTTCTTTCACTGGGCATATCCTGCCAGACAATCAGGCCAATCTGGTCGCAGTGGTAATACCAGCGGGCAGGTTCCAGTTTAACGTGTTTGCGGATCATATTGAAGCCCATTTTTTTGGTTAACTGCAGATCATACCTGAGAGCACTATCTGTTGGTGCGGTATAAAGTCCGTCGGGCCAGTAACCCTGGTCAAGAGGGCCGTTTTGGAAAAAAGGTTCATTTCATATAATTGACATAAAGGTTGGCTCCGGGGTAAAACTTTATAATCCCATAAACCGTTAAGGTTGAGCCATTCTTTTCTTTTCATTTGGGGACGGGGGTATTCAGGAAGAATATTTGACCGATCAATGGTTGATGACCATCTGGAAGTCATTTTATGTTGTCTGTTTCTTGATTCGTTTTTCACAACCAACCTCTGTGTTTAAAGTATTAGCCCTGCCTTGTAGCATACTTAATTTTCAAAAATTTAGATGTCCCGGTCAGGTGAATCCCAGTTTATCTCAATCCTCTTAAGCAAAAATACCTGGCGCAGGGCGTTGATTAGCCCGGTTACGTTTTCCATCTCCTTCATCAGTCCCAGGTCAGCCAGTGAAATTTTTAGATTCATTGGTACATTTAACGGGATTTCCTGATCAATGGTTATGAAATTTTCGGTTGCCCCAAAGATTGAAGGATCAATCTTCACTGTTGTCGATACAGGTATGTTTTGTCTAATTGGAACGCTGGTATTGATCGGCACATCAACCATTACCGTTCCGCCAAATGGAAGGGTGACCGGTACTTTAATCAGTTCGTTAATGTGCACGGTAGTATTAATCGGGACATTTGTATCTATGGGGATTTCTGTCGGGAATAGATTTCTGATGCCGCCAATATCATCAAGGGGCAGTTCAAGACTTATTGGAACTGTTTCATCTAATACAACATGAATATATAAGTAATTATGATAGACGGCTTCAATATCTTCGGCTATTTGACGAGTTTGATTATCAATTCGGTCTCTTGTGATTAAAAAAATAATGATACCTGAAATGATTAATAACAATAGTATCAAGCCGGCTAGCTTATTCAGGTTTTCACAAATATTATAAAAAGTTGTTTTTAAGTTATACTTATCCATAAAAATCCCCGTTTTCTGTATGACAGTATGCAGCGGTATTATTCCCTACTTAGTTTATTCTTAACCGGCTGACAAAGCAAGTGAACTTTATCCTAAAATCCCCTAAAGATGTTTATATACTGTATAATAAGGCCAATACAAGTTGAAATTTTTTAATATCTGATTACTTAGCGGGAGCATGAAAATGAAGAAAAAGTATCTTTTTTTAAGCATAATGCATTTATTTATCGGGGTTGGGGCAATTATTGGCGGTCTTGCAGGTATTGTCGAGCCTGGAGAGCCTCTTGGATTGCCGGCATATCTGTTGGATGGTTCTATTTTCAGCAGTTACCTGGTACCGGGGATTATCCTGTTTATATTCATAGGGCTTGGTAATGTTTTTAGTGCGCTTACAGCCTGGAATAAATCGGCATACCAGGGATATATCAGCTCGGTATTTTCCTGGGGTTTAATGATTTTTATAATTGTTCAATGCCTGGTGATGAAGAGTGTTGTATTCCCTCATGTATTTTTCTTTTTGCTTGGTTTAACTGGTGCGATTCTGGCAGGTTTAATACTTATTAACAATAACCAGTTTCCTATAAACATCTTGAGGAGGAAGATAAATGTCAGTTAAGTATGTATGTACGGAAAAAGCTCCTGCTGCGGTTGGGCCTTACAGTCAGGCGGTTAAAACAGGTAACCTGGTTTTTATATCGGGTCAGCTTCCGTTGGATCCAAAAACGGGTGAAATGGTTGGTGGGGAAGCAGCAGAGCAGGCTGCCCGTTGTATGGAGAATATACTGGCTGTTTTAAATGAAGAAAGAATGGATGCTGCCAATATAGTTAAAGTAACGATATACCTGCAGGATATGGATGATTTTGGATCAGTTAATGAAGTGTACTCATCGTTCTTCAAGCAGAATTATCCGGCTCGTGTATGTATAGAAGTAGCAGGTTTGCCTAAAAAAGCCCTGGTTGAAATTGATGCAATTGCAGTAAGCTGACGGCTAGTGTTTTTTCAACCTGCTAGCCTGAAATATTACTTCACTCCCGTATTTTTGATGTAATGAGTCGCGGGTCTTGGTTAAGATTATTTCTTTTTCTTCAATCGCGCTCGGTTGAAGTAATGATAGCTGCCTGCCTTTTTCCAGGGTTGATGCCTGAAGGCCGATCAACCTCCAGGGTGGTTTACCTTTATGCCTGCTGAACAGTTGGGAGGCACTCTTATAAATTTTGCTGTCGCTGTCAATTGGATCTGGTAAAGTTTTTGACCTGGTTATTGTTTGAAAATTACTGTAGCGGAGTTTGAGCGTTATAGTTCTGCTTAACAAATTCGACCTTCGCAGGCGATAACCCACTCCGGCGGCCAACTCCATTATAACTGCTTTAATAGTATCATTGTCATAAATGTCCTGTGGGAAAGTTGTTTCTTCAGATATAGATTTAGCTTCAGTCCCATACTCCAGGTGTCTGTTATCGATACCGTTGGCATAACCCTGTATAATAGGTGCATGTTGTCCGATAACACGAACCAGGGTTTGCAATGGAAAAACAGCCAGTTCGCCAACTGTATTTATGCCGAGTTGATTAAGGTTGGACTCGGTAACCGGACCGATTCCGGGAAGCGAACGGATCGAAAGTGGCCACAAGTGTTGCTTGACGTCTTCAGGAAAAAGAGTATCTATATTGTCCGGTTTGGCCATTTCACAAGATATTTTAGATAGCAGTTTGTTGGATGATACACCGATACTGATTGGTAAGAGAAGCTCTTTTTTAATAATCTGCCGAATATTCTGAGCTGTTTCAAGCCCCTTCCCCGATGGAACAGCCAGGTATGCTTCATCAATGGAAACCACTTCAATAAGAGGGGTAAATTTTTCAAGTGTTTGTATTACCATCTCAGCCATTTCTTTGTAACGCCACATCCGGCCTTTTACTATGATGGCATGCGGGCACAAACTAACAGCTTTTTTCATGGGCATGGCTGATCGAACCCCATACTTTCTGGCCTCGTACGAGCAGGTAGAAACAACTCCCCTGCCTTCAGGGCTTCCACCTACAATAACTGGTTTGCCCCTGAGATCGGCATTGTCAAGCTGCTCGACTGAAGCAAAAAAAGCATCGAGATCACAAAGCAGTATGTCATACTTATTGATCATATCTGGATCGTATTTCTTTTCTAAAGCTATGTCAATTATCAGGAGATTTACATTGTGTGCGCCTGGTTCGTTAGCATTAAAATACCTGTTTGAATGATTATAAGAAGAATTAAGCAATAATTGATTATAGAATAATTTATTACCTATTGTTTTATCCACAACAGTACAGATAATTCTATGGTTATTGTTGTATAAATTGATATAATGATAGTTACAGTAAGCTTGGCTGTCGCCTGTAAGTTATTACCGGGATGAATTTCCTGGTGATTCTGGCGATTTGTTCTTAAGCCAGGTTATCAGTAATACTATTGTTGAGAAAGGAGTATTGTTTATGGCTGATTTTGAAGCTTTGGCAGGAGCGATTATTGAATGTAACGCGGCAAAAGCGGGTGAACTGACCCAGAAGCTGGTTGATGAAGGTGTGAAGCCGGTGGAAATAATCAACCAGGGATTGATCAGTGGGATGAATGTGGTTGGTGACCGGTTTAAGAAAGGTGACATGTATGTTCCCGAGGTAATGATGGCGGCGAAGGCGATGCATGCGGGTATGAGTATAGTTAAGCCGTTGCTGCTGGAAGGAGAATCGTCGACCAGTGGCAAGGTAATAGTAGGCACTGTATCCGGTGACCTGCACGATATAGGCAAGAACCTGGTTGGCATGATGATGGAATCGGGCGGTATGGAAGTAGTTGACCTGGGAGTTGATGTGAGTCCGGAGAAATTTGCCGAGGCTGTTCGTGAGCATAAGCCGCAGGTGGTAGGCTTAAGTGCGTTGTTGACGACCACGATGCTGGCGATGAAAGATACAGTAGAGATTTTAAAAGAAGAAGGGCTGCGCGATTCGGTCAAGATTATAGTAGGAGGAGCGCCGGTGACCCAGGATTTTGCCGATGAAATCGGGGCAGACGGCTGGGCGCCAGACGCCGCTTCTGCCAAGGATTTGGCCGTAAGCCTGGCTGGTTAATTAAACTATGCGGGGGGTGGATCGGAATGATCGTGCAGACTCTAAATCTGCATAGCCGGGTGGAACTCCCGGACTCCCCGCCAGTTTGTAATTATAAGTTTCTACCGAAAAATGGTGAAAGGTTGGAAGACCGGATCTATGGTTAACTGGACTTCAATACAAAGACAGAGGCTTTATGAACTGGGTGCGGTGGAGGAAGATGTTAATCTTACCTTTGATAGTACAGATGAACGTAATAAATGCTACCAGGAGATGGAGCATAAACTGGTTGACCAGGCAAGGGAAAAACTAACTGATTTCAGGGAAAATATAAAAAGGCCTATTCTCTGCTCCCTGGAAAGAAAGCTTGATGAGCTGTTAGTAGGTAAAGGATTTTCTCGGGTGTCAACGCCCGTTTTGCTGTCAAGGGGATTGTTGGCAAAAATGACTGTTACAGAGGATCATCCTCTTTTTAAGCAGGTCTTTTGGGTTGACTCACGTAAATGTCTCAGGCCAATGCTGGCTCCAAACCTGTATTATATTCTCAGGGATCTTCTGAGGATCTGGTCCCATCCGGTCAGCATTTTTGAAATCGGTTCATGTTTTCGTAAGGATACCCAGGGTGGTAGCCATATGCAGGAATTTACCATGCTTAACCTGGTTGAGATGGGGCTTCCGGAAGAGCGCTGCAACGAACGCCTGGTTGAGATGGCCGGTTGGGTTATGAACAGTGTGGGAATAAATAAATACAGGCTTGAAAGTGAAGAATCACAGGTATATGGAAAAACTGTTGATATTATTTCAGATGAAATGGAACTTGGATCAGGGGCTATCGGACCACATGTCCTGGACCGTCAGTGGGATATTCATGTTCCCTGGGTTGGAATTGGTTTTGGCCTGGAGCGTTTAGCCATGATTAAAGAAGGTCATGGTAATATTCAAAGAATAGGTAAAAGCCTGAGTTACCTGAATGGAATCAGGCTCAATATCAGTTAGTGGCTGATTAGAGTTCAATATTATTACTATGGGGTTATCAATTGGGCAAAAGGGATAATTGTGTAGAAGTTGAAGCCATTATAAAAAAAATTACCTGTGGTTTAGTGGCAGATAAGCGGGAGATAATTTTTTTACTAAATTTAACCAACCCGCTTGAAACCGAATTGGTATTTAAAGCAGCCCGAAAATCCAGGGAAGTTTGTTTTGACAATGAAATATTTTTATATGGTTTTGTTTACTTTTCAACTTTCTGTCAAAATAACTGTACTTTTTGCTTTTACCGCAACTGTAACAAGGCATCTTCCCGTTACAGGAAAACACCGGCACAGGTTTTAGAAACTTCAATAAAACTGGCTGCTTCAGGCATTGATCTCATAGATCTGACGATGGGAGAGGATCCTTATTATTATCAAGATAACTTTGATGAGCTGGTTGAATTAGTAGCTTCTGTAAAGGAAAAAACCGGTCTGCCTGTTATGATATCTCCCGGCCTGGTTCCGGAAAAAATTATTAAAAAGTTTAGAGATGCCGGTGTTGATTGGTATGCCTGTTACCAGGAAACCCATAATCGTGAGCTGTTTTCTTTGATGAGACTGGGCCAGGACTATGATCAGCGGTTAAAGGTAAAGCAGTATGCGCATCAGCTTGGCATGCTTGCCGAAGAAGGACTTCTGGTTGGGGTTGGTGAAACAGCCGATGATTTGGCTTACTCATTTGAAGTGATGAAACGAATATCTGCCGACCAGGTCAGGGTAATGAGTTTTGTTCCCCAGAAAGGAACCCCCCTCGAAAAAGTCCAGGCCGGTTCAAGGTTAAGGGAACTGTTGGTCATTGCTCTAATGCGTCTATTATTCCCCGATCGGTTGATTCCGGCTTCGCTTGATGTCGATGGTATTGCCGGGCTGAAAGATCGTTTAAATGCCGGGGCAAATGTAGTTACTTCAATTATTCCGCCTGAAGAAGGTTTGATGGGTGTGTCCCAGAGCACCCTTGATATTAATGAGGGTGGAAGAACTGTATCCGGGACGATACCGATTTTGTATGATTGTGGATTGCAGCCGGCAGCAAAAAGTTGCTATTCCAAATGGATAAAAGATAGAAGAAAAAGATATAGGGACGGGAGTAGTAATCAGGAGCAGGAGGCCTGAAATGCGCGTAGCGGTTATTGGAGGCAAGCTGCAGGGGCTTGAGGCAGTGTACCTGGCAAAAAAGGCGGGGATAGAGGTTGTGCTGGTGGATAATAAGGAAAATATTCCAGCCCGTGATCTTGCTGATTCATTCTATTGCCTAGATGCGATGAATCTTGATATGCTGGTGCCGGTGCTTCAAAATGTGGATCTGGTTATTCCAGCCCTGGAGAAGATTGAGGTTTTAGAATATCTATCCGGGGTATGCCGTCAGCTGCAGGTTGCTTACGCTTATGATCCTGATGCTTATGCACTGTCTTCTTCTAAACTTAGTTCCGATCAACTTCTTGGTAATGTGGGCATTCCTTTGCCTCGCTATTACCCTCACTGTGAATTTCCGGTAATTGCAAAACCTTCAGAATCAAGCGGTAGCAAGGGTGTGGTCCTGTTACCAGATCAAGAAGCGCTGGACCATTTTATTAGCAGCAGAATAGATTTCCAACAGGGATGGGTGATCCAGGAATACTTGCAGGGGCCGTCTTTTTCGCTGGAAGTGATTGGTTGGGACGATAGCTGCAGGATTTTGCAGGTCACTGATTTAGAGATGGATGCCGGATATGATTGCAAAAGGGTTCTTGCCCCGTCTGTACTTCCACCTGTACTGCAAAAAAAGTTTGCAAAAATAGGTAAAAATATTGCCGGGCAGCTGCGTCTTAAAGGAATAATGGATATTGAAGTTATACTTCATGAGGGAGAATTAAAAGTATTGGAGATTGATGCCCGCTTGCCCAGCCAGACCCCTATTTGTGTATATCACTCGAGTGGTATTAATATGATTGAATTGATAGTGGGAATATTTTTAGATAATGCCCTGCCCGAACAAGTTGCGGCAAAAAAAACTCAGCATGTGCTCTTGGAACATGTAAAGCTTACCCCGGAAAAACTTGAAGTATGCGGCGAAAATTTAGTAGGAGGGTCGGGTCCGCTGATCTGCTTAAAAGATTTTTTTGGTGCCGATGAAGCGCTCACTGATTACCGGCATGGAAAAGATCACTGGGTGGCTACACTAATAATCAGAGGCAAAAACCGTAAAGAGCTATTAAGGCGCCATGCTGAAGTTGTGAAGAATATCTGTCATACATGTTCCGTGTCAGAGTTTTTGGATCCTGTTCCACTGTTGGTTCAATCATAAAGCGGAGGTTAAATCTGTTGACAAGATTGGTTTCTGAACAAGTTAGAAATATTCCTGGTCAACTTGCCGGGTATGATTTCGATTTAAAAAAAAGAACAGGCGCTACGCTGAAAGAAATTGCGATAGAGGCTGCGGGTTTCAATAATGATGCTTTGACTATCAGGACCCGGAAAGTCGCTGTAGTCCCGATTACGGCAGGCCAGGGAGCAATCACTTTTTTTGTGGAAGCGGTTAAATCAATAGCAGTTTACCTGGGGTTTGATGCTTTTATTACCTCTGCACCGGATGTCACCGGTTTTGCAGAGGCATACCGCAGTCGAGCAGATCTGGTTATCATGGCTGATGATTGTTTATACACGACTATTAATTTGAAAACAGGTAAAGTTATTGATAATGATCAGGCGACAGCAGCCGGTTACTGCACAGCATTGTCAAAGATGGCAGGGGGATTAACCGGAAAGAAGGTTTTGCTTATCGGGGCTGGTCCGGTTGGCCGGGCAGCAGGGAACCTGTTAGCTCTCTCCGGTGCCTGGTTAATTATTTATGATATTGATCGTGAAAAAGAAACAACCCTGGCCAGTTCAATTGAACGAGAATATGGAATAGAAGTAACGGTCGGCTTAAGCTTAAAAAAAGCTTTAAAATGTAAGCCAATCATTTTTGATGCTTCACCAGGTCAATCTATTATCAAGGCAGAAGATGTTAGCAGGGAAACTTATGTTGCTGCACCTGGTATTCCACTTGGGATTGACAGGGGTGCATTGGAAATTGTTAAAATGAGACTGGTTCATGATTGCCTGGAGATTGGCACTGCAGTGATGCTGTTTTCGGCTCTGGTTTAACTTTAAATCGCCAGGAAAGGGTACTGTTGATATGGAAGTAAAAAAGCGTTTTTATCGCAAAAGGGTTGATTTTTTCAGGTTACTTGTAAAAATGAAGTTATGGCCGTCCCGCAAGAGAATATTACACGGGATTCAAACTATAGAGATTAACGGGAATAAGGCTTTAATAACAACCCATTGCCAAAAAACATTCACTGCATACAATTCAAAAAACAGTCGGGCTGCCCGTTTTTTACGCAACAAGTGGGATTATATTCCCTGTCAGGCGTGTAGAATTCCGGACTGGAAGCTGGATAAATTTAGCTCAACGCGGTTCAGTCAATCATATGGATCAGATCTGTCGGAAGCGAATGGAAAAAAGAATAATGACAAATAGAGCGGGGTTTATTAAGATAACAGTTAACCTGCATGATGTGTTAAGAGATAAAATACAAATAGAATTAAGCTCACCCGGTAGTTCTTTCAGGTATCATATGCCGAGGCTTTCTTCGGTTGACAATTTGATTCTTGAACTTGGTCTGCAGAGAGAACAGGTGGGGTTAATCATCTTAAATGGCCGGCAGTCCCATCCGGATGCTATATTAAGTGATGGTGATGAAGTGAAGCTTTTTTCACCGATGTGTGGAGGTTAGAATTAATATGGAGGAGATATCATGAAAAGGATAATGCGTTTAAACCTTACCAATGAAACTGTAAGTATCGAACCTGTGCCTGAAAAATATATTAAGTTGGGGGGCAGGTCTCTTACTTCTCGAATATTGTCCGATGAGGTAGATCCCTGCTGTGAACCCCTTGGGAACAGGAATAAACTTGTTTTTGCTCCAGGTTTACTGGGAGGCAGTTTTCTTTCCAGCTCTTCACGTCTTTCTGTTGGCGGGAAAAGTCCCTTAACCGGTGGTATCAAAGAGGCTAACGCAGGTGGGACAGCTGCAGCTGCACTCTGTAAGCTGGGTATTAAAGCTTTAATTGTCGAAGGTGAGAGCAAAACTAATTCCAGTCTTTACCTGTACCTGGATAAAGATAAAGCAGATCTGAGGCGGGCAGATATGGCTGGCCAGGGTCTGTATCAATCAGCCAGGGTGTTCTTTGATCGGTATGGTGATAAGGTATCCCTGATCCTGATTGGGCCTGGTGGAGAAAGAGGTTATGCAGCTGCGGCTTTGGCCAATACTGATGTTCAGGGCCGGCCTAGTCGTTTTCTTGGTCGTGGTGGATTAGGAGCAGTTATGGGTGTTAAAGGTTTGAAAGGAATAGTGATAAACCCAGCTGAAGCAGATGCAATCAATTATTATGATCGCAAAGCATTTCAGGAATTAAATAAAGAGCTGGCCAGGTTGATCAGGGAAAACCCGGTTTCAGGCGAGGTTTATCCTAAATATGGTACGGCAGCAATGGCTTCAAGGACTAATTCTATTCACGCTTTGCCTACCCGTAACTTTTCAGCTGGAAGTTTTGAACATGCTGATCAAATAAACGGAGATTACCTTTTTGAACAGATTACCTCCAGGGGTGGGGATGGAGAAACCACACATGCTTGTATGCCTGGGTGTGTAATTAAATGTTCAAATGTATTTGCCAATTCTGAAGGGAAGGAAGTAGTAGCTCCCCTGGAATATGAAACGATTGGGTTGATGGGTTCTAATCTGGGGATAGGGAGTCTGGATGATATTGCCAGGCTTAATTACCGGTGCAATGATCTTGGTTTGGATACTATTGAAATGGGGGCAGCACTGGGGGTTGCTATGGATTCTGGAGTAATACCTTTTGGTGATGCTGAGGCAGCTGTCGGTTTACTTGAAGAAATTGCTAACGAGACAATCCTCGGTAAAGTTCTTGCCCAGGGAGCCTGTATAACCGGGCTTGTTTTGGGATGCAGGAGAGTACCTGCTGTTAAAGGCCAGGGCATGCCAGCTTATGATCCAAGGGGAGTGAAAGGCCTTGGTGTAACTTACGCTACATCGCCCATGGGAGCCGATCATACAGCCGGCAATACAATCAGGGCAGAAGTTGACCATACTGATCCAAACCCGCAGGTTGAATTATCCCGAAAGGCACAACCAATGGCGATGATTGCTGATATGATGGGTCTGTGCTTATTTGTTATGCCAGCCCTGGGATCTCACTTGGATAAACTTGCTCAGATTTATCATTTTTATACTGGAATTGAAATGAGCGCTGAAGATATTAGCCGGGCAGCTGTTCAAGCTTTGAATGTAGAGCATGAGTTTAATCAACAGGCTGGTTTAACACCGGCACAGGATCGTCTCCCTGAATTTATGATGGATGAGCCACTACCAGTCAGCGGAAGTGTTTTTGATGTTCCGATCAGTGAATTAAAAAAGGCAACTCAAGAAAAGGAATAATATTTTCTTGAGTTGCCTGGTATTTCAAGGTGAACTTTTTACTCTTCTGATTGGTTTTGTGGTTCAATGCCGTCGCCAATTGCACTATTTACGTTTTGCATGAACTGACTGAAATCATTTTGTGCTTTGGCATATGCTTGAATGGTTAAGCTTGTATCCATTTTACTTTTCAGGTTGTTAAACTGATCAATTTGATCCTGGCTGGGTTCTACACCAGATTGTTGGGCAAATTGAATTTTTTGCTGAAGCTCCTGAATATCTTCAATCATTCTGTTAGCTTCTGAATCGCCTTTTACATTTTGGGTTGCCCTTTCCAGTTCTTTATATTCCGGGGTCTTGCGTATTTCTTTACCTAATTCTTTAGCTTTTTCAATTACACTCATATACAAACCTCCAGCTTTTTGATGTTAATACCCCTTCTTGATAAGAATGGTTTATTCCTTCTTAAACAGGAAGAATTATATTAATATCAAACAGATGTCTGATTGTCAAGGTGCTTCTATAATAAAAGCAGCTCATCAAATGTGTATCAGATGGCTGCTTATTATAACAATAGTAGTGGTTTAAACTAAGCTTTTAACTGATGAAGCAGATTTTCAAAATCTTTTTGCCACAATAATTTTGGCACCGGATAGGTTGGGTTTCCTTCTTCTTCAATTCTCCTTGCCAGTTCAGGAATATCGCTGTCTACTATTTCACTGAAACCAGTTGGGATGTCCATATTCGAGTTCATACTTTTGATTTTTTCAATAAACTTGTCACACAATCTATCCTCATTATCTTCCAGACTTCCAAGCCCTGCATAACGGGCCAGTTCAGCCATTTTATTAATTGACCACTTGTTTTTAGACAACTCCAGGATTTGGGGCAACACAACTGCGTTTCCCAACCCGTGGGGAACTCCGTAATAACCTCCCAGGTTATGGGCAACTGCGTGAACATAGCCAACGTAGGCGCGGGTGAAGGCTTTACCTGCATAGTGTGAAGCAAGCAGCATAGCCTCACGGGATTCTATATTTGAGCCGTCATGATAGGATCTTTCCAGGTGTTCAAAAACAAGCTTCGTTGCTTTTAAGGCCAGCTCATTTGTATAGGGAGAGCCAATTAAACCTATATATGCTTCTATTGCATGAGTAAGGGCATCCATTCCTGTGGTTGAGGTTAATTGCTTTGGAAGGCCAACCAATAGCTCAGGGTCTAGAATACAGGCAGAAGGGGTAAGATTTGGTGAGTTGATAGCGAATTTTTCTCGATTATCCGGGTCAGATATCACTGCTACTATAGTTGCCTCAGAACCGGTTCCGGCAGTTGTTGGCACGGCAATGAGTAATGGTAATTTGTGCCACACTTTAAAAAGGCCTTTCATTTTTCTAATTGGTTTTTTATTTGTGGTTTTGGCAGCAATTATTTTAGCACAGTCTATAGGCGAGCCGCCTCCGAAAGCAATTACCGCTGAACAATTATTACTGCGATATACTTTCAAGCCGTCTTCAACATTTTTTATTGTAGGGTTTGGTTTAACCTCGCTGTAAATTACATATTCAATATTTTCAATAGTTAAGGCTTTAAGCAGTTTGTCAATCAACCCAATTTTTACCAAGTCGGCATCGGTAACAACTAGAATTTTTTTAATATCTTTTTCCAACAGCAATTCGGGAATTTTTTTTAATGATCCCGGTCCCGTTATTGTTACCGGTTCAGGAAAAACGAGAATACGGGTAACCACCCTAAAAATGTAATGACGTATACGAGCTGTAAGTGTTTTCATTTCAAACCCCCTGCTTTTTTAGTTTAACCCGAGAAAACACAACATATTTATTGTTCCAAAAAGAAATAACTTTTTATTCGGCAGCCTCTTACATGGCCTGGATTGATTGATCCTGGCTTAGCAGATTTACACAATTTCCCATAACCTGCATAGTAATTTCTTCTCCGGGTTTGATTACAGCAAAGTCATTGTCCCATTTAAAATCAAGTGCATCTACAAGCAGGCCTAATTCTGCAGGCACTACTTTTAATTCAAGGTCTAGTGCCTCGGCTATTTCCTTTGTTTCTTTTATAAAGTCTTCGGTGTTATAAGCCCCGGTATTGATAACAACCAGGTGAGTATAATGTTTTAGCATGATTCTAAAAATGGAACGTGTTTTTTCGGCCCCGTATCGTTCGACACTGCGCTGATATTCCTGCCAGATATTATTTTCATATCTTAACCAGCCTTTGGTTAAATAATATGCTTTTGCTTTGTTCTCCATTTTTCGCCTGTTCTGGTTGCCACCTAAAAATAATGAAATGCAATCATCAACTTTGGGGATAACAATGGTGGCATTTTCAGAACTGAGGCCCAGCAATGCATTTCCACAAAGACCAAAAATCATTACAATGAAATCTTTATCGGTGATATTATCAATACACTCCTGTAAATTATCTCTTAGTTTATCCGGGTAATTATGTAAACCCGATTCAATCCAGTGGACCTGGTATGCATGGCCGGCTTCTTCAATAGCACGGTTTACTTCGTCTTCAAGGGTTTTACAGGCAATTACTGCAGTTTTATTAAACATATAATCCTCCGTTGATTGTTTCTTACTATTAGAGTAAGCATTGTTATTAATTAATATCCTTTTCAATTATATCATTTTTTATGGTTGATGGTGATTGAAGGTAGGCGGTCTTTATTTATAAATTTGCTAACGGGGTTGATTGGGTTGCTGCATTAACCTTTAACTCACGGGTCGCTCTGCGCGTCATTGCCGCGGTTCAGTTTCAGCCCCTCGCTTTGACTCTCTTCGTGATTCGCCGTCCGTGGCTCAGCACTCAGCGGCCGACCTCCGTGTCGGCCGGTCTGCTCATGGCCTCACTTCACCGGCACCTGCCTGCACTCGCTTTATGTTCGCTCCAGGTTACCGGCAGCAACTTCTGACTTACTTTTTCAGGGGTTGGATGTACTGATAGAATACTACAGCTGAAACTTAGTATGAAATCTTCGTGTGTGAATGCAGAAGGAACCCCTTGCTTAGTGACTGAACGACATTAAAGTGAGCTGCCTGTATTGCCGCTGAAGCAAAGGCCGGAGCGGGACTTCAGACATGGAGGTCTGAAGCCGAGCAAGAGCTTAGGAGGAGCTCATTGCGAGGTTGCCCTGGCGCAGGCCTGCAGGTGAAGCGTTGCAATCAGGCGCGCAACGATCATGAGTGAAGCACTCAGCAAGCGGGTTCTTTGAGTTGCTGCAGTAACCTTTGCTCACGGGTCGCTCTGCGCGTCATTGCAACGGCTCAGTTTCAACCCCTCGCTTTGACTCTCTTCGTGATTCGCCATCCGTGGCTCAGCACTCAGCGGCCGACCTCCGTGTCGGCCGGTCTGCTCACGGCTTCACTTCACCGGCACCTGCCAGCGCTCGCTTTATGTTCGCTTAAGGTTACAGGCAGCTGCGGAAAACAAATAGCCAGTAAACTGGATGTGCACAAATGGGGTGTTATGTTGCTGCAGTAACCTCTGCTCACGGGTCGCTCTGCGCGTCATTGCCGCGGTTCAGTTTCAGCCTTTCGCTTAGCCTCTCTTCGTGATTCGCCATCCGTGGCTCAGCACTCAGCGGCCGACCTCCGTGTCGGCCGGTCTGCTCATGGCCTCACTTCACCGGCACCTGCCAGCGCTCGCTTTATGTTCGCCCCAGGTTACCGGCAGCAACTGTGGACTTACTTTTTCAGGGGTTGGATGTACTGATAGAATACTACAGTTGAAACATAGTATGAAATCTTTGTGTGTCAATGCAGAAGGAACCCCTTGCTGAGAGGCTGAACGACATTAAAGTGAGCTGCCTGTATTGCCGCTGAATCCCGGACACCCCTTATGTTATTCAGTTGAACCGGCAGTTCGTATTAATTACTGCTCACCTGTCGCGAACATAAAGCGAGTAGATAAAAGGGTCGCTGAAACAAGGGTTGGAGCAGGCCGGCCGACATGGAGGTCGGCCGCCGTCGAAAGCTCCGGATGAG